>Ga0209804_1000020_pt1 | contig 128269 bp, 108 predicted proteins | sample GraSoiAngelo_139_FD_185896 | JGI IMG/M metagenome (GOLD analysis project Ga0209804, IMG submission 185896) | Grasslands soil microbial communities from the Angelo Coastal Reserve, California, USA - 14_0929_12_20cm (SPAdes) (version 2) | ecosystem: Environmental > Terrestrial > Soil >... | reverse complement strand
TCTAGTTTTATTTTCTTACTTGATCTTCATTTGTCTGGACCGGATCTTTACCGGTCTACCCAACGACCGGGTCAACTTCTACCAGGCCACGTCCATTCCCTGAAGCCGATGAGACCGGGTCCCCGAGTGGCGAGTCGACGATTGCGAGGCTGCGACCGCTGACGAGATAGTTCACATCGGTGATACCCAAAACCCGCTGCAACTGGTCGGCCGGCACCTTCATGGGTCCGGCTGAGGGAGCTGTTCCGGGCGCAGGCTGAGGGAAGGCGGTCGACATCGCGGTGTGGAACGAAACTTTACCTTCGATCTTCTGCATGATCTGGTGAATGTGGCCGTTCAACACAGTCACCGAACCAAAACGCTTGACGTAGGACAAGGCTTGCTCACTGTCGTCGGTTCCCCAACCCCAATCGGGATAGATAGTCCACAGTGGAATGTGTGCAAAGAGCACAATCGGACTACTGGCAGAGCGGCCCTTGAGATCGTCCTCCAGCCACTGCAACTGCTCGTGACCGAGTGACCCCATGCCACCAGCTTTCAAATTGGCTACATTTACGAGACCGACGAAATGCACACCCTGGTGATCGAAGCTGTACCACCCAGCGCCTTTTGTGCCCTTCCCAAAGCGCTGGAGATATTGCTCGCCGTTGTCGGTCAGCATGTCATGCTCACCGGGCACAAAGTAGATCTGTTTCGCGGACGCTCCTTTTAATGTCTGTTCCAGCGTGTCGAATTCACTCGGCTTCGAGAGCTGACTCAGATCGCCGGTGTGAATGATGAAATCAGGCTTGTGCGGCATGGCATTGATCTTGTTGATCGCTGTTTGCAAAGTCGCGATGACGTCCGGATTGGCCGGTTTGTTAAAGCCGATGTGGCTGTCGCTGATCTGTACAAAGCTGAAGTCCCCGCCATTGCCGGAATCCTTGCCATAGACCTTGGCGAAGGCCCGAGACCCAGGGATGCCACCGCTCATCGTCCAGACCAAGCCGGTGCCCGCCCATGCCATGCACTTCAGAAATCCACGGCGGTCGACGCCGTCGTTGTTAAGGTCTTGCAAATTCTGATCGATAAGACTTTGCTTTTTGTCTGTCATTTGCACTCCGTGATCTGTAACGTTCTGTACTCATAACTGATACGGGGCCCCTTTTATTCCCAACAAAATCTAAAGAGAGAGCAAAATTTTCTGTACTCCCCTTGAGCGATGCCGACTTCCTCAAAATGGAGAAACACTAGGACATCTAACCAGGTCCATTCACGCCGCTCAAGAAACCGCCCAAGTGCCCGGTGAGGGCGATGATGCAGACGCCGAACATCACGCGCTCGGCGTTCTTTGTTAAGAACTCCAGATCCAGAGTTCGCGCACTGTGTAGGTGAAGGCGTGCTGAGCGCCGCATGACCGTTGCGATGGATTCGGAGCAGGACGGACCGGAAACGGGCGGTGGAGACCGAGAAGGATCTTCGGGGTGGGATCGCCCGGCGCGTCAGATTGCGATGCGAGGCTTTGCTCAGTTTCGGGTCGTTTCAGCGCGCATGGATGTTCCGAATCCTGAAGAACATTGTAACGTCTCACGATTCTCGCCAGAACTTTCTCAAATTCAGTTCTGCTATTTTTAGGTCGGTTTCTCAGGTTCCTTGGCGCGGCACGTTGGAATGGAACAAGTAAGTGTTGGAACCGATTCATCCTGGGCCATTCCCTCTTGGCGGGGGGTTTTTCTTCCGAACGACCCATAGCGGTCAAGGGCGCGCCGTAAAGGCGCGGTTTGCTCGTGCACGTACCCTGGAGACTTGCGCTGCTGGTGGTAGGGCTGCGAGGTCCCGCCTGCCACAGAACAAAGCAGCTTTGTGGGGAAGGTTTGGCGTGTACACGCTATCCCTGAGATTTTCACCTTGGCGATTCCGCCCCTGAACCTCCCGTTGAGCATCTTACTGCGGTTGAACCACAATAGAACCGTCCGTCAACGGTCCCGATGTCTGGAACACCGAGCCGTTCGCGGTAATCCAGCTAATCGCGAAATGGTTCGCACCGATGACCGACTCGTTGCCGAGAACAACTGCGGTGTAATTGACGGGAGTACCGTCGGCCAGGGTACGCGATCCGGTGATAGTGGCTTGGCTTCCTGAGACGGTAACAGCATTCATCTTGCTCTTGCCCCTCATTGGTTGGCTGACGATGTTTCCGTCGCTGTCACGTTGGTCAAAATCCATCTCGCCGGAACTCTTGCAAAAGTGGGACTCGGCCTCACGCCCGCCGTCACCTTTCTCGTGGCCGTTACCTTCAATGTCATGTCGTCCTTCTCCGGCTTGCAGGTCGGCAATCCGGCTATCTTGGTCACGAAGGGGTCGTAATAGCCGCCACCGTAGGTCGTTTGGTAGGCCCTTGCCGTCGTCGGAAAGCTGCCGGTGGTGTAGCCTGTCACGTAGGCGTTGCCAGTGGCACCCACGGCGATACCCTTGCCGACGTCATAGCCACTCCCCCCGAGGTAGGTGGAGTAGAGGAGGGCGGAACCGAGGGCATTGAGCACTGTCACGAACGCGTCGGTGCCGCCGCCACCGTAGGTCGTTTGGTAGGCCCCCGCCGTGGTAGGAAAGCTTCCATTGGTGTAGCCCGTTAGGTAAGCGTTGCCAGTGGCGTCCACGGCGATGCCGTAGCCGACGTTATCGCCACCGCCCCCGAGGTACGTGGAGTAGAGGAGGGAACCGACGGGACTGAGCTTCGTCACGAAGGCGTCGGTGGCGCCGCCGCCGAAGGTCGTTTGGTAGGCCCCCGCCGTCGTCGGAAAGCTGCCGCCGGTGTAGCCAGTCACGTAGGCGTTGCCGGTGGCGTCCACGGCGAGGCCGTAGCCGACGTCGTAGCCACTCCCCCCAAGGTACGTGGAGTAGAGGAGGGCGGAACCGAGGGCATTGAGCACTGTCACGAAGGCGTCGGTGCCGCCGCCGAAGGTCGTTTGGTAGGCCCCCGCCGTCGTCGGAAAGCTGCCGGTGGTGAAGCCTGTCACGTAGGTGTTACCAGTGGCGTCCACGGCGATGCCGTAGCCGACGTTACCGCCACTGCCCCCGAGGTACGTGGAGTAAGATAGGACCGGATCGATGATTAGCGGTTGGCTCGCATCATAAGCGGCTACCTGAAAGCCGACCTGACGCGCACCTTTGAGCATGTAACTGCTCGGGATTTCCCGTCGGACCCCCTCCACTTCCTGGTAGACCACCGGCTTTTGGAATCGCACCTCCCCACCTTTCAACGCTAGTACGAGATCACCCTGCACGTCGACGGACAATCTCTCAGCGCCTTCAACCGCCATCGTGATGGAACCGGGGTCGGCGCCGGGAACGATGACGAAATCATGTTCCAGTTGCCGCTGCTTGCCGTAGTAAACCAGATCCACGCCGGGATACACTTCGCGATAACGCACCTTTGCGTACGTCCGCACATTCGTGCGCCACTTCTTGGGGTCGTTACCGACGAAGTAGTTGGCCTTGCCCGGAAACTCGTCGAGGCCTTCGACCTGTGGTGTTGGCTTGGCACCCATCAGTTTCATCCGAAGGACGGCCGGTGGGCTGGCTTCGAGTTCAGGCTTGACGAAGGCCGACAGCGTGTCCGCTGGTTGTGCCGAAGTGCTCTTGGGCGCTGTCTTGCCCAACACCAGCACGGCTTCGGCTCGCCGCGTCAGAAACAGCGTGTAGCCCTGGCCCCGCGAAAGGAACTTTACCTGTCTGCTGGTTTGCCCTACGTTCGCCTCAAAGCTGAGAGGCAGTTTGCCGTAGTTTTCCACCAGATGTTGCTTGGTTGCCTCCGGAATGTCCCCGGATCCATTCCCGGCCGCTTTCGCCAATGGTCCCGGTCGAAACCCAAGGCCTATCAGCACCAAAAGGATCGAAGTTCCAAAGACACCGCCGAGATGAATCTTGCGGTTCATCGCTCGCCTCCGGTCTGCCGGTCTTTGGCTACACCAGCGACCACCTGCTTGGCAGAACTATTACTGTCAGCACTGCTGACGACCACTAATCTGTTGAAGGAATAGCCGAGGCCCAACGAATAATGCGGGGGGCGCAACCAGGGGGACAAACGTGTTGATTTCTGTTCCCGCCGCTAGAATTCGTAGACTTGCATATGATGGCAATCGGAAAATTTCGCAAATCCGGTCCTTACTGTATTTCGAATACGGGAAAGACTTGAGTCTTGAAGGAGCCTACTAGTCCGGAGCAGAGGTTGGACGACATTTGCGACGAACTTCTTCGGTTCAGGGGTGCGTTCAGCGGACGGATATGCGAAGCCAACCTTGACGGCGAGGTCCGTTCGGAAACAGTGTGCCAAGAAGGAAATGGCTCGCGCTCGGGATACTGATCGTGCCTACACAACCGAGTATCCCATCCTACCCTTTCGAGGGAAAAGAATCTGAGAAACCGGCCACGCGTGAATCTGACAACATGAGGGAAAAGATTGCGCCCCGTTACTTTCATCTTATCGGCTGAATAGCGGAGTGACAGTTTGGTGCATCAGGGAAGCGGACCGTTCGGTGACTACGTTCCTGCTGCCAGAAGAATATTAGCTGATGCTCTGCGAACGGCCCGGTGAGTTGTGTTCATAAATGTGTCTGCGCTTGCTAGCTGTGGTTGGGAGTGGCTTCACGTCGTCAAGCCATGCTTCCACCTGACATGACACGTCGCATGCGAAGTGTCGAATTTGGAACTGTAGCAACGAAGAGTTGTTTTGAGGTCCTTGTGCCACAGGTGCTTTGAAAATGAGATAGTCTGTCGGGTGCCCCTGTAGCCATTTGTAGGCAAAAATATCACGGCCCTTCTCTGCCAACAATGCTTCTAACCGAGGATAGTGTGGGGACGTGGTCGACGTTTTTGCATTTGTGTTGTCACTCATAACAGCTCCTTTGAGGATGGTTTAAGAGGGGACAGTTTTGGCAAAGCTCGATCATCGGTTCCCTGGGTCCGTGCCGTGTACCCCTGGAATGCACCACAAAACCGGCTAAACTTACCGCGGTTGCGGAGGCGTGTAGGGCCGAACCCTGCCTTGACCTAGGCGCACGCGCTCGTACTTGTCAAATTCACAAAGGGCGTTTTGCGCGTCCTGTGCATAGAAGCGCAGAATCCCGGCTGCTGCGATAAGCGGATCAATCGTAGTTTGCAACCAGCGAAGGGTCGCGAACCATTCGGCCTCATCCCATTCGGCTTCTGCGGTACGCCCCAAAACCCGGTTCAGCCCGCGACGACGACCCGGTCCACTGGCAGCAAAAGTCCACCAATCGACAGCAGATTCGAGTTGCACGTATTTAAGATCTGCCAACACTTGCCCCGCCTGAAACGAGCCCATGCCGTCTGCCGCCATTAGTCGAGCGTGAAAGGTGGTAAGCGTGTCAGTTGCCTTTGGGCGGTAGTAATCGCGTTGCGCCCAAAGGGACTTGAAGATGCACCGCACCTGCTGCTCTGCAGCATCACTCGTCGGCGGTACCAGCTTCTTCGATAGCGCGTGGCTGACCATCACTTTTGTAGGCACCGGATTCGAATACACGCTCGCCGCGATGTTTCCTCTGGTGGCAAACAGCCACGTAGTGGGCCGGATTCCATGGGGCTGGATAACCAAGTTCTGACGCTGTCTCTGGCCAATTGAATCCCCGGCGGAATACTGTAAGTGCGAAGCACAGGTCCGGGTCGCTGGCATGAAGCGTCCGCCAGTTATTCGCGACCCATCGGGTCACCCGGTCGTTTTTGCGATGCATATTTGTAAACTTGTATTGCCACAGGATTGGGTCTGCAATCCAAGCCACGGGCTCCCCGTTTCTCGGGCTACCTGCACCCTCTCCCGTTCCACGACGAAGTTCACGAATTCTTCACTGGAGGCGTAGGCGACGCGGCGCGTTCTTGTGGAGAACGGCCAGTTGGTGACGAAGGGCGAGAATCTCTGCCTGCAGGGCGACACAGGCCCGAAAACTGGAGGGCGACCAGAGCGAAAAAAGCGACAAAAACAGAGGTCATCGTGGAAGCAGCCATGATTCCACGAATGATCGTAACCTCTGCGTTTTCAGATCGGACGGAGTTTTCGGTAAGCACACCGGGTTTTGCGCGCCGCGTGCCCAGGAAGGCGAAATAGACTTCAGTAAATTTCAGTAAATTTCAGTAAATTTCCGTTGACACCCGGTTTGGAATAAAGTATACAGCATGCGCCGTCGGGAAAACGTTTACTGAGACACTCTGCCGTTTTGCCCCGTTTGCCTGTGCCGCATTTTGACCTCAGCGCGCACATCGTGTTCCTGCGGCGTTTGTCGAGCTTTGCTTCGCCTGGTTGCCGCTCGCGCATAAAGGAGGAGCCATGCTCTGCCCGTCTTCGAGGAGTCTCGATCTGTCGCTCATCGTGGTACTGGTCGCCCTGTTTGCGATGAGCACTCTGCCCGCGTCTGCCCAGCACAGTTCGCAAGGAATGGTTAGCGTCACCGTCTTTGATCCGACAGGTGCAAGCCTGCCCGGGGCGCGCCTCGAACTGGTGGATGTGGCCACCAATGATGCGCGGACTGCCACCACGCCAGAGAACGGCGGGTACAGTTTCGTGAATCTTCCGATTGGCACTTACAAGTTGACCGTCTCCCGCGACGGCTATGCGACACAGGTCTTCGAGACGGTCGTCGTGCACGCCACGCAGGTCACTGATGCTTCCGTCACTCTCAAAGTGGCTCAAGTGCAGCAGACCGTGCAGGTAACGGCGACGAACTCGCCCCTAGTTGAAGCCACCTCTTCAGAGATTGGCACCGTGATTGACATGAAGCAGATCGAGGATCTGCCGCTAGGCGGTCGCGACCTGCAGCAATTAACGCGTCTGGTCCCCGGATACACAGGCAACGCCTCTGAAGGAGGCACTTGGAATGGACTTCCGGGTGGCGCACAGGGGAGCAACATTGATGGAGTGATCGGCCAAAGCAGCCGCATGAAGGATTTCGGGACAGGAAGTGCCGCCGCCGTCAGCCCACGCGTAGAAAATATTCAGGAAATGACCGTCCAAACCGATCAGATGGATCTCAATCAAGGCTTCGGGCAAGCCAGCATGCAGGTCAATTATGTCACGCGCCGCGGCACCAACAGATTTCATGGCCGCCTTTACGACGATTATCAGAGCCAGGCATTGAACGCGAACGATTGGCTCAGCAATGCCTTCCAGCAGCCCAAGCCGAAATTCCACAACAATGACTTCGGAGTAAGCGTCGGCGGCCGCATTGTGAAGGACAAACTGTTCTTCTTTGCCAGTTACTCAGAATTCAAACAACCCGGACAAATGTCGCCAACCAACACCGTGTTGACGCCGGCAGCACAGGCTGGCAATTTCACGTACACAGATACGGACAACGTACGGCGCACTGTGAATGTACTGCAAATCGCCGCCAGCAATGGCCTCAACTCGACGATAGACGCAAGCATCCAAACCGAGCTGTCGAACATCAATGGCGCATTGCAATATGGGAAGCTCGCGAACACGCATGATGCGAATGTGCAGAAGCTGAAATGGTTCCAACCTAACCCAATCTCTCGGTACTATCCAACCGTCCGCGTCGACTACAACCTTTCGCAAACGTTTCGCTTGAACTGGGCCTGGAATGAAACCAAGGAAACTCTGCCCAGCAGCATCGCTGCCCTATTCCCTGGCCAGTCCTCGGCATTCAAGTACCAGATTCAAGGCTCCAGGCTTAATGCCTATACCACCGCGCTCGGTTTCGATTGGAGTCCCAATCCGACGCTGGTTAACGAATTCCACGGCGGATTCCTTTATAACTACCGCGCCAGCTCGTACAACGCAGGAAACTCTTATCAAAAGGGCAAGAACGTCATGTGGTTCATGCCCGATATGAACTTTACGACTTCTGGCGATTTTGTGGTCACCGAAATATCAAATTTCTATCCGCTCTTCAATATTTCTGACACCATGACCTGGCAACACGGGAAGCATACGATCAGTTTTGGCGGATCGTGGTATCGCGAACAGGACCACTACTGGAACCCACCGATCGGATATCCCTGGATCTGCCTTGGTCTGGCTGGCGGCGATCCGGCACTCAACGCCTTTACGAATGGTCCGACGGGAACCGTGCCCAACGCCTCCTCGTTTTCGCTAGGAGAGGCCGAACAGGTGTACGCGGTGCTCGCAGGGCGGGTTACCTGCGCAAATGGCAATTATCCTGTCGACCCCCAAACAAAGCAGTGGCAGAGATTCGGTGCGGTCAATCTGGATGAACTGCAGCAGGCCTGGGGCGTCTTCTACCAGGATTCATTCCGCTTGAAACCCAGGCTAACTTTGAACTATGGGATGCGCTGGGACTTTACTGGCGACGATCATGACCTGAATGGCGTCTATCACGGCGTCCTTAACCCCGCTGATCTGTTCGGCCCGAGCGGATACAACAACCTGTTTCACCCGGGATCTCTACTGGGAAATCCAAATCCTCAGTACGTCGCCAGTTCACACCAATACAAGCCGTGGCATGTGAGTCCGCAACCATCCATCGGGATCGCATGGAATCCTGATTGGGGTAAGGGATGGCTGCGCAAACTGGGTGGCGATTCGGTCATTCGCGCCGGCTATTCTCTGCGGCGCTTTACTCCGGCCTACCAGGACTTCTGGTCTTACGCTTCCAACTATGGGGCGTTCTTCTACGCGGGATTCGTGCGCAATCCCAGCACGCAACCGGGGCTGGGCAACTTTGCTCCCGGTAGCCTACACCTCGAGGACTGGCAGAACTATGACACGATCGCGCCGCCCGTTGTCTCTCCCCCAACTTATACCGATACGTTCCCCGAGTCAGGTGCAACCTTCGTCGGGCCTGGCTTGGCTGGAATGAATCCTCATATTTCGCAACCCTATATCCAGTCATGGAACCTCGGAATCCAGCGCAGGTTAGGAACTAACAACGCGCTCGAAGTACGGTACGTCGGGAATCGCGGCGTGCACCTCTGGCTCGGCATAAACATTAATGAGGTCAACGTTTTTGAGAATGGTTTCCTGGCCCAGTTCAAGGCAGCGCAGACCAACCTCGCCATCAATAACGCGAATGGTTTCCCGAATTCCTTTACCTATAACAATTTTCCCGGTCAGCAGCCACTTCCGATTTTCGATGCCGCGTTTGCCGGAGAAGGCTCATGTGGTCCAGGAGCACCACTGTGCGATTACGGCGCGGGCAATTTCATACAGTGGCTACAGACCGGTCAAGCCGGAGCCATGGCCGCTCAGCTAGCGAAGCCCTTCCCCGCTCCTTACTTCTGCAATCTTGTGGGTGCATCCTTTAGCCCGTGCTCGAACCCCAACAACGGCGTGAACTATACGGGCGCGGGAGCTGGATATCCGATCAACTTCTTCCAAGTGAACCCATTTCAGAGCGGAGGCGGAGTAGGGTATCTCAATTCCATAGGCTACTCGACGTACAACGGCCTGCAGGTTCAATTCCGTCAAAACCAGTGGCATGGCATGCAGTTCAATGCCAACTACACTTGGAGCCATACGCTGGGCCTCGGGAACCCGAACGGATTCGATGGGACGTTCCCGATGTACACGCTCCGCAACCTGCGCCTTAACTACGGACCGACGCAGTACGACATGCGACACAACGTCAACGTGAGCGGCACCTACGATCTACCTTTCGGCAAAGGAAAGGCTCTTGCTAACCGCGGCGGTGTTCTGAACAAGATCGTGGGCGGATGGACGGCGGGAACGATTTTGAACTTCCAGACGGGCCTGCCACAGCGATTACAAGGCGGATTCAATACGTTTAACGACATCGCCGATGGCGGCATCGTGCTGAACGGCGTGACCATGTCGCAACTTCAGAGCGCCGTACATCTCTCGCGTGCCCACGACAGTTCAGGACTGCTGCCGTACATGAACTTTCTCGATCCCAAGTACCTGGCAAGCATGGCGGGGGGCGCGAATACAGCGTATATTCTGCCCAACACCACGCCCGGCGCGATTGGCCTAATTCCTTATTTGTATGGACCGCATCAACTCTTCGCGGACTTGTCGCTGACGAAGCGAGTTCCGATTCGCGAGGACATCAATTTCACCTTCCAGACTGAATTTTTGAACGCGTTCAATCACACCAATTTCGGGTTCGCCAGCAACTTCAGTGGCAGTGGCCTGAACGTTCAAAACCCGGGGTTCGGGACCATAGGTCCCTCGAATGGTCCGCGGGCCATTGAGATGAGAGCAAATATCGAATTTTGAGTACTCGAGGGTTTCGTATATCAATACCCGGGCTTTTGCACGGGTTGGCGGTGTCGGGTATTGAATGAGTACGCGGCAATCAGGCCCCGGGGGAAATCATGGCAGTTCTAGCACATGCTCACATCGGCGGTTCGTCGGCATGCTGGCTACAGTGGCCGAAACTGCGCTCCTGTCAAAAGATCTGGTGGCATTCGATTCGCCCCAGCCCGCCGGTCAGCATTGAGAAGTATTGCCAGGGTACCGGCAACATCGATGCCATTCACTTCGTTCCTCACGCAGCGCCGATTCCTCACCAGAGAACACGTCCATTTGCTTGGCGTCGTTCTTGCCGAATTCATCCTTGTTCAGCTCCGCGAAAATCCCTGAGAGCGCGTTGGCAATGATCTTCAAGAGCAGATAATCTAGGTGAGACTTGGGCGGGTTCTTTCATTCCTCGATGACGACGCGAAAGAAGTCAACCCTCCCAAGCCAATTTCGGGGCATCACTGAGTTTTCCATGCAGGTTTTCCTGTTTTTTCCTGTCAGCCTATAGGCTTTCAGTATAAGGAAATATTTAGGTTCATACTCGGTGGTGCTGCCAATCGCAGAGCTACTTCTAGCCGCAGGGCTGATTCTCGTGCCAGCTTTAGTTTTCTTCTTTCGTCTCAAGCACGCAGCGCACGGCTCGGGGCATGTCTTGATTCACACAGGGCAGTTCCGGACCCTTGTTCCCTTCGAGGGCTCCTTCTCCTTCGCTTTCTTTCGCGCCACGGCAGCGGCAGCGAAGTCGATTATAGTTCTAAATATAAATACTCCCGCCAGTTTTGTTGAACTCATCGTGTCGTTGCTGAGACCGCCTTTCAGTGGTACTTGGTATTCCACCTCTAGTTGGTATCCCGGATGGCTCGGACTGGGGCCTGGGCGCTCGCTCACCTACCCCATCTATGCTCTTCCAGCGTGGTTCTACGTAGGACGCGGCATCGACGCCCTGCTGGCGCGCAGGCGGGTTGGCACTGGCAACATGGTGTTGAGTGTGGTGCTTGCAGGAGTCGCAATCGCTATCTGCTGTGGCCTTAGATTTGGGCTGTCTCCTTGGGAGCACCAAGATCAGGTGGGCCCGTATATTGAAGGCTTTGCTCTCTGGGCTTGTCTGTTTGCCATACCTCTTGTGGCGTGGTTTCGACAAAGGTTGCGGGAACGTCTTCCTGAAAATTTGCCAACCTGATCGTTGTTGGCGAAAAATCCCGCTGATTACGTCAATCCATAGCGGGTTACCTTAAGCAGGTCACAGGACTGGTCAGAGCTGCCCCGGTTGACAGGATGATCTCTAGCAGCTTCCGTTGACCGGCTTGCCACAGACGGTTCCACTAACTGTGCAGCTCGTTAGAGAATTGAGCGTATACGTGACGTTGAGCTGACAGCTTCCTGACGGATTTGGCCCAAACGAAATCCCCCCGCCCTCCAGCAGCGTCACGGGAAACGAGGGAGCTGTGTTGGTGATGTTTATCGTGCCGGCAATCGTGACGTCAGGAGCTCCGTTAAAGGTCACGTTGGAAACAGTGCAATTGGCCGGAGTGATCGTGATTTGGGTGTCGAAAGACCCGGTGCCGGAACTGTTGAGCATGCCTTGGATGTCTCCCGAGACCGATACGGTGCCGCCTCCCGGACAAGGAACGCTCGCGGACAATGGGAAATTGCAGCTTTGGCCAGTGCCGCTCACCGTGCACGCAGAAGACTGATCCCAACGAATATCACCGAGTGCCGCTGACAAGCTCCGGGCGGATTGTTCCGCTAACAGCGGGTGAGAGGCTGATGCATTTGATAAAGCCTGCGCGACCGCATGTGACACCTGCTGTGAGATTGCCTGCGCCTGTGCCGCCGACAAGGTGTCGCTGTGACTGGGACTGCCACACCCCGCGCACAGCATGCTTGCCACCGCAAAGAGCAGAGAGGAGAGGATTTTTTTTCGCAACATAGGAACCTCGCTCGAGACGACCATCCCGAACCAGAATTTTACCTCGGAACTGGGTCGCAGATTTGTCAAATAATCGTCATTGGAAAATCGCGGAACCGATTGCCGTTCCCCGCGGAGTGCTCGCTGTTGTGGAAACAGGATTCGGGGGATGCCGGCAAAACCGATCATAGATATTTTCGCTGCGGTCAAGATTTCAGCTGACACTCAAACGTCCTAACCGGAGGAATCGTTTCTCCCTGGGGACTCGACAAAGCCACGTTGTCCCTTTGCGCCGCGAAGGTCTGTAGGCTGGTTCTGGCCGAGGTAGTCCGCGATGAAGTCGAAGAGAACCTACTCCTCCACGCAGAACGTCTGCCGGCCCTCGATGCCGACCAGTTGATTGAGGATTACCGACACCTCATCAAACTCACCAACCCCGAAATCATTCCCTACCCCGACAAGGATCTGGTTCGTTTGAATCGGCACCTGATCCGCCACGCCGCCGATGTCCCGGTCCTCCTGTCAGCCATGGCGAGCACACCAGATTGGTTGCTCACTCACAATACGAAGCACTTCACGCACGCCGTCGCTCAACGGACGTCGCTCCGTATTGCTACGCCAGGAGAGTTCTTTCGGGCGCTGTCGGCGTTATTCCGTTAGACGTAAAGGCAACGTTACCGAAGAGATTCGCTGATCCGAGGAGCTGTAAACCAGAACGCCGGTGTGGCTCTGGGTGCTGACATAGATATTTCCGGCCTTGTCCTGGGCTATAGCCCCATGCGTGCCTCCGAACGTTGTGCCAGCGGGCAATGCGCCCCAGCCGGATTCAACCGCATACGTCCATTCTCCATTGCCCGTGAGTTGAAGAGGCACCGAGGAGGAATTCGAAGGAGCCGAAACCGCGCGCCCGGGCGCGAGTGCCGTGATTCCTACCGCGGCAAGAAATGTGCGCCGATGCATGTTCGTCATTGTGTGCTCCTGGGAGTGCTGTTCGTGGCTACGGAAGCTGGCTCCGCGGGCGTGTCGAATAAATAGATGTGGCGCAGGTTAGGCATGCCGTTTAATGGAGCCAGTGCGCCACTCGTGACCTTGGTGCCACTCAGGTTCAAGTAGGTGAGCTGTGAGAGTGATGAGAGTTTGGCCAGGGCGCGTCCCGTAACCGCGGTGCCTTCCAGATGAAGAGCACGCAAGTTCGTGAACTTGCTCAGTGTGTCGAAGCATTCGTCGCTGACCGCCGTGCGTCCGAGTTCGGCCTCGACGATAAAAGGCGCGAATCGTTGGAAGCGGGCGAGCTGTGCGTCGTCGAATTTGGAGGCCACATCAATCGTTCTAAGAATCAGGCCATCGGACGGCTTGGCTGAAACTGCGACCAGTTTTGCGCCTTGCGACTCTTGCATCTGGCGAATCTCATTCATCAAATAGCTGTAGTCACCCACGGATTGAAGCGGTAAGTCCGCGTTTTCCGCAGCCGTGGCAATTCCTGGAATACTGGTCGCTGTCGGGGAAGCGCCAGCAAGAATCCACGAGCGGAGGGCCGCGATTTCGTCAGCTGTCAAAGGCGCCCGCCCTTCGGCAGGCATGAAGTGCCGATCACTTGGGGAAAGTGTGACTCTCTGCAGCAGCAGACTCCGATCCGGACTTCGTGGCGCAATGACAGCTCCATCCCTGCCTCCCTTCATCAACAGTTCATAGAAGTCAAGGCGAAGCCCGGCCTGCTCTTTGCTTGCTCCATGGCATGCAACGCACTTGGCATCAAAGATCGGATGAATATAGCGCGTATAAACCGAGCCGACGTAGGCAGCGTCAGAAGCTGCTGACGCCGATGGGAAGAATCCCTTCAGCGCGCCCGGCATATAGAGAGTCAGGTAGCCGCCTCCGTGGGTGAGCGAACCGCCCTGATGCGCCGTCCATGTCAGTGTAAGCAAGCTTACGGTGAGCAGCGCGGGATAAACCCGCTGGAGTTGCCCTGAGATCCATGCGGGACGCACGGTGACACACATCAGCAATTCAATAAGCAGCGCGATACCACCCCACATGTGACGCGTAACGGTTGCGCCCATGACGCCGCTGCCGTACGCCAGCGAGATTCCGAGAACAAGTGTTATGGCACCGGCGGCCAATGTCAGGTGCAGTACGAAACCTGCACCTTCACGTAAACCGGGCCGGGTCGTCCCGGCAAGCTCGAGACATGGCAGCAATACGAGCATGCCGATCGGCAGATGCACGAGCAAAGGATGGAAGCGGCCAAGGAACTGAAGCCAGTCCGCATGCGGCCGCCCATTTAGCCGAACAGCGAATGGCAACATCACAAGCATGGCACTCAGGCCCAGGGTACAAAGCCATTGCGCCGTCACAGTTCGGATGCGCAGACTTCGTATCGCGGCGGATAACTTGTGGGCAGCGATCACGCCAGCAATCCCTGTACCACATAGGCCGGGACAGGACTAGTCAGCTTCTGATCGAGGCCCTGAAACTTGTAGGTGAACTTGTTATGGTCGATGCCTAGACAATGAAGAATCGTAGCGTTGAAGTCGCGCACGTGCACCGGGTCCTTCACGACGTTGTAGCTGTAGGCGTCAGTTTCGCCATAGGTAATGCCTGGGCGGACGCCCCCGCCGGCCATCCACGTGGTGAAGCATCGCGGGTGGTGATCGCGGCCGTAGTTGTCCTGAGTCAGGCCACCCTGGCTGTACACTGTGCGGCCAAACTCGCCCGCCCAGATCACCAGCGTGTCATCGAGCAACCCGCGCCGTTTGAGATCGGTGACCAGCGCGTATGCACCTCGATCCGTTTCCTGGCAGAGAACCGGCAAAACTCCGACAACATCACCATGAACATCCCATCCGCGCTTGTAAATCTGGGTGAAGCGCACACCGCGCTCAGCCATTCGGCGCGCCAGCAGGCAGTTATACGTGAATGTTCCGGGCCGCTTGGCCTCGGGACCGTAGAGGTCCCACGTGGACTGCGGTTCCTTGCTGAGATCAACAAGCTCCGGAACCGATGACTGCATCCGGAACGCCATCTCGTACTGGGCTATGCGCGCGTTGGTTTCGGGGTCGCCCACCTCTGCTAGCGTCTGGCGATTGATCTGTTCGACGGTGTCGAGCATCTTGCGGCGTACGTCCCGATCCACCCCCGCAGGGTCGGCAAGATAAAGTACGGGATCGGCGCCCGACCTCAGACCTACGCCGGCGTATTCTGAAGAGAGAAAGCCGCTGCTCCACAAGCGTGACGAGACAGGCTGGTTGTTTTGCTTGGGGTTGGTTTTGGTCTGGAGAACGATAAAGGTCGGCAGATTGTCGTTCATGTTGCCCAGGCCATACGCCAGCCACGCCCCTAGGCATGGCTTGCCGGAATTCATGTTGCCGGTATTCATGAGCATGATTGCGGGCTCATGATTGATAGCGTCAGTGTTCATTGTTTTGATGATGGTAAGGTCATCCACCATGCGCGCAGTGTATGGTAACAGGTCGCTCACCCACGCTCCGGTCTGTCCATGCTGCGCAAAAGACCAGTGAGACGGCGCTATGGGGAAGTGCGCCTGGCCGGCAGTCATGCCGGTCAATTGCTGGTTGCCGCGAACTGAATCCGGCATGTCCTTGTTGAACTGAGAAGCCAGGTTCGGCTTGTAATCGAAAAGATCCATTTGCGGCGGCCCGCCCGACATGAACAGATAGATCGCGCGTTTCGCTTTCGGCGCAAAGTGTGGCAAGCCGAGAGTGTTGCGCCCCTCCGCCGATGGCGATTTGACGTCTCCACCGTCAGCATAGCTCCGCAAGCCCATTTCACCGAACAGTCCCGCCAGCGCGGCCCACCCCAACACCTTGCCGGACCGCCCGAGGAAGCGCCGCCGCGTCTCGATCGCAGCCCACTCCTGCTTAACAGGCGCAGGGATGGGAAGGTCCAGAGGAGTCACGGGATCTTCGCAGTCGGTGCAAAGTGGATGTTGCTTCATATCAGTCCCCGGCTATTTGTTAATGGTCTCATCGAGATTCAGCATTACACTGGCAACCATAGTCCAAGCGGCCAACTCCGGCTCAGGAATGGACGCATCACGTTTCATCTCGCCAATCTCCACAAGAGAGTGTGCGGCTTTGGGGTCGCTTGCGTAATGTTGTTGCATCTGGTGCAGGGAAGTTTCGAGAGCCGCTGCCATCGGCGCTGGCGCATCATGCGCAAGCAGAATCTCGCTCATGCGGTTGATGCGCTGCAGCGTATCGGGACCCGCCTCGTGGATCGCGCGCTGCGCCAAGGCACGGGCCGCCTCCATCCACTGCACGTCGTTCATAGTCACTAGCGCCTGAAGGGGCGAGTCGGTACGCTGTCGGCGGGTGCATACCACATCACGCATGGGCGCATCGAACGCATCCATGCTCGGCGGTGCGGCCATACGCTTCACGTATGTGTACATGCTACGGCGGTAAAGCCCATTGCCGTGTTCCTGAACGTAATGGACTGTATCGCTAGACGGATAACTCACTTCTTCCCAGATATTGGCGGGTTGGTAGGGCTTTACGCTTGGCCCACCGATCCTCTCCACAAGTAGTCCGCTCGTCTGGAGAGCGATATCGCGGAGTATTTCCGCATCCATACGGAACCGCGGGCCGTGCGACAAGAGCAAATTCCTCGGATCTTTGGCGAGCTGCTGGGAATTCGACTTTGCACTCTGCCGATACGCTGCCGACATCACCATCAACTTGTACATATGCTTGATGTTCCATCCGCTCTCACGGAATTCGACGGCGAGCCAGTCAAGCAGTTCGGGATGAGTGGGCCTCCGGCCCATGACGCCAAAGTCTTCGGTGGTTTCGACGATGCCAGTTCCGAAGAGTTCATACCACATTCGGTTCACGGTCACACGTGCGGTGAGCGGGTTTGCGGAGCTGACAGTCCACTTGGCCAAAGCTAGTCGGTTGTGAGGTTCGCCAGACAGCAAAGGCGGTAGAAAGTGCGGAGTGTCGGCCTCCACACGGTAGGTGCGAGCGGTGTAAAGGCCGCGCGTCAGCACATGCGCATAGGCGAGCGAAGGCTTCTCCCAGGAGACTTGAGTCAGATCGCCGCCGATCGAGAGCCGGTCAAGCTGCATTTCAAGGGGGGCTATCTCACGTTGAATTGCCCGATATGAAGGATCCACATAATTGAGGTAGAACTCGCTCATCACGTGCCACTGGTCCAACGTCCATTGGGAAGGAGGATGCGATGCAATTTCGGCAGCATAGTCCTCGAACGGAAGCCGCTCGACTTCATTTGGGCTAAGAGCGCGTGCGTACAGCCGGATATCTTGATAGCGGACTTCCTTGGCGGGATGCTCTTCCGGGTTGCGCCAACCAAGTTGCATGGGAGCCTGAGTACGGATGGTTGGCCCGGCGAGGTTATCGGTGAGGATACGACTTGCGATCGCTCTCCCATTGACGAAGATCTTTACTCCCGAGGCGCGACCGGAACCGTCGTAGGTGAAGAAGATATGCCTCCATGCGCCGTCCAAAGGCAAAGGAGTGACGGAAACGACGCGGATCGCAATTTTTGGAGTCGTATCCTTCGGTGGCCCTCCGGCCGAGCGCTTTTTTGCTATTGCTTGTGCTTTGGCTTTATCTTTCCTGGCCGCTTCTTCCTCGGCTTTCTTTTGTTCAGGCGGTTTGTCGGGGGCCAGATCCTTCTTGCTCAGGTCCTGCGGAGAGGGATAGTTGAACGGTTCTTTGGCTGCGGCTTGGTTCTCGCGCTGTCCCTTTCTTGTTAATTTCTTTGTCTGCTCTCGCAGAATTGGTTCCTTCGGCATCTGGTTTACTAATGCCACGCTCAGGAATCCGTCTTCGGCTGAAAGTTCCCAGCCCCGGTCATGCTGAGTAGAGTCCATTTTCGAGAGCAGAGTGCCAAAACTCCCCGGATGAAACGGCGCGGAGCGGAACATGAACCAACCGCCGGAAGAGAAGGGTTGGTTTGCTTCGTAATCGCCGGTCTGTTCCAGGAGCACCCGCGTGCTGGACTGCATGCGGAAGTCCGGCCATAGCCACGTGGTCTCGCCCCATTCCCCCTTCAGAGTACTCGTATGGAAGCTGGCAGGATTCGCGCTTGGTGCACTGTTTTTCAATTCTTCTCCGCTGCCTTCATCGAGCCGAAGGCGTAGTACAAGTCCATTGGTGGCAACTGCACGAGGAGCGTTGTTGCGGGAAGCAAGCCATTGAGCGACCAAGCCATGGCTGTTGCGGCGCATCTCGTTTATCTTGTCTTGAAGAGCGGAGCGCTGGGCCAGAACACGGTTATAGGCATCCTGGTTTTGAGCCTTGGGAATGCGCACAACAGGCGCCCAAACCGGCCGATCGCCATTAAAGGGCTTCTCGTCAAGATTGTTGAAGAAGGCGCTCAGCGCGTAAAAATCATGCTGCGTGGTTGGATCGAACTTATGGTCGTGACACACGGCGCAACCAACCGTAAGCCCCATGAATGTGGCTCCGAACGCTTCTGTGCGCTCGCGGGCGATGTTGACACGCAACTCCTCAGGGATGGTGCCGCCTTCATTACTGCTCACGCCCAACCTCACATACCCACTGCCGATCAACGGGTCAAGGCTCTTCATCGTCAATAGGTCGCCGGCGATCTGCTCCATGGCGAACTGGTCAAAAGGCTTGTTGGCGTTGAACGCGCGGATCACGTAGTCACGGTAGGGCCAGATGTCGCGGCTATTATCATAGTGCAGGCCGTAAGTGTCTGCGTAGCGGGCGTAATCGAGCCAGTAGCGCGCACGTTGCTCGCCGAAGGTGGGCCGCGCCAGCAGACCGTCCACCAGATGTTCGTAGGCACCCGGCGCTGTGTCCTTCAAGAATGCGAGCACTTCGTCAGGGGTGGGCAGCAGTCCGGTGAGGTCGAGCGTAACACGCCGGATAAGAACTGCCTTTTCGGCTTCAGGAGAAGGGCGGAGGCCGGCTTGTTCCAACTTTGCAAGAATGAAGTTATCAATTGGCGTCTTTACCCATGCAGCGCCGGTTTGTGGCATCGGAACAGCCGGACGTCGGGGTACTTCGAAGGCCCAATGCGGACGATACACCGCCCCTTCACGGATCCACTCCCTTAGTGTAGCGATCTCGCCCGCGCTCATAGGCTTCGCCTCGCCCTGGGCGATTTGCGGCATCAGATAATGCGGATCCTTGGATTCGATCCGCTTGACCAATTCACTCTTTTCGGGATGCCCGGGAACAATCGCGTCGGGATGATGCGGGCGCTTCCTCAGCGCCCATTCCGCAAGGTCAAGTCGGAGACCCGCCTTTCGCATTTCGGGGTCTGGGCCATGACAACTGAAACAGCGACTCGCCAGGATTGGCTGCACGTCCTGATTAAAATCCAGATGGCGCGCAGCTGTGCGACCACAACCGACAAGAGCGCTCAAAACAAAGGCAGCCAGAACTAAAACGAAGGCCAGCTTTGTGTATCGATGCGGCTTAGGGTATGCCTGGTTTATATGCTCAGCCTCCGTGACAAACGGTTTTACAACTGGATCTCCGACTCTACTGATCCGTACATTGTATTGCTGACTTTCACATCGGCTCGAGGAAAATCCCCCTTCTGCTGGCAACGTCACCTTTCGCCATGAACGCAGAATGCGCGACGTCCTGCCTCGATACCCGTCTAGCGGACCCTCGATTTGCCGGTCCAGTTCAGAATGTTCCGCAGTGATGAAGCTGCCGCTCGTGCTTCTCGACATTGTTGCACCCTCAGCATGCTGAGCTTCTCAACCACTGGCTGCGGCGACCAGGCACGAATTGCGTCAGTGCGCTCCCGAGGGCGAATTCGCTGGATATTGCCTTCGGGAAGATTAGACCTGCCCGGCAAAACGGGCTGAAGCGGCAAGGTGCACGTGTGGACACTCCTCCCGTTGGGAGGACGTCAGGGAGCAGTTGGCTGATTTGTAAGTCGCTGCCGAATGGCTGCAAGGTTACAAGAATCGCTGCCGGAATGTCTGCTGGCAAACCGTCAACTATGGACTGTAAGCAATCCAGCGCTCCTGCTGATCGGCCAATTACAATCACCTTCTCTGGCTCCACAAAGATTCTAGCCGGGATTGGATGCAAAACCTTGAAAGAGCGCTCACTCACCTCATGTGCGGCGAAGCCGAACGCAGCAACAGAGCCAGAGATGCGTGCGCTGAACCGAACAAAAGTTCGAAGAAGCTCCTTTCTGGGGTTGGACATCATGGCGGAAAACAAATTCCCTCTTGGCAGACTTTGCACCACTTCTTCAGAGCCCCAACAGGGGAACCTTCCTGCCGCCAATCTTGATATGGCGCTCACATTAGTGCGATGAAGGCGGGGCCTTTTTGAAGGGGTAAGCCGGGAGTGTTCTCCGCTCCTGGGAACTCCACACTCCCACGGCCATCCCGGCTTTCCCGCGCGCGATCTTAGCCTTTATTTTAGGCTGGACAATACAGTGAAAACCTGACAGCCCATAGTCCGTTGAGCCGATGAGCTGGGGACGGTCTTTCAAACAGCTGCATATAGTCCAGTCTTGCCATGGAGGAGCAACAGAAGGGTTACCGGCCCAGCCTACGGCAGAACCTGCGAATCCTCGTCTGCCCCAGGGCCGTGGAGAATGCTCCGAGAATGGCGCAAGCAAACACCATACGTTGGCGACGGCGACTTGATCTTTCCAAGCTTCAGGGTGAAGGGGAGAAAACCACCACGTGCAAACATGCTGGTTTCAGATCACCTTCAGCCTGCTGCCCAAAAGGCTGGTATCAGCGGGCAGATCGGGTTCCATACGCTCCGGCGCACCTTAGCAAGTGTGCTTGTGGCGAACGGGACTGACCCGAAGCTGGTTCAGGAGCTGCTAAGGCACTCGAACATCAAGACCACGCTGGACGTCTACGCACAGGCAATGACGCCAGCAAAGCTCGAAGCACAGGACTGGGTCTTGACGCAGCTAATGACCGGAGAGTCGTCGGCGGAAATGTAGTGAATTTATGACTGACACTGAGGCCAAAGAGTTGCTAATAGGCGGTATTAGCGTGTCATCCGTGGCCCTGCATCTTGTTGAAAGTACGTTTTGTTGCGGATTCGATTGCTTCCGCGCTCCCCATTTTTCAATCAGTTAGCCGACTCCGTGTCCTGTTTACGCGGCGGCGAGGTCAGATGGACGGTATACCGTCTGCCGCTTTTGTTTCCGGCATGACCGTGTGTCGTAATGGTGGTCTATCTCCGCGAAGCTCTACAACAGAGAATCGCTGCTGGTGTCCCGATCACGAATGACGCCGCCGCGATTGAGGGCGCAGTACATCGGCTTCGACCAAAGCTGATGACCGTTACAGCCGTGCTCGCGAGTCTCGCACCGATCCTCGCGGAAAGCGGCATAGGTTCCGACGTGACGAAGCCGATCGTCGCTCCTATTGTGGGCGGAATGATTACGTCAACGACTCACGCCTTGATTCTTGTTCCGGGTTTTTTCGTGCTGATGAAACAGCGGGCGCTGCGGCGTGGAACTCTAGCTGCACAGGAGATGCACAATAGGCGTAATTGCGGTAGTCGATTCGTGCGCGTTATTAAATGCACCGTCACTCAGTCGCGTTGAGGGAACTCACAAACAGGTTGCGAATCGCAGGTGGCCAATAGAGACGGCTCAGACCACCCGCGACTGGTTCAAGCAGAAACAGCTTTTGCCGGAGCGCAGCAACCAGGGGCGCAACAGGCTGTACCTGATTCGGCTGCTTTCTCGGGAAGGTTGTCTTGCTTTACGACAAAGACTTCCCATTCATTGCCGTCTGGATCGTGCACCCAGGTTTTGTCTTGAACGGCGTAGCAGCAGTCAGTGTTCATCTCGTCTCTGGTGACGAGCCCCTGTTCGAACCAGCGCTGTCGAACAGCTAACACCTCCTCGGTTGAACCGACCTGAATTCCCATATGGGAAAGCGCGCCACGCTCGGCAAATGCAACCTCGTTGAGGGTGAAATTAAGAGGTGGATTGCTGACATCGAGTTTCGCATAGCCCTTCCTGACTTTTGACGGCTCGATGCCGAACATCTTCCTGTAAAACTCGAGACTCTGCTCGACGTTCTTCACGTTGATCGCAAGATGCGCCTTCAATGCCTTGACTTCAATATTCATGTTCTCCTCCAGTCGCATACGCATATGCGTATATGACATTAACGAGATGCGGGACATATATGTCAAGACGTATATATTTTTGCTATAATACTGTCTATGCCCCGAAGCGCTCGGATTTCGGCCGAGGTACTCTTTCGTGCGTTGGCGGACCGCACTCGCCTGCGGCTGCTTAACTTGATGAATGGGCAGGAGCTCTGCGTCTGTTACTTTGTCGGGGTTCTTAGCACGAACCAGCCGAAAATCTCACGGCATCTTGCTTACTTGCGAAGGGCCGGGATTGTAGCGGCGCGCAAGGATGGGAAGTGGATGCACTATCGGATTGCTGTGCCGCCAAATGATGCGGCAGCCAAGATTCTGAAACAAACCTTGGATTGGCTTGCCCACGATCCCGAAATGAGGCATGACTTGACCTTGTTAAACAAAGCGTGTTGCTCTCCAAACGCTCTCGTAGAAATCGAAGGCGCCCCACCGCCTATTCCGATGCAGCCGCTCGGCGCCGCTTGACGCATCAGGGCCGCCTTTAAGGCTCAATGGCGGGCTCCCGTTGGCTCCCGTCTTTCGGCTGTTCTATCTCTTCGCGTGCCGAACAAGAGCACGCTTACCGTCGTCAGCGCACATGTAACGATTACCGCTGTCATGGATAAACGGCTCAATCCTGCGAACACAATGAGAGCGAGCGAAAAGGCCGGCACCGCCCATTTGCGTGAAGCCCAAAATGAGCCTCATAACGTCCCGTGGCCGCGAGGTTGGCTTGCTCAGCGCCGGAAAAGTGTCGTTCGCAAGCTTGGACACATCTTGGCCCACGGCAGCCAGTTTGTCCTTAATGCGCTCCAATTCCTGCTGAAACCCGGCACGGTCTAGGTGCTGCTCGATGTTCGCAAACTGTTTCCTGTCGAACTTTGCCTCGAACGGTCCACGCCGGGCGATCGCGATTACTTCCTCAGCGGTGTGACGGGGATCGTCGATCATCAACCACCGCGCGATGTCCACCATCACGTTGCCTATGCCGACGATAGCGATTCGCTTTCCGATCGAGAAGTCCCGCGTGGCGAACGGCGGCAACAGGTTGTAGTGGTAAACGAAATCCTTGGCGGAGTAGCCGCCCTTGGAGTCCTCACCAGGCAGACCCACCTTTTTCGTGCCCTGCGCTCCCACGGCAAACACTATTGCAGCGGGGCTAAAACCCTGTAACTCCTGGATGGTCAGCGCACAGTTCGTGCCGATCAGGACATGGCCGAAGTAGTGCACGTTGGGCATAGCGAGTACGGCTGCAAGCTGCTTGCGCAGTCCGGATCTCATCTTGTCCTTGGCGGGATAAATGCCGTACTCGGCAAGGCCACCCGGTTTGATATCGCGATTGAAGATCATCACCTGATGGCCAGCCATCGCGATCTTTCGGGCCGCGAACATTCCCGCGGGACCGGCGCCGACCACAAACACCGTCTTCACTACCTGCCTCCTGGATGGCGCTTTCCCCTTAACTCACTGTCGCAGCCCAAGGGTGCACCTCCGTCCATTCCTCCTTGCGCCCGCCCTGCATCGTTTCTCGCCGTTCCCGACTTAGAAGTTGAACTGGTCGATATTGTCCTTCGTGAAGCGGGACGGATCCCCCAACACGATCACGTTCTTCAGTGTGAGCGGACCTTTGGCCGTGATGTCGTCGAGCGATGCGAGCGCGTCGCGCGTGCCCAACCGTCCTGCCGGCACCTTGGCTTGCGTCGCATCATCCTTGAGGGCGCCCGCCACACTGGCTTGGGCCGCGTAAACAGCCAGGTAGCCCAAGTCGACTGGGTTCCAGAGCACGACGGTCTTGACCGTGCCTCGCTTGACGAACTCCTTCATCTGGTTCGGTGTGGCCATCCCGGTAACGACGATTTTGCCCGCGAGCCCCGCCTGCTCGACCGCTTCCGCCACCTTGGGAAGGGCGACCACCGTCGGAGCGACGATCGCGTCGAGTCGATCCCGATACTTGTTGATCAGGTCCTGGGTTGCGCTGAACGATTCCGCGGGTTTTCCCTGCCCATAACCGATGTCAACCAGCTGCATCTTCGGGTACTTCGCCTTCATCCGCTCCTTCATGGTGGTGATCCAGGAGTTCTGGCTGAACGCACCGGGATCCGTGCTCACAACGGCGAAGCGCGCGCTCGTCCCGGCCTGTTCGGCTACCACGTCGACAAGCGCTGCCCCTGCCTCCGTGAACGTCGCTTGGTTCACGAACCACTGACGCGCGGTGGGATCGGCCACGTCGGCGTCATAAGTGACGACCTTGATCCCGGAGGTCTTCGCCTTCCTGGCCATGGGCACGATCGCTTCGGGGTTCATAGGCGCGATGATGATGGCATCCGGCTTCTGCGCCAACAGGTCATCGACCATGCGGACCTGTTCGTCGCTATTCGCGGCAGCCGGTCCTGTGTAGAGAAAGTCGATGGCCACATCCTTCCCCTTCAGCTCGGCCACAGCTTCGTTGGCGCCTTTCTCAGTGGCCGCGAAATAGGGTGTGCCGGTGAACTTGGGGACCATGACGATCTTGAGGGCCCTCTGCGCCTGGCTGGGCCCATCGCCGTGAGACGCCTCCTTCCCCGCCGCCTGGACGCGAGTGAAGGACGAGGGCAGGAGCGAACCACCGGCAACGATGCCAACCGTCTTGACAAAATCACGGCTGGCGCCGGAGAACTCGATGCTCCTCCCGGTAATACCTGCGACTTTGTTGTCTAGTCTTCTCATGTAATCATCCTTTTCGATTTTTTTCTGCGTGATCCGCAGTCTATTTTCTGTCTGTTTTCATCAATTCGTGCCGCCAGCGGCCCGGATGACTTCTCCGGTGACCCAGCGCGCCTCATCAGAGGCGAGAAAGACCGCCACAAGCGCGATGTCCTCTGGCTGGCCCAGCCGGTTGAACACGGACTCTTTGGCGAGCATCGGTCCTATGTCACCGGCGAACATCCCTGATGTGCCTTCGGTCGCCGTGTGTCCTGGAGAGATGGCGTTTACACGAATGTTTCTGCCGCCGAGCTCCAGAGCCAAGCCGTGCGTCAGGTTCTCTACCGCTGCTTTGGTCGACGAATAGACCGCGATCATCGGCCGGGCGCGTGAACCCACGATCGAGCTGATGTTGATGATGCTTCCGCCCTCGTCGCCGAAGGACTTGATTGCCTCCAGCGAGGTCAGGACAGGACCCAGCACGTTCGTGTTGAAATGCCAGTGAAATGTGTCCTCGGTCGTTTCGGCGAACGGTCCGGGCCTGAATACGCCCGCGTTGTTCACCAGAACGTTCGGTGTGCCGAACGCCTTCTTCGTCTCAGCAAAGAGACGGGCGACGTCGGCAGCCTTAGAGACATCGCCTTGGATCCCGACTGCCTTACCGCCAGCCGCAATGATCTCGGCGACGACTTTCTTGGCCGCAGCCTCGCTCGAACTGTAGTTCACGACCACGGCCGCGCCTTCACGGCCCATGGCCAGCGCGATGCCGGCGCCGATGCCCTTCGATGCGCCGGTGACGATCGCAACCTTTTCGCTCAATCTTCCGTTCTTCATAATCCCCTCCTTCATGTGCTGTAGCGGCGATCCGGTGTGAAGTCGTTTCCGCTTTCCATCGCCGTACACGATAATGAGATTTTTTTTGTGCTGAAACGATCCGTCGTATGTTTCAATCACATTGATAGGAAAAGGCGATCAATATGGAATTGCGTCATCTTCGATATTTCACCGCAGTCGTGCAATGGGAGAGCTATCGCGAAGCGTCTCGGCGGATCCACGTTGCGCAACCGGCAATTAGCCAAACGGTTGTGAATCTCGAAGAAGAGCTCGGGCTGAAACTGTTTTCGCGCGCGAAGCGCATTGCACAGCTCACACCCGAAGGCGAGGTGTTTTATGCCGAAGCGGTACGCACGCTCGCGCAGGCTGAATTGGCTATTGAGACTGCCAGGCGAGCCGCACGGGGCGAGATCGGAAGGCTCTCGATTGGATTCCTCGGCTCGGCAACATCGGCATTTCTTGCAGAGCTTGTGCGCAAGTTCAAAGCAACATATCCAGGTGTGAAACTGACCATGGAAGAGCTCACTCCAGTTCATCAGGACGCTGCGTTCGAAAAAGAGGAGATCGACATCGGATTCACCCGGACACTCACCGCAGAACAGAGCACGACATTCTCATCGCGGGTCTTGTACCGCGATCCGCTGCTGGCTGTGCTGCCGCGTTCACGACCGGTGAAGAGCAAGCGCGTGCATGTTGCAGATCTGGCGAACGAAATCTTTGTCTTGTTCCACCGTCAGGGCCACCCCAGTGTGTTCGATATGACCATAGCCATGTGTCGGAAGGCCGGCTTCAGCCCGCGCGTCGGCACTCAGCCGGCTATGTTGCAGACGGTGCTGTCGCTGGTTGAAGCAGAACAGGGCGTTTCCATCGTGCCTGCCTGTGCGAGAAACCTGCGTTCAAATGGTGTCCGGTTCTACCGTTTGCAACCAGATGATGTCCGGGTCGAGCTTGTCGCCGCATGGAAAAAAGCGAACCCGTCCGTTGTCCTTCGCGCCTTTTTGGAGTTGATTGATACAAACGCTGCACAGATTCGGAGCAAGGCGGAGCTTCACTGACATCGATTATTTGGCAAGGACTGTTTGATCTGGTAAAGCGCGTGTCCAAGCTGGTGCGCCGTTCTTTTCGATGAACCTTAAATCGATTATTTAGGAAACATATTCCGGGTGATTCTCAGCCACGCGCCAGACAAAAACGGACTGAGAGCGGACTGAATTGGAAGACGGCTCAAGATAAGTTCTTCAAGGACATGAACGTATGCAGTTGGTCTCCTAGCACCACGCTCTAGATGCGGACTGAGAGCGGACTGGAAGGTCACCGAGGCGAGTCACGCAAGCGCTTTAGAATGATGGTGGCCAGGAACGGAGTTGAACCGCCGACGCCAGCCTTTTCAGACGATCAACGGGCCTAACCACCCTTTCAATCAACAACTTAATTCGTCAAGATGGCCGATTTATTGTGCCCATTCTGTGACCAAGCGCCGATGTTCGCCTAGCGTCGGCTAAATGCCTCATGGCTTTATGTTCCTTCCATCTTGGGAATGCGACACCCATTGATGTGTGTTCTCATATTGAGTACAATTGTTCTCTAAATGAGTACAGCGACCGGTCTGGCGGATCTTCTATTCGGCCGTACGAGAGGAGCCATCCTGGCCCTGCTCTATGGCCACGCCGATCAGACCTTCTATACACGCCAGATCGCACGGGAAGTGGATGCCAGTATTGGCGCGGTTCAACGAGAGCTTGAAAACCTTTCGAAAGTGGGACTCATCGTTCGGAACTCTTTGGGTAGTCAGGTTTTTTATCAGGCTAACCGAAGCGCTCCCATCTTTAAAGACTTGCAGGCTCTGATCAACAAGACGATTGGCGTCTTCAGCGTTCTTCGATCAGCTCTGCAGCCTCTCTCGAAACGAATTGTTGTGGCGTTTGTTTACGGGTCCGTGGCACGCGAAGAGGAAACCGCCCAAAGCGACGTTGATCTAATGGTTGTTGGGAAGGCCACACTTCACGATGTACTCTCGCGGCTCTCTACCGTCGAGAAAGGCCTCGGTCGCCCTATAAACCCAACCGTATATTCCGTCGCGGAATTCAAATCCAAGCTTGCGAGCGGGAATCACTTTTTGAACTCCGTGCTCAAGGGTCAAAAGGCATTTTTACTGGGAGACGAGGATGAGCTTAGAAATGTGGGTGGAGTACGGTTGGCTGAGGCGGGAACCGACTAGCCCCGGTGAAATCAGAGATCTTCTGGGAATTGTGGAACGTAGCATCTCGGATTCAAAGGTCGAAGCTGTATCGACCGATCTTCGATTCATCGCTGCCTTCAACGCGGCGCTCAGTGTCGCGACGACAGCGCTCCGCGCCTCCGGTCATCGCACCGTTACCCAAGCAGGCCATCACGTCAAAACAATCGAATCTCTGGAACTCACCATAAAGGCCAGCCCAAAGGTCATTCAAAGATTCAAGACCTTCAACAACAAGAGAAACAAGTCGGTCTATGACGTTGCTGGTGCCGTATCGGACCAGGAATTGAAAGCAATGATGGCACTCGCCACGGAATTGAAGGATAGTACGATTGCATGGCTACGACAATTCCATCCAGACCTCTTACAGGGGTAGTCCCTTTCGCAAATCGACGAGCGGTGGATTTTGGAAGCTCCAATCGTTATTCTCTCCGCCATTGCGCGCGACACCTTATGCGGCGGAGATCTGGGCTCCTCTTGTAACGACAACGTTGTGCGCTGACGCAGCGGATGAGAACAGAGATATGAGACCTTCGACCAGTGTTGGGTGAGTCAGGACCGCATCGCGCAGCGCGGTGTAGGGCAGCCCTGCGATCATCGCAATCTGGACGGCGGCCAGGGTCTCCCCCGCACCGACACCGAAGACCGTGAACCCGAGAATGCGATCGCTATCAGCCTCCACGAGGGCCTTCACAAACCCGCGGGTCTCCGAAAGCGTGTGTGCACGCAGGTTGGTTTCCATTGGGACCTTAAACAGGCGATACGCTGTCCCTTGAGCCTCCGCTTCTGTTTCACTCAGGCCGATACGAGCAAGTTCGGGGTCGGTAAACAGACAATATGGGACTTGCCTGCCCGTGGTCACACGGTTGCCGCCGGTTAAATTGGCATGGACTACTCGGAAATCGTCGATGCTGATGTGCGTGAACTGCGGGCTACCGGCGACCTCGCCGATCGCCCAGACGCCGGGCGCGGTGGTCTGCAGCCGCTCATTGACCTTGATGTATCCCCCGGTCGGTGAGCTCAACGCCGGCCAGTTCCAGGCCAAGTCCTTCGGTGTTCGGATTGCGGTCGGTCGCGACCAATATATGACTACCCTTTAGGCCTTTCTCAATTCCATTCTGCTCGACGACGACACTTACCGAGTCGCCACATTGGCCCGACACTTGCTTGATTCGTGCATTCAGGAGAATGTCGATGCCTTCATCTGCGAGCAGGCTGTGAAGAGCCTCGCATACGTCCGGGTCTTCTCTGGACATCAATCGTCCATTGCGATCAACCACGGTCACTTTGCTGCCGAAGCGCCGCATGGCCTGCGAAAGCTCTACTCCTACGTAGCCACCGCCGATAACGAGCAGATGGTTCGGGGACTTGGCCTAATTCGAGCGCCTCGATGTGCGTGAGCGGTTGTGCTTCAGCAAGACCAGGAATTGGTTCCAATGAGGCCCGTGTGCCGGTGCTGACGATCACATTGGTACCGCGGAGTTGACGGGTACTCCCGTCGAGGAGGGTAGCCTCGACTGTTCTCGGAGCAACGAACCGCCCGGTGCCCAAAATGAACTCGGCGCCTGTCTTCCGGTAATTCTCCTTATACATCTCGTTCAGGCCGACGACCATCTTGCGCTTGCGGTCTCAGACGCCCGACATCTCTATCGTGAAGCCATCGTGAGCAATGCCAAACTCTTTGCTTCGGCGGAAGTAGTCCACAACTTTCGCACTATGGATAATGTTCTTGCTCGGAAGGCCGGCTTAGGGCAAGAGCCCCCAATATACTTGCGATCGACGACTGGGACACGCTTGCCTTCGCCAGCGAACGTCCACGCGGCGATGGTCGAGCCCGTGCCGCCACCGAGAATCACCAGATCAAATTCTTCCGGCTGCGACTGGACCATGCAAGCGCAGGAATAGTGTTGATGATGGTTCGGAATTCGCTGAGCGAACTCCGAATCTCGCCAAGCACCGTTTCGATCTTCTCTCGGGCGTCCATATGGTGCCGTCCTAGATTCTCGCACGCCGAAGCGGGTCCGGGGCAGAACCCCGTATACTCGGCACAAAATTGAGGCGAGAAAAGGCTGGCTCAGGTCCTCTAAGCGACGCAAATCAAGCACTTAGAGTTTAGCCTGCTCTTGGTTCGGGACTAAGGACTCGGTGCACAAGATGCTCAGTGTCTCGTTTGTCGGCAAACCGGAAACTACCACTGGTGTGCAAACGAAACTTGCCTAGAGACAGATCTCACCCCATGAGCGCTATTTCATCAGACAAATCTAACGTTGCCCCCTCTTGATCCGCAGTCGTGGATTCTTCTCATCCCTATCGTGTCTCACGTTTCAGAATGTCCGACAATCCGTAAAGCGTTCGCTTTATCAAGGAGAGACGACAATGGCGCAGAGACATCAACGCGGGTGGCTAAAAAAGGAAAAGCGTGCTCAAGGCGAAACCTGGGTATTGTTCTTCCGTACTACTCGACCATCTGATGGCAAACGGGTGGAAAACAAAGTCCCTATAGGCTTGGTCCGACACCTTCCCGAGGCAAGCAGTGCATGGGCCGAGGTCGAACGACTCCATGTTCCAATCAACCGGGTAGATGTGCGACGCGGATTGATCTTTGGAGACTTGGCTCAGCACTACGCAGAACACGAGTTGGCTGAAGCCTCCGAATCAATCCGCCCCAAGGCGCACACAACCATAAAAGGCTACGAGCGAGTTCTCCGAAACCGCCTGCTCCCACGATGGGGGAACAGAATCGCACTTGGCATCGAACCGTTGGAAGTGGAGCAGTGGCTGAGGGCCTTGAAAAAGGAAGGACATCTTGCCAATCCGACACTCGACAAGACTCGTCGCGTCATGTCCTTGGTGTATAAGCATGGCCAAAGATACGGTCTAATTCCGCGAAACCAGGAGTCGAACCCCATGCGCTTTGTCCGCTGCAAGACGACCAGCGGATACGAAGCGATGATTCTCACCCCCGAACAGGCGTATGCAATCGTGTGTAACCTCCGAGAGCCGGAACGCACTCTGACGCTTTTGGCCGCCGGCACAGGTCTCGGTATATCCGAATGCTTGGGCTTGCAATGGCATGACGTCAATTTCGCTGACGGAATGATCCACGTGCGTCGTACTTGGACGTGCGGGCCAAGTAGGTTTGCCGAAGAGCAAAGCGTCGAAGGGCCCGGTGCCACTCCATCCGCGGCTCGCCGACTTCATGCGCCTCTGGAAACAGAAGACGACGTATTCCCAAGCCGGTGACTGGGTGTTTCCCTCAACCCGCCTAAACGGCAAACAGCCACGTGTCGCCAACTTGCTTGTCGAAGATCATCTGCGGCCAGCCGCTGTCAAGGCAGGCATTCTTTCATCGCATCCGGACAATCATGGCCGACTCGTGGATGACGACCCGCGACGATTCGGTTTTCATAATCTGCGCCACAGCCTCGCGTCATTTCTCATCCGGACAAGAACCGATCCAAAGACTGTGCAAACTCTGCTTCGCCACAGCGACGTCAAGCTGACGCTTCAGTTCTACAGCCACGCAGTCAGCCGCGATCGCATGGTCGCTGCAGGGAAAATGTTAACTGCGATTCTCAGCTATGCGCCAGACAAAAACGGACTGACAGCGGACTGACTTGGAAGACAGTTCAAGATAAGTTCTTCAAGGACATGGATGTATGCGTTGGTCTCCTTGCACACCTTCTAGATGCGGACTGAGAGCGGACTGGAAGGTCATGGGGCGAGTCACGCAAGCGCTTTAGAATGAATGGTGGCCAGGGACGGAGTTGAACCGCCGACGCCAGCCTTTTCAGGGCTGCGCTCTACCACCTGAGCTACCTGGCCACGCCTCTGCTTTCCTCGCAGGGACAGGCTCCCTGGCGATGCGTTCGGGACACGCTGGAACATAGGTAGGCTTGTCGGTTATCGCGGACAACCAACAACGCTGGGAGCGTGCGGAACAGCGCGATTATAACAACCTGCAGGAATTTGCTCAACGCGGCGCGCGCAAGCAGCGCAAGCGCAGCGGCCCTCCTCTTATTAATTATTCGAAAGCCGCTGCGTAAGCTCGCGATAGCCGTTTACAGTTTTTCCCAAGTCAAATCCCGTGTGCCCCAACGCTGGCAAGCTTTAGTTCTTGGGAGCCTCCGGGCTTGGGGCAGCTGGATGGGCCGCCACGGGCTCTGGCGTCGGAGGGGGTATGGTGATCTGTCTTATGCCATGTTGGTCTCTGCCCCCAAAGCCTCTCGCGGCGTTCGGCGTGGGGAAATAAGTCTCGTTCAGCACCGTCTTGGCTGATTGCTCGACGCTCTGCATGGCATCAGCGAACCGGCGCTGCGCCAAGTTCGTTTTGATATCTGCGCGCACCTGTTCGAGCGGCTTTGTGCTCTTGGATACAATCTTGTAGATGTAATAACCGTTGGGGTCTACAAAGACTTGCGAGACTTCGCCCGGCTTCATCGAAGTCACGACTAGGTGAGCCGGCGGTAATTGATGGGCTGTCAGCTTTCCGAGATTAGCAGAGGCACCAGCCTGCAAACCCGCAAGTTCGATGGCTTGTTTCTGCAGTTTCTCGAAGTCCTCCCCAGCGACGGCCTGGGCGTGCAGTGCATCCGCCAGTTCTTTCATGCGGTCATCGTCGGCTTTTGCGTTGTCGGCTTTTGCTTTTTCGGCCGCTTCCGTGGATTCCTCTTTACTGTCCTTTTCCGCCTCGGAGGACTTCGCCGACTCCTGTTTGGGCTCCGGTTTATTGTCCTTGGCTTCCTGTTTCCTTTCCTTGGGCACGAAAATGCGCTGCAATTCAAACTGTTCGAACTCCGAAGGGTTGTTCGTGTAATACTTCTCGATCTCGGCGTTTGGAACGTCGTCTGCCTTCTCCTTCAATGCCTTGGCCATCTCTTCCGCCTCGGACCGCACTCTGGTGAAGGCCAGCGCCCGTTGGACTTTTGGATCTTTTTCCAGACCGTACTTGCGGAATTCGCGCTGCATCAGCAGAAGCTTTGGATAGATGTTAGCGAGCTGGAATTTAGCCGCGGAGGGGAGGTTGGGCTGGATCGCCTCGGCCAAAGCGTCGAATTGAGCTCGGGTGACGACGGTCTTGCAATCCGAGCCGGCCGCCCGCTTGGCGGGCGTTGTGCCGGTCTTGGGCCGGGAGGCAGCCTCGCACAGGCCCATAATGGTGATTACCGGCGTATCCGGCGCGACGGAAGATGGCTTTGGGCGTCGCAAGGCGGTCCCCGCATTGACTGACGTAGGAAACGGCTTTGGAGCCGGCGTGGCCGTGGTGTTGGCCGGTGTCTGTGCTAAGGCAAGGGACGCGACCAGCAGGACTGGAATGCAGGCAAAACGCATGGTTTGGCTCTCCTAAAATGACGAAATCGATGCTGTTACATTTGAAGTGCAGCCGCCGCTTGGGTGCGTGAACGTGATCTCGCGATTCCGATGGTCACTATCGCGGCAGCGACAGAGTTACCAGATCATCTCGTTTCCCTTCCGAAGATCCCAGATAGCTTGTCACCAGCTCGCTTGCAGCAGGCTCCTTCGCCAGGGCCTTTTCCCTCCATACCGCGTAAATGGCGGGATATACCAGCAGTTCGAGAATAAACGAAGTCACAATCCCGCCAACCATGGGCGCCGCAATTCGCTTCATGATCTCCGATCCAGTGCCGTTGGACCAGAGAATCGGAATCAGTCCGATGCTCATGGTGGCGAAAGTCATGAACTTGGGACGGAGGCGCTTGGCCGCGCCTTCCACAATGGCTTCGTAAAGCTGCGGCCGCGTGAGATGGGAGTGCTCGCCCTTTGCCTTCTCATAGGCAAGGTCAAGATAGAGCAGCATGAACACGCCAGTTTCAGCATCGATGCCGAGCAACGCGATGATGCCTACCCAGACCGCGATGCTCATGTTGTAGCCCATGGCATAAACCGTCCATAGAGCCCCCACAGCCGAGAATGGCACGGCCAGGGTAACGATCATGGTCTTCACGAAGGAGCGGGTATTCGAGTACAGCAGAAAAAGGATGATGGCAATCGTCACCGGCACGATGAGCAGCAAGCGATGGCGTACACGCTCGGCCGATTCGAACTGGCCGCTCCATTGGATGGTGTAGCCAGCCGGAAGCTTTACCCGGGTGCTTAGCTCGCGTCGTGCATGCTCGACGTAATCCCCGGGCGCCAGGCCCGCGACATCAACGAATACGTATCCCGTAAGCAATCCGTTTTCGTTGCGAATCATCGCCGGGCCGGTAAGCGTGCGAATGGTGGCCAACTCGGAGAGGGGAATTTGTTTTTCTCCGCTCGTGGAAACCAACACTTTACTCAGCGACTCAATGTCGGAGCGAAAATCGCGCAAGTAGCGGACATTAATGGGATAACGCTCGCGGCCTTCAATCATTGTGCTGACATTGTCGCCACCTACAGCCGTCGAGAGAACATTCTGGGCATCTTCAACCGAGAGACCATAGCGGGCGAGCGCCGGACGATCCCAAACCACGTCGAGAAAGTACCCTTGCCCGGTGCGCTCCGCGAATACGCTGCGGGTTCCGGCGATGCTGTCAAGAACTTTTTCCACCTGGTGGCCGACTTCCTGAATCTGTTGCACGTCATCGCCCTGGATCTTCAGGCCGATGGGCGTTCGAATGCCCGTACTTAGCATCTCGATGCGGCCGCGGATGGGCATCGTCCAGGAATTCGATACACCGGGAATCTGAAGGGCTTCGTTCATCTCGGCCACCAACTGCTGTTGCGAGAAGTGATCCGGAGTAATGTGCCGCAGCACGGGAAGCAACCAGACCGGAGCCCACGAGGAATACCACACATGCGCCTTAGGCCACCGCGAGTGGGGCTTAAGGACAATCACGGTTTCGAGCATCGAGAGCGGCGCGGGATCGGTGGCCGTATCGGCGCGACCGGCCTTCCCCAAAACGTGATCGACCTCAGGGAAAGCTCTCAAGATCTGATCCGTCGCCTGTAGAAGTTTTTGAGACTCGGCTATGGAAATACCCGGCATGGTCGAAGGCATGTAAAGAAGCGAGCCCTCCTCCAGGGTTGGCATGAATTCCGAGCCAATTCGCCAGAACAGCGGAATCGTCAAAGTTACGATTAGCAGCGCGCCTACGATCACCTGGGTTTTCCAACGGAGCGTCCAGCGCACAATGGGATCGTAGAGCCGCATCAGAGGCCCTGTGATGGGATGATCTTCCTGAGCGCGGACGCGGCCGCCCAGCAGCGAATCCAAAACACGCTGAAACTTATCTTTGACAGCAAGTGCCGGACGATGCCGAACCAGCAGCAGACGAAGGGCCGGATTCAAAGTGATGGCCAGCACCGCCGCCACCAGCATGGCGAAATTCTTGGTGTACGCAAGAGGCCGGAAGAGCTTCCCTTCCTGGCCTTCGAGCACAAGCACGGGCAGAAAGGAGACCGCGATCACCAGCAAGGCAAAGAATGTCGGGCCGGTCACTTCCTTCACGGCTTCGAGAATCACTTCGCTATGCGAGAAGGCCTGGCCGGAGCGCTGGTAAATTTCTAACTTCTTGTGCGTTTGCTCGACCACCACGATCGCCGCGTCCACCAGTTCACCGCAGGCGATAGCCAGGCCGGCCAGCGACATGATGTTGATGCTCACGCCCGCATAGTGCAGCGGGATGAAGGTAAGCAAAACGGAAACCGGGATCGTAACGACGGGAATGACCGCACTGGGGAAATGCCAGAGGAAAATCAGGATGACGATGACGACGGTGAGAATCACCTCGAGCAAGGTGCGGCTTGCGCTGGAGATGGAGCGCTCAATCAGTTCCGAGCGATCGTATACGGGCACGACCTTCACGCCTGCCGGCAGACCCGGCTCGATTTCCTTGAGACGAGCCTTAACCCGCCTAATCACCTCGAGAGCATTGCTACCCTCGCGCATGATGACAATTCCGGATACCACTTCGCCGCTACCATCGAAGTCGGCGGTACCGCGCCGGATGTCCGGGCCCACAACGACTCTACCCACATCTTTAATACGGATGGGCGTGCCATCGACGGACGCGAGAACGGTTTCTTCCAGGTCTTGTGGGGACCGCATGTAGCCGCGGCCGCGAATCATGTACTCGGCACCCCCGAATTCCAAAAGGCGAGCTCCCGCCTCGCTGTTGCCGGCGCGGACGGCATCCGCTACGCGCGAGATCGGGATGCCATAAGAGCGCAGGCGGTTGGGATCGACATTCACTTGGTATTGCTGTGTGAATCCACCCAGCGAAGCTACCTCTGAAACCCCGGGCACAGCCTTGAGGTAGTACTTCAAATACCAGTCCTGGTAGGAACGCAGTTCGCCCAGGTTGTGTTTTCCCGACTCGTCCTTAAGAACGTATTGAAAGACCCAGCCAAGCGCGGTGGCATCGGGCCCGATCTCGGTTCGGACATCCTGCGGCAGCCGCGCAGTAACTCCGGAAAGATATTCGAGTGTCCTGGAACGCGCCCAGTAGATGTCGGTTCCTTCCTCGAAGATTACGTAGACATAGGAGAAGCCGAAATCGGAGATGCCGCGCACCGTCTTAACTTTCGGCGCGCCCGTCATGGCCGTAATGATCGGGTAGGTCACCTGGTCTTCAATGATGTCGGGGCTGCGGTCCCAGCGGGAAAGAATAATGACCTGGATCTCGCTTAAATCCGGAGTTGCATCGAGTGGAAGACGTACGATCGACCAGGCACCCCAGAAACAAGCGGCCGCCACCATCGCGAAGACGAGAAACTTATTTTTCGCGGAAAAGCTGATGATGCGATTGATCATCGAGCCGCCTCGATCTCTGGCTGGAGGCTGGCAGTGCTTCCCAATTTCTCCCCGACGTATTTGGCCGGGTCCTGCTGGAACTTCTTCTGGCATTTTTCCGAACAGAAGACGTAAGTTTCTCCCCGGTACGTTTCCCGGCGGAAACTCGAATGGAGCTTGCCGGAATCCAGTGGCATGCCGCAGACGGGATCACGCGTCGCGACCGCCCGGTTAGTCGAGTGCTGCCTCGCCTCCTGCTTCACGCCAGAAGAAACCACTGCAGAGGAGCGCATGCGGCTTTCCGAGTCGATCAGAAAATTTCCTGAGGTTACGACGCGCTCGCCTTCGGCCAGCCCGCGTGTGATCGTAACCCGATCGCCGTACGTGGTCCCTATTTCCACGGCGCGAGGCTCAAAGACGCCGTCGCTGGTTTCGACATACACGATTTTGTGCATGCCGCTGTCCAGGACCGCTTCTTCGGGAATGGAGATCCCGGCCGGCGCCTTGGCCGTGAACTCCACGTCTACGAACATGTCAGGCCGAAGCTGGTAACCCGGATTATTCGCCTCCAGGCGCAGCTTGAGAGTGCGGGATGCGGGATCAAACAACGGTGGGTTATCACTGACCGTCGCGTAAATGGTCTTCCCGAGTTCGCGCACCGTGACCCGGACCCGCGTGCCGGGGCGAAGCCCGTACAATTCGCTTTCGCCGAAGATATCGGCAATGATCCATATTTTGCTGAGATCCCCTATGCGATAGAATTCGGTTCCTTTATCGAATCTCTGTTGGGGAGAAATGTTGCGGGCTAAAACAATGCCGTCAGTGGGCGAGACAACGGCAATGTCGCGCGTGGTCTGCCGAGTGTTGACCAGCTCCTTAATCTGCGGCTCTCCCATTCCGAGAGCGCGTAATTGTTCCTCATTCAGCTTTAAATTGGCGTCATTCGACTTGTTTGGGTCCTCCTCGCGGCGAGTGGACCTCAGCCTTTCGACGCTGGCCAAAGAACCCAGATAGGCCTGCTGCGCATTGCGGAACTCTCTGCTGTAAAACGTCGCCAGCAGCTCGTTCTTTTTGACCATCGTGCCGGCGGGATTATTCTCCAGAGACTGCACCCAACCTTCCGTGGCAGCCGTCAAACGGTACACGCGATTGTCATCGGCTTCTACCCTCCCGGTGGTGCGAGTGAGACGGGTTCCGGAGTTCTTCTCCACGGCTTCCACGCGAAGACCGATCAGTTGCTGTTTGTCAGAACTGATGGAGACCGCGCCCGCCGCCAACTGGAGTTTGCCGGCCGGGTCGTCGCCCTCGTACACCGGCTCCAGGGCCATTCCGCAGTCGGGAGCGATCCCGGGCTTGTCGGAGCGATATGCCGGATGCATGGGATCGACGTAGTAAAGAACGCGTTTCGAACTCGGATGGCCGGTGCTCTTGGGAGCGCCACTATAGCGGCCGGCCACGAACGCAGCCAAGGACAGCACAACTACGGAACCGACTGTCGCCGGTTTATTCATGATCTTCTACTCCACTGCTGCAAGACTGGGTGTCTGCGTTAACTTTGAGCCAATAGCGCTCGGCGTCGCTTTAAACGATTCGCTTGCTGCCAGGCTTTATACGTCCAAAGCAGGCTGAGTGCACGACGAGGGGGACTTTCATCAGGGGGACGCTACTCCTGCCCGCTTTACCTGGCAGCGCGTTGGGAGCATTAGAATATCACATCCTTTCGTCATGGCTGGCAGACAATTTTCCTCCTCTATTCAAGAGAATAGCAACCCGGTACTGTCGTGATTGTCGTGATCGACTTTCGTACGTCCCCCAGCGCCTGGTAGGGGCCAAAACTATGCTCTGGCTGAAACTAGGCCAAAACAAGCCAAAACTAGGCTCTTGGCGCTCGGCCGAGTTCGTGCTAATATTCACCCACCTCTGCTGACTCCCCCACTGCTTGAGTTTTGAGAATATTCCCCGTCTTTTTTGGGGAAACTAGTTGCACATGGTTTGTAGGTGATTTACTCAGGAATGACAGCAAGCTGTTGAGATTTTGGAGCTTGATCAGAACCTTGCAATTGGAATCGAGCGTGCAGGCCCAGTTAGCCAGATAGAAATGTTATTCATCATCCGGGACGGTCATCCCCCTTCCGTCCGAGAGTTCCGCTGAGAAATAGAGAGGCACTAGCCATGCGGTTTGCTCTGAGCACGAACAACTTTCTTCTGGTATCTGCCGCGCTTATCTGTTCTGCGCTTCCTGCTTTCTCGGAATCCCTTTACATCAAGAAACAGCAAGAAACCATTCATGTCCGGCTGATCGCCCGCGAGGCCCCGGCAGCGGCGAGCGCTTTTAGCCAAAACGTCGATTCCTATTTAGTCGAACTCGTGGACAAGCATGGGGATGAGCATCTGGCGCGTCTTTCGTTTCGTTTTTTGCCCTATGAATCGCCCATCCCGGAAGAGCTTCGCGATTACGAAATCGTGCTTACGTTTCGAGCAACTCGAGATCGCGACTGCGACGCCAGCGCGGCACAGCTTGCCGCGCACCCGTTGCAGTACAGCAGCGATGCGCCACAAATAAGGGTGTTAAAGCCGTCCTCATCTTTGCCCTGCTACGTCGCCACGGCCAAAGACTACAAAGGCTCCAAGCGTAATCACCATGCCAAAGCAGTCAGGAACGAAAGCCAGAGCGATGAATCAAAGGTACTCGCGAAGCGAGAGTAAACAGGGTTTGTGAACAGGGTTTTTATGTAGCAATCGGTTTATGTAGCTGGTAGGCCCTCCCCACTCAACCTTGAAGTTCGGTTATCTGGACCCGTTAAGGGTGCTTGAACGGAACGGACGTCAGCTGCGAAGGCAGCTTCGGACGTCTCAGTAAGGCAGTTGCCGTCCAAATAGAGTTGTTTGTGGGGAAAAACAGCATGCCAAGTAGTAATGCTCCTGAGGTCCTTCCGGAGAAAATGTTCGTGCGCGAGCTTTCGATAGCCGCGCCTGTCTCTTCCCGGGTGCTACCGTTAAATGCCCGAGTCTCCTGCATCCAGCAGATCAATCTCTTCCGCGGGCTAACCCTTGCGGAGTGCGCAGAAGTGGCTTCGATGGCGCAGGAACGTCAGTTCGCGGATCGTCAGACCATCTTTCGCGAAGGCGACCCGGTACGCTTTGTCCTGGTGCTGGTCTCGGGGCGGGTGAAGCTGACGCAACTCAGCCGCTTCGGCACGGAAGTCATTTTTAGTGTCGGGAGAACTGGAGACGTGCTGGGTGGACTCGGTCTGACGCCGAACAGCGCGCAGCGACTAACGGCGCAAACGCTCGAGCGGTGCCACGTGCTGAGCTGGGATGCACGCGCCTTTCTCAGCCTGGAAGAGCGCATTCCGGCCATAAGGCGCAACGCAGTAGGCATCTTGTCGGATCGTCTGCGCATGCTTGAGGAGCGTTTCCTCGAGTTGGCCACCGAGCAAGTAGCTCCCCGCCTGGCCAGGATGTTGTTCCGCCTGCTCGAGCAGGGAAATCATGGCAGCCATCCCAGCCGCATCGATCTCTCCCACGAAGAACTGGCGCAGATGACCGGAACTACGCTGTTTACGGTCAGCCGGTTGCTTTGCGAGTGGGAACAGCGCGGGATCGTCCAAACCCTGCGCAAGGCAGTTATGATTCGCGATCCCCAGAAACTCATTGATCTCTCGCAAACCATCAAGCAAAAGTGAGGGTATTCTCTCGCCCGGAAGAGTCTCGTCAATTGGGACCGCTCTCCTTATGAAACGACGGGGCAGCCAAAAAAGACTGAGCCTAGAGTAGGCCGAGAAAAACCAAAATATCTCTGCGAACTCTGCCGTCTCGGCGGTTAATTAAGAATTACTCTTGCCGCCGTCCAGGAACTGGGGCGCCCAAAAGCAAGGTACCTGTTTTGTGGGAGGCTCCCGATTTGCAGGAGACTGCCGGCGAGCTTTGTGCCGGGTGTCGCTTAGCGGAAAACCTTCCCGAAGAAACCCTTGATCTTGCCGAATACACCCTTGTTCGTTTTCCGTGTCCGTTTCTTATCAGGGGAGAACTCCTTTGCGTCCGCCGAAGAAGGAGGTCCTAAGATAAGGGTCGAGGGCGACTCGGCTGGGGCCGGGCCTACGGATTTGAGATTCGATTGTAGAGTAGCGCCCGGCTGCCCGGTTGCTGGCTGATTTGGGGCTGGGTATACCACGCGGGCCTCCACTTGTATGTGCATGTCCCTTGCGTGAGAGTCCCGTACCGTTGCCGTTTGTGGCGTCTTCAATTGCGAAGGCGGCGCGCCCCCGGCACGAGGAAGTAAGGGGCTTGCCAGGTCACCGGCTTGCGCCAGGCGGACCGCTGAGGAATTCGGTTGCGGCATTACGGGGGTAGGCGGCAAAGAAGCTAGCATCACTGGCGGTGTGGAGGCTGCCGGACAGCCGCAACCGAGCGGAAATGCAAAGTCGACGTTGGTCGGGCGAGCTCCCCGCGGACTTATATCAGCAGGATTCAAACGTCCCCCATGAAAAACATATTGCTCGCCGGTCGGCACTCTGAATACGGCATCTCCTATAAGTTCCGAGACAATGATGGGGGCCGTATCGCCGGGCAGCGGGCGCACGCAGGTGTTGCCGTGAGAATCGGCAGCGATTGCATAGTGGAACTCGCCCGGACCGCGCAGGAGAATACGGAAATCTGGGGTCACGATGGAGTCAGCCGAATTTTCCAAGGCGTAATGCGTTTCCACGGCACCCACGCCCATACCAAGCAGCAAGTCGGGACCATCTTTTGAGTGGGCGATGGAGACGGTCGTTCCGGGACAAACATGGATTTCACCGCCTCGGGTCAAGCGCAGCACGGTGGTGTCGTCGGTAGTTGACATGGAGGAGCCAGCCGCCAGCTTATCCGCCCAAATCGGCGTACCAGCGCCTGGCGGCGCCGCGACGGGAATGGCGACCGGCTGCGGGGCTTTACTCAAAACGGGGAGTGTGGGCGCCTTTGCCGTCACTTCTTTCCCCTGCAAGTGCAAACGCACCACGAGCCGATTGCCGGCTGAGTCCCAGGTATAGCTATGCGGCTTGGCCAGGTCCACAACCACGCGAACTACAGGCGGCTTGTTTTGGAACTGGCCCAAGCGAACGGCGAGAATGTCACCGCGGTTGACCGCTATTCGCTTTTTCTCTCCCGACACATTGCAGTTGGGCAGGTCAATGACCAGGCGGGGTGGGTTCTGCAGCTTGGTGATGCTCGGAACTACCGCCCGCGTGGCAAGAATTTCTACGGCCGGCGAATCCTTCTCTAGCAGGATCTTGACGCGGGAAATAGCGGCGGGCTCCGGCGGGCGAGGCTGCGTGGTGCGGGATTGTGGCCTGGACTGAGCCTGGGCAAAAACAAGCCCGGAAAGGGCAAGAGCCGAAAGCATTACGAGTTTGGGACCCATACCTGACACCCATTTCATGGAACGATCACGGCAGCGCAAAATTCAGAGTGATGCGGCTCTGAAATTTCACCGGTTGGCCATTCTGAAGATACGGTTTGAAATGCCATTGCCTGATTGCGTCCGCGGCAGCGCGCATGAGTTGGGGATCTCCGCTGACTTGGCCGATACCTTCAACGGAGCCGTCCTTGCCAACGATCACATTCACATCCACGCGGCCATGAATGCGCTGTTGTCTGGCTGCACCCGGAAACGCCGGCTCAACCCTTCGAACCAGATACTGTTTGGCCGTTTCTTCCGGAAGCACGACAGGCTGGGAGGTATCGGCACTTCGCTTGGCACCGGCTGCTGAAATCGTAATTTTTCTTCCAGAATCCCCCGCTGGTTGGGGCAATGACTGCGATCCGCTCGATTGGGAAGTCAGTTTCCGATTCTCGAAAACGACCAAGCTCTCCGCTGAATTTCCATCCTTAGCCTTGATTGTGGACGCCTTTGTCGCGTTTGACGCTGGCTGGGCATTAACCGGCAAGCCTGGTGTCTCTGCATTCGACTCCATTTTTTCCCGAGTCGATCTGGAAACCGGTCGCCTATCTTCAATAGTCACCTGCGCGAAGGAAGCTTCGGGATTTGAGCCAGCCGGCAGCTCGCTGGCCTTAATTGGAGACTCGGAGGTTGGCGGCGCCACTGCGGCTGGCGCCGGCTGCTCGGTCGGGACCAGTGCTGCTGCATCCTTCTGCACCTCGGGGGTGGACGGCGCCACGGCTGCGCTAGCGTGACTTGCCGCTCTAATCGGTTTCCGGCTCGAGCGGCCCAGCATCCATCCCACCGTTAGAGAAAGACCAATCACTAACACCATCAAGAACGAATTCCAGCTGCGGAGCCAGCCAGCGGTTCGGACCTTGGGCAAGAGATTGACGCGAAATTTGGGCGACTTCGATGACGCACGGGTGGCACCGGTGGCGCTCGTGACACCACCGGAAGGCAGAGCAAGACTATGCTTGGCCAGCTCAATATTGGCAGCCACCCGCCGCGAAAATGCCTGTAGTGTTACGACATCGCGATCGCAAAAGGCGTTTACGCGGGGTGAGAATATGGCCATTACCCCCAGCCGTTCTTCTTGCTGCTGGATTGGAACCATCAGGACGGACCGCACTCCAAACCGTCGGCAGGTGGCTGCATCGATCCGGGAATCGCTCTCCACATCCTCCGAGACCTGCACCCGTCCGGTGCGGACGCAAGCCTCCGAAATTCCGGAACCGTTATTCAGACAGGCGGCAACATCGGGGGCGGTGGCGCCCGTCGTGGCGCGGCAGACGATTCGTGATCCGTAGGCCAGACCAATGGCCGCCCCGGTGGCGGTGGTCGCCAACCGAGCTTGCTCGGCAATCTCTTTAAAAACAAGGCTTAATGCGATATCGAGAGGCGAGGCTGTGGGTTTCTGGTTCGAAGCCGTATTTGCAGCGCCGGACCACTGGGCCACAGAACGTTCGCCTGCTTGCGTATTAGCCGTTGGCGCAGGCTCTACGTCAGCCGCAGTTGGTTGATACGCATCCAGCGGAGATAGCGAATCGTCAGCCATAAATATTGGGCCGGCAATTACATTGCAAAACGCTGCTAACGACGGTCTCCGCAAAATCTAGCGGAATTTGCCGCGAGCGGAAGGCCTGCAAGTAGGCCGGCGAGAACAAAAAGTCACCTTTCTGGGCCACAATTCTGGAGGGACTTATATTCTACACTAACCATGGGGTGCCGCAACCGTTCTTTTCGCCTCCTTCGCCTGCAACCAGGCACGGAGCGCGGGCTGGCGCCGGGAGCTTGCTCAAAAAGTTCCTTCCCCCACAAGATTTCCAGGCGCGCAATATTGAACTGGTTGGACTTTGTCGGACCCCGGTTGGACTCCGAAATGGACTTCAAAAATGGACTCCGGTCGAGTGTTGCTCGTCCCTGAAAATCGTAGTATTATTCAATTCCCCCGGTGTAGCGTTGCTTGAATCGGCTTCCCCCCCCAGGCACTAGCTGGCAACGCACTGTAAGCGCTTGGAAGGAAGTATGAATCTCATCCCTAGGTCAGCAATCCTTTGCCTCTGCTTTTCGGTTGGAAGCCTCTTTGCTGTTGCCCAAGGAACGTGCGTTTTCACTAGTGATCCAGGCAAGAAAACGGTCAAGTTGACCGGCGACTGCGGAGCAATCGCCGGTGTAAAGACGCAGACCGGTTATACGGTCGACAACAGCCCAGAGCCGGCAACGCCCTCCGGACCGCCAAAACTGGAAGACATGTCGGCCATGCCACCGACGGTCGACTACCAGAATGGCGATTTGACCATCATGGCTCCGAACTCGACACTGAGTGCGATCCTGGAGGCGGTGCGCATTAAAACTGGGGCGGAGATCGAGATTCCTGCAGGAGCCGACAGCGAGCGAGTGGTCGGTAAGATCGGCCCCGGAGCAGCTCGCGAAGTGCTGGCATCCCTGCTGAACGGCTCGCGTTTTAATTACGTAATGCTCGGAACGGAGACGGCTCCCCATTCGTTTGCCAAGCTTGTCCTCACGCCTAAAGCAGGGACCAGCGGCGCCACCGAGACCACAGCTGTAGCCGGAGTGCCGGGCCGTGGGCCCGCGGCAACCGGCTCCGGGTTCGCCGCAGGTCAACCTACTGCGTCGCGTGTGCTGCTGGAACAACTGAGACCTCGCACGTTGCCTTACCAGCCACAGGCGGCACAAGCACAACCGGAGTTCTCGGAAAACACTGCAACGGGGACAGTCACCCCTGCGTTGGCCCCAGTTGCTGCTTCAGAAACTGAAGTGCCCGAACCAGCAGCTCAAACTGCCGGCAGCAACAACCTAGTCGCGCCACCTCAAACGATGGGCAGCAACAATTCGAGTGTTCCGGAGCCTGTAAACACAAGCGATGCGCAGCCTGTGCAGCAGCAGGGTTCCACCACACCCGAGCAGACGACTCCCATACAAGTTCTGCAAGGCATGTATGGCGCCCGGCGGGCAATGATGGAGCAGCAACATAAGGTGCAAGCACCATCAGTCCAGGAACAGTAGCCTTGCTTATCCTTTCGAGAACGCCGGCGCGAATCACTGACCAGCGCCTGATGACATCTCGCTTCGTTGCAGCCAAGACGCTAATGCGGGTGAGGCTTGCGCCTTCAGATCAATGCAGTAGTTGACTCGCTCCTGCGCTTGCCGCAGCGATCTTTCGGCAGCGGGAACCGGGTGCTGAGAAAAGAAATTTCTCACTTCATCTCGCATGCCCGCGTCGCAGAAGGAACCGGTGGTAGCCACTAACCCACCGGTGTTGTATCCGCCCATGATTTTTTCGATCTGCGCCCAATGTGCCTTCACGAACTCCCAGGCAAGCCGCTCGCCCGCAGGGTTGTCCATGACCGTTGATATGAGACGAAGTGAATCCTGGGTGCGGACAGCCGGACTCAGCGAAAACTCCAGAGTCTTTTCCAGCAGCGCAGGCTGGCTAAACCGCGCAAGAGTAAATAGGTACCTGTAATACTGTTCGGGATCGTCGTTCTGTTTGACCCGCGCCAGGATCTGATCGTAGAGAGCGGCGTCCCCGTTCACGGCGGCCAAATGGAAGACGGTGTCCAGGAGTGAGGGATCAACCGCGCTGGGGTTCTGGATGGCTTTGGTCACCAAAGTCTTCGCCTTTTCCAGGACTTGAGGGTCTCGGGCGGTGTACCCGAGGGTGTAGATCACGTAGGCGCGAAGAGCCTTTTGATTATCGTCTTCACTGGAGGCTGGCTGCCAGCCCAACTCTGCCAGGATGGGGCTGAGCAGCCCGCACACCCACGCTCGATACTGAAGCTGATCGGAATCTGTCACCAAATAGGTGCCGATGTAATCCAACGTGCTGTCCAATTGTTGAACGACCGTGCTAGTCCGCTCTGAGCGCAAACCTTCCGCCAGTTGGAGAAAATCGCCGATCGGCTGTTGCCCGGCCCGAACCGCCGCCCAGGCATCGCGTACTAGAGCGATGCGTTCCGCCGGAGTGAGATCTTTCTCGGCGCTATGACTGATCGCGTGAAAGCCTGCAGAGTCGTAGCCTGTGCGGTAGTAACCGCTGGCTCCGGCGTTGGCAAACACCCAAGGACTCGGTCCGGGAAGTTCGAAACTCTGTTCTTTGCTGCTCAGCAACTCGCATTGTTGAGCAGCCTTGTTGCTCGCCTCTTTCAAACAGACCGGAACGATCCATAGCTCCTGGGACGGCGACTGCAACAGCGAACGATCGAAGTAGTATCGTCGCTGGGAGAGGGTGACTTTGGTTTGGTTACCTTGCACTTCGGTGTGGACGTTCACCAGGGGAGCGCCGGGCTGGTTGACAAATGTGGCCATCATTTTATCGACCGGCTTATGGGAAGCGGCCGCCAGAGCGTTCCAGAAATCTACGTCGGTGGCGTTGCTATAAGCGTGCGCCTTCAGGTACTCGTTAACCCCCTTGCGGAAAGTCTCCGCTCCCAGATAGGCCTCCAACATGCGCAGCACGGCGGCTGCTTTGTCGTATGCAATCCCATCAAACAGTTCCTGAATTTCGGCAGGAGTTTCTGCCGCCTGGTGAATGGGACGAGTATTCTGCAACGAGTCCACATAGAGAGCGTTGCCGGATTCGAGCACGTCGCTTAGTTCCATGTGCCACCCGGGCTTCCAGGCTTCCAACGGCTTGGACTCCATCCAGGTGGCAAAGCCTTCGTTCAGCCAGATGTCGTCCCACCACGCCATCGTGACCAGATCTCCGAACCATTGGTGCGCCATTTCGTGGGAAATCACCGAGCCGATCTCCTTGTACGCCCAGGCGGGGGCGTTCTTCTCATTCAGTAGGAGCAAGGCATCACGGAAGGTGATTGCGGCGGTGTTTTCCATAGCTCCGGCTGCGAAGTCCGGCAGGCCAATGAGATCCAACTTTTCGAATGGGTACCTGATGCCGAAGTAGCTGTTGAAGTAGTGCATGCACTGCTCGGCAACCTGCAGTGCATAATTGCTGATTTCCTTCTTGCCGGGAGTGGCCCAAACACGGATCGGGATGCCATCGGCCGAACCTTCGACGTATTCGAAATCGCCCACAGCTAGGGCCACCAGATAAGACGACATTTTGGGAGTCGTCGAGAACTCGATGGTGTGCTTTCCGTCAGTGGGTCCCGGAGTGTCGGCAATAATTTTGCCGTTCGAAATGGCAGTATCGCCTTTGTCCGCGACGACGGAGATGTCGAAAGTCGCCTTGTACGCCGGTTCGTCAAAGGACGGGAAAGCACGGCGGGCGTCGGTGGCTTCGAATTGCGTGACCGCATACTTGCGACCGTTGGCCTTGCTCAGATACAAGCCGCGCAACTGACCGTTCAGGATGCCGGTGTAGCGGATGTGAATGGTCGCGCGCCCGGGCTGGAGCGGCTTGTCGAGCGAGAGTGTCGCGGTTTCTTTTTCTTTGTCGGAGACAACTTTGGCGATCTGAGTCAGATTGCCAGTTGTCACGCTGGCTTCCTGGAAATCGATTTCCAACGAGTTGAGGACCATACTCGATGCCGGCTTGAGAACCCGGACCTGAATAGTTTCGTCTCCGGAGAAGTTGTCTTGGTCGAAGTTCGGCGCGAAGGTGATGCGATAGTTGTCGGGTTCTGCCAGATCGGGTAGACGCTGAGCCAAACCAACGAGGTGGAAAGCCAGAACGACGACAGGCAACAAGAGAGTGATTTTTTTCATTGGGTCCCCTTTGACGAATTGGCATGTTTCTGCTGGATCAGGACAGGTTCTTGACCTTGCGAATCAATTTCTTCAAGCAGGTCTCGGCGCTCCAAATGCCATCCTGTAAGTGTTTACGCTAACAGCTCCGTTGAGAATCGTGAAAGCACAGCGATTGGCTGCGAACCAGTAAGGTATTTCGCGAAAATCATCTACGTCGAAGATGGCGAGATCCGCATCTTTGCCGGGCTCGATGCTTCCCTTTCGATCGGCAAGGCGGAGGGCGTGAGCTCCGTTGATCGTCGCGGTGGCGATCGCTTCTGCCGGTGACATCTTCATCTGCGTGCAGGCCAGCGACAGAATAAACGGCATGCTGAGCGTCGGCGAACTGCCGGGGTTATAGTCGGTGGCCAAGGCCACGGGAACTCCTCGATCGATCAGCGTGCGCGCCGGCGGAAACTCTTCCAATCCCAAAAAATAGTTGGCTCCCGGCACCAGGGTTGCAACCGTGTCATGTTTGGCGAGTTGTGGGATGTCTTCTGCCATCACGTGATCCATGTGGTCAAACGAGGCCGGATGATATTCGAGGAGCGGCCACAGAACGCATTCCGCGAACTGGCAAACATGGGCTCTCACACCGAGACCGTGTTTTGTTGCGCTTTCGAATATTTTTTCTGTGTCCTCGGTCGTAAACCCGCCGCGGTCCGCAAATACGTCGACGAAGACCGCCAGGTTCCGCCTGGCGACTTCCGGAATCATCTTCTTACAGACGAGTTCGACATATTTATGTGAGCGTCCCTGGTATTCCTGGGGAACAACATGCGCACCCAAGCAGGTTGCGATTACAGTTCCAGGCCATTCGAAGGATGCCTGGCGAATCGCCTCGAGCGACTTCAACTCAGATTCCAAGTTCAATCCATAGCCGGATTTTGCTTCGACAGTGGTCGTGCCCTGGCCGGCCATTTGGTTGAGCGCGGAAAGAACTTGGCCAGCGAGTTCAGCCTTGGTAGCTTCCCTCACCGCATGCACGCTGGAGCGAATGCCGCCCCCGCCATCCCCGATTGCTTGGTAGCTTGCACCTGCTATTCGCCTTTCGAAATCACCCAAGCGGGGTCCGAGAAAAGCAGGATGCGTATGGGAATCGACAAAGCCGGGCATCACGACATGGTTGGAGCAGTCGAGTTCTGTAATCTTTTTTCGGTTTTTCTTAAGCCAGGGGTCGCGCAAGGCGTCTTTAGTCGTACCCACGGAGACAATTTTCCCGCCGGCGCACAGGATCGCGCCTTCTTTAACCATGCCGAGTTGTTTCAGTTCCGGCCCACGGCGCGGGCCGGCGGAGGAGGATCGCAGCGTAAGTAGTTGGCCGATGTTGACCAAGAATAAGGCTTTTTCGTCCGCCATTTATCTTTCGTCGGAAATCCACCAGGGAGACACGGAGCAGCTTACGTATCACAAGGCTCGACTTATAATGCCACGACGGATCTAAGCGAGGTGGAAATTGCTAATCAGGGGGCCGCTCGGCAGTGAGACCTAAACAGCTCCGTGCCTCCTTAGTCTGGGTGGCGGATGTTCATTTGTTTTGCATCGGGATCTTGACGCCTTGGCGGCCGGCAAAATCGACGGCTTCTTTGTAGCCCGCATCCGCATGGCGGATGATGCCCATTCCTGGGTCGGTTGTAAGGACTCGCTCAATACGCTTCGCCATCATTTCGCTGCCGTCCGCGACTGTCACCTGACCGGCATGCAAGGAATAACCAATACCCACGCCACCACCGTTGTGAATCGATACCCACGAGGCGCCGGCAGCCGTGTTCAGCATCGCGTTCAGCAGCGGCCAGTCGGCTACCGCATCGCTGCCATCCTTCATAGATTCTGTCTCGCGGAAGGGCGAGGCTACCGAACCCGAATCCAGGTGATCGCGGCCAATTACGATAGGAGCCTTGATCCTTCCTTTTTTCACCAGATCGTTCATGGCCAGACCGAAAGCGGCGCGCTCGCCATAACCCAGCCAGCAGATTCGTGCCGGCAGTCCCTGGAACTTGATCCGCCTGCGTGCCAGATCGATCCAGCGCTTCAGGATGCGATTCTCCGGAAACAGTTCCAGCACCAGATCGTCAGTCCGATGAATGTCAGACGGGTCGCCGGATAACGCAACCCATCGGAAAGGCCCGCGTCCTTCCGAAAACAGCGGACGAATGTAGGCGGGAACAAACCCCGGAAAATCGTAGGCCTTCTTTACCCCGCGTTCAAAGGCAAACGTGCGGATGTTGTTGCCATAATCGAAAGTCACCGAGCCCATCTTCTGAAGCCGCAGCATGCCTTCGACATGACGAGCAATCGCGTCCAGCGACTTCTCCTGGTAGGCCTCGGGATCGCGTTTCCTCAGTTCCAGTGCCTGGTCCAGGGTCATTCCATTGGGCACGTATCCGTTCAGCGGATCATGGGCGGAGGTTTGGTCGGTCAAGATATCAGGTACTACGCCACGGTCCGCCAACTCGGGAACAACGTCGGCGCAGTTCCCTATCAAGCCCACCGAGACGTTCTCCTTCTTGCGAATGGCGTTCTTCAGGATGCGCAGCGCTTCGTCGAGCGTGTTGACCATAAAGTCGCAGTAGCCGGTCTTCAGCCGCTTCTTGATGCGCTCCGGATCGATCTCAATTCCCAGAAATGCTGCGCCGGCCATGGTGGCCGCCAGAGGCTGGGCTCCGCCCATGCCGCCCATGCCGCCGGAGATAATCAGCTTGCCTTCCAGATTGCCGGCGAAATGCTGCTCGCCCGCTGCCGAGAAGGTTTCAAAGGTCCCCTGGACAATTCCCTGCGAGCCTATGTAGATCCATGAGCCCGCGGTCATCTGGCCGTACATCATCAAGCCGGCGCGGTCCAGTTCATTGAACTTTTCCCAGTTCGACCAGTGGCCCACCAGGTTGGAGTTGGCGATCAGCACGCGTGGGGCGTAGTCGTGAGTCTTGAATATCCCGACAGGCTTGCCGGACTGCACCAGCAAGGTCTCGTCGTTTTCCAGGCTCTTGAGGGACGCAACCATGGCGTGGTAACAGTCCCAATTGCGCGCCGCTTTGCCTGTTCCGCCGTAAACCACCAGATCCCTGGGACGTTCCCCCACCTCGTCATCGAGGTTGTTCATGAGCATGCGCATGGCTGCTTCCTGCTGCCAGCCTTTGCAGGAAAGGCTTGTGCCACGCGGCGCACGGATGGCCGGAATAATTTCGGTGTCTACCGGCATGAGTCCATGGTAGTCGTTATCGGCAGTCGCAAGCAATCAACCGGCCGTCGAGACTGATTGATTCACCACGTGGAATACATAGTGCCGTCGCTTCCCACCAGGTTGGAGCCGCTGTGGACGTCGGAAATGCCGGGCTCGGTCTGCTCCGGACTCTGCGTGATGTCTTCCTGCGCCACCGCCCAAGTATCGTTGCGGGCGGTAAAGGGATCGACGGGGATCTGCTTTAAATAACCCGCTGCAATTAAATCCTCCAGGGATTGCGGGGCGCGTTGCTTGTCGAGCGTGTACTGATCGATGACTTGCCGCAAGGTAAACAAGTCCTGTTTCAGCACCGATTCCTTGGCGCGCAGAATCGACTGGTTGTAGACGGGAATCGCCACCGAAATCAGGATCAGCAGCAAGCTAATCACGATCATCAGCTCGATTAAAGTGAAGCCCCGGCTCCGCTCGGTTTTGAACTTTGTCACCATTCTTTGTACTTGGTCCCGTCCAGCGCCGTCCCTTCCGACTTGCTGTAGACGTCAAACACGTCGTCGCCACTCCAGGAATCCGAGTTGGGATCATCCTGGACGGCGCGTAGACCCCACTCCGCCTTTCCGGTCATGGGATCTACAGGAATTTTGCGCAGGAAGCGCACCTTCTTGCCGCCAATGTCTACGCCGTTCATCAGGGTATCGAGATCAGGTGGATAACCCTGGCTTCCCAGCTTAATCTGGATGGCGCCACGATCAGCGACGTCCTTGTAGCGATCAATGGCATCCCGCATTTGCCAAAGATCGAAGCGGAGCTCTTTTTCTTTTTCGCGCTTGATGGTGAGGCGCGCCAGCGGCAACGCCATCGTGGTCAGAAGCGCCAAGATGGCAGTGGCCACGATCAACTCGATCAGCGTAAAGCCCTTTGCGCTTCGAAGGCATAGCACTCCCCGGCGGTATGTTGCTTTGTCGCTTTGCTGCATATAACTATTTTACTAGCTTACATGCCCTCTATTGCACGTTCACCAGCGCTTGCGCACCCGAAACCGGAATAGCCTGCATTCCCGCATCCCGCGCCCCGCCCCGGGTGATGGAAAGCGTCGATTGGCCACCGGCTTTGGCCATGAACGTCAGAGTAATCACTGAGCCCTGCCCTGATATTCCGCCCGACCCCGGAGGACGAGTCGCGGTTACCTGCAAGATACCGGCGGTGTTGTCGTCGCGGTGAGCCAGCGCCACAGCCTGTCCGTCCTGGGATAGGAATCCGCCGTTCGACACGTTGATGACCTGCAGCTTGTTGGGGTCGTAGTTGATCTGTACGGGAACCGAATAAACGTTTTGGGCGCCCGAGAGCTGGATATTCACCGCAAAGGTTGCACCTGAGGCGGCCGTGATGCTGGCAGGATCAAACATGAAGCTCGCCATGCCGGGCGACGCAGCCTGCGCGCCGGTCTGGGAAGCGGTAGGCGCAGGGGCCTGAGGCTGAGGTGGCGGCGCAGTCATCTGCGGTTGCGGCGGTGGCGCTTGCTGCTGGACCGGAGGCGCGGCCGTGGGATTGGACTGGGGTGCGGGCGGGGCTGGCCGGCTGACCTGTCGCAACTCGAGCGTATTGGCCGTGCCCACGTCGATGGCTTTTTCATTCAAGTCACTGAGTTCCTGGCCGCGCACGATGTGAGGAATAATCACGAACACCAGCTCGGTCTCTCGGTGCTCTGTATTCGTCGTCGAAAACAGGTATTTCAAGAAGGGAATCTGCGAGAGCCCGGGAAGGCCGCTCAAGGACTTGGAGTCCTGGTTCTCAAACATCCCGCCCAGAAGGCTGATCTCGCCTTCCTTGAGCCTGAGCTCGTGGTCAATCTTGCGCTGCCCGATCACCGGTTGACTGATGCCGCCGATGTTCTGAAAGGAGTCGACCGCGGAGATGTCCATCGTCAACTTCAAGGTGACCTCGCGGTTAGCGTGCACGTGAGGCGTCAGGTCGATGTTGACGCCGACGTCCTGGTATTGAAACTGCGTATTAACCAGGGGGTTGATACCCACCCCGCCGATGCCAGGCTGAAACGAACCTGTGGCCACCGGGATGCGCTGGCCGATCTTGAGCGAAGCTTTTTGGCCATCGACGGCGCGAATCTGAGGATTCTGCAGGAGCTTGCTGTCGCTGTTGCTGAACAGCGTCGTCACCGCCGCCGACGAAATCGTTATCGTGAAATCGGTGGCGTTCAAATTACCCAGTCGGTTCAGGTTGAGTCCGCCGCCGGAACTGGCAGGCGTCGTAGTCGTACCACCGGTGGTAGTTACAGGTGAAGTTGCGTTCGGCTGCAGGGTAATGGTCGTGCCGGTGGGCGGGTTTAAACCCAGGTTATACATCTTGTCGCGGTTTACCTGCATGACGGCCACTTCCACGATCACTTCCGGCTTGGACTTGTCGAGATCGTCGATCAACTTGGCGGCCAGGGCAATCTGATCGGGGGTTCCCCTCACCACGATGGCATTCTGTGTGGGCAGTTGCTGGATGCGCGCGATCTCCAGAATCTGCCGCATGGCGTTCACCAGGTCTTGCAGTTCCTGGGGGGTAGAAACATTCGAAAGATAAAAAGTCTTGATGACGTTCTGATCAATTTCCTTGCGCTTGGCCGCGGTCTCGGCCGCCACAAAAATAGTGTTTGGCGTTACCGGCCGCCAGAATGTCTTCGACTCAAGGGCAACGATCTCAAGCGCCTCATTCAGGGTAACGCCATTCAGCTCGATGCGTACGCGTCGTGAAGTGTAGTCGGGGTCGAAGAGTACGTTGATGCCCGCCAGCTTGCCCACCGTGTCATAGATCACCTTGGTATCTTCCGTGAGCTTCAGCGTGATGGGTACGTTGGAAATCGGCGCCAGTTCGATGGGACCGCCGGCCGACTCCAGCATCTTCTTAAAAGAATCGGTGGGGCGGTTGGCAGCGCCTTGCGGCGGAGTACCTTTGGCCGTGTCAATCATCCTCTGGGTACGCCGGATCTCCTGTTGGGCGATGTAACTGGAGGGGTCGATTGCCGCCGCCTTCTGAAATTCCACCATAGACTCGTCCAGCTTGCCCGCGTCACGCAGCAACTGTCCGCGATGCACGTGGGAAGCCCCCGCCAGGAAACGGATCCGCTCATAAGCCGCACGGTACCGGATGTCCTTGGGCTTCAGGTCATAAGCCTCTTTATACAGGTCGTAGGCCGACTCGTAGTTCTGGCGGGCCTCGGCGTCTCGTCCTTTGTTGTAGAGGGACTTGGCCTTATCGGCGGCGGCGGGCAAGGTCGCGAGCATCACGAGCAAGGCTGCCCATGCCGCCGGGCGGATCAAACGTCTCATCTCATTTCCTCGTAAACACAGTCTGCCCCGAGCACACGAATACCCCAGGGGCTTGGTATGCCAATGTTGCTGATTGTAAACAGCGGCTGATTATAGCATCGCAACTTATCTCACCCGAAGTGACTGCGGTGGTGGCATTTACACGTTGGTCGTAGTCCCTCCAAATTGGGTACGAAAGCTGGATCAAAGCCAGAGAAACTCGCGCCAAAGGTCGCGCCAGGGGGATCTCCCGATGTTTTTAAGGCCGCCCGGCACTCGCACCCAGCCCCGAGCAGTGTGATAAGTTTCCAGCAAGCCTATGGCCCGCCCGCCCGCCCATCAGACCCGCCCGAATCCGGAGAAAAATCCGCGGCGGGATCCTACCGCGGCGGGCCAGCGGGACGCCTCCGTCAATAGGATCGCTGCCCACAACTATTTCTTGCTGGAAAAATTTGAGACCGGCATCGTTTTGACCGGCACCGAAGTCAAATCCGTGCGCGCCGGACGTGCCAACCTCAAGGACGCCTATGGGCTCATTAAAGACGGCGAACTCTGGCTGTTGAACTGCCACATTGGGCCGTACGAGCACGGCAATATCTTCAATCACGCTCCTCTACGGACCCGCAAATTGCTTGTCCACAAAGAGGAATTGCGGCGCTTGCTCGGCAAAACCCAGCAACGTGGGCTTACGCTGATTCCGACCCGCATGTACTTCAAGAATGGCCGAGTCAAGGTGGAACTTGCGCTCGCCAAGGGCAAGCAGCTTTGGGACAAGCGCGAAACCGAGCGGCGCAAGACGGCGGATCGCGAAGCCCGCGAGGCTATGGCTCGAGGCCGCAAAGAAGCTAGCTGACCAGCACGGCCTTGCACATTTCCCTGCCCGGCCCCGATACTATTGGTCGAAAATTATGAAAACCAACCTTTCTTTCTCTCGTCCTGCCGAAGTTGAAACGGAGTGCCTGGTGGTGGTCGCCCTCGACCGTGGGGAAAAGGACAAAACCCAGGTGAGCGCGGAAAGCGCCGATGAAGCGGTGAAGTCGGCTGCTGCGGGTGTCGTTTCGACCGGCGAAGTAAGCGGTAAAATGTTCGAAACTACGCTGATCCACAACCCGGCAAAGCTGAAGGCTAAGCGCCTATTGTTGCTGGGAGGAGGCAAGGCGAAGAATTTCTCGGCTTACGAACTCCGCCGCTTAGCCGGTGCGGCGGTACGTTCGCTGAAGTCCAAAAGCATTCGCAGCTTTGCATTCGTGGTCCCGGACGACAATCTCAAGGCGGAAGGCGCGGTCAAAGCCATTGTCGAAGGGGCGTTTGTCGGCAATTTCGATCCCGACACTTACAAGAGTGATCGCAAGGACCAGAAGATCGACGGCCTCACCTTGGTCACGCGCGGTGAGCAAGGCAAACTGCAGCAGGCCGCCGAAGAGGCGCGCATCATCGGAGAATCCCAGAACTTCACTCGTCAACTGGTAAACGAGCCCAGCAATCGCATGACGCCCACTGTCTTGGCAGAACAGGCTCGAAAGATGGCCGCGGAGGTCGGCATTAAGTGTGAAGTCTATGGGGCGGACAAAATAAAAGAGCTGAAGATGGGGGCATTTTGGAGCGTGGCTCAAGGCTCCGATGAGCCGCCGGCTCTGATCATAATGCGCTATGAGGCGGCGGGGGCGCCGGAGAAGCCGGTGCTGGGTCTGGTCGGCAAGGGCATTACGTTCGACACGGGCGGCATTTCGATCAAGCCCGCCGACGGCATGGAGAAAATGAAATACGACATGGCCGGCGGCGCCGCCATGATCGGCACCATGCGGGCCATTGCCCTGCTCCAGCCCAAGGTCAAAGTAATCGGGATTGTGTGTGCGACAGAGAACATGCCTTCAGGAAAGGCGCAGAAACCGGGTGACGTGCAGATTGCCATGTCGGGAAAGTCTATCGAAATCATCAACACGGACGCCGAAGGGCGGCTCGTGCTGGCCGACGGTCTTTACTACGCGCGCCAACTCGGTTGTACCCATCTGATCGATGCCGCCACCCTTACCGGGGCGTGCGTCGTGGCGTTGGGATATGTGAATGCCGGTGTCTTCGCCAACGATGACAAAATGTATGAGCGCTTCAGCCGGGCGCTTGATAAGGCTGGCGAGAAAATGTGGCGCTTGCCGTTGGATGAGGAATACAAAGAGGTGATCCGTTCCAACATCGCCGATATCGTCAACTCCGGCGGACGTTGGGGTGGAGCAGTCACAGCGGCCATGTTCCTGAAAGAGTTTGCCGAGGATACACCGTGGCTGCACCTCGACATCGCCGGAACCGCCTGGATGGAAGAGAACAAGCCATGGATTGCTAAAGGGCCATCGGGAATCGGCGTGCGGTCGCTGGTGGAGTTTGCCAAAGATTTCGCTAGCGATGGTAGCCGCTCCTAGATCCGGGGCTGCAGGAGACGCGTCGATGAAGGCTCTGTTGTGGGTTGGAGTATTGGTATTGATCCTGGGAATCGCGTCTCTCTTTGTCGCCATTCCACGAACCGAGCGGCAAGGAATCAAGGCGGGCGACATCGATATTGGGGTCCAGACCCACCATAGCGAGCGAGTTTCGCCGCTGGTCAGCGCCGTTCTGATTGCGGGCGGAGTTCTGTTAATGATCACCGGCGGCCGCAAACGCGGATCTTGACTCGGTAGACAGTACGGCCACATGCCCTCTTGCTTGCCTTCTCGAATGCCTTCTGGAGCTTGCTCACTAAAGGAGTTTCGCCCGCTTCGAAGCCGTTACGTCCCATGACGCGCCATAGGTAATTCTGTTCAGGCCACCTGTGTGCGTCGTACACGGCCAGCACGTCCTCTGAGGGACGCGACTGGACCATGAGCACAATGTCGGCCTCCTCTGGGCGCTAGACCAAGACATAGTGTCCCCATTTTTGGATCGCGTCTTCGACCGCCGCGATCGCCTGGCGATCTTCCGGCAACCGATTGGGATCAAACTGATTGGTGTCATAGGCGGTGACGTAAACATATTTCGCGTTGATCAGCGTGCCTGGGAAAGGCTGATCCCTAGTCTCGGGCGCGGCCATTGCCACGGCCGCAGCGATGAGCCAAACGAGCACCCCACTTAAGGCTCGTTTCATGGAATGCCTCCTTGCCCTATGGATTAGATGAGCCGGGAAGCGAATTTTGTTGCACAGGCTGCTGTACAGCCCCTGGTCGACAGCTGGATGTGGTGGTGGATGAGTGCGCCGAAAAGAAGACAGCCGGACGCTTACATAACCGGCGGTACGCTGATTCCCATGCAGGCCAGCACGCGAATTAATTCGCGGCGAACGACCGCAACCGTGGCCAGCAGGAATTTCTTCCGCGCATCGTCCGGCTCGGTGAGAATGTGATGGCGGTGGTAGAAGTTATTGAACCATTGCGCCAACTGGAAGGCATGCTTGGCGGCATAGGCAGGTTCGGTAGTCGCGATCGATTGCTCCACGATGTAGGAAGTTTTGGACGCGGCCAGCCAGAGTTCCCAGATTTCGGTGCCGGAGTCGTCGTTTAGAAATTTGCCGAAATCCTCGATGGAGACGGGGCAAGCCCCGTCTTTACCAAAAGTTTCGGGATCGAGGCCAGCTTTGCGAAAGATATTGGTTGCGCGCACGACCGCATATTGAACGTAAGGACCGGTTTCGCCTTCGAAGCTTAGGGCATCTTTGAAGTCGAAGGCGATCACCGACGGCTTGGTGTACTTCAGCATGAAATAACGGAGCGCGCCAACCGCAATCTGATTCGCAACGGAAGCGCGCTCGCGATCGCTGAGCTGTTCGTGGCGGGCGTCTACTTCCTTTCTGGCGGAGGCGATCAGGGAGTCAATCAGGTCGTCCGCCTTCACACCAAATCCCTTGCGTCCGGAAACCTCAATGTAGGTGCGTGTTTTGTCTTCTTCGGAAAGCTGGTAACCCAATTCGGCAGCGCAGCGTGGCGTGAGCGCAACCATTGCATAGGAAAAATGAGTGTAGTGATCGGCCTGTTGGTTGTAACCGAGGCCGCGCAGGGCCTCAATGACCGCATTCTGGGCTTCGGCCTGGCGCGCGTCGATCACGTTATAGATCTCGCTCACCTCGCCGAAGTGGGGATGGTCCGGCTCTCCGTCGGTAGTTGATATCCAGCATGGATGCCCGTTTGGGTAACGATAGAATTTTCGATAGCCGAAGTCACGCCCCAGCAGTCCGAATTTCCAGAGATGATAAGCGATGTCCTTTCCGACATAGCCGACCGTTCCATTGGAACGAACAATGACTTTCTGATCTTCCTCGGCGAGTTCGGCGGTCTCGGCGGTTGAATTAGCGCCGGCGCGTCGCATGACCCAGCAGCCTTTGTTCTTGCCCTCGGTCTGGTGGAACAGCACGCCACCCGTTTTGAGCTTCTCGAACGCTGCATCCCAGAAATGGAGCTGCAGGATCTCGCTTTCGCGGGGCAGGAAGTCATATTCGATATCAGCCCGATCCATCGTCTCGAGATGGCGACGCAGAACGGCAACGGAGATCATATCGGCAATGGCTGCGGTCTGGTTGTTTCCCTCTTCGATCGCGTGGAGTACCTCGGCACGCCGCTTGAGATTCTCGTTACTCTCGCCATACCACTCCGAGACACGGGCATACAGATCCCAGCAGTAGTAGTCGACGCGGGGCTGGCGGGTGAGTTGCTCGATCTCTGCTCTCGATTTCTTGTCCAGATGCAGAAATCCAACCACCACGTCGGCTACCTGCACGCCAGTGTTGTCGATGTAATTCTGCACATCGACCTGGCTACCGGCATATTCGAGGAGACGAACAAAGGTGTCGCCCAGAATGGCGTTGCGCAGGTGGCCGATATGCGCCGCCTTGTTGGGGTTAATGCTGGAATGCTCCACCAGGATCTTGCCGGGCCGAACTTCCCTTGGCGGTTCCTCCCTGGCTGCCAGAGACGCAGCCAGGGCGGCGCGGTTGACCCGGGCATTGATGTAGCCGGCCCCGGCTAGTTCCAGCTTTGCGAAGCCTTCAATCGGACCGATCCCAGCAACGATCTCCTCGGCAATCTTGCGGGGCGGCTGGCGGAGCCTCTTGGCGAGTTCGAAGGCCAACGGCAGCGCGTACTCACCCATTTCGACCTTGGGCGGCTGCTCAATGACGATGCTGGGCAAGTCAACGCCATAGTTTTGGCGCAGGAAATCGCGCACGTGCTGGGCCAGCCGGCGGTGTAGATGACGGTACACAGAGTCTCTCTAACCTGTTGAAGAAAATAGTGATTGTAGCAAACCCGCGGGCTCCGAGAGGTTTGACGGGTAGGGGGCGCTTCCCTATGATGAAGGTTTTGGGTGGCCAAGCTTAGGCATCTGGGTTTCTGGAATCGCGGCCAGCTATGTATGCTCCCGGCTGAAAGAATTAACCGCCGAGTTCCGAGACCAGGCCGAGACTCACAAGCACAATGCGCATTGCCTATCTAGATTGCTTCTCGGGAATCAGCGGCGACATGTTTCTGGGTGCGCTCGTCGATGCCGGGGTCCCGGCCGAGCTATTTGAAAAAACGGTAGCGGCTCTCAATATCGGCGCCAAGCTGGAAATATCCGGCGTGAATCGCAGTGGAATTTCGGCGACGAAAATTAATGTGCTCGTGCATGGGGAGAAGGAACTGCCGCGAGAAGTCTATTGGGAACAAAAAGGGCACAAGCACGAGCATGACCACGGGCATAAGCATGATCCTGGGCATTCCCGGGCGAGTACGCCCGCACCACACGAGCATCGAGGATTGAGAGAAATTAAGGACATCATTTCTCGCTCGGCCGTCGGCGAGGGCGCGAAGCAAATGAGCGTCGCTATTTTTCAGGCGTTGGGTGCGGCGGAAGCCCGGATCCACAACACCGAGATAGAGAAGATTCACTTTCACGAGGTCGGTGCGGTGGATGCAATGGTCGACATTGTGTGTGCCGCCGTCGGAGCGGAAGCTTTGAACATCGACGAATGGGTCTCGTCGCCGCTCAATGTCGGGGGCGGTACTGTGAAATGCGCACATGGCACTTTCCCCGTGCCGGCGCCGGCAACGGTGGAATTGTTGAAAGGCGCTCCGGTTTACTCTTCCGGACTAGATTTTGAGTTGGTCACGCCTACGGGAGCGGCGATTGTTAAGACACTGGCCAGTCGCTTTGCCGCTTTCCCCGAGATGCAGATTGAGAGAATCGGTTACGGAGCCGGTACCCGTGACATTCAGGGTCACGCCAACGTCCTGCGGTTAACCATCGGAGAGACGGGGGCAGGGGTGAAAGCTTCCGAAGAGACGATTACGGTTCTGGAAGCCAACCTCGACGACTTGAACCCACAGGTTTTCGGCTACGTGATGGACCGGCTCCGGGAAGAAGGCGCGCTTGATGCGTTCGGCATGCCGGTGCAGATGAAGAAGAATCGTCCCGGCATGTTGCTGACTGCGCTCTGCCGGCCAGACGATGCTGCAAAATTGACTCAACTCATCTTCGCGGAGACCACGACGTTAGGCGTGCGCCGTCGCGATGAGCGCCGCCAGGTCTTAGAGCGAAAGTGGCTGACCATAGCAACCCGCTGGGGCGACGTGCGGCTGAAGATCGCCAGCAGGAATGGGACCGTCACCAACTACGCGCCCGAATATGAAGACTGCCGTCGCATTGCCCTCGAGCATCGCGTTCCTCTCAAGAGCGTAATCGAAGAGGCGGTACAGGTTTTCCTCGGCAGCACCCGGGACCAGAAATGAGCAGGAAGTTTTATCTCACGACACCAATCTACTACGTCAATGCGCGGCCCCACATCGGCCACGCCTACACGACCATAACTTGTGACGCAATTGCTCGCCGCCAGCGCATGCTGGGAGCCGATACTTTCTTTCTGACTGGCACCGATGAACATGGTGTGCATGTGGAGCGGGCCGCGGTGGCCGCAGGTAAGCCGCCGCAGCAGTGGGCCGACGAAGTCTCTTCCGCCTTCCGCAAGTTATGGGATCGTCTCGGCCTGACCTACGACGACTACATTCGCACCACTTCGGATCGGCACAAGAAAGGTGTGCAAGCTCTTTGGCGGAAGATTCGCGATAATGGTTATATCTACAAGGGCTCGTACACCGGACAATATTGCATCTACGACGAGCTGTACGTCGATGCGGTCGGCCCCGGCGCGCCCTGTCCGGAGTGCGGGCGCCCCACCGAGACGGTTCATGAAGAAAACTACTTCTTCAAGCTCTCTGCGTTTCAGGACAAGCTGCTCCGTCTCTATACCGAACAACCAGACTTCATCCGTCCGGACACGCGGCGCAACGAGGTGATGTCGTTTGTGCGCAGCGGGCTGCGCGACCTGTCGGTCAGCCGCTCGACATTCAAATGGGGTGTGCCCGTGCCCGACGATCCCGGGCATGTCGTCTACGTCTGGCTGGACGCGCTATCCAACTACATCACCGCTTTGGGCTACGGGTCAGGCGACACGAGCCAGTATGAGAAATACTGGCCCGCCGATCTGCACATGATCGGTAAGGAAATCGTGCGCTTTCATTGCGTGTACTGGCCGGCGTTCCTGATGGCGGCAGGTCTTGCCCTGCCCAAGGCCATCGTGGCGCATGGCTGGCTGCTGTTCGAAGAAAACAAGATGTCGAAGTCGCGCGGGAACATCGTGCGCGCCGAGACCATTGTTGAAGCAATGGGCTCCGACGCCTTGCGCTATTTCCTTCTGCGCGAAGTTGTTTTTGGCCAGGACGGATCTTTCTCCTTCGATGCGCTGGTGCAACGCTACAACGCCGATCTGGCAAACGGTCTGGGCAATCTGGCCAGCCGAACCTTGACCATGATCTCACGCTATTTTCGTGGCGAGGTTCCCTATCCGTCCCAAACTGCGGCACGCAAAGCGCTGGATAATGAAATCGCCGAAGGGGCGCGCAAGACAATCGCCGATTTCAGCGCACTCTTCGATCAGTACCAGTTCTCGCGGGCTCTCGAATCAGCCTGGTCGCTGGTGGGGGCGGTAAATAAATACATCGTGGAGACGGAACCTTGGACGCTAGGCGAGCAGCAGGATGAAATGAGCCGCTCCCGCCTAGGGACGATTCTGTATACCAGCGCGGAGGCTTTGCGGATCGTCACGGCACTGGCGCACCCTGTAATTCCGGATTCGACGGCGCGCATCTGGGCACAACTGGGCTTGGGGGAGCTCAAGCAGTTTCGTTTGTCGGATCTCAACTGGGGGCAACTCAAACTGGGCACTAAGCTTGGTACTATCGAACCGGTGTTCCCGCGCGCCGACAAGAGCACGATTGCAAGCATGCAGAAGATGGAAGAGCAGCAACGTGAGGGCCCGGCTGCACCGGAACAGAAGCCGAGCGCTCCTGCCGTCGAGACTGCGGCTCCGCCCCCGCCTAATGCTGCTGGCCCGTCACTCGACGGCAGAATCAGCATCGATGATTTCGCTAAGGTCGAGATGCGCGTCGGTCAGGTGAAGGTGGCGGAAAAAGTGAAGGGTGCGGACAAGTTGCTGCGGCTCGAAGTGGACATTGGATCGGAAGTGCGCCAGGTGGTCGCCGGAATTGCCGAGAGCTACGCCCCTGAGACGTTGGTGGGACGCAAGGTCGTCATCGTGGCCAACCTTGCTCCTCGCAAACTTCGGGGCCTGGAATCGAACGGAATGATTGTGGCGGCTTCTGCCGAAGGCGGTAAGCCGGTGCTGTGCAGTTTTCTCGAAGACGTGCCCGTGGGGACACGGCTGAAATAGGCCGAGCTTCGCTCGGCTGAACGGGTCAGAGACCCGTCTCCCCATGTTCCTTGCCTCTTCATTTATGTTCGTTGATTCTCACGCACATCTCGAAGGCAAGCAGTTCCAGGCGGATCGCGAGCAGGTGATTGCGCGCGCGCGAGAAGCCGGTATCGACGACATCGTCGCGATCGGCAATGGAGATGGGCCGGGGTCGCTCGATTGCGGCATTCGACTCGCGGAGCAGTACGAGTTTCTTCACACTACGGTTGGCATTCATCCTCACGAGGCCAAGTTGCCCACCGATGGCGATTTCCAGGAACTGGAGCGACTGGCAAGGCATCCCAAAGTAATTGCCTGGGGCGAAATCGGATTGGATTATTTCTACGCCCACTCGCCGCGCGATGTGCAGCAGCAAGTCTTTGTGCGGCAGATGGAGCTGGCACGCGCCGCAAACCTGCCTATCGTCATTCATTGTCGTCCTTCGAATGGCAGTGAAGACGCCTGGGATGACTGTCTGAGTTTCATCAAGGAGCATTGGAGTTCGAGTGGGCTGGGCGGGATCTTGCACTGCTTTACGGGGATGACCGTCCACGCCAAGCTCGCCCTCGACATGGGATTTATGATCTCGTTCGCCGGCAATGTAACATTCCCAAAAGCGCAACGGATCCGTGATGCGGGCAAAGCGGTTCCCCTGGATCGCATTCTGATTGAGACCGACTCACCTTATCTGGCACCGGTGCCGCATCGAGGCAAGCGCAATGAGCCCGCGTTTGTCAAAGAAGTTGCGCGGCAACTGGGTGAATTGCGCGGACTCTCGACCGAAGAAATCGGGCACGAGACGAGCAGCAATTTCTATCGTTTCTTTTCGCTTCGTGAGAAAGTGAACTCCCCTTAGCGAGTGCATCTTGAGTAGGGGAAAGTTAATCTTATCGGTTACTATCTAAGACCATGCCCGACAACAGCTTCGATATCGTGAGCAAAATCGACCTGCAGGAGGTCAGCAATGCCATTCAGCAGGCGCTAAAGGAAATCCATACGCGCTTCGATCTGAAGGATTCGAAGTCAGACATCGCATTGGAGGGCAAAGACGCCATTATTCTCTCGTCGGTGGACGAGTTCAAGCTGAAGGCGGTCAATGACGTTTTCCAGCAGAAACTGGTCAAGCGCGGCGTGCCGCTGAAAGGCCTCACCTACGGCGCGGTGGAACCCGCGGCGGGCTCCACGGTCCGGCAAAAGATCTCCATGCAGCAGGGGATCCCGATCGAGAAGGCGCGCGATATTGTGAAGCTAATTAAGAATTCCAAGAAGAAGGTACAGGCTTCGATCCAGGGCGATCTGGTGCGTGTCAGCGGCAAAGATCGCGACTCGCTTCAGGAAATCATCGCTATGCTGCGGCAGCAGGATTTCGGTATTGATATGCAGTTCACGAATTATCGAACCAACTGAACATCTACCAGGGAGGCACGGAGAGAACGATACTCCCCTCTGACCAGAAGGACAGTGATCTTGAGCACGCCAGCCGCCATTAACGGGAAAGAAATTTTCGAGTTGCTGCGCCACGACCTCGCGGTCATGGAACGCGAGTTCGGGCGCGACACTGTCTCCAATGTGGCGGCAATTACCGATATCGGGGAATACCTGCGCGGTGGAGGAGGAAAGCGGATTCGCCCGGCGTTGGTGTTGCTCTCGTCCAAGCTGTTTAACTACGAAGGCCGCGGGGCCATCCGGCTAGGAGCGGTAGTTGAGATCATTCACACCGCCACCCTGGTTCACGACGACATCATTGATGAAGCCAAGACCCGGCGGGGACGGCCTGCGGCCAACACCCAGTGGGGCAACTCGAAATGCGTGCTGGCGGGCGACTGGCTTTACATGCAGGCCTTCAAGATTGCCGTGCAGGAACGAAATTTCCGGATCCTCGACACCTTGATCGAACTCACCCAGCAGATGGTCGAGGGCGAACTGCTGCAGATGGAGAAATTAGGCAAGCTGATCTCACTCGAGGAGCATTTCGATCTCATCTATCGCAAGACGGCTTGCCTGTTTTCGGTTTGCATGCGGCTGGGCGGAATCCTGGGTGGGGCAACGCCTGACCAGGAAGAGAAATTGGGGCAGTACGGACGCGATCTGGGAATGGCTTTTCAGATTGTCGATGACGTGCTCGATTTGACGGCCTCGGAAACCATCTTGGGTAAGCCGGTGGCCAGCGATTTACGCGAGGGCAAGGTCACGATGTCGGTCATTCATGCGCTCGATCGCTGCACTGCGGAAGAAAGGAGGAGGATCGAGACCGTCCTCCACGATCGGGCTTTCAACGGCGTCACCCACCCCCAGATCCTGGATATCTTGAGCCGCTATGGATCGCTCGATGCCGCCAATGCCCGTGCCTTGGAATATGCCGAATCGGCACGCAAGGCCGTCTGTCAGTTCCCCGACTCTGAAATTAAACGCGCTTTGCTTTGGGCGCCTGAGTTTGTGGTGGCACGAGAGAAGTGATTTTTCGCCGCCGAGATCCTAGTGCAGAGTACGCAGAGATATTTTTCGGCTCTCCCGGCGTATTCTGCGCCACTGCGGTTAATTTTTCTTGTCAGAAATTCCCAGCATCTCAAATCGGCCCTCTCTCAGGAGCGGTCCCGAGCCGACGCATGCCCGAGCGGGCACGAGTTTTTGCTGCAAACACCTCCGGGAACAGCGGCCCGGCCCCACTCCACTCACGAACAGGCGGCATCATCCCTTTCGGTTACACCGGTCAATACAGCTTGCAAAACTTTAACAAGCAATTTCTTGGCCGGCGGATGAGTTTTTCAATGCCGACTTATGGGTGCCCACAATGAGGTTGCTCACCGACACACGCGATTCGATCGGAAAACGGAGGCCCGCAAGACCTCCGGAAGGCCGACCTTCCTGAAGCTTTCCCCTAGACCGCGAATCTAATCCTGTTTAGTCTAGCGGCTCAACTCTATGAGCGACTTCGTCTCACTGATCGCGCATCACGGATACCTGGTCATCTTCCTGGTAGTGCTCGCAGAATCAATCGGCTTGCCCATGCCGGCGGCACTCGCCCTGGTAGCAGGCGGCGCCGCATCCGCCGCGCACACACTGCGTGCTCCCATGGTATTTGCGGTGGCTTTGATCGCGCTGGCCCTCGGCGACTCGCTGCTCTACATTCTGGGCCGCTGCATGGGCTGGGCGCTGCTGGGCTTCCTGTGCAAGGTGTCGGCCAACCCGGAGAGCTGCATCCTGCGCTCGGCAGAATCGTTCTACAAACGAGGCAAGGCGACGCTACTGCTGGCGAAATTCGTTCCAGGCGTCAATACCATGGCGCCCCCTCTGGCGGGGAGCATGAAGATGCGATACGAACAGTTTCTCTGGTTCGACCTTGCGGGCGCAGCTCTCTATACGCTCGCCTACGGCACCGTCGGGTATGTTTTCCGTGACTTTGTCGCGTCGATCACCCATGGATTTCAAACTGCCCAGCACGTAGTCGAGTTCGTGGTGCTGGGCGCCTTGATCGGGTTTATTGCCTACCGTGTTTACCTGTTTAGCAGACACCGCCTTTACCAGGTTGTTCCCCGGGTGCAAGTGGGAGAATTGGCACGCAAGCTTGAATCGGAAGGGGTAACTAAGATCCTGATCGTCGACGTGCGTAGCCATGGCTACTACGATGCTGGCGCCGATCGTATTCGCGGCTCGATTCGCATCGAACCCAACAATCTGCCCGAGGAACTGAAGGCTCTGCCCAAGGACAAAGATATCTATGTCTACTGCACTTGAGCGCGCGAAGCTACCAGCGCCCGGGTGGCGCATCTGCTGCGGGAAAAAGGATTCAATGCTTTCGTTATTGTCGGTGGCCTCGGCGCCTGGCGGAAAGCCGGACAAGCGCTGGAAAACGTACCCCGTGACGACATGGTTAAACTGCCAACCTTTACTTAGTCGTCGGCGGTTGGTCCTTGGTCGTTAGCCCACGCTAGTTTCTTCCCCTCACATATACTTTTCCTGATGTCCTCGAGAGAAGTTGAAGTCAAGTTTCGCGCTGCAGATCTGCCGGCGCTTTCAGCTCAGCTCCGCAAATTGGGGTTTCGTCGTAAAACTCATCGCACGCACGAAATGAACACCCTATACGACCTCCCGGGCCAGCCCCTACGGCGTCGGGGGGAACTGCTGCGATTGCGGAAATTTGGGCCGGAGTGGGTCTTGACTCATAAAGCTAAGGGCAGTCGAGGCCGTCATAAAACACGGGTGGAAACCGAAACCCGCGTCGAAAATGGAAGAGAAATGGAAGCCATCCTGCGCGCTCTTGGGTTCGACCCGAGTTTCCATTATGAGAAATTTCGCACCGAGTGGAATGATGGCAACGGGTGCGTCGTGCTCGACGAAACCCCGATCGGCAACTTTGCCGAGATCGAAGGCCCGCCGCGTTGGATTGATCAAACCGCCCGGGCGCTGGGCGTTGCGCCGGATCGTTACATCACGCAAAATTACGCGAGCCTCTTTCTTGATTGGAAGAGCCAAACAGGGAGTCGCGCTCAAGAGATGACCTTTGAGGCGCTGCGGAAAGAGGGAGCGAATAGGAAGCGCTGAGCGTTAATGGCTGAGCAACGAATTGATGATCGAGGAGCCGACAGCATGAGTGCCACAGCACCAAAAGCAGTTGCGGCCAAGGCGGTGCCGAAACCAGCCCATCGGAGCCCTGGTTCAGCAGCGGACCTGCGCTCGTGCTGTACATGGCAGGAACCAAGCTCCTGTTGCATCTGCTGACAGCAATCGCACGGCTATTTCGGGGACGAGTTGTATCACATGGCCTGCGGCGAGTGCCCCGCCTGGGGATACGTAGATCAACCTTCGCTCATAGCGCTCTTTCATAATGCATTGCCTGGTTCGTCCGCCACGTCCTTGGGACATCGCTGTCCGCCATCCGCTTACTTGCTACTTCGGATCATCAAGACGGGCGAGCAAAGGCTGTGGCTGTGGTTTGCAGTACGGTACGGAATCGGGCTGGAGAACAAGTACTCGATGGCAGTGTTCGGATTCGCCGTTGTCGTCGGCCCGCTGCTGACCGAGCAGCGGCGGGTCTTTGCCAGCAAGGGGATCTGGATCGGCGGACCAATTGCCTTGCTGATCTTTCTTCCCAATCTCATCTGGAAGCTTCAGCACAACGGGCCGTTGGTTGAGCTAATGCGCAACATTCGGGCAAGCGGCCGCGACATTGAAGTGGGCGCCTTTGGATTACCTCGGGCGCCAGATCTTCCTGGTGACTCCGGCGACATTTCCGGTCTGGCTGACGGGAGTGTTCTATTTTCTTTTCGGACGCGAGGGCCGAGGATTTCAGGCTTGGGCTGGGCTTTTATGGCTGTGCTTGCGACGTTGGTTGTCCTTCACGGCAAGGACTATTACGCGACTCCGGTTTATCCCATGGTTTTCGCCGGAGACGGCTGTGGCAATCGAAGAGGTTCGGCAGACCTCAGGTCTGGGTGAAGCCGGCTCTCGTAGCCCTGATCTTGGCCGTCACCGTCATAATGCTGCCGATTGCCGTTCCTGTGCTGTCGGTTGAGAATTACCTGCGCTATCAGTCGAAGCTTCCCTTCTCTGTGCCGGCCTCTGAAAAAGGTCACCTGAGGGCGCGCTTGTCGCATCGTAATGCCTGGGAGTTTGGCTGGGAGGAGATGACCGCAGCCATGGCGCGTCTCTGTTACAGCCCGCGGCCGGAGGACTGCGCCAAAGCCGCCATCTTCGGCAAGAACTTCGGCGAGGCGGGAGCGATCGATCGGCTTGGGCCAAAGTGCGGATTGCCAAAAGCCATCGGCAATCACCAGAGTTACTGGCTATGGGGACCGCGGGATTACTCTGGCGAGCTCCTGATCATTTTTGGGCGATCGCCCCCCAAGGAGCGCGCAGCGGTCCCGCGAGGTCACGGTGGCCGCGGCGTTGTACATCCCGTATACGAATCCCTGGGAGAATGGGCCCGTGCTGCTCGGTAGAGGGTTAAAGCGTCCGTTGAAACAGATGTGGCCGATGATCAAGCAGTGGGACCAGAAGTTTCTGGCAGAATCCAAGCTTCGCAGTTGAAGCCCGCTCGCAATAGAACCTTGCCATGACGGCAGCAGCACAACCGCATAGGCGTGCCCTCCTCTACACCGTATCAGCCACGCGCGTTTTTTCGTAACCTTCTGTGGCGTAGCACAGGGCACGGTCGAAGAACTGGTCCATCAGGCGCAGCAATTCCATCTCGCCGTAAATTTCGAGCGGACCGCGCAGCATTCCCTGCCTCTCGAGAAAGTCCCAGAGATGTTCTTTGGTCAGAACAATCGCCCAACAGTAGTCGGAAACGGAAACATCCTGGGCGGCGCGGCGTGCGCCCAACTCACGATAGCGACGCTCGACGTCTCCCTCTTTCTTGTAAAGTAGCCAATCTCCCAGATTGTGCAGAATTTCGTATACGCGCTCCCGCAACTCATGGGCAGGCACCTTGGCAAAATCCTTAGTCCGAGGCGAGTTCTGGAATTTCTTCAACAACCCCTCTGCCAACTCGTCGGAATGATCTTCAATAAGCCGCACTAAACGAAGCGCAATCATTCCTATTTTTGTTCACCCCGCTTTACTCATTTGGATGCCGACAGCGACCCTCGAGATGCGCCGCATCTGTGGCTTCACAATAACATATCGTGACACGATATTACAAATAATTACATCGGGCATTATCAGAAAATGACCGGGAGAGAGCACCAGCAGGCAATCGCGTTGCCGGCTTTGCCGGAGTCCAGAAGCGACCGAGCACGCAGCGGCAAAGATCCTTTGCTTTGCTAAAGATGACAACCCTGAATTAACTGCGCTGGAAGACCCTCGTCCCGGCGGCGGTCACGCCGGCATCCCGCCCCCACATCGGGCCGGCAAGATGCCGGCGCCACTCTCCTTGAGACGCTGCTCAGGCTTTCGCGCCGCAGCACTTTTTGTATTTCTTGCCCGATCCGCAGGGGCAGGGGTCATTGCGGCCGACTTTGGCTCCGCTGCGCACCACCTGCTGAACGGGTTGATACTCGCCCGATCCGGCCATGCGGGCTTCTTCCAGTTCGCGACGCTTGCGGCGCTGGAACGCTTCCTCCAGTTCGTCCACCGAGGTAGCAATATTGCGAGGTCGGCGGCCGTTTCCGTCGCCCCCGGCCATTGCAGGTTGTGCTTCCACCGGCTCGCTGGGACGTTCGAGGACCTGCATCAAGTACAGGTAGCGGACCGTATCTTCCTGGAAGCGCTTCATCATCTCTTCGAACATGTCGAAGGACTCGCGCTTGTATTCCACCAGGGGGTCGTGCTGGCCGTAGCCGCGCAGCCCGATGCCTTCTTTCAGGTGGTCCATGTTGAGCAGGTGGTCTTTCCACTGCGAGTCGAGTACGCTCAACATGATCATGCGCTCGTGATGGCGCATGGCGTCGGGCCCGATCAGCTTCTCTTTCGCGTCGTAACGCTGTTTCAGCCTGTCGAAGATCGCGTCGCCAAGCTCCTGGCGATTCAAGCTCTCGGGCTTGACACCTTCGGCCAGGAAATCCACACCGAATCGCGTAAAGACGCCATCCTTCAGGCCCTTGATGTCCCAGTCTTCGGCATGCACATCGCGCGAGGCGAACTGGTCCATGAGGTCGCTGAGAATGCCGGAAACGTAATCCTCGAGGATGAGCTGCTTCTGGTCGAGCCCCTCCAAGAGTTGGCGGCGGAGGCCATAGACGGCCTCGCGCTGCTTGTTCATGACGTCATCGTATTCGAGCAGGTGTTTGCGAGCTTCGAAGTTCTGCGCCTCGACTGCCTTTTGAGCAGCCTCGATGCGCTTGGTGATAAGCCGCGACTCAATCGGAATGCCTTCTTCCATTCCCAGCCGCTGGAGGAGTTTTGAAACCCACTCCTTGGCGAAGATGCGCATCAGGTCATCTTCGAGAGACAGATAAAAGCGCGAAGCTCCCGGATCGCCTTGGCGGCCGGCACGACCGCGCAACTGGTTATCAATACGCCGCGCTTCGTGGCGTTCCGTCCCCAGGATGAACAGGCCGCCAACCCCGGTGACTTCGTCATGCTCTTTGTCGGTCTCGGACTTATAGCGATGGAAAATCTGCTCCCACTGACCGGCCGGAGCGACGAACTCGTGTCCGGAATAGTAGAAGAGGGTGCTCTTGCCGTCTTCCGCCTTGCGCTGAATTTTCCCCTGCGCCGCGCCGACGGGCTGGGCAATTCCCTTCTTGACGCATTCCTGCTTGGCCATGAATTCGGCGTTGCCGCCCAAAAGAATGTCGGTACCACGGCCGGCCATGTTGGTGGCGATCGTGACCGAACCCTTTCGTCCCGCCTGAGCCACGATCTCGGCTTCGCGCTCGTGGAACTTGGCGTTCAATACCACATGCCTGATGCCTTTTTTCTTCAGCAAATCGGAAAGCCGCTCGGATTTCTCGATGGACGTGGTGCCGACAAGGACAGGCTGCCCGCCCTGGTTCAGTTTCTGAATTTCATCCGCCGCCGCGAAGTACTTCTCCTTCTCGGTGCGGTAAACGATGTCTGAGTTCTCCACCCGGAGCAAGGGCCGGTTGGTAGGGATGACAATCACTTCCAGCCGGTAAATTTTTTCAAATTCGGGCGCTTCCGTTTCCGCCGTACCGGTCATGCCGGCCAACTTCCTGTACATGCGGAAATAATTTTGAAATGTGATCGTCGCCAGCGTCTGATTCTCGCGCTCGATCTTGACGGCTTCCTTGGCTTCGACTGCCTGGTGCAGGCCATCGGACCAGCGACGGCCGGGCATCAAACGCCCGGTAAACTCATCGACGATGATGACTTCCTTCTCCCGCGGGTTCTCTTCTTTCGGCTTGACCACGTACTCCACATCGCGGCGGTAGAGGGAATGCGCCTTGATCGCCGTTTCGACGTGGTGTTTCAAATCCCAGTTCTCGGGGTCGGCGATATTGCCGATACCGAGCAGCTTCTCGACCTTTTCCCAGCCCTCGTCGCTGACCGTGATCGTCTTGTGCTTCTCGTCCACCACGAAGTCGCCGGTGAGCTGCTTGGGTTCGCCGGGAGCCGTATCGATCTCCTCGCCCTTCTCCAGCTTGGGGATGATGCGGTTGACGCGCTCGTACTTGTCGGTGGATTCTTCGCTCGAGCCGCTGATGATGAGCGGCGTGCGGGCTTCATCGATCAGGATGGAGTCGACCTCGTCAACGATGGCGTAGTTGAAGCCTCGCTGAACACAACCGTTGAGGTCGAACTTCATGTTGTCACGCAGGTAGTCAAAGCCGAATTCGTTGTTGGTTCCGTAGGTGACGTCGGCTGCGTAGGCTTCGCGACGCTCTTCGTCGTCGAGGTCGTGGACGATTACTCCCACCGAAAGCCCAAGGAAACGATAGAGCCTGCCCATCCACTCCGAGTCGCGCTTGGCCAGGTAATCATTCACGGTGATCACGTGGACCCCTCGGCCGCTCAGGGCGTTGAGGTAGACGGGAAGAGTGGCGACCAGCGTCTTACCTTCGCCGGTCTTCATTTCGGAGATCTTGCCCTGGTGCAGGACCATGCCGCCGATCAGCTGCACGTCAAAATGGCGCATATCCAAGACGCGGCGACCGGCCTCGCGCACCACCGCGAAAGCTTCGACCAGGATTTCGTCGAGGGCTTCTTTCAAGGCCTGGTCCCGCTCTTGTTCGATTTGCTTGGCGCGGTCGGGATCAGCGTCCGGCTCATCCTGAACCCTGCTGAGCCGTTCCTGGATGCGCTGGCGGAACTCGTCGGTCTTGGCGCGAAGCTGTTCGTCGCTGAGCGAATTCATCTGCGGCTCAAGCGCGTTGATGGACGCAACATTGGGCATCAAACGCTTGATTTCCCGCTCGTTCTTGGTCCCGAAGATCTTGCCTAGTAAGGTGTTAATCAAATCCGCGATCCTTCAGGTGGAGCCGACACCCCAAGCTTATCTTTAGAAGCCTAGCATACTTAGATGCGAACCACCGGGGTAAGTCGCCGACAGGCAAGAGTCCTCGAGAATGCAGGTGGGGTCGGAGACCTGCCTCCACACCGCACTGACAAATCACGGCCAGGGCTGTAAACTTTGTTGTGGCTCACCTGAAAATCGCTATCTAAGCATCTGCCAACCACACGGCCAAGGGATAAGGTTCGTGTCTACTTTGGGCTAAGGGGGTCAATTCACATGGCGACTACTTCGGCAATTCCCAGGAGCAAGGTTTTGGGCGGCAGCTTTCTCTTGGAGGAACGCAAGCCCAGCGAGATTTTCACGCCGGAGGACTTTTCCGAACAGCACCAGCTCATAGCCCAGACCGCGGAAGATTTTGCGGTGAACGAAATCATTCCGAACGCTGAAAAAATCGAGCACAAGGATTTTTCCATCACCCGTGACCTGCTGAAGAAGGCAGGAGAGCTCGGCCTCAGTTCGGTCGACATCCCGGAAGCCTACGGCGGAGTGGAAATGGACAAGGTCACCTCGGCCATCATTGCGGACCACGTGGCCAAGTATGCGGGATTTGCCACCACCTGGGGCGGCCATACTGGCATCGGCACGCTGCCTATCGTTTATTTCGGCACGGAAGAACAGAAGAAGAAGTACCTGCCCCGGTTGGCAACGGGCGAGATCGTCGGAGCCTATGCTCTTTCCGAGGCGTCTTCCGGATCGGACGCGCTCAACTGCCGGGCTCGCGCCGAGCTTTCGAAGGACGGCAAGCACTACATCTTGAACGGGGAAAAGATGTGGATCACCAACGCCGGGTTCGCGGACCTGTTCACCGTGTTCGCCAAAATCAATGGCGAGAAGTTCACGGCGTTTCTGGTTGAAAAGAGCTTCCCCGGATTTTCTGTCGGCGCTGAAGAGCACAAGATGGGCATCCGTGGATCTTCCACCTGTCCCATCATTCTCAATGACTGCCAGGTACCGGTAGAGAACCTGCTGGGCGAAGCCGGTAAGGGACACGTGATCGCCTTCAATATTCTCAACGTGGGGCGCTTCAAACTGGGTGCCATGTGTGTGGGCGGAGCTCGCGTCTCAATGGAAAACGCCATCGCCTATGCCAAGCAGCGCAAGGCTTTTGGCAAAGTCATCGCCGACTTCGGATTGGTGCGCGAGAAGATCGCCAACATGGCGGTGGAGATCTACACCGGTGAGTCTCTAGTTTATCGTACAGTCGGAATGATGGATGTAGCTCTGTCTGAAGTGGATAAATCGGCGGCCGACGCCATGCAGCAGATACGCAAGGCGATCGAGGAATACGCGGTCGAGTGCTCGATCATTAAGGTGTGGGGCTCGGAGATGATCGACTACGTGGTCGACGAGACGGTGCAGATTTATGGCGGCTACGGCTTCGTCGAGGAGTACCCGGCCGAGCGCGCCTATCGTGACGCCCGCATCAATCGTATTTTCGAGGGTACCAACGAGATCAATCGGCTCATCATCACTGGCTTTCTGCTAAAGCGCGCAATGAGCGGACAGCTGCCGCTCCTACCGGCTGTCAAGAAGCTGATGGACGAAGTGCTCGCCGGTCCCGGCATGGGCGAGGAAAGGGAAGGTCCACTGGCGGACGAGCGCAAGCTGGTGGCCAACGCCAAGAAACTCGGCCTGTTCGCGGCCGGTGCGGCTACGCAGAAATACATGCAGGCGATTCAGGACCAGCAGGAGGTGATGGGCGCCATCGCCGACATGGTGATTGAAACCTATGCGATCGAAACCGGGGTCCTGCGGACTCAGAAACTGATTGAGACCAACGGCGAAGGTGCCTCCCAGCTTCCGATTGCCATGACCCAGGTGTATCTTTCACAGGCGATGGAGAAGATCGAGGCGGCGGCCAGAAAGGTCATCGCGGCCGTCGCCGACGGCGACCTGCTGCGCACGCAAATGGCGATTCTGCGTCGCCTGGCTAAGCACGAGCCGTTCAACACCATCGCAGCAGGGCAGAAGATCGCGCAGAAAATGATCGAAGCCGGCAAATACGTGCTGGCATAAGAACCTTGCTATCTCTCGGTTTGTTTTTACGTCAAAAACACTTAGCATTTAGCAATTAGCATTTGGCCCCTGAGCCGGGCTGGCGTTCTGTTTGCGGGAGTTCCGGTGGCCGTTGCGGGCTGGGTGCTAAGGACTCAATCTAAGTGCCTTTTTCCAGGAGCAACCATGAAGAAGAATATCGCGATTGTCGCAGTTTTCCTTCTGAGCCTCGCTCTTCTCGCTGCGGCGCAGCAGGACAAAAGCCAACGTCCCAGCCCACCGGCTAATGCGGAATGCAAGTTTCCGGACGGGAAAACCATCAAGGTGGACTATTCCAGCCCCCGCATGAGGGGCCGCAAGATCTTTGGAGGCCTTGAACCTTACGGCAAAGTGTGGCGCACCGGCGCCAACGAGGCCACGAGTTTCGTCACGGATGCCGACCTGACGGTCAGCGGCAAGGAAGTTCCGGCCGGGAGTTACACCCTTTTCACGATTCCTAACCCGGACAAGTGGACTCTGATCATCAACAAGAAGACCGGCGAATGGGGTATTCCCTACAAATACGAGGCCGATGAATTGGCGCGCGTGGACATGCAGGTTTCAAAGACCCCAGTCCCGGTTGAGAACTTCACCATCGGTTTCGACCAGATGGGCGATGCGTGCAACCTGCGGCTTGATTGGGAGAACACGCGATCGACCGTCGAGTTCGCAGAGAAGAAGTGAAAATTGCTGATTGCTGATTTCTGATTGAAAGCTGAGCTGGGAATATTTCCCGTCAGCAATCAACAATCAGAAATCAGCAACTTTTGCACCGGGGAAAGCGCTACAATTTCCTCGAGGACAACACCAGGCTCGTTGAGCGGGAGGTGCCCATGCCCGTCTACGACTACACGTGCAGCGATTGCCACAAGACCTTCGAAACGGTTCTCACCCTAAGCGAACACGATCGCCAGCAAATCAAGTGCCCGCACTGCGGGAGCAAAAACGTGGAGCAGGAAGCGGCAGCGTTCTTTGCGGTTACATCGAAAAAGAGCTAAGACCGTTTCCCATTGCCAATTTCCAAAGCCCGACTGAGAGCACTTTCCAATCGACAACTGGCAATCGGAAATTGACAATTTCTTACTGCGCTGCCGGTTTCCAGCGCAGCACCGGGTTGCGGGCGGCTGCCACTTCGTCTAGTCGTGAGACGCGCGTATGGTGCGGAGCCTCCAGCACCATTTGCGGCTCTTCCTGCACTTCTTGGGCAATCGAGCGCATGGCCTCGATAAACAAGTCGAGTTCTTGCTTCGATTCGCTCTCCGTCGGTTCGATCATCAGCGCGCCGTGCACGATTAAGGGGAACGACACCGTGTACGGATGGAAGCCGTAATCGATCAGGCGCTTGGCAATATCGCCCGTCTTCACTCCTTGTTTCGCCTGCAACTTGTCGCTGAATACCACCTCGTGCATGCTGGGCGTGGAGTACGGCAGATCGTAGACGTCCTCCAGTTCCTTGCGAATGTAGTTGGCATTAAGCACGGCATCTTCGGTGGTCTGGCGCAGGCCGTCAGGGCCATTGGCCAGGATGTAGGCGAGAGCGCGCGTAAACATTCCGAAGTTGCCGTAGAAGGCGCGCACGCGGCCGACGGACTGCGGACGGTTGTAGTCAAAGCCAAGGGTTCCATCCGCCTTGGTTACGATCACCGGCTTGGGCAGAAAAGGCTCGAGGCATTGCTTCACCGCAACCGGACCTGAACCAGGCCCTCCGCCACCGTGGGGCGTGGAGAAGGTCTTGTGCAGGTTCAAGTGCATGACATCCACGCCGAAATCACCGGGCCGAGCCTTGCCGACCAAAGCATTCATGTTGGCGCCATCCATGTAAAGCAGGCCGCCCTTGGCATGCATGATTTCCGCGATCTTGTGGATCTCCTGCTCGAAAACTCCCAGGGTGTTGGGATTGGTGAGCATGAGCGCGGCAACATCCTCATTCATCTGCGCCACCAGCGAAGGCACGTCCACCATGCCTTGGGCGTTCGATTTCAGGTTCTCGACGGCATAGCCCACCGTGGCGGCAGTAGCAGGATTTGTCCCGTGCGCCGAGTCGGGAATCAGAATCTTCTTGCGCGGATTTCCTTTTGACTCGAGATAGCCGCGCACCAGCAGCAACCCGGTCAACTCACCGTGAGCTCCCGCCGCGGGCTGCAGAGTGATGGCCTCCATACCGGTGATTTCGGTCAGGCACTCGCTCAAGGTCTTGATAATGCGCAGGGCGCCCTGGGAAATTTTCTCCGGCTGATAAGGGTGTCCGTTTGCCAGTCCCGGCAGCCGCGTGACCACCTCGTTGACACGCGGGTTGTACTTCATCGTGCAGGAGCCGAGCGGGTACATGCCCAGATCGATGGCATAGTTCCAGGTCGAGAGCCGCGTGAAGTGGCGGATGATCTCGATCTCGCTCACCTCCGGCATATTGCCCAGGTCCTTGCGCTCGGATGAGCCAAGAAGTTGAGCGGCGTCCACCTCAGGCACATCGAGCGGCGGCAACTTGAAAGCGGCTTTGCCGGGGGACGACTTCTCAAAAATCAAGCCTTCATTCTGGCTGGTGTGGCGCGTGGCCTTGCGGGTCATGCGTGTCATCGCGCCACCTCCGCAGTCTCTCGTGCCGGTTCAGTGGCTTCGCTTTCTCGGAGCACGCCGGCAGCGGTGTCAATTGCGGTGCGGCTGGTCATCTCGGTGCAGCACCATAGGGCCGCATTGCCCAACTCCGGAAGGAACTTCTTCAAAGGGAAGCCTCCCACGATCTTGTGTCCGAGCAAACGATGGTTGATCGCATAGGGATCTTCCTTGGTCTCGACCACGAACTCATTGAATCGCGGAGCGCTGGCGAAGAGCATCCTGGCGTGTTTCCCGAACTTGCTCGCAGCATAAGCGGTTTTGGCCAGATTCTGCTTGGCCAGTTCCTTCAGACCGACCTTGCCGTACACGGTCATAAAGATGTTAGCCATCAAGGCCACCAGGGCCTGATTGGTACAGATATTCGATGTAGCCTTTTCGCGACGGATATGCTGCTCGCGCGTAGCCAGAGTGAGCACGAAACCGCGCTTGCCTTTTCTGTCGGTTGTCTGGCCAACCAGGCGGCCCGGCATTTGTCGGACGTATTGCTCGCGAGTGGCAATCACGCCGCAGTAGGGACCACCAAACCCAAGGGGAACGCCGAATGACTGCGCTTCCATGGCGATGATGTCCGCCTGTCTGGGAGGTTCGACGATTCCTAACGAAACGGCTTCGGCAATCGCCACCACCAGCAAGGCGCCATGCTTATGGGCAATGTCAGCGACTGCAGCTACGTCTTCAATCGTCCCGAGGAAATTCGGGGATTGAATCAGGATGCAGGCGGTGTCCGGGGTGAGGGACTTATCGAATTCTTTGAGATTGATTCTGCCGTTTTCACCGAAGGAGGCGGTGCTCAGCCGAATGCCCTGATGCCAGGCATAGGTAGCGAGCACCTCGCGGTATTCGGGATGAAGGCTGCGCGCAACGGTGACCGAGCGCCGGCCGGTGAGCCGGGTGGCCATCAGCACCGCCTCGGTGGAGGCCGTCGAACCGTCGTACATGGAGGCGTTCGCCACCTCCATGCCGGTCAGTTCCGAAATCATCGTCTGAAATTCAAAGATGGACTGCAGCGTGCCTTGCGAAACCTCCGGTTGGTAAGGCGTGTAGGCGGTCAGGAACTCGCCACGGGAGATCAGCGAGTCGATGATCACCGGCCGGTAATGGTAGTAGGCGCCGGCGCCGAGAAAGATGGAGTACTCGTCGCCGTTTTCGCGCGAACATTGGTCGAACCAATCCATAATTTCCGATTCCGCCATCTGCCGGGGCACATTGAGATCGCGTTTCAGGCGGTATTGGGCCGGAATCGGTTCGAACAGCTCATGGATCGAGCGCGCGCCAATCGCCTTCAACATGGCTTCGCGGTCGGTGGGAGATTTGGGTAGATAGCGCATAGGAGACCTTAATTAGATGACGAAGCGAATGAATCTGATTTCCAATCGGCAATCGACAATTTCGTTCAGTGTCCCGCTTCCTCCGCGACAAACTTCTCATAGTCAGGCGCAGAGAGCAGCCCATTGAGCTCTGCCGGATTTTTCAGTCGGATTTTCAGCATCCAGGCGGCGTGAGCATCTTTATTAATCCTTTCAGGCGCGGTGGCCAACTCGGTGTTGACCTCGGTCACCGTCCCTGAGGCCGGTGCGTACAGATCAGACACAGCCTTCACGGACTCTACACTACCGAAGGCCTTTCCCGCAGTGATCTCTGTGCCCACCTTGGGCAACTCGACAAAAACGATGTCGCCGAGCGATTCCTGGGCGTAGTTGGTGATTCCCACCGTGCCGGTTTTGCCGTCGGCTTTGATCCACTCGTGTTCCTTGGTGTATTTGAAATCGGATGGATAGGCCATGGTAGCTGTCAGCTCCTAGCATTGAGCTTTTAGCAAACGACTGCAAAAAGCTCTGTCTCGGGTCACGGCTAAAATTTTTTGGGCCGCTTGTAGAACGGCGTGGGCACTACCTGCGCCTTCACGCCCTGCCCGCGAATCTCGACCTTGACCGTGCCACCGACTTTTGAAAACTCCGGCGGCACATAGGCAAGCGCAATGTTCTTCTTCAGGAACGGCGCATAAGAACCGCTGGTCACGTAACCGATCTCCCGGCCGGAATCGTCGAGGACCCGGTATCGGTCGCGGGCAATTCCACGCTCCACCATTTCCAGGCCAACCAGAGTGCGCTTCAGGCCCTCTGCCTTGGCCTCTTCTAATGCGCCGCGTCCCATAAAATTGAGCTTCTCCATCTTGCAGAAGCGGTCGAGGCCCGCTTCCCAGACGTTGATGCGGTCGGAAATTTCGTGCTCATAGAGCGCCAGCTTGGACTCGAGCCGCAAGGTATTGCGCGCCCCCAGGCCGCAAGCCACCACGCCGAACTCCTTGCCCGCTTCCAGAACTCTCGTCCAGGCCATCGCGCTGGTTGGCTCATCCCCGGGCACATAGATTTCGAACCCGTCCTCGCCGGTGTAGCCGGTGCGGGCGATCAGCGTGTTGGGCAGGCCACATACAGTTCCCCGCGTGAGCCAATAAAACTTGATCGCACTCAGATCCGTGTCGGTCAGCTTCTGGAGCAGGTTCACTCCTTTCGGACCTTGAATGGCAATCTGAGTGAAGTCGTCGCTTAGGTTCTCGACGTAGCAATCGAACTCGTGCGTGTTGTCGCGAACCCAATGGAAATCCTTTTCGCGCGTGCCGGCGTTGATCACCAGCAAGTAATCGGTCTCTGCGAGCCGATGCACGATGACATCGTCCACGAAGGTGCCTTGCGGATACAGCATGGCCGAGTACTGGGCCTGCCCGATGGACAGCTTGGACGCGTCATTCATGGTGATGTGCTGGACGGCAAACAGGGCTTCGGGACCGTGCAGGCGGATGTCGCCCATATGGCTGACGTCGAAGATGCCGACGCCATTGCGCACGGCATTGTGCTCGGCAATGATGCCGCCGCTGGAGGGGTACTCAACCGGCATGTCCCAGCCGTTGAACTCGACCATTTTCGCACCCATCTGGCGGTGGACGGGATTGAGCGCAGTCTTATGGACGATCGGAGTAGTCGCCTCGACAGCGGACACGGACGAACCTCACGGGCAGTGGCTGGGCTGCCGGATATGAGACTTCATACCCTAACACGCACGTGCTAAGGGCTTCAATAATGCCCCCAGCGAGGCCAGCGAGGAATCTCGGTTTCCCGGTTACCAAGGGCACTTTGGCCTTTCCACGCCCTGCGCTAGAGTTCGCTCATGGCAACCAAGACAAAATTCGTCTGCGCCCAGTGCGAGATGAGCGAACAGCGCTGTGAGTGCGAGAAATACTGCTGCTTGTGCCAGGGCCAGATCGACGTGCGGCTCTGCCATGATGGCCTTTACTACTGCTCGGCTTGCCGCGAAGCCTGCGACTACAAGACCGAACAGCCCCGCTAGCCGCAGAGGTCTCACTCCCCAAAAAACACGCTCTGCAGGCTGGGCACCCCCCGTCAAGAATGAATTGTCATTCCGAGCGTCCGAGTTTGGCGAGGAATCTGCGGTTCTTGTTGGAAGCTGCGAAATGCAGATCTCTCGCTGGGCTGGACGGGATGACGATCCTGAAAAGAGAAGGAGACGACCAGGTGATTGCACGGCTCTGGCATGGCTGGACAACTCCCGCCAACGCGGACGGGTACGAAAAGCTCCTACTCTCGGAAATCCTGCCTGGAATTCGCCGGATCAAGGGCTATCACGGCGCGTTCTTGCTGCGTAAAGATGGGGGACGGAAGTCGAATTCCTAACTGCAAACTTTTTCGACTCGATGGACACGGCGCGCGTTGGGCGGAGAGGACTGCGAGGTGGCCGTCGTTCCACCATATGCGCGTAAACTGCTCTCGCGGTTCGATGAACGATCGAGGCACTACGAGACGATTCTGAACCCCCGAGTAGTTTCGGAAGTCATGAACAGATCTGATGTTCGACACTCAGCAGCCTAGCAAGGGGCAGACCAGGTATATCTCGGCGACTTGCCAACCCCTGTAGCCTTAGCCTAGCTTCCGAGAGATTTATAGGCGCCTGCAGTGAGAACAGCCGCAATAATAATCGCAAGCTGAGCTGACTGGGCTTCAATGGCCGATGAGGCGACAAGAACGGGAATGATAACTTCAAACTCGTGGAGGCGAGCAGGACCAGAGAGATGAGGAGAACCGATTGCCACCTTCGAAGCTTCATCGTCGTTCGCAAGCCTCTTATCAGCAAAACCGGAGCATTTTCCTAAATCACCACCGCTTCCTTGTACTCGCCGAAAACCTTGCGCAGGGTGTCGGAGATTTCGCCCACGGTTGCGTGGGCCTCGACGGCCCCAATAATGCGCGGCATGAGATTGTCGCCGGAGCGGGCGGCTTCCTCGATTCGCTCGAGCGCGGCCTCCCAGGGTTTCTTGTCGCGCCGGAGGCGCATCGCACGTAGGCGTTCCACCTGCCGGGGTTCTAGGGCGGGGTCAATACGCAAGATGGGAACCGCGCTTTCTTCTTCGACCGTAAACCCGTTCACGCCGACGACTACCGCTTCGCTCCGATCCACTTTCTGCTGGTACTCGTAAGCCGCGTTCTGGATCTCCTGCTGCACGTAGCCGCGTTCGATCGCCTTTAACATGCCGCCTAAGCCGTCAATCTTGTCGAGGTATTCGGTGGCGCGCCTTTCTATCTCGCTGGTCAGGGACTCCAGGTAATACGAGCCGGCGACGGGATCGATCGTCTGGGGCACGCCCGATTCGAAGGCGATGATCTGCTGAGTCCGCAGTGCGATGCGAGCGGCCTCTTCGGTGGGCAGCGCCAGGGCCTCGTCAAACGAATTCGTGTGTAGCGATTGCGTTCCACCCAGCACCGCCGACAAAGCTTCGAGGGCGGTGCGCACAATGTTGTTCTCAGGCTGCTGCGCAGTGAGCGTCGAACCAGCAGTCTGCGTGTGGAAACGCAGCATCCAGGAGCGAGGGTTCTTGGCCTTGAAATGGTTGCGCATGATGCGCGCCCACATGCGGCGCGCGGCGCGGAATTTGGCCACTTCTTCCAAGAAATTGCTGTGCGCGTTGAAAAAGAACGATAGCCGGGGTGCGAACCGGTCCACGTCGAGGCCGGCTTTGATCGCCGCCTGAACATAGGCCATTCCGTTACCCAAGGTAAACGCCACTTCCTGGACGGCGGTCGAGCCTGCCTCACGCATGTGGTAACCGGAAATCGAAATCGTGTTCCAGTCAGGGACGCTCTCATTCGTCCAGGCGAACACGTCGGTGATGATGCGCAGCGCCTGCTCTGGCGGATAGATGTAGGTGCCGCGCGCGATGTATTCCTTCAGAACATCGTTCTGTACGGTGCCAGACAGCTTGCGAATGTCGGCGCCCTGGCGCCGGGCAACGGCGACATACAACGCCAGCAAGATCGCCGCCGTGGCGTTGATGGTCATCGAGGTGGAGATTTTGGTCAGGTCGATGCCATTGAACAGGCGCTCCATATCTTCGACCGAGTCGATAGCAACGCCGACCTTTCCGACTTCGCCCAAAGCCATGGGGTGATCGGAATCCATTCCGATCTGAGTAGGCAGATCAAAGGCCACCGACAATCCAGTTGTCCCCTGGGCCAGCAGGTACTTGTAACGATTATTGGATTCCTCGGCATCGCCCATGCCAGCGTACTGGCGCATCGTCCAGAGGCGGCCGCGGTACATGGTGGCCTGCACACCGCGAGTAAACGGGAATTCTCCGGGATAGCCGGCTTGCTGGTCGTAGTTCCATTCCTCAAGATCAGCAGGCGTGTACAGCGGGCGGACGGGAATATGGGACGAGGTTTCCTGCTCGGCGCGAAAGCCGGGAGTCTGAGGGCTCGGCGCTTCTGCCTTATTTTCTGTCTCGGATTTAACCGTGTCGCTCATCCACTCACGATTTCCGGCGGGAACGCCAGAAGGAACTGGCGCCAAACCAGGCGAACATCAGGGTGACGCATACCGCCAAAATGACCCGTCCTGAGCCGATTTTGCCCGCCTGATACCTGGCATACTCGCGGGTAAAGGCGAAGCCGCCAATCCCTGCCAGGCATAGGAAAACAAAGCCTGTAACCTCCAACCACAAAACTCCGAGAACCCGGCCGAGGTGGGTGGCTGTAACCCTTACCCCGCGCCAGGTTGCCCCTAAAAGCCGGCTTTTGCTGGCTCGTGCACCCGCCATCCGGGCGGCGACCCGGGCCGCTATTCCCAACTTCTGAGCCGTCGACACTCTCATTACCCAGTGATTTTAGCAGTGTACGGGGGTACAATAACGCGCCAAGGAGTCCGGTCACGAAACCCGGTGACCGCGCAGACCATCTAATGTGACAGACTATAGTAGGCCTTGCTAGCGAGAGTAAAATGCAGAGGGGGCATTGTGGACCAGGAACTCAAGAAGCTGATGAAGGAACTAGGCGAGGCGATCAATGAATCACTAGCGGACTCCGAGCAGATCGCCGAAGTTGTCTCCCGCATCAAGGATGGCGGCTATGACATTTTCCTCGTGCTGGAGGCTACGATTGGTTTCAGCAAGCAGGGAGAGAAGGCTGCGGAGAAGGCTTCTCTGGTGACGACCCTGAGCAGCAAGCCTGAACTGAAGGTTAGCGACCAGGACGTGAAGTTCCTGAAGTCGCTGCGCATCAAGATCGACGATGACGCGGCCTGATTGATCCACGCCCGTTACGTAACCCATCCGTCGCGCTCATCTTTCTTCCCTGTGCTAGTATCTCAAGTTCACGTCGGCGCTCGCGCGTTGTGGGCGAGTTAACGCCCAGAACGATCCCAGGACCGGAAAGCATAGAAAGCGGAGCGAACAATGAAGGATACGCTGGGAGTCCTGCTGGCCGGAGGCGCGGGCGAGCGACTCTACCCCCTCACCCGTGACCGAGCCAAGCCAGCCGTTACCTTCGGCGGGATCTACCGGATCATCGATATCACGCTCTCCAATTGCGTCAATTCCGATCTGCGGCGCGTCTTCATCCTTACCCAGTACAAAGCGCTGTCTCTGAACCGGCATATTCGCGAAGGTTGGAACATCGTGGGTCGCGAGATGGGCGAGTTCATCGAGATCCTTCCGCCCATGAAGCGGGTGAGCGAAAACTGGTACATGGGCACGGCCGATGCGGTTTACCAGAACATCTATTCCATCGGCTCGGAGCAGCCCAAGCACGCGCTCATCCTCTCCGGCGACCACATTTACAAGATGAACTACGGGCGCATGCTGCGCCAGCATCGCGATTCTGGCGCGGACGTCACGTTGGCTACCATCCTCATTGATCCGTCGGAGAGTTCGCGCTTCGGAGTCGTCGACGTGGACCGCGACAGCCGGGTGGTGGGTTTTCAGGAGAAGCCCAAGCAGACCGATCTCCGATCGCCTTATAACCCGCGGATGTTATCTGCCTCGATGGGCGTTTACCTGTTTAACACCGACGTGCTGATACCCGTGCTGCTCAAGGATGCGGAAGACAACACGTCGAGCCATGATTTCGGCCACGATATCCTGCCCCGCATGGTGGACGATTACCGTGTATACGCTTTCAACTTCATCGATGAGAATAAGAAGGAAGCGCTCTACTGGCGCGATGTCGGCACCTTGGAGGCGTACTACGAGGCGAACATGGACATCGTTTCTGTGTCGCCGGTCTTCAACTTGTACGACGAAGACTGGCCGATCCGCACTCACCAGCGGCAGTACCCGCCCGCCAAGTTCGTGTTCGCCGAGGCAGGACGCACGGGCACGGCTCTGGACTCCATTGTTTCCTCTGGCTGCATCGTTTCTGGAAGCACTGTGCGCAACAGCGTGCTCTCACCTGACGTGCGCGTGAATTCTTACAGTGAGGTTGATGCCAGCATCCTTTTCTCGCACGTGAACGTGGGACGGCATTGCCGCATCCGTAAAGCTATTCTCGATCGTGACGTGCACGTTCCGGAAGGCACGACGATCGGATACGACACTGAGGCCGACCGCCAGCGCTATTTTGTCACGGATACTGGCATCACCGTGGTGACACGCGATTACTCCTTGTTCGAGAATCCGGTGACGGTGGACTACTTCACTTCGGAGTAGAGGGCGCAGGTCGCAGATCTCAGGTTCTTCAAGCATGGCTTCGCGCTCGAGCAACTCGTCTCGGAAATCAGAGATTTCCTCGTCCGAATATCGCACCCTTTCCGAGTTTCGCCGTCAGCTGTCGGCCTTTCTGAAGCGCCGGCGACAGGCGGCGGAGAGCGCCGGACTGGAGGCTCAGCAGTACGAATTCCTCCTGGCTCTCAAAGGACTTCCCGATGGCGAGCAACCGAATATTAAGCAGATCGCGCAGCAATTGCTGCTCAAGCATCACAGCGCGGTCGAACTAGCCAGTCGCCTGGAGAGGCGGGGGTTGGTGCGACGGCGACGTTCCCCGCACGACCGCCGGGCGGTGTTGCTCTCGCTGACAAGGACAGGAGACAAGATGTTGGAGCAGGTGGCGCAGTACAGCTTTTCCCAGCTTCGCCTGGAGGCTCCCGATTTGTTGAGGTCCCTCCGGCGCCTGCTTAAACCCAAGGCAGCACTGAAGTGAGTCTTTCTCCGCCGTCAGCGGACTCTCCAGGAAAGCAGCTCGACTTTCGCCATCTGTTCGCCTGCCTTTTGAACCCCCTGCTACAATCCTTTCTTCCTGGCAACAAAGAACTTTTAGTGGCGCAAAAGAGGTATCTTCCGGGTGTAAGGCGCGGGTGCGTGCCTGCCGGTTTTGCGTCCTGAGCCTCACGAAACCAGGAGTTCGGGGGAGCGCCGGTTGGAAGACGCCCAAGTGGTAGCTGCTCTACTCCGTCGCTGCATGGCCGGCGACGCAGCTGCCTGGGAGGAAATTGTCCGACGCTATCATCGGCGCATCTACAACATCTGCTACCGGTTCGCGGGATCCGGGGACGACGCCCAAGATCTTACGCAGGATGTATTCATCAAGATGTATAAAACGCTGGACACCTATGACGTGGAACGTGGGGCGTTCATGACCTGGGTAACCACGATTACCCGCAACCTGCTGGTAGACCATTTCCGGAAAAGCAAGCATGCCCGGATGACGGATTCGCTGGACGCGGCGCCATCGGAGCACGACGGTGCCATGCCCCTGAGCGAGCGGATCCAGGATAAGGGTATGCCGCCGGACGCCCAGGTTCAGAGCCGGGAAACCGGGGAAGCGGTCCACTTAGCCCTGCAAAAGTTGTCTCCCGAGCTGCGGGAAGCGGTCATTCTGCGGGATTTGCAAGACATGGATTACAAGGAAATTGCCACGGTTTTGAGGGTTCCGGAAGGGACCGTCAAATCCAGAATCAACCGCGGGCGTGCGGAACTTGCGCGCCTCCTACAACGTACCTATAGGCAGGTGGTGTGATGCCAGGCGAAACCAAAGACGGTATGCCGTGCCTAGAGTTCGATGCGCTGCTCACAGAGGCCCTGGATGGGACGCTGGGCGGAGAAAGGCTGGAACGGTTCCAGGCCCACGCCCGGGCGTGCTCGGCTTGCGGGCCCCTCTTTGCCGAGATTGACGCCGGGCGCCGATTGCTGAAATCAATCACCGAGGTAGAGCCCCCCGCCCACCTGGCGTACAACATCCTGGCGGCCACCTCGGGACTGGACACGGTCCGGATGCATGCTCCCATGGCACAGCCGCAAGTCTCATGGCTGGACCGTGTGCGCGCCCGCATAGCGCCGGCGCTGACGCCAGTCTTTGCCGTGGTCCGGCAGCCGCGCTTTGCCATGTCGTTTGGCATGGCCTTCTTCTCCGTCTCCATGGTGTTGAACCTGGCAGGAGTGAAGGTCAGCGATCTGCGGCATGTTGACTTGCATCCCAGCGCGATGGTGCGCGGGTATCACATGACCTCGGGCAAAGTTGTGAAGTATTACGAGAACATTCGTTTTGTCTACCAGATCGAATCCAAGGTGAGGGAAATCAAGCGCGCAACCACACCGGCGGAGCCTGCTCCTCAGAAGGACCAGCCCCGCAAGGACAATAGCAACACCAGCGAACAACCTGACCAAAGGCAGGAGCGTAACTACAGCCAGGGAGAGAACCAGCCGGTGCTGGCCTCGACGCCGGATGTACCGCCTGTCGCGCCGGTGACCGCGACCGGGAGGTTTGTATGAACTGCGCCAACCATACCGACAAATCGGCGGTGGCCTATTGCCGCACGTGCGGGAAAGCACTGTGCGCGAGCTGCACGCGTGACGTGCGGGGAGTGATCTACTGCGAGAACTGCCTGGCAGCTCGCCTGGAGGGCGTGCAGCCTCCGGTGTCAGCCTCGGCAGGGTATCCTCCCGTCGCGCCCGGCAGCGGGCCGAACCCAGCGGTGGCAGGAATTCTCGGCGCTATCCCCTTCGGAGTCGGTGCCGTTTACAACGGCCAATATGCCAAAGGGCTTGCACACCTGATTATTTTTTCTCTGTTGGTAATCGGAGCCAACACGGCCAGCGACCCGTGGGACACCCTGTTCGGGCTTGGTATTGCGTTCTTCATTTTCTACCAGATTATCGATGCCGTGCGCTCTGCTCGAGCAATCCAGGATGGTAAACCCGCCCCCGACCCGTTTGGCCTAGCCCAGACCTTCGGAGCAGGAGAGAAGGTGAATGCCTCCAGGGTACCCGTCGGCGCTGTCGTCCTAATTATGCTTGGGGTCTTGTTTCTCCTACGCAACGCAGGCTTGTTCTACTTCGATTTCAACCGCGTCTGGCCCATTTTTCTGATTGCCCTGGGTGTCTGGCTCTTGGCGCAGAAATGGGGCTTGATGGGATCGTCGGGGGACCGTTGTTATTGCGATCGGTGCCGCACGCGAAGCCTGATGGGACCAGCCGTCCTAGTCACAATCGGCGTGTTATCTCTGCTTGAGAGCGTAAGCAGGTTCGGCTGGCATCGAACCTGGCCAATCTTGATCCTAGTCATTGGAACCGTGAAACTCCTCCACAGCAACGCTTCAGGCGCGGGTCACATTCCGCCGGGCAGCGCCAATCCGCAGGAACCTCCGACGATCGAAGCAACCGATCAGGCTCCCCAGCCGCCAGCCAATGAGGTGAAAAATGTCTAGTCCTGCTCCAGGTCCGGTTGGGCGTACGAGACGGCGTTCGCTGGCTGGCCCGGTGGTGCTCATCGTCATGGGTGTTGTGTTCCTGATGGGGACCATGGGAGTGCTGCACTGGTACATGCTGGGACGCCTTTTTGCCCACTATTGGCCTCTGCTGATCATTCTTTGGGGTGTCGTGAAGCTGATTGAGCATCAGCAGGCGCAACGTGAGGGAACGCGTGCCTCTGGAATCAGTATTGGCGGTGTTTTCCTGCTCTGCTGCCTGATTGTTGCCGGGCTGATCTCAACCCAGGCCTCGCGCGTAAATTGGAGCGGCCTTCACGACCAAATCGGTTGGGACGACGAGGATTTCGGCAGTCTATTCGGCAATACCTACAGTTTCACCGATCAGAGCAGCCAGACGTTTCCCGCGGGCGGGAGCCTGCACGTGGTTTCCGACCGTGGCGACGTCAACGTTGTCGTTTCCGAAGGAAATCAGATCAAAGTCGACATCGCCAAAAAAGTTCATGCCGAGAATCAGCAGGATGCCGACAAGTACAACGCCGGGACGAAACCGCAGATTACGATCCGCGAGAAAATAGTTACCGTGAACGCCAACACGCAAGGCGCGGGCGAGCACGGAGTGGCTGCGGACATGACGATTTCCATTCCACGAAAGGTGCCCGTCGTGATCTCGACGCGTCACGGCGATATCAACGTGACCGGGCGTGATGGAAGCCTGGATATCTCCAGCCAGCGCGGCGAGGTCATGGCGGAGGACATCAACGGGAGCGTCAGCCTCAACTTGCAACATAGTTCCGCCAAGGTTTCCCATGTGTCGGGCGATGTCACGGTGGACGGCCGAGTGAATGACCTTACTGTTTCGAATGTGAAGGGAGCGACTCGTCTCACCGGCGAATTTATGGAGAGCGTCCACCTGTCACAAATTGGCAAAGCGGTGACGTTCAAGTCTTCCCGAACCGACATGGAGTTTGCGAAGCTGGAGGGCAATCTAGACCTCGATTCCGGGGATCTGCGCGCGACTTCTGCCAGCGGCCCAGGCCGCCTGATCACCCGATCCAAGGACATTCACCTGGATGGAATGTCGGGGGATCTGCGGCTCGAAGACAGCAATGGCGTCGTCGAAGTCCTGGTTCGGAAGCTGGGCAATCTGCAGATCGACAACCGTAATGGCGACATTCAACTCGCGCTACCCCCGCAGGCTGCCTTCCGCATGGATGCGCGCGCCCGCAATGGCGAAATTCAGTCCGACTTTGCCGAACTGAAGGTCGAAAATGCCCACGACCAGGCGACCCTGGCCGGCACGGTGGGAAGTGGGAACGTTTCGGTACGCCTGAATAATGAGCACGGCACGATCGAAATTCACAAGGGCACGGTTGAAGCGCTAGCTCCACCTCCGCCGGCTGTCCCCAAAGCGCCTAAGGCGCTGCCTCCCCCCAGGGAAAAGCCGCTAGCACCGACAGAAAACTAGCCAAACATATTTGAAATTTGATCGGTGATGCGTTGGGTAGGATAACCGAGGATAGTGCGGATGCTTCCCGATTCATTGTCAGCATAGACGAACGCCGCACCATCGATTTGGTAGCGACCTGTCCAGGCGACACTAAAGCTCGTAGCGGTGTCCTTGATCACTACCGGAAACGGATCTCCATCCCGGGCCAGCGGAGCGGCAAGTTGATCGGATGGATCCAGTAACCAGGCATCGCCGGTTTCGGTGGAGAAAAGCAGCAACGGACCAATCGTCACAATCCGGCTGGCATGCTCAGCCGCCCGACGTTGCATGTAACGCACTTCATCAGCAAGACGGAAGGTCCTGGCTTCCACCCATTGTTTTCCCGCTCTGCGCTTGATGGTTCGTCGACCCATTCCGGTTGCTCCCTAAAAAACCGCATACCGTAGATTTCCTGGCAGACGTCCCGATGGAACGGTTCGCCCCGCCTTTTCCAAGACTCGCTGTTGTTTGTTTACTACTGTTTCGCCCGGGCTGTCATCCACGGCTATCTTGCCGGCCTGTCCCGCCCAGAACAGGCGGTTTACTTCTTCCGTGACGTCGTTGGCAAGCCCATCTCTTAGCATAGCAAGGAAGTCTTGTCCCGGCACACTCAACAATATCAGGCTTGGGTGGAAGCCTATGCCCGCAATCACCGCACCACCCTCGAATGGGCCGAGCAAATGGAGCGCCGGAACGAGCACGGCGTCTACTTCGTTCTCAAGAGCATAGGGCAAGGCAACACGGCAACACCTTGCGCTCCACTGTCCCCAAGTGTCCCGCCACCGATCCCAACTTTCGCATTCTGGCCAAACAGCGTAGCCGCTTCACCCGCTCTTACTTCTACATCCGGGATGAGGTGCTGGGAGCGATGGTGATGCGGGTGGCTTGCTTCTTTGCTTTTCCAGACCACCTATTTCCTGAACGGGCACAACTTTATCGAGAAAGAACTGAATCGGCGGAAGGCGAACTTGCACAAGAGCGACAATGCCTCGACTTGCGGCAGATCTGTATGCATCTTTAGGTTCGTGCAGGGCGTCGTTGTAGAGCATCCGACACACCTCGAGAGTCTGTCGGAGCAAAGACTTTTGTCTTAAAGTTGGGTAAAGACGATATTGGAAAGCCCCTTTGGGGTTGAGCTTCTCCTACGTTTAGGATGCACTTGGTCTATTGCGTTCGTAAACGATATTTGACATGGTAGATACTGTGTTTTCCAGATACATGTACATTTGGTCTTCGGCGCCAAATACCGCACAAAAGTGTGCGATAAAGCTGCCATCCACAGCCTACGGCTAATCTTGGCGAAGGTTGGTGCCGATTTCGAGGCTCGGCTTGGGGAGATGGAGGGAGATGCCGACCATGTCCATCGGCTAATCCACTACGGGCCCCAACACTCGGTATCGGCAATGGTTAACAGCTTAAAGGGGGTTTCCCGCAGGCTACTACGAAGCCCAAGACCTGATCTGGCCCACCAATACTGGAAGGGCGTACTTTGGTCACCTTCCTACTTGGCTGCAACCTGGGGAGGAGCGCCAATCAGCATCCTCAAGCAGTACATAGAATCTCAGAAGACACCGACTTAACCGAGTCGCTTATATCCCCACCCTAAAGGGCCAGGTTTTACGCTCCATCGGATAACCGTGTAGGGGAGGAACGGGACCGTCATTTCGCTGCGGATTTGGATCCCAATTTTTTCCGGGCCAACTCTTCTACCGTTTCCAATACCTTGTCTTCCGAGAGATTGGTGGAGTCCAGAATCACCGCGTCGGGCGCGGGAAGGAGGGGAGAATTAGCGCGCGTGCGGTCACGCTGATCGCGCTCGCGGAGTTCGGCAGCAATGCTCTCGGCCGACGGGCCCTTGATCCTCTGCTGTTCCAGGCGGCGCTGCTCGCGAACCACCGGATCGGCGTCGAGAAAAATCTTGAGATCAGCATCCGGAAAAACTTTTGTCCCGATGTCTCGGCCTTCCATCACTACCCCGCCGCCAATACCCATCTCGCGTTGACGAGCCACCATCCACTCGCGCACTCTTGGGTGAACCGATACGCGGGACGCCGCTTCCGTTACGTCTCTCTCCCGCACGCGAGAGGAGACATCGCGTTCATCCAGCAGCACGCGATTGCCGCCAAGGCTGGGCTCCAGGCGAATACGCGACTGGTCAGCCAGGTTGACGAGAGCGGCTTCATCCTCGAACGAGACATCCCACTCGATTGCCTTCAGCGCCAGGGCTCGATACATGGCGCCGCTCTCCAAGTTCTTATAGCCCAGCTTGCGGGCCAGGCGGGAAGCAATGGTGCTTTTGCCGGCGCCGGCGGGACCGTCGATGGCAATGATCAGTTTGCGCCCTCGGGAATCGGCCATTCGCGCTAAGTTGATTCTACACGGCCCTCTGGAAAAGGCCGGTCACACACGTGGTTCCGGTGTTCTATCTGGGCCGAACCGTGGTTGGACTTCGGCTTTCGCGGGTACTGGCGGATTTGAGGGGGGTAACTTGGATCAGAGAGCGGTTACCCACGCGCACAAAACTCAGCTCGCGCGCAGCCAGAAGGGCATTTATTGCCTCTCTTACGCGGGAGCGAGGAACTACGTGGGAGAAAAAATTCTCAACCTCGACCGGTTCGGCCGCAGTCACGCAATCCAGGTATTTCGTAACCAGCGCCGAAAGGGCTTGGGCAACGGATAGTCCAATGCCTTCCCGCACCGTGTCCGCCGACCAGCGGTAGAGTACATCCCAGGAAGAGCCCTCATTGGGGGTGTAGTCCACCCGCGTGATGCGCAGCTTTGACCACAACTCACCGAGGGCGTGATCTAGCGCAGGCAGGGACAATTCGCCGCCGAGTTTCTCTCGGAGTCTTGCTTTCGAGATCGGGCCTTCACGACGAATGATCTCGAAGGCGTCGGCTGCCAACTGAGAATATCCCGACCGTGGACCCGGCTTGGGTGGCTGCTTGGGATTACGCTCTCCCGCCAGAGCATAGAAGTACGGAAACACCGAACCGGCGACCAGGAAGTTGTTGTTTTCGTCAAACAGGTTGGCCTCATGGGCGGCCTTGTCGCGCAGGACTCTCACCATCAAATCGGTCGCTTGTTGGGCTCGGGGGTCTTCGAAGGCGTGCTGCCAGGTGGGCAGGCGGTCGTCGGCTCCAACCCAAGCGCCAATGAAGGTTGGCACCAGCACCGGTGGACGCAGCGGGTACATCAGGCAGAAGCCCGCCGACTCGATGAACTCGCGGGCCTCATCGAGGGTGCGGACGGGTCGGCCGTCGAGATGCCATTTGTGGAACCGGGCCCGCTGGAGTTCGGAGTCGGTCATGTATTTGATTAGAACACAGCGCGCCTGGGAACTCAGCATTTACCCATTCGCACTGGGCACTTATTGAGCCCCTCAAGCCCCTGAACTTCCCTGCAGGTGCCAGCATGGACCTTTGCCGGCCAAATGCTAAGCCCAGTGCTAAATGCGTTCAGATCCTCTTGAACGCCCGCTGAATCTCTTTCATCGAGTAGCGCAGGACCACCGGGCGACCGTGAGGACAGGTCATCGGGCAGTCGGTCTTGGCGAGCTCCGCCAGCAGCCACTCCATTTTGTTCTGCTCCAAAGGCATGTTGACCTTGATGGCGGCGTGACAGGCGATCGAGGCGGCAACACGGTTGCGCACCATTTCCATATTCAGGTTCTGCTCTTCCCGGGAGAACTGGTCGAGCAACTCGTGCAACATATGCTCAATCTGAGAAGCTTCCAAACCGGCGGGCGCGATTTTTATGGCAACAGTCCGCTTGCCAAAAGGTTCGGCCTCGAAGCCATTGAGCTGAAGTTCGCCGGAAATCTCGGCAAAGACAGCCTGCTGGGCGGGCGTTAGCTCGACGAGTAAAGGCATCAAGAGGCGCTGGCTCTCGACTTTCCGAGCCGAGCGCTGCTTCAGAACTTTTTCGAACAGCACGCGCTCGTGAGCCACGTGCTGATCCACGATCCACAGGCCATCCCCATTCACGGCGAGAATGAACGAATTCCGAATCTGGCCTAGCGGCTTTAGCGAGCCGAGCGACGGCGCCAATGAACTGGGTTCGGGCTCGTCGGGCATAGGTGGAACGCAGCCGTCATCCGGAATCGGTCGCGGTGCCCGGGCGAGCGAGACAGCGGCGCTGGCTTCCACCGCGATTCCACCTTCAAAGCGGAAGCCTTCAGTCGTAGGTTGTGAGAAGGGGGCAGTCAGCGCCCACCCTTCGCTCGGGGCGGGTTCGTAGAGCGCACGCCAAGGCTGCGTCGGCTCGGGGACTCGCGATCCGGGGCCAAAACCAGGAGCCGCCGTGGGATGCGCGTTGATTTCCGTCGTGAACTGCGGAACCGGGCGCGATTTCATGAGGGCAGCCCGAACCGTGTCGCGCACGAAATCGTGAATCACTGTCTGCTGCCGGAAACGAACTTCGGTCTTAGAAGGATGGACGTTGACGTCAACTTCCGCGCTGGGCATCTCCAGAAACAGCAGCACGACGGGAAAGACGCTTGCCGGGAGGATGTTGCGGTAAGCCTCAGTCAAAGCGTGCTGGATGATGCGATCGCGAATAAGTCGCCCATTCACAAAAACAAAGATTGAGTTGCGATTCAGCTTCTGAATCTCGGGTTTCGAGGCGAAGCCGTGGACGCGGAGTTCTCCCGGCGCAGACGGTTCCTCGTCTTCGAGCCCCTGCCGCTTCCAGGGCGGCGGTTGCGGCAGGCCTATTCTCTCCAGCAGGATTGCGGCCGTGACCGGCAGAAGCTGTTCGAGCGTGTCCTTGCCAAAGACCTGGTATACGCGTTCGCTGGGGCTGGAGACAGGCGCAGCAATCAACAGGGCATTTGTCGTCGAGTGCAGCTCAAATTGCTTACCAGGGTGTGCCAGGGCATAAGGCGTGACCAGCGAGGCGATGTGTGACAATTCTGTGGATTCGGACTTCAGAAATTTTTTTCGGGCCGGCGTATTGAAGAAAAGGTCTCGAACCGTGATCGAGGTGCCCAACGGCAGGCCAGCCTCCTCGACTTTGAAAATCTTGCCGCCGTTAATCTCGACCACGGTCCCTGCGGGATCCTCGGCAGCACGGGTTTCCAGGCGGAGCCGCGAGACTGAAGCAATCGAAGGCAGGGCTTCTCCGCGGAAACCAAGCGTCGTCACACGCAGCAGGTCTTCGGCATTTTTGATCTTGGAAGTGGCATGGCGCTCGAAGGCAAGCAGCGCGTCATCGCGAACCATGCCGCAACCATTGTCGGTGATCTGGATGCGTTTCTTGCCTCCGGCTTCGACCTGGATCTTGATCCGGGAGGCGCCGGCATCCAGGGCGTTTTCCAGGAGTTCCTTGACCACGGAGGCAGGGCGCTCGACCACCTCGCCGGCGGCGATCGTATTGGCGACGGCTTCGGAGAGGACGTGGATGCGCGCCATGGTCGTGGTCAGGGATCAGTGGCTAATGGTCAGTTTCGCAGATGCAGGCCAGGAACGCAAAAGCAGCCACGGATTGGGACGGATCAGAACCAATCGCCTCAACCCTGTCGGTGAAAAAGTCCGTGGCTAGTTCTTCTTGACCTGTATGCCCAGCTCTTTCAATTGAGCCTCACTGACCGGGGTTGGTGCATCCACCATCAGATCCACCGCGCGCGCGGTCTTGGGAAACGGTATCACTTCTCGCAGGCTCTCTGCGCCGGCCAGGATCATCACAATGCGATCCAAGCCAAGCGCAATGCCGCCGTGGGGAGGCGTGCCATACTCCAGCGCTTCTAAAAAAAATCCGAAGCGCGTGTGGGCTTCCTCCTCGGTCATGCCAAGCGCGTGGAAAATCGTTCGCTGAATATCCTGGCGATGGATACGAATCGAGCCGGAACCGAGCTCAGTGCCGTTCAGCACCACATCATAGGCGAGAGCACGGACTGAAGCCGGATCGGATTGGAGTTTGTCCATGTCCCGCTCATGGGGCGACGTGAAGGGATGGTGGGCGGCGGCCCAGCGCTTCCCTTGCTCGTCCCACTCGAACATGGGAAAATCGGTCACCCACAAGAAGCGAAAGTCTCGGCGGACGAACGCTCCATGCTGCGCGGCATACCTTTGCGCCAGCGCCACACGCAGCAGGCCGGCAGCCGTATAGACCGCGTGATCGTGCTGCTTGACTTCGGGCTTTACGCCGCCCTCGGAAGGATGAGTAGCGGGCTTACTGTCAGCGGCGACGATCACGATTAGGTCCTCCGGCTGCGCGCCGCTTTTTTCACGGATCTTGGCGGCAGTTTCTGGGAAAGATTTCTCCAAGCGTTTGAAGTCCTCGAAGAGCTTGGCGTTGCCCCTACCGCTAAAGAGCGGCTTGATGTCGTCGCGTTCCTTGCGTGAAAGCTCCCCGACTTTCGGAATACAAATCGCAACAATCGGCGAGCTCGCGCTTACAGCCAGGTTCGACAAGTTCTCTTGCGCAAAGGTGTCGCGCACGTCGGTCATCGGGGGCAGACGCAGGTCGGGCTTGTCGCTACCGTACAAACGGATGGCTTCGTCATAGGTCATGCGGGGAAACGGCGTCTTGATCTGGAATCCGGCTGCCTTGAAGGCAGCGGTCAGAAAGCCTTCCACCACTTCGTATACGCGGTCGGGCTGGGGATAGGACATCTCCAAATCAATTTGCGTAAATTCCGGCTGGCGGTCAGCGCGCAAGTCTTCGTCACGGAAGCAGCGAACGATCTGAAAATATTTGTCGAAGCCCGAGATCATCAAAATCTGCTTGAACAATTGTGGCGACTGCGGCAGTGCGTAGAAGGAACCGGGCTGTACTCGACTGGGAACAAGGTAGTCGCGCGCGCCTTCCGGGGTAGACCGGGTCATGAAGGGCGTCTCGATCTCGAAAAAGCCCTTCGCAGACAGGTAGCCGCGGATCGCCATGGCTACCTTATGACGCAGTTCGATATTGAACTGCATGGCGTCGCGGCGCAGGTCGATGTAGCGGTACTTCAACCGCATCTCCTCGTTGGGCAGAACTGTTTCGCTGGGCAGGAATGGCGGCTGCTTGGCTTGGTTGAGGATGCGGAGTTCGTCGGCCACGAGCTCAACTTCGCCGGTCGGAATGTTCTTGTTGACAGTGTTGGGATCGCGCTTCTTCACCGTACCGATAGCGGCGACGACATACTCGTTGCGCAGAACTTCAGCCTTGTCATGCAGCGCAGGATTCCGCTCCCGGTCAAAGACCACCTGGGTTGCGCCGGTGCGGTCGCGAACGTCAATGAAGATAAGACTTCCGAGGTCGCGGCGGCGGTTAACCCAGCCCATGAGCACCGCCTTCCGGCCGGCGTCAGAGACGCGGAGGGCACCGCAGGTATGCGTACGTTGCAACTCGCCTAAAAAGTCGAGCAAAGGTCTTCCTTGTCTAGGGGAATAGGGCTCGGAGCCAAATCAGGAATTATAAATTGGTCCTTGGTCCTTGGTCCTTGCCTTGGCTCCGGGAATTTTGGGGAATTGGCTCAGAATTCCTGTGAATTGAAGAGTGCGTTACTAACTCTCAAAACCATGTCGGAATGCCGGGCGTGTCAAGGACCAACGACCCCTGACGGCATTACAGATCGTTCGCGCTCCAGAGATTGGGGGTGGACTGTTGAAATTTTAGCTTCCACTGGTCTCCTTCCTTCACCCACGTGCTGCTTACGTGCTGATAGCGGGGATGGTGTCCGGGGAAAACAGCGTCGTAAGTCACCACAACCGCGCCGTCGTTCAAGGGGACGGCCTGGACAAAATAAAGAATGGGCTTTGTCTTCGCTCGGCTTCGATCCTCATGAAGGCCTTCCAGCAAGTCGGCCCTCCCGTAATTGTCACCGTTGGTGCCAATAGCATAAAAATCGTCGCTGACCGCATTTCGGATGTTCGCGATATCGCTCCGTTCAAAGGCGTCAAGCAAGTTTTTTTCCGCGTTGATCAGCCTCTGCTGGAGGGCAGATTGCGGCGGCAACTGACCCTGGGTCGCTTGGAAGCCGGCGTCTCGGCAATAGCCCGATAGTGCGATAGCGAGAATGAATAGCACCAGACAGGATAGGCGCATTGTCATAACACCTCCACATACTCGGAGTTGAGCACAGCGGGAAACTGCATAGATTCTTCGCTGTGCTCACGCCGACAGATCCTCAACGGTCAGATTGTATCCTGGCTACCAGTTCCTGGCGTCGAACCGACACCTGCTCGCCAGTTTCAAGATTCTTGACTGCGAAGGAATCGGCCTTAACTTCATTCTCCCCGACAATCAACGTAAACTTCGCCCCTACCCTGGTGGCCGTCTCGAAGGACTTTTTCAGACGGAAGCTCTCATCGCCGAGTTCTACGACCAGGTCATGGCGCCGCAGTTCCCGCGCCAAGCGCGCAGCTTCGCGGTTCATACCCGGGCCGAGCGGCGCAATGTAAACGTCCGGCCTGCGCAACACCGGTTCGGCTGATTCTTTCAGTGACATGACCAGCCGATCCTCGCCGATCGCGAAACCAATACCGGGAGCGCTCGGTCCTCCTAGAGATTCCGACAAGCCATCGTAACGGCCGCCCCCGAGAACGGCATTCTGTGCACCCAGCGCGCCATGCGTGAACTCGAACGCAGTGCGCGTGTAGTAATCCAGCCCGCGAACCAAGCGATCATTGATCGCGAACGGGACACCTACCGAGTTTAGAATTCCCTGCAGTTCTCGAAAGTGCTTGCGGCAAGGTTCATCGAGAAACTGGCTGATGCGGGGCAGCTTCGCGATGATCGGCTGGTCTTCCGGGACCTTGCAATCAAATACACGCAAAGGATTCGTCACGGCACGGCGCTGGCAGTCGGCACACATTTTGGAAACGACCGGTCGAAGCGCCTTGCGCAGGGCCTCATTGAACGAGGCGCGGTCGTTCGGGCAGCCCACCGAGTTCAATTCCAGGTTCCAGCCGGCTATGCCGAGGCGGTCGAGAAACGTGGCCAGCAGTTCGATGATCTCGGCATCTCGGGCTGGGGATTCGCTGCCCGCAGTAGGCGGACCGATCACCTCCGCGCCAATCTGATAAAACTGGCGATAGCGGCCTTTCTGCGGACGTTCGCGGCGGAACTGTGGGCCGATGTAGTAGAGCTTGTTCAGGCCCCGCTCCCAGAGCTTATGCTCAACGTATGCACGCACGACGCCCGCCGTGTTTTCGGGACGCAGCGTTAGCGACTGGCCTTTGTCGCTCTGGGCGCGGCCTCGGTCTTCCCAAGTGAACATCTCCTTGGAAACGATATCTGTCTCCTCCCCCACCGAGCGCGAGAACAACTGGGTTTCTTCGAAGATGGGCGTACGGATTTCCTGGAAGTTGTAGGCGCGAAAAACATCGCGGGCAGCAGCCTCGACGAAGTTCCACAGTGCCGTGTCGGGCGGGAGCAGGTCACGAGTTCCGCGGACGGCTTTGATCATGGGCCTCAGGTCGCAGGTCGGGGGACGCGGGCGAGCGTTAGCGCTGACTCCCGACTAGCGATTACTTCATCTCCCGCAAGTACGATTCCTTGTAGCCGAGGTAATTCTGTGCATGCAGCAGGATCATTTCCTGGTCCGTCTCTTCCAGGTGGCGTCGAAATTTTCCCGGCAAGCCCATCCACAGTGAGTTTGGTTCGACGACGGCTGCCTCCGGAATCAGAGTCCCCGCCGCGATAATGGACCCGGCACCGATGCGCGCGCCGTTCAGAATTACGGCACCCATGCCAATCAGGCACCGGTCTTCGACGGTGCAGCCATGCAGGGTCACGGAATGCCCGACGGTGACGTAGTCGCCAATAAAGACTCCATGCTTCTCTTTCATGCCGTGCAGGACGCTGCAATCCTGAATGTTGGAGTAGTGGCCGACCCGAATGGCATAAACATCTCCGCGAAGCACCGCGTTCATCCACACACTGGCATGCTCGCCTAGCTCGACGTCGCCAATGATCTGCGCCGACGAGTCCACGTAGCAGGTCTCCGGGACTCTGGGCGTCCTGCCTTTGTAGGAGCGAATCATGCTGGTTCAACGCAGGGAGCTAAAGATATTGAAAATAGCACGCCCTGAGGCTTAGGCCCAAGCAGGGCTAACCGAAATGCACCCGATGCCAACCCATCTTGCGGACTTGGTCTGCTCCGGGCTGGCGGAACCGCAGCCGTTTGCCCGCAGTCACGAGTTTCTGGGAAAGCCTGTTCCATGACTGGCGTATCTCTGGAGTCTTCACCATGGGTAGCGGGCGACCGCTAGAGGCCCGAGTGTTGGGCGATCCCAACCCGGACCATGACGAGCTGAATGATCGCTTGCCAGGTTATGGCCGCAACCCCTTCGTTGGACCAGATTAGATTACGTAACTGCCAATTTTCGCTTAGCGCAGCGGATTCCCCGCGCGAGCCGTTTGAAGAGCGAGCTTCTATTTGCGACCCTTGACTTGCGTAACCGCAAAAACAAACCTGTATTACCGGCGAGCAGGGCTCTCTGAACACGGTCGGACAACTCCTGCAAGGTGATAAACTCCTTGGCGTCAATTACTTCCCCGGTTATTATCGGGGGCCTGCCAATTTCTTAAGAGCCGCTGCGAGACAGATTTAGTTCGCTTTGAGGATAATCTTCTGAACCGGGCGAAGAAGTTGGAAATCTGCGAGGGTAAGTCAGAAGCTGGTTTTTTCCTGCGTTACAGTCATATAGCTCTTGACTATCGGGTAGAAGCTTGTAATAACTACAAGGTCCAAAAAGGATCGGTTGGGGGTGTGTGGCGTTTGGCGGAGGTTAGAATTCAAGAGGGCGAATCCCTTGAGAACGCATTGCGGCGCTTCAAACGCAAGGTGCAGCAGGAAGACATAATTAAGGAGGTCAAGCGGCATTCCTTTTACTTGAAGCCTGGCGAAAAAAGCGTGTAAAGGAAGCACTGGCGCGCAAGCGTAGCCGCAAAAAGGCACGCAAGGAACAAGACTAAGTTCGTTGTCCGAGGGTCGCCATTCGGCTGGCGACCCCTTCCCTTTCTAGCTAGCCTTTTCATGCCCCTGGAGAGCAGTCGCAGTCGAAGGCTTTTGATTTTTCATGTCACGGGACTTATCCATGCATGCAAGGCGCATGGCGGGCCGAACCCAGGGAACAATCGAGGGGTGTTGTGGTTGGACCCCCGCGCCGTCTCAGGCGCGGCGAGAGTGTTAGTTTTTTCTTCGCCGAGTGGGGTGCGCAGGGAATGGGGTGAAGGGAGCATCTCTCAATGGAATTCCAGGACAAGGTACTGAAGTGCGTCGATTGCGGTGCCGATTTCATTTTCACTGCCGGGGAACAGCTGTTTTTCCACGATAAACAGTTTAAGAACGAACCGAAGCGGTGTAAGGCCTGCAAGGCAAAACGGGTGGCGGTGCTGGGGGCACCTCCCGCCAGCGGCGGACCGAGCTATGCCAAAGTCGAAACCCGCACCACCTGTTCTCAGTGTGGCAAGGAAACAACCGTACCATTCAAGCCGACTCAGGGACGCCCGGTTTTTTGCCGGGAATGCTTCCAGCAGCGGAGAACAGCGGCAGTCAGCGCCTAAGCTTAACTGAAGCCAAGCTGTTCCCGGGCCCTAATTGGCGATGTGGCGCGTGTGCCAGGTGTCAGCCCGCCTTTCTTGTTCCCTTTCGGTCTGTTGGAACTTCGGCCGCAGACAAAGACTCAGTGGCACGACTGCGCTGTTTTTCGTCTTCGTGGTTCACCAGCAGGGCTTCGATCTGACGAACCAAATCCCTGGTGCCAACCGGCTTGACCAGCAGCGAGTGCGCGCCACGTTCCTGCCAGTCGTCTTCAATCGATGGGTAAGCTGTAAGGATTGCGGTCGCCGGGCGGTACTCCTGGTCCTTGGCGGCCCGCACAACCTGCCAGCCGGCGTTTTCCGTTTCCATACGCATGTCGGTGATGACCATCTGGTAGATACCGGCGTTAAGCTTCTCGACTGCGTCGTTGACGGAATTCGCGGTGTGAACTTCGAAACCATGCATCTCGAGCACGGCCTTCAGCGTCAGCAGAACAGCAACGTCATCATCAACCAAGAGGATGCGCCGCTTCATGGAGTACCTCTTTCGCCCGATTCTTAAGGTGCGAACCTCAAGGTGCGAACTTGCGAAAGCTCTCGCAATATCCAAGAGCTGCGAACCAGTTCACCCCGGCATAAACGACGTTCTTCGACTACTATATTAGCGTGGCTAGTTTTTATATACAGAATTTTGGCTGCCGGGCGACCCAGGCCGATGGCGCGGCTATGGAACGGCAGTTCAGCGAGCGCGGACTGGAGCGGGCAGCGAGGCCTGAGGAAGCCGGCATCGTGGTCTTGAATACGTGTACGGTGACAGCGGCGGCCGATCGGGACGCGCGCGCTGCTATCCGCCGCATCCATCGTGAAAACCCCGGATGCCAGATCCTGGTCACCGGCTGCTACGCACAGCGAGCACCGCAGGAAATCGCGGAGCTTCCGGGCGTGAAGTGGGTAGTCGGCAATTCGCATAAACAGGCCGTGGCCGACGTAGCAACCTGTGCAGCGGCTAAAACCGGCTCTCCTCGCCCACTCTTTTCGGCAGGCCTGGAGGCGTGGCGCGATACGAACCTGTCGCAGGACGCGAGTTTTGTGCCCCTCGCGAGGCTGACAACTGAGAACCGGGAACTGGCAACTGAGAACCGGATTTGGGTTTCCGATATCTTCGCGCATACTCAATTGCTGGCTGCACCGGTGTTCGATGCCGCCAATGAGCGCACGCGTCCCAACCTGAAAGTCCAGGACGGATGCGACAACCGCTGCTCCTTCTGCATCATTCCCTATGTTCGCGGGCAAAGTCGCTCGTTGGAGCTCAAAGAAGTAATTCGCGAGGTGACCCAGTTAGTAGCGGCGGGTTATCGCGAAATTGTAATCTCGGGGATTAATCTCGGGCGCTGGGGCCGCGATTTTTCCCGACCAATGCAATTCGAAGACCTGGTCTCGGCCATTGTTGACCGCACGCCGCTGGAGAAGCTGCGCATCAGCTCGGTTGAGCCGATGGACTGGAGTGACCGGCTGATCCGGTTGCTCGCAGAGTCGCCACGAATCGCCAAGCACGCGCATGTCCCCATGCAATCGGGCAGTGATCGGATCCTGCGCGCGATGCACCGCAAGTATCGGCCTTGGCATTACCGCGAGAAGATCGAAAAAATCCGCGCTTCCGTGCCGGCAGCCGCCATCGGCGCTGATGTCATGGTCGGCTTTCCGGGAGAAACTGACTCCGATTTCGAACAAACGCGGCGAATGGTGGGGGACCTGCCCTTCACCTATTTGCACGTCTTCACGTATTCAGCGCGCCCAGGGACTCCGGCAGCGGCAAGGTCCGAGCAAGTACCTGTTCCGATCGCCCGCGAACGCAACCGAGTTCTTCGCGAGCTGGCGCAACAGAAGAAGCTGGAATTTATGCGATCATTTATTGGCAAACCGCTCGGCGCGATCACTCTGAATGTATCGGACGGTGAGTACACCGAAGCGCTCACGGATAACTACCTGAAACTGCGACTCGCGGGGAAACACGCAGCTAATCAGTGGGTTGAAGCTCACGTCCTCGAGGTCTCACGTGGCTCGCTGGTCGGCTGCGCTGCCCGCTAGGCGGTCCGGTCTGTATCTCAGGTTGCATGTTATAATTTTTTGATTCCGATTGCCCTGTGTAAAGAGCAGGAGGACTGTATCGACAAGCGTTTTATCCGCACTAACGAGCGCATCCGGGCACGCGAGATCCGGGTGATTGATGATGAAGGCAAGCAGATCGGTATCCTGCCGCCGTTTGAAGCGCTCAAGATGGCCCGCGAACGAAACCTAGACTTGGTTGAGATTTCACCCACTGCAAATCCCCCGGTGTGCCGCATCATGGATTACGGGAAATATCTCTACCAGCAGGAGAAAAAAGAGCGCGAAGCCAAGAAGCATCAGAAGACGATCACGGTTAAGGAAGTAAAGTTCCGCATCAACGTGGACGACCACGACTACCAGACCAAGAAAAATCACGTATTGCGCTTCCTGGATGAGGGGGACAAGGTCAAGGCGACGATTTTCTTCCGCGGCCGGGAAATGACGCGCACAGGGCTGGGACGCGAAATCCTAGAGCGGCTGATCAAAGACGTGTCCGAAAAGGGGATTGTCGAGTTCCGGCCGCGCCAGGAAGGCAATACGCTGCACGCCATTCTGGCTCCGAAGAAGTCCGAAAAGGCCCCGGCACAGCCGCGGCTTAGCCAGGCGTAGGTTTATTCCATTTTGCGATTGATGTCGTCATCCTCAGCAACTGGCCGTCAGGCTGCGAAGGATCCGGCGTGCGTGCGGCCATTAGGTCGGGCCAAAAGGATTCTTCGCGACCTGCATGGGCCTTAGAATGACGATCTGACAGAGATGGGAGGGTTTATGCCAAAGTTGAAAACACACAGTGGCGCATCCAAGCGCTTCAAAAAAACTGCCAAAGGCAAGGTAAAGCGCGGGCATTCGCATTTGCGCCACATCCTGACGTCGAAGGACAAGAAGAGAAAACGTAAGTTGGGGACTGCCGTGCTGGTGGACCCCGCGGATCAGCCGAAGATCAAGCGGATGATTCCCTACTAGTGGTGGAGACGGGACTCGCCCGTCGCTTCAAGGACGCGGCAAGCAGACGCAGCAAGCCGTATCTCCACCCAGGCGCGTGAAGAGGTTTACAGACTTCGGTCTCCTGCCTCCAGCCGCCAGTAATTTGAAAATGAAAAGGAGCAGATCATGCCTCGTGTCAAACGTGGAACCAAGCGGCGCGCCAAGCGCAAAAAGATACTGGATCGCGCCAGCGGATATTTCCTTACAAAATCCAAACTGTACCGGTCTGCCAAGGAGGCGGTCGAGCGCGGGCTGAAGTTTGCCTACGTGGGACGTCGCCAGAAAAAGCGTCAGTACCGCTCGCTGTGGATCGTGCGCATAGGCGCCGCCGCCAAGCTCAACGGGATGAGCTATAGCCAGTTCATTCATGGGCTGAAGAAGAACGGAGTCGAACTGGACCGCAAGATCCTGGCCGACCTGGCGGTGAACGATCCCATCGCCTTTAAGAGCCTCGCCGAGCAGGCGAGAGGCGCTCTCGGCGGGGCCGCGTAATTAACCAGCCTTCAGCGATTAGCATTCAGTACTCAGCCCTTGAGCGGTGCGGGTGGCCATCTTGGTTTGCCAATGTCCACGTCGGGTCAGCCGCCCTCGGCTGTCCCAGCGTGTAGACTCGAGTGGAAAATGGCATATACGGTTCCTAAATTGAAGGATTATTCGGCGCCGGCTCTGGACAAGGCCGTCCAGGAGTTGCTGTCTGCTCTCCAGCAAGAGTCAAAAGACGTTTCCAGCGAGTCCGATTGGAAAACCTTCCGCGACCGGTGGATGGCTCGCAAGAACGGCGTCTTGACCCAAGTCAACGTCCTGTGGTTGAAAGCTGCGCCTGAGGATGCCAAACGCGACGTCGGGCAGCGCGTCAACCAACTCAAGAAGCAAGTCGAGGAAGTCGTCGAGCAGACGCCGGAATGGCTAAAAGGCGGCGCCTCTGCCGCACGTCTAACGGCTGAGGCGCTCGACATCACTCTTCCGGGCATCCGCCGCCCGCTCGGCGCGGAGCACCCGGTAATTAAAACTTCCAACGAGATGGTGGCGATCTTCCGCAATCTGGGTTACTCGGTTGAGGAAGGACCGGAAGTCGAGACCGACTACTACAACTTCGAGTCTCTGAACTTCCCGCCCAACCATCCCGCGCGCGATACGCAGGACACGCTGTTCATCTCGGGACAGGAATCGAAACCGCTGCGGGAGCGGTTGCTTCTGCGTACGCACACTTCGCCCGTGCAGATTCGAACTATGGAGAGGCTGAAGCCACCCATCCGAATCGTGATTCCCGGGAAGGTGTACCGCAACGATCCACCGGATGCCAGCCACTCGCCGATGTTTCACCAGATCGAAGGACTGGCCGTGGATACGAATATCACTCTCGGCGATCTGAAGGGGACACTGGATCACGCCATGAAGGCGATGTTTGGGTCGAGCGTCAAGACGGCTTTTCGGCCGTCCTTCTTCCCGTTCACCGAGCCCAGCGCGGAAATGCTGGTGAGCTGCTTCATCTGTGGCGGCAGTGGAAGGCGCGGAACGGAGCCCTGCCGTCCCTGCAAGCAAACGGGCTGGATCGAGATCCTGGGCTGCGGCATGGTCGATCCCAATGTTTTCGAGTTCGTAAAGGACAATGGTTACGACCCGAAGAGGGTCAGCGGCTTCGCCTTTGGCATGGGTGCCGACCGCATCGCGCTGTTGAAGTACGGCGTGGATGACCTGCAGTTATTTTTCCAGGGCGACGTGAGATTCCTGGAGCAGTTCGTGTGATGTAGCGCCGCCGTCCCGGCGGCTGTCGCGTGGGCGTCTCGCCCACCCTGCGGAGGCCAGGATGCCCTCCGGACAGCCGGCAAGATGCCGGCGTTACAGCTAAGAAGCAATAATGAAAATTTCCGCCAACTGGGTGCGTGATTTCATTGACCTGAAGGTCGATAACCGCCGCCTTGCGGAGGACCTCACTTCCGTGGGCATTGGTGTGGAAGGGATCACGGGCGAAGGTGAGTCCACGGTTTTCGCAGCGGAAATCACCACCAACAGACCGGACCAGATGAACCACTACGGCGTGGCGCGGGAGGCCGCGGCGATCTACGATTTACCGCTGAGACCCATCGTGCCCAAGCTCCCAAAGGCTACTCAAGCCGCAAGTTTTCCCATCGCGATTCAGGATCCGGAGGGTTGCGCACGCTTTACCGCTCGAATTGTCCGCGGAATAAAAATTGGGCCTTCACCTCCTCGGATCGCGCAACGGCTGGCCCTGCTCGACCAACGTCCGATCAATCTTGCTGTCGACGCCACCAACTACGCGCTTTGGGAGATGGGCAAACCCACGCACGCTTTCGATCTCGATCGGCTCGCAGGGGGAAAAATCGTGGTGCGCCGCGCCGCCGAAGGCGAAACGCTCAAAACACTGGACGGTATAGAGCGCAAGCTGAACACGGAAGATCTGGTCGTGGCCGATGCCGGCAAGCCAGTCGCCCTTGCCGGCGTCATGGGCGGCTACGACACGATGATTACTGACAAAACCCGCAATGTTCTCATCGAGTCCGCCTGGTGGGATCCTGTGACCATCCGCAAGACGTCCAAACGACACGGTCTGCACACGGACGCTTCTCATCGTTTCGAGCGCGGTGCCGATTTCGAATCGACCACTCTCTCCTGTGATCGCGTTGCCGAATTGATCCTACAAGCCGGAGGCGGTCAAGTTGCAGGCGATATCATCGATCACATGGCGCGTCGGATTGACCAGGCGCCAGTCGCCCTGCACATGTCCGAAGTGCATCGCATCCTGGGCTGCCGCCTGACGGCGGATGATGTTGTTCGCATTCTCAAGCGGCTCGGGTTCGACATCACCCCGGAAAAGATGGACGCATCCGAGTTCACCGTTCAAATTCCCTCGTGGCGGTTGGATGTGGAGCGCGAGATCGATCTGATTGAAGAGATCGCGCGGCTCCATGGGTATGATCAATTCCCCAATACCCTGCCTTCCTATTCGGGTTCGGTCATCGAGCTCCCCGATGCTAAGAGGGACGGCAGGCTGCGCTCTTTCCTTCTCGGCCTGGGATACAACGAGGCGGTCTCGCTGACCTTTATCTCGCACCAGGATGCCAGGAAATTCTCGTCGGCAGCGACGATCGAGGTAGCCAACCCACTGAGCGAAGAGGCGTCGGTTATGCGTACCTCGATGCTTCCGGGCATGTTGAACATGCTGGCTTATAACCTGAATCGCGGCATTGCCAACGTGCGCTTGTTCGAGAGCGGCAAGGTTTACCAATACATTGGCACGTCGCCGCTGGAGAGGAAGCAGATTTCGCTGGGCGCGACGGGCAGTGCGGTTGTGCCCAGCGTCAATCAGCCGGCGCGGCCGTACTCGTTCTTTGATCTCAAAGGCGATATCGAGACTCTGCTGCGAGGTTTCGAGCACGAGTCGGTCTATTTCGACGCGCACACGGCCGAGTGCTTCCATCCGGGACGCTCTGCGCGCGCGGTCCTGGATGATGTGACGGTGGCTCAGTTCGGGCAGATTCATCCCGACGTGGCGGCCGATCGCAAGCTCCGTCAATCTGTGTTCTTAGGAGAGTTGTACCTGGATCGTCTGTACAACCACGAACTGCGCGAGGCGAAATACCAGGCGCTGCCCCGCTATCCAGCCGTGGAGCGCGATTTCTCATTGGTGTTCGCAGATACGGTCGGGTTCGACAAGATCCAAGCCGCCATAGCCGCGCTCGACATCCAAGAGTTGCGGAGTCTTGTGCCGGTTGACCTTTTCCGCGGCGGAGCCATCCCGGCGGGCAAATATTCCGTGCTGCTGCGCGCGACCTTGCAATCCGGCGAGCGCACGCTGCGCGAAGATGAAGTCGCGCGCTGGTCGGCAGAGATCATCCGGGCATTGGAAGGAATCGGCGGGACCCTGCGGGACTGAGCAGGTGCCGTCCCTGCGGGGACTGGGGAACACTTTTACCTTTCCGTGCCAAGCTTTCCCATGACCCCGCTGCGCGGCTGACACTAAGGTCTGTCGCTCCCTCTTCTCGAAGTGAATCACCCTGTACCCAAACGTGTGCGTGCAGGTCTTAAATCGACAATCAAAAATCAAACAATCAGCAGTCTCCTGTGCTAGTCTGACCAACCATGGCCGACGTCGCAGCCCAGCAAAGGCATTTTCTCAGCGGAAAAGTTGAGCACTTCACCGAGTCCGTCATTCGCGAGATGACGCGCCAGGCAATGCTCTATGGCGCGATCAACCTGGCGCAGGGTTTTCCCGACTTCCCTGCTCCCGCCGAGATCAAGCAGGCCGCGCAGGAGGCGGTTGCAGCCGATATCAATCAATACGCCATTACCTGGGGCGCCAAGAACCTGCGGCAGGCGATTGCCCGCAAGATGCAGGAGTGGCAAGGAATTTCGGTCGATCCGGAAAAGGAAGTAACCGTATGTTGCGGCTCGACGGAGGCCATGATTTCCACTCTCCTGGCGGTTTCGAACGCCGGCGACGAGGTTGTCATCTTCGAACCGTTTTATGAGAATTACGGACCGGACTCCGTCTTATGCGGAGCCAAGCCGCGATTTGTAAAGTTGCGCCCGCCGACGTCGAAAGACGGCGAATGGACCTTTGCGGAACAAGAGTTGCGCGCGGCTTTCCACAACAACACCAAGGCCATCATCCTGAACACGCCTAACAATCCGACTGGTAAGGTTTTCAGCCGGGCGGAACTCGAACTCATTCGCAACTTGTGCGTCGAGTTCAATGTGCTGGCGATCACTGATGAAATTTACGAGCACATTCTGTATGAAGATGCTCAGCATGTTTCGATCGCTCGCCTGGACGGCATGCGCGACCGGACAGTCACGATTAATGGGCTTTCTAAAAGTTACAGCGTCACCGGATGGCGCGTGGGGTGGGCGGTCGCTCCCCCATCCATTACTAACGCAATCCGCAAGGTTCACGATTTTCTGACCGTAGGAGCGCCCGCTCCCTTGCAAGAAGCAGGGGCGGTGGCGCTCGATCTGCCCGCGATCTATTACCAACGACTGGCCGAAAATTACCGCACCCGTCGCGACCACCTGATGCCGGCTCTAGTCGAGGCTGGCTTTCGCTGCTTCCGGCCACGAGGAGCCTACTATGTCATGACAGATATCAGCGCATTCGGTTTTCCCGATGACGTCGCCTTCACCCAATACCTGGTGAAGGAAATCGGTGTAGCGGCGGTGCCGGGCTCCAGTTTTTACGGTGATCCACGCGATGGCGCCCAGCAAGTCCGCTTTGCCTTCTGCAAGCGCGATCAGACGCTCGACGAAGCGGCACGGCGTTTGCGTAAGCTGCACGGAAACACTCAGGGCTGATAGGAAGCGATCGTCCGTCTCCCAAGGCAGCCAGTGAACAAGATTCGCCATTCTCTCCTCACTCTGGCCCTCCTGGTATGGGGCTTCAGCAATGGTTGGCGCCGCGCAAACCCCTTCCCGGGCACGTTCTGACACGGTGATTGCTACTCGGCTCGGAATTGTTCTTCGGGCAATTCTTGGATTCATCATCGGCATTGAAGTTTTCTTCCGTGGCTTTCGAGCGCTGCGCCGCAAATGGCTCATTGAGAGCACACCACCTCCACTATGCGCGGAGCGGCGATCGGACAAGTGGAAGTATGCGGAAAAATGGTTGGGCCCTACACCTTGATCTCTCCCCAGCAGCACCGGCAGGTTCTAATCTGCAATCGAAAATCAAACATCAATTTCCTTTGTCCGCCAGATTTAGCCTTGTACGCAACACGCGTAACTCCTTGGTAGTCATAGGATTGAGCTGCTCACGCGTAAGTTTCTAACTCCAGCTGACCGGGGGAAGGAGGCGTATATCGCGGATTGTTGATTGTTGGATTTTAGCTTTCTGATTTAACGCCAGCTACGCATGAACACGGGTTGGCCCGATCCGGTCGTCGTGCGCATCCTTGACTGCTACGGTGGCGTGCTAAATTTATTCCGCATGACGCTGCAACAATTCCGCGATTCTCTGCGCGGAGACGAGCCACCCCGCGAACTCAGCGTTGCCCTTGCCGGATTGTGGTGGGATGCCAAGGGCGACTGGAAGCGCGCCCACGAATCGGCTCAGCAGGACGAAGGCCCAACAGGCGCGTGGGTCCACGCCTACCTGCACAGGAAAGAAGGCGACACTTCCAACGCGGCATACTGGTACACCCGCGCGGGCAGAACTCCCGCGCGTAATTCGCTCGAGCAGGAATGGGGAGAGATCGCTGAAGCCCTGCTGAGCTAAAGCTGCGTGGACTGCGGCTGAAATGCTGCCCGTGCTCACAAAGATAAAAGTCGGGAGAATTTCCGCCGCAATCCCTTCATCGAAAAGAAATGCTTGTCAGTAGCCCATTGAAGTCTTGTTGCCGGAAACGTCCTTCGATGTCATGTCGAAGGTGAGCATGAATCCGTTGGTGCCCTTGAACTCGAAAGCCTTCGGGCCTTCCCGATAGGTCTCCAGCTCATTCGGCATCATCACGAACCCGTCATTGCGCGGCGTTCCCCAGTACTTGACGTTTTTCAGCACCGCTGGATCGTCGGTCATGCCCTGGAAGCGCTTCAGTTTGACCTCGGCGGTTTTAGCGCCATTGATCGCGGCGTGCGCCTGGTCTTTATCCGCCGTCCAGTCGATATTTCCTTCGGTGGTCTGGAACGATTTCCACTTTACCGGGAAAACGTGCCCCAGGATCTCGCCCAGAGCCTGGCGCTGTTCTGGCGTTGTGGCCTTATCGAACGTGACCAAAGCCCAGTCCATCTGACCCTGCGAGAAATCGCCGCCCAGGTCGCCGGTGACCCAGAACTTGGAGCCAGCCAGGCTGGTGCTGCCGTAATGGCCCTCGTTGACTTTGTAGGCATTGTTGAACTTGCAATAGTGTTCAGTTTTGCCGTGCTCGTGGTGTCCCGCCGGATGCGGATTGAAATAGCACATGCAAAAGTGAGGACAACTGCAGGCCTCGATTGCGGTGGCGTTGATCGCCCAGTCCGCCGCCGGCGGGGAACTGTGGCCGGCAGAAATACCGAGCAGGGCAATGATAACCAGCAATACCACTCTGCGCATACGATTCACCTCCTTGGGAAGCGAAATTATCTACTGGGAAGTGCCCCTTCGCAAGGCAAATTGGGAGTGACAGGAATGACAGGATTGGGTAGTGGTTAAGAACTTGGGCTGTTGCCGAAATCCCCAGCGTAGCGAGGGATCGCGAAGGATTGTGGTTCGGTTGCTCTCCCCGTGCTGGCCAGCGACGAATCCAAGATTGGTCGGGGCGATTGGATTTGAACCAACGACCCCCTGCGCCCAAGGCAGGTGCGCTACCAGGCTGCGCTACGCCCCGACTCTATGGCTTCACTGATTCTAAACCACTTCTACGAAGCGCACCACGGCGGACTGCCCGCTCGCGGTGCAAATGCGGCCCAAGCGCGTCAAAACTGTGCCAAAAACCCATCTGTTGGCCCTCGCTGTGTCAAAAACTGACGTTCTCTTGGTTGGCCTGCCGATTCAACTTGAATAAAGCCTCGCGCTTCATCTGCAGCTTCAGTTGAGAATACTTCTTGAACACCTTGGCGTTGCCTTGCCGCAACAGTTGCGTGACCCATTCGCCGGCAACCCCGCCTGAAGTATCGTTGATGTCATATCCGTGGAAAGGGAAAGACATTTTTCCCTTTGAGGCACCCGCGCGTTCGTGGAGGAAGGCGTTTGCCGCCCAATGGATCCTCACTTTCCCGCTCGCCAAGTCTGCAAAATACACGATTGATCGCCGGGACTACCCGCAGCGAGTGACGGGGGTTCAACCTAATCCAGCGCCGTTACTGGCAACGCCCGAAATCCGTTGGCAAGGGGATAGCCCTTCAGGGTGCGGCAAACTACCGCGCCGGTGGCTATCCGCGACTTCCCAACCACCTTGCGGACGAACTCCAGGTTGACTGTGTCTCCGACCGTCGGGACTTCGTTCCACTTCGCTTCGAATAGCTCCAAGCGCCCGGCCACATCCGCTACGAAGTCCACCTCTCGCGTGCGGTCACGCCAGAAGAACAGGCTCCCCACTCTTCCTTCACGGCGTTCGCGGGCCCGCAATTGGGCGAACACAAATGTTTCCCAGATCGCGCGCGCTGCGCTAAGCCCCGACTCCCGAGAGTATCTTTAAGATTATAACTGACCTCATCGCACGGGTTCCCCCAAGCCAGCCGGTCACGCGGGGGCCGCGCGGTATAATGCCAAGCGGTCATGCTGAACCCGCGATACGCGCTGGTGTCTTATGTCAAGCATCCGGTCGGGGAATTTGTCGAGGGTCTCCGGCGCGAGCTGCATCCCGAACTGCCCCACCTGCCCGCGCATCTGACCGTCCTTCCTCCCCGTTATCTGGCTGCCGGCAACAATCGGGCTACGCCCCCGCCGAACGAAGCTACGGCCTTGGAAACACTGGGCGAAATGTGTCGCCAGGTAGATCCGTTCGAGATGGTGTTGGGAGAGGTCGAAACCTTCGTTCCGGTTACGCCCACGGTCTTCATCCGGGTAGCACATGCGGCGTACCGTATGCGGGAGCTACACGAGCGGCTTAACTCGGGGATCCTCTCATCCGAGGAGCAATGGCCCTATATGCCTCATCTGACGATCGTTAAGATGGCCGCCGAGGAGCAGGCGCTGCGAGCATTCGAGATCGCCCGAGAACGCTGGAACCGGTATGAAGGAAACCGGCGCATTGCCGTCGACGAACTTACCTTCGTGCGGGAAGGCGAAAAGAACACCTGGGTTGACCTGGCGCCTATCCCTCTGGGCCGCAGCCTGGTGTCCGGCAAGAGCCGGTAAGTCCCTGTGTTTCGATAGTTGCGCTAAGCCAGACTTGCTTTCCGGTACTTTCCCGTCTGCCCCGTTGGTACATAACCCTCCCGTGCATTGCACGTGGGTATGTACGAGGGTACACAAGAAGGTGGGGAATCCGCCTATCGCGGTCGGATCGCGGCACGGCAAAGCGGCAAGTGTCCGCCAGAGGGGCAGATCATGCAGATCGGAGTTTACGGTTCAGGGTACCTGGGCACAGTAATCTCCGCCTGTCTGGCCGATTTCGGGGTTCCTGTAACTTGTTGCCACTCTGACAGTTCGCGCATGGTCGAGATGGCGCAGGGCAGCATCCCTTTTTTCGAGCGCAATCTCAAGGAGGTCATTCGGCGCAACGTGCGCTGCGGCCGTTTGGCCTACTCCACGGATATCGAGGCTTTTGCCCGCAAGGTTGGAGTGATCTTCCTGGCCGAAGATAGCCCTGAACACCTCGGCGATATCGCAGTGCGCATTACCCGGCTCGCCCCCAGAGCTCACACGTTCGTGGTAACTACGCCGGTTCCTGTTGGTACGGCATCGCGGGTCGAGCGGCAGTTGATCGAGAACAGTCTGACAGCAACCGTGGTGTCGCAGCCTATGTTCTTTACGAACGGCTGCGCCGTGGAAGACTTTAACTGGCCGGACCGGATCGTCCTCGGCACCTCCTCGCATGAAGCAGTGCTGGCATTGAAGCAGATTTACCATCCCTTGGTCATGCGCGGCGTGCCGGTCATTGTGACCAATCACGAGACAGCGGAACTGGTGCGCGAGGCAGTAACTGCGTTTGTGGCAACCAAGATCTCGTTCATCAACGAATTGGCGAGCTTGTGCGAGTGCGTCAATGCCGACGCCGTAAGCCTCTCCCTGGCATTGGGGTTGGACAAGAAAATCGCTCCTCGATGCCTGCAACCGGGAGCGGGCATGGGCGGGCGCTTCGCCGAATCCGATATGGAAGCCCTGGCTGAACTGGCGCGCGAAAGCGGCGTAACCCTCAAGGTGCTCGGCGCGGCTCGCGAGGTCAATCACTCATTAGCGGATCGCATGATCGACCGGATCAGTCGCGTGGTCGACTCGTTGCAGAACAAAGACGTTGGCATTCTCGGCCTAGCCTTCAAGCCGAATACGAATTCCGTCGCGGGATCGGCTGCCATGCGCCTGGCGCAGAGCCTGATCGATAGAGGGGCACGGGTGCGCGCCTATGATCCAGTCGCCATTCCCGAAGCCAAGCTGGAGCTGAATGGAGCGGTCCACTATTGTGATTCCCCGTATGCCGCCGCCGAAGGCGCCGACGCCCTGGTGGTCGGCACCGGGTGGGCCGAATTTCGTTCCTTGGATTTTGATCGCATCAAACAGCTCTTGAAGCGTCCGCTCATCTTCGACACCAAAAACCTGCTCGACGGCACTCGCTTGCGTGCGATGGGATACGAGTACGTCGGCATCGGTCGGATTTAGACCGCACACTCAGGCCATTCTCACATTTCTAAAGATGTCTTCATCCGGAGCAGCCTTGAAGGCTGCGAAGATCTTGCGTGCAGAATTACGCCTCTGACGCGCGCGGAATTCGCTTGTTATAATCACAAGGAACGGTGGGAGTAGCTCAACTGGCAGAGCACCGGACTGTGGCTCCGGACGTTGTGGGTTCGATTCCCATCTCCCACCCCAGCATCTCATTGAGCCACAAAGGAATTGGCCGGTTTTACTGGGCAATGCTGGGCAATAAGGGGAAGATCGGCTGCTCCTGCGGATTTATGCGGGCAGCCCTATGCTGACTACCTTGCCGACCGCTTCCCTCTTCTGTACTGCCGAGCCCTGGGTATACACGTCCAGCGTCGTCGAGATATCGGCGTAGCGCAGCAACCCCTGCTGGACCTTTAGGTCTGTGCCCAGCTCCCGCAACATGGTGGAAAAGGTATGACGGAAGTTGTGCCAGCCAACGCCGTCGACGCCTGTGGCCGTCTTTCCCGTAGGCCGAATGTACTTCGATTGGATGTGCGACGGCCGCTACGGCTTGCCCGTGGACAGATTGACGAACACCCACTGGCCGGGCTCCGGGAGCACATTGCTCCGGCGCGCGTGCTGCAGGAACACGGTCGCGAGATTTCGGTCCGGCGGCATGGGTGCTTTGGACTTGATCGTTTTCACCCGTCCGGGCACTCCCAGTACCACGCCCCGCTGAATTCTTAGCTCGAGTTTCTTCCAGTCGAGCGCATCCTGGCTGAGTCGAACCGGACTTCGTGGCACTACGCCAGGAACATTCCTGGATTCGCTGTCGGTCCATCCAGATGCCCGACCAGTCGCTTCTCCAGTCCGTCGCGAGCGGGCTTGAGGTGCTGCCTCAGGTACTCTTTCTCCTGATCCTTGATCGGTCGGAAGTTCCGCGCAGTCTCAATGTTCTGTGCAAACATTTCGGGGCGCGGCATTCCCACGACCGCAGTTGTTACGGGCAAGCTCAGGGAATACCGGAGCAGAGAGCCCATGTCTGCCTTTCCAGGACCGTCGCCCACCAGAAACTCCTGACCGGTCACCTTCATGGCGATCACCCCAAGGTTCTTGCGATTGGCAGCGGGGAGAGCCAGCTCTTCAAATCGGCCGTTACGGGAAGCGTTGAGAGCCATCTGCACGCAGTCAAGGTCGTGTCGCTCGATGGCCCTGGCCATCACCTCTCCGTTCGTATGGCTGGTCATCCCGACGAAGCGCGCCATTTTCTGCTCACGCGCTTCCATCAAACCCTTCAGAGCCCCGTTCGGTGCCTCGATTTTCGCCAGATCGCTGTCTTGACCCAGGCTGTGGATGTGGACCAGATCCACATGGTCTGTCCGGAGGCGTTTCAGGCTTGCCTCCAAGCGGCGCAGGAATTCGTCCCGGGTGCGATCAGGAATCTTTGTTGCCAGCCAGACTTCCTTACGGCGCGACGCCATCACCTTGCCGACGCGAGTTTCGCTCTCGCCATCTCCGTAAGCATATGCCGTGTCCAGATAAGTCACGCCCAGATCAATCGCGTGATTGAGGATCGCCAGGGCGCTCTCTTCGTCCTTGTACACAAGGAAGCGACTGCCGCAGCCGAAAGCAAGAATCGAGACCTTTGCCCCGGTTCTGCCAAGAGTCCGCGAGGGAAGAAGATTGGTTTCCAGCCGCGCGCTGGCAACATCCTTCAATAGCAAAAGACTCGTACTGGCCGCCGTTCCAACTCCGATATTCTCAAGAAACTGTCTGCGAGAGATTTCCTTGCTCATGATCCCTCCGGAATTCCCGAGAGTATCTTATACCCGCCTCCGGCGTTACCCCATAGATCAATGCAGCGCCCACAGTCGCAGCGTGCGGCCATGACGATCCAGGCAAGATCCTATATAGCTGTGGCGGGCATCGAAGATTCTTCGCCATCCAAGGTGCAAACCATTGGCCGAGTGAATATCCCATCATGATCAAAGACAGGATCTTTCCCAAGGCCGACAAGCCAGCCGAAGCAGTCCGCCGTCACCAGCGGAATCAGCATGTAGTCGGCGCCCATCGCAAAGCCGAAAAGCATGGCAAATCCCCAGATGGCGGCAGGCTCGGGCCACGAACAGTAGGGGAATTGCCAGTCCGAGCACCAGGTAAAACAAGGCCATAACATTCTTCCTGTTGTAGTGATCGGCAAGCTAGCCAACGATCACCCGGCCTGCGAGGCTCGAAGTCAGTGGAGAACTCGATATACGGGAAGCTGTACTCAGGGAATATCCCTGGCCTTTAATACCTGGTTGGGAATAGGTCCGGTCAGTCCGGTCAGTACGTAACGACGACTTCCATGATACAGAGCAGATAGTATTGCCACAGGCGTGTCATGCTTCCCATGGGAATCAGCGGCAACCCCACGCACCAAATTCCAATCCGAATCACCTGACGAGATCCCAATCGGTCGATCAGAACGCCTGCCAGGATTCCGAATAACAGAGCCGCCAGCAGGAATCCCACCAGAAAGCCCTGAGTCAATTGCGCCCGGGTAAACCCGAGCGCATCGACCATAGCGGGATAAAAGACGGGGAAGCCGTAGATGATCCCGACCGAGAAGAAAAGATTCAGGAACGCAGCGAGGACAATCCACCCGCCGTAGAAGACGCTCATTGAGGCCCTTGTAAAAGAGCCGAAAATTTCCCAGCCTTCCTGAGAGTGTAGCTATTGGCCCCAGTTTACGCGACCGCTAACAAAAATACTGGCACTTACAGCTGGCGTGCTTTGTGAAACACTCGTAAGGTGCTTTCCAGGTGAGCGCACTCTTCCTGGTTCATGCGCCACTTAGTTCGGGATCTGCCGCAATTCCTGCCCAAGTCTCTTTCGCGGTTCGGCATGTCGTCTCATCGAGAGAGGGCCCAATGGGAGGGGCAATATAGTTTAGATGAGCCGTCGATCCATGTGATTTGCATTGAACTCCTCTGTCTTTGTAGCATCCAGGTGCCGTCGCATTGCCTGGGTGCAGAAGATCATCTGTCGCATGATCTCCTACTCTCACCAATTGTCACGACATTTCATCTTCAGTCAGAGATATCATGTCACAACGGTGAGCAGATTGAGTAACTAGAGACGCTGGGGAGCGTTGACGACGATCGGAGCTTGTTCTTATGGAGAGACGTGAAGCGCTGCGTTTGCTGGCGACGGGCCTGGCACTCCAACTGGCGCCACGCAATCTATTTGCAGCGCTGCAGGAGGCGCGTGTTGTGCTCGGAACCCAGACCGGGCTGCGGACCCTGGATTCCCACCAAAACGCAACCGTCACTGCCATTGCAGAGCTGATCATTCCCAGGACGGAGACGCCGGGCGCTACTGATGTTGGCGTGAACCAATTCATCGACCTGATTCTGACCGAATGGTATAGCGATGAGGAGCGGCACTGTTTCTTAAACGGTCTGGCAGAGGTGGACTCTCGCACGCAATCGTTGTTTGAGAAAAAATTCGCCGATTGCTCGCTGCGTCAGCAGGCAGCGGTTCTAGCGGAACTGGGAGAGCAGATGAATGAGGAGGCGGAAGCAGTGCGAGATCATGCCCGGCCATACCGAGGTTCACTGCCAAAGCCGGAAAGGAACTTTTACTACATGATACGAAGGCTCACGTTGACGGGCTATTACACGTCTGAAGAAGGGGCCATCAGAGAACTAGGGTTTGAATTGGTGCCCAATCACTACGACAGTTGCGCGGATGACCAAGAGACGAAAAAGGGACGATAGAACCAGTGAAGGCTGAGACGAGCTACGACGCGATTGTAGTCGGCTCCGGAATGACCGGCGGGTGGGCGGCGAAGGAGTTGACCGAGAAAGGATTGAAAACCCTTGTGCTCGAAGCTGGGCGTCCAATTCAGCCGGGGAAAGACTATGTCGAGCACGTTCCGTCTTGGGAGATGAAATTCCGGGGAATGCGCGATCGCCGCCGATTACAGGAAGATCAGCCCATTCAGAGCACTTGTTATGCGTGTGATGAGTGGTCGGCGAAGTTCTTCGTAAACGACAAAGAGCATCCCTACACGACGGAACCCGGCAAGCCGTTCCGGTGGATTCGCGGCCGCCAGGTAGGTGGGCGTTCGATAACGTGGGGTCGCCAAGTTTACCGATGGAGCGACTTGGATTTTGAAGCAAACGTTCGCGAAGGCATTGCCATTGATTGGCCGATTCGTTACGCAGACATTGCGCCCTGGTACGACTACGTGGAAGATTTCATCGGAATCAGCGGCGAGGCGCTGGGCCTGCCACAGTTACCTGACAGCAAATTTTTGCCGCCGATGGAGCTGAATTGCGCCGAGGCAGTCGTCCGAGACGCAATTGCCAAAACCTTCGGCGGAGAACGCGTGTTGACGATCGGGCGCGCGGCTGTTTTGACCGAACGCCATCGTGGCCGCGCACCTTGCCATTACTGTGGCCCTTGTGAAAGAGGGTGTATCACCCGGTCATACTTCAGCAGTGTCAACGCCACGCTCCCGGCGGCGGAAATGACTGGACGAATGACCTTGCGGCCACACAGCATTGTGCACAGCGTGAGTTTTGATCCGCGAACGCGCAAGGCGACTGGAGTACGCGTGATCGACGCAGAGACCGGCGCAACAATGCAATTTCGCAGCAGAGTGATTTTCCTGTGCGCTTCCGCGTTGGAATCGGTGCGCATCTTGTTCAACTCTGCCACTGCGGAATTTTCAAACGGGCTGGCGAATTCGAGCGGGGAGCTGGGCCACAACCTGATGGACCATGTGAAGGGTGGAGGAGCAACAGCAATCATTCCTGGCAATGAACACCGCACTGTGATCGGCAGACGGCCAAATGGGATTTACGTTCCGCGATTTCGAAACCTGAGGACAAAGCAAGTCGAGTTTCTGCGGGGATATGGTTTCGAAGGAGGCGGACACCGTGAAGGCTGGGAGCGAGGAATCCTGCAGGGAGGATTTGGCCCGGAGCTTAAGCAGTCGCTGAGCCGACCCGGCCCCTGGCGGTTCAGCTTTCAGGGGTACGGCGAATGCCTGCCGAATCATAATAACTACGCGGAGCTCGACAGCGAGAAGGTTGATGCGTGGGGAATTCCGGTATTGAAGATACATTGCGCCTGGGGTGCGAACGAACGCGCAATCCGGAAAGATATGTCGATTGCAGCGGCGGAGATGTTGGCGGCAGCCGGAGCGAGAGCCATCGAGCCTTTCACTGACGATGATCCGCCAGGGTTTTCGATTCATGAGATGGGAACAGCCCGTATGGGACGCGAGCCGAAGACTTCGGTCCTTAACTCCTATAATCAGGCGCATGACGTCAAAAACCTGTTCGTCACCGATGGTGCGGCCATGGTTTCGTCGTCCTGCGTGAATCCATCGCTCACCTATATGGCACTAACAGCGCGCGCGTGTGATTATGCCGTGCAGCAGATGAAGAAGGGAAACATTTAGGGAACTTTGGCTGGCGCAGCCGTCCTGGCGGTCGCCCATAAGGTCTTGTTATCCATCTATCACATGGCTTCCTAGAACGTCTCGTGCGGCGATCTCTGCTTGGACAAGTTCAACCGGCCTGACTTAACTCGCAATCTGGTTCATCGACTCGAATGTTTGGGCTACTCCGTGGCACTAACCACGACAGAAAGCAGCATAGGCCCGGAGAGATAATTTTCATGACCGCTTTGACACCCAAACTGCTTGACAAGCTCGGAAACACCGTGCTACAAGCTGCCGCCGTGCTGTTTGGCTGATCAACGGAGACACGTAGAGGAATGGGGCGTCGGGATGGTTCGGACTGTGAGAGGAATGATCGGTACCCTATCTTTTGAGCTGGGAGAAAATGCGGTCGGGAACGCCCGTCCAGCTCTGCAACTCCAGCGCTGAATCCCGTCGCATAGGTCTTAACCAGTCAGAATAGTTGAATGTGAGTGGATGCTGAATAACCCTCGGAGCCAAGCCGAACGCTTCCCAATTGGAAACACTTCAAATCAGAGCTTTGCGGAAGCGAAACAAACCAGCAGCCTGTTGGCCGGGAGGATAAACCTGTGTTAACGCTAAACCGATTTCACGCCGAAAGAATCGTTTCTCAACTCATGTGTGTTGCTGTGCTGCTCTTGATTCCCGGCGTCGGTCTGGCGCAGATCGGCACAGGCAGCGTTACCGGCTTGGTTTCCGATGCCAGCGGTGCCGTGGTTCCAAACGCTGAGGTAATCGTGACGAATGTTGATCGCAATGTTCCTCATACGACACGAACCACTGATACTGGCAGCTATGCTGTCACTGGCCTTACCCCCGGAAACTATTCCGTTACCGTGAAACACACCAGTTTTCGGACTGCTGCCGTCCCTGCTTTCGAGCTGCAAGTGGACCAGAAGGGCCGTATCGATGTAAAGCTGGAACTCGGCCAGGTCAGTGAAACCGTAAACATTGTGGGTGAGGCACCACTGCTCGATACCGAATCGAGCACTGTCGGCCAGGTGATTGACAATCAGCGCGTGGTGGATCTACCGCTGAACGGCCGCAACTACCTGGATCTTGCCACACTAGGCCCTGGCGTTACGTTCAGTAAGGACAGCAACACCGCCTTTCAGGAAGTTCGCGATGTTGGACAGCGCGTGACCAATCAATATTCCCTAGGCGGTGCGCGAGCTCAAGACACCAACTTCCTTCTGAATGGCGCAACCAATACCGCACCGGATTTCAACACGTTCGGAGCCGTTCCCTCGATTGACGAGATTCAGGAGTTCAAGGTTCAGACGAATTCCTACACCGCCGAGTTCGGGCGGGGTGCAGCCCAGGTGAATGCTGTCACCAGAGGCGGGACGAATTCATTTCACGGGACGGCTTACGAATTCCTCCGCAACCAGGCCGTGGACGCGAAGGACTTTTTCAATGACATTAATAGCTTTCCCGGCGCGCCAAAACCGCCATTTCATCGCAACCAATTCGGTGCGACTGCCGGAGGAAAAATCATCAAGGACAAGTTGTTTTTCTTCGGTAGCTACGAAGGCCTGCGCGATCGTACGAGCGCAGCCCAAACCGCAACCGTTCCAACCTTGAACGCTCGGAACGGAAATTTCTCCGAATACGGTATACCGATTTACATGCCGCACTCATCAGATTTTCGGCTTGGTAACACGTTACCGAATGGATGCTTCAACCCTGACCCTACGGATGTCCCCTGGCCGGGGATGACGATCCCGCAGCAGTGCTGGAACGCCGCTACATCAAACTTTCTGTCTTCTTCGTATGTGCCTAAGCCGAACCGCTCAGGTCTCCTGAACAATTTGACCAGCGTCGTCAGCCTTCCCACAAATTTCGACCAGGCGGCAGGCAGGATTGACTACGTCCTCAACCCTAAGACAACACTATGGGGAAGGTATTCGTGGGGCCGGGAGGACAATACGATCAATAACGTGCAACCAGTGAGGAACTTATTCGAAGCGGTAAAGACTCAGATCACAACCATACATTATTCGTGGACCATCAGCTCTACCATGGTGAATGAGGCCAAGGTCAACTGGTTGCGCGTAAACTCCAGGCGCGTGGGCCCACTCGCCGGCACTACCAATGTGGTTGCGCAACTCGGCATTTCGGGCGCTTCCGACGACCCGCTTGATTTTGGAACTCCCAACTTTTTAGGGGAGGGCGACCACTTCCTGGGTCTCGGCGAGGATGCGTTCGGCCACCCGTTGCGGAAGGTCCAGTCGACTTACGAATATGGCGACGATTTTTCAATGATCAAAGGCCGCCATGTGCTCAAGATCGGAGCGAACTTCCGGCATGAAAATTTGAACCTGCTGTCGCACAACATTGCACGGGGATCATTTACATCTCCTGCGATTGCCACCGGGGCACTGGACGGGACCGGCGGTTTGTCGCTTGCATCGATGCTTCTCGGTGTTAGCAACGACTCCGAAGTTGCCACCGGTGATTCCCATGTGCATCTGTTCCGCTGGACGCAGGCCTACTATGCTCAGGACGATTTCAAACCAGCGCGGAATCTAACCTTGAATTTCGGCGTGCGCTATGAGCTTGCGCCGTATTGGCACGATCTCGACGATGCCATGGTTAATGTAGATTTCCGCGGCTCTACCCCTGTCGTCGTAAGGCCGGGAAGTGGCGATCCTTATCAAGACTTTCCTCCCGTGCGATTTGATTCGGATCCGACCTCGCCTACCTATCTGCCTTACGTGCGGGACAATCGGTTAGGCCACAACCTGGTATTTACAGACCGTACTAACCTGGCGCCACGGTTCGGCTTCTCATGGTCTCCTGGGTTTGGCCACGACAAGACCGTGATACGGGGGGGCGCAGGAATCTTTTATTCCTCGATGAATGCCAATCCTTGGTTCGACTTTGCGCGAAATGCGCCGCGCGCAGCCAAGTTCATTCGCAAAGGGGACTTTTCCGTCGTCGATCAGATCTTCAGCAACACCTCCCAAATCATCATTCAACCGTCAATGTTCACGGTAGATCCGCACCTTAAGACTTCGCGGATTCAGCAATGGAGCTTTGGAGTGCAGCAAGAACTGGCGAAAGACCTGGTTCTCGAAGTCGCGTATGTAGGATCGGCGTCCACGCATCTGCCTCACCTGATTGACGCCAACCAGACCTACCCTCTGATGCAGCGCGACAAGGTAGTGCAGCCGGTCACATATTTGCCGCAGAAATATGAATCACTGGGCAACTTTTACAACGTATTCGAAAACTTTACTTCTGCGAACTACAATGCCTTGCAGAGCAAGGTTGAAAAACGTTTCTCGGGTGGCTTCACCTTCCTAAGCTCATTTGCCTGGTCCAAAAGTCTGGATACAGCCTCGGCTACGAGAGACGGCGGTTTTGGCCAGGCGACTCCCCACATCTACGATCTGAGGCTCGATTACGGACCATCCGCATTCGATGCCAAGATCAACTGGGTAAACAGCGGACTCTATGAGATTCCCTTCGGAAGAGGCCGGCGCTGGGGCACGGGCTGGTCTGGCCCCGTTGAAAAGCTGCTGGGAGGCTGGCAGGTCGGCGGGATCAGCACGGTTCGCAGTGGCTTTGCAGCCTCGTGTCTTACAACCAGCGATGCCGCGGTGAACAGCGTCAACTTCGAACAGGATTTTTGCGATCTTCTTGGCAACCCAAACAATGGCCCGAAGTCCATTCTTAGTTTTTGGAATCTCTCCGCCTTTGCTCAACCAACCGATGCAGAGGTGTTCGGTACGGCACGCCGCGGTGCTTTGCGCGGGCCAAGATTTGTGAGCTTTGATTTCGTCGCCATGAAGACCACTGCCATATCGGAACGCCTAAAATTACAGTTTCGATTCGAAGCTTTCAATTTCCTGAATCACCCTATCTTCTCGATGCCAAGCCCGTTTGTGGATACTTATGCGCAATATGATCCGAGTGGCAGATTTCCGCTAGGCCCTGTTGACATCAGCGAAATTGGTGACTTCAACACAATCAACAGCACTGCAGCCAGCAATCGTCAGTTGCAGTTTGCGCTCAAGTTTCTCTGGTAGGTGACGAAAGCAATCTTGCTCCACCGCGTCGTCAATAAGTCAATTCTCACCTGCACACCCCTCCCCCGGCGTTCCTCTATCACATCTTTCTTGGCAATGAGATCTCGATGTTGGCCACGTCCGTGCCTCCCCTCATGAGCTTTGCCAAAGTGAGCGGGATACATGCCGTGCCGCTTGGGCTAGTGTGGGCCTTTGCTGCCGGTGGGAAAATCTTTGTCTATCAATCCGGCGTGATGGTCACAGGATACTCTTACGGCTATTTTGAGATGAAGGATATGTTACGCATCGGAATCTGTCTCAGCATTTTCGAATCGCTAGCGCTGTTGGTCCTGGTGCCGTTTTATTGGCCATTGATCGGAATTCGTTGATGGTTGGATTCAGGCACGGAACGCGGGTTGGGATTCGGAGAAACCCTTTGACTATAGCGGTCGCTTGTTCGATGTAGCGGTTAGATTACGTCGAGCGGTGGGCTGCCACAGGATGCGGCGAAGTAAGAAGGCGACCGCAGTACATTCGGCGGGTAGTTCACCAGCAAGTGTACGTGCTTGCTCTCACCGTCAATCTGCACCAACACCGCCTCAAAGTCGGAGCAGACCTCGGAAGACCAGATGAATATGCATTCGAAACACGCAGTGTCTAGCGTGCCGAAGGTCCTTGCTTTTGTCCATACACCAGATCATGATGCCAGCATGGAACGTAGGCAAGCGTTCCAATTCGAGTTGATGCCTAAGGGCGAACAGCCACGGCAGATGAGCCGTTCGGCAGGTTGCGCCGGTTACGTCTACAATCAGGCGTTGGCGCTCAAGAAAGAGCGATACGAGAAGAAAGAGAAGCTCACCCGCTTCCAGCTGGACAAGATGCTGGTAGAGTGGAAGCAAGAAACCCCATGGCCGTCGGAAGCCCCAGACCATGCCTTACAGCAAGCCCGCCTCGACCTGGACCGTGCGTATACCAACTTTTTCAGGAAGCGAGCCGAGTTTCCGAAGTTTCACAAGAAGGGCATAGGGGATTCCTTCCGAGAATCCGACCCGAAGTGTATCCAACTAGACCAAGTCAACCGCCGCATTCAGCTGCCCAAGCTTGGTCGGGTGCGTTATCGCAACAGCCGTGAGGTGCTGGGCGAGATTCCGAGTGTCACCGTCAGTATCAGCACGCGGCGCGAAGTCGAGCCGCCGGTGCATGCTTCCAGATGGTCGGTCGGTCTGGATTGGGGAGCGGCTCGTTTCTATACCCTGTCCGACGGTGAGTACCAAGACCAGCTGCAACCGCTTAAACGGTTCTTGCCGAAGCTGGCGAAACTCGAACGACGGCTAGCTGGTAAGAAAAAGTGGTCAAGCAACTGGAGGAAGGCGAAAGCCAAAATCACCAAGTTGCACAGCAAGATTACCCATATCAGAAAGGACTTCGTACCCAAGGCTTCGAACGACATCAGCAAAAACCACGCCGTCGTGTTTGTCGAAGACCTTCCGGTAAAGAATATGTCTGCCTCCGCCCGGGGCACGAAGGCAAAGCCGGGAAAGAGGGTTGGCCCGAAGTCGGGACTCAACCGTTCTATTCTGGACGCAAGCCCGTTCGAGTTGCGCCGCCAGCTGGCGTACAAGACGCAGTGGAAGGGCGGTCTTCTGGTACCGGTGTCGCCCCAGAACACCAGCCGCAAGTGTCCTCGGTGCCGGCACACAGCAGCGGAGAACCGCCAGACGCAAACCAAGTTCGTGGGCGTCGAGTGTGGCTTCTCCGCCCATGCGGATTGGGTTGGTGCTATCAACATCAGGGAGGAGGGACTCGCCTCGTTAGCCTGTTCGTCGTCTTGGCATGCTCGAAGTGCGTCGTGTCAGGAACCCACCGAGGGCATGGTATGCGCGAGCGTATAGAGCCGGCAGGAATCCCCTCCCTTCACCGAGGGGAGGAGGTCAACAAAACTACCACCCGGTTGGTCGTAGGGATCAGCGGCGCAACCGGCTCTGTTTACGGGGTGCGCCTGCTGGAGTTGTTGCAGAATACCGGGGTGGAAACGCATCTGGTGCTCAGCAAGTGGGGCGCGCGCACTCTTATTCATGAGACAGCTTACTCGGTCGAACAGGTTCAGCAGATGGCGACCCACTGTTATGCGTCGGAGGATGTGGGCGCTCCCATTTCCAGCGGATCCTTTGTTACTGCGGGAATGGTAGTTTGTCCCTGCAGCGTCCGATCGCTAGCCGCCATCGCTCACGGCCACGGTGATACGCTCATTCACCGCGCCGCTGACGTTACCCTTAAAGAACGCCGTAGGCTGGTGTTGGTCGTGCGCGAGGCTCCGTTCAACGAAATCCATCTCGAAAACATGCTGAAACTCTCGCGCATGGGCGTGGTGATTTTTCCGCCGGTACCTGCGTTCTATAACCAGCCCAAATCCATTGCAGAGATTGTGGACCAGAGCGTGATGCGCATTCTCGATCAATTTTCGATTCATCTGCCAGCGGGCAAGCGCTGGGACGGCAAGATGTCCACGGGCCGCCGCGCTTGCGTTCCAAAGGAAAAGACGAAGTCGGCACCGTGAGGATTTACTGGACCGGGTGCCCAGCGCGAAAATTTCCCGCCGTTCATGGCCAATCGCGAAGGTCACGTCCGCATCCCGCTCCGCGTCAGAAACGTTCGGGGCGAAATAGGCGGCTTGCCATGCGCTGCACAGTCCTTGTGTTTTACGCTTGGCGGAAGATTCGATTTCCCGCCACCCCAATCAATTGCTTTCCGTTCCTTAAACTGAGTTGGTCCCGCACGACTGACAAAATTTGTCGGTAGCCAAGGCCGACGAGCCTTTAATCGCAGCCTCGGTTTTTCTATCCCCCCTAGATTCCGGCGATTAAGAGCCGCTGCGGTGCGCGGACTTTGGCATTTTAACTGCTCCCTCCAGGGTTGCCGCCACTCTCGCCGCTAACAGGAATGGCAGGTAATTTTCATGTGGATGGAAAGAATCTGTTCCGGAGTGCTCGAGGTCCATACTGAATCTGGCCCATACTATGTGCGCCCGTCTTGGGGCGAACGGATCCGGCTTCTGTGGACATTTCGCAACTTCCGTTTGTTGCCCCGGCAAGTTCTGAGCCAACGCGAACTGACTCTGGTATCGGCGCTGCTCCAACGCGGGAGCTGCCAGCCCGACGACGAATGTTGCATCGGCACTGTCGAGTGGACAGCATCCTTACTACCGGTGCAATCGCCGCCCAGGCACGACCCACCAACCAGCCCTTCCCTGGCGGTTACAGCTCTGGCGAGCAAGGTTCGGCCGCGATCCAGGCGGCGTCGTGGCAAGAAGAGTCCGCAAGGCGCCATCGACGTCGCAGTCCGCTATTAGTGCGGCTTGTCCGGCAAGACCTCGATAAACACAGTGTTTATTGTGTGCTCTGGTCCAAATGACAGCCCAGGCAGGACCATACGTAATGTGACCATGCCTCAAGGTTCGGCTAAAGTCCAACAGAGCGCTTCTCGAACAGGTCCTCCTGAGCGCGCAGGTAAGGAGGTACAAATGAGGCATCGCCTTGGGCAGGTAAAGCCGTGGATGGAACGGGCAGCAGCCAGGCTCTGGCGGCAGAGTCATCCTGCAATGATCACGATCGCTAGCCTGGTAAAGGAAGTCGGGTCTCGACACACAAACGAGCTAATTTTAGCTCTTGGGATACTGATAGGCGCGGCGGCATTCGGATTGTGGCGGCAGAGCTTCGCCGCCGGTCTTTTCGCAGGCATCCCGCTGTTCTTCCTCGCCGCCATCTATAGAACTACCGAGCAGACGTTGGCGGCTGTCCGGCAATCGCGTATCGAAGCGCGAGTGGCCAATAAGGTCGTCCAGACTCCCGTCCAGCCGG
>Ga0209804_1000018_pt1 | contig 128518 bp, 112 predicted proteins | sample GraSoiAngelo_139_FD_185896 | JGI IMG/M metagenome (GOLD analysis project Ga0209804, IMG submission 185896) | Grasslands soil microbial communities from the Angelo Coastal Reserve, California, USA - 14_0929_12_20cm (SPAdes) (version 2) | ecosystem: Environmental > Terrestrial > Soil >... | reverse complement strand
CGTGTATCTCGCGACCCATGAGCTCCCCCAGCGTGCGGTACACGAGCTGGTGGCGCGCGAGACTCTTCTTGCCCTCGAACTCCTGTGCCACCACGCGCGCGGCAAAATGGGTGTTGTCCTCCGATTGCACGCGCACCTGTGCTCCGGGGAGGCCTGCGCGGATCAGCCGCGCGATGTCTTCAGGGTTCATGGGCGTAACACCCTCCGCTTAAGGCTGCTCAGGGCGCGCCTATGATGACCGGCTAGGGGACTATCTGCACACGCGGTACTTTGGGCCGCGTCCGAATGAGCGAGCGATCAAATGTCAGGAACGCCTCGGCCTCGGCTGGCGTGCCGGCGACATGCAGTGCGTCTGCGACGTCCATACCGGCACGTGCGCTTGCGAGCGCTCGAGCCACGACGGCCTCGTCCTCCACCTGTACGGTCGCAAGCCCGAAGAAGGCTTCGAGAGCGGCGATGACGTCCTTGCGCGAAAAGTCGTACACAGCCTCGAGTACCCAGGCGGACTCGAGCACCACGGTCCTCGAGACCCACACATTTTCCCGATCTACCAGCGCGCGCGCCCGCGCCCCCTGGGCCGCGTCGTCGTTGACGAGGTAACGGATGACGACGTTCGTATCAATGGCGAACATGTCGAGACCCGCGAACGCGTCAGCGACGCCGAGACCTGAACGCCTGCCGCAGACCCTCATCCATCTGCTTGACGGTGCGCGCTCCACCGCCGGCTTTCAGGCGGCCGAAGACCTCCGCCGGCTCCGTGCTCCCAAAGGGCTTCCTCGGGCGCAGCAGGATCCCGCGCGGGGTATTTTCGACAAGAAATTCCGTGCCCGGTGGCCAGCGGCGGGATTGCCGGATGGCCTTCGGCAACACGATCTGCCCCTTCGAAGAGAGCTTGGTGGTTTCCATCGGAAATGATGGTAAGACGACGTAAGACCGATGTCAATCTCGCCTCCGTGGTCTCGCCGCGCACGCCGATCCACCCGGTGCCATAATGACCGTCATGGATCTGCACCCGGCGGCCGCAGCCACCCCCCACCCGGCACCCGACGATGAGCAGCTGCTCGCTTCCGCGCGGCGCGCGCTCGCCATCGAGGCGCGCGCGGTCGAGGCGCTCACCGCAAGGCTCGGGACCGCGTTCGCGCAAGCCTGCCGCGTGTGCCTCGCCTGCCACGGCCGCGTCGTGGTCACCGGCATGGGCAAGAGCGGGCATGTCGCCGGCAAGATCGCGGCGACGCTTGCCAGTACCGGCACACCGGCCTTTTTTCTGCACCCCGCGGAAGCCGGGCACGGCGACCTCGGCATGATCACCCGCGGGGATGCGGTGCTGGCGCTGTCCAACTCCGGCGAGACCCCGGAGCTGGTGCTGCTGCTGCCGCACCTCAAACGCCTCGCCGTGCCGCTCATCGTGATGAGTGGCAGGACCGATTCGACCCTCGCTCGCGCCGCGAGCGTGACGCTCGATGTCGGCGTGCCGGAGGAAGCCTGCCCGCTGAATCTCGCGCCCACCGCCAGCACCACCGCCACGCTCGCCATGGGCGATGCGCTCGCGGTGGCGGTGCTCGAGGCGCGCGGCTTCACCCGGCAGGACTTCGCGCGCTCCCACCCCGGCGGCGCGCTCGGTAGAAAGCTGCTGCTGCACGTCGAGGACCTGATGCGTACCGGCACGGCCGTGCCGCGCATCGCGCCCGACGCCCCCTTGAGCGAGGGCCTGATGGAGATGTCGGCTAAGGGTCTGGGAATGACGGTGGTGGTCGATCCTGAGGAGCGCATCCTCGGGGTGTTCACCGACGGGGACCTGCGCCGCGCGCTCGACCGGCAGATCGATGTGCACGCCACGGCGATGAGTACGGTGATGACCGCGCACGCCCGGACCATCGGCCCGCGCGAGCTCGCGGCCGAAGCCGTGCACCTCATGGAAGTGCACCGGATCACGGCGCTGCCGGTCAGCGACGCCAACGGCCGCCTCATCGGCGCGCTCAACGTGCACGATCTGATGCGCGCCGGCGTCGTGTGAAGCGCTCGGCCGGCTCGCCCATGCCGAACGCCATCAGCCTGCTGGTGCTGGACGTGGACGGCGTGCTCACCGACGGGCGGCTGTACTTCGGCCCGCGTGGCGAGGCGCTCAAGGTGTTTCACGTGCACGACGGACAGGGCATCGCGCAACTGCGTCGCGCCGGGGTGCAGGTGGCGGTGATCTCGGGCAGGCGCTCGCCCATGGTGGCCGCGCGCTGCCGCGAACTGGGCGTACGCCATGTGCTGCAGGGGGTGGCGGACAAGCGCACGGCCCTGACGCGCCTGTGCGCGCGCCTGGGCCTGCAGCCCGCCGCGTGCGCCTGTGTCGGCGATGACCTGCCGGACGTGCCGCTGATGCGCGCAGTCAGGCTCAGCTTCGCGGTCGCGGATGCGCACCGCGAGGTACGGCGCGCCGCCGATGTCGTGACCCGGCGGGGCGGCGGGCGCGGCGCGGTGCGCGAGGTGTGCGATCACCTGCTCGCGCTCGAGGCGCGCCGGGCGCGCGCGCGATGATCTATCGCCTGCTGGCGATGCTTGCGCTGGTGGCGCTGATCGTCGGTGTCGTGGTGCTCTCCGGAGCGCAGCGCGAGAGCGCGGCGCCCGCCACCGTCGGGCCGCTGCACGACCCGGGTTATGCCGCCCGCAGGGCGCGCCTCATCCAGACCGGCTCCGACGGACGAGCGCTGTACACACTCGACGCCGCGCAGATTCAACAGCAGCCGAACCAGGGAACGGTGGACCTGCAACAGGTGCAGCTCGGATTTCGCGACACCAGCGGCACTGAATGGAGCGCGCGCGCCGATCGTGGCGAGCTCGCCCAGGAGAGCGGCGTGGTGCAGCTCGAGGGTGGCGTGCGGCTCGCCGGCGTGCTGCCGGACATGGGCGAGCCCGCCGCGATCTCCACCGAGCGCCTCGCGTTCGACACCCGATCGCAGATCGTCACGACGCGCGATCCGGTCACGCTGCTCGTGTCGGGACGAGAGCTGCACGCGCAAGGGCTGATCGCCAGGTTGAAGGAGCGTCACGTGCAGTTAGAATCGGCCGTGCATGGCTCGTTCCTGCCGTAAACTGCTGCTGGCCGCGGCGCTCGCCAGCGGCGCGGCCGCGGCGCCGGCGCCACCGCCTGCGCCGCCCCCCGCCCAGCAGCCGATCAACCTGGACGCGGCCTCCACCGAGGTCGACGGCCGCACCAACACGCTGGCATTCAACGATGTCGTCATATCGCAGGGAGCCACCCGGGTGCAGGCGGAGCACGCGCATGCCACCGGACTGAACTTCGCCAACAGCCGCTGGACGTTCGACGGCAAGGTGCGCATCGACGCGGAGCAGCACGGCAGCCTGCGCTCCGACCAGGCGACGATCGAATTCAGGGACAACCGCATTGCGCGCGCCACGGTCACCGGCAAACCCGCCGAGTTCGAGCAGCAGCGCACCGACTCCGGGCAGCTGGCGCGCGGTCACGCGGGCGAGATCGTCTATGACCTGAACGACGGAACCGTGCGCTTGAGCGACGACGCCTGGCTGACGGACGGACAGAACGAGATCTCGGGCCCCCTGCTGGTGTACAACATCCGCGCGCAGCGCGTGCAGGCCGCCGCATCGCCCGGCACCGATCAGCGTGTGCACATCACCATCGCGCCACGCGTCGTGCCGGGGCCGGGCAAGATCGAGCCGGTGAAACCGCCACCGCACCCGACCGGGCAGCCATGAGCGCCCTGCAGGCTACGGGACTCGCCAAGAGCTACAGGTCCCGTCAAGTCGTGCGCGACCTGTCGCTCGAGCTCGAGCGCGGTGAGGTCGTGGGACTCCTCGGGCCTAATGGTGCCGGCAAGACCACCGCCTTCTACATGATCGTCGGGCTCGTGCCGTGCGACGCGGGCCGCATCCGCCTGGACGACACCGACATCACGCTGCTGCCGATGCACCGCCGGGCGCAGCTCGGCCTCGGCTACCTGCCGCAGGAGGCCTCGGTGTTCCGCAAGCTGACGGTGGAAAACAATGTGCTGGCCATTCTCGAGACCCGGCCGGACCTGGAGCGCGCGGCGCGCCAGCAGCGCCTCGAGCAGCTGCTCGAGGAGCTGCGCATCGGCCACGTGCGCAGAACCCTCGGCATGGCGCTCTCGGGCGGGGAGCGGCGGCGCGTCGAGATCGCCCGCGCGCTCGCGGCCGAGCCGCGCTTCATGCTCCTGGATGAGCCGTTTGCGGGCGTGGATCCGCTGTCCGTGCTCGATATCCAGCGCATCATCCGCGAGCTGACGCACCGCGGCATCGGCGTCCTGATCACTGACCATAATGTGCGCGAAACCCTGGGCGTGTGCGCCCGGGCCTACATCGTCAATCAGGGCACGGTCATCGCGTCCGGGAGTGCGGAAGAAGTCCTTGCCAACCCCCAAGTCCGTGAGGTGTACTTGGGTGAGTCGTTCCGGCTGTGAGCTCTTCGGATTGTTTAAAGCCAAATCCCTTGTTTTTCAAATAGTTCCACCATGCTGAAACCCTCTCTGCAGCTGAAGCTGGGTCAACAACTGACCATGACCCCGCAGCTGCAGCAGGCGATCCGGCTCCTGCAGCTGCCGGCGCTCGAGCTGCAGGCACACATCCGCGAGCTCCTCGAGACGAACGTGATGCTCGAGCCCGACGAGGCCGAGGCCAGCGGCACGTTCGAGGTGGCGGTGACCGCCGCCGAGCAGCCCAAGCCCCCGGAGCGCGCTACCGAGAGCACGGTCGAGGTGCTCGAAGAGGGCTGGGGTGATCACAGCGTCGGACCCGCCGAGACCCCCTGGAGCGGCGACGAGGACGAGCGCCACCAGGAATACGTCGACGAGAGCGGCAAGTCGCTGCAGGATCACCTGATGTGGCAGCTGGAGCTCGCAGGCCTGGCGCCGCGGGAGCTCGCGGTGGCGCGCGCCATCGTCGACGCCATCAGCGACGACGGCTATCTCACCGAATCGCTCGCCGAAATCGCCCACACGCTGCGCCCGGAGCTCGAGTGCTCGACCGAGGAAGTGCACGGCGTGCTCGAGCGGGTACAGACCCTCGACCCCCCGGGCATCGGCGCGCGCTCGGTGGCCGAGTGCATCGAGCTGCAGCTGCGGCAACTGGACCCGGCCACCCCCGGCTTCGGCACCGCGCTGCAGATCGCGCGCGCGCACCTCGAGCTGGTGGCGCAGCGCGAGCTGACGCTGCTGCGCCGCGAGCTGCGCGCCACCGAGGAGGAGCTCGATGCGGCGCTCGCCCTGGTGCGCTCCTGCCATCCGCGCCCCGGGGCCACCGTGTGCGCCGGCAGTGCGCAGTACGTGGTCCCGGATGTGTTCGTGCGCCGCACCGAGCACGGCTGGGGCGTGGAGATCAACCCGGCGACGCTGCCACGCGTGCGGCTCAATCAGGGCTACGCCAGCCTCATCGGGCGCAACGCCAGCCACGCGAGCATGCGCGCGCAGCTGCAGGAGGCGCGCTGGCTGCTCAAGAGCCTGGAGATCCGCCACGAGACCCTCATGAAAGTCGCCCGCTCCATCGTCGAGCGCCAGACGGCGTTCCTCGAGCAGGGCGAGGAGCACATGCGGCCGATGATTCTCAAGGACATCGCCGAAGCGGTCGCGATGCACGAATCGACGGTCTCGCGCGTCACCTCCGGCAAGTACATGCACACGCCGCGCGGGGTCTTCGAGCTGCGCTACTTCTTCTCGAGCCAGGTGGAAGGCGCCGACGGCTCCGGCACCTCCTCCACCGCCATCCGCGCCAAGATCCGCAAGCTCGTCAAGGAAGAGGACGCGGACGCCCCCTTGAGCGACGGGCGCATCGCGGAACTGCTCTCGGTGGAGGGCATTCCGGTGGCGCGCCGCACGGTCGCCAAGTACCGCGAAGCGATGGGCATCGCGGCCTCCAACGAGCGCCGGCGAGCGGGGCTGAAACAGATGTGAGCCAATGCGCAAGCGCCTCAAGACAGCACACAGGAGACGGACCATGCAGCTCAGCGTCACCGGACACCACGTCGAAGTCACCCCGTCGTTGCGGGGCTATGTGGAGAAGAAGCTCGAGCGCATCGGCAGACACTTTGATCAGGTCATCGACGTGCACTGTGTGTTGACGGTAGAGAAGCTGCGACAGAAGGCCGAAGCCACGCTGCACGTGAGCGGCAGCGCCATCTACGCGGACGCCACCGAAGAAGACATGTACGCCGCCATCGATCTGCTCGCGGACAAGCTGGACCGCTGCATCAAGAAACACAAGGAAAAGCGCGCCGACCACCATGCCGCCGAGGGACGCCGCGCGCTGCGGGTGTAAGCCGCGCCATGGAAGCGCGGCCGCGGGACTTGCGGCGGCAGTGCCCCGTGGATAACCATTGAGGCGTGCGCATCATCATCCTCAGCGGGCTGTCCGGGTCCGGCAAGAGCGTGGCCCTGCACATGCTCGAGGACCTCGGCTTCTACTGCATCGACAATATCCCGGCGGCGCTGCTGAAGCCGTTCGTCTCCTACACGGTGCGCAGGCCCGAGACCACCTACGAGCGCACCGCCATCGGGCTCGACGCACGCAATACCGCCGCCGAGGTGGCCAGCGTGCCGCAGCTGGTCGATGAGCTCAAACGCAGCGGCCTGCAGTGCGAGGTGATCTTCCTGGTCGCAGCCGAGGACGAGCTGCTGCGGCGCTTCGCGGAAACGCGCCGCAAGCATCCCATGAGTCGCAGCGACGTCGGCCTGCGCGAGGCGATGACCATGGAACGCGCACTCCTCGAGCCGATCGCCTCGGTCGCCGACCTGCTGATCGACACCTCGCGCCTGAGCGTGCACGCCCTGCGTGACATCGTACACAAGCGCGTCGAGCAGCGCAGCGCCGGACGGCTGTCGATCAGCTTCGAGTCCTTCGGTTTCAAACGCGGCATCCCCGGTGACGCCGATTTCGTGTTCGACGCGCGGGCGCTCCCCAACCCCTACTGGGAGCCGGGCCTGCGCAACCTCACCGGCCGCGATCCCGAGGTCATCCGTTTCCTCGAGACCCACACCAACGTGGCGACGCTGGTGGCCGACATCGCGCGCTTCGTGCGCGGCCGCGTGCCGGAGTACCAGGCGAGCAACCGCGGCTACCTCACGGTGGCGGTCGGATGCACCGGCGGCCAGCACCGCTCGGTGTACATCGTCGACCGCCTGGCCGAGGAGTTCGCCGGCGAATTCCGCAACGTCACGGCGCGCCACAGCGGCCTGCCGGGCGCCAAGCTCTTTCAGCCGCCCCCGCGGGCGGCGAGCGGCGCGCAGGTGGCGCAGGACGCCGCGACGGAATAGCCGCGCTGCGCCTGGCCCGGGGGCGCGGCCTGAGAGCGCTCGAGCCGATCCGACTTTCGGCTCAGGTCGCCTGCGCGACCCCGGCGGCTGTCATCACCTGCGGCAGCTTCTCGCCGCTCATGAACGCCATCAGCGCCGAGCGCGCCTCCATGGCATCGCGGTAGCCGAGCTCGATCAGCGCGCGCGTGTAGCCGGCCTCGAACATGAGGTAGCTCGCCAGCTGGTAGCCGGATTCGTCGCGCCCGCCGATCACCCGCAGCAGCACCCGCAGCCCCTGCGGCATCTCGCGCACGTGGCGCGAGGCGATCTCGCGCGGATCGACACTCGGCGCCAGCATCAGCGTCTCGATCGGCCGTTCGCCGCGGGCGGCCTGCGGCGCGCTGTGCACCAGCGTGTTGATGCGTTCGAGCTGCTCGAGATCGCCGTAGATCTGGTCGGTGAACAGCGTGTCGAGCATGTAGCCGAAGATCTCGCCCGGCGTCGGCATGACGGTGTGCAGGCGGTCGACGGTCACGCCGGCGGCGCGCCGCGCGCGCACGCCGATCACCAGCAGGCGATCGGCCCCCAGATGGATCGCCGGGCTCAGGGGGTGGATCTGGCGCATGGCGCCGTCGCCGAAGTACTCCTCACCGATCCTGATGGGCGGGAACAGCAGCGGGATGGCGGCGCTCGCCATCAGGTGATCGACCGTCATCTCGGTGCGGCAGCCGACGCGCTGCACACGGGCCCAGTCGCCGATGGAGTCGATGCCGTCGTAGAAGGCGACCGAGCGGCCGGTGGCGTAGCTGGTGGAGCACAGCGCGAGCGCCCGCAGGTGCCCGCGCGCGATGCTGCGGCGGATGCCGCTGCAGTCCACATGCACGCCCAGCAGCTCGCGCAGCGGCGTGTTGTCGAGCATCGATCTGGGCGGCGACAGCACCAGCCCGCCGGAGACCAGCGCCAGCACCCAGTGGGCGCCGGCGCGCATCATGTGCCGCGCGTCCACGTGAAAGACCTGGCTCGAGCGGAAGTTCGCCCACACCTGCTCCAGTCCCGCGACCGCGCGCCGCCAGTGATGCGCTTCGGCGGCCAGCACGCCCGCCGCCACCGCGCCCGCGGAAGTGCCGACGATGATCTGGAACGGATTGCGCGACCGTGGCAACAGCTCGGCGAGCGCCCGCAGCACGCCCACCTGGTACGCCGAGCGCGCGCCGCCGCCGGTCAGCACCAGCCCGACGGTCGGGCGGAGGTCGGGTCTGATCGCAGTGTCGCCGAAGCCATCCATAGGTGAATACACTCCACCGGCCATTATGAAACCGCCGGCGCCGGAGCCTGTGTGATGGAAGTAGCAACATACTGGTCGGTGCCCGTGTAGCGCTGCTCACTCATGACAGCGCGAGTCTAACCGCCAACAGCTGAACCTGCGCGGAACTACCTGCGCTCAGTTCGGCGTCAGGATAAGCGTGTGCTCGGCCGGCCCCGGCAGAAACGGCAGCGGCGTACCCCGCGCCCACTGCATGAACCCGGCGTGGTAATACGGCGACAGCGGATGCCCGCTCTGTCCGCCCGGCAGCTGCAGGTAACCCTGCTCCTCGTGGCCGGGGGAGACGGCAAAGCGCTCGGAGGCGCCGAACATCGCGCCGTCCTGCACCCGCGGCATGTCGTGGTCGCCCGGCAGTTCCAGGGTCGGCATGTCGAGGAATGAGGCGAGCCACGGCAGGACACGCGACAGCGGATGACGGATTTGCACCAGGTTATGCGCACCCCAGGTGCAGTGCGCGAGCTCGGGGCAGCTCGCGCCGAGCTCGGCGATGGTGGCGTCGAGCTGTGCACGCAGGAACTGCGGCCAGCCGGGATAGCTCTTCGCCAGCAGATGCAGCGGCTGCGCGCTGACGAGCTGCCACAGCGGACCTTCGAACTGCGCCGGCGGCGCCGCGCCCTGCTCCGCCTCGAGGCCCAGCCCCGCGAGCAGCATGTCCCACACCGCCTGCCGGGTGCGCTCGTGATAGGCGCGCACCAGGCGGTAGCCGACCGAGTCGACGCTCGCCCGGGCGTTCCAGCCCTCGATGAGCTGCCGAAATTGCGCGCGGCGCGGGTGATCGTGCAGCGCCTCTTCATCGAGCACGCTCAGCAGCAGCGTGCGCCAGCGCGCCAGGAACACGGCGCGGTCATCGAGCTGGATACGCAGCATGTCCGCGGGGGTGATGTTGCCCTGCAAGGCCAGCAGATCGTCGCGGATCTGGCCGGCGCGCGCCCCGAGATCGTATTGCGCACCGAGCGCCGCCACGTCCCCGCCGATGAGTTGCAGCTGATGATCGTCGGAGGCCACGCGCGCATTGGCGGTCCAGATGCGACCCAGCGGCGGGTCCACGATCCGCGGGTGATCCGCCACGGTGGTCCAGGGCGCGCCGCCGCTGGCGCGCGTCGCTCCGGTGTCCTCGGGGATGCGCCCGTAGATGGTCCAGCCGATGTGGCCCCGCTCGTCGCCGATCACCACGTTCTGGTGGGGAATGCCCACGGCGGGGGCGAGCGCGAGCGCCTCGGCGACCGAGGTGGCGCGCTCGAGCGCCATGAGACCTAAGTTGGTCGCCGCCGGATTCTGCGCCAGCCAGGCGCCGAACCAACAGCTGTGCTGCGCCTCATCGGCGCGCAGCAACACGCCCGCGGGCGCGGACTTCACCTCCAACACGATCGGGGCCTCACCGTGCACTCGGATCTCCTCGCGCACCACCGACAGCGCCACCGGGCCCGAGGGCGTCGTCAGCTCGTGCTGCCCCACCGCGGTGCACGGCACGCGGCTGACATCCAGCCAGGTGCCGTAACTGTTGGTGAAGCCCCAGGCGATGTGTCCGTTCGACCCGCAGACCAGCAGCGGCGCTCCGGGCAGCGTGACGCCGTTCAGGTCGAGGGCCTGTGCGCCGGAGGCGATCCGCAGGCGGGCGTGATACCACAGCGGCGGCACCCGCAGCCCGAGGTGCATGTCGTTGGCGACGAGCGCGGCGCCGGTCGCGGTCAGGCGGCCCGCGACCGCCCAGCTGTTGCTGCCCGCCGCCGGCGCGCGCGGGACGCTCCCGGACACGGCCGCCGCAGCGCTGCCGGTGCGCACATCCAGCACCTCCGCGGGCGGCACCGCAGGCTCCGCCGCGCTCACCGCGCCCTGCGCAGGGGCCACGGGCGCATCCCAGCTGGTTCCGGCCGGGTACAGGAAGCTCAAGCCGCACTTCCAGCGCGCGCCGCACAGCGCGCCTCCAAGCCGCGCGTTGATCTCCTGGCGCAGGATCTCGCGCCGCAGGCCGTTCGCCTGCAGATCCCACCACATCGCATGCTCGATGAGGATCGTGTCCTCCGGGCGCCACGGGAGCGGGGGTGCGCCCAGCACCCAGTACTCCCACGGGCGTCCGGCAAGGTCTGCGACCCCGGCGTTCACGCCGCGCGCGTAGGCCTCGAGCAGCGCGCGCTCGGCGGGGGCTGCCTGCGCGAGCACCTCGCGGGCGACCGTGCGAAACCTGAACAGGCGGGCCCTGCGGTCCTGCTCGAGAGCCACCCCGCCGAACAGCTCCGCCAGCTCCCCGGCGGCGAGCCGCCGCGAGAGGTCCATCTGGAAATAGCGGTCCTGCGCGTGCACGAAACCGCTGGCGTACGCGAGGTCTGCGCGGTCGGTGGCCTCGATGGTGGGCACGCCGCGTGAATCGCGCGTGATGCGCACGGCACCCGTGAGGCCCGACGCAGCGAGCGCCCCGTCCAGCCGCGGCAGCGAGGCCCGCAACAGCAGCCAGCCGAGGGCGAGCGCCGCGAGCAGCAGCACGGCGGCGGCGGCGCCGAGGTACTTCAGCGTCCGCATGCGCGCGCAGCTTTCAGTTCAGCGTGACCTTCAGGATCTGCATGGAGTTGGTGCCGCCCTGCACTCCCGAGAGCTCACCCTTGGTGAGAATCACCAGGTCGCGCTTCTTCACCAGTTGCAGCTCGAGCAGCCGCGTGAACAGCGCGCGGTAGAGGCTCTCGGTGGAGTTATCCGGGCAGGTGACGTCGAAGATCACCGGGTAGACGCCGCGGTAGAGCGTCACGCGCCGGCGGGTCGCTTCGTGGCGCGTGAACGCGTACACCGGGATGTCGGAGCGGATGCGCGACATCCACAGGGGCGTGGCGCCCGATTCGGTCAGCGCCACGATGGCGCGCACCTTCATGTGATTGGCCGTGTACATGACGGCCATGGCGATCGCTTCCTCGGTGCCCTGGAACTGGCCCTCCTTGATGCGCTGGCGGGGGCGGGTGTGGGTGAGCTGATACTTCTCGGCCCCTTCGATGACCTGGGCCATCGCCTGCACCGCCTTGACGGGATAGCGTCCGGCGGCGGTCTCGGCGGACAGCATCACCGCATCGGTGCCGTCGATCACCGCGTTGGCGACGTCGCTCACCTCGGCGCGCGTCGGCACCGGGTTCTGGATCATGGACTCCATCATCTGCGTCGCGGTGATCACCACGCGATTGTGCGTGCGGGTCTGATGGATGATGGTCTTCTGCAGGCCGGTGAGCTCCGCGTAGCCCATCTCCACGCCCAGGTCCCCGCGCGCCACCATGACCACATCGCTCGCCTCGATGATGCCGGCGAGATTCTCGACGGCTTCGTGGCGCTCGACCTTGGCCACCAGGCGTGCCTGGCCGCCGGCGGTGCGCAGCAGCGCGCGCGCCTGCTCCATGTCGGCGGCGTCGCGCGCGAACGATACCGCCATGTAATCCACGCCCTCCTCGGCGACGAACTGGATGTCCTCGTGGTCGCGCGCCGACACCGCGGGCGCCGAGATGCCGCCGCCCTGACGGTTGACCCCCTTGCGATCGGAGAGCTCGCCGCCGACGCGCACGCGGGTGTCGATCGTCGTGTCGCCGACACGCTCGACGTCCAGCACGATCTGCCCGTCATTGAGCAGCAGGGTATCGCCGGCGGCGACGTCACGCGGCAGATCCTGGTAGGCGACGCCGACCCTGGCTTCAGTGCCGGCCTTGGGATCGAGCGCGGTGTCGAGCGTGAAGGCGGCGCCTTCGGCGAGCTGCACGGGGCCGTCGCGAAAACACTCGATACGGATCTTGGGTCCCCCCAGGTCCAGCAGCACGCCGACGCACTTGTCGGCGCGCTGCGCGGCCTCGCGCACCAGCGCCAGGCGCCGCCGGCGGTCCGCGACCGTGCCGTGCGAGGCGTTGAGGCGCGCAACGTCCACACCGGCGCGCATCATTTCCGTTAGCACCTCGAGTGAGTCGGTGGCCGGCCCCATCGTGGCGACGATCTTGGTGCGTCTCAACATGGCTCAAGCGCGCTCGGCCGCGCGAGCGCGCTCCTCGAGAATGGCGACCGCCGGCAGTGTCTTGCCTTCGACGAACTCGAGGAATGCGCCGCCGCCGGTGGAGATGTAGGAGATGCCGTCCTCGACCCCGTATTTCTCGATGGCGGCGAGCGTATCGCCGCCGCCGGCGAGCGAGAAGGCCTTGCCGCGCGCGATCGCCTGCGCGATGGCGCGCGTGCCTTCGCCGAACTGCACGAACTCGAACACCCCCACCGGTCCGTTCCAGATGATGGTGCCGGCGGCCTGCAGCAGCGTGCTGCAGCGGTCGGCGGTGTCAGGCCCGATGTCCAGAATCAGGTCGTCGGCGCGCACCTCGCTCGCCGCACGTACATCCGCGTGCGCCGTGGCGGCGAATTCCTTGCCGACCACGACATCCGTCGGCAGCAGGATCTGCGTGTCGTGCGCGCGCGCCTTGTCCAGCAGGCGGCGCGCGACATCCAGCATCTCCGCCTCGTACAGGGACTTGCCCACGGCGACGCCGGTCGCGGCGAGAAAGGTATTGGCGATGCCGCCGCCCACGATCAGCTGGTCGACTTTCTCGAGCAGCGACTCGAGCACCAGCAGCTTGGTGGAGACCTTGGAGCCGCCGACGATCGCCACCAGGGGCCTCGCGGGCTTCTGCAGCGCGCGCTCCAGGGCATCCAGCTCACTCACCAGCAGGGGACCTGCGCAGGCCAGCGGCGCGTAGCGGGCCACGCCGTGGGTGCTCGCCTCGGCGCGGTGGGCAGTGCCGAAGGCGTCCATCACGAACACCTCGCACAGGGCGGCCATGCGGCGTGACAGCTGCTCGTCGTTCTCTTTCTCGCCCTTGTTGAAGCGCACGTTCTCGCACAGCACGGCGCTGCCGGCGGCACAATCGACGCCGTCCAGCCAGTGCTTGCGCAGCGGCACGGGTTTGCCGAGCAGCTCCGAGAGGCGCACCGCCACCGGGGCGAGTGTCAGCGCTTCGGTCGCCTGTCCCTCCTTTGGCCGGCCGAGGTGCGAGATGACGAACACCCTGGCCTGCTGGTCGAGCGCGTAGCGGATGGTCGCCAGAGCTGCGCGGATTCGGGCATCGCTGGTCACCACCCCGTCCTGCACCGGCACGTTCAGGTCTTCCCTGATGAGGACCCGCTTGTTGCGCAGGTCCGTGTCGGCCATGCGCAAAACCTTCATGAGGTGCGCGACCACGCCAGCGTGGTGTCGATCATGCGGTTGGAGAATCCCCACTCATTGTCATACCAGGCGCACACCTTGACCAGCGTGCCCTCGATCACCTTGGTGAGCGTCGCGTCGAACACCGAGGAGTGCGCATCGTGGTTGAAGTCCATCGACACCAGCGGCGCGTCGTTGTAGGCGAGGATCCCCTGCAGCGCACCGGCCGCCGCCTGCTGCAGGGCCTTGTTCACTTCCTCCACCGACGTGGCGCGCCGGGCGGTGAAGGTGAGATCCACCAGCGACACGTTGATGGTCGGCACCCGTACGGCGAAGCCATCGAGCCTACCCTTGAGCTCGGGCAGCACCAGGCCCACGGCGGCGGCGGCGCCGGTCTTGGTCGGGATCTGCGACATGGTCGCCGAGCGGGCACGCCGCAGGTCGGGGTGATAGACGTCCGTCAGCACCTGATCGTTGGTGTAGGCGTGAATGGTGGTCATGATGCCGGCCGTGATACCCACCTTGTCGTGCAGCACCTTGGCGACGGGTGCCAGGCAGTTGGTGGTGCAGGAAGCGTTGGAGATCACGGTGTAGCCGCTCTTCAGCACGTTATGGTTCACGCCGAACACGATGGTGGCATCGACATCGTCGCCGCCGGGGGCGGAGATCACCACCCTCTTCGCACCTCCCTTGAGGTGCGCGCCGGCCTTCGCCTTGCTGGTGAACAGTCCCGTGCACTCGAGCACGTAGTCCGCCCCCACCTCGCCCCAGGGAACCTTGGCGGGGTCGCGCTCGGCATACACGCGGATGCGATCGCCGTTCACCACCATGTAGTCGCCGTCGACCTGCACCTGGCCGTCGAACCTGCCGTGCACGGTGTCGTAGCGCGTCAGGTGCGCGTTGGCCCTGGAGTCGCACAGGTCGTTGAGCGCCACGATCTGCAGCTGCCCGGTGCGCTTGCTCTCGTACAGCGCACGCAGAACGTTGCGCCCGATGCGCCCATAACCGTTGATGCCGACCTTGATTGCCATGCGCTCATTCCTCCAGCAGTTGGCGTATGTGTCGGGAGATATTATCGGCGCTGAAGCCAAAATGCGGAAACACGTCGGCCGCCTTGCCCGAGGCGCCGAAACGGTCGATGCCGAGCACCCGGCCGGTGCTGCCCACGTAACGCCACCAGCTCTGGGTCGCACCCGCCTCCACCGCCAGGCGGCGCGTCACGGCGCGCGGCAGGACGCTCTCGCGGTACGCATCGTCCTGCGCGTCGAACGTCTCGGTCCCCGGCATCGACACCAGCCGCACGCGGCGGCCGGCGGCGTTCGCCGCCGCTACCGCCTGCGCCGCGATGCCGACCTCGGAACCGGTGGCGATCACCAGGACTTCAGGCGTGCCGCTGCAATCGAGCAGAACGTAGCCGCCGCGGCGGATGTCGGCGAGCTGCGCCGGCGTGCGCGGCTGCTGCGGCAGCGGCTGGCGGGTGAGCGCCAGCGCCGTCGGGCCCTGGCGCTCGATGGCGAGCGTCCAGGCGACGGCGGTCTCCGCCGCATCACACGGACGCCACAGACTCATGTGCGGCATGGCGCGCAGGCTGCTCAAGTGCTCGATCGGCTGGTGGGTCGGCCCGTCCTCGCCGAGGCCGATGGAGTCATGCGTGTACACCAGGATGACGCGCAGGCTCATCAGGCAGCCGAGCCGCACGGCGTTGCGTGCGTAGTCGGAGAACACCAGGAACGTGCCGCCGTAGACGATGAAGCCACCGTGCAGCGAGATGCCGTTCATGATCGCCGTCATGCCGAACTCGCGCACGCCGTAATGCAGGTAGTCGCCCGCTGCCTGCGCGGGCGTGATGGTGCGCGCGCCCTTGAACAGCGTGTTGTTCGACCCGGTGAGATCGGCGGAACCGCCCACAATCTCCGGCAGCGCGGGAGCGAGCACGTTGAGCACCGCCTGCGCGGACTGGCGCGTGGCCTGGGGGGCCGCCTGCTTGAGCAGCGTCTCGAGCGTCTGCGCCGCGGTCTGCTGCCAGTTGCGCGGCAGATCCCCGCGCATGCGGCGCTCGAACTCGCGCGCCTCCGCGGGGAACGCCTGCGCGTAGCGCGCCAACAGCTCCCGCCACGCTGCCTCGAGCGCCGCTCCCTTGACGCGCTGATCCCACGCGGCGCGAATCTCCTCCGGCACCACGAACGGCGCATGGGGCCAGCCGAGCTGCAGGCGCGCCGCGGCCACCTCCTCCGCGCCCAGCGCCTCGCTATGCGCCTCCTTGGTGCCCTGTCGGTGAGGCGCGCCGTAGCCGATGATGGTCTTGCAGCAGATCAGCGACGGACGATCGCCCGCCGCGCGCGCCGCCTGGATCGCGCCGCTCACCGCGCCGGCATCGTGTCCATCGACGTTGGGCACCACGTGCCAGCCGTAGCCGGCAAAGCGCTCCGGAGTGTTGTCGGTGAACCAGCCGCTCACCTTCCCGTCGATCGAGATACCGTTGTCGTCGTAGAAGACAATGAGTTTCCCCAGCCCGAGCGTGCCCGCCAGCGAGCAGGCCTCGTGGGACACCCCTTCCATCAGGCAGCCGTCACCGCAGAAGGCGTAGGTGTAGTGATCGACCAGGTTGAAGCCGGGACGGTTGAACTGCGCTCCGAGCAGCCGTTCCGCGAGCGCCATACCGACCGCGTTGGCGAGTCCCTGGCCCAGCGGCCCCGTCGTGGTCTCGATACCGCAGTGCGGGTCGTATTCGGGGTGGCCGGGCGTTTTGCTGCCGAGCTGGCGGAAGTGCTGCAGGTCCTCGATGGTGAGCGGGTAGCCGGTAAGATACAGCAGCGAATACAACAGCATCGAGCCGTGACCGTTCGAGAGCACGAAGCGATCGCGGTCCGCCCAGCGCGGATTTGCCGGGTTGTGCCGCAGAAAATCCCCCCACAGGACCTGGGCGATGTCGGCCATGCCCATCGGCATGCCGGGGTGTCCGGAGTTCGCGCGCTCCACCGCGTCCATGGACAGTGCGCGGATGGCGTTGGCGAGTTCGCGGCGTGTAGTCATGCGGCTCTTGGGGCGGCGCGCGGCCGCCTGCTCAGTCTCCGACGGCAGGTGCCGCGCTTCGGCTCGAGGCGCGCGCACGGTGCAGGGGCGCGCATTCTCCACCAGTCGCGCCCGTTGCTCAATCGGGCTGGCATAATCCAAGGACCTGAGCCGGCGTACGCTCCGAGGCGACTTAAGTTCCCGCAGACGCGACTTGGGCGCGGGCCTGTTTCACATTACGCGCACACGGGAGCGATACGGGGTCATGTCGCACGCGGCTGACGCCCCTCGCGCGGCGACCTGGTTCACTGCCTGCGCCACAGGGGCTCTGCTACGCTCCCGTCATGAGCGCAGTGCGTCTGACTCACTTTACCGACCCGCACCTCTACGGCGACGAAAACGAATCGCTGCGTGGAGTGGCGACGCTGCCGGCGCTGACCGCGGCGCTGGCCCACGCGCGTGCGCGCGACTGGCCACCGGATGCGCTGCTGGTGACCGGTGATCTGGTGCAGGATGACCCGGCGGGATACCCGCACTTCCGCCGCCTGTTTGGTGCGCTGGGGCTGCCGGTGCTGTGCCTGCCCGGCAATCACGATGAGCCCCAGGCCATGCAGCGCGAGCTCTCCGGAGAGCCCTTCGTGCTCGGCGGTTTCGTCGACCTGGGACGCTGGCGTATCGTGCTGCTCGACAGCTGCCTGCCGGGCTCGGCCAGCGGCGCCCTGAGCGCGCCGGCCCTCGCCGCGCTCGAGGAGGCCCTGGCAGGCGCCGGCACGCGCCATTGCATGGTGTGCCTGCACCACCATCCGGTGCCGATGGCCAGCCGCTGGCTCGATCGCGTGGGGCTGACGAATGCGGCCGAATTCCTGCATGTCATCGACGGGCATCGTAACGTACGCGCCATCGTGTGGGGCCATGTACATCAGAGTTACGACGCCCTGCGCCAGGGCGTGCGGCTGCTGGCGACGCCTTCGACCTGCGCGCAGTTCCTGCCGAACGCCGACGAATTCGCGGTGGACCGCCGCCCGCCGGGCTATCGCACGCTCGAGCTGCACGCCGACGGCTCGCTGCTGACGGAGGTCGTATGGGTCGAACGGCATGCCGGTGGTTCCTCGCGCTCGGCCTGCTCGGCAGCCTGACCGCTCACGCCGCCGGCCCGGTGTGGGCAGTCCGCGGCGCACACAACACCGTATACCTGGCAGGTTCCGTGCACTTGCTGCCGGCGCAGGACGCAGTGCTGCCGTCGGCGTTCGACCGCGCCTACGCGGACTCGGGCCAGCTCGTGATGGAGCTCGATCTGGGCCAACTCGATCCGCTGCAGGTGGCCGGCTGGATGACGGAGCATGGCGCGCTGCCGGCCGGCAGTACGCTGCGTGGCGTGCTCGGGGAGCCGCGCTACACGCGTGTCAGTGCCGCGGCGGCCGACCTCGGCCTCTCGATGGAGCTTCTCGACGGCCAGTCGCCCTGGGTCGTGGGGATCGAGCTCGCCGACCTCCAGTACCTGCATCTGGGGTTCGATCCGCAACAGGGCGTCGAGGCGCAGCTCGTGCAGCGCGCGCAATCCGACAGCAAGCCGACCGCGGGCCTGGAGACTCTGTCCGAAGAGCTCGGCAGTCTGGAGACGCTGTCTCGCGAGGATCAATTGCGGCTGCTCGACCAGACGCTGAGTGAGCTGAAGGAGTCCGCCGGCGAGATGCAGGCGGTGCTCAGCGCCTGGCGCCGCGGCGACGCTGCCCGGCTCGCCGACCTGCTGGCGCGCGAGTACCGCGCCTTCCCGGCGCTCTATCGCCCGCTGGTGACCCAGCGCAATCAGCGCTGGCTGCCGCAGATCGAGCAGCTCCTGCACGGCGAGCGCAACTGCCTGGTGATCGTGGGCGCGTTGCACCTGGTGGGTGAGGGAGGGTTGCTCGAGCTGCTGCGCAAGGACGGGTTTGCGCCGGCGCAGCTGAATTAGTCGTAGGCCGCAGGCCCGGATCGCAAAACAGGACTTTCGCGGCCGCCGCAAGTACGTCCCTGTAGGCTGCGGGCGCGCCTTTCCGCGCTTCGCAATCCTGCTTCGCGCGGAAAGCCCTGGGTTTGCCGTCCTGGCAAACCCGCTCGGCGCGCTGCGCCTCGCCCCTGGCGCGCACGCCCGCGAAACTCCTGTTTTGCGCTCACGCCTGCTCCCGCTTTCTTCACCCGCGCTGCCGAGCGGCGCGTGCCGAGTAGAAGCGCCACAACGGCACCGCCAGCACGGCGGTCCACGCCAGCACCAGCCAGCCCACGAAGCCATCGAAGCGGCTGAGCAGAAAGCCCAGCGGCGCGCCGCGCGCCGGCCGTGTCAGCTCGTGCGCGACCAGCATCACCCACACCCAGCCCGCGTGCAGCCCGGCGCAGGCGGCGATGTTGCCGGTCGCCGCGCGCACCAGGCCGAGGAGCACGCCCACCGCCAGCAGCGCGAGGAACGCATCGACGATGCCCGCCGGCTGCGCCCACGAGTGCAGCGTCCCGGCCAGCAGCTCCAGGCCGCTGCGCGGCGTGACCTGCGCGGGCGCGATGTGGTGGCTGGCGAGAAAGTGCGTCGCCGCGTACAACAGCGCCGTCAGCAGCACGGCAAGGCGCGTCCCGGACTCGCGTTCGATCGCGGTGTGCATCGCACCGCGCAGGAACGTCTCCTCGATGAACGCCACCGCGAAGCCGCTGACCAGGCGCAGCGCAGCGAGCCGCAGCAGATCCGCGCCGCTGAAGTCTGCGGCCGGCGTCCACTCCAGCAGCCCGAGCGCACTCATCAAGCCCACCACCGCCAGCATGCTCGCCACGCCGAGGATGAGCGCGAGCGACATCTCGCGCAGGAACGCGCGGCGCGGCAGCCCGTATCCGAGGCTGGTGCGGTCGGCGAGCCTCAGGTGCCGCGCGATGAGCACGAACCCCACCAGCAACGCGAGCATGCCGATGCGCTCGCCGACGCGGTGGAACGGGAAGTCGAAAAAGGGGTGCAGCAGCGTCCACGCCGGGTAGCTGAATACGGCGATGGCCGCCAGCGCCAGCGCCATCAGTGCCAGAAACCAGGCAAAAGCTCGCATCGCTTCATGACTCGCTTGCCACGGCCGCCCCGATCCGACTAGCTTATGTGCTTCCCACTGCGGTGAGGAGTCATGCCGGCACCCCCCGTGCAGCCGATCGTCATCTGGTTCGGCCGGGTCGGGGACCTGATCCTGCTGTCCGCGCTACTGGAAATCCTGCATCGTCGCTTCGGCAGTCCGTGTCACGTCATCGGCGCCGGCGCCTGGCTGGGTGAGATCTACGCGGCGCACGCCGATGTGGCGCGCGTGTCGTGCCTGCATCGCTACACCGCCTGGGCATTCGACCCCACCTGGTGGCGCACGCGGCGGGCGCTGCGCGCCAGCCGCGCCGGCCCGGTCTATGTCTGCGAGACCGATCTGCGCAAGCTGGCGAGAATCCGGCGCCTGCTGCGCTTCAGCGGCATCGAAGCGGCGCGCTGCGTATTTCTCGCGCAGACGGGCCCTGACACCGCCCTACCCCACACGTCCAGAATTGCGCCGACGCACCGGGTCGATGCGCAGACGGACCTGGACACCGCCCTACCCCGCACGTCCAAAATTGCGCCGACGCACTGGGTCGACCGCCTGGTGAGCTTCGGCCGCCTCACGCCCGCGGCGTTCAACGCGTCCGACTACCCGTGGCCGGCGCCCGCGCCGCGCTGCGCGCCGCTTCTTACGGTGTCGGATGCGGCGCGCGCCGAGTGCGCCGCGTGGCTCGAGCGGCAAGGCTGGCGCGACCGCACCCTGATACTGGTGCAGCCCGGCAACCGGCGCACCATGCGTGGCCGGCGGCTGCGCGTCTTGCCGGCGGACGACAAGGCGTGGCCGCTCGAGCGCTGGGCGGGGCTGCTGCGCCGCATCCACGCGCGGCTGCCGCAGGCGCTCATCGTGCTATGCGGCGCGCCGCGCGAGTCACGGCTGCTCGAGTGGATTGCCGCGGCGGCGCAGCTGCCGGCGGTGGCGGCGGCGGAGCTGCGGTTGCCGCGCCTGCTGGCGCTGTGTGCGCGCTCGCACAGCATGATCTCCGTCGACACCGGTCCCGCGCATGCGGCGGCGGCGCTAGGCCTGCCGCTGGTGGTGCTGTTCGGCGCGCACTCCCAGCAGCAGTGGCTGCCGCGCAGCCCCTGCGGCTCGCCGGTGTTGGGCGTAGGCGGACCGCCGCAGTCCACGCGCCTCGATCAGATTTCGGTGGAGACGGTGTTCGCGGCGTGGTGTGCACTGGACGCGGAGGACAACCCCCTCAGGACCGCAGCAGCGCGCGCCACTGCTCCGTAACCGTGCTCAGGCGGAAACGCGGATCCGGGCCGGTGCGCGGCCGCCCGCCGCTGCGCCAGGCGCGGATGCGCTCGAGATAGGCATCGAACAGCCCCGCGCTCGCCGCGAGCCGCGCCGGCAGCCGCCGCCAGCGCGACGGCAGACCGCCCACCGCGGCCTCGTAGAGGCGGTACCCTGGGGTGAGCGGCAGCACCTGCCGCGGGTCGCCGACGACTTCCAGCGCCGCGCCGCAGTCGTGAGTGAGTACCGGCGTACCCAGGGCGTGGGATTCGGCGAACACCAGGCCGAAGGTCTCCGGAATCACGAAGTTGGGAAAGAAGGTGCACAGCGCACTGCGCACCTCGGCGTGGATGCGGGCCTGAGGCTGCGGGCCGAGGAACTCGACCCCCGCGCGGCGCGCGTCGCCGCCGGCCTTGTAGCCGGGATTGCCCACCACCAGGCGCAGATCCGGCATGCGGCGCTTCAGCGCGCTGAAGGCATCGAGCGTGAAGTTGAGTCCCTTGTTGGGAGAGGAGAAGAATATCAGCTTGCGCTCATCCACCGGCGTGTCGTCCGGCGTGAGCGCCTCCTCCACCGCGTTGTAGATGGTGAGCGCGCGCACCTGCGCGGCAACGCCGATGCGGCGCAGCGTGGCCTCGACGCCGCGGCGCTGCGAGTCCGATACGCACACCGCCGTCGCCGCCATCTCGCGCAGCAGCGCGGCGGTGCCGGCGAGCCAGCGCGCGCGCCGCGAGCCCGGATTCACCTGGTCGTGCAGCCACAGGTACGTGCGGGCGCCGGGGTAGTGCTTGGCCACCAGCGGCAGCGCGCGCGAGTCGCGGTTGACGATCACGTGGGTGATGCCGGAAATGCGCTGCGGCCGGCGATAGCGGCCCCAGTCCTCGGCGCGGTTGTGCTGGATCACGAACGCCTCCAGCGCATCGGCCACCCGTGTCAGGGTCGCCTCGGTGCCTCCCAGGGCGCACGTGTGCAGGGTGCGCGTGTCGTAGGGCTGCCGGCACAGCGGGTCGTAGAACAGGACCGAGCTCATTTTGAGAGTATTCTACGGACTTGCTCGAGGCGACGGCTGAGGTGCGCGTGGCGAGTGACAGCGGCTTGTCCGCCTGCATTATCACCTTCAACGAAGCCGACCGTATCGAAGCCTGCCTGCGTTCCGTCGCCTTCTGCGACGAAATCGTCGTGGTCGACGCCCATTCCACCGACGGCACGCGCGAACTCGCCACCGCCCTCGGGGCGCGGGTCATCGAGCGCGACTGGCCCGGTTACCGCTCGCAGAAGCAGTTCGCCGTCGATGCGGCGCGCCACGACCGGGTGTTGTGCCTCGACGCCGACGAGCGCGTGAGCGCGGCGCTGCGCGCCGAGATTCTCGCGCTCAGGGCGCAGGGCTTCACGGGCCCCGCCGGCTGGTCGATACCGCGCATCACCGACTACTTCGGCCGCTTCCTGCGCCACGGCAACGCCTACCCGGACCGTCTGGTGCGCCTGTTCGATCGGCGCCGCGGCGGCTGGAGCGGTTACGAGATTCACGAGAATACGCACGTGCAGGGCCGCACGGGGAGGCTTCACGGCCGTCTCGAGCACTACGCCTACCGCAGTCTCGCCGACCATCAGAACCGCATGCAGCGCTACGCCGAGCTGATGGCGCAGGCGATGTACGAGCGCGGCCGGCGCTGCGGACTGACCCCGGTGGTGGTGAATCCGCAGTGGCGCTTCGTGCGCGGCTACCTGTTGCGGCTGGGCTTTCTCGACGGCTGGCGCGGGCTGGTGTTTGCCCTGATCGAGGCGAACTACGTGCGGCGCAAATACCTCGCGCTATACGCCCGCAGCCGGGGGCTGCCGCTCTGACCATGCGGCCACCTGTGCCAGGCGCGCCAGGGGATCAGCGAGCTCGAGCAGCTCGAGTTTCTCCGCGGGGGTGAGCGGCAGGATCTCGGCCCAGCGGTTGCCGACCCAGCCGGCGTCCTCGTAGTGGCTGTCGACATGCGTGTACGCGCCGCCGAGCCTCGGCAGCACCTCGCGCAGCAGCTCACCCAGGTGCGCCAGCGCTGCCGGCAGCGCGCTGGACGCGTCCTCGGGCAGATAATCGACCTCGGCCAGATTCAGGCCATCGCTCTGCTGCCAGCGCCGCCGCACCCGGAAGCGCCGCTCGCCCAGGCAGGTGATCCCGAGCAGCCCGTCGGGCAGCGTGTCGAAATCCACCAGCCGCGCACTGGTGCCGGTGTCGGCCACGGCCGAGACCGCACCCGCTTCCGCGCCCGCGAGGATCAGCACCACACCGAAGGCACTGTGCTCCTTCAGGCAGCGGCGCACCATGTCCAGGTAGCGCGGCTCGAAAATGCGCAGCGACAGCGGCCCGCCCGGAAACAACACCGTATTCAGCGGCAACAGCGCCAGGCCGGCCGGGGGCATGCGCGCTAACGCCTGCGCCCCGGCAGGGCGGTGCCGGCGGCGCGTTCCAGTTCCGCGAGCAGCTTGCCGTGCAGACCGCCGAAGCCGCCGTTGCTCATGATGAGCAGGTGGTCTCCGGGGCGCGCCGCGCGGGCGAGATCGCGCGCCAGCGTGTCGATGTCGCCGCTGCCGTGAGCGCGCTCGCCGAGCGCGGCGAGCACCCCGCCGGTGTCCCAGCCCAGATCCGCTGCCGTGTACAGCCACACCTGGTCCGCGGCGGCGAGCGCCGGGGCGAGCGTGAGCCGATGCACGCCCATGCGCATGGTGTGGGAGCGCGGCTCGAGCACCGCGATGATCCGCTCGGCTCCGACACGGCGGCGCAGGCCGTCGATGGTGGTCGTGATCGCGGTGGGGTGGTGCGCAAAATCGTCGTAGACGCGGATGCCGTTGACCTCGCCGTACAGCTGCAGGCGGCGCGCGATGCCCTGGAATGCCTGCAGCGCATCCAGCGCCTGCTTCACCTCCACACCCACATGGCGCGCGGCGGCGATCGCCGCGAGCGCGTTCTCCACGTTGTGCGCCCCGATCAGCGACCACTGTACGGTGCCGCGCGGCTGCCCGCCCTCCAGGAGCTCGAAGCGCGAGAAGTCCTGCACGCCGTGCACCGCCCGCGCGCTCCACAGCGCATCGGTGCGCGGCTCGCGCGCGAAGCCCTCGAGCGGCGTCCAGCACCCCATCTGCAGCGTGTCGCGCAGCAGCGCGTCGGCGGCGTTCCACACGATGCGCCCGCCCCCGGGCACGATGCGCACCAGGTGGTGGAACTGGCGCTGGATGGCGCCGACGTCGGGGTAGATGTCGGCGTGGTCATACTCGAGGTTGTTGAGAATCAGCGTGCGCGGACTGTAGTGCACGAATTTCGCGCGCTTGTCGAAGAACGCCGTGTCGTACTCATCCGCCTCGATGACGAAGCACGGTGCGGCGCCGAGGCGGGCGCTCACGCCGAAGTTCGCCGGCACGCCACCGATGAGAAACCCGGGGTTGCGGCCGGCGTGCTCGAGGATCCACGCCAGGAGCGAGGCGCTCGTGGTCTTGCCATGGGTGCCGGCGACCGCGAGCACCCAGCGCCCTTTGAGCACCTCGCGCGCCAGCCACTCGGGCCCCGACGCAAAGGGGAGGCCGCTCTCGAGCAACGCTTCGATGACCGGCTGGCCGCGCGTCATGACGTTGCCGACCAGCACCACGTCCGGCGCCGGCGTGAGCTGCGCGGCCTCGAAGCCCTCGGTCACCGCGATGCCGAGCGCTTCCAGCTGTGTGCTCATGGGCGGGTAGACGTTGCGATCCGAGCCGCTGACGCGGAAGCCCGCGGCGCGGGCCAGGGCGGCGACCCCGCCCATGAACGTGCCGCAGATGCCCAGGATATGAACGTGCATCGGGGCTGACTTCAGGCCTTGACGGGGGGGAACAGTGCCAACACCAACAGCCGCCCGGTGAAGATCTGCAATATCACCAGCACGACGCTCGCCGGGCTCGACCACTCGAGCGCCGCCTTCACGATCTGGCTGCTGGCGGCGACCAGCCAGATGATCAGCAGCAGCCCCGCGCAGGCGACCGGCACCTGCCACAGCGCATCCTCGCCCAGGCGCAGCATGAGCCAATCGGAAGCGATCAGCAGCGGCGACAGCAGCCCCTGCAGTCCGAATACCGCCGTCGCGGTCTGCAGGATGCGCTCCGCGCGCCCTGCGAGCTTCAGCAGCGCGACATACCAGGCGAGTGTGAACAGCGTGTCGACCAGCACTTGCGCGGGCCAGCTCTTGACCGGCGGCAGCACGCTGCTCACCACCAGATTCACGCCCAGGTAAGCGCTGACGGTCAGCGCGAGCAGCCGCGTCGAGGCCGGCAGGTCCTGCGGGCCCCGGCGCAGCAATGCGATCTGCGCAAAGAGCTGAATGAGCTCCTTCATAGAGTCGCTGCGAGGAAACCCTTGAGCACAGTCAGGGGAGAAATTGCGTCCAAGGCTTGACCTGTATGGATATACAGGTAACCATGTGACCCATGGTTGATCTGGTAACTAACCGGAACTGCTTGACGGTCAGCGCGGCGACCAACCGGGGCTTTCTCGAGCGTACCGAGCAGGTCACCCAGAGGCGCTAAAGCGTGATGCGCACCGCCTGCATTCGACTGAATGTGACGCCGCAGCAGGCCGCCAGACTGAGTGCATTGCGCACGGTCTACGCCGAGGCCTGTAATCGGCTGGTACCACTGGTGCAAGCCGCGCGCTGTTGGAATCGGGTCGCCTTGCATCAGCTCGGTTACCGACCCTTGCGGCAGGAGACATCTTTGGGCGCGCAGATGGCGTGCAACGCCATCTTCTCGGTCTGCAAGGCGTATCGCTCGCAACGAGCTCTGGGACGCATCCCCCAGGACACGCCGGTTCCACCCCTGTGCTTTAGCCGCACCGGCGTCCATTTCGACCACCGCACCTATACGCTCAAGGGCGAGGCGCTCTCGCTCAACACCCTGCAGGGCCGCCTGCGGGTGCCGATGATCCTCGGGGATCACCAGCGCCAGATCCTGGCGAGCGGCCTGCCTAAGGAAGCGGAACTGGTGTTTCGCCAAGGGAAATGGTTTTTCAATCTCGTCGTTGCATCGGCCGACGGCGAATCGGTTACATCCGGCCCCGTGATGGGCGTGGATGTCGGGGAAAATACTCTCGCCGCCACCAGCACGGGCCGGATTTGGGGCGGAGAGACATTGCGCCATCGGCGTGATCAACATCTGGCCCTGCGTCGTCGCCTCCAGTCCAACGACAGCCAGAGTGCGATTCAAAAACTCCGGCAGGTCTCCGGCAAAGAGCGGCGGCGTGTCAAACACGTCAATCACGAAACGAGCAAGGCGATTCTCGAGGAAGCCCGACGCATTGGCGCGGCCACCATCGTGATGGAGGACCTCACGCACATCCGCGACCGCCTTCGGGCAGGCCGGCGCATGCGCGCAAGACTGCACCGCTGGGCATTCCGGCAGTTGCAGAGCTTTGTCGAGTACAAGGCCCGTGCCGTGGGGATCGCCGTCGTGTATGTCAATCCGGCCTACAGCAGCCAGACCTGCTCGGCCTGCGGGCAGCTGGGGACACGGCTCAAGCATCGTTTCGAGTGTTCCTGTGGTCTCCGGGCGCACGCTGACTTGAATGCAAGTCGGAATCTTGCCCGGATTGGCGAGACTGCCGTTTCGCCAAGGGCGGCCGTAAATACGCCTGATGTGGGTCGCGTGGCTTGCCATGCTTCACCATAAAGCCTGCGACTTCAGTCGCGGGCTATTTACGTCTTCCGATGCCGGCGCGCGCCTCGCATAATGGGCACGCCCGATTGTACAGATCATTATCAGACTCCGTTGCAGCGCATCGTCAGCAACACCCCCGACCTTGCCGCGCTGACCGCGCGTCTCGCCAGGGAGCCGCGCATCGGCCTGGACACCGAATTCCTGCGCGAGCGCACCTATCGCGCGCAGCTGTGCCTGGTGCAACTGTCGGCGCCTGACGACGCCGCGTGCGTCGATCCGCTCGCGCTCCCGGATCTGAAGCCGCTGGCGCAGGTGTTGGCCTCCTCGGCCCTCGTCAAGGTGATGCATGCTTGCCGCCAGGACCTGGAGGTGCTGCTGCCGCTCACGGGCCTGGTGCGGCCGGTGTTCGACACCCAGATCGCCGCCGCTTTCACCGGCCTGCCCGCCCAGATCGGCTACGCGGAAGCCGTGCGCAGACTCCTGGGACGGGAGCTCGCCAAGTCCCACACGCGCACCGACTGGTCGCGCCGCCCGCTGTCGCCCGCGCAGATCGAGTACGCGCTCGATGACGTACGCTACCTGCTGCCGCTGGCCGCGCGACTGCAGGAGCAGCTCGCTCACCTCGGGCGCCTGGACTGGCTCGCCGAAGAGCTCGCCGCGCTCGAGGACCCGGGCGCGCTCACGATCGAGCCCGACAACGCGTGGCTGCGCATCAAGGGGCTGCGCGACCTGGACCCGGCGCGCGCGCGGCTGGCGCGCGCCCTGGCCGCGTGGCGCGAACGCTGTGCGGTGGAACACGACCGCCCGCGCGGCTGGATCCTCGATGACACCCTGCTGCGCGAGATCGTGGTGCAGGTGCCGCGCACGCTGCAAGCGCTGGCGCAGATTGCGGCAATGCCGCCGGGGCTCGTCAAGCGGCGCGGCGAGGAGCTGCTCGCCCAGGTGCGCGCCGCCGAGGTTCCGCACCCCGCGCCCCCGCTTGTGGCCCGGGCGCGTCCCGATCCGGTGAAGGCCGCGCTGGTGAAGAAGCTCGGCGCCGTCAGCCAGGCGGTGGCCGCGGAGCTGAACCTGGTGCCGGAGGTGTTGGCTACGCGGCGCGACCTCGAGCAGCTGGCCGACGGACGACGCGACGGCGCGGTGCTGCGCGGCTGGCGCCGCGCGATGCTCGGGGAGCGGCTGCTCGCCGCGCTCTAGCTCGATGCCGTCGAACGGGGCGCGGCGGGTCAGCGGCGTTTTCCCTTGAGTCGACCGCGCCCGGAGCGGCCCAGGCGCGGGGATTTCCCGCGCGCCGCCCGTGCCGTCTTCGCGGCGGCCTTGCTGCCGGAGGAGCGCAGGGCGGTGCGTTTGCGGCGCACCGCTCGGCCGGCGCGGGCGCGTGAGGCGCTCACCGACGCCCGCTTCCTCGCCGCCGTCTTGACGGGGCTCGCGGCCCTGGTGCGCCGCGGCGCACGCAGCGGCGCGCCGAGCGCCTGTGCCAGACGCCGCGTGACCTCATCCACGTCCCCTGCGGCGTCGATCACGCGCAGCAGGCCGCGTGCGCGGTAGAAATCGATCAGCGGCCGGGTCTTCTCGTCGTACACGCGCAGCCGCTCGGCCACCGTCGCTTCGTTGTCATCCGGGCGCTGCATGAGCCGATGCGGGGCCCCGGTCCTGGGACAAGACTCGCTCGAGGGCGGCGGGGAAGTGAGCATGTTGAACACGCGCCCGCAGTCCGCGCAGCTGCGCCTGCCGGAGATGCGCCGCACCAGCTCGCGGTAGTCGACGTCGAACTGCACCACCGCGTCGAGGGGCTGCTGCAGCGCTTCGAGCAGCCGCTCGAGCGCGTGAGCCTGGGCGAGGTTGCGCGGGAAACCATCGAAAATGAAACCGCGGCGGGTATCGGGCTCGCCCAGGCGCTCGCGGATCATGCCCAGCACCAGGGAGTCCTCGACGAGCCGGCCACCATCCATCGCCTCCCGCGCCTGGCGGCCGAGCTCGGTGCCTCGGGCGACGGCCGCCCGCAGCAGATCTCCGGTCGAGATCTGCGGAATACCGGCCCGCTCCACCAGACGCTGGGCCTGGGTGCCCTTGCCGGAGCCGGGCGCGCCCAACAGAACGATGCGCATGTTTGTTCAGTCGCGACAGCGCTGCCGTTGCAGCCACGAGGGTGCGCCACGTTACCGGCGCCCCTCCGGGAGGTCAAACACCCGCCGGCGCCACCGCCGGACCTGCGCTTCTCGGCACGCGTGCGTTATTCTTGCCCGCCACCCTCCCGTCACCCTTGCCGGCAGCGCTCACGGCCATGAAAAAGATCGTCCGCAGGAACGCCTTCTATGCCCAGTCGGGCGGGGTCTCGGCCGTGATCAACGCCTCCGCGTGCGGGGTGATCGAGACCGCGATGCGCTGCAGACAGATCGGCAAGCTGTACGCCGGGCGCCACGGCATCATCGGCGCGCTCACCGAGGATCTCATCGACGTCGGCCGCGAGAGCGCCGCGACCATCCGCGCGCTCAAGCACACGCCCGCCGGCGCGTTCGGCTCGGCGCGCTTCAAGTTGAAGGGCATCGAGCAGAACCGCACCGAGTACGAGCGCCTGATCGAGGTGTTCCGCGCCCACGACATCGGCTACTTCTTCTACAACGGCGGCAATGACTCGATGGACACCGCGCTGAAGGTGTCGCAGCTCGGCGCGGCGCTCGGCTATCCCATCACCTGTGTGGGCGTACCGAAGACCGTGGACAACGATCTGCCCGCTACGGATTGTTGTCCGGGCTTCGGCTCGGTCGCCAAGTACGTCGCGGTGTCCACGCGCGAGGCGGCGCTCGATGTCGCCTCCATGGCGCGCACCTCCACCCGGGTGTTCGTGTTCGAAGTGATGGGTCGTCACGCCGGCTGGATCGCCGCGGCCGCCGGGCTCGCCGGCCGCGGCGCCGGCGAGCCACCCCACATCATCCTGTTTCCGGAAATTGCGTTCGAGCAGCAGAAATTTCTCGATCGCGTGCGACAGTGCGTCGGCGACTGCGGTTACTGCGTGATCGTGGTCTCCGAGGGGGCCGCCTATGCGGACGGCAGGTTCCTCGCCGACGCCGGTACCACGGATGCCTTCGGACATACCCAGCTGGGCGGGGTCGCCCCGCTGGTGGCCAACATGGTGCGCGAGGCGCACGGCTACAAGTATCACTGGGCGGTGGCGGATTACCTGCAGCGCTCGGCGCGCCACATCGCCTCCCGGGTCGACGTGGAGCAGGCGTATGCGGTCGGCAAGGCGGCGGTGGAACTGGCCGCCCGGGGCGTGAACGCGGTGATGCCGGTGATCATACGCAAGGCCTCGAAGCCCTACCGGTGGGTGATCGGGCAGGTGCCGCTCGCGCAGGTCGCCAACAAGGAGAAGAAGCTGCCGCCCGGGTACATCCGCGCGGACGGCTTCGGCATCACCGAGGCCTGCCGCCGCTACCTCGAGCCGCTGATCGCCGGCGAAGCCTATCCGCCCTACAAGAACGGGCTGCCCGACTACGCGCGCATCAAGGGCGTAGCGGTGCGCCGCAAGCTGAGCGGCGAGTTCAAGATCTGACGCCGCTTGCTGCGGCGCGGGCGCAGCCGCTGCCGGCGCTGAGCGTTGACGCCGCCATGCTATAGTGCGCGGCCTTTTTTGGGGGAGATCTCCCGATGGATGCCACCCTGTGGCTGTGGGTCGCGATCGCGGCCGGCGTGCTCGCCGTCCTCTACGGCGTGTTCTCGATGAGGTTGATTCTGCGACTGCCGGCGGGCACCGCCCGCATGCAGGAGATCGCCGCCGCGATACAGACCGGCGCCAAGGCGTACCTCAACCGCCAGTACAGCACCATCCTGGTGGTGGGCGTGGCGCTGCTCGTGGTGATGGGGTTCTCGCCGCTCGGCTGGCCGACGGCGGGCGGTTTTGCGGTGGGCGCGCTGCTGTCGGGTCTGACCGGCTACATCGGCATGAGCATCTCGGTGCGCGCCAACGTGCGCACCGCACAGGCCGCCACCGAGGGCCTGAACGCCGCGCTCACCGTGGCGTTCCGTGGCGGGGCGATCACCGGCATGCTGGTGGTGGGCCTGGGGTTGATCGGGGTTGCCGGCTACTACCTGCTGCTGCGGCAGTTCCCCGCCGTCGGCGCCGACGGCGCGCTGCATGCCCTCGTCGGCCTGGCATTCGGCGGCTCGCTCATCTCGATCTTCGCGCGCCTCGGCGGTGGCATCTTCACCAAGGGGGCGGACGTCGGCGCGGACCTGGTGGGCAAGGTCGAAGCGGGGATCCCCGAGGACGACCCGCGCAACCCCGCGGTGATCGCCGACAACGTCGGCGACAACGTCGGGGATTGCGCCGGCATGGCTGCGGATCTGTTCGAGACCTATGCCGTCACGCTGGTCGCGACCATGCTGCTCGGCGGACTGCTGTTTGCCGATCGGGGGGCGGACGTCGCCTTCGCCGCCGTCATCTATCCGCTCGCGCTCGGGGCCGCCTCGATCGTCGCCTCGATCGTCGGCACGTTCTTCGTTTCCGCGCGCGCCGGCGGCAAGATCATGAACGCGCTCTACAAGGGCGTGATCGTCTCCGGGGTGGTCTCCGCCGTGGCGTTTTACTTCATCACACGCCAGATCATGCCCGGGAGCCTCGCGGCGCTGTACGGCTGCGCGCTCATCGGCCTGGCGCTCACCGCCGCGATGATGATGATCACCGAGTACTACACCGCCACCGAGTACTCTCCGGTGCGCAAGGTGGCGGCCGCCTCGCAAACCGGCCATGCCACCAACATCATCGCGGGCCTCGGGGTGTCGATGAAGGCCACCGCACTGCCGGTCATCGCCGTGTGCCTGGCGATCTGGGGCGCGTTCACGCTCGATGGCCTGTACGGTATCGCCATCGCCGCGACCTCCATGCTGTCGATGACGGGCATGATCGTCGCGCTCGATGCCTATGGCCCGATCACCGACAACGCCGGCGGCATCGCCGAGATGGCGGGCCTGCCGCGCCAGGTACGTGACATCACCGACCCGCTGGATGCCGTGGGCAACACCACCAAGGCGGTCACCAAGGGCTATGCCATCGGCTCGGCCGGGCTCGCCGCGCTGGTGCTGTTCGCCGACTACACGCATAACCTCGAGGCGGCCGGCAAGCTCGCGATCTTCTCGCTGTCCGATCCGGCGGTGATCATCGGCCTGTTCATCGGCGGACTGGTGCCCTACCTGTTCGGCGCCATGGCCATGGAGGCGGTCGGACGCGCCGCGGCGTCCGTGGTGAACGAGGTACGGCGCCAGTTCCGCGAGATCAAGGGAATCATGGCGGGTACGGCCAAACCCGATTACTCGCGCGCGGTGGACCTGCTCACGCGCGCGGCGATCCGCGAGATGATCGTGCCCTCGCTCCTGCCGATCCTGGTGCCCATCGTACTGGTGCTGGTGATCAACACCCTCATGGGCAGCGGTGCGGGCATCCGCGCGCTCGGCGGCCTCTTGATCGGCACCATCGTCACCGGGCTGTTCGTCGCCATCTCCATGACCACCGGCGGCGGCGCCTGGGACAACGCCAAGAAGTACATCGAAGAGGGCAACTTCGGCGGCAAGGGGTCGGAGGCGCACAAGGCGGCCGTCACCGGCGACACCGTGGGCGATCCGTACAAGGACACCGCGGGGCCTGCCATCAATCCACTGATCAAGATCATCAACATCGTGGCGCTGCTGCTGGTGCCGCTGCTGTGAGGCGAGGGAGCATGTCCCCGGACGAGGAGTTTCCGCTGCACAAGTCCGACGCCGACTGGCGCCGCGAGCTCACGCCCGAGTCCTACCAGGTGCTGCGCCAGCATGGCACCGAGCGCGCCGGGACCAGTCCCCTCGATCACGAAGCACGCGCCGGCACCTTCCGCTGCGCGGGCTGCGGCCAGAGGCTGTTTGCGTCGGACGCCAAGTTCGACAGCGGCACGGGCTGGCCGAGCTTCTTTCAGCCGCTGCCGGGGGCGGTAGGCACGAGCGAGGATCGGAGCCTGTTCACGCGCCGCACGGAAGTGCACTGCTCGCGCTGCGGCGGTCACCTGGGTCACGTGTTCCCGGACGGACCCGAGCCCACCGGTGAGCGCTACTGCATGAACGGCGTGGCGTTGAAGTTCGAGCCCGCCAAGTAGACATCGAGCGAGGGCACCCGCCGCCCTCGCCTGGCGCGTGTGCGTTCAGGCCGCCAGCAACAGCGGCTGCGGCCGTCCGATGGCATACCCCTGCAGGTAATCGACGCCCATCCGGCGCGCGATGTCGACCGCGGCCGCGTCCTCCACCTGCTCGGCGATGACCTTGAAGTTGAGCGTGCGCGCGAGCTTGATCATCGCCGCCACCATCGCCTGATTGACGGTGTCGCGCGCCAGGTTGCGCATGAAGCTGCCGTCGATCTTCAGGTAGTCGAGGGGCAGATTCTTCAGATTCGAGAACGAGCCGACGCCCGAGCCGAAGTCATCGAGCGCGAACTGACAGCCCATGCCGTGCAGCACCCCGACGAAGCGGCGCGCGTGATCGAGGTTGGCGATCACCGCGTTCTCGTTGATCTCGAAGCACACCTGCGCGGGCGCGACCCCGCTGGTATCGAAGCACTCGACCACGTACTCGAGAAACTGTGCGTCCCCGAGCGTCTGACCGGACACGTTGATGGCGACGCTGCGCCGGGCCGGCACCGAGATCGCCCCGCGCCCGAGGGCGGCGAACGTCGCCTGCACCACCCAGCGGTCCACCAGCCCCATCAGCCGGTAGCGTTCGGCGGCCCGCATGAACTCCGCGGGCGGCAGCTCCTGACCGGCCTCGTCCTGCAGCCGCACCAGCACCTCCATCGCAGGTCCGCCCTCCTCGGCGTGCGTCGCAACGATCACCTGCTGGTACAGGTGGAAGCGGTTTTCCTTGAGCGCGCCCTGCAGGCGCTGCAGCCACTGGATCTCACCGGTGTGGCGGGCGAGGGCCTCATCGCGCGCCGAGTACACCACCACCCGCCCGCTGCCCTGCTTCTTGGCGACGTAGCAGGCGGTATCGGCGGCCGCCAGCAGCTCTTCCAGCGTGCCGCTCTCGCGCGAGATCTCCACCAGACCCACCGACACGCCGCTGTTGAAGATCTTGTCCTTCCACACGAAGCGGTACTCGCCCACCGAGCGGGTGAAGTCATCGGCGATCTGCCGCGCCTTGTCCAGCGGACAGCCGATCAGCAGCGTCCCGAACTCATCCCCGCCGAGGCGCCCGACCGTGTCGCTGTCGCGCACCGCGTCGCGCAGCAGCTTCGCGACCTCGCGCAGCATGCTGTCCCCGGCGAGGTGGCCGCTGGTGTCGTTGACGAGCTTGAAGCGATCGAGGTCGAGATAACACAGCACGTGCTGGCCATCGCCGCGGTGGCCGCTCTCGATCGCCTCCGCCAGGCGCCGCTCGAACTCGCGGCGATTGACGAGACCGGTGAGCGCGTCGTGCGTCGCCTGGTACGACATCTGGCGGGCGAGGCCGCGCATTTCGGTGACGTCATGCAGCAGCACCACTGCACCGAGCAGCTCCTGGGCGCTGTTGCGGATGGGCGAGGCCGACAGCTCGATGGAGCGCTCGCTGCCGTTGGTGCGCGACAGCAGCAGCGCCCGGCGGCTCAAGTTGACGGGTGCGCCGGTGGTGAGCGCCTGGTGCACCGGATCGGAGAGCAGCCGCCGGTCGGTCTCGTCGACGAGACTCACGATCTCCTCGAGGAGCTTGCCCTGGGCCGCGCTCGCGGCGCTGCCGGTGAGCTGCTCGGCGGCGGGGTTCAGGAAGCTGATGCGGCCGTCCTTGTCGGTGGTGATGATCGCCTCCGCCAGGGACTGCAGCGCCAGCAGCTGTGGCTCGGCGGCGCCCTCGCCCGCCACCCGCAGTGCCGGAGTCGTCTGGGTGGGAATGATCTCCACTCCGGTGATCAACAGCGCGTGGCCGGGGTGAAAATCGACCGGCGCGGAGCTGATCTCCAGGCGGCTCACCTGGCCCTGCAACCCGACCATCTCGATTTCGTAGCGCTCGGCGGCCGGTTCCCCGGCGAGGCGGCGGCGGATGTTCTCGCCCACCAGCTCGGAGTATTCCGGCGGCACCAGATCCGCGAGGCGCCGCCCGATGAGCTCCACGCGATCGACGCCGATCAGGCTCGCGAACTGCCGGTTGGCGTACAGGATCACCTCCCTGTGCAACAGCACTGCCTCGTGAATGCGGTCGCCCAGGTCGGTGAACAGTCTGGGTGCCTGGGCGGCATCGCGCTCCGCGCCGCCTCTGGCGCGCCTCAACAGGTGATTGACGGCCGTGACCAGGCCCGCGATTTCAGCCTTGTCGCTGCCGCGATCCAGCCGCTCGGGGATCGGCCCGCCGGCGGCGATGCGCAGCAGTTGCTGCGACAGCTGCCCAATGCTGTGCAACTCGCGACGCTGCAACCCATAGAGCACCAGGATCAGAGCGGCGACGAGCGCCAACAGCAGGCACAACAGCCCAAGGATCGACATCTACCTTCTTCTTCAAGCCTTCCGCTTGGTTTTACCGCGCGGTCCTGTCAGGCACTCTAATTCGATTTGTCGCGCCTGAGGCTTGCGGTCCAGGCAAGCATAGCGCACGCACCCCCTCGCCCCGTCGGTATTTCACCATATCTCGTCGCAAGCCCGCTTGGCAGCGCGAGGGAAAACCCTTAACTTCTCCGGCCTTTTCAACGTACAAGCAATAAGTCCAATTCCGAGGCCAGACGATGCACACCTCCGATGCCCGCGAACAGATGATCGAGCAGCAGGTGCGCGCGTGGGACGTGCTGGACGCTCGTGTGCTGGAGGTCATGCGCCGGGTACCCCGCGAGCTGTTCGTCCCGCCCGGGCAGCGCTACCGCGCCTATGCCGATGTCGAGGTGCCGCTGGCGCGCGGGCAGCACATGTTGCGCCCCAGCGTGGCCGGCAGGCTCCTGCAGGCGCTGCTGCCCGAGGCCGGCGAGGCGGTGCTGCAGATCGGGGCCGGCAGCGGATTCGTCACGGCGTGCCTGCGCGCCATGGCGCAGCAGGTGCGCTCGCTGGAGATCTTTCCGGAGCTGGCGGACGCGGCGCGCCGCAATCTCGCGGCCCTCGGTATGCGGGATGTCGAGGTACTGGACGCGGATGCGCTCGCCACCGACAGCGGCGCGCGTTACGGCGCCATTGCGCTGAGCGCTTCGCTGCCGCTCTACGATGCGCGCTTCGAGCGCATGCTCAGGCCCGGCGGGCGGCTGTTCGTGGTGGTCGGCGAGGCGCCGGTCATGGAAGCACGCCTCGTGCGCCGCACGGCCGAGGACGCCTGGAGCACCGAGAGCCTGTTCGAGACGGTGATCGACCCGCTGGTGCACGCCGTGCGGCCAGCGGGGTTCACTTTTTGACCCGGATCCGCCCCTGCAGTTTTGAATGAAGGGAATGCCATGAATCGTGCCTCGACTCTCGCACTGGTGTTACTCGCGTTTTCGGGCGCCGCGCCCGCCAAGGATCTGGTAGGGGTGTTCGAAGACGCGGTGCACAACGACCCGGTCATCCGCCAGGCCGACGCCAACCGGCTGGCGGCGCGCGAGGCTCGCCCCCAGGCCCTGGCCGCGCTGCTGCCGCAGCTGAGCGGCACCGCGGGCATTTCAGGCGCTCACAGCGCTGGATTTCAGGACCAAGTCTTCCAGCCCCCGACGGCAGAACGGTTTCAAATCACGACCGATACGAACACCAGGCAGTGGGCGGTGAATCTGCGGCAGAACCTGTTCTCGTGGGCGAACTGGATGGCGCTCAAGGAAGCCGGCCGCGAGGTCGCCCAGGCCGAGGCCACCTACCAGGCCGCCGAGCAGCAGCTGATCCTGCGCGTCGCGCAGGCCTACTTCAACGTGCTGGCCGCCGAGGACGGGCTGGAAGCCAACCAGGCGTCCCTCGAAGCCATCTCCCGCCAGCTCGATCAGGCGAACAAGCGCTTCGAGGTGGGGCTCATCGCCATCACCGATGTACAGGAAGCCAAGGCGGCGCGCGACACCGCCGCCGCGGCCGTGATCGCCGCCAAGCGCACGCTCGCGACCTCCGAGGACCAGCTGCAGGAAATCACCGGCGAGAAGTACCCGCAGCTCGCCAAGCCCGGCGCCGACATGACGCTGAAGAGCCCGGAGCCCGCCGACGAGAGCCGCTGGGTCAGCATCTCCCTGGAGCAGAACCTGTCGCTCATCTCCAGCCGCCTGGGGGCGGAGATCGCGCGCGACAACGTGCGCATCGCCGTCGGCGGCCATTTCCCGACGCTCGACCTGGTCGCGGGACGCTCGTACACGCAGACCAACGCCAGCGAGATCATCAACCTGCCACCGCCAGTGCCGCAGACCTCCACGTCCACCCCCATTGACGGCAAGCTCAACGACCGCCAGATCGCACTGCAGCTCACCGTGCCTTTGTTCGCGGGCGGCCTGACTCAGTCGAAGGTGCGTCAGACCCAGTACCTGTGGATCGCCGCCAGGGAAGCGGTCGTGCAGAGCTCACGCGCCACCGAGCGTCAGGCGCGCGACGCCTACCTCGGCGTGATCAGCGGCATCGCACGCGTGCAGGCGCTGCGCCAGGCGCTCGAGTCGAGTCAGACGGCGCTCAAAGCCACCGAGGCGGGCTACGAGGTCGGCACCCGCACGGCGGTCGACGTCCTCAACTCGCGCAAGACCCTGGTACAGGCGAAGACCGACTACTCCGGCAGCCGCTACGATTACATCGTGAGCGTGCTGCAGCTGCGCCTGGCGGCCGGTAACCTCGACCGCGCGCAGCTCGCCGACATCAACAACTGGCTGACGGTGGCGGCGCCGACCTCGCCCGCGGAAGCGACGCCCGAAAGCCTCGCGCCCACCGTCCCGCCGGCAGCGCCGCCACCGCGCGCGAAGCCCTGAAGGCTCACGGCTCGTTCAGCAGCGGTTCGATCAACCCCAGGAGCTTGCCGAGCGCACCGCGGTTGCTGTCCACCGAGGCGCGTCCCTGCGCACCGATACGCACCCGGGCCTCCGGGTTCGCCAGCAGCGCGCTGACACGCGCGCCGAGCGTGGCGGCGTCGCGCACGACCTCGGCGGCGCCGCCGGCGATCAGCAGACGCGCGATTTCCTCGCTGTTGGAGTTGTACGGGCCGGTCAGGATCGGCACCCCGAGCGCGGCCGGTTCGAGCAGGTTGTGGCCGCCGATCGGCACCAGGCTCCCGCCCACGAAGGCGACATCGGCGGCCGCGTAGAAATCCAGCAGCTCCCCGAGGGAGTCGAGCAGCAGCACCTCGCAGGTCTGCGCCGCGGCCGCAGCGCCCTGCGAGCGGCGCACGAAGCTCGCGCCGGCCTGGTGCAGTAACGCCGCGACCTCGGCGAAGCGCTGCGGATGACGCGGCGCCAGCACCAGCAGCGCTTCCGGGTGCAGCGCGCGCACGCGCCGCTGCGCCTCGAGCAGCGCCTGCTCCTCGCCGCCACCGTGGGTGCTGCCTGCCACCCACAGCGCCCGGGCGTGCGCGTACTGCTCGCGCAGCCGCGCGCCGCGCTCCACGGTTCGCGGTGGCAGCTGGAAATCGAACTTCAGATTGCCGGTCACGTGGGTGCTGGCAGGATCCGCGCCCAGCGCGTGAAAGCGCTCGGCATCGACCGCGCCCTGGGCCGCCACCACGGCCGCCTGCGACAGGGTGTCGCGAAACAGCGCTCCCAGGCGCCGATAGCGGCCGACCGAGCGCGCCGAGAGCCGCGCGCTGGCCAGCACCAGCGGCACGCGCCGCCGTGCGCACTCGCGGTACAGGTTCGGCCACAGCTCGGTCTCGACGATGACCGCGAGCCGCGGCTGCACGCGCGCGAAGAAGCGCCGCACCGCGCCGGGCAGATCGAACGGCACGTAGCGTACCTGCGCGGCGTTGCCGAACAGGGCCCGCGCCCGCGCGGCGCCGGTGGGCGTGACGGCCGTGACGGTCAGCGGCAGCTCCGGATAGCGCTGCCGCAGCACCCCCACCAGCGGCGCGCAGGCCTGCACCTCCCCGACCGAGACCGCGTGGATCCACACCCCGTGCGGCACGGTCCGCGCGCCGAAGCCGAAGCGCTGGCGGAAGTTGCGCCAGTAGCCGCGGTCTCTCAGACCGCGCCACAGAAACACGGCGCAGATGACCGGAGCGGCGAGATAGACGGCGAGCAGATAGACGAATCGCAAGTGAGCGCCCGGTGCGTTCTAAGGCGCCGGCGGCGCGCGCGGGGCAGAGCTCTCGCGGTAACCGTCGAGCAGTGCGTACCAGTCCGCCTCGCCGAAACGCTCCGGCGGCAGCGCCCAGGTGACCTTCTCCAGCGAGCGGCGCAGCCGCACCAGGTTGGTGTCGCACCACAACCCCGGCCGGCGCAGCTCGCAGCGATCGAAATCGATGAGGTACACGGCCTCCTCGCTCAGCAGCACGTTGTGCGCATTGAGGTCCGCATGGCACACCCCGAGGTCGTGGAATCTGCGGATGCAGCGACCGATGGCAATCCAGGTGAGCACCGACAGCGCCCCGGTGCGCAGGCACTCGCTCAGCGAGCCGACTACGGCCACCCGCTCGGTGATGATGTCGCCGGTGTAGGTGAAGCCGTGGTGGCGGTAGCGCGCCGCGAGCGGCGCCGGCACCGGCAGCCCCGCACGATGCAGACGGTAGGTCAGCTGCCACTCCTCGAACGGCCGCGTGCTCTGCTCGCCCTGCCAGACGTAGCGATCGCCCGAGACGCGCGCGATCAGCCCGCCGCGCCGGTAGTGGCGCAGCACGTAATCCTTGCCCGCGGATCTGACGAAATGGGTGGTGCCGCGGCCGCGCGCCGCGCCATCGAGCTCGCCGCGCGCCTCCCAGTACTTCGGGTCGAACCAGTTGGGACTCAAATTGCCCACGCGCGAGGCGTCATATAGCATGGCGCCGCCCGCGAGGGCGCCGTGTTTCACTTCCGGGCCGAGCGCCCAGCGCCCGTTCACGAACCTGACTCCATGATGCTGCCTTTCGCCGAACCGCCGCGCAGTGTGTGCATCCTCAGGCTGTCGGCGATCGGTGATACCTGCCACGTGGTGCCGATCGTGCGCACCTTACAGCAGGCGTGGCCCGCGACACAGCTGAGCTGGATCATCGGCAAGACCGAAGCAGGCCTCATGAGTCTCATCGAGGGCGTCGAGTTTATCACCGTGGACAAGCGCGCAAGCCTCACGGCCCTGCGCGCGCTGCGCGCTCGGCTGCGTGGCCGGCGGTTCGACGCGCTGCTGCACATGCAACTCGCGCTGCGCTCGAGCCTGGTGGCGCATTGCGTGCCGGCGGCCGTGAAGCTCGGCTTCGACCGTGCGCGGGCCCGCGAGCTGCAGTGGCTGTTCACCAACGCGCGCATCCCCGCGCAGCGCCGCGAGCACGTGCTCGACAGTTTTTTCGGCTTTCTCGCCGCACTGGGCATCCCCGAACGGCTGCTGCGCTGGGACCTGCCGCTGCCGGCGGCCGCGCGCGCCTACGCCGAGCGGCTGATCCCGGACGCGCGGCCCACGCTCATCATCAATCCGTGCTCGAGGCATGCACTGCGCAACTGGCGCGCGGCGCGCTACGCAGCGCTCGCGCAGCATGCCGCCAGCCGTCACGGCATGCGCGTGATCCTCGCCGGCGGACCGAGCGAGCTCGAGCGGCGCACCGGCGCCGAAATCGAGCAGGCCTACGGCAGCGGGCTCGTCAACCAGATCGGCAAGGACACGCTGCCCGAGCTGCTCGCGCTGCTGGCGCGAGCGCGGGTGCTGGTGAGCCCCGACTCGGGTCCGGTGCACATGGCGACCATGGTGGGCACCCCGGTGGTGGGGCTGTACGCCGCCACCAACCCGGCGCGCAGCGGCCCGTATCTGTCGGGCCGTTGGTGCGTCGACGCGTACCCCGCGGCCGCGCGCGCCTTTCGCGGCTGTGAGTCCGGCGAACTGCCGTGGAACCACAGGATCGAAGAGCCGGGCGTCATGGACCTGATCAGCGTCGCGCAGGTCACCGCGAGACTCGACGAGTTGCTAGGATCACGCCCATGAAAGACCTCCTGGTTCCCATCTCTCCGGGGGAGCTGCTGGACAAGATCACCATCCTCAGGATCAAGCAGGTGCGCATCCCTGATGCCGCCAAGCTCGCCAACGTGAAGCTGGAACTTGCGCTGCTGGAGCAGACCTGGCGGGACTGCGGCTGCGCCGCGCAGGAGCTCGCCGCCGATGAGCGCGCGCTGCAGGACGTCAACGAGCGGCTGTGGGACATCGAGGATCGCATCCGCGACAAGGAGGCCAAACAGAGCTTCGATCGCGATTTCATCGAGCTGGCGCGCGCGGTGTACGTGTGCAACGACGAGCGCGCGGCGATCAAGAAGCGCATCAATGTGCTGCTCGGGTCGCGGCTGATCGAAGAGAAGTCGTACAAGCAGTATCGGTAGGCGCGAGGGTTGCTGCAGTGCGGATACACAAGTCATTGCTCGTGACGACGCTCGGCTTCGTTCCCCTGGCGCTGCTCGCCCGTGCCAGCGTCGCCGAGCAGCAACCGCCGGGCCTGTACGGCGATCTCGCCTGGCGCATGATCGGGCCCTTCCGCGGCGGGCGCACCCGCGCGGTAGCCGGCGTGCCATCGCAGCCGAACGTCTTCTATGTCGGCGCGGCCGACGGCGGCGTCTGGAAGACCGACGACGCCGGCCGCACCTGGCAGCCCGTCTTCGATGAGCAGCCGACGCAGTCGATCGGGGCGATCGCAGTGGCGCCCTCGGATCCCAACATCATCTATGTGGCAAGCGGCGAGGGGCTGCATCGACCGGACCTGTCGGTCGGCAACGGCGTCTACCGCTCCGCCGATGGCGGCCGGAGCTGGTCGCACCGCGGCCTCGCCGACGGGCAGCAGATTGCGGAGCTGGCCGTCGATCCGCGCGATCCCGCACGAGTGTTCGCCGCGGTTCTCGGCCACCCCTATGGCCCGAGCTCCGAGCGCGGCATCTACGCTTCAGCGGACGCCGGAGTCAGCTGGCAACGGGTTCTGTACCGCGATGAGGACACCGGCGGTTCCGCGGTCGCCATCGATCCGCTGCAGCCGCAGATCGTGTATGCGGCGCTGTGGCAGACGCGTCTCGGCCCCTGGGAGGACAAGAACGAGTTCCAGGGCACCGCGGGCGGCCTGTTCAAGTCGACCGACGGCGGGACGACCTGGACGCGCCTCAGCGCGGGCCTGCCGGCGAACCTGTCGCAGATCAACATTGCGATCGCGCCGAGCGCGCCGCGGCGCCTGTATGCCACGGTGGGGACCGATGAGCCCGGTGACTACTCCTCGGCGGCGGGACTGGGCGTGTTTCGCTCCGACGACGCCGGCGAGAGCTGGCAGCGCATCACCTCGGACCCCCGCCCGGCGCTGCGCATCGGCGGCGGCGATCTGCCCGTGGTGCGCGTCGATCCCAGCAATGCGGATGTCGTCTACAGCGCCGGCATCGTCACCATGAAGTCCAGCGACGGCGGCCGCACCTGGCTGTCGCTGCGAGGCGCTCCGGGCGGCGACGACTACCAGAACCTGTGGATCAACCCGAACGATCCGCGCATCATCGCGCTCGTCGGCGACCAGGGCGCGCTCGTCACCGTGAACGGCGGTCAGACCTGGAGTTCGTGGTTCAACCAGCCGACCGCGCAGCTCTTCCACGTGAGTGTCGCGCCCGCTTTTCCCTATCGCGTGTGCGCCGCGCAACAGGAGAGTGGCTCGGTGTGCATCGCCAGCCGCGGCAACGATGGGCAGATCACCGACCGCGACTGGCATCCGGTGGGGGCCATCGAATACGGCTACATTGCCCCGGATCCGCTCGACCCCGACGTGATCTACGGCGCCGGGCGCAATGAGGTCTCCAAGTTCCACAGATCGACCGGGCAGGTGCAGAACGTAACACCGATTCCGGTGCGCGGCCCCGACGCGCGTGTCGATCGCACCGAGCCGCTGTTATTTTCGCCGCTCGACCCGCACACGCTCTATTACGGCGCCAACCGCCTCTACAGGACGAGCGACGGGGGCGCGACCTGGCAGGCGATCAGCCCCGACCTCGCGCGAGAGCCGGGCGACATTCCCGCCAGCGTCGGCGCGCTGCACCTGCCGGGAGCGGAGCGGCAGCGCGGTGTCATCTACGCACTCGGTGTCTCGCCGCGCAGTATCGACACGCTGTGGGCGGGCACCGATGACGGGCTGGTGTGGGTGACCGCCGACGGCGGGGCACAGTGGTCGAACGTCACCCCCGCGGCGCTGACGCCGTGGAGCAAGGTCACGCAGATCGAGGCCTCTCACTTCGATGCGGATAGCGCCTATGTCTCGGTGAGCCGCATGCGCATCGACGATCTGCGCCCTTACATCTACCGCACCCACGACCGGGGCAGGACCTGGCAGACGATTGCCGGCGGCCTGCCGCCGGACGCCCCCGTGAATGCCGTGCGCGAGGATCCGCAGCGCCGCGGACTGCTGTTCGCCGCCACCGAGGGCGCCGTGTGGAGCTCGTCCGATGACGGGGAGCACTGGGAGTCGCTGCAGTTGAATCTCCCGCATACCTCGATGCGCGACCTGTGGATCCACGACGACGACCTCATCCTGGCGACCCACGGCCGCTCGATCTGGATCCTCGACGACATCTCGCGGCTGCGGCAAATCACGAGTACCCCGCCGCACCAGGTGGTGCTGTTGCGTCCCGCCGACGCCTACCGCATGCAACGCAGCACCTGGAGCGACACGCCGATTCCACCTGACGAGCCGCTCGCCGCCAATCCGCCTGCGGGCGCGGTCATCGAGTTCTTTCTGCCGCACGACGCCAGGGGAGTGGTGATGCTCGAGGTGTTCGACGGCAGCGAGCGCCTGGTGCGCCGCTTCAGGAGCGACGATCCCCCGCAGCCGGGCGCGGAGGAACTCGCCCGCGAGCTCATTCCGCAGTATTGGATCAAACCGCCCCGCGTCCTGCCGGCGCAAGGCGGCATGCATCGCTGGGTCTGGGACCTGCGCTACCCCGCACCGCTCGCCACCACGCGCGGCTACCCGATCTCCGCTGTGCCGCACGCGACGCCACGGGTGCCCGAGGGTCCGCTCGCGCTGCCCGGACGTTACCTGGTACGCCTGACGGTCGAAGGTCGGCGCTTCGAGGTGCCGCTCACCGTGAAGGTGGATCCGCGCGTAGCGCTTCCCGCCGGAGCTCTGCAGGATCAATTGCGCCTCGCCGCCGAGTTGGCCCAGCTGCTGGGCGCGAGCTCCCGCACGCTGCTCGCGGCCAGATCCGAGCAGGCGCAGCTGAAGGCCCTGGCGCCCTCGGGGGCAACCGCCGCTGCGCTGCAAGCCTGGGGGACGCGCCTCGCCGAGCTGTCAGGCTCGTCCGACAAGAAGGAAGGCGAAGTCCTCCTGCCGGCGCTGCAGGGGCGCATCGCCACCCTGTATGCGGAACTCATCCGCGGCGATGCCGCCCCCACCGCCGCGCAGCTGAGCGCGGCTGCCACGGCGCAACGGGACTTCACCGGTATTGCGGGCAGCTGGCAGCGGCTGCAGGCCGATCTGGCTGCGCTCAACGCAACACTGCGCGCAGCGAAGCTGGCCCCGATCCGCGCCGAGCTGCCGCCTCCCAGAGATCTCAACGCGGCGGATCAGGACTGAGCGCGTACCGGCGCGCCCGCACGCTCTGCGGCGCGGCCACACGCGAAAGAGCTGCGCCGGTGTCCGCAGCCGTCTGCCGCCCCTCAGCGCCGCAGCGTGAACTCCGCGCCGCAGTAGGGACACTTTGCCCAGCCGCTCTCCTCGATGGGCAGATACACGCGCGGATGCGAGTTCCACAGGTACATCTGCGGCATCGGGCAGCACAGCGGCAGATCCTCGGCGCTGACCTGGTACTGGTTCTGCGCGTTGGGTTCGATGAGCGGTTTGGCCGCAGCGACCATGGGCGGGGCTGATTATACCTGCGCGCCCTGTGCCTCAGGGACCAGCGTCGCGTTCCACAGCCCTGTCACGGCGGCACGCGTGTCGCGGAAGTGCGCCGCCGGCACGATGGGCGCAGCGCCCTCGAGGGACAGCAGATGGGTGGCGGCGCGGTACTCGCGATAGGCCCGGGTGAGCAGGTCCACGCTCGCCTGCGGCACCAGGTTCGCTGACGCCACCGACTCCAGCTGGCGGATGGTGTCGGAGAACATCGCAACCGGCGGGTACTCGCGCGCCCACAGCAGCGCCCAGTACTGGGCGAGGAACTCGATGTCGGCGATCCCGCCCGGGTCCTGCTTGATGTCGAAGCGCTGCGCATCGCCCGCGGAGAGCTCGCGGCGCATGCGCTCGCGCATGTTGCGCACCTCCTCGCGCAGGCTGTCACGGCGCACGTGCTGGCACAGTACCTCGAGCCGCACCCGCTCGAAGCGCGCGCACAGCTCGGGCGCGCCGGCCACGGCGCGGGCGTGCAGCAGCGCCTGGTGCTCCCAGGTCCACGCTTCCCGGCGCTGGTAGTCCGCAAACGCCTCGATGTTGGTGACCAGCAGGCCCCCCTTGCCGCTCGGGCGCAAGCGCACGTCGACCTGGTAGAGCCGACCGGCGGCGGAGTGCATGGTCAGCAGGTGCACGATACGTTGCGCGAGCCGCACGAAGAACAGCTGGTTGTCGATGGGACGCGCGCCGCTGGTCTCCTGATGCTCGCCGTGCGAGTCGTGCAGGAACACGAGGTCCAGATCGGACCCGTAGCCGAGCTCCATGCCGCCGAGCTTGCCGTAGCCCACCGCGCAGATGGCCACCGGGCGCGGGCCCTCACCGTCGCCGCAGGTCGGCACTCCGAACTGCGCGGTGATCTGCCGCCAGCCCAGCTGCAGGGCGCGCTCGACGATGAGTTCGGCGATGTCGGTGAGCCGGTCGCTCACCTGCATCAGGGGCAGCACGCCGGTGAGATCCGCGACCGCGACGCGAAACAGGGCCGCGCGCTGGAACTGCCGCAGGGCCTCCACCTGCTGTTCGGGATCCTCGCTGCGCAGCTGCTCCATCCTGGATTCGAGCTCGCGCGCGAAGCCCGCACGGGTCGGCGGCTGCGACAGCAGCCGCGCATCGATCAGCTCATCCAGCAGCAGCGGGTGCGCGGCGATCTGCGCGGCGAGGAAATCCCCGTGACGACACAGCTGCACCAGGCGCCCGCGCGCCGCGCCGTTCTCGCGCAGCAGCGCGAAGTACGCCGAGCGCTTGCCCGTCGCCTCGATGATGGCGAGGATCCGTCGCAGCACGGGCAGCTGGGCGCTGCTCTGCGCGACGTCCGCGAGCAGCGCCGGCAGCAGGGCCTGCAGGCGCTTGCGCCCGGGCTCATCGAGCTTGCGCACCAGGGCCGAGGCGCGCAGCTCCAGCAGCAGGCGCGCGACTTCCGCGCTGTCTGTGAAACCGGCGCGCGCCAGTGCCTCCGCCAGCGCGGCGGTTTCCGCCTGGCTGTCCCAGAATCTGCCCAGATCGATGCGCACGGCGCCCCCGTCGGGCTGCGCCCCGCCCTGCACCAGCAGGCGAAAGTGGCGGCTGACCCGTGCGCGGTGCGCATCGAGCTCGTGCGTGAGCGCGGGCCAGTCGCGCGCACCCATGGCGAGCGCCAGGCGCTCGCGCGCCAGCGGCTCCGCCGGCAGCGAATGGACCTGCGCGTCGGCGAGCATCTGCAGGCGGTTCTCGAGCCGGCGCAGATAGATGTAGGCCGCCCGCAGTTCGCTCGTGGCCTCGGGCGGCAGCAGCTGCGACTCCCCGAGGCAGGCCAGCGCGGCGAGCAGCGAGGGCGTCTGCAGGCGCTGATCGCGGCCGCCGCGCGTGAGCTGCAGCGCCTGCACGATGAATTCGATTTCGCGGATCCCGCCCGGACCGAGCTTTACGTGATCGGCGAGCTCGCGCCGCTGCACTTCGCGCTCGATGAGGGTCTTCATCTCCCGCAGGCTCTCGAACACGCCGTAGTCCAGATAGCGGCGGTAGACGAACGGCCGTATGGCTGCCGCGTCGATTTCCGCGTAACGCTCGGCACAGGTGACCGGGCGGGCCTTGACGTACGCGTACCGCTCCCAGTCGCGCCCGTGGCGCGGCAGGTAATCCTCGAAGGAGGCGAAGCTCGCCACCAGGGGACCCGAGTCCCCGAAAGGTCGCAAGCGCAGATCAACGCGCAGCACAAAGCCCTCGGATGTCGGCGTCTCCAGCAGCCGCACCAGCGCCTGTCCCAGGCGCGTGAAGAATTCCTCGTTGGCAGCGCCGCGCGGCCCGTCGGTCTCACCATGCTCGGGAAACAGCAGCACCAGATCGACGTCGGAGGAAAAATTCAGCTCGCCGCCGCCGAGCTTCCCCATGCCGATGACGATGAGGGGCTGAACCTCGCCGGCCGCCGAGCGCGGTTCGCCGTAGCGGGCCACGAGTGCGCGGCGGGCGTGAGCCAGCGCCGTGCCGATCGCCGCATCGGCAAAAGCCGTGAGATCGGCGAGTGTCTCGCAGAGATCCGCCCAGCCGGCCAGATCCCGCCAGGCGATGCGGATGAGCTCGCGCCGCCGCCAGCGGCGCAGCTCGGCCTGGAAAAGCGCCTCGGGTGTCGCCGGGTCCGCAGGCGGCGGGGCGCGCGCCGCAAAGTCCGCCGCAGCGAGGCGCCGCTGCAGGTCGCCGCCGACGAGGCTGGTGAAGCACTGGGCATCGCGCACGCAGGATTGCGCCACGAAGTCGCTGGCGGCGAATACCGCCTGGATCGAGTCGCGAATGGCGGGCGGCGCGGCGCCGAGCGCCGCTCGCGCGGCCTCGTCGGCGTTGAGCGCCTCGAGCGAGCCCGCGACGAGACCGGCGAGCTCCGCGCTGAGCGGGATCCCCAAATCGCGCCTCTGGCTGAAGGCTGAAAGCTCTCCCGTCACGGCAAGCGCGATTTCGTGGCTGGTTGATCCCGACCGCCCGCGGTCAGTTCCAGATGTTGCCCCCGAGATCGTGGAACGCCGCGGTGTCGGCCCGACGACTCAGGCCCCTGAAGCGCGAGGATGCGGCATACACCTGCGCACCATCCGAGGCATCGATCGAGGCCGCATCGCCCTCGATCAGGCTGTTGTCGATGTGGACGTTGGCGTGGCGGGCCGTGACCCCGACCCCGGTGGCGCTGATGTGGCTGTTGGTGATGTGAATCTCGCAGCCGTCTTGCGCGCTCACCGCGTCGCCGTCGAACTCGAGGTTGCGGTTGTCGATGTGCAGCAGACGTGAGCCCTGGCACACGATCGGCTCGTGGCGCCGCTCCACCGCGGCGCTGGTGACGGCGCTCTCGCGCACCCGTCCGCCCGCGGCCGGCGCTGTGGTGGAGGCAGCCTTGATGGTGTAGCCCGGTCCTTCCTTCAACACTCGTCCGCCACCCGCCGACGCGGCCTGCGCGGTCGCCGCAGGCCGTGAGGACTGCGCGCTGGAGTCTTCCGGGGCCGCGGCTTCGCCGGCGCTGACGAGCGGGCCGTTGTCGGCGCTGACCGGCGCGGTTGCGGCTGGCGCAGCCGTGTCGGCCGCCGCCGCGACTGTCGGCGCTTTCGCCGGGAGCGCCGGGCCGGCGATGAGCTCATCCGCGCGCATCATGCGCAACTCGCCCGTGTCCTTCACCCGCACCGTGAAGGTGCGGCTCTGCTGGTCGGCGGACACGACTTCGATCCGGTCGTTGCGCGCGAGCGCCGCCCGCGCCCAGCTCATCTCGTCCTGGCCTTGCTGCGCGCATGCGGCGAGCGCCAGGACGGCAAGGCACGCGGCGCCCCGCAGGGCTCGGTAGCAGACAGTAGCCATGGTCGGCCTCCTGGGTAGGACGATAAACCTTAGGCGCAGATGCGGGAAGTGGTTGCACCGCGACACGCCGCACTCACGGCCACCGGGGCCGCCGTGGAGGCGCGCGCAGGGCGCGCAAAAAAACAGGCCCCACTGGGTGGGGCCTGCAAGGAATGCGCGGAATAGGGGGTCTTGTTCCGCGGCTTTGGGGGCGGCGTCCGGCTGAGAACCGGACGCGAACCCTTGGCTGTTATGTTAATCGGCTGTTGATTACGGAATCGATACCTCTTTAGAGAGGGTCTTACATGTCCATTCCGCCCATGCCGCCCGGCGGGCCGGCATGGCTGTGCTCCTCGTCCTTCGGAGCCTCGGCGACCATGACCTCGGTCGTGAGCAGCAGCCCGGCCACCGAGGCGGCATTCTGCAGCGCCAGCCGCGTCACCTTGGTCGGGTCCAGGATGCCTTCCTCGAGCATGTCGCCGAACTTGCCGGTGGCGGCGTTGTAACCGAAGGCGCCCTTGCCTTCCTTGACGCGGTTGAGGATCACCGCGGCGTCCTCGCCGGCGTTGTCGACGATCTGGCGCAGCGGCTCCTCGATCGAGCGCGACAGAATGCGGATGCCGACCGCCTGGTCCTCATTCGCCGCCTCGAGCTTGTCGAGCACCTTCTGCACACGGATCAGCGCGACGCCACCGCCGGGCACCACGCCCTCTTCCACCGCCGCACGGGTCGCGTGCAGGGCGTCCTCGACGCGGGCCTTCTTCTCCTTCATCTCGATCTCGGTGGCCGCGCCGACCTTGACCAGGGCGACACCGCCGGAGAGCTTCGCCACGCGCTCCTGCAACTTCTCCTTGTCGTAATCGGAGGTCGCCTCCTCGATCTGCTGACGGATCGACTCGATGCGCGCCTTGATGTCGGAGGACTTGCCGGCGCCGTCGATGATCGTGGTGTTTTCCTTCTCCACGACGATCTTCTTCGCCTCGCCCAGATCGTTGATGCTCGCCTTCTCGAGCGACAGGCCGACCTCATCGGAGATGACCGTGCCGCCGGTGAGAGTGGCGATGTCCTGCAGCATGGCCTTGCGGCGGTCGCCGAAGCCCGGAGCCTTGACGCCGGCCACCTTGAGAATGCCGCGGATGTTGTTGACGACCAGGGTCGCCAGCGCCTCACCCTCGACGTCCTCGGCGACCACCAGCAGCGGCCGTCCGGCCTTGGCCACGCCCTCGAGCAGCGGCAGCAGCTCACGGATGTTGGAAATCTTCTTGTCGACCAGCAGGATCACCGGTTTTTCCAGCTCGGCGGTCTGGTTCTGCTGGTTGTTGATGAAGTACGGCGACAGGTAGCCGCGGTCGAACTGCATGCCCTCGACCACTTCCAGCTCGTTCTCCAGTCCCGAGCCCTCCTCGACCGTGATCACGCCCTCCTTGCCGACCTTCTCCATCGCCTCGGCGATGGTCTTGCCGATCGACTCATCGAGGTTCGCCGAGATCGTGCCGACCTGGGCAATCGCCTTGGAGTCCTTGCAGGGCTTGGAGAGCTTCTTGAGCTCCTCGACGGCGGCGATCACTGCCTTGTCGATGCCGCGCTTGAGGTCCATCGGGTTGCGGCCCGAGGAGACGGCCTTCAGGCCCTCGCGCATGATCGCCTGGGCGAGCACGGTGGCGGTCGTGGTGCCATCGCCGGCCTCGTCGGAGGTGTTGGACGCGACTTCCTTCACCATCTGCGCGCCCATGTTCTCGAATTTGTCCTTGAGCTCGATTTCCTTCGCGACCGACACGCCGTCCTTGGTGACGGTGGGGGCGCCGAAGCTCTTATCGAGCACGGCATTGCGGCCCTTCGGGCCCAGAGTCGCCTTGACGGCGTTGGCGAGGACGTTCACGCCCCTGAACATGCGCTGGCGTGCGTCGTCGCTGAATCGGACTTCTTTAGCTGGCATTGTCGTGATCCTCGGTTACTTGCCTTCAATCACGGCCATGACGTCTTCTTCGCGCATGACCACCAGTTCATCCCCGTCGACCTTGACCTCGGTTCCGCTGTACTTGCCGAACAGGATCTTGTCGCCGACCTTGACGTCGAGAGGCCGAACCTGGCCGTCTTCGAGAATCTTGCCCTTGCCGACCGCTACGATCTTTCCCTGCACCGGCTTCTCGGCCGCGGTATCGGGAATCACGATGCCACCCGGGGAGGTACGCTCCTCTTCCAGGCGCTTCACGATCACGCGGTCATGAAGAGGACGGATCTTCATGGTTTACGCTCCTTGAATAAGACTTGGTGAATGAGCTGAATCTATGCGCCAGGCGACTATTAGCACTCCCCTGTCGCGGCTGCTAATGATAGGGAGCCGGCCGGCGAATTCAAGTCGCCTGAGGGGCTTTTTTGCGATCATGAGCGCGTTGAGGCGCCCGCAGACGGCCCAGGCGGGCGGTGGGGCGGGAACGGCAGGGGTGCCTTCCCGGGATGAACCGCAGTTCCTGCCACTCATCAAAAGGCTGAGCTATAAGACAGGCGGAGCGATGAGGTCGCGCGCAAGGCATTGACGTGATCAGGATTAGACATATTTCCACCGCCCTGCTGCTGATGAGCCTGGGGCTGCAGGTTCAGGCACAGGGCCCGGCGCCGGACTTCACCGCCGCGCCCGCCCCCTCGCAGCCCGCCCCCTCGCAGCCCGCCGCCAAGGGGGGCATCAATGCGCTCCTGGACTCGGTCAAGACCAGCGGGGATGACTTTCTGCCCCCGGACCGCGCCTTCCGTTTCGATGCACTGCCCGACGGTACCGACCGCGTGCGCCTCAACTGGGAGATCGCCGATGGCTATTATCTCTACCGCGCCCGAATCAAGGTCGTGACGCCGAGCCCGCGAGCGCAGCTCGGGGCGCCGCAGATGCCTCAAGGCCAGATCAAGACCGACGAGTACTTCGGCAGGCAGGAGGTCTACCACCACGAGCTCGTCGCCACCGTGCCGGTGCTGCGGGCGAGCGGCGGCGCCTTCGAGCTGCCGCTGCAGGTGACCTATCAGGGCTGTGCCGAGGCGGGCCTGTGTTACCCGCCCATTACCAAGACCGTGAGCGTGAATCTGTCCGCGGGCGCGACCTCCTCGGGCACGGCCTCCGCGGGCTCCTTCATCCGGGGCGCCGGCGGCGGCGCCGAGCAGGACTGGTTCGCCTCGCTCATCCGCGCGGGCAATCCCCTCGTCATGCTGGGCTGGTTCTACCTCGCAGGACTCGCACTCGCATTCACCCCCTGCGTGCTGCCGATGGTGCCGATCCTCTCCGGGATCATCGCCGGGGGCGGCAGGACACTCAACACCGCGCGCGCCTTCGCGCTGTCGGTGACCTACGTGCTCGGCATGGCGCTCACCTACACCCTCGCCGGCATTGCCTGCGCGGCCGCGGGCCGGCAGGTGCAGGCCGTGTTCCAGCAGTGGTGGGTGCTGACGCTGTTTGCGGCCCTGTTCGTGGTGCTCGCGCTCTCGATGCTCGGGCTGTTCACGCTGCAGATGCCGGTCGCGATCCAGACCCGCATCGCCAGCATCAGCAACCGCCAGTCCGCCGGCACCTTCGGCGGTGCCGCCGTCATGGGCGCGCTCTCCGCCCTTATCGTCACCACCTGCGTGGGACCGGCGCTCGTCGGAGCGCTGCTCGTGATCAGCGAGAGCGGGCAGGTGTCGCGCGGCGGCGCGGCGCTGTTCGCCATGAGCGTCGGCATGGGGACGCCGTTGCTGGTGGTCGGCGCCTCGGCGGGGCGGCTGCTGCCCAGGGCCGGACCCTGGATGGACCTGGTGAAGAAGCTCTTCGGCGTGATGATGCTCGCGGTCGCGGCGTGGATGCTCGCGCGCATCGTGCCGGAGCGCGTGGCGCTCTCGTTGTGGGCGGTACCCGCGCTGATCCTGGCCTGGCTCCTGTGGTCGCAGACCCGCGGCCATTCCGCCGCCACCTGGACGCTGCGCGCCGCGGGCGTGATCGCCGCTCTGTACGGCGTGGCGCTTACCGCGGGCTCTGCGCTCGGCGGCACCGACCCGCTCGCGCCGATACCCGCCTTCGCCGCCAAGGCCCGCGAGCTGCCGTTCCGCCGCATCGAATCGGTCGCCGATCTGGACCGCGAGGTCGCGCGGGCGAAGCTGCAGGGGCGCGGCGTGCTGGTGGATTTCTCGGCGGCCTGGTGCACCTCGTGCAAGGAGATGGAGCGCTACACCTTCACGGACCCGGACGTGCAGGCGGCGCTCAGCGCCGCGGTGCTGTTGCGCGCCGACGTGACGCAGAACGACGCGGACGACCAGGCGCTGCTGAAGCGCTTCGGGATCTTCGGACCGCCAACCATCGCCTTCTACGGCGCGGACGGTGAGGAACGCACCCAGTATCGGGTCGTGGGGTACATGAAGGCGCAAGCCTTCGCCGCCCGCACCCGCGCCGCGCTGCACACGCCTCCGTGAGCGATCCGCGGCCTTCGCCTGGCCGGCCTGGCGCGGTGGGGCTCGCCGCCGTGGTGGTGGCCTGCGCCGCCGGCGGCTTTCTGGTCTACCATCTCGCGAGCCCGCCGCGGGCGCGGTTGTACGTCGCACCCGCTCCGGCGTCCCTGGCGGCTGCGAGCGCACCCGCGGAGCCCGCGCCAGGATCATCCCCGCCGGTTCGCAAGGTTCCCGAGGTGCTGCCGCCGCTCTCACTCCCCGGGTTGGACGGCAGGCTTCACCGGCTGACCGACTGGAAGGACCGTATGCGGCTGGTCAATTTCTGGGCCAGCTGGTGTGAGCCCTGCCGGCGGGAAATTCCGCTCCTCAGGAGCCTACGCCGCGAACGTGCAGCAGATCGGCTCGAAATTGTCGGCATCGCCATCGATTCTCGTGATGCGGCGCAGACGTATGCCCGGAGCAGCGGAATCGACTATCCGGTGCTGGTCGGCGAGCAGGGGGGGCTGGAGGCCGCCGCGGCCTTTGGCATGGATCCCGTCCTGCCCTTCAGTGTGTTCGCCGACCGCGCCGGCAGGATTGTCGCGGTGAAAGTAGGCGAGTTGCACCGGAACGAAGCCGACCTCATCCTTGACCGCATGCACGACCTGGACCAGGGACGCCTGAGCCTGAGCACCGCCCGGGAACAGATCGCGACCGGGATCGACCACCTCACCGTGCGAAGGCCTCCCCCGGGGGGCGGCGCTGCGCAATAGACCCGGTCCTGCCAGATCCTGGCAAATCGCAACAAGAAATACCCTGATGGGGGCGAATTAGGTTACATTCGCGCCGGTTCGCTTAAGGACGACTCACAAAGAAGTCACGCCCTATGGCCCGAGTGCTGTTGTTGAACGGCCCGAACCTCAATCTGCTCGGGACCCGGGAACCGGCGGTGTATGGCGCCGACACACTCGAGTCGATCGAGAAGCGCACGGCGGCGGTTGCCCGCGAGCTCGGGCACGAGCTGATCGCGTTCCAGAGTAACGCCGAACACGAGCTGATCGATCGCATCCATCGGGCCCGCACCGAGGCTGTGGCGTTCATGATCGTCAACCCGGGCGCCTTCACGCACACCAGCATTGCGCTGCGCGACGCGCTGCTCGGCACCGGCGTACCGTTCATTGAAGTACACCTGTCCAACACGCACGCCCGCGAGCCGTTTCGCCGGCATTCCTATCTGTCGGACATCGCGGTGGGGGTCATCACCGGGCTGGGGGCGTTCGGCTACGAGGCGGCCGTGCGCGCCGCCGCGCAACGGCTCGCCGCCTCCGCCTGAGGCCTGCGCGTTTTTCGCTTTCTGATTCCTTGGGGGCATTCCCGGCATGGACATTCGAAAAATCAAAAAGCTGATCGAGTTGCTGGAGGAGTCCGGCATCGCGGAAATCGAGATCAAGGAAGGGGAAGAGGCGCTGCGCATCAGCCGCATGCCCGCAGGCACAGCCACCGGACACCAGGCTGCGCAGGTCCACGTGGCGGCCCTCCCGGCCGGCGCGGTCGGCGCTGCCGCCACAGCGAGCGCGGCGTTGCCCGCCGCCGAGAGCGCTGCCCCCAAACCCAAGCCCAACGAGCACGTGATCACAGCTCCCATGGTGGGCACTTTCTACGGCTCACCCTCCCCGGGCGCGAAGGCCTTCGTCGAGATCGGCGATGAAATCAAGGTGGGCCAGGTGCTGTGCATCATCGAGGCCATGAAGATGATGAACCAGATCGAAGCCGACAGGGCCGGTCGCATCACCTCGGTCATGGCCCAGAACGGCGATCCGGTCGAGTTCGGCCAGCCGCTGTTCGTCGTCGAATAAGCGCCCCATGATCGAGAAGATCGTCATCGCCAACCGCGGCGAGATCGCGCTGCGGATCCTGCGTGCCTGCCGGGAGCTCGGCATCAAGACCGTGGCCGTGCACTCCACCGCCGACTACAGCCTCAAGCACGTGCTGCTCGCCGATGAATCGGTATGCATCGGGCCGCCGCCCTCGTCCGCCAGCTATCTCAACATGCCGGCAATCATCAGCGCGGCGGAAGTCACCGACTCGGTCGCGATCCACCCCGGCTACGGCTTCCTGTCCGAGAACGCCGACTTCGCCGAGCGCGTGGAGAAAAGCGGCTTCGTGTTCGTCGGCCCCAAGGCGGAGACCATCCGTGTCATAGGCGACAAGGTGTCGGCGATCCGGATCATGAAATCGCACGGCGTGCCGTGCGTGCCGGGCTCCGATGGCCCGCTGGGCGAGGACGCGGACGAGAACCTGCGCATCGCGCGCGACATCGGTTACCCCGTGATCATCAAGGCATCCGGCGGCGGCGGCGGGCGCGGCATGCGCGTGGTGCACACCGAGGCCTCGCTCCTGAACGCGATCGGCATCACGCGCGCGGAAGCGCGCGCAGCCTTCGCCAACGACCAGGTCTACCTGGAGAAATTCATGGAGCGGCCGCGGCACATCGAATTCCAGGTGCTGGCGGACGCGCACGGCAACGTCATCCACCTGGGCGAGCGCGATTGCTCGATGCAGCGGCGCCACCAGAAAGTGATCGAGGAGGCGCCGGCACCGGGCATCACCGTGCGCCAGCGGCGCTTCATGGGGGAGCGCTGTGTGGAAGCCTGCCGCGCGGTCGGCTACCGTAGTGCCGGCACCATGGAGTTCCTGTACCAGGATAACGAGTTCTACTTCATCGAGATGAACACCCGCATCCAGGTCGAGCACCCGGTGACCGAGCTGATCACCGGGATCGATCTGGTGAAGGCGCAACTGCTGGTCGCCGCCGGCGAGCGTCTGCCGTACACGCAGGGCGACGTGCAGATCCGCGGTCATGCCATGGAATGCCGCATCAACGCGGAGGATCCCAAGACCTTCATGCCATCCCCCGGCCCGATCCGGCTGTGGCACGCCCCGGGTGGTCCCGGCATCCGCGTCGACAGCCACGTCTACTCCGGCTACAACGTCCCGCCCTACTACGATTCGCTGGTGGGCAAGGTCATCGCCCACGGCGACACGCGCGAGACCGCCATCGCGCGCATGAAGAATGCGCTGGCCGAAATGGTGATCGAAGGCATCAAGACCAACGTGGCGTTGCACCAGGAGATCTGCAACCACGCGGCCTTCCAGAAGGGCGGCACCGACATCCACTACCTCGAGCGACGGCTGGGTCTGCGCTAGGCGGTGGCCGCGTACCTGGAGTTGACGTTCGATCTCGGATCGCTGGATCCGCAAGCCGCGGAAGATGCCTGCTGGGACTGCGGCGCGAGTGCGGTCACGTTCGTCGACGCACGTGATGATGCGGTGCTCGAGCCCCTGCCCGGAGAGTTCCGTCTGTGGCCGCGGACCCGTCTGAAGTGCCTGTTCGTGCAGGCCCACGACGCGTCCGGCATCAGGCGCGCGCTCGCTGCGGCGCTGGGTCTGGACCCGGACCTCATCGGCGTGCACGAGCTGGCCGAGCGCGTCTGGGAGCGCGAGTGGCTCAGGGACTTTCACCCGCTGCGCTTCGGACGGCGTCTGTGGGTATGCCCACACCATGAGCGCGTCGCCGAGCCCGGCGCGGTCGTGGTCGCGCTCGATCCGGGGCTGGCGTTCGGCACCGGCACTCATCCGAGCACGGCGCTGTGCCTGACGTGGCTCGACGCGCACCTCGCGCCCGGTGCATGCGTCATCGACTACGGCTGCGGCTCGGGCGTGCTGGCGCTCGCGGCAGCAAAGCTCGGGGCGGCGCGGGTGCACTGCTTCGATATCGATCCCCAGGCCCTCACGGCGGCGCGCGCCAATGCCGGGGCGAACGGCGTGGCGCGGCAGGTGCGGGTGTACGATCGCCCCGACACACTGCCGGCCGCGGCCGATGTGCTGCTGGCGAACATTCTGTCGGGGCCCTTGTGCACGCTGGCGCCGCGCTTCGCGTCACTGCTGCGCGCGCGCGGAGAAGTGGTGCTCGCGGGACTCATGCAGCACGAGGTCGCCGACGTGACAGCCGCTTACGCAACGTGCTTTGATGTCGCCCCGTTCGGCGAGCGCGACGGGTGGGTGGGGCTCGCCGGACGCCGCCATTGACACCCCGCAACGCAGCCCTGTCATGTTCACAGTCTGTCCAAAGTGTGCCCTGACCCTGGTCGTGACCGCCGAGGATCTGCGCGTCGCCCAGGGCTATGTGCGCTGCGGGCGCTGCTCGAGCGTGTTCAATGCGCTCGCGCGATTGACGGAGGAGGGACAAATCGCCGAGGAGAGCGTCGAGACTGAACCGCCGGCCCCTGCGGCCTCGCAGACCCCACCGCCTGCGCCCCCCGATGCCTCGCCGCAGAGCGTGACGGACGAGGACGCGATCCCTGAGGACGCGCTCGAGTTCGATCCCACCACGACCGATGTGGCTTCTGTGTTCGTCGAACCGCCGCCGAACCCGCTGTGGACGGCGGCGACGGGAACCTTCAAGGCCATGGTCGCCGCGAATCAGGAGGCCGCGCCGGTGCAGGAGCCCGACTCGCGCACTGAGGAGGCCGCGCCGGCGCAGGACTCCGATTCCCAGGTCGATGTGGAACTCGACGCGGAGTTACTGGCCTCCATATTGCACATCGACCTCCCGGAGCCCCCGGCCCCACGGGAAACACCACCGCCCGCCGCTCGGCAGCCGCCGCCGCCGGCCCCGCGGGAAACACCACCGCCCGCTGCCGCGCAGCAGGCACCGCGACCCGCCGCGCGGGGAACACCACCGCCCGCCGCGCGGCAAGCAGCGCCGCCGGCCCCGCGGGAAACACCACCGCGCGCCGCCGCGCAGGAAGCACCGCGACCCGCCGCGCGCGGAACACCACCGCCCCCCCCCGCGCAGGAGGCACCGCGACCCGCCGCGCGGGGGACCCCGCCCCCAGGGCCCGCACCCGAAGCCCCCGTGAGAGCTCGCAGCGTACCGAGTCCGGCACGAGCTCCGCGCAGGATGCGGCTCGGCGAGGACCTGAGCGCGAGCACGGGAGCGGCGCGCCTGCTGCCGCACCTGTGGCGCGCCGGTAGCGGCCTTGCGGTGCTGCTGCTGCTCGCGCAAATCGTGAACCACTATCGTGACGAGCTCGCCGCCACGACGCGCTTCCACCGCCCGATCACCGCGTTGTACGCGTCCCTCGGCGTACGACTGGCGCCGCACTGGGACCTGCGGGCGTATGAAGTGCACCAGCTCGGCGCGTCGGTGGAACCGGCGAGCGCCGGTCTGATCACGGTACGCGCCAGCGTCAAGAACGCAGCAGCGCAGCCCCAGCCCCTGCCGGTGCTGCGGGTCACTCTGCAGGATCGCTTCGGCAACCGGATCGCGGCGCGCGACGTGGCACCGCCCATGTACCTGCCGCACGCCACGCCCGGGTCGGCTTTTCTATCCGCGGGCCAGCGCATCGACGCGGAGATGGGGTTCGTGGATCCGGGCGCCAATGCCGTCGGATTCGAGATCGACGTCTGTCTGCCCGCCAGCGGCGGCGAGGTCACCTGCGCCAACGACGCCATCGCGCGCTAGGCCACGCCGTGGGGTGTCACTTGCGGATCGGACCCTACCTCCTGCCCTCAGCTGTCGTGCTCGCGCCCATGGCCGGCGTGACCGATCGCCCGTTCCGTGTCCTGTGCCGCCGACTCGGCGCGGGGCTGGCCGCCTCCGAGATGATCACCTCGGACACGCGCCTGTGGCATACGCCCAAATCACGCCATCGCATGAACCACGAGGGCGAGCCCGAGCCGCGCGTGGTGCAGCTGGCCGGCGCCGACCCGCAGGCGCTAGCGGAGGCGGCGCGCGCCAACGTGGCCCTCGGCGCGCAGCTCATCGATCTGAACATGGGGTGTCCGGCAAAAAAAGTGTGCGGCAGGCTGTGCGGCTCGGCGCTGCTCACCGATGAGACGCTGGTGGCGCGCATTCTGCAGGCGGTCGTGAACGCGGTCGACGTGCCCGTGACCCTCAAGATCCGCACCGGCTGGGACCGCGAGCACAGAAACGGCGCGAACATTGCATACATCGCGCAGGAGTGCGGCATCGCCGCGCTCGCGGTGCACGGCCGCACGCGCGCGGATTTTTATGAAGGCGCGGCGGAGTACGACACGATCCGCGCCATCAAGTCACGCGTGCGGATTCCGGTGTTCGCGAACGGCGACATCACTACGCCGCAAAAAGCGCGCGAGGTACTTGATTTCACGGGCGCAGACGGAGTAATGATCGGGCGCGCCAGTCATGGTGCCCCATGGATCTTCGGCGCTGTCAACGTGTACCTGGAAAACGGAATTGCGCCGCCGCCACTGCTGCGCGCCGACCTGCGTGATATCATTCTGGCGCATCTCGACTCCCTGTACTTCTTTTACGGCGAGGAGAGTGGAGTCCGGATCGCGCGCAAACATCTCGGCTGGTATTGCGGCCTGCTGGATGATCCGGCGGAGATTCGCCGGGACCTGATGGGGGCTGCGAGCACGGCCGCACAGTTCGCGCACGCGCTTAAGCATTTCGAGAGCTGGGTGAGTGAGGCTGCCGTGGCAGCCTGACGAACGGTTTTTCCCTTTGGTGAGGGGGGGACTCACAATGACCGCAAAGAGAAAGGCGCGGACTCGCGAAGCCGTCGCCAGAGTCAACGGGCGGGAACTGCCGCTGCGCAATCACGCCGAGCGCGCCTTGAGCGATTACTTCACCAGCCTGAACGGTCACCGGCCCGCCCGTCTCTACGACCTGGTGCTGCGCGAGATCGAGGAGCCGCTGTTTCGCGTCGTGCTCGATTACGCGCACGGCAACCAGAGCCGCGCCGCAGACATTCTCGGCATCAACCGCGGCACCCTGCGCAAGAAATTGAAGCAGTTCGGGCTTGCCGGCTCCTGAAGCCGCAGGCCCGCAGGCGCCGCCGGCGCCTTTGAGGGATGAAGCCCATGCCGCCGCCGGTACGCCGCGCGCTCCTCTCGGTTTCCGACAAGACCGGCCTCGTCGAGCTGGCGCGCGAGCTCGCCAGACGTAACATCGAGATCCTGTCCACCGGCGGCACGGCGCAGCTGCTCACACACAACGGCGTGCCGGTGCGCGAGGTCGCCGCCTACACCGGCTTTCCCGAGATCATGGACGGTCGGGTCAAGACCCTGCATCCGCGGATTCACGGTGGTCTCCTGGGCCGCCGCGGCGTGGACGACGCCGTCATGGCGCAGCACGCCATCGCGCCCATCGATCTGCTGGTGGTGAATCTCTACCCGTTTGCAGCCACGGTGGCGCGGCCCGGCTGCCGCTACGCCGACGCCGTGGAGAACATCGACATCGGCGGGCCGGCGATGCTGCGCGCCGCGGCGAAGAACCATGAATCGGTGCTGGTCGTCGTCGATCCGGCGGACTATCCGCTGCTGCTCGCCGAGCTCGACACGCACCAGGGGGGGAGTGAGTTTGCCACGCGCGCCCGCCTCGCCGCCAAGGCCTTCTCCCATACCGCCCACTACGACGCCCGGGTCGCCGCCTACCTCGGCTCACAGCAGGCGCCCCCGGGCGAGGCGTTCCCCGCGACCCTGTCGCTCATGTTCGAGAAGGTGCAGGACCTGCGTTACGGGGAAAATCCGCACCAGAGCGCGGCGCTGTACCGCGAGCCTGCCGGGCGCGGCGCAGGGGTTGGCGCCGCGCACGTGCTGCAGGGCAAGGACCTTTCGTACAACAACATAGTGGACGCGGATACCGCCATCGAGTGCGCGCGCCAGTTCGCGCAGGCCGCCTGCGTCATCGTCAAGCACGCCAACCCCTGCGGGGTCGCCGTGGCGGCCACACCGCTGGACGCCTACGAGGCTGCCTACCGCACCGATCCGGCTGCCGCATACGGCGGCATCATCGCCTTCAACCGCGAGCTCGACGCGGCCACCGCGACCGCGGTCCTCGAGCGCCAGTTCGTCGAAGTGCTGGCGGCACCCGCCGTGCACGCCGCCGCCGCGCGCGTGCTGGCGGGCAAGCCCAACGTGCGGGTGCTGGTGCCGGGGGAGCGGCCGCAGGTCGACGGTGTCGAAGTCGAGCTGCGCAGCGTGAGCGGTGGGCTGCTGGCGCAGTCGCGCGATCTGGCGGGGCTGCCGGCAGGCGAGCTCACCGTGCCCACGCGCCGTAAGCCGACGAGTGCCGAGCTCGCCGACCTGCGCTTCGCCTGGGCCGTGTGCAAGTTCGTGAAATCCAACGCCATCGTATTTGCGCGCGCCGGCGCCACCATCGGCGTCGGCGCAGGTCAGATGAGCCGCGTGTACTCCACACGCCTCGCCGCGATGAAGGCCACGGATGAAGAGCTCACGGTGGCCGGCTCGGTCATGGCCTCGGATGCGTTCCTGCCGTTTCGCGACAACCTCGACGTGGCCGCCGGCTACGGTATCCGCGCCGTGATCCAGCCGGGCGGGAGCAAGCGCGATGCGGAGCTCATCGCGGCCGCCGATCAACATGGCATGGCTATGGTGTTCACCGGCATACGCCACTTCCGGCATTAGGCTTGGGTCCCAGGAAATTGAGCATCTGGATGAGCGATCCCTGGCGGCGGTCGTGCAGCGCTCAATTTCGTGGGGTGCCATGAAGGTTCTCATCGTCGGCGCGGGTGGCCGTGAGCACGCGCTCGCCTGGAAGTGCGCCGCCTCGCCGCGCGTCACGAGCGTGCTGGTGGCTCCCGGCAACGCGGGCACCGCGGCGGAAGCCAAGGTACGCAACGTGAACGTCGCGGCGGAGGACGTCGCGGGGCTCGTGCAGCTGGCAGCCTCCGAGCAGGTCGACCTCACCATCATCGGACCGGAGGCACCGCTGGTGGCAGGCGCGGTCGACGCATTCGCCGCGCGCGGACTCAAGTGCTTCGGACCGAGCAAGGCGGCCGCGCGGCTCGAGGGCTCCAAGGCCTTTGCCAAGGAATTCCTGCGGCGCCATCGCATTCCGACGGCGAGCTCCGCGACCTTCACGCGCGACAGCTTCGATGCCGCGTGGCTGCGCAGCCAACGCGCGCCGCTGGTGGTCAAGGCGAGCGGCCTGGCCGCCGGCAAGGGCGTGGTGATCGCCCCCTCCATCGAGGAGGCGCGCACCGCGGCGCAGGCGATGTTCGCCGGCCAGTTCGGTGAGGCCGGCCGCGAGGTGGTGATCGAGGAGTTCCTGCCCGGCGAGGAGGCGAGCTTCATCGTCATGGCGGACGGCACGCACAGCCTGCCGCTCGCCAGCTCTCAGGATCACAAGCGCCGCGACGACGGTGATCGCGGACCCAACACCGGCGGCATGGGCGCCTATTCTCCGGCGCCGGTAGTCACCCCGGCGCTGCACACCCGCATCATGCGCGAGGTCATCGAGCCCACCGTGAGAGGACTCAGCGCCGACGGCACGCCTTACACGGGGTTCCTGTATGCCGGACTCATGATCGCGCCCGACGGCACTCCGCGTGTGCTCGAGTTCAACTGCCGCCTGGGCGATCCGGAGACGCAGCCGATCCTCATGCGCCTTGAGTCTGATCTGACCGCGCTCTGCGAAGCCGCGCTCGGCGGCCGGCTCGAGACGATGAGTGCGCAATGGGATCCGCGCGCGGCGCTCGGGGTGGTGATGGCCGCGGCCGGCTACCCGGACAAGGTGGGAAAGGGCGACGTCATCGAGGGTCTGGAGCGCGCCGCCCGCCTGCCGGGCAAGATCTTTCACGCCGGCACCAGGCTCGAGGCCGGCAAGGCGCTGACCAACGGCGGTCGCGTGTTGTGCGCGGTCGGGCTCGGCGCCAGCGTCGGTGAAGCGCAGCGTGCGGCCTATGCGCTGGCGGACACGGTCCACTGGACCGGTGTGCAGTACCGGCGCGACATCGGCTATCGCGCCGTGCAGCGCGAGCCGCCTGGCTAGCGGGGCACGGTCGTGCCGAGGACATCGCGCTTCGCGCGCGCCTACCTGGTGACCTGAGCGCGCGTGAGCGCGCCTGCTCAGAAGCTGAAGCGCACGAACGCTTCCGGCCCGCTGATGCTCAGCGCGAACGCGCCCGGAAAGGTGCCGCTTCTGCGGTTGAGCGAGGTGCGGATCGACGCGTAGCCCAGGCCGATGGCGAAGTTGGGATTCCAGCGGTACTGGAGGTCCTCGTGGCTGTCGGCATACCAGCCGCGAAACCCGCCGAGGGTCGCCTTGAGGTACGCGCCCCGCACGATCGCCGCCCAGCGCTGGGAGATGACCCACGTCAGGTCGAGCGGCAGGGCGGGAAACGGGGTCGCCGCCGTCACCTCCTGGCGCTGGTTCTGCGCCGGCACCTCTCCGATCGCATCCACCTGCAGGAAGTAGATCCCGAGGCCCGTTGCGACCTCGAAACGATCGTTGCGAAAGAGCGAGTAGCTGTACGTGATATCGAACTGGCGCCAGTCGAGCGAGGTCAGCATCTGCTGCCCGGCGGTGAAGGTCTGGTTGCCGAAGACGACGTCCTTGGCAAGAGCCCTGTTCCCCGAGCGATCGGCCTCGAAGTAGTCGACCCGCACCTTGCCGCGCTCGCGCAGCCGAAACATGAATTCCACGCGCCCCTGGTGCAGGCGGTTGGGAAGTCCCAGGTCGTTCTCGCCGTTCACCGGCGTGCCGGTCATACCCTGGAAAGACCGATCGACGCGGAAGTTGCTCCGGACCTGCGGGTCATAGAGAGTGCCGCGAATGTAGAAATGATCCGTGATGGGGCTTCGGGTCTCGTGCCGGTGCGGCGGCAGCGGCGCACCGGAATTCGGATCGTGGTCGTCCTCGGCAAACGCCGCTGCGGTCGGTACGCCCAAGATTACCGCGGCGACCGCGAGCCAATTGCGCATGCGCTTCCGGACTCCTTCCCGCTTCGCCAAGCGGGTTGCGCGCATCTTACTGATTCGAGGGCACGATGTGCCAGCGTCGCCCGGCGGCGACTGACCTGCGCGCGCGCGACGATTTGCCGGGCTGTGTTGGAACGCGATTGCGGGCGCCGCGAAGCTGCGCGCTGGTGAGCGCGCGGCTCGAGCGCGGTGAGCGGGACTTCAGCGCTTCATCGCCTCGAAGAAATCCCCGTTCGACTTGGTGTCTTTCATCTTGTCGAGCAGGAATTCGATCGCGGCGAGCTCGTCCATGGGGTGCAGGAGCTTGCGCAGGATCCACATCTTGGCGAGCTCGCCCTGGTCGGTGATGAGCTCCTCCTTGCGCGTGCCGGAGCGGTTGATGTTGACCGCCGGGAATACGCGCTTCTCGGAGATGCGCCGGTCGAGATGGATTTCGCTGTTGCCGGTGCCCTTGAACTCCTCGTAGATGACGTCGTCCATCTTCGAGCCGGTATCGATGAGCGCCGTGGCGAGGATCGTGAGACTGCCGCCTTCCTCGATATTGCGCGCCGCGCCGAAGAAGCGCTTGGGACGCTGCAGCGCGTTGGCATCCACGCCGCCGGTCAGCACCTTGCCGGAGGACGGCACCACGGTGTTGTAGGCGCGCGCCAGCCGGGTGATCGAATCCAGCAGGATCACCACGTCCTTCTTGTGCTCCACCAGACGCTTGGCCTTCTCGATGACCATCTCCGCCACCTGCACGTGGCGGGCGGCGGGCTCGTCGAAGGTGCTCGACACCACCTCGCCCTTCACGGTGCGCTGCATCTCGGTGACTTCCTCCGGCCGCTCGTCGATGAGCAGCACGATAAGGATGACCTCGGGATGGTTGGAGGTGATGGCGGTGGCGATATTCTGCAGCAGCATCGTCTTACCGGCCTTCGGCGGGGAGACGATCAGGCCGCGCTGGCCCTTGCCGATGGGCGCGACCAGGTCGATGGTGCGCGCGGTCAGATCCTCGGTGGAGCCGTTTCCGCGCTCGAGCTTCAGGCGCTTGGTGGGATGGAACGGTGTCAGGTTCTCGAACAGCACCTTGTTGCGCGAGCTATCGGGCGAATCGAAGTTGATCTCGCCGACCTTCAGCAGCGCGAAATAGCGCTCGCCGTCCTTCGGCGGGCGGATGAGCCCCGAGATGGTGTCGCCGGTGCGCAGGTTGAAGCGGCGGATCTGGCTCGGGCTCACGTAGATGTCGTCGGGACCGGCGAGGTAGGAGCCGTCGGCAGAGCGCAGGAAGCCGAAGCCGTCCTGCAGGATCTCGAGCACGCCGTCGCCGTAGATGTTCTCGCCGTTGCGCGCGTGCGCCTTCAGGATCGAGAAGATGATGTCCTGCTTGCGCGAGCGGGCCAGACTCTCCAGCCCCATCGATTCGGCCTGCTTGACCAGCTCGTGGATGGGCTTGGACTTGAGCTCCGTCAGGTTCATCGAGCTGCGCGACTGCGTCAGCTCCGCCGGGCTTATGATCTCGGAGTCGTCGGCGTCGAACACCTCCGGCTCGTGCATCATCTCATCGGGGCGTCCGCCATTATTGCCACGATTGCCGTCACGATTGTGGCGTGGGCCCTTGTTGGGCCGGTTGCGGCCCTGATTGCCGAGATAGCCTCTCACAGGTTGCTGTCCAGAAATGCCGAAAGTTGGGATTTGGATACGGCGCCGACCTTCTGCGCCTCGACCGTGCCGTTCTTGAACAGAATCAGCGTCGGGATGCCGCGGATGCCGAACTTGGGCGGTGTCTGCGGGTTCTCGTCGATGTTGATCTTGGCGACCTTGATGCGATCGAGGTACTCGCTGGCGATCTCATCCAGGATCGGGGCGATCATCTTGCACGGGCCGCACCACTCGGCCCAGAAGTCCAGCAGCACCGGCTTGTCGGACTTCAGGACGTCTTGGGAAAACGTGGCGTCTGTAGTATGCACAATGTGCGGGCTACTCACGCGGTTTCAACCTCCGTCAATGCAGAGCGCAATAAATCGCCTGGAAATTGGGAATCCACGAGCGGGTTGGCACCAGGTGCCCGAAAAGCGATGCCAGAAACACCCGCCAAACGGTTACACTAATAACTCGTGATTGAGTATGGACTTTAAGGGAATTAAGGAAACTGCGTCGGCAGGTGCGGGCCTAAGTTGGCCCGCTGACTGACACACTTTGTAGCGCTTCCGGGCCGCATTTGCAAGCCTCCGGCACGTTTTCCGCTCACACTCCAGACCTTTTTGATGACTGACTCACATTCCGGTTCCGTCGAATTCGCCTCGCTGGGCCTGCAGCCTGCGGTCATGGCCGGCATCCGCCAGGCAGGCTTCACTCACTGCACGCCCATCCAGGCGCAGACGCTGCCGATTGCGCTGGCCGGCCGCGACGTCGCCGGCCAGGCACAGACCGGCACCGGCAAGACGGCCGCCTTCCTCGTCGCGCTGTACCAGGCGTTGCTCACGCGTCCCGCGGCGGGGAATCGCAGCCCCACCTCCATCCGCGCACTCATCGTGGCGCCCACCCGCGAGCTCGCGGTACAGATCCATCACGATGCGCTCACCCTCGGCGCCCACACCGGGCTCAGGCACTTGGTGGTGTTCGGTGGCATCGACTACGAGAAGCAGCGCCTGGAACTCAGCCAGGGGTGCGAGGTGCTGATCGGCACGCCGGGGCGGCTGATCGATTACTTCAAGCAGCATGTGTACGACCTGCGGCACGCCCAGGTGCTGGTGCTCGATGAGGCCGATCGCATGTTCGATCTGGGCTTCATCGCCGACATCCGCTACATCCTGCGGCGCCTGCCCCATCCCGAGCGGCGCCAGTCCATGCTGTTCTCGGCCACGCTCTCGCACCGCGTGCTCGAGCTCGCCTACGAGCACATGAACAACCCGGAAACAGTGCGCATCGAGCCGGACAAGATGACCGTGGATGAGGTGCGCCAGCTCATGTACTACCCCTCCATGGAGGAGAAGGTGCCGCTGCTCATCGGGCTGCTGCACCAGAGCGAGGCGGTGCGCACCATGGTGTTCGTGAACACCAAGCGCATGGCCGAGCGGCTCGAGAGCACGCTCAAGGCCAACGGCTTCAGTGCCCAGGCGCTCTCCGGGGACGTGCCGCAGAACAAGCGCCTGCGCTTCCTGCGCGACTTCCACGACGGAAAACTCGCCGTCCTGATCGCCACCGATGTGGCCTCGCGCGGCCTGCACATCCCGGACGTCAGCCACGTGTTCAACTTCGACCTGCCGCAGGACGCGCCCGACTACGTGCACCGCATCGGCCGCACCGCCCGCGCCGGCGCCGAGGGCGACGCCATCAGTTTCGCGTGCGAGGAGTACGCGGTGTCGCTGCCGGAAATCGAGAGTTATGTCGGGCATAAGATCCCGTTCGCCCCGATCGCCCCGGAGCTGCTGGCCACCGGCGTGGTGGCGGGCGCACCGGTGCACTCACACCGGCCCCACCGCCCCGGCGACCGCCGTCACGGCGGCGGCTCGCACGGCGGCTCGCACGGCGGCCCGCACGGCGGCCCGCGCGCCGGCGGTCCCCGCGGCCACAAGGGGTCACACGCGGGCCGGTCGCACCGCGGACGGGGTCGCTGAAGCCTGAGGCCGCGGGTACGGGCGCTGCCGCCGTGGCACTCGGGGCGTCGCTTGAGCTAAGCTCAGCGTTTTGGCGGCCGCCGCCAGCAGCCCCAGGCCGTCAAAAGCCCATTCAGCTTCCGATCGTGGGCCGTTTCCGTATGGCGGAAATCGAAGACAACGTCGACCGCGAGCTGTTCCGCAACGTGGAAAAACTGCGTCAGTTGCGCATCGAACATCGTGATCTCGATGAGGTCATCTCCCGCCTGTCACTCGACCTGCACGTGGATGAGCTGCAGCTGAAGCGCCTGAAGAAGCGCAAGCTCATGCTCAAGGATCAGATCGCGCGCCTGGAGAGCCAGCTGATCCCGGATCTCAATGCCTGATGGATAGCGCCGACAGCGCGGTAAGCGCGATCCTGCTGCGGCTGACGTCCCCGCAAGTGCTCGGCGCAGTGCTCGCGCTGCTGGTCGCAGGCGTGATCGCGCTGCTGGTTGCGCGGGCGCTGCGCGTGCGGCGCGCACGTGACGCTACGGCCGCGCAGCACCGGCCACACTGGCTGGACCACACGCTCGAGGGGGCGCTCATCCTGGCGCCGCTGATGGCGGCGCTCGCCACACTGCTGGCCGGGCACGCGGCGCTGGCCGCGTTCGCGACGCCCACGGCAGTCATCGACGGCGCGCTCAAGATCGTCGGGGCGCTGGCGCTGCTGCGCTTCGGCGTCTACCTGCTCGGCCGGATGCTCGGCCCGCAGTCCTGGCTTGGCACCCGGGAAAACCGCATCACGTTCGTGTTGTGGGCGATCGCGGGGGTGGCGCTGCTCGGCTGGCTGGATGCGCTCGAGGCCGCCCTCAACCGCGTCAGCCTGCTTCCGGGACGAACGCAGTTGAGCCTGTGGGGGCTGCTGAAGGGCCTCACGATAGTCACCGCCTTCCTGGTCGTGACGAGCCTGATCGCGCGCGCGATCGAGCGCCACGTCATGCGGCTCGACCAGCTGGCCGTGTCGACCCGGGTCGGAGTCTCCAAGTTCGCCTACTTCCTGTTGCTGGGGCTGGGCATGCTGCTCGGGATCAACGCCGCCGGCGTTGATGTGACCACGCTCAACGTGCTCACCGGCGCCATCGGCCTGGGGCTGGGCTTCGGTCTGCAGTCGGTCGCGAGCAACTTCGTCAGCGGCTTCGTGCTGTTGATGGACAAATCCATCAAGCCCGGCGACGTCATCAGCTTCACCACGGGGACGAGCGGGGCGAGCGCCGGCAACTTCGGCTGGGTACAGGAGCTGCGCGGCCGCTACGTGGTGGTCCGCGACCGGGACGGGGTGGACACCCTGGTACCGAACCAGAACCTGATCACCAGCCCGTTCATCAACTGGAGCTACTCGGATCAGCGGGTACGCCTGAAGCTGCCGGTAACCGTCAGTTACGAGGACGATCCGGAAGTGGCGCTGCAGCTGCTGCTGCAGGCGGCCGAGAATCACCCGCGCATCCTGCGCGATCCGCCGGCGGTGTCGCGTCTGATCAGCTTCGAGGCTTACGGCATGCTGCTGGAAGTGCGCTTCTGGATCGCCGACCCGGTAAACGGCGTCAACAACGTGCGCTCGGATGTGAACCGCGCGATCTGGCGCATTTTCCGCGCCCATGGCGTGACGATTCCGGTGCCGCAGCAGGAAATGCGCCTGCTGCCGCGCCGCCCGGCGCACTCGCTGCCCGATACGCTGCCGCGCGGGCCGAGCGGCCTCGACCAGGCCGCCGACTGAAGAAAACGCAGGCGCAGTGTCACTGCAGGTCGCCGCTGGCATCGAGATTCCGGACCGCGAGCTGTCGCTGTCGTTCGTGCGCGCGAGCGGCCCGGGCGGCCAGAACGTCAACAAGGTCGCCACCGCGGTGCAGCTGCGCTTTGATCTCGCGCGCAGCGCGGCGCTCCCGGAGGCCGTCAAGGCGCGCCTCAGGGCCCTGAGCGGGCGGCGGCTCACCGCCGAGGGCGCGATCCTCATCATCGCGCGCAATCACCGCACCCAGGAGCACAACCGCCGCGAGGCGCAGGAGCGGCTCGGCGACCTCATCCGCCGCGCACTCACGGCCCCGAAACCGCGTAAGGCCACCAAACCCACGCGCGCGGCGCGCGAGCGCCGCCTCGCGCACAAGACGCGCTTGCGGCGCACCAAGCGCCTGCGCGCCAGGCCGGGCTGGGACGAGTGAGCATCGTGCCATGGCCCCGCGGGCCGCATTGACAGCTTTCGGCTCATGGGAATAACATTGTTAGCACGATGAAATCCCTTAACGTTACCGTGCGCCGCATCGGCAACTCTCAGGGGGTCGTCATCCCCAAGCCTTTCCTGTTGCAGGCGGGCCTGGCCGGCGAGGCGGAGATGGCGGTCGAGCGCGGCGCCATCGTGCTGCGCAAGCCGCGCAAGCGGGTCCGCGAGGGCTGGGCCGCCGCGGCTCGGGCAATCGCAGGCGCCGGCGAGGATGAGTTGCTGATGGGTGAGTTCAGCAACGCCGGCGATGCGGAGCTCGCCTGGTGAAACGGGGCGAGATCTGGCTCATCAACCTCGATCCGACCGTCGGCAGTGAAGTCCGGAAGTCGCGGCCGTGCGTCATCGTCTCGCCGCCCGAACTGAACCGCTACTTGCGTACCGTCATCGTGGCTCCGATGACGAGCAAGGGTTTCGCCGCCCCCTTCCGCGTCCCGCTCACCCACGCAGGTACGAAGGGATTGATCGTGCTCGATCAGCTGCGGGCGGTCGACAACATGCGGCTCGCGAAGCGGCTCGGTACAGTGAGCGGAAGAACACTGGGGGCGGTTCTGACAAAGCTGCAGGAAGTCTTTGCTCCATGATGTCCACCCTCTGAGCTGCCACTTCGCGACACGCAAACAACCACCCCGCCACTACCAACACCGCCCCGCCACGAAGATCATGTACGCATCCGCCACGATGGCCATTCTTCACCACTTTGCCGCCTTCACGCTGGTCGCGGCGCTGGCGGTGGAAGTCGCACTGTTCAAGCCGCCGTTGTCGCCGGTTCAGGCGCGACGGCTGCTGCGCACCGACTTCATTTTCGGCGCGGCTGCGACCGTGGTGCTGGTGGTGGGAATGCTGCGGGTCGCGTTCTTCGAGAAGGGACGCGAGTACTACTGGCACGACCTGTACTTTCTCATCAAGTTCGGCGCGTTCATCGCCGCGGCACTGATCTCGATCTATCCGACCCTGACGTTCCTGTCCTGGAGCAGGGGCCTCAAGGCCGGCGTGGCGCCGGGGGTGCCGGAGGCGCGTACCCGGCGCGTGCGGCTGTGCCTGATGCTCGAGCTCACCGCGATCGTGGTGATTCTCGCCTGTGCGGCGCTCATGGCGCGCGGCTTCGGGTACTCAGCACCAGGCAGAGCGCCGTGAGGCTGCCGCGCCCAGGCCCTGCGGGTGGATCAGCCACGCGGCCAGCGCCGGCAGCAGGATGATCGCGGCCAGCATGTTCACCAGGAACATGAAGGTCAGCATGATGCCGATGTCGGCCTGGAACTTCAGCGGCGAGAACACCCAGGTGGCGACCCCGATGGCAAGCGTGATGCCGGTGAAGATGATGCTGGCGCCGGTGACGCGCAAGGTGCGCTCGTAGGAGTCGCGCACCGACAGTCCCTGGTGCAGGAATTCCTGCAGGCGGCTGAAGAGATAAATGCCGTAGTCGACGCCGATGCCGGCGCCGAGCGCCACCATCGGCAGCGTGGACACCTTGAGGCCGATGCCGAGCACGGCCATGACCGCGTACACCAGCACCGATACCAGCGCCAGCGGCAGCACCACCAGGATGGTGCCCACCACGGAACGGAAGGTCAGCAGGCACATGGCGAGCACCGCCGCGAACACGCCCGTGAGGATCATCGTCTCCTTGGCCTTCACGGTCGCGTTGGTGGCCGCCATCACCCCGACGTTTCCCGCGGCGAGGCGCACCTGGGCGCCGGCGACCGGGTTGGCGTCGCGCCAGCCCTTCACGGCGCTCACGACCCGCTCGATCGTGCCGGCGCGGTGGTCGGCCAGGAACATCATCACCGGCACGACGTCGCAGTTGTCATTGAGCAGCCCGGTGCTGGTCTCGATATAACGCGTCGACTGAGTCAGCTGGGTCTGCTCGCGCGGGATGCTGCGCCACTTGAGGCTCCCCTCGTTCCAGCCGGCGATCGCGATCTTGGCGATGAAGGGGAGCGTGATGACGTCCTGCACGCCAGTGACGTTGCGCATGTGCCAGCCGAAGCGGTCGACCGCGCTCATCAGCTCGTGACTGACGCACAGCGGCTCGCTCGACTCGACGATCGCGGTGAGCACGTCGACGCCGATGCCGAACCTGGAGGTGATGACGTCGTTGTCGCGGTTGTAGCGCGAGTCGGGGCGCAGCTCCGGCACGCCCGTCTGGGTGTCGCCGATCGGGGTCGCGCGCCCCTTCCACGCCCCGAGCACCGCGAGCACGGCGGCGAGCGCAATGACGGTGAGCGCCGGGCCCCGGCCGGTGATGCCGGACAGGCGCAGCCACAGCGCCGCCAGGTAAGCGCTGCGCCGCTGCACCCGCGCGCGATAACCGGCATCGAAGCGTACGTAGGAGACCAGCACCGGCAGCAGCACCAGGTCGGTCAGAATGACGATCGCGACGCCGATGCTCGCGGTAATCGCCATCTCGCGAATCACCGGTACCGGAATCATGAGAATGGTGACGAAACCCACCAGGTCCGCGAGCAGCGCAACGACCGCCGGTGCCAGCAGCTGCCGGAACGTGCGGCGCGCGCCCTCCATGCTGCCCAGGCCCGCTAACGCGGCGTCGCCCACGGCGCTGATCTTCTGCACGCCGTGACTGACGCCGATCGCGAACACCAGGAACGGCACCAGCAGGCCGACGGGGTCGATGCCGTAACGCAGCAACACCAGCGCGCCCAGCTGCCAGATCACCGCTACAGCTGAGCACAGCACCGGCACCAAGGCGACGCGCCAGGACTGGCAGTACAGGCGCACCGCCAGCAGCGTCAGCACCAGCGTGATCACCGCAAACAGCACCACCGAGTCGGCCCCGTCGGCAATGTCGCCCATCACCTTGGCAAAGCCGATCATGCGCACGTCGATGCCGTGGCCCTCGATGCCCTGGCGCACCTGCCGTTCCAGCTCGTGCGCAACCTTGATCGGATCGACCGGCCGGCCCTGCGCATCCTGATCGAGCACGATCGCGCTCACCAGGGCGCCGGAGAAATCGCTGGCCACCAGGCGCCCGATGATGCCGGCCTTGCGGATGTTGTCGCGCACCCGCGCCATGTTCGCGGCGGTGGGCGTGAAGTCCGCCGGTATGACGTTGCCGGCCTCGATGCCTTCCTCGACCACCTCGAGGTAGCGCACGTTCGGGGTGAAGATCGACTGCACGCGCGTGCGGTCGATCCCGTCCATGACGATCACTTCGTCGGTGGCCTGGCGCAGCGCCGCGAAGAATCCAGGCGTGAACATGTTGCCGTCGCGCGCCATGAGCGCGATCAGTACGCGGTTGGCGCCGCGAAACTCTGCCACCCTCGGGTCCAGGTAGGTGCGCATGTACTCGTGCTGCACCGGCAGAGTCTTGTTGAACGAGCAATCGATGCGCAGGCCGCGCACCGCCACCGCGGCGAGCAGCGCCGTGCCAAGCGCGAACAGCGCGAGGATCGGCGTACGCTGGCCGAAGATCAGCCGCTCGAGCCCTCCGGTGAGCGCGCCGGGCACGACCTCGCCACCGAGGCCCGCGCCCGCCATCAGCGCGCGCCGTGCGCGCCGCCGGGCGCGTCCTTCAGGCTGATGAGTCCGGCGCCGCCTTCACCGACCACCGCGAGCTCGGTCGTGCCCACCGGCACCGCGGCGGCGAGCCCGGCCCGATCGCTCTGCTGCACCAGGGTGAAGCTCGCCCCGCGGTCGTGACTGACGAGCAGCACGCCGGAAAGGCCCACGATGGCGACGCCGGCATCGTCAAAGCGGGTCGCGCCGTCGAGCATGGCCACCGTGCCGGTTTCGATCTTGCGCCAGCTGGAACCCGCGTCCTCGGAGCGGTAAAGGTGGCCGCGCAGGCCGAACGCCAGCAGCGCCTCGCCCGGCAGCGGCAGCACACCGAAGAACGATCCCTCGTATGGGGAGCTGAGTTCACGCCAGTTCGCGCCGCCGTCGTCGGAGCGGTACAGGTGCCCGGCCTCGCCGGCGATATACAGCCGCGAAGCGCCGGCGGACACGATGCGGTTGAGGTGATAGCCGCCTCCCGCCGCGCCCTGCGCCGCGGTGAGCGCCGACGCCGCGGGGCGCGCGTGCGCCCCGGCGGGCGGTGCGGGCGCGAACCTGCGGGCCGTCCAGCTCGCGCCACCGTCAGCGCTCGTGAGGTAGGCGCCGTAGGCACCGACGGCGATCGCCCGTCCGCCGCTGCCACACCATACGTCCAGCAGCGGGCGCTGCGCCTCGGGTGCGTAGTGGGTGCGCCTCCAGGTGCGTCCGGCATCCGCGGTGGCGAGGATGACCTCGTCGTGGCCGACCGCCACCCCGCGCCCGGCATCCTGAAAGCACACCCCGGTGAGCAGCGCCTGGGTCGGCACATCGGGCGCCTGTGTCCAGCTTCTGCCGCGGTCGTCCGAGAGCACGATGATGCCGTGCTCGCCCACCGCGACCAGCCGCGGGCCGGCCGTCGCGACCGCGATCAGGAGCGACTGCGCGGCCAGGCGCGCGGGCTCGGCGTACCGCGGCGGGGTCTCGGCGGCGCGCGCCCAGCCGACCACAGCGAGCGCAGACGTGAGAGCGAAAAAGGATTTTCGGCGGGCCGCGCTGGCGTTGCGTCCCGCGCTTGAGCGAACGCGAACCCCCTGGCCCGGTCCCCTGTCCACGGCGGCCCAGAAAATCCTGTTTTCGCTCTCGCGGATGCTCGAGTCTAGCGGATTCCGCGCCGCTCCAGCACGCTCGGTTGGTAGTCGGCGGGTGTGCGCTTGATGTTGAAGTCGTAGGACCTGGGCTCCTCGCTCTGCAGCCCGAGCGCCAGATAGCGCCCGTTGGACAGATCCATGACGAGCTCCAGATCCGTCCACAGCGCCGGCAGGTCGTAGTAGCTCATGGCGTGCCCTTCCTGCACCCGATACAGCTGTCCGCGCGTGTCGTAGCAGTCCACGGCGAGGATCTGCCAGGAATCTTCGTCCACGTACAGCGTACGGCGGCTGTACAGGTGGCTCACGCCGTGCTTGAGCGTCGTATCCACCACCCAGACGCGATGCAGCTCGTAGCGCGCCAGGTCCTGGTTGATGTGGTTCTTGTGCAGCAGCTCGCCGTACTTGAGCTTGCCGTCCTGCAGGCGGTAGGCATTGTAGGGAACGTAGATCTCTTTCTTGCCGATGAGCTTCCAGTCGTAGCGCTCGGGGCTGCCGTTGTACATGTCGAACTGATCGGAGGTACGCAGGTTGTCGGAGTTCGTGCCCGGGTTGTCGAAGGCGACGTTCGGCGCGCGTCGCACCCGGCGCTGGCCCGGGTTATAGACCCACGCGCGCCGCGCTTCCTTCGCCTGATCGAGCGTCTCCTGCACCAGCAGCACCTCGCCCGCCAGGCGCGCCGGCGCGGTCGTCTCCTGCGTGAAATACAGCAGGATGTTGTTGAGCGCCGCTTCCGTCATGCCCGGCTGGTAGTACTGAAAGTAGAACTCCTCCTTGAAGTTGACCAGCGTGTAGGCGCCGCTGGCGGTGAGCGGAGCCTGCCCCACCTGCAGCGCCGCCGCCAGGCCCCGATAACGCGTGACGTGGTTCCAGAACACCTCCACGCCGGCCTTCGGTATGGGGAACGGTGTGCCGCCGATCGCACCGCTCACTCCGTTGCCGTCCGGAACGAGCCTGGCGCTGGTCGCATTGCGCCGGGTGGCTTCGTAGATGCGCTCCGGAGCGGCCGCGCTGCGATGCGTCGGATAGACCACCATCTTGTAGTCCGGGTAGGTCTTGAACAGTGCCTTGTGACCCTCGGTGAGCCTGGCGGCGTACTGGCTGCTGTTGGCCGCGGTGATGGTGAACAGCGGCTTGTCGCCGGCGTACGGGTCGGGGTAGTGATCCCCGGCGTGATAGCCGGGGAAGCCGGCTTCGGCCGCGGATTTCAGGCCGCCGGTCCAGGCGGGAATGCTGCCGTCGGTGTTGGCGGCTTTCTCGCCGCCGAGCGGCGTGAGCTCCGCACCCAGACGCGCGGCCTCCTCCGGGCTGACCGCCCCGAAGGCCGCGGGTGCGCACAGCAGTGCTGCTGCAGCCAACCGGATCAGAGTCTTCATTGCAGCCCCTCCATTATTCGCGCGCCCGCGCCGGCCCGCGCGGCTGGTCAGAACGAGTATCTGATACTGGCCGCAACGAAGTCGCGATCGTTGCCGAGGTTGTACTGGCCGGCGCCACCGTACTGTGTATAGGACACGTCGAAGTCCCACTTGGAGCGCAGGCTCGCACCGAGGCCCACGCTGAGCGCATGACGGCCCTCGATGAAGTTACCGCCCGGACCGGGGGAGACCCCCTTCACGTCATGGCTCCAGGTGAAATGCGGCAGCAGGTTCAGTGCGCCGAGGGCGTTGTCGTACTCGAGCCGGCCGGCGACGACGTAGCCCCAGGAGAACTTGTCGGGAAACGCGTAGCCGGGCTCCACCAGGGTGGGAAACTCCGGATAGCCGCCGAGACTGGGATTGCCGCTCAGGTTCGTGCCCGGGCCGTCGTAGCGCAGACCGCGACCGACCGGCCCACCGTTGAACTCATCCTCGAGGCCCGGGATGTAATCGGCCGCGGCCTCGAACAACAGCACCGCCTGGGAGGCCTTCAGCACGTTGGCGAACACCTGCGTGGCGGTGAGCTGGGCCTGCCAGGTGTTCTTGAGCTCCCAGCCGCGGATGACCTGGCCGAGGCCGAAGGAGCCGAGCTGGTTGCACCCGGTGATAGGAGTCACGCCCTGGATACACACGCCTGGCGAGCTCACCGGCTCGCCGAGCAGCCTCGCGATCCCCGACTCGAAGGGCGTGAGAGATGCGTAGATGAGCTCGACGTCATCGAGCTGCAGCGGCACGTTGTGACGGAACGTGACCTCGCCCTGCAGCGCGGTGCCGGTCTTCTGGATCTGCGTGTTGAAGGACACGCCGAGCATCTTGATGTCCTGCGGGAATTCCTCGAACAGGCCGGCCGTCTTGCCGTACTCGTGGGTCGCGATGTTGCTCGCCTGGTTGTTGACATTGCCGCCCGCGAGCAGGGTGTTGGCGCCGATGGTGGCGTATTGCTGCGCGGTCGCGGCGCTCAGGTTGCCGCCCAGGGCCGCGGCGCGCTGCTGGCCGACGGCGGCCCCGGTAGCGACCGCGGCCGCGAACGGCAGGCCCGCGGCCAGCGCCTGAGCCGCCGCGCCGACGGCGTTGACCGCGCCGAAGGCATTGCCGAAGCCCGCCTGCGAGCCGGTCATCCCGGACACCACCGGCAGGCGGCTGGTGTAGTTCAGGAAGTAGACACCGAGCTGCGTGCCCTGGCTGAAGTTCGGCAGGTAGAGCTTGAAGTCGACGCCGAACTGCCCGGATTGCAGCGGCCTGTGATCGGGCAGGCGGTTCACCGCCTGAAAGTCGCTGATCAGGGCACCGCCCAGCGGACGGAAATCCACGCCCTGGTCGGAAATCGCTCCAAAACCCAGGAATACTCGATTGCCGCCCGGGCCGGCGAAGTCGCTGGTGCTGAAGTACGCCCCGTCGGGCTCGATGATGTCCTCGCGCCAGTCGAACAGGTACAGCAACTGGGTGCTCAGGTTCTTCGACAGCTGCAGATTGAACAGCGCCATCTCATCCGGCAGCAGCGCCTGTTTGAGCTCCGCCCCGGGCACCTGCAGTGCCGTCACGTCGAAGTGGTTGACCTCGTTGAGGCCGCCCGGGATATAGGTGCTCTCGCCCCAGTCCACGACCTGCCGGCCGAGGCGCATCTCCGCGGGCATGGTGCCGAGATTGAAGCGCCAGAACCCAAACGCATCCAGCAGGCGCGTGTAGCTGCCGGCCACGCCCTTGGCGTCATGGGTCAGCTGAATGTGATCGGTGGTGGCGTTCATGACCTCGAAATCGTAGAGGCCGGAGCCACGCAGGAAGACTCCGCCCTGCTCCTTGTAGTTGAGCGCGATCTCGCTGACGCCCGTGAGCGCCTCGCTGAAGGCGGCCTTTTTCCGGTAGTTGAGCTCGCCGTCATCGATGTTGGGGGAGTATCCGCAGCCGCCGTCGGCGATCGCAACGAGACGGCAGTCGAGGCCCGAGACGCGCCAGGCCTCGCCGTAGCCGATCGTGGTGTCCCAGCTGCCGGTCCAGTCTCCGGAGCTGCTCTGGAAGCTGACGGCCTGCGCGCTCGGCCAGCCGCCCGCGGCGAGCACGGCGGCGAGCGCCATGACGGTGAGCCGCGGACCGCGCCCGGTGTGAACTTTCCTCATGTGTTCCCCTGCTTTCCCTAAGGCCTCAAGGACGCGCACGTCGCCACGCCTGCGGGCTCGACGCCCTGAAGTCCGCCGCTGAAGTCCGTCTGAAAGTCTAATTGCCTAGGTCTGCACCACCGTAGAGCTACTCGAAGGCGATCGCGGGCAGATCGAGTGCGATGAGGAAGTATTCGAACAGGTACTGGATGACACGGATCTGATTGTGCAATCGATGATCGCTTTCCAGCAGGTGCAGGGCCGCCCGATACGCCTGCGCGAAGCGCACGCTGTGCTCGAAGGGCACCACCTCGTCGCGCCAGCCGTGCACCACGGCCGCCGGGCAGTCGAGCACGCTGGCGCGCAGCTCGGGCAGGCCCTGCATGTACAGCGCCGGCGCCATGAGGAACACGCCGCGGGCGTGCAGGAGCGACGCCGAGGTGACCGCGACGTAGCCGCCGAGACTCGAGCCGACCAGCACCAGGTCCCCGGTCAACTCCTTGCAGAAATCCACCAGCCTGGCCACGCGTGCCCGCGGCTCATCGATCCCGCGGTAGTCGACCGAGTGCGCCAGGTAGCCTTCGCTGCGCGCCACCTCCGCGAGCGCGGAGATCTTGCGCCCCCAGGGCCCGCTCTCCTGCCCGTGAGAGAACACCACGTGGCGGGAAGCCTCGGGCGCTTGCACGCCAGGCTCAGCGCTGTGAGCGGCACTCATAAGCGCGAATAATGCAGGCAATGGAAACGTTAAGCCAATCATCCCGGCGCCCGCCGGCGCAGGCGGCGGGCTGGCAGTTCTGGGTCGATCGCGGCGGTACGTTTACCGATGTCATCGGTCTGTCGCCCGCCGGCGAGCTGCACGTGCGCAAGGTGCCCTCGGCGAGCGCCGGCGGCGCGGCGGACGACCCGGGCTTGCGCGCGGTGCGCGCGATTCTCGCCGCCGCCGGCGCCGCCCCGCGTGCCGTGGCGGCGGTCAAGGTCGGGACCACCGTCGCGACCAACGCGCTGCTCACGCGCAGCGGCGCGCCGGTGGTGCTGGTGACCAGCGCCGGTTTCGCCGATGCGCTGCGCATCGGTTACCAGAACCGGCCCGACATCTTCGCGCGCGACATCGTGCTGCCCGAGCCCCTGTACGGCACCGTGATCGAGGCGCACGAGCGCATCGATGCGCGCGGCGCGGTGCTGACGCCGCTGGATGGGGTGCGCCTGCGCGCGGACCTCACCCGCGCGCGCCGCGCCGGTGCGCGCGCGGTGGCCATCGTCTTCCTGCATGGCTGGCGCCATCCGCAACACGAGCAAGAGGCAGCAAGCTGCGCACGCTCGCTCGGCTTCGAGGAAGTGTCGGTGTCGCACGAGCTGTCGCCGCTGGTGCGCTACGTCAGCCGCGGCGACACCACGGTCCTCAATGCCTACCTCGCGCCGCCGCTGCGCAGCTACGTCGGCGCGCTGCACGAGCAGCTGCGCGCGCTCGATCCGCAGGTGCGCCTGACGCTCATGCAGAGCAACGGCGGACTGGCGGCGGCGGAGAGCTTCCACGCCATGTCGAGCGTGTTGTCGGGGCCCGCGGGCGGGCTCATCGGCATGCGCTGGGTCGGGGAGCGCCTGGGCTACCCGCGCCTGATCGGCTTCGACATGGGCGGCACGTCCACGGACGTGTCACTGATCGACGGCGAGCTGCCGCAGCGCTTCGAGCACCTCATTGCCGGAGTGCGCCTGACCCAGCCGATGCTGGACGTGCACAGCATCGCCGCGGGCGGCGGTTCGGTGCTGAGCTTCAGGGACGGCCGCTTCGCGGTCGGCCCGGCCTCCGCGGGCGCGGACCCGGGGCCGGTGTGCTATGGGCGCGACGGACCCCTGACACTCACCGACGTGCAGGTGCTGCTCGGGCACCTGCGGCCCGACACCCTGCCCGCGCTCTTCGGGTGCGACGGCCGCTCGCCCATCGATGCCGACGCGGTGGCGCGCCGCTTCGCCGCACTCACCGCCGAGCTCGGCGCGCAGGGCGCGCCCGGCGGCTGCGCCGAGAGGGTCGCCGAATCGTTCCTCGAGGTGGGGGTCGAGTCGATGGCGAACGCCATCCGCCAGGTATCCACCCGTCAGGGGCGCGATGCGGGCGAGTTCACGCTGTTCTGCTTCGGGGGCGCGGCCGGCCAGCACGCCTGCCGCGTCGCGCGCGCCGCCGGCGTGCGGCGCATTCTCGTGCATCCGCTGGCGAGCGTGCTGTCCGCCTTCGGCATCGGCGTGGCGGACCGCCTCGCCGTGCGCCGCGCGAGCCTGCGTCAGCTGCTCGACGAGCCCGGGCTCGCCGCGGCGCGCGCCGCGCTTGCCGCCCTCGAAGCGCAGGCGCGCACTGAGCTCACCTCCCAGGGCGGTGAAGGCGGGCGCGTGCGGGTCGCGCGGCTGCTGGAGCTGCGGGCCGGGGACAGCGACATCACGCTGTCGGTTCCGCTCGCGCCCCTGGAGCAGGTGCGGCGGCGCCTGCACGCGGATCACCTGCTGCGCTTTGGCTTTGCCACGCACACCCTCGCGGTGGTGATCGAGGCGCTGCGCGTGGAGGCGCGCCTCGCCTCGGTCGATGCCGCAACGCTCGCCATCCCGGAAGCTCCGGCAGTGGCCGAGCTGCCGCAGCGGGTGCGCGCCTGGTTCGGCGCCTGGCGCGAGGTGCCGCTCGTGCCCATGAGCGCGCTGCGCGGGGAGTTGCCGGGGCCGGCGCTGATCGTCGAGCCGCACAGCACGGTGGTGCTGGAAGAAGGCTGGCGTGCGCGGCGCCTCGTCGGCGGGGAGCTGCTGCTCGAGGATGACGGGGCGGCGCGCCCGGCGCTCGCCCCGGCGGTTGATGCCGCCCGCATCGAGATATTCAACAACCTGTTCATGCACATCGCCGAGCAGATGGGCGAGGTCCTCAGGGCGACCGCGCAGTCGGTCAATATCCGCGAACGCCTCGACTACTCCTGCGCCCTGTTCGACGGCGACGGCGGCCTGGTGGCCAACGCGCCGCACATGCCGGTGCATCTGGGCTCGATGGGCGCGAGCGTGCGCTCGGTCATCGCGGCGCAGCAGGCGCGGCTGCGTCCGGGAGACTCGTGGCTCCTGAACAGTCCCTACCACGGCGGCACCCATCTGCCGGACATGACGGTGGTGACGCCGGTCTTCGTGGGCGGGCAGGCGCAGCCGGATTTCTTCGTCGCCTCGCGCGCGCATCACGCCGACATCGGCGGCATGACGCCCGGCTCCATGCCGCCTTTCAGTCGCGCGATAGAGGAGGAAGGCGCGCTGTTCGAATGCTTTGCGCTGGTGAGTGCCGGGACGCTGCGCGAGAGCGAGTTGCGCGCGGCGCTCACCGCAGGTCCCTGGCCGGCACGCAGGCCCGAGCAGAACCTCGCGGACCTGCGCGCCCAACTGGCCGCCAACGCGCGCGGCATCGCCGAAATCGGCCGCGCCGTGCGGCGCCACGGTCTGGATACGATGCGCGCCTACATGCGGCACGTGCAGGACAACGCCGCGCAGTGCGTGCGCAACGCCATCGGGCGGCTGCAACCCGGGAGCTTTCGCTACGAAATGGACGGCGGGCAGCTGATCGCGGTGCGCGTCGACATCGACCGCGAGCGGCGCCGCGCGCGCATCGATTTCACCGGAACCTCACCCCAGGGCGCGCACAACTTCAACGCCCCGCGCGCGGTGTGTACGGCGGCGGTGCTGTACGTGTTCCGTACGCTGATCGAGTGGCCGATTCCCCTGAACGAGGGATGCCTCGAGCCGCTGGAGATCGTCATTCCCGCCGGATCGCTCCTCGACCCGCGCCCTCCCGCGGCGGTGGCGGGAGGGAACGTGGAGACCTCACAGTGCATCGTCGATGCGCTGTACGCAGCGCTGGGAATTCTCGCCGCTTCCCAGGGAACCATGAACAACCTGACCTTCGGGGATGCGCACCTGCAGTACTACGAGACCATCGCCGGTGGCGCCGGCGCGGGGGTGGACTTCGACGGCTGCGACGCGGTGCAGACTCACATGACCAACTCGCGCCTCACCGACCCGGAGATCCTCGAGAGCGAGTTCCCGGTGCTGGTGCGGGAGTTCGCGATCCGCCGCGGCTCGGGTGGCGCCGGACGGCACCGCGGCGGCGATGGCATCGTGCGGCGGCTGGAGTTTCGTGCCCCGTTCTCCGCAGCCTTGCTCGCCAATCATCGCCGCATTGCGCCCTTCGGGCTGCAGGGCGGGCAGCCCGGCGCCCGCGGTGAGGCGCGCATACGCCGCGCCGGCGGGGCGGTGGAGCCCCTGGGCGCCACGGCGCGCTTCGAGGTCGGACCGGCGGACGAGCTCCTCATCCTGACACCGGGCGGGGGTGGCTTCGGCTCACCGTAAAATCGCGGTCTCGATCTCCCACTCGACCCGGTGCTTCGCGGTCGCGGAGCGGTTCACCGACACCGGCCGCACCCGGCTCGCGCCGGCGCAATGCGTCACCAGCCAGGTGTCGAACACCCCCGGCTTGCTGCTGGCGAACCCGAACAGCAGGTTGAATTTGCCTTCGGCGAGAGTCTGCGGCCGGTTGACACGCTCATCGCTGATGACGAAGTGGCTCTGGTCGGTGCCGGCGCCGGCAAAGGCGCCCTGCGCCGCCAGGGCGTCCAGAAAGGTCTCGACCCGGGCCTGGGCGCGCTGCCAGGTCGCAGGCCCATTATGTTCCAGCAGCACCCAGCGCGTGCCCTGCTCGATGCTCGCCGCCACGAACAGCGCCAGGCGCCGTGCCGAGAGGTACTGCCAGTCGCAGACACCGCCGCCCGCGCCCAGGGTGCGCGGGCTCACGTCGGGGCGCGAACCGACCCGCACCGACAGCAAGGTATTGACGCCCGCCTGCGCCAGCCGCATCCGATCGGCGTCGGACACTCCCACCGCCGGACGCAACCCGGGACGCAGAATCGCCTCCTCGCTCTGCGCCCCCGCCCACACCGGCCAGGTCTCATCGGAGCGGGCGATCATGCCCGCCGCGGCGCCGCAGGAACCGAAGGTCTCTATGCGGCCGCGCAGCCGATCGAACGCCTGCACGCGCGGGTAGTACATGAGGGCGCTGTCGCTGCGGAACGGCCAGACCCGCAGGGCATCGAGCGCGGCGGGCGCGGACGTCCAGCTTGCTGGCGGGTCGACCAGCAGCAACGCCTGCCGGTCGCGGCACAGGCGCGCCGCCACCAGCAAGCTCGACAGTCCCACATCGCGCTCGCGCGTCAACGGCGGGATGCACAGCAGGTTGAAGCGGGCGACGCCCTGCAGCGCAAACAGCCCGGTGCCGCTGCCGGCGGCGCCGATGATGTCGTAGTCGGTGAGCGGCGCGCCGTCATCCCCGTCGGGATTGGAGAGCGTGTAGCCGACCGCGACGCCACCGGGTCCGCCGGCGGAGCGATCCGGGCGCTGCGCGGGAACCGCACCCGCCACGCGCACCAGGCGCGATCCGAGCAGCAGGTCGGGGACGAAGCGGCCGGAAGCGGGCACCACCGACACGCGCCGGTAGATCTCCTGGTCCTCCACCAGCTCCGAGCCGGCGGTGCGCACGCGCTGCACCACCAGATTGAAGCGGTCGCGCTCGGCGCTGTTCAGCCCGTCATAGTCCACCGAGGCGCGCAGGTACTCGCGCGAGCCGGGATTCACGGCCACCAGCTTGAGTTCGCTCCCGCCCGCCGGCAGGGAGAGGGTCGGCGGGCGCGCGCCGTTGGCGACGCGCACGATCAGTGCCTCGCGACCCCCATTCTCGAAGAACTGCTCGACCGCGTAGGAGAGGGTCGAGGGCTGCCACAGGCCGCCGAAGTGCCGCTGGAACTCGCTGAAGCTCGTGGTGCGCAGCGCCTGGTTGACCGGGCCCTTGAGGGTGCGGCCGACGAAAGCGGCGATTCCGGTGGGCACGCGCTCAATCGCGTGTTCGGTGCGGCTTTGTTGTACGAGTTCTACGCCGGACGCGGGGCTATCGGCCACTCAAGCGCCTCTTGGGATCTGCCCGCGCGACTCTAACACAGCGTGTCAGCGGGTAGTCGGATTCCGGGCCGCTCCCGGCTCGCTGCGCTGCCGCGCGCCTTCCTCCCTGAGGCGCTGCGCCTCTTCGGCGCGCGCGCGCTCCACATCCTCGCGCTTGCGCGCGATCTCCGCCAGCATCAGCTGCAGCCACTCGGACAGCGCCGTCACGGCGCACACTCCTCAGCCGCCATTCTTGGGGCGCGCCGGTGGCGCCTCGGCGGTGTCGGCCGGGGCCGGGGCATCGGCGGTCTGCTCGGGCGTATCCTCGGCCGGCGCGCCCGGCTCGATCTCGGACAGCATCTGCTTGAAGGAGGCTTCATCCATGGGCAGGTCCGACTTGCCATCCCAGGTGGAGCCTTCCGGAAGCACGTTCTGCACGCGCGGCGCCCCGGCCAGGACCTCATCGACCGTAGCGTCGGAGGCGGTGATCGGGACGGGCACGCCGCGCGGAGCGCGCGCGAGCGCCGACACCAGCGTCCAGTCGACTTGGGTACCGTGCTCCTTCAGCTGCTGTTGCAGCGTCACGGCCAGGGACTTGCTGAGGAGCCGGCGCTGGGCGTTCGCCCAGTCGCGCGTATCGTCCTCCAGAACGTCAAAGGGCTGCATGTACAGCTGCCCGTCACGCCAGCCGAACACGAACGGTTGATTGACCACGCGCACCTGGGTGCCGAGGGGCACCATGGCGAAGAACTGGGCGATGTCCTCCGGGTACAGGCGGATGCAGCCGTGGCTCGAACGCAGCCCGACGCCGGCCGGCTTATTGGTGCCATGAATCAGGTAGCTCGGCCACTGCAGGTAGAACGCGTACTTGCCCAAGGGATTGTCCGGTCCGGGCCCGATCACCGGATCGAGATCCTCGCCGTTCTCGTGGTGCTCCTTGCGCACCGAGAGCGGCACGCGCCAGGTGGGATCCTGCTGGCGGCGCACGATCTTCGTGACGCCCTCCGGAGTTCGCCAGCCCACCTTGCCGATGCCGATGGGGTGAGTGAGCACGACGGGCGGTGCGCCGCGCCCGACCGGGGGATAGTAGAAGATCCGCATGGCCGCGATGTTGATCACGAGCCCGGTGCGCGGCGCGTTCGGCAGAATGAACTGCGACGGAACCACGATCTCCCGGCCCTCCCCCGGCAGCCAGGGGTCGACCTTGGGATTGGCGCGCACGATCTCCTCGTACCCGACGTTGAAGCGACGCGCGATATCGCTGAGCGTGTCGTCCTTGCTGGCCGTCACCACCTGCACGACGCCGACGACGTCCTGAGCGGGGTCGAGCTCGAAGCGCTCGTTGGCCACGGGCGGGGGCAGCGCCGGCGCCGCCGGCGGGGCCGGCGCTGGGGGAGGCGCCGGGTGCCGAAACGGGGCGAAGAGCGAGCACCCCGCGATCAGCAGGCACGTCAGCGCGGCAGTGGCGCGGGCCGTGGAGGCAACCTTCATGGTGGAATTATGACCGAGTTCGCCGGGGCGCGAAGGGCGTCGGTGATGCGCTACAGCAGCACGGGCTGGTTGGGCAGCTCGTGGTCGCTGTGGTGCCGCCCCGGGAAGTGCCGTCCCAGCAGTGCCGCCACGCCCTCGATACCCGCGATCGAGCCTTCGCCATAGCGCCTGGCGCGGTAGTGCTGCTCCATCTGCCGGCACACCGCCTGCCACTCAGGCTGCGCGATGCGCTCGGCGATGCCGCGGTCGGCGATGATCTCGACCACCCGGTCCGCCATGAGCACGTAGATGAGGACACCGTTGTTGTGCGCCGTGTCCCATACGCCGAGCTGTCCGAACAGCTGCAGCGCGCGCAACCGCGGCGGCAGGTCGTGCCACAGCTCCGGCAGATCCAGGGCGGTCTCGACCACGAAGCGAATCTCCCCCGCATGCTGCGCTTCGCAGCGGCCGATGGCCTGCTCGATGGCGGCGCGAACCTGCGGCGTGAAGCGCCGGCGCGTGCTCCAGCGCGTGGTAGCGAGGTGGCGAATGAGGCGCAGGAATCGCATGACTACGTCCCTCCTACCAGCTTCCGGAGGCGCCGCCGCCTCCGAATCCTCCGCCACCACCGCTGAATCCACCGCCGCCGAATCCTCCGCCCCCGAGGCCGCCGCCGAATCCGCCGAAGCCCCCGGCACGCGGGTAGCTCGACCAGCCGCTGCCACGCGCCAGACCGCCGAGCAGCGTGAACAGGAACGCGCCCGCCGCGGCGAGCAGCGCCAGGAGCAGCGCGTAGCCGGCGATCCACACCAGCAGGCCCGTGCCGACCGCGGTGAAGGCCGAGCCCAGCGTGCGTCCGAAGACCCCGCGCAGCAGCACCGAACCGACAAAGACGGCGAACAGCATCAGCGGCAAGGGGCTAGAGCCGTGCGCGCGCCGGCCGGACTGCCACTCGTGCTCGGGGGGCGGCAGCGGCTCGCCTTCGATGAGCTTCATCATCTGCTCGAGGCCGGCGTCGATGCCGGCGTAGTAATTGCCCTGGCGGAAGGCGGGCCGCAGGGTCTCCGAGATGATGCGGTTGCACATGGCATCGGTCAGGACACCCTCGAGACCATAGCCGACCTCGATGCGCACGCGGTGATCGTTCCTGGCAATGATCAGCAGCGCGCCGTCATCCACCTTGTGCCGGCCGAGCTTCCACTCATCGACCACCCGGATCGAGTACTGCTCGATCGGCTCCGGTTCGGTCGTCGCCACGAGCAGCAGCGCGAGCTGCGAGCCCCTGGCGGACTCGAACGCCGCGAGCTTCTGCTCGAGCGCGCTCTGCTGCTCCGCGCTCAGGGTACCGGTGAGATCGGTGACGCGCGCCGTCAGCTTCGGGATCGGCTGCAGGCCCTGTGCGCCCGATGGGAGCGATGGGGCCGGCGAGGCCGGCGGCATCGCCCCAAGGCCCAGCAGCGCCAGCGCCAGTCCCGCCCGCGCTCGGGCGCCGCTCGAGCCGGCGGTCATTTCGTTGCGGGTTGTCCCGGGGACGCCGCGGCAGCGGCCGGCGCGGCCGGTGCCCCGGGGGGCGAGGTGTCGAAGCTGACCGTCGGGGCGGTCGCGATCTGCTGCTCGTTGGCGACCTGGAAGCTCGGCTTCACCTGGAAACCGAACATCTTCGCCGTGAGATTGACGGGGAAGGAGCGCACCGTCACGTTGTAAGCCTGCACCGCCTGGATGTAGCGATTGCGCGCCACGGTGATGCGGTTTTCAGTGCCCTCGAGCTGCGATTGCAGATCGCGGAAATTCTGGTCCGACTTCAGCTGCGGATAGTTCTCGACCACTACCATCAGGCTCTTCAGCGCCTGGGTGAGATCGCCCTGCGCGGCCTGGTACTTCTGGAACAGCTGCGGGTTATTGAGTACCTCGGGCGTCACCTGGATGGAGCTCGCCCGGGCGCGCGCCTCGGTCACCCCGATCAGCACCTTCTGCTCCTGGGCCGCGTAGCCCTTCACGGTGTTGACGAGATTCGGGATGAGATCGGCGCGGCGCTGATACTGATTCACGACCTCGGACCAGGCCGCCTTGACGCCCTCGTCCTGTTGCTGCAGGGAGTTGTAACCGCAGCCTGACAGGCCCAGGACCGCGGCACCCACAAGGGCGAGAAACCACGCGCGCATCGAGTTCTCCTTGGCTTACCACCCGGTCCCCTGCGGCCGGGGGGCGTGGATTGTCACACGCACGCAAGGGCGCGTCGATTGCGCCCGCGGCGCGGGCGGGGGCGGCCGGCGCGAGGGCCGGCGCCAAAAAAAACCCCAGGTTTTGAGGCCTGGGGTTGATAAGGGCGGACCTTCGATGAAGGGAAGGAAGTCCGCCAGGGGATCGTCAGTGCAATCGCGCCCAGTGCAGGATCCGGATGTCCTCACAGTCCAGGTCGAAGCTCTGTGCCAGCAGCGCGCGCAGCTCACGGTTGGCGCGCGTGTTGCTGAGCGGCTCGCGCAGCTCGACTACGCCGCTCCATTCGCTGCCGCAGGGAGGGCTTTGCGCCTTGCCGCCGCCGGTGACGAAGTGCGTGTAGTACTTGGTAGCCACGGTCACAGGTTAGTAGCCCCGCGCGGCACTCGTCCGTGAGATGTTCCACAGAACCCTCGATTTCTGTTAAAGGGATTGCGACATAATTCACAGGATTTCCGGCCCATGAGTCGCTTAGCGCAAGCGTCGCCGGCGGGCTCGAAGTACATCACGCCGGAGGGCGCGCGCCGCCTGCGCCTGGAGCTCGAGCTTCTCTGGCGCGACGAGCGCCCCAGGGTCTGCCAGGCGGTGGCGGCCGCCGCCGCCCAGGGGGATCGCTCCGAGAACGCCGAGTACACCTACGGCAAGCGCCGCCTGCGGGAAATCGACCGCCGGGTACGCTTCCTGCGCCGGCGGCTCGCGGGCATGGTGGTGGTCGACCAGCCGCCCGCCGACCCGGCGCGCGTGTTCTTCGGGGCGTGGGTACTGCTCGAGTCGCCGGACGGAGCGCAGTCACGCTACCGCATTGTCGGTCCCGACGAGTTCGACCGCGCCCCCGGCTACATCAGCATGGACTCGCCCCTCGGGCGCGCGTTGCTGCGCAAGGCCCTCGACGACGAGGTGATCGTGGAGGCTCCCGGGGGCAGCCGCGCGTACGTGATCGTGTCGATCGAGTACCCGCGCGACTCCCCGTGAGCCAAGCACGCCGGCGGCGCGCCGCTCACGCCGATCCGCGCTCACCAGAGCACCCGGACGTTCTTGAACTGCCAGGGGTCGTTGCGGTCGAGGTCCTCGGGGAACAATCGCTCGCGCTCGTGCAGCGGCGTCCAATCCGTGTACTCCCCGACCACCGGACCCAGATACGGCATGCAGATCTCGAGATTGCGGCGGAAATCCATCTCATCCGGCTCGATCACACCGAGATTGGGGTTCTCCATCGCCCACAGCGCCCCGGACAGCACCGCCGCACACACCTGCAGACTCGTGGCATTGTTGTACGGGGCGAGCTTGCGCGCCTCCCCGATCGACAGTTGCGAGCCGTACCAGTAGGCGTTCTTGCGGTGGCCGGCGAGCAGCACACCCAGCTCGTCGACGCCGCTCACGATGTCGTCCATGAGGATGCGCTGGCGCTCCTGCTGCACGTAGTTGCGCCCGGCGAGCTCGTGCACCGACACCACGGCGGAGTCGCACGGGTGATAGGCATAGTGCACCGTGGGCCGGTACGCCACCTGCATGCCATCGCGCACCGTGAAGTAGTCCGCCATCGAGATGGACTCGCCGTGCGTGATGCACCAGCCGTGGAAATGGCCGGCGCCCGGCGTCCAGGTGCGCACGCGGGTGCCGGCGCCGGGCTGCGTCAGGTAGATCGCCGCCAGGCAGCCGGAGTCATGGCGCTTGCCGTCGCGCGGAAAGTTGCGCTCGTGCGTGCCCCAGCCCATCTCGCACGGCTGCGAGCCCTCGCCGACGAAGCCGTCGATCGACCAGGTGTTGACGAATTCGCCCGGCTGCTTCGGCTTGCCCGGGATCTGCGTGTCGCGCTCGGCGATGTGGATGACTCTCACGCCGAGGCGGCGGGCCAGCTCGCCCCACTCGGCGCGCGAGCTGGGCTTGCCGGCCTCCACCTTGGTGTCGGCGGCGATGTTCAGCAGCGCCTGCTTCACGAAGTGCGACACCAGGCCCGGGTTGGCGCCGTGAGTGAGCACCGCGGTGGGAGCGCGCGCATTGCCGGCCCGCAACGCCAGCGCCTCCTCGCGCAGCACGTAATTGGTGCGCCGGGCGGCGGGGACGGTCGGGTCGGTGTAGCCGCCCGGCCAGGGCTCGATGCACGTGTCCAGGTACATCGCGCCCTTTTCCCAGCACAGCTTGATGAGCGCGACGCTCGACACCTCGACCGAGACGTTGATGAGGAAATCCCCGCGCCCCAGCAGCGGATTGAGCACGCGGCGGTAGTTCTCGCGCGTGAGCCGCTCCTTGACGAACTTGACGCCGTACCTGGCGGCCTCCTCGTTCCCCTTGTCCTCCGCGGTCACGATCGTGAGGCGCTCGGGCGCAATGCCGATGTGCCGCAGGATCAGCGGCAGCACGCCCTGGCCGATGCTGCCAAAACCCACGAACAGGATCCGTCCTGGAAACTCGAGATGAATCTTGTCATTGCTGCTCATGATGCGGCTTCAGTTCTGCCTTCGCGCCACGCAGGCGCGCGGCTATGAAGGGTATCATTCGCGCGGCGCAATTTCCGCGCTTGCCGTCTTGAGCGGTCGTTCAGCGCCAGTGAGGAGGATAGGTGCGCTCGTAGCCGGGCAGGGCAGCGACGCGCGCGAGCCAGCGGCCGAGCGACGGATAGTTCACCTCCACCGGCATGAAACGCGAGGACAGCTCGCGCGCCTGCGGGCGCTCGAGCGCGCGCTTCAGCAGCTGGATGCCGGGGAAGATGACCATGTCGACCGCCGAGCAGGCATCGCCCACGATCCAGTCGGACTTCGACAGCCGTCCCTCGATGGTGCGCGCCTCGTTGGCGACCGCGTGCAGCGCGTCCGTGATCTCATCGCCGGACAGATCCGCGTTGCCCTGAAATACCCCGGAGGCGATGGCGGTGAGCCGCGGCTCGATGTACGCCTGGTATTCGCAGATGACGCGCATGATGGTGCCGGCTTCCTCGGGCGTGCGGCCGAAGATCGGCGGCTGCGGGTACTTCAGGTCCAGGTAGTACAGGATCGCGAGCGACTCGAAGCACACGTAATCCCCGTCCTTGAGCACCGGCACGCGGCCGCGGGGATTGAGCGCCAGCATCTGCGGAGACTTGTGCTCCTGTTTGGAGAACTGCAGCAGGTGGCTCACGTAAGGCAGACGCTTGTACTCGAGCGCCAGCAACACGCGCCACGCGACGGGACTGCCACTGCCCCAGAAAACCTCGATGGCCATCGCGCCCCCACGGGAGGTGGTGGCCCGATTGTATCGACAACCGCACAACGCCGAAAATGCATGCCAGGCGCCAAGCATAAGGACCGTCCCGCCATGCCGACGACGCTGATCGAGCCAGCGGCCCTCAGCGCGCATCTCGCCGATCCCGACTGGGTGATCGTCGACTGCCGTTTCGAGCTCGCGCGCCCTGAGTGGGGCGCGCTCGCCTGGGCCGCCGGACACATTCCAAACGCGCTGTACGCCCATCTGGATCGTGATCTGTCCGGAGCGCGCACCGCGCTCACGGGCCGCCATCCGTTGCCGGCGATCGCTGCTCTCAGCGCCACGTTCGGGCGCTGGGGGATAGATAAAGAGGTACAGGTCGTGGCCTACGACCAGGGCGTGGGCGCCTATGCCGCGCGGCTGTGGTGGCTGCTGCGCTGGCTCGGACATGAGCAGGCGGCGGTGCTCGACGGCGGCATCGGCGCGTGGGAGCGTGCCGGCTTGCCGCTCGAGGCGGCCGCCACGGTGCGCGCGCAGCGGCGCTTCACGGCCGCCCCCGCCCAGGCTCTGGTGGTGACGACGCCGGCGCTCGCGCGCATCGTCGCCGCCGGCGCCCTCACGCGCGGGGAGCTGACCCTCGTGGACGCGCGCAGCGCGGATCGCTTCGCCGGTGAGAACGAGACGCTCGACCCGGTCGCGGGCCACATCCCCGGCGCGCGCAACCATCCGTTCGCGGGCAATCTTGATGCGCACGGGCGCTTCCTTGCCGCGCCCGAGCTGCGCCGGCGCTGGGCCGGTACGCTGCGCGAGCGCGCGCCACAGACGCTGATTGCGATGTGCGGCTCCGGCGTCACGGCCTGCCACAACCTGCTCGCGCTCGAAGCCGCGGGGCTCCCCGGCGCGCGGCTCTACGCGGGGTCGTGGAGCGAGTGGATCCGCGATCCGGCGCGACCGGTGGCACGGGGTGGGGAAACTTCCTGACGGGACACTCTTCCTGGTCACGCAATTTTGATATAACGCGCCCCGTGGCTGCAGATCCCAAGAGCGCCCTCAACGGCCAGCGCAAATTCAATCCCGCACAGCCCTGGCGGGTCGAGGACTCCCTCGAGCTCTACCACGTCGAGGCGTGGGGCAAGGGCTACTTCGGCGTCAACGACAGCGGCCACGTGGTGGTGCGGCCGGACACGACGCAGCGGCACGAGATCGACCTGTACGAGGTGGTCGAGGGGCTGCAGGCCCGCGATTTGACCACGCCGGTGGTGGTGCGCTTCTCCGACATCCTCGCGCACCGCCTGCGGCGCCTGAACGATGCGTTCGCCCAGGCGATCACCGAGAACGACTACCGCAACCGCTATGCGGCCGTTTACCCGATCAAGGTGAACCAGCAGCGCCTCGTCGTGGAAGAGGTGTATCGCTACGGGCAGGAGTTCGGTTTCGGACTCGAGGTGGGCTCAAAGCCGGAGCTGCTCGCGGTGATGGCGATGACCGAGAACGCCCCGGAGCGGCTCATCATCTGCAACGGCTTCAAGGACGACAGCTACATCGAGGCGGTGACGCTCGCCACCAAGCTCGGCCGCACCATCATCCCGGTAGTGGAGAATTTCGAGGAGCTCGGGCTCATCCTCAAGCACGCGCAGACCTATCAGGTGCGCCCGCGCATCGGGGTGCGCGTGAAGCTCTTCAGCGAGGGCTCCGGGCGCTGGAGCGCCTCGGCCGGGGAGCGGTCGAAGTTCGGCTTATTCATCACCGAGATCCTCGAGCTGTTCAACGTGCTCAAGCAGCACGACATGCTCGACTGCCTGCAGCTGGTGCACTGTCACCCGGGCAGCCAGCTGCAGGACATCCGCCGCGTCAAGGAGGCGATCAACGAGCTGGCGCATGTCTACGCGGAGCTCAAGCTCATGGGCGCGGGACTGCAGTACATCGACGTCGGCGGGGGCCTGGGGGTCGACTACGACGGCAGCGGCACGAACTTCGCCTCGTCGATGAACTACACGCTCAATGAATACGCCAGCGACGTCGTCTACCGGATCGCGAGCGTGTGCAACCTGCGCGACATTCCGCACCCCATGATCGTGAGCGAGTCCGGTCGCGCGGTGGCGGCGTACCACAGCGTGCTGATATTCGATGCGCTCGGCTCCTCGGCGCTCGATAAGTTCAGGGTCACCGGGGACCGGGCCGAGGACTACGGCGGCGATGAGGAACTGCCGCAGCCGGTGCAGGATCTGTTCGAGGCCTATCGTGCGGTGAGCGAGCGGCGCCTGGTCGAGTGCTATCACGACGCCCTCACCGCCCGCGAGCAGGTGCTGCAGATGTTCAACCTCGGCCTGCTGTCGCTCGAGTTCCGCGCACTCGCCGAGCGGCTGTACTGGGCCACCTGCGCCAAGATCCGCGACTCCTGCCGCAAGCTCGAGCGTCTGCCGGAGGAGCTCGAGGATCTGGAGTCGATTCTCTCCGACACCTATTTCTGCAACTTCTCGGTGTTCCAGTCGCTCCCGGACAGCTGGGCGATCGACCAGCTGTTCCCGATCCTGCCCATACACCGCCTGCAGGAGCGTCCCACCCGCACCGCCGTGCTCGCCGACATCACCTGCGACTCCGACGGCAAGATCGATCGCTTCGTGTCGCTGCGCGACGTGAAGCGCACGCTCGAGCTGCATGAGCTCAGGGCGGACGAGAGGTACTACCTGGCGGTGTTCCTGGTCGGCGCCTACCAGGAGACCCTCGGCGACCTGCACAATCTCTTTGGCGACACCCATGTGGTGCACGTGCGCCTGCACGACGAAGGCGGCTGGTGGATCGAAGAGATCGTCAAGGGCGACACGGCCAACAAGGTGCTCGAATACATGGAGTACGACGTCGCGGAGCTGTATCCGGCGCTGGCGCGCGACTGCGAGCGCGCCATCCGCGACGGGCGCATGACACTCGCGCAGAGCCAGGCCCTCAAGCGCTTCTACGAGAGCGAGCTCGACGGCTACGCGTATCTGGAGCCTGCCGGGACCTGAGCGTTTGATCCAACTGACAATACGGCCGCCGCCGGGGGATACCACCATGCTGCTCAAAGTCACCGCCTGGCTGCTGCTGCTTCCCGGTCTGCTTGCCGGTTGCGCAACGCCCACCAAGATGGCCTATTCGGACGAATTCAAAACGGTCGTCAAGCCGAGCGATGCGGTCTTTCTGATGACCGCGACCACCAAGAACACCTACCACCCCTCCTTCCAGCCGCGGCTGCTGCTGGTGAACGTGGAGAAGGCCGGCGCCAAGGAGAAGGCGGATCGCTTCAACTTCACGATGGACAAACAGGCGCGGCTGAAGGAAGCGGATTCACACGAGGAGGGCAACTCGTACCTGCTGCGCCTGCAGCTCCCGCCCGGTCACTACGTGATTCGCGGGCTGACATGCCTGTCGGGGCACTTTCCGATCATCGGCACGTTCTTTGCGCCGCTGCACGAGGAACTCACCGTGACGCAGCCCGGCGTGTTCTATCTCGGCCACGTTGACGCCACCGTTCGCGAGCGCACCGGGGGCGAGTTCAAGGCCGGGCCGTCGATTCCGCTGATCGACCAGGCGGCCGCCGGCGCCTCCGGCGGCACCTTCGACGTGCTGGTGTCTGATCGCTGGGGCGTGGACGAGGCGACCTTCCGCAGCACCTTCGCGCCACTCGGCAACGCGCGCGTTGAGAAAGCGATTCTGCAGCCCTTCAACCGCGCGCTCGCCCAGGACTGGTGGGAGAAGCACTGAGCGCGGCGCCTAGGAGCGCGCCTCCCGGAGCGTCAGCGCGGCGAGCACCACGCAGACGGCGGCGGCCACGCGGTGCACCCACTTGAGCGGCAGGGCGTTCGAGGCCGCCTCCCCCAACAGCACCACCGGCACATCCGCCAGCATCATGCCGAGGGTGGTGCCGGCAACGACCGCGACCAGCGCGTGGTAGCGGGCGGCGAGCGCCACGGTGGCGATCTGCGTCTTGTCGCCGATCTCCAGCAGGAAGAACGAGATCAGCGAGCTGCCATAGGCCCCGAAGCGCCCCGGCCGCGCCCCCGCGGCCAGCGGCCTGTCGGGAATCAGCATCCACAGCGCCGTGGCGAGGAAGGACGCGGCCAGCAGGTAGCGCATCACCGCCGGACTGATGCTCGCTGCGAGCAGCGTGCCGAGCGCGCCGGCGGCGAAGTGGTTGACGAGAGTGGCGCTGAGGATCCCGCAGGTCACCGGCACGGGCGCCCGGAAGCGCGCCGCCAGCAGCAGGGCGAGAAACTGTGTTTTGTCGCCGATCTCGGCGAGCGCGACGACGCCCGCCGAAACGAGAAATGCCTCCATAACACCCTTGGTTTGCGTCCCGCAAAGGCCGGGAGTAGCATGCCACGTGCGTTCGTATCCGTCGTGGATGAGTGCGCTTTGTCGAATGTGTTGACTTCATCTCCCGCCTCGCGCTTCTCATCCGTGCGCGAACGCAGGTGCAGGCCGCTGGCCCAAGCGCTGCGCATTGACTGACCGCCGATCGTGTGCCTTGAAGCCTTGACCTGTTTGACTGTTCACGCGGTACATGCGACCGACCCGTGCGGCTCGCCGCTGTCCGCTTTTGCAAGAGAGACTTCCTGATGACGACGATTTACGTGGGCAACCTGCCCTTCAACGCCACCGAGCAGGACGTGAAGGCCCTGTTTGAACGTCACGGCAAAGTGGAATCGGTGAAGCTCATCAACGACCGGGAAACCGGCAAACCGCGTGGTTTCGGATTCGTCGACATGCCCCAGGCTGAGGCGCAGAGCGCGATCCAGGCCCTGAACGGCTTTCAGATGAACGGCCGGCCGCTGCGCGTCAACGAAGCACAGGAGCGCCCACAACGCCCCCGCCAGGGTGGCGGTCCGTTCCGCCGCTGAGCATTTGCGCAACCTTGCGGGACAGGAAACCCCGCCGTGCGCGGGGTTTTCTTTGGCGCACGCCCGCTGCCGTGCGCGGGACGTGCTCACCTGAAGCGAGGATGACCGACGATGTTCGCCAACCCGAGACTGGCCGCAGCCACCATCGCCAGCGCGGTGCTGCTGGCCGCGTGCGCGGCCAGCAACTCGCGCCAGACCACCGCCGCGGCGCTCACGGCCATCCTGGCGACCGACACTCGCTCGCAGGAGAACCGCGCGCGCGACGGCTACCGCCATCCGAAGGAAACGCTGCTGTTCTTCGGCCTGCGGCCCGAGATGAGCGTGCTGGAAGTGTGGCCGGAGCCGGGCTGGTATACGGAGGTGATCGCGCCGCTGGTGCGCGACAAGGGCAAATACTACGCCGCGGTCATTGCGGCGGACCCCGAGAGCCCGTACATCACGCAGCGTCTGGAGAAGTACCGCCAGGCGCTGGCTGCGCACCCGGAGCTCTACGATCGCGTCGCGGTGGTCACCTTCCCGGCGGACGGCGGCGATGCCGTGCCGCCGGCATCGGTCGACATGGTCGTGACCTTCCGCAACATTCACAACTGGATGGGGCGTGACACGGCCGCTCAGGCGTTCGCCACCATGTACCGCGCCCTCAAGCCCGGGGGCGTGCTGGGCGTGGTCGAGCACCGCGGCAATCCCGCCGTGGCGCAGGACCCGAAGGCGAAGAGCGGCTACGTCAACGAGGACTATGCGATCAGGCTGATCGAAGCACAGGGCTTCAGGCTGGTCGCCAAGTCCCAGGTGAACGCCAACCCGAAGGACACCAAGGACTACGAGCAGGGAGTGTGGACTCTGCCGCCCACCTACCGCCTGGGCGAGAAAGACCGCGACAAGTACGCCGCCATCGGCGAGAGCGACCGCTTCACGCTGCGGTTCGTGAAACCGCTGAAGTAGCCCTCACCACATGTCGCGCAGCCGCGCCGCGATGTCCATGGTCAGCGGTGCGCCGCTGTCGCGCAGAGCATCGCCGCCGGGGAGCGGCGCTGCGTGGAAGGCGACCGCTGCGAGCGTCTTATGCACCTTCTCGGTCATGAAGCGGCTGCGTCCGCCGTACACGTGCGCATCCGCCTGCCGCGACTGGTGGGTGAGATGAAACTTGAGCGGCACGATCAGGAGCAGGTCGTTCTGCGCGCGGGTGAGCGCGACATACAACAGCCGCCGCTCCTCCTCGATGAGCTCAGGTTTGCCGGTCGAGAACTCGGAAGGAAAGGTGCCATCCACGACGTTCAGCACGTAGACGGTGTCCCACTCCATGCCCTTCGCCGAATGGATGGTCGACAGCACCAGGTAGTCCTCATCGAGGCTCGGGCGGCCGGCGAGGTCGCTGGTGGCGTGCGGCGGATCGAGTGTGAGCTCGGTGAGGAAGCGTTCGCGCGACGGATACTGCCCCGATAGCGCCTCCAGCTGCTCGAGGTCCCCGAGCCGGGTGTGGAACTGCTCGTACAAGCGCTCGAAGTGCGGCCGGTACCATTCACGCGCCAGCTGCAGCTGCCCGGGCCAGGGCCGCTGCGCATCCCCGAGCGACTGCATGAGCTCGATCAGCCGCCGCCACTCGAGCTCCGCGGTCTCAGGCGGGCTGAAGGCCTTGAGCGCCTCGAAGGAGTGTGCTCCCGCCTCCAGCTGCCCGATCGCGGCGCGTGCGTTGACCGGTCCCATCCCCGGCAGCAGCTGCAGGGTGCGGAACGCCGCCAGGGTGTTGCGCGGGTTGTCCGCCCAGCGCAGCACCGCCAGCAGGTCCTTCACGTGCGCCGCCTCGAGAAACCGCAGACCGCCGTACTTCACGAACGGCACCTTGCGCTTCGCCAGCTCCACCTCCAGCAGGTCGCTGTGGCTTGCGCTTCGGAACAGCACCGCCTGGCGCTTGAGCGGCACGTTCGCCTCGCGCCGCCTGAGCACCTCCTGGCACACGTATTCCGCCTGCGACTGCAGCTCGTCCACCGTGACGAGGCGCGGCCGCGTGCCCTCACCGCGTACCGACAGCAGGTACTTGCGATGCTGCCGCGGCGCCTCGGCCATGACCGCGTTGGCGACGTCGAGCACCTGCTGGGTGGAGCGGTAGTTCTGCGCCAGCGTGACCACTTCGGCGGCGGGCTGGAAGCGCTCCGCAAAGCCGAGAATGTTTTCCACGGCGGCGGCGCGGAAGGAGTAGATCGCCTGGGCGTCGTCGCCGACCGCCGCCAGTCCCGCGCCGTCGGGCTTCAGCGCGTGCAGGATGTCGGCCTGCAGTCGGTTGGTGTCCTGGTACTCGTCGACCAGTACGTGATCGAAGTGCGCGCCGATGTGCTGCGCCAGGCGTGGCTCGGACATCATCGCGTGCCAGTACAGCAGCAGGTCGTCGTAATCGAGGAGGCTCGCGTGCTGCTTCTGCTCCACGTACGCGCGGTACAAGCGCGTGAGCTCCTGCTCCCATTGCGCGCACCACGGGTAGTGCCGCTGCAGCGTCTCCTGCAGCGCGGTGTTGGTGTTGACGCGGTTGGAGTAGATCTGCAGGCAGGTCTCCTTGCGCGGGAAGCGCTGCTCCTTGCCCGCCAGCCCCAGCTCCTGGCGCAGACTGTCGATGAGGTCCGCGGCATCGGCGCGATCGATGACGCTGAAGTGCGGGTCGAGCTGCAGGTGCGGCGCGTAGTGCCGCAGCAGACGGTTGCCGATGGAATGAAAGGTACCCGTCCAGCTCAGGCGCTGGGCGATGCTGTGGCTGACGCCGCCCAGGGGTTCGTTGAGCGCCTGGCGCGTGATTTCCTGCGCGCGGCGGCGCATCTCGGTGGCCGCGCGGCGCGTGAAAGTCAACATCATGATACGGGCCGGATCCACGCCGTGGATCACCAGGTGAGCCACGCGATGCGCCAGCGTGTCGGTCTTGCCGGTGCCCGCGCCGGCGACGATCAGCAGCGGCCCAGCGCGGTAGCCCTTCTCGGGCAGCGCCTCCCCATGGGTCACCGCCTTGCGCTGTGCGGGGTTGAGTTTTTCCAGGTGTGCTGCGGTGGCCATGGCTGCGCAGGCGGACTATACCTGCGGCCAACATCGGCTGGCGACCCAACGGCGCGCACTGCGCCGCACCGCACACAACCGCGGTACACGGCGCGGGTGCGGCGCACGGCGCGGGTGCGGCGCACGGCGCGGGTGCGGCGCACGGCACGGGTGCGGCGCACGGCGGGCTGCGGTTAGGATGGCGGCATGAAACCCGATCGGCAGACCCTGCACTTCGCGGGACGCGTCATCTCGGTCACCACCGACGAGGTGCTGCTTCCCAACGGTCACCGGGCGGTGCTGGAAGTGGTGCATCACCCCGGGGGCGCGGCGGCGGTCGCGCTGGATGAGAGCGGGCGCGTCTGTCTGCTGCGCCAGTACCGTTACGTCGCCGGCGGCTGGCTGTGGGAGTTGCCGGCGGGCAAGCTCGAGCCCGGCGAGCCGGCGCTGCTCACCGCACAGCGCGAGCTCAGCGAGGAAGCCGGGGTGAGCGCGCGGGAGTGGCTCGGCCTCGGCACCTGCCTGAGCTCACCGGGCGTGTTCACCGAGACGCTGCACCTGTTCCTCGCCACCGGGATCGAGCCCGCGGCCGCCAGGCACGAGAGTGCCGAGGTGATCGAGGTGCACTGGGTGCCGATCGAGGCGGCTTGCGCCTGGGCGCTCGATGGCACGATCACCGACGGCAAGACCGCCCTGGGCCTGCTGCGCGCACGACATATCATGGCGCGAACGCCCCCCGGCGCGGTCCCGGGGCCTGCGAATCCGGCGGCGAAAATTCCGTGACGGGCCTCGCGGAAGCGCATCACCGCCCGCGGTTACTCTGCACCACGGGGAAATCTCCAGGCCGCAGCCGCCAGTACCGCTTAGTACCATAATCCGTGAACCGACCAAATAAGAAAGAACCCGTCCCGCCCGAGCCGTCGCCCGAGTCCAAGCGCCGCCGCATCGGCAAAGTAGTGCACGATGAGCGCGGCAACGGCTCGGTCAAATGGGAGGATGCGCCCCCCGATTACCAGCGCCCGGTGCTCGAAGTCGCGCCCGACAGCGCCCCGGTGCGCGGGCCCGTGGAGAGCTTCAACCCCTACGCGCGCGAGGTTGCGCGCGACGCGCCCGCCTGCACACGCAGCGCCGGCAACACCGCGCGCACCGACCTGCGCAAGCTCTCGGAGTGGATCAAGTTGACGCGCGAGCTCGAGGAGCGCAAGCGCAACGGGGGCGATCAGGACTGAAGGCGGCGCACGCGCCGCAGCGGCCGCGCGCCGCTCTCGCTCACTCGCAGCGCTCGATGTGCGCGCGCTTGCGCGCGTTGCTCAGGCGATAGAACCGGCGCAATTCGGCCAGCACTTCACCCTCCCCCGCGCCGTGCGCCCGGCCACCCCGTGCGCGCGACAGGCTCTGCTCCAGACGCCGGCAGAATTTCTCCGCATAGCGGCTCGCCTCGTGGTACAGCGCGGCACGCGCCTGCGTCAGGCTCGGATCGACCCGGGTGCGCTCGAACAGCACGCGGCGCAATTCCGCCGGGAAGCGTCCGGGAAACTGCCGGCGCAGCAGCCAGTAGCTCGCCACGTATTTGTCGACCTCCGCCTGCATCTCCAGCTCGAGCAGCGACACCGGCCGGTCGTGGCCGGCATTCCAGGCGAGGTACAGGAAGTGACTCACGCCCTCGAGCGCGGTCCAGCAGTCGGCGACGTTGCCCGCGTGCAGGCGGGTGAGCGGATCCTCGCGCGCCAGGCGCTCGAGCAGCGCCGGGTCCAGGTACAGCGACATCACGACCTCATCGCTCCCGGCGAGCGGCTGGGCGACGATCAGCTCCTCGTCCGCCGTGCCGCTGCGCGCGGCGTGCGGCAGGCGCCCACGGTCGGTGACCAGGAAATCGTAGACGTCGTGAGCGATGCGCACGTCGTAGATGCCGCCGATGAGATCCTGCAACCGCGACAGCAGCATGCGTCAGTGCGTGAAGGCGGTTCCGCCGGCGGTGGGGTCGACGCCCAGGCGCTTCAGCAGCCCGTAGCAGCGGGCGCTCCCGGTCTTGAGCCAGATCTCGTACAGCCGCAGGATGTCCCGGTCGGAGTGCGTGTACGCGGTCTCGCTCACCTCGTTCAGGGCATCCACCATGGGCTGGAATTTCTCCGCCAGCTCGGCGAACACCGCCCCCAGTACTCTTCCCTTGCCGCGCGAGGTCGCGTGCGCGAGCGAGGCGTAGGCGCGCCCGCCCATCGCGACGTGGTAGTCGATGTCGATGAGCCGGGCGGCGAAGCTGTGCGCAAAGAATCCGGCGATGAACAGCGACACATCGCCCAGGCGTTGCAGGGCGCGGTTGCGTTCCGCGACACTGGGTGCCTCGAGCGCCTCGCACAGGATCACGACCAGCGGCCTCAAGCGCATGCCCTCCGGGGTGCGCTCGTACAGCGCCTCGGAGCGCGCGAACAGCGTGAGCAGATTCACCACGTAGTGCTCGGTCTGGTCCTCGACCGCGAGGTGCTGCCTGGCGAGCGCTCCGTGCAGCGAGTCGCGGAAGAACTCGCGCAGATTCGCGACCGGTAGCACGCGGCTGGCAGCCTCACTCATCGAATCCCGCCTCCTCTACGATATTGAACGCCTCAGCCACGTTAAGGTTCACTCACAGGTAGCGATAATTCCGTGATCCGCTACGCTGATCTGGCGCAGAATCCGCCTACACGGTTGGCAGCGCGGCCTGCACAGTGCTAATAACCCATCAGGGGGGGCGTTGGATCCGCAGCCGTTGAGCGTCCCGCGCGGCGGGTTTCTCGGCCTGTCCGGTTACCACTGGCTGGTCATCGCGGCCGGCTGGGCGGGGTGGGGCTTCGATGTCTTCGACGCGGTGTTGTTCAACTTCGTCGCCCCGGACTGCATCCCGGCGCTGCTGCACCTGCCGCGCGGCTCACACGCCGCCCGCCAGGCCGCGGTCTTCTGGACCGGCGCCATCACCTCGATCCTGCTGGTGACCTGGGCGCTGGGCGGAGTCCTGTTCGGCTGGGTCGCGGATCGGGTGGGACGCAAGCGGGCGCTGTTTGCGACCATCGCGCTCTACGCCGCCGGCACCGGCCTGTGCGCGCTGGTGACCAACATCGGGCAGCTGATCGCGTGCCGCGTCATCGCGGGCCTCGGAATCGGCGGGGAATGGGGCATCGGGGCCGCCCTGGTCGCGGAGGCGGTACCGGAAGGCCGACGCGTGGAAGCCGGCGTCATCATGCAGACCGCCTCGCCGCTCGGAGTCGTGCTGGCGAGCGCCGCGAACTATCAGATCGCCGGCGTGTGGTTCGCGGCGGACCCGCACAGCTCCTGGCGTTACGTGTTCCTCGCGGGCCTGCTGCCGGTGCTGGTCGCTCTCGGCGTGCGCCTGTTCCTGCGCGAAAGTGCTCACTGGACGGCGAGTCGCGCCGGCGCGCGACCCCCCACGCCGCGCGAGCTGTTCGCCCCGGGGCTGCGTGCCGCCACCCTGAGCGGCGTTTTTGCTGCCGTCATCGCGGTGCTCAGCTGGTGGGCCTGCAACGCGTTCATTCCGCTGCTCGGCCGCACGCTCGCCGCCGAGCACGCCGTGCGCGCCGGCCTCGCGCCGGCCGCTGCGGCGCTGCTCGCCGCCACGTGGCAGGCGCGCGCATCGAACGCCTTCAATCTCGGCGGGCTGCTGGGCGCGTTCGCTGCGGTGCCGCTCGCCAGAGGGCTCGGCCGCCGCCCGATGTTCATGGCTTACTTCCTGTTCTCGGCCCTGGCGCTGCTGCTCACCTTCGGCCTGCAGCTCACCGCGCAGACACGCCTCGCCATGCTGTTCATGGTCGGCGCGGGGGTGTACGGCATCTTCGGCGCCTTCACCTTTTACCTGCCGGAACTGTTCCCGGCGCGCCTGCGCGCCACGGGCGCGGGCTTCTGCTACAACATCGGACGCATCCTCGCCGCCGCCGGCCCGTTCGTGGTCGGCCTGGTCTCCGCCATGGCGGGCGGCTCGAGCGCTGCGCTGATGCGCGTGCTGTTCTGGCTGGCGCTGGTGCCGCTCACCGCAGCGCTGGTGGCGCGGCTCGCGATCGTGGAGACCCGCGGACGCTCGCTGCCCGCCTGACGCGCGGCGCTTCACACCCCCAGGAGCGCGGCGAGCTGCGCGCAGTCCGTCACCACCACCTCGGGCACCGCCAGCTCCGGCGGCCACGCGCGTGCGCGCCGGTTCATCCACGCGCTGACCAAGCCCGCGGCGCGCGCGCCTTCCACGTCCAGCAGCGGATCGTCTCCGACGTGCAGGATCTCCCGCGGCGCGAGGCCGAGCTCGCGCGCGAGCCGCTCGAAGCACCGTCGATGCGGCTTGGCGGCGCCGATCTGCCGGGCATTCAGCGACAGCGTGAATGCCTCAGCGAGGCCGATGCGCGCGAGGTCGGCATTGCCGTTGCTGAGCGTGGCCAGGCGGTAGCGCTGGCGCAGCCGCGCAAGCGCCGGTGCCACGTCCTCGAACGGCTGCAGCTCATTGCGCGCGGTGAGGAACACCTCGAACGCCTGGTGCGCGAGGCACTGGTCGTAGCCGTGCTCGCGGACGTGGGCGGCGAGCGCGGTGAGTCGCAGATAGCTGAGGTCGTGGGCGTGGTGCGGCTCGCGACGCGCGAGCTCCTCGCGCGCGCTGCGCATGTCCTCGGACGAGAGCCGCTGTGCGATGCGCGGGCAGTGCTCCTGCAGCCAGGCGTGCAGGCGCGCTTCGGCGCGCGCCAGCACCGGCTCGACATCCCAGAGTGTATTATCGAGGTCGAAAGCAATGGCGCGTACGTTGCTCAGCACCCCCTGAAGGTTACCATTCAATGGCGCCGCTCACGCTCGTCATCGGCAACAAGAACTATTCCTCGTGGTCGCTGCGGGCCTGGCTGCTGATGAAGCACGTGGGCGCCGAATTCGAGGAGATCGTGATCGCGCTCGACACCGCCACCACCCACGAGCAGATCGAGCATTACGGCCCGAGCGGCCGCGTGCCGGTGTTGCTGCACGGGGAGCTGCGGGTGTGGGACTCGCTCGCCATCTGCGAGTACGTCGCGGAGCTCACCGGCAAGGGCTGGCCGCAGGCGCGCGAGGCACGGGCGGTGGCGCGCTCGGTGTGCGCTGAGATGCACTCGGGCTTCGTCAACCTGCGCACCCTGTGGCCGATGAACGCGCGGGCGCGCAACCGAAGCAGCGCGATCGTGCCGGCGCTGGCGGCCGACATCGAGCGCATCGATGAGATCTGGAACGACTGCCGGCGGCGCTTCGCTGGCGGCGGACCGTGGCTGTTCGGCGACTACTCGGTGGCGGATGCCATGTACGCTCCGGTGGTGCTGCGCTTCAAGACCTACGGCGCCCGCATCTCCGAGAGCGCGCGCTGGTACATGGCAAGCGTGCTGGAGGACGGCGCGCTGCAGGAATGGCTGCAGGCCGCCAAGCAGGAGCCGTGGACGATCGCGGCCGACGAAGTCGGCTGATGCCGCCGCGGCGCGCTGCACCGCGGGAAAGGCCTCGCATGCCCGGCAACATCGCATCCAGGCTGCTCGTCTGCGCACTCATCGCGCCCGGCGGCGCCGCACGCGCGGCCGAGGCCCGCGACGCGCGCTTTACGGTGGAAGACCTGGTGCTTCTCAAGCGCATCTCCGATCCGCAGCTCTCCCCCGACGGCCGCCAGGTCGCCTTCGTGCAGCGCGAGACGGACATGGACGCCAACAAGAGCCACACCAGCCTGTGGCTGCTGGAACTCACGCCCGGCACGGCGGCACCGCGGCGCCTCACGGACGTCAAGGCGAACGACTCGAGCCCGCGCTGGTCGCCCGACAGCCGCACGCTCTACTTCCTGTCGACGCGCTCGGGGAGCTCGCAGGTGTGGCGCCTGGCGCTCACCGGGGGCGATGCCCAGCGCGTCACCGACTATCCGCTCGAGGTGGGCGCGCTCAAGGTATCCCCGCACGCGGATCTGCTCGCGCTGTCGATGGAGGTGTTTCCCGACTGCCCGACCCTCGCCTGCACCCGCGAGCGGCTCGACGCCAGGTCCAGGGACAAGGCGACCGGTCGGCTCTACGAGCGCCTGTTCATCCGCCACTGGGACAGCTGGAGCAACGGCACGCGTTCGCATCTGTTCAGCGCGCCGCTGAGTGCGGGCGGCGCAGCGAGCGCGACTCCGATCGACGTGTCGAAGGGCTTCGATGCGGACATTCCCGGCAAGCCCTTCGGCGGCGATGAGGACTTCGCCTTCAGTCCCGACGGCCGTTCGCTGGTGTTCTCGGCGCGCATCGCCGGGCACACCGAGCCCTGGTCGACCAACTTCGATCTGTTCCAGACGCCGGTGGACGGCAGCGCGCCGCCGGTGAATCTCACCTCCGGCAACCCCGCCTGGGATGCCCTGCCGCTGTTCCTCGCCAACGGGGACCTCGCCTGGCTCGCGCAGCAGCGCCCGGGGTTCGAGTCGGACCGCTTTCACATCGTGCTGAAGGACGCACGCAGCGGCGCGGTGCGCTCCCTCACCGGCGGCTGGGATCGGACCGTGCACCGCCTTGGCGTAACGCCGGACGGCAAGGCCCTGCTGGCGAGCGTCGATGAGCTGGGCCAGGCGCCCTTGTACCGCATCGACCCGAAGAGCGGGGCGCCGGCCAGACTCGTTGCCGGCGGCGCGGTGGAGGCATTCAGCGCGGCACGCGAGCGCGTGGTGTTCGCGCGCGCGGACCTCGGCGGGCCGGACGACCTGTACGTGGTCGGGCTGCGTGGCGGCCCGGCCCGGCGACTCACCGAAGTGAACCACGAGTTGCTCGCCGGCCGTCGCATGAGCGACTTCGCGCAGTTCAGCTTCAAGGGCTGGAACGATGAGAGCGTGTACGGCTACGTGGTGAAGCCCTACGGGTTCGAGCCCGGCAGGCGATATCCGATCGCGTTCGTGGTGCACGGCGGTCCGCAGGTGAGCTTCGGGAACCTGTGGACCTACCGCTGGAATGCGCAGGCCTTCGCCGGCGGCGGTTATGCGGTGGTGATGATCGACTTTCACGGCTCGCCCGGTTACGGCCAGGCGTTCACCGACTCCATCAGCCGCGACTGGGGCGGCAAGCCCCTCGTCGATCTGCAGAAGGGACTCGCGGCCGCGCTCGAGAAGTATCCGTGGCTCGACGGGGAGCGCGTCTGCGCGCTCGGCGCCTCCTACGGCGGCTTCATGATGAACTGGATCGAGGGCCACTGGCCGGATCGCTTCCGTTGCATCGTCAATCACGACGGCCTCTTCGACCAGCGCATGATGTATTACGCCACCGAGGAGCTGTGGTTCCCGGAGTGGGAGTTGGGCGGCCCGCAGTATGAGAATCCGCAGGGCTACGAGGCTGCGAACCCCGTCAACCTCGTGTCGAAGTGGCGCACTCCGATGCTGGTCATCCACGGCGAGCAGGACTTCCGCATCCCCTACCCGCAGGGCATAGGCACCTTCACGGCGCTGCAGCGGCGCGGCATCGAGAGCAAACTGCTGATTTTCCCGGACGAGAATCACTGGGTGCTGAAACCCGCCGACAGTGTGCTCTGGTACCACACCGTGCTGGGGTGGCTCGACGCGCATCTGAAAGACTCACCTCACCAGCCGAGCACTCCGTAGACACGGGATCGCAGGGGCTCGACGCGCATCTGAAAGACTCACCTCACCAGCCGAGCACTCCGTAGACACGGGATCGCAGGGGCTCGACGCGCATCTGAAAGACTCACCTCACCAGCCGAGCACTCCGTAGACACGGGATCGCAGGGGCTCGACGCGCATCTGAAAGACTCACCTCACCAGCCGAGCACTCCGTAGACACGGGATCGCAGGGGCTCGACGCGCATCTGAAAGACTCACCTCACCAGCCGAGCACTCCGTAGACACGGGATCGCAGGGGCTCGACGCGCATCTGAAAGACTCACCTCACCAGCCGAGCACTCCGTAGACACGGGATCGCAGGGGCTCGACGCGCATCTGAAGAACTGACCGCGTCAGCGAGTCTTGCGGAACTTGTAGTCGCCGATCGACAGCACGCCGGCGGCAAGCTCGGCTTGCGGCGCGGCGCCGGCGGCGTCGGGACAGACCCCGGGGTCGTGCGTGGCGATGAAGCGCTCGCCGCTCTTCTTCCACAGCAGCTGGCAGCCCTCGGCCTGCACATCCTCGGTCACGACGCTCGTGAACAGCTCGGTGTTGCGCTGCCCGTCGCGCCAGCGCAGTGGCTCGACGAACTGGTACACCGTCTCGACGATGCCGCGCTTCTCGTCGACCTGGAAGCTGTACATCTTCTGGCTCATGACGCGGCGCGGATCGTCGGCGGCCATCTCCTGCGCATAGAACAGGTGATGTCCGAGCCGCGGCGTGTACACCTTTACGATGATGAGCGCGATGAGATCATGCGGCGGCCGCGCGCCGCGGCCGGCGTCGCTCGCGGCCTGCTCGCTGTTGTCGTAACGGCCGGGCAGCAAGGCGAGCAGCTGGATCATCTCGCTCTCACGCAGCTTGCTCTCGTCGGCACAGGCGCCGAGCAGCCCGAAGATGGCCAGCGCGGTCGCAGCAGCCATCGCGGTCGCGGCGGCGCTGGCGGTTGCAGCGGCGCGCGCGGTCGCGGCGGCGCGCGCGGTCGCGGCGCGGGCGCACTCAGCCATACGAGGCCCGCCACTGGGCGCGATACTTCAGCCCGAGGTCCATGAGGTGCTCGAGGAGTTCGCCGTAGGGGGTGCCGGCGGCGCGCGCCGACTCCGCAAAGTCCTCGGCGGCCTCCAGATTCGGGTTGGCGTTCGCCTCGAGCACGTAAACCTGGCCTTGCGGGGTCACCCTGAAATCCATGCGAGCATAGCCGGACATGCCGAGCGCCCGGTAGATGCGGCGCGAGAGCCGGTCGAGCGCGGTGAGCACCGGCGGGGGCAGGTCGGCGGCCGCGTGGGTGGTGATGCCGTACTTCGCCTGGTAGCGCTTGTCCCATTTCACCTTGCGCGTGGCGATCGCCGCGAGCGAATCAGGCATGGAGCCGAACACCATCTCCCACACCGGCAGGCGCGTGAGCCGCTCGTTCCCCATCATGCCGACGTACAGCTCGCGGCCCTCGATGTATTCCTCCACCAGCGCATCGGATTTCACCTGCTCGTGAACGAACTCGATGCGCTCCTTCAGCTTCGCGGCGTCCTCCACCACCGATGCCTGGGCGATTCCGAGGGACGCGTCCTCGACCGTGGATTTCACGAACAGCGGAAAACGCAGCTTCCTCGGCACGTGAATGTGCGCGCCGCGGCGGAACACGGCGAACTGCGGGGTGGCGATGCGGTGAAACGCCAGCAGCTGCTTGGAGAGCGACTTGTCGCGCGACAGCAGCAGCCCGCGCGGATTGCAGCCCGTGTACGGCTGGCGCAGGAGCTCCAGGAACGCCACCACGTGCTGATCGTAGGTGACGATGCCGTCGAATTCCTCCAGCAGGTTGAAGACGATGTCCGGCTGCCAGTCGGCGATCGCGCCACGCAGCTCGGTGAGGCTGTCGAGCACCCCGACACAGCGCGCGTCGTGCCCGAGCTCACGGAGCGTCGCGGTGACGTCGTACTCGGTGCGCCACTCCTCGATTTCCTTGTCGCTGTGACCTTCGAGACTCTCAGGAGGCACCAGGCTCGCGTGCACCACGACGAGCGTGCGCAGTGGTCTCATAGCGGGCGCAGTGGTCTCATAGCGGCAAGTGCGGAGTTTCGCGTTCGGAGTAAAGCCCCGTGAGCCGCTCGAGCATCCAGCGCGAGTAACGCAGGGCGTCGCGGCGGTTGCCGTACACGTAGAGTTTGAGGCGCTCACTGCGCTCGATCAGCATGCGCAGCACCTGCTCGACGCTGTAGCGCTCGATGCGCAGCGCCCGCGCCACGGCCGGGACGAGCGGGCGCAGGTGTGCGCGCAGCAGGGTCGCCGCCCGCGGGGCGGCGCGGCGCGAACGCTCGGGGCTGAAGGCGCGGCGCAGCAGCTCATCGGCGAGTCCGCGCCGGATCTGGCGGTTGCGCGCCAACTTGCGGCGATAGTGCTGCGCCAGGGTACGGGTGTTGTGCTCGAGCGGCTCGATGCGCGTGCGGTTGCGTACCGGCGCTCGCACCCCGCGCACGCTCGCCACCAGCTCCTCGACCGCCCGCAGCTTGTGCAGCGCCGGCCAGTCCGCGTAGCTCTTGCGCCAGCCGGATTTCGGCGTCAGCCACACGGCGAACGTCTCGGCGAAGTCCTCGCTCGGATGCGCCTGTGCGTACCACTCGCCCAGGTGATGCACGTAGCGGCGGCTCCCGGGGCGTGCCCGGTAGCGCGCCGGATACGGGAGCGAGGCGGGTCCGAACACGGCTCGCCAGCGCTTGCGCCGCCGCAGGCGGTAGGCATTGTCGAGCGCGTGTCCGGCCTCGTGACGCAGGATGCGCAGCAGCAGCCGGGTGTTGCCGCCTTCCGCCTCGCGCATGATGCGCCGCTCGAGCCGCTCCAGACGCGGATGCGCGAGGTAGAAGGGCACCGCGATGCCCGGCACGCCGTCCGGCGAGAACCACTCCTCGGACAACCACACGTGCGGGCGCAGGGCGATGCCGCGGCGCTCGAGGTCCGCATACAGGCGCCGCACGTGCGCGGCCAGCGGGGAGCGCTGGATGGAAAGCCTCAGATCACAAAAGCGCTTGGTCAGCAGCTGCTCATCGGACAGCCGCACCCACGGCCGAGCCTTGGCGCGCGCCGCGATTCTGGTCCGGCGTGTCAGGGACATGGCGAGGCGAATATCCGAGGAAATACGGGTAAGTGAGCTTACCCAAGCGCTCGCGCGCTGTCTGCCGGGGAGGCCGCAGTTCTCGCGCTCGGCGCCGGCGCTCAGCCGCCGGACTGCAACATCGCGTGGGCGAGCAGCCGATCCGCGCAGCTCTCGATCAATTGCTTTTTGATCAGGCTGTTGCGCCACAAAGTGGGGATTGCGCTTGCAGTGTAGTGCGCACCCGCAAGTGCCCCGCACGCCGCGGCGACCACGTCCGAGTTGCCGCCGAGGTTGGCGGCCGAGAGCACCGCATCGCGAAAATTCGCTGCGCCGGCAAAGGCCTCCAGCGCCGCGGCAAGCGCGGCGGGGGCGCCGTCGTCCAGGTGGGCGCCGGCCGCGCCCGGATGCCGCACCGCATCGAGCGCGGACTGCGCCTGCGCCAGGATCACCAAGCGGGGCTCCCCCGAGAGCGCCGCGTGCAACGCCTGCGCCAGCGCGCGACACGCCGTCAGGACGGCCGGCGCCTGGCAGGTGGTGCGGGCCGCCTCCGCGGCCCACTCGGCGGCAGCCGCGGGCTGCGCGAAGAAGTACATCGCCACCGGCGCGACGCGCGACAGGGCTTCCGGATCGAGCGCCCCGGGGTCGTGCGAGCCGGAGAACGGCTGCCGGCGCCATTGCGCACGCGCCAGCGCGCGGGCCGTGCCGGCGGTGATCCCGAGGCACTGCCCGGTGCAGGACAGATACCCCTCGTGCTGCCAGCGGCGATAGCGCGCGACCTGATCGCGGCCATCGAAGCCCTCGCACCCGAGCAGGCTCTCGGCAAGACACAGCGCCATTGCGGTGTCGTCGCTCCAGCCGCCGCGGGGCAGGTCGAAGGGTCCACCGCCGAGCATGTCGCCCACGGGCGTGAATGTTCCCGGCCGGCGGTATTGGGTGGCGGCCGCGACCGCATCCCCCACCGCCAGCCCGAGGAGCGCGCCGTGAAAGCGCTCCCGCAGGCCGCGCGCCGCCGACAGGTTGGCGGGCTCGAACAGCGGATCGGCGCGCGATGCGTCCGCTCGCACCCAGCGGCGCACGTACTCGGTCTGCTCAGGGGTCTCAGGAACCTGCGCCCACAGCTGCGCCCGCTCGCTTTGCCGCCACAGGCGGTTAAGCTCCTCCAGGGCCGCCTGCCCCGAGAGCCCGTTCTCGGCGAGCAGGCAGCCGACCACCGTGCCGGTGCGGCCGATCCCGGCGCGGCAGTGCAGGTAGACCACCCGGCCCGCGCGCAAGGCGTCGCGCAGGCGATCGAGCAGCTCCCCCATGTGCCCGTGCTGTGCAGGAATGCCGTGGTCGGGGATGGGCATGCGCAAGTAGTCGACGTGCGGCGGGAGGTGTGCGTCGTAGGGTGGGAGCTCATCCGGCTCGGTGAGATCGATGAAACAGCTGACGCCCGCCTCCAGCAGGCGCCCCAGGCGCGCCCGGGTCGCCACCGCGGTGGACCCGCCCGGGTGCTCACCGGCGAGCAACTGACCGGGCAGCACCCAGTAAGAGTTAGGCAGCGGGAGCGCGGCAGGCATCCTGCGTAGCTATGGGCGCAACCCTGCGCCCGTCGAGGCCACCGAAGTCGAACTGCCGGGTGTCGGCCAGATGCTCGGGCTCGACGTTGCGCAGCGCTGAAAAAATCGACTCGGTGCGACCGGGGAACTCGCGCTCCCAGTCGGCGAGCATTTTCTTCACCGCCAGGCGCTGCATATGGTCCTGCGAGCCGCACAGCCTGCAGGGGATGAGCGGAAAGGCGCGGCCGCGCGCGTAGCGCTCGATGTCGCGCTCGGCGACGTACGCGAGTGGCCGGATGACCACGTGGCGGCCGTCGTCGGACAGCAGCTTCGGCGCCATCGCCTTGAGGCGCCCGCCAAAGAACAGGTTGAGGAACAGCGTCTCGACGATGTCGTCACGATGGTGCCCGAGCGCGATCTTGCTGATGCCGTTCTCGGCGGCGAAGCGGTACAGCGCCCCGCGCCGCAGCCGCGAGCACAGGCCGCACATGGTGCGTCCCTGCGGGACGACGCGTTTCACGACGGTGTAAGTGTCCTGCTCGATGACGTGCCACGGCACGCCCAGGCCCTGCAGGTATTGCGGCAGGACCTGCGCGGGAAAACCGGGTTGCTTCTGGTCGAGATTGACGGCGATGAGATCGAAGCTCACCGGGGCGCTGCGCTGGAGCGAGAGCAGCATGTCCAGCAGCGTGTAGGAGTCCTTGCCCCCGGACATGCACACCATCACGCGGTCGCGGTCGGCGATCATGCCGTAGTCGGCGATCGCCTTGCCGACCGAGCCGCGCAGCTGCGCCGCCAGGCGCTGCAGGGTGCGGGAAGGCTTCGGCCCCACTTCAGGCCGCGGCGCTGCTGGTAGTGCTCTCGATGCTGGCGGTGCTCTCGAGATACTTTGCCTCGACGTAGCGCACGAAGGAAGCGGCTGACAGGGGCTTGCCGGTGGCGCCCTTCAGCAGATCCTGCACCGGCACCTTGGCGCCGAGGCCGTGCACATTGGTGCGCAGCCAGCCCAGGAGCCCGGAGAATTCCCCGCGCGCGAGCTGCTCATCCAGCTCCTGCACTTCGGCCCGCAGACTCTCATAGAGCTGCGCGGCGATGACCGCGCCGAGAGCGTAGGACGGGAAGTAGCCGAAGGAGCCCACGGCCCAGTGGATGTCCTGCAGGCAGCCTTCGACGTCGTTGGCGGGGCGAATCCCGAGGCGCTGCTCCATGCCGGCGCTCCACGCTTCCGCCAGATCACGCACCGCCAGTTCCCCGGAGAGCAGCTGCTTCTCCAGCTCGTAGCGCAGCATGATGTGCAGCGGGTAGGTGAGCTCGTCCGCGTCGACCCGGATCAGTCCGCGCCGCACCCGCGTGAGATGGCTGTAGACGTTCTCCACGTCCCACTCCGGTCCGCTCGCCCCGAAATGCTTCGCCAGCAGTGGCTGCACGTAGCGCACGAACGGGCGGCTGCGGCAGACCATCATCTCGATGAGCAGCGACTGGCTTTCCTCGAGAGCCATGCCCCGGTCGCGCCCTACGGGCTGGTCGCGCCAGTCCTGTGGCAGGCCCAGGTCGTACATCGCGTGCCCGGTCTCGTGCAATGCCCCGAGCAGACCCGAGAAAATGTCGTTGGGATCAAAGCGCGTGGTGACGCGGATATCCCCCGGCACCCCTTCGGTGAAAGGCTGCTCGCTCTCATCGAGTCGTCCCCGCTCGAAGGGGAACCCGACGCTCTTCATCACTTCCACGGCCAGGGCGCGCTGCTTGCCCGCCGGGAACTTGCCGGTGAGCGGCAGCAGCGGGCGAGTCTCCTGCACGGCGATCGCTTCGCGGATCAGCGACGGCAGCCGCCGCGACAGCGCCTTGAACATGGCGTCGATGTCCGCGGTGGTCAGTCCCGGGCTGAACTCGTCCACCAGCGCATCGTACGGGGCGAGATTGAGCGCCTGGCCCAGCAGCGCCGCCTTGTCGCGCACCAGGTGAACCACTTCCTCCAGGTACGGTGCGAACGCCTCGAACTTGCCCTGAGCGCGGGCCTCGAGCCAGCGTGATTCGGCACGGGACGCGGCCTTGGTGAGGCGCGACACGAGCGTGACCGGGGTGGCGATGGCATGGTCGCGCTGCCGGCGCATCTCGTGCAGGTTGGCGACCTGCCAGTCGGCGAGCCCCTGGGTGTTCGCCTGAGCGCGGTCCAGGAGGCGCGTGATGCGCGGCGCCGTGAGCAGCGCGTGGTGCTCGGTCTCCAGCGCCGCGAGCTGCTCGCCGCGCACATCGGCGCTGCCGCGCGGCATCATTACCGCCGCGTCCCAGCGCAGCAGCGCCAGAGCACCGCGGAAGGCATGCAGGCGCCTGAACTCCTGTTCGAGTTGCTTGTAGGGCGAGGCAGACATGGGCGATTCGGGAGCGGGGAAACGACGACTAGTTTACCAGCTCCGGCGGACCCCCACCCCGCCCACGTGAGTGTATTTTTATTATTAATCAATATGTTACGCTATATGTCAGGAAATTGACACGCGCGCCGCTTGACGCCGCCCGGGCCTTGAGGGCCAAAGTGCTGGCGAGGGCTCATGTCGCCTGCTGCAGTCGCTCGAGCGCGCCGGCCGCGTACCGCTCGCGCTCGCGCCACCGGCCTCGCGAGCGCCACGGCAGCGCCTGCCACGCGAGCATCGCGCGCTGGCGATCCTCTCCCCAGTGATAACCCCCGAGGGCACCGTCCTGACGCAGCACGTTGTGGCAGGGAATGAGCCATGCCACCGGGTTGGCGCCGACGGCCCTGCCCACCGCCCGGGCGGCGCCGGGGCTACCCACCGCGCGCGCGAGCGCCGCGTACGTGGTCGGTCCGGCGCTGCCGAGCTCGAGCAGCGCCTGCCAGACCTTGAGCTGAAAGTTCGTGCCTTTCACGGCGAGCTTGAGAGGTGGCGCGGTCCGCGCGCAAGCCGCGCCGCGCGACGAGGCCCAGACACGTCCCGCGAGCGCCGCCGCGGCGTCCTCGTCGCGCCGCAGGCGCGCCTGCGGCCAGCTCGCGGCGAGCGCGGCCACGCAGGCGCGCTCGGTCCCTGGCTCGATGAAGGCGAGATGGCACAGGCCGCGCGGGGTGCTCGCGAGCAGCGCGCGCCCGAAAGGGGTGTCGGTGATGCCGTAGGTGATCTGCATGCCGCGGCCGCGGGCCTTGAGCTCCCCGGGGGTGACCGCTTCCAGCGTGACCATCAGGTCGTGCAGCCGCGAGGGTCCCGACAGGCCGACACAGTAGGCCGCCTCGAGCACCGAGGGGGTGCTGGCGAGCGCTGCGCGGGCGGCGCGCGCGGTGACGTATGCCAGGTACTGCCGGGGGGTGACGCCGGCCCAGCGGCGGAACAGGCGGTTGAAATGGAACTCCGACAGGTGCGCGGAAGCGGCGATCGCGGCCAGGCGCGGCTGCGCGCGGAAGTTGGCGTCGATGAAGCGGATCGCTCGGGCGATGCGCCCGAAATCGCGGCTGTCGAGGAATGCGGGCCCGGTGTCCATGGGGCGATGATAGTCGCGTGCGCGCGGCGTGCGACCCGATTCTTGCGGCGCGCCGGCAGCTCATGCCAGATTTCAGCGCCACAGGTGCGAGCAGGGCCAGCGCGCCACGACCACGCCCACGCCGATCGACACCACCAGCAGCAAGGTAACCGTGAGACCGATCAGCACACGCCGCATCGGCGCATCATAACCGCCACGTGCACGAGAGACTCGCCATCTGCCTGCTCGCCTCCGAAGTCGAGCCGCTCTCCAAGACCGGCGGCCTGGCGGACGTGAGCGGGGCGCTGACCAGGTACCTGTACGGCGCCGGGCATGACGTGCGCCTCTTCACGCCGTGCTACGCCTCCATCGAGCGCGCGGCGTATGCGGCGCAGCCGGTCGCGGCCCTGCAGCAGGTGCCGCTGGCGGTGGGACCCAACAACTACCGGTTCTCGGTGCTGCGCGCGCAGCTGCCGGGCGGCGCGCCGGCGTATCTGATCGACTGCCCCGCGCTGTATGCGCGCACCGCCCTGTACACCAGCGATCCCGACGAGCACCTGCGCTTCCTCGCCTTCACGCGCGCGGCGCTCACCGCCTGCCAGCGCTTGGGGTGGGCGCCGCAGGTTCTGCACTGCAACGACTGGCACACCGCCTTTGCGCCGCTGTTGCTCAGGACGGTCTGGGAGGACGAGCCGCTGTTCGCCTCGACCCGCACGCTGCTGACGATCCATAACATCGGCTATCAGGGCATCTTCCCGGCGGCCCGGATTGCCGATCTCGGGCTGCCGGGCAGGCGCAGCCTCCTGCACCAGCCGGACCTCGCCGCCGGGCGGATCAACGCCCTGCGCCACGGCATCCTGTATGCCGACTCCATCACCACGGTCAGCCCGACCCATGCGCGCGAGATCTGCTCGGATGAGTACGGCATGGGGTTGCAGGACAGCCTGCGCGAGCGCGGCCGCGCCGTGACCGGCATTCTGAACGGCGTCGACTACGAGGAGTGGGATCCACGTCACGACCGCTACCTGCCCGCCCACTACGACTCCGAGCGGCTCGCGGTGAAGGGCGAGCTGAAGCGTCAGTTCGCGCAGCGCCACACGCTCGCGGCGGCCCCCAAGGTGCCACTGGCCGGGCTCGTGAGCCGGCTGGCCGTCCAGAAAGGCATCGAGCTCATGTTCGAGGCCTTACCGAAGACGCTCAGCGCGCGGCCGCTCAGTTTCGTCGCCCTCGGCAACGGTGAGCCGCAGTACGAGGAGTTCTTCACCGCCCTGGCGCGGCGCTTCCCGGGGCGGGTGGTGTTTCACTGCGGCTACGACGAGGAGCTCGCGCACTGGATCGAGGCGGCGAGCGATGTGTTTCTCATGCCCTCGCGCTACGAGCCGTGCGGGCTCAACCAGATGTACAGCCTGCGCTACGGCACCGTGCCGGTCGTGCGCCGCACCGGCGGACTCGCCGACTCGGTGCAGCACTACGACACCCGCACCGGCACCGGCACGGGCGTGGTGTTCAACGATTTCAACACCCAGGCTCTGCAGTGGGCGCTGAACACGGCGCTCGACCTGTACGCCAGGCCGCGACACTGGGCGCGGGTGGTGAGAAACGGCATGCAGCAGGACTTCTCCTGGGAGCGCCAGGGAGGCGAGTACGTGGCGCTCTACCGGCGACTCATCGCAGGCTGAAGCTGCCGCGCTCCTCGAACGGAATCGAGCGCATCAGGCCCTCGGCGAGTGCGATCCTGCCGGTGAGACGGTAGGCGACGCTGCGCACGGGCGCCTCCGACCCGCGCCCGAGAAGCTTCAAGAGCGCGCCCGCGAGGTTGGTGGTGACGTCCATGTCGAATTCGGCCTCTCCCATGGGCGGCACGACGAAGCTCGCCACCGAGGCGCCGCTCGCCAGCTGCTGCCCCTCGACTTCCAGGGTGTACTCCAGTCCCTTCACCGGGAGCCTGCGGTCGTTGGGGTTCTGCACGCGCATGCGCACCTTGAGGCGCTGTTCCCACAGGTCGCCGTGCTCGATCTGCACGTCGACCACCGAGAGCCTCGGGGCGATGAATTTCGAGCTGAGCGCGCAGGCGTCGAGCAGCAACGCCGCCGCGCACAGAGCGGGGAACCAACGGCGGGCTCTCATCCCGGCGCGCGGCCGAAGGCGCCGTTCAGGCGCGCGTAGTCGCGCGCGAGCTGCGCGGTGAGCGCGCCCGCGGGCAGTCGCCAGGTCCAGTTCCCCTCCACGGTCCCGGGGGTATTCAGCCGCGCGAAGGAGTCCAGGCCGAGGATGTCCTGCGCCGGGATGATGGCGAGGCGCGCCACCGAGCCCAAGGCTGCGCGTATCAGTGCCGCGGGCATGGCGCCTTCAGTCACGCGCAGGAAATAATCGACCCGCTGCGCGGTGTCGCGGTCCAGGCTCGCGTACCAGCCGAGCGTGGTGTCGTTGTCGTGGGTGCCGGTGTACACCACGCAGTCACGCTCGTGCAGATAGGGCAGGTGCGCATTGGCGGGGTCGCCGTCGAAGGCGAACTGCAGCACCCGCATTCCCGGCAGCCCAAAGCCGCTCTTCAGGGCCAGCACGTCCTCGGTGATGACCCCTAGATCCTCGGCGACCAGCGGCAGGTCGCTGAACTCGTCCAGGAGCCGGCGCAGCAGCAGCTCTCCCGGAGTGCTGAGCCAGGTGCCGCCGCGCGCATCGGCAGCGCCGGCGGGCACGGCCCAGTGGGCCGCCAGCGCCCGGAAATGGTCGATGCGCAGCAGATCCATTCGCGCCAGCTGCGCCCGCACCCGAGCGAGCCACCAGCTGAAGTCGGTGCGCCGTAGTGCCTGCCAGTCATAGACCGGATTGCCCCACAGCTGGCCCAGTTGCGAGAAGTAATCCGGCGGCACACCCCCGATCGCAGCCGGCTCGCCGGTGGCGGTGAGCTGGAACAGCTCGCGATGCGCCCAGGTCTCCACCGAGGAGGGGCCCACGTAGAAGGGCAGATCGCCGAACAGCCGCACGCCGCGCGTGCGCGCGTGCGCGCGCAGCTGGTTCCACTGCAGGTGGAACGCGTATTGCTCGCGCTCGATGCGCGCGATTTCCGGCGCGAGCTCATTCGCGGCCTGCGCCAGCGCCTCGGGCGAGCGGTCGCGCAGCGGCGGCGGCCACTGCCAGAACGGCGCGCCGCCGTGCGCGCGCGTCAGCGCCTCGAACAGCGCGTAGTCGTGCAGCCACGGGCCGGAGGCCGCCAGGAACTCCGGGTCGATCGGCGCGTTGGGATCGGGCAGCTCCGCCGCATCGAGAAACGCCGCGTTGCCTGCGTGGTCCGAGCGCACCCAGTAGGGGGAGCGATCCTCGCCCACCGGTCCCGCCGGCAGGACCTGCCACACGGAAAAGGCGGCCTCGCTCAGCCAGTCGACGAAGGCGCGGCCGCCGCGACCGAGCGCCGCGTCGAGGGCGGACATCGGCAGCAGCACCCCGGCGCGGCGCCGGTCGAAGACGGGTAATCGCATGCTGGTCACGCCTTGGGCTGCGGCCTCGGGGTCAGCCGCCGGTGGCGCGACGCATGGTTCCGCCGTGCTGGGGAGCGCCGTGCCCGGTCGAGATCGGCAGCGTCAGCTCGCCCGGGGGCGGAAGATTCAGCCGCCGGTACAGCGTCAGGAGCTGGCGCCGGTAGAGGTGATCGAACTGGCTCACGGCATCCGCCGGGTTGTAGTCCCCGAACCACCAGAACCAGTCAGAGCTCTCACAGCGCGCGAGCTGGCGGCCGGCGGCGGCGCGCTCGCCCGGATCGCCCGCGTCCTGCATGACCCGATCGTAGGCCTCCTTGGCGTTGCACAGCAGATCCCACGCCCGGTTCTTGTCCGCATCCCCCATCCAGGTCGCGAGTGTGCCGTGCACCCAGCTGCCGGCGCACACCCGCGGCAGCGGGGCGGGCTGCAGGCCGCGTGCCAGACAATCGGACAGGGTCGTCAGCTCGAGCAGCGGATGGCTCGCGAGCTGCTCGTACAGCGCGCGCAGGAAATAGAAGCCGTTGAACGGGTAATGCTCCCAGGCATTCTCACCGTCGAGCGCGATGAGCACGGCGTGATTGCCCCCGGACTCGTAGCGGCGTGCGAGCTGCGACAGCTCCTCGACCAGGTTGGCGGCGGCGTCATCGCCGTGCCAGGTCGCGTAGGTGAAGCCGATCAGATCGGACAGCGTGTCGTCGCGGAAGAAACAGCTCATGCCGGTGCCGCCCAGGCGGTAAGGGCGGTTGTAGGCGAGCGGGTCCCGGGCCGCGTTCGCATCAGTGAGCGTGAGGCTCCCGCGCAGCACCCCGTCGCTGCTGGCGGCCCAGCGGAAGCCGGCGGCGGCGAGCAGTCCGAGCGTCGCGGCGCTGACCGCTCCTTCCGCGGGCCAGCAGCCGGCGGGACGGGCGCCGAAGGCGCGGGTGAATACGCGGATGGCCTCCTCGATGTGCCAGGTGGCGCGCGCCGCGCCCCCGGGATAGGCCGCATGTGCGGGCAGTTGCAGCGTGGGCAGCGCATCGCGCGCGCACTGGAAGTCGAGCAGCAGCGGGATGATCGGATGTCCGTAGGGCGTGACCGACAGCTCGCACTGCCCGCGCTCGGCGAGGCGCCGGTAGCGCAACAGCACCTGGCCCACCAGAGCGCCGATCAGCGTGAGCAGATCGCGGCGCTGCGCGGGGCTGAAGTCGCGCCCGCGCTCGGTCAGGCGCGCGACCAGCGGGTCCGTGCGCCGCACGCTCTCGCCGAGCCAGGCGAGGTGATACCAGACCGCGAGATCGTGGATGAACTGGTCGGAAGCGTAAGCGACGCGCTCCAGCGTGCCGAGCGTCTCGGCGATGGTCGCGAGCTCCAGGTAGGGCCCGAAGCGCTCGATCATCTGCTGGCGCTGCGCCCGCAGGCAGGTGCGCAGCAGCTCCAGCCGCGCCGCCGGCTCGGTCGGTACCGGGTCCGGGCCCAGCAGCGCCAGCACCGGGTCCGGCAGCGGGCTGCCGTTGTGCAGATGCTCGGCGACGCGCCGCGCGATCTCCTCGACCTGCTCGATGAGCAGCGGGGTGAAGTTCACCACCGCGCGCGCCGCCGGGTTGCCTTCCAGGTGCGCCGCCATGTCGGTGTAGTCCTTGACGGCGTGCAGATAGGTCCACGGCAGCGCGTACTGGCCGGTGAGCGCGTCCTTGTACTGCGGCTGGTGCATGTGCCACAGCAGGATGACCGGCAGGCGGGGCGCGGCGCTCACGGCTCAACTGTTGCGCAGGCTGCGCAGCATGTCGACGGTGACCAGCACCACGCCTTTGTCGGTCACGTGGAAGCGGCGCGCGTCCGCCTCGCGCTCCAGGCCGATGTGGGTGCCGTCGGGCACCTCGCAGCCCTCGTCGATGATCGCCCCCGAGATGGCGCAACCGCGGCCGATCTCGGCGTGCGGCAGCACGACGGAGCGGTGGATGCTGGTGCGCTCCTCGACGCGCACGTCGGAGAACAGCAGCGACTCGCGCACCACGGCCCCGGAGATGATGCAGCCGCCCGACACCATGGAGTTGACGGCCATGCCGCGGCGGCCGTCCTCGTCGAGGATGAATTTCGCGGGCGGCTGCTGCACCTGGTAGGTCCAGATGGGCCAGTCCTGATCGTAGATGTTGAGCTCCGGGCGCACGTGGACCAGCTCGAGGTTGGCGTCGTAGTAGGCATCGATGGTGCCGACGTCGCGCCAGTAGCTTTGCGCGCGCGTCTGCACGTCCTGGAAAGGATAAGCAAACACCTGGCGGTCGCCGGCGATGGCTACCGGCAGGACGTCGCGGCCGAAATCGTGGGCGGAGGACTCGTTGGCAGCGTCCGCGGCGAGCAGGCTCTCGAGCAGGCGCGTGTTGAACACGTAGATGCCCATGGAGGCGAGAATGGTGTCGGGGCGGCCCGGCAGCGAGTCGGGCGTCGCCGGCTTCTCCGCGAACTTCGTGACCCGATTCCACTCGGTCGCGGTCAGCACCCCGAAATGCTGCGAGTCCTGCGCCGGCACCTCGACCACCCCGACGGTGATGTCGGCGCCCTTCTCCACGTGGTAGGCGATCATCGGACCGTAGTCCATCTTGTAGATATGGTCCCCGGCGAGCACCAGCACGTGCTTGGGCCGGTGCGAGACGATCAGCTCGATGTTCTGGTGCACGGCGTCCGCCGTACCCCGGTACCACAGCGGACCGAGCTGCTGCTGCGCGGGAACCACCTCGACGAACTCGCTGAATTCCCCGCGCAGGTAGCTCCAGCCGTGCTGCACGTGCTGGATCAGCGACTGCGCCTTGTACTGCGTGAGAATGGAGATCTGGCGGATCCCCGAGTTCACGCAGTTCGACAGCACGAAGTCGATGATGCGGAACTTGCCGCCGAAGGGCGTCGCCGGCTTGCAGCGATGCGCGGTGAGATCCCGCAGCCGCTCCCCGCGCCCGCCCGCCATGATGATGGCGAGCGTGCCGCCCGTCAGGCGGCTCACGTAGCGTCCGGAGGAAGCGCGGGCGGGCTGGCGAGGCATGAGGCGTACTACAGCGCAAGGCGCGCCGTCAGCGCAACCTTAAAGCATGCCTCACAGCCATTTCATCAGCCCGAGCTCATAGGGGTGAGAGAGCAGCTCGTGCCACGGGTAGATGCGGATCTCGGTGCGGAACTGCCCGCATTCCTGCGGCTCGACGTCGAGCGCGTAGATCACCGCGCCGTCGCTGTCCTGCTCGTCGGTGGCGCTGAAGGTGGCGTGCCACACGCCGGCGCGCGGCGGCTGCCCGTACGAGGACAGGGCCGGCGGCGCCAGATCCGCCTCCGGCAACAGCCGCCGTGCGACGAATTCCACGCGCACGTCCGCGGGCGTGAGCCCGTTCAGACCGGCCGCGACCCGCAGCCGCAGCCGCTCGCCGCGCGGCAGATCGCGCGCCACCTCGGAGAGCTGCCGCAGGCTCACCTTCGACCAGGCCTGCCGCGCGCGCGTTTTCCAATCCGCGAGAGTGCGCGCGCCGCTGAAGCCACTGGCGGCGAGACGCCGGTACTGCGTCACCGCCGGCTGGTACAGCCCCCGGGTGTAGTCGAACAGCACGCGGCGCATGTTGAAAGCCGGAATCACGGTCATCATGGCGCGCTTGCTGCGCTTCACCCAGGCGCCGGGGCAAGCGCTCTCGTTCTCCTCGCGCGCGTAGTACAGGGGCAGGACCTCCTCCTCGAGCGTGCCGAGAATCAGCTCGGCCTCGAGCGCATCGCGCCGCTCCGGATCCAGTACGTTCGCCGGCGGTATGCCCCAGCCGTTGTCCTGCATCCATCCTTCCGCCCACCAGCCATCGAGAATGCTCAGGTTCAAGCGCCCGTTGATGGCCGCCTTGATGCCGGAGGTGCCGCTCGCCTCGAGCGGCGCGATCGGGTTGTTGAGCCACACGTCGACGCCCGAGACCAGGCTGCGGGCGAGCTGCAGGTCGTAGTCTTCCAGGAAGATGATGCGTCCCATGAACTCCTGGCTCATCATCAGCTGGCGAATCTCGCGCAGCACGTACTTGCCCGGCTCATCCGCGGGGTGCGCCTTGCCGGCGAACAGCAGCAGCACCGGGCGCTCGGGATTGCTGACCAGCCGCGCGAGACGCGCGCGGTCGCGCAGCAGCAGCGTCGCGCGCTTGTAGGTGGCGAAGCGCCGCGCGAACCCGAGGGTGAGCACGCCGGGACGCTGCGGATCGAGGAAGCGCGTCACGTGACGCAGCTGCGCGGGGCTCAGGCCCTTGCGCTCGTACTCGCGCTGCAGCCGCTCGCGCACGCTCGCCAGCATGCGCGCCTTGACTTCCTGCGCCGTCACCCAGTAGCGCTCGTCCGGCACGCGCTCGAGCGCGCTCCAGAATTCCGGGTCGCGCAGCCGCTCGCGCCATTCCCGTCCCAGCTCGCGGTCGAAGAAATCCATCCAGGTCTGGTGCAGGAAGGTCGGCACGTGCACCCCGTTGGTCACGAAGCCGACCGGGTTGTCCTCGGGACGAACCTCCGGCCACTGGTCCGCGCACAGCCGCGCCGAGACCGTGCCATGGATGCGGCTCACGCCGTTGACGTGGCGCGTGCCGCTCAGCGCGAGGCGCGTCATGTTGAAAAGGCCCGGGGCGGAAGGGGAACGCGCCAGCTCGAGGACGCGCTCGACCGGCACCCCCAGCTCGCGCACGAAATCCCCGAAGTGCGCGACGATCAGCTCCAGGCCGAAGGCGTCGTGGCCGGCCGCCACCGGAGTATGGGTGGTGAACACGCAGTCCGCCGCCACCGCTTCGAGGGCGGCGTTGAAGGGCAGGCCCTGCGCCAGGTGCTCGCGCAGCAGCTCGAGAATCAGAAACGCCGCGTGCCCTTCGTTCAGGTGCCACACGGCGGGGGCCACCCCGAGCGCGCGCAGCGCGCGCAAGCCGCCGATGCCGAGGATCATTTCCTGGCGCACCCGCGTGGACTCATCCCCGCCGTACAGGCGATGGGTGATGTCGCGATCCGAGGGGATGTTCTCGGCGCAATTGGTGTCGAGCAGATAGACCGGAACGCGGCCCACCTGCGCCTTCCACAGCCGCGCGACGACCTCGCGCCCGGTGATGCGCACCGCGACCTTGAGCCACTCGCCCGCCGTATTGCGCACCGGCTCGACCGGCAGATCGCGCGGGTCGCGCTCACGATATTCGGCCTGTTGCACCCCGTCGTTGTCGACGGTCTGAGTGAAATACCCCTGCTCGTACAGAAGCCCCACCGCCACGAAGTTGGCGCGCTCGTCGCTCGCCGCCTTGCAGTAATCCCCGGCGAGCACCCCGAGGCCTCCGGAGTAGATGGGGAAGCTCTCGTGAAAGCCGTACTCGGCGCAGAAGTACGCCACCAGCGGCGCCTCGGCGGTGGGTGCGCCGAGCCCCAGGTACGCTTCGAGGGTCTCGAGCGCGAGGTGATAGCGCGCCAGGTACAGCTCATCGCGAGCGCAGCGCTCCAGCGTCTCCTGGTTGACGCAACGAAGCACCAGGCGGGGATTGCCGTTGGTCTGCTTCCACAGCTCCGGATCCAGATCCTCGAACAACGCGCGGGTGGGACGGTGCCAGCTGAAGAACAGGTTGGCGGCCAGCTCAGGGAGACGCGACAGGCTCCCCGGGATGACGGGGGTGACTTCCAGGAGCGAGTTTCTCATCACCGGTCCCGTAAAAGACGCGAAGTCTAGCAGTACCCGCATCGAGCCCCCGCCCGTGCCACGCGCGTGCTAAACCCGCGACATTTCACAACCTGCCACTACTCGCCAGCCCTAGTATTAGTTGACAGCTAGTATTATCTACTTAATAGTACTGGTAAATGGACGATAGCCAGCCACGCAAGTTCCAGAAAGACCTCAACGCGGGGCTCGTGGCGTTGGTGCTGCTGGCCGTACTCGAGCGCACCAAAGAGGATCTGTACGGATACGAGATCGCCAAGCGCCTGCAGAAGGCGAATGAAGGCGAGGCGCTCTTCAAGGAGGGCACCGTGTACCCCGTGCTGCGCTCGCTCGCGGGCGGGGGATTGCTCACCAGCCGCGTCGTGCCCTCCTACGCCGGGCCGCCGCGGCGCTACTACCGCATCACCGACGACGGCCGCGCCGTGCTGCGCCAGTGGAGTGACATCTGGCGGCAGACGCGCGGCTTTGTCGATCGCTTCATCGAAGGAACCGACTCATGAACGCTCCCCGCTCGATCGATGAGTACCTGAAGCAGCTGCGCCAGGCGCTCGCAGGCCAGGACCCGGCGCTCATCCAGGATGCACTCTACGACGCCGAGGAGTATCTGCGCGCAGAGGTCGCGGCGCACCCGGACAAGTCCGAGAGCGACGTGCTCGAGCTCATCGCGAGCACCTACGGTGCTCCGGACGAAGTGGCGGCGGCGTACCGGGACACGGAAGCGAAGGTGAAGGCCGCCCTGAAGACCCCGGCACCGCGCGCGGCCGCGAACGCCTCGGGGCTGGCGCGCTTCTTCGGCGTGTACCAGGACCCGCGGGCCTACACCTCTCTTTTCTATATGCTGCTCACGCTGGCCACCGGCATCGGGTACTTCACGTTCGTGGTCACCGGGCTGTCGCTGTCGGCCGGGTTCGCGGTCCTCATCATCGGCGTGCCGTTCTTCCTCGCCTTCATCGGCATCGCGCGCGTGATCGCGCTCGGCGAGGGGAGACTCCTCGAGGCGATGACCGGCGAGCGCATGCCGCGCCGTCCGCTGCATCCCGGAGCGCCGGCGAGCTGGTGGACACGCATCGGCGAGATGCTGGCGGACGTGCGTACCTGGACCACGCTCCTGTACCTGCTCATCATGCTGCCGCTGGGGATCATCTACTTCACCGTCGCCGTGACCGCACTGGCGATCGGCCTGCGCCTGGCGCTCGCGCCGCTCGTGGTGCTGACCCGCGACTTCGGCTGGTTCTCGCCGGGTGTCTCCCTCGACATGCTCCAGATCGATGGCTGGCACGCTGCCTCAGCGCACACACTGCTGGGATCGCTCTTCTACATGGTGTTCGGCATCGCGATCGTGACGGCGCTCATGCATGTGGCGCGCGGGGTTGCGCGCGCACACGCGCGCCTCGCCAAGGCGCTGCTGGTCAAACCGGGCGCGTGAGGGGGGCGCGGGCCGCGCGGTACACTAACCGCGCATGCGAGGCTTCCTTCTGCTGCTCTGCGCCGGCGGCCTGGCCACCGCGCTGTCCGGTGCCGCCTCGATCGCCGCCGCCAGGCCCGCGCCGGCCGTGCCCGCTCCTGCGGGCGGCTCCAAGGGGTGCCTGCCGGGCGGCAACGCTTATCTGCGCGCCCGCATCCGCGGCGCGCTGAACCTCGACATCGACTGGCACGACGCCGAGATCGAGTGCGAGGGCGGTCCGCGTCCGGACGGCAGCGGCCTGCGGGTGAGCTTCGCCGGCCCGCGCCACGCGGACGGGCGGCGCCTGCGCCTGGTGTTCGGCGTGGGATCGGTGCACGAGGGGCGCACGGGGCGCGCGCTGCCGACCAATCTCACCGTGATCTTCGAGGGCGAGGAGCGGGTGTTCGCCACGCGCGGCGAGGATCACTGCACCGTGGACGAGCTCAGACAGGAGCGGCTCGGGGCACTCGGCGGACCGCTGCGCTCCTGGCGCATCGTCGCCCGCGGCTTTTGCACCTCACCGGCCAGCACGCTCAACAGCGATGCGCGCATTCTGGTCAGCCGCTTCGATTTCGCCGGCAGCGCCGTGTTCACGGACGAGCCGCGCGAGCGGCCGACCCAGCCCGAAACCTAGAAGGCGGCAAAGACATGTCGCGCGCAAACCGTCCTGAGCATCCGGTGCCGGGCATGGACGCTCTGATGCTCGGCGCGTTGCTGGCGTTCGCGGCCGGGGGCGCCGGGCCCGCGGTGGCGCAGGAGTCGCGTGCGCCGCTCGAGCTGTCGACGTTTCCGCGCACCGCGCTGCAGGTCACCCACCTTGATGGGCACCACGCGGCCCGCAAGTACGCGTTCGAGGTGTGGGTCGCCGACACTCAGGAGCGGGCCCAGCAGGGTCTGATGTTCGTCAGCGACCTGCCCGAGACCCTGGGGATGGTGTTCCCGCTCACCGCTCCACGCGTGGAAACCATGTGGATGAGGAACACCTACATCGAGCTGGACATACTCTTCATCGACGCGCATGGCCGCGTGGCGAAGATCATCGAGCGCGCGCACCCCATGTCGGAGGCGTTGCTCAGCTCCGATACGCCGGTGAGCGCGGTGCTGGAACTGAAGGGCGGTGAGGCCGCGAAGCTCGGCCTGCGCCCCGGCGATACGGTCACCTGGAAGAAACCCGCGCAGTAAGTAAGCGCGCAGCAGGGCGGCGCGCCCGCCCGCCTCGACCGGATCCTCCACCCGCTATCTGGAGGCCGGCGGATTCGCAGTGCGCTTGTGCTTCGCGTGCTTCGAGGCGATCGGGCGCGAGATCGGCGCGCCGTAAGCACGGCTGTGCGAGCGAGGATGCGGGGCGAAGGAGCTCGGCTTCGCATGCCCGGCCGGCGGCGCGCTACAGACGGCAGGGGTGCGCGATCCGGACACAATCGCCGCGCTCGTGATCCAGCGCCCGCCCGCCGCGAACTGCGCGGAACCGGCCCCAAGCCCCGCAAGCATCAACACGCACAGCCCGGCCGCCTTCATGCGATACAGGATGCGTGATCGAGGGCGTCCTCGGTAGGAGCCGATGGTGTATTCATGACGCCGTTCCGCAGTGTTGCTGTGTGGCAACAATCGAAGAGCCAGATCGGTCGGGACCGAGCTCAGGGTCGCGCGGAATCGCATGCTTGGCTAATATCCAACGTCCATTCATCCCAATTCCAGAGCGTCTGGTCGCATTTGACACCGCTCTGCGGGTACCAGGGACTGGGCAAATAACGAAACGGCCATAGCCGTCGCGGGAGAACCACATGACTCCATACGAAATCGCGCACGCGATCAGGGGCCTGCTGGCGGTGAGCGCGATGATAGCCGCCAGTGGCGCGGTCGCCGTGCATGCGCAGGAGCAGCCCGGTAACCCGGCGGGTGGAAACATCGAGACCGTGGTCGTCACGGGCTCGATGATCAAGCGAACCGACTTCGACACACCGAGTCCGGTACAGGTCGTGACGGCCGAGGATTTGCGGCAGTCCGGTTACACCAGCGTTTCCGAAGTGCTGCGCAATATAGCCGCGAACGGACAGGGCACTCTTTCGCAGTCGTTCGGCCTCGCGTTCGCGGGCGGCGGCGCGGGCGTCGCCCTGCGCGGCCTCACCGTGGGCGGCACGCTGACGCTCATCGACGGCTCGCGCATGATTCCCTATCCGCTGTCCGATGACGGCCAGCGCAACTTTGTCGATGTCAGTCAGATCCCCTTCAATGTCATCGACCGGGTCGACGTGCTGAAGGACGGCGCCTCGGCCGCCTACGGCTCGGATGCAGTCGCGGGCGTGGTCAATGTAGTGCTCAAGAAGTCGTTCACCGGCTTCAACGTGTCCGCGGAGGGGGGCGCTCCCGGCCATACGGGCGGCGTGACCGAGCATCTGGGCGCGCTCGGGGGTATCGGTGATCTTGCCTCGGACGGCTACAACGCGTACCTCGCGCTCGAATACCGCCACCAGGACCGGATCCTGCTGTCTGATCGCAGCGGCTTCTGGACCAATGAGAACTTTCTGCCCTACGGCGGTTTCGACACCCGCTACGGCTCTCCAAACAGCTCGCCGGCCACCGCACTGTTTCCTCAGGTCCTCGGCGGCTACGTCCTCAATCCCGCGACCGGCGTGCTCGACGCCACGACGCACTTTCTCAACCCGGGCGCCTGCGCCAGTTATGCCGCCTATCAGGCGGGCCAGTGCATCTACTCGCCCCTCTTCCAGGTTCAGCCGCAGACCGGGAATCTGAACGCACTCGGGCGCTTCACCAGGGACCTCGGCGGGGAGTGGCAGGGGATCGTGACGGCCTCGCTGTTCCGTAGCGAATCCGAGCAGGTTGGCTCTCTCAACAATAATTCCTACCCGTTCCTCGACGGGCTCAACCCCACCACGATTGTTTCGTACGCACCAGGCGTCAATCCCACCAGCGTGACCACGCCGCCGATCCTGCTGCCCGTCGGCGCACCGAACAACCCGTTCAATGCGCCGGCGCCGCTCGTGGCGGACTTCCCGCAGCTGGGAATGGCGCAAACACAGTTCGTCGCCAACACGTACCGGCTCTTCGGCGACATCAGGCGTACGGCGGCGGGCTTCGACATCGATGGCTCGGCCGGCCTCATGTACTCGGCGCTGGCGCAGAAGTTCTTCGGCAGTATCAGTCCGTCAGCGCTGCGGGCTGCCGCGAACAGCGGATTCAACTTTGCGACCGCGAGCCCCGCCGCCCTCGCAGCGGCGGTCGCGCCCGAGATGGAGACCAAGGATACCAACACCATGCAGATCGCAGACGTGCACGCCGCGCGCCAGCTCGCGCAGCTGCCCGGCGGCCCGCTGTCCATGGCCATCGGCGTCGGCTTTTACCATTTGTATAAGAACTCTCCCTCCGCACCGGGGATCGCCGGTGGCCTGCAGTTCGGTAACGGGGCTTATGCGGTCGGCGGTCAGACCAATGACAACGCCTATCTCGAGCTCGTGGCGCCGGCTTGGAAGGGCCTCGAGCTCGACGGCGCGGTGCGCTACGATCACTACAACCAGTACGGCGGCTCGACCACGCCGAAGTTCGGTCTGAAGTACACGGCCTTCAGGATGCTGACTCTCCGTGGCACTTACGGCAAGGGCTTCCGGGCGCCGAACCCGGCGGAATCCGGTAAGTCGGCGGCGCTGTTCGGCGGAGCGCCCTTCAACGACAACGTGCTGTGTCCAGACCCCGCGAACCCCAACGCGGTGGGCAACTTCCCAAGCCAGTGCAACCTCGGGCTCGTGGGTCTGCAGGTCTCCGCGCCGAAGCTGCATCCGGAGAAGTCCACCAATTACACGTTCGGGTTGATCTTCTCGCCGCTCGAGAGCACCAAGGTCTCGCTCGACTACTGGGACATCAAGGTCAACCAGGACATCCAGTCGGGCGTTAACGTGCTGTTCCTCGGCGGCGACCCGGCCCTGTTCCCGATCGTGCGCGGGCCCCAGCAGGTGCTGCCGTTCGTTACAGCACGTTAACGCCCGACTGGATGTCCTGGTT
>Ga0209804_1000017_pt1 | contig 130289 bp, 125 predicted proteins | sample GraSoiAngelo_139_FD_185896 | JGI IMG/M metagenome (GOLD analysis project Ga0209804, IMG submission 185896) | Grasslands soil microbial communities from the Angelo Coastal Reserve, California, USA - 14_0929_12_20cm (SPAdes) (version 2) | ecosystem: Environmental > Terrestrial > Soil >... | reverse complement strand
TGGCTAGAAGCAGCAGCTTCCTCCACTCCTGTCTTCCCTCGATTGTGCATGGCGGTGTAGCTCAGGTGGTTAGAGCGACGGTCTCATAATCCGTAGGTCGTTGGTTCGAGTCCAACCGCCGCCACCATTCCAACGCCCTTTCGAATGAATGTGGGTGCTGGACGGCCCCGCATTTTCGAGGTTCGTGCCGCTCGACCCACGACCCGACCCGTCCTAACTAAGATTCCCCATCAATGGTCTTGTACGAGATCGGCCTGGACGGATGTACTTTTCGCGATTTTAGTTCTTGGCAGGAGGGCACGATGCTTCGAGAACGGGCCTTGAGGGCCGTGACGGTGTTGATCGGATTGCTTCCTGGCTGGGATATATCCACAGACGATGATTTTATGGCGACACGGGATCAATCCGGATACACCGATGCGGTGATGCTGAGCCTCTACACCATGCTCGGGATTTTCTTGTTGCTAGCGGCGCGTAACCCAGCGGCGAATCGCAGCCTGATCGCCTCCACGGCGTGCTCGAGCTTTGCTCACGATACGGTTACCGCACTGCAGGCATTCCTGACTGCGAACAAACGCCCTACTCTGGGGGGCATGGCGGTCCTCGTTGTCATCGGCGTACCCCTGATCGCGCTGGCTCCGTCGAAGCAATCTGTCGAGCGGGTAGCGGCAGCCGGTGCGTAGGCTTCCCGAAAAAATCCATCGAGGTTCAGGACGACTGCCACTGCTGGCTTCTTTTCCTCGCAAAGTATCAGGTATTTGACTAAGACGGGCCGAGCACAGATGAGACGGAATGCGTCGCCCTCCCCCGAAGGTAAACACATACCGGACAGGAGGCTCGGCCGGAGTTGGCGTCGCCGATCTCCATCTTATCTCTATTACGTTATAACCAACAAGTTAAAAATGTACAAATTTTGGCCGCCGCACCTCGAGCTCTTGGGGGGAAACAGTCAACAGTTCAGGGCTGTTGCCCGCTTCGACCTCAATCTGCTTGGTTCCCGCCGGCACTCTTCTTCGCGCCCAGGGGGCCTTTGGGGGAGGGCCGCTTTCCGCAGGTTTTTAATTCAGAACCCCGAGTTTAAGACCCAGCTGCAGGATGCGTGGATCGCGGGCCGCACGGGTCTTGTGAAGTTCGCGTTGGACCTAGTGAACGACGCACAACCGACCGGGCTCAACTTATGGAGGTGCGTTGGCGTTGGATCCCCTACTTGATTGGCGGGGAAGGCGCAAGGTAAAGACCCAAGGCAATCGGCTCCAGTCAGGTCAATCAAGGAAAAGTCGATGTGGACTTAAGGCGGCAGAAGTGCAATCGGTAAGTTTCTCTTCACTGCTCGGCCGGCTCGGCCTGTTCCGCATTCTGCACCACATCATCACGATTTCGAATACTGAAACAAGCGAACTTGAGCGAGCGGAGCGAACTTGAGCTTGACAGAGCGCGCGCCGTCGCTTAGAGTCCGTCAGCCATCACGGTGTGTGAACCTTCTTACAATCGAACAATCGATCTCTGACGTAAGGAGTACGAAGCCGTGAAACACGATCGGCGATACTTTCTTAAAGGAGCAGGTACAGTCGTGGCTCTGGCAACAGCAGGTGCTTCGGGCAGCGCCCAGGCCCAATCCGAAGACAAACGCGAGCGCGGCATCGCTCGCGGATTAACTCTGCTGACGATGCGTCGCAACGGCGAATACCGTCTAGCGGCTAAAACCAGCAAAGGCATTCTGGATGTTCCAGAGGCAGCCAAGCTGCTGCGCCTTCAAGCCCCCGCCACCATGGATGACCTGCTGCAGGAGGAGGACGGGCCAAGGCTGAGTGCGCTCGTGGCGGCCGCCTCCAAGTCTCCAGCTTCGGCAGGCGCTTTCCTGAAAGAGGAGAGCATTGAATTTGGACCGGTAGTGACCAGGCCGGAAAAAATTGTCTGTGTGGGGTTGAATTATCGGCGGCATGCCAAGGAAATCGGCATGCCCATTCCCAAGCAACCGGTGCTGTTCAACAAATACAACAATGCCCTCCATCACCAAAACGGCAGCATCAAGCTTCCCTTAGAGGTGGCTACAAAGTTTGATTACGAAGTCGAGTTAGTCATCGTGATGGGGCGAGAAGCCAAGAACGTAAGCGAAGCCGAGGCGCTCGCCTATGTGGCCGGCTATTCGACTGGTAACGACTTCAGCGCGCGCGATCTCCAGTTGGAAACCGGCGGCCAGTGGATGATTGGAAAAACACCTGACTATTTTGCGCCCTTGGGTCCTTATCTCGTAACCGCCGATCAAATCGATCCTGACCATCTGAGAATAGAATGCCGCGTCAACGGCGAAACACGGCAGTCGTCGGAAACCAACGACTTTATCTTCAACAGCCGGCAAATGATCAGCTACATTTCCCGGCACCTTACGCTAAAGCCGGGCGATATTATTTTTACCGGCACGCCGGAGGGTGTGATCTTGGGAAAACCCAAAGACAAGCAAGTCTGGCTGAAGCCGGGGGATAAAGTCGCCTGCAGTGTAGAGAAGTTGGGTGAATTGAAGTTTGATCTGGTTTGAGTGAGTCCCCTTTCGTGGTAGCGACGCGCCTTGCCGCGTCTGGGACAAACACGCAAGAGAGGGGGCAAGCCTCATCTCTGCCAAGTTCCTGAAGAAAGACCCCCTTCTTCCGCGAAGGGGGCCTTTGCGTCGCAACCGGGTTCTCAGGCAACACTCTTGCGCATACCGACGGCGGGCGCCGGGGCGTGCAGACCGCTCTCGGATTCTTCAATGTTGCGCCTGACCAGCGGCTTCAGCCAGAGCAAAGCCAGGAATGCTGCGATGAGGTCGCAAGCGATCATCGCCCAGAAGACCTTGGTCCAAGATCCGGTCCGGGCAAACATCCAGGCAGCACCGGGGCCAGCAAGAAAAGATGCCACTCCTTTGGCCGTATAAACAATGCCATAGTTGGTGGTGGCCCACTTCTTGCCGAACACGTCCCCTGTGATGGACGGGAACAGGGAGAAGATTTCACCCCAGGCAAAGAAGCACAGGCCGGACAGCGCGATGAACCAAACGGGCCGGTGGATCAGCTGCAGCAAGGCGAACACAGCTAGCGCCTCCAGGCTGAAGGCGATGAACATCGTGTTCTCCCGGCCGATATGATCCGATACCCACCCCCAGAAGGGCCGGGTGAGACCGTTCAAAATGCGATCCACCTCGATGGCCATCACCAGGGCAGTCCATCCGAAAATGATGATTACTTTGTCCACGTGGTAAGAGACCGCCATGGGGTTAAGCTGGGCCGTGACCACCAAGCCGCCGAACGCCAGCAGGGTCATCATGCCGTAGATCATCCAGAATGAGCCGGTACGCACCATCTGCCAGGGCGTCATGTCCACGCTGGAGCTCTGCACGTGGGCTTTGATCTGAGCTTCTTTCTCCTTCCATCCCGGTGGCGCCCAGTCCGCTGGCGGCTTGGCCATAAACAACGCCGCGGCCAGAACCAGCACTCCCTGGATAACGCCCCACACGATGAAGGTGTGTTGATAGCCCGAGGCTTTGATCATCGATGCAATCGGGGCCACGGTTAAGGCGGTACCGACACCGTAGGCGCCCGCTGTCAAGCCGACGCACAAGCCCCGATGGTCGGGGAACCACTTCAGGGCGTTGCCGATGGTTCCGCCGTAGACTACGCCAGCGCCTATGCCGCCCAAGGCGTACCAGAAGTAAAGGCTACGGAGGGATTCGGCGTTTCCCGCACCTAGCCAGCCCAGACCGACCAGGACGCCGCCGACCCCCAGCATCAGGCGCGGACCGATGCGGTCGACGAGGTAACCTTCAAACGGCACGAGCCAGGTTTCTAGCAAGATAAACAAAAAGAATGTCCACTGCACCGCTGTCAAAGTCGCATGCAGATGGGCTTGTAAGGGTTTAGTGAACAGGGTCCAGGCGTACTGCAGGTTCGCGACCGCCATCATCGCGATAATGCCGGCAATTAACTGGACCCAACGATTGGAAATACGGGACGGGTGAATGTTCGGATGGGCTGCGGCGGACTCGGCCATAGACACACCTCCTCGGTGCTCGTCAGACTCTTAAGGGTTTCAGTTGTAACGCAGATTCCCTGGTTGCCAGTGACCGAAGAGGTGTGCACAACTTGAGAGTCACTCGCCTGTGGGCCTAGGCAGGCGGATGGTCCTCTTCAACCTCTCTGCGGAACGGGATCACACCGGGAACCAGCCACTTTTCCCACATCGCATCGACCTTGCTTTGGAAGTAATCGATATCATCGTTGGTAAAGTGCGCAAATCGTCCTTGCTTTAATAAGTAATCTCGTACCGGCTGCCGCTTGATCTTGCCGGCAGCAATCTGCTGCGTTCGGCCGGTCAGCTTGAGTACGCCATCTTCAACCTCATAGAGTGGCCAAACGCCGGTATTAACCGCCAACTCTCCCATCTCATGGGACTGGTAAGGGTCGTAATCCCAACCCTTTGGACACGGATCAAGGGAATGAATAAAAGTCGGTCCCCCGATAGTCAGCGCTTTGCGAATCGAGTTCATTCCAGCCAATCCGTAGGACATGCAAATCGTTGCGACATACCTGCATTCCGGATGGCCCGCCGCCATCATGCCCGCCATGTTCTTCTTCCAGCGGCGGTGCATGATCCGCTTCATTTTGCCCGGCGTACTGAACGTGGTATTCGCGCCCCAAGGCGTGCTGCCCGAGAGTTGGATGTCCGTATTGGCATAAGACTCGTTGTCGTACAACAAAATAAGGCAGTTGTAGTCGGGGTGGGTCAGAGTCGCGGAAATCGCGCCCACGCCCATGTCGGCGCCGCCACCGTCGCCGCAGAAAGCGATGACGTTGATGGGCTCCTTCTTCATCTTGCCCTTGCGCATGAGGGCCTTCAGAGCGGCGGCCGTCCCGAGCGCAGCCGACCCGCTGCTGCCGAGCTGGGTGTGCATCCACGGCACTACCCACGAGGTGCTGTAGTAGGTGGTATTAGCTACATACATGCACCCGGTGCTGCCCAGCACGATCGTTCTCGGCCCGGCAGCCTTAGCCATCATCTTCATTACCAGCGCCGACTCGCAGCCTTGGCAGGTGCGGTGGCCGGAGGTGAAGTATTCCTCCAGCGGAATCTTCTTCACTGCCTTGAAAGGCTCTAGCTTCTGCGTCGGATCAATCTGAACATACGTAGCCATAACTCTCCTTATCCTTTCTGATGGTCACCACACATCAGTCAAAAATCCTTGTTACTCGCGCAGCCCGATCCACTGGGTCAAGGGTTGGGGCCTGCCTTGTGCGGCGTTGTAGACGCCCTCAGTGATTCTCTCTACATCGGGTACGGTCACCTCGCGTCCGCCCAAACCTGCGATGAAGCCGACCACAGGCGGCTTCTTCCCCGGAGCTGAATACAACGCGCTGCGCACCTCAGTTGCCAGCACGCCGCTCATATATGGCGATCCGAACGAGTAGTCCCGGTCCACGACTCCGACAGCGGAGAAGCGGCTCAGGCACTCCGCCAGTTCCGCTGCGGCAAACGGCCGGAACCAGCGCATGCGCACGAATCCAACTTTCTTGCCTTCCTTGCGCATCTTGCGGATGGCAACCTTGACAGGGGTTGAAAGCGTTCCCATACCCATCAGAACAATGTCAGCATCGTCGGTCTCGAACTCCTCGAAGAACGGGTTGCCGTAAGAGCGCCCGAAGATCCGCTCGAAATGGTCATAGGCTTCGCGCAGTACATCGGAGACCCTCTCCATCGCCGCGTAGTTCTGCCGCCGGATTTCCATCACCCAATCTTCGTTGCCTTGCGGCGCCACGGTGATTGGATTGTCAGGGTGCAGGAGCAGGTCTGCCCGGTTATAGCGGGGCAGGAACTCATTTACTTTTTTTTGCGATGGAATCTGCACCAGCGCCTGCGAGTGGGTCAGGAAGGCGCCATCACAACTGATCGCGCACGGCAGGAAGATACGCCGATCCTCAGACACGCGGTAGGCAATCAGCGCTGTGTCCAGAGCTTCCTGGGCGGTGTCGACCCAAACAAGTTGCCAACCAAGGTCGCGAACGGTCAGCGCGTCATTGTGCTCCACGCCGAAGGCGCCGGGGTCGTCCAGCGCACGGTTGCCCACCATGGCGACCATGGGCACCCGCAACGCTGGCGTCACGGTCAGCGCTTCCATGGCATACATCCAACCGACGCCGCTGCTGCCGCAGAAAACGCGGGCGCCCGCCGCGCAAGCGTGTTTCACAATTTCGAATTGCGAGTGTTCGCCTTCAGCAACGATGTATTCACAGTCCAGTTCCCCGTTGGACACCAGCTTGGACACATACTGCATCACCGTGTCGTAGGGGCGGATTGGATATGCCGTGATTACGTCCACGTCGGCCAGCTTGCAAGCCACCGCAATGGCTTCGCTGCCCGTGATTAATGCTGTTTCATCGGTTTGACGCTGATCTTCCAAAACGGTGGCCAATTGAGCCATGACAACTTTCCTCCTGAACGCTAGCCTTCACGGGCGATCCGTAACATTTCGGGAATCTGCTCCTCGTACTGCCCCCGATAACGGAAACCGTGGGAGCGCTCGGAGCGCGTCTTGATCTTATCTTCCAGCCAGATCTTGTAGGCTGCTTTGTCCTTTTTCCAGTCCTCCCACTGGCTGGCGTTATCGCCGAATTCCGATTCGTTGACCATGGTGACGCAATCCTTCACCGGGCAAACTGCTTCGCAGACGCCACATCCGCAACAGGCTTGCATGTTGGCGTCGTAGAGCCCCTCCGGAGTCACATCGAAGCAGGAATCGGGACACTGCAACCAACACAGCGTGCATTTGATGCAAGTGTCAAAGTTCACGACCGGCCGCATGGTGCGGGTAGTGAATTTCTTGAAGGTCGGATTGCGATCGGGCCGGAACCCGCCCGTCGCATGGCTTACCGGATCTTCGACTGCTCGCCCGGCCGGGATGCTTGGGATGGCGATACCCTCGCCCATTTCGTGCCACTTGGGAAATTCGAACTTGTAAGGAATTTCGGGATTGCCCTGGTTCGGCATCACTTCGGTGGTCGAAATCCGCTCGCAGGAACGCGCCGCCGATTCGGCTTTCACCGGATCTTTCCATTCATTGACGATCGCCTTCTGCACCGACTTGAGGCTGAACAGTTCAGGCAACAGCTTGGCAATGGCGCCCAAAATACGTACATCGGTGTGGTCGTCCTTGTAAACCCACAGGCCGGAGAAGCTCGGCGTGCCTTTCACAATGGCCAGCTGATAAGGCGTCTCCTTGCGATGGGCCATCTTGATGAGCGCTTCAGGCGTCTCGCGGGAGGTGACGATCAGCGTGCCGCCGGGTTTCAACAGCTTGTTCACCGGCTGCAGTCCGTACCACGCCCAGGATTCAACGCCCTTAAAGAGCGTGTCATCCACCGCGATAGTGATGTCAACTTCCTTAGGCTCGTACTTGGCCATGCCCTGCTCGAGCGTCTCCTGGTCGGTGCCGACGATGGCGAAGTTCTTCGCCGGAATCCCGTTACGCTCCGGGCTATCGCCGTACCGACCGAAGGAGATTCCGGGCTTGCCTTCCTGATGCGCCGCCAGGACAATGGCCCGACTGATCCGGCTCGCCAGAGTTTTCTGGTAGATGCCTCGGTAAATAATCTCGATTGCGAATAACCGGCCCATTGGGGAGCCTCCCTTTCTTTTCTAATTCTTTTTCTTTTCTAATTCTTTTCTAAATCTTCTTAAGCACGATCTCTTCTACGTCCTGGATATGGCGCCGCATGGCTTTCTCGGCGGCCTCCGGATCACGCCCCTTAATCGCGGCGACAATCCGGCGGTGGCCGGCGAGCGACTTCTGCGGACGCCCTTCTAGTTGCAACGAGCGTTCCCGGGTTTCGCGCAGCAGGTCCATCACCACGTCCAAAACTTTCAGGATGACGGAGTTTTCCGACGCCATCGCTACGCTGTAATGGAATTCGGAGTCTTCCTCGATTGCGACATCGCCTCGGCAGACCTTCTCTTCTTGCCGATTCAGAATTTCATCCATTTCGGCGATTTCTTCCGCGGAAGCGTGGGTGGCGGCGCGGGCGGCCAAAGGCGGCTCCAGCATCTTGCGAAAATCCAGAAGCTCGCTGACGGCCTCACGCTTGTGCCGCAGCACCGCACCGAGAGGACTCGCCAAGGCGCTGGTCGAAATTTCCTTCACGACGGTGCCTGCGCCTTGCCGCGGTTCGACCAGGCCGACCAACTCGAGGCTGCGGATAGCATCGCGTATAGAACTGCGGCTCACGCCGAGCATCTCTGCCAATTCGCGTTCGGATGGGAGTTTGTCGCCCGGTCGCAGCTTTTTCAGGATCAGCCGCTCGATTTGCTTTGCGACCTCTTCGTAGACTTTGTTCCTACGAATCGCTTCGAAATCGTCGTTGAGCGTGGTCGCCACGGGGAAGCCTCAACTGGTCCGCTAAGTGGACCATAAGATTATACGCACCCTGTCAAGTGCAAAGTAAAGGCCCAGAAGAACTTTAATTTTTTCCCTGTACTCAAACCATTGCGGCGGGCAGCAACATTAGGTCGGCAAGACATCACCTCCAGGCGCTACTCTGCCTGTAGGGGTTTAGGGCTTAATTAAGCCCGGAACCGGGGTGCGTGCGAAAGATCGAATGACGATCTGGCAGGCCATTCGCATGATGGTTCGCAAGGAGGAGGCGAACGCCTAAGAACCCCCGCCTTGCTAACTAGGACGGCGCCACTGAGGTGGACTAGACTGGCGTTAATATCGGGTACTCATGATGAAAATAGTTGCAATCATTTGTACAGCAACACTCGGCCTCCTTCTAGGAGCGCCTCCTCTTGCCAGCGCACAGCGCGACCACGACGACGGAGGGAAGGCTGATTCCCATGCGCAGCAAGGAAACAACCATCAAAAGAACCACCGACACTCAGCTGCCCAGCAGTACTCGGACAGAGGGCAGGCGAATGGGCCGGAGCGACGCGAACAACGTCCCCACCAACAAAAGTGGGCAAAGCAGAACAGGCCGGAACGGCAGCAGCCCCGTCACCCGCAGGCAAGCGGGCCGCAATCCATGCGGGAGGCAAACTGGCACGAACAGGAACAACACTTCAGACCGCGAGACATCTGGCAGAGTCAGCGTGCGCAGCATTGGCGACGCGAGCACCACAGCTGGCGTGAACGCGGGGGCTACAGAGGCTACCGCATCCCTGAAGACCGTTTCCGTGCGTATTTTGGCGGCGCACGCTGGTTTCGCGTGCACAACCTTCCAATCATCGAGTTGGATGGATACCCCCGGTTCCAGTACGCGGGCTTCTGGTTCAGCATGATCGATCCATGGCCGGAATCCTGGTCGCGCACCTGGTACGAAACCGACGACGTTTACATCGATTACGTGAACGATGGGTATTACATCTACAACCGACGCCATCCCGGCGTCGCGATTGCCGTCAACGTTTCGTTCTAATCGGCAACCGTATCTCGCTTAGGACTCCCAATTTCATGCAGCCCTTCTCGACGAAGGGCGGTATTGGCCCGCGATTCGCCGCGGAATTGGTCGAAAGGATGGCCGTCGCGACGCTTTTCCTCAACCGGCTTGAGGAACCCGCGCAAGAACCGCGCGCAAGCCGAACCCCAAGCGCCGATGCTCGGATCCGCGAAGTCTGCGCCGAAATGCTGGGCGAGGATGCCGTTACGGCGGGAGAGTCCGTATCGGCTACACATGAGCCTGTTTGTAACGTGACCGGCTTGATCGTCCAGCTGAGTTGCCACCTTAAATTCATGCCAGATTACTTGCATTAGTCAAATGTATCCAGATCACCGGACCGCCCAATGATCTGTTCGAGAATCGGAACTGCCGGCGGTCTCGGAACACACCATGCGTTGGGCGAAGGTTTGGACGCCCATCCCGACGTACCTATGAACAAACACAGAAGAGGCCGCCAGGAAGGTAGAGTTGGAAGTTCTTGGGGATACCCTTCGCGAATAACTCACGGCCCATGCGGATATGATCGCGAAACCTTCGCCTTCCTTGAAGTGAACGATGCCGCCACTGAGCATGGATATTCCAGCCAAGAGTTCCTGAACAAGAGTTCTGACCAAGAGTTCCTGACGATGTCGCTGCTCGATATCCGTCCGCCTGAACCGGTACCGAAGTTCCTTCAGCCAGCGCGGCGGGAGCGAAGCACAGCCGAAGAGTGGCAGCGCAAAAACTTAAGCAAGGAAGCGTCTTTCCACTAATCATCACCAGTTGGGAGCTGACTTTTTGCCGGCGTCCAGCCGACCGAGTTCTCGCCAGAGTGCATCGCTTGGGGCTGTGCGGCAATAAGGCGCACCGATGCGGCGCGGTCGCGACAATTGAATCCGGCTTGTTCTACCGGGTCCCACGGATACTGGACCTTGGTGTGCTTCATCACCATCAAGGATGGAGCATAATCGCAATGTTCGATCTCTTCGGTGCCGGAGACAATCCACCATGAAAATCTTCCTTCTGGGCCTCGGCCTATGCCTGCTGCTTCCGCTTGTCACCATTTCAATCCACGCGCAACAGAACAAAGCTACCCGCGACGATCTTTCCGCCGTGCGGGCCACGGTCAGGGACTACATCGAAGCCTATTACACCGGCGATGCCAGCCGGATGGAGCAAACGCTGCATCCCCACTATCTGAAGCATGTGATTCATGGAAACATCCCGATGAGGACGAAAACGGGTTGGCAGATGGTACAGGACGTACGTTCCGAAGGTCCCACTGACCTTCCCCAAGCAGAGCGAACGGAGCAGATCAGCGTGCTGGACATTTCGGGAGACATCGCTTCTGCCAAACTGGTCGCTCTGCACTGGGTGGATTACATGACACTTTCCAAGTCGGATGGAGTGTGGAAAATTCTCTCGGTTGTCCAGCGAATCGACAATTAGAGAGAGACTTCTGCGCTGTTGACTAGAGTCGGCCTGGCAAAACCTTAGCAGGAACTTTTTTGCGGCTTAGATGTCACTCTCAGAATTCCCTGGACGCCAACCTGAGCAGCCTTTCCCTGTGGAGGTAATCAGCGATAGTGGGCAGAACCCCGGTCAGTGCTACAGCGTTTTTCACATCGACTCATAGACCTTTCTTGTATCACTGGGCGCAGTTTTTAGCGGACGGTAGCAAAGAAATAAGCACTCATTGCCAACCCCACGGCGATTACCAGGTAACGCATCACCTTAGGATCGGCTCTCTGGGAGTAGTGCGCACCGAACCAGCCGCCGGTGAGCGAACCGGCGATCATGACGAGGCATTGCCGCCACAACACAGCGCCGGCCGCGATGAAGGTGGCCACCGCCGCCACGTTGATGACCACGGCAAGCAGCGTTCTGAGCGCGTTCATGGCATGGATATTGCGCATGCCGAGGGCCGCCAACATGCCTAAGGTAATGAACCCAATGCCGGCGCCGAAATATCCGCCGTAGATCCCTACCAGCAACTCCAGGCCCGCTATGAACGTAATCGTCTGCCAGCTTGTCTGGCGCAGGTCATGATCGCTGGCGGTTTTTCCTGCCAAGGCGCGAAACCTATGGCCAAAGGCGAACATGAGTGTCCCAGCCAGCAAGAGCCATGGGACCAGGTGCAGGAAGGTGTGTTGCGGGGTTTTAATCAGCAGCAACCCGCCGCTCAGGCCGCCGATGATGCTGGTCACCAGCAAAGGAACTAGGAGTCGTCGGGGAACGTCCAGTCTCTTCAGATAGGCGAGACTGCTGGCGGCCAAGCCGGGCCACAGAGCCACTGTGTTGGTCGCGTTCGCCTGCACGGCCGGCAAACCGGCAAACAGCAGCGCGGGGAAGGAAACGAAGCTGCCGCCACCGGCAACCGAATTCAGCATGCCGGCAATCACAGCGGCCAGAAAAAGAAAGATTGGATTTCTGAATTGCAAGATGCTGGAGCGGAAATGCTGGCGCATCTTACAAGCGTTCATGGGCACTCGTCAAAATGTGAGGTTTTGGAATGCGACGTTTTGGATAACCAGCAGAGTTACTTGTCGCGGAGAGTACGAGTGTTGTCAGAAGCTGAAGGGGATTAAACTTACTGGCAAAGACAAACCGATCTGGTCGCATCCATCGCCAAGGAGATGCTAATGCCACGTTCGAAAGCAGTGCTCGCTTCGCTCTGCCTCGCCGCGATCGTAATCGTGCCCTTGCCGGCAACTCCGCTGTTGGCTCAAACCCGCGTCTCAATCGTCGGGTCTGGATCGAATGTGCCGAACCACCTCATATTCGGGGCATGGATCGACGAATTCAACCGAAAGAATCCCAATATTCAGGTGCGCTATCTTCCTTTAGGCACTTCCTTTAGGCACTTCCGAGAGCATGAAACAAGTCAGCGAAGGATGCGGAGATTTTGGAGGGGGAGAAGTGCCACTAACCCGTGAGCAGACACGCAGCGCCAAGGTGACGCTCGGGCAAATTCCCACCGTGCTGGTGGGAATCGTGCCGATTTACAACCTGGCCGGCGGTCCGGAACTCAACTTCTCCGGCGAACTACTGGCGAATATCTTCTTGGGAAACATTAAGAGCTGGAAAGATCCGCGGATCGCGAAGTTGAACCCTGGGATCACCCTCCCCGATCTGCCGATCGCTATTGTCCACCGCACGCCGGGCAGGGGCTCCAATTACATATTCAGCGACTTTCTTTCGAAGACAAGTTCCGAGTTTCGCTCCAAGATAGGCAAGAGTCCTTCCCCCAAATGGCGGTTGGGAGCCGACCCCAACCGCGGTGAGGACATGGTGGAAAAAGTAGCTGCCACTGCGGGCGCTATCGGCTATGTCGAGGTGGACTTCGCACGGCGCTCCGACATCGGCTATGGCAAGGTGCAGAATGCGGCTGGTCACTTCATCAAAGCTACCTCCGCCAGCATCGCGGCTGCCTGCGCTGCCGTAGAAGAGTCGATCTCCTGCAGATTTCGGAACATCGATTACCTACGGCCCGGGTAAGGATTCCTACCCGGTCAGCAGCTTCACCTGGCTTTATCTCCCTATTCCGGTGGTTCCCTCCGAACGAAACCATGCGCTGGGACATTTCCTTGACTGGGCCTTGCAGGATGGTCAAGTGATGGCCCGCAATATGGGTAATGCGACGTTGCCGCCTGACTTGGTCTCCAAGGCACAAACTGTGGTGGGCAAAATACAGTAGGCGTTGCTCAGATATTTTCAGCCCCCTCGGTGGATCGGTCTCGACGCCTAGGCCTAGGGACTTTGACTCAGGCGGATCGAAGCCCCGTCGCCCCATGAATCAGGCGCTGCGCCTGCGTTCACCCCGGGTACGTTCCACATAGCGGCCGGTTCTCAAGTCCACACGCACAACTTCTCCGGGACCAATAAACAAAGGCACCCGAATCTCCAAGCCATTGTCGAGAGTGGCTTCTTTCCAGGTGCTGTCTTGTTGCGAATGCGCAGGCGGCGCGGTATGGGCCACCCGCGCCTCGACGATATCCGGAAAAACAACGTTGATCGCTTGGCCCTCAAAAAACTCCACCAGCAATTGCATACCCGCCGGCAAGAATTTTTCTGCCCGTCCAACCATGGCCCTAGGGATCTCGATTTGTTCGAAGCTGCGCGGGTCCATGAAGGTGCAGGAGTCTCCGCCAGAAAAGAGAAACTCCATCAGGCGCTGCTCCACTTCGAGGTCTTCCATCCGCTCCTGAGGCCGGAAATGGGGCTTCCACATGCGCCCGCTGTGCACGTTGCGCGGCTTAGTCTTTACTACTCCTCCTAGCTTCGCGGTCCCGGCTTTGGATTCCGCTTCCAGGACTTCGTAGATCTCTCCTTCCACCCGGATGGCCATGCCTGCCTTTAATTCCGATGCGATCACCATGGGGACCTCCAGACCGACGCGTTTACCACACCGCCGGCGTGTCACACCAAAAATTCTTAGAGAGATCCTTGTCCCGACAAGCAGGAGGGCAGAAATGCACCGGGTTGGGCTCACCGACCCGCTGCTCGTCCCGCTCGCGAAGCAGGATGATAGTATTTTTCTTGCGCGCTTGGCTGTTGATTGATGGCGCCTGGCATGCAGGCTGGCCAAGGTAAAGTTTTGTAAACTCAACAGCTTTTTGACCTTGTACTTAGTCAAATAAGTCGCGCGCGCTTGGATCCGCTCCGGCGTGCGAGGCAAAAGCATCTCGGGGGGGCAAACGAGGCAGATTCCGCAACCCGGCTACGTTAAAGAGCGTCCAACGCGCAGCTCTAGGACCGTATTATGCAACGATTACTCTCGCGACCAGGAGGTTACCGCCTTGGCGCCGCACATTGCGCGCAACTGAGGGGTTCCCCTTGTCCGAGCAAGCGACCCGCCGCACCGTCATTGCTGTCGCTTGCCATTATCGTTGTCATCTTCGCGCTGGCCATCGGTTGCAGCTCTTCCGATTCGAAAAGTAACGTCCGCGCTGCCACCAATCAGCCAGTCCCGGTAGCGGTTGCCCCTGCTCAGCAGCAGGACGTGCCGGTATATCTGGAGGGCCTGGGATCGGTAACACCCCTGAATGCGGTCAGCATCAAGAGCCGCGTCGACGGGCAGTTGACCCAGGTTGCATTTCGCGAAGGCCAGCAGGTCCGGAAAGGCCAGCTCCTCGCTGTAATCGATCCGCGGCCTTTCGAAGTGCAACTCAGCCAGGCGGAGGCGACCTTGTTCCGCGATCAGGCCCTGCTGCGTGATGCAAAGCTAAATTATCAGCGCTTCAAAGATCTGCTGCAGAGTTCGGGCGCCATGTCGCAGCAGCAAGTGGATACACAGGCGGCCTTGGTTGACCAGTATGAAGGAGCGGTTCGCAACGACCAGGCACAAATCGATAACGCCAAGCTTCAGCTCAACTACTGCCACATTACCTCGCCCATCGACTGCCGCATAGGTCTGCGTCTGGTGGATCCCGGCAACATGGTGCACGCCTCTGATCAGAATCCCATGCTGGTCGTTACGCAATTGCAGCCGGTAACCGTGATCTTCACCCTTCCCGAGGACCAGCTGCCTTCGGTCTCACGTCGCATGAGAAGCGACGCGTTGGAGGTGGACGCTTACAGCCGGGATGATCAAACCAAGCTGGCCACCGGCCGTCTGCTGACGATTGATAACGAGATTGATCAGACCACCGGCACTGGCCGGCTGAAGGCGGTGTTCGACAACAAAGATAATGCGCTCTGGCCCAACCAGTTCGTGAACGCGCATCTTCTGCTGGAGGTCCGGAAAAATAGCATCGTGATTCCGGCGGCAGCCATCCAGCGTGGCCCGCAGGGCACCTTCACCTTCGTGGTGAAGCCGGACAGGACGGTGGAAGTGCGACCGGTAACGGTGGTGCTGACCCAGGGCCATACCAGCGCGATCGGACAGGGGCTGGCGCCGGGCGATCAGGTCGTTACCGACGGACAAGACAAGCTGCAGGCGGGGAGCAAGGTGGATGCGCGCACAGCGGCTCCCCCGAATCCTGCCAATGCTCCCAGCACGAGCGCGCCGGGGAGAAATCATGCACCCACTATCAATGCCCCGGCCAACAATTCGCCACGCAGTCGACCAGCCCCGTCTGCGGGAAATCCCACGCCATGAGTCCGTCCCGAATCTTTATTCTGCGGCCGGTCGCGACTTCACTGCTCATGATCGGCCTGCTGCTGGTGGGGATTGTGGCGTACCGGCAATTGCCGGTTTCGGCATTGCCGGAAGTTGATTACCCGACCATCCAGGTAGTGACCTTTTATCCGGGTGCTGATCCGGATGTCATGGCGTCAGCGGTAACAGCTCCGATGGAGCGCCAGTTTGGCCAGGTTCCGGGCCTGAGCCAGATGACGTCCACAAGCTCATTCGGCAGCTCGATCATCACCCTGCAATTCGCCCTCGATCAGAATATTGACGTCGCCGAACAGGAAGTTCAGGCCGCCATCAACGCATCCGGCACTTATCTGCCGCGCGATTTGCCCAATCCCCCGATCTACAGCAAGGTCAACCCGGCAGATGCGCCCATCCTCACGCTCGCTCTGACTTCCGACACACTGCCGCTCAATAAAGTCGAGGACTTGGCGGACACGGCCCTGGCCCAGAAGGTTTCGCAGCTGTCAGGTGTTGGCCTGGTCTCGATCAGCGGCGGACAGAAGCCGGCGGTTCGAATCCAGGCCAATCCCACGGCTCTCGCGTTCCATGGTCTCAGCTTGGAAGACCTCCGTACCGCACTCGGCCAGGCCAATGTTGATCAAGCTAAGGGTGTGATTGACGGCCCGCGCCAGGCCTTCACGATCGGCGCCAATGACCAGTTGGTCTCGAGCAACGACTACCGGCCGCTCATCATCGCCTACAAGAATGGCGCTCCCATTCGGCTCTCCGATGTGGCCACCGTGATTGAGGGCGCGGAAAACGCCAAGCAGGCGGCCTGGATGAACACAGTACCGGCGGTCATCGTCAACATCCAGCGCCAACCTGGCGCGAACATCATCGCCGTCGTTGACCGCATCAAGAAGCTCCTGCCGCAACTGCAATCGTCGCTGCCCTCGGCAGTAAAGGTCTCAATCCTTACCGACCGGACGGAAACGATCCGCGCGTCAGTGAAAGATGTCCAGTTCGAATTGATGCTCACTGTCGCTCTGGTGGTGATGGTAATCTTCCTTTTTCTGCGGAACCTGTCGGCAACCGTCATTCCAAGCGTCGCCGTTCCTCTCTCACTGGTCGGCACCTTCGGTGTGATGTATCTGCTGGGCTACAGCCTGAACAATCTGACCCTGATGGCGCTCACGATCTCCACCGGATTCGTGGTCGACGACGCCATCGTCATGATCGAAAACATTGCACGCTTCCTTGAAGAAGGCGATCCTCCGCTGGAAGCGGCGCTGAAAGGCTCCGGACAGATCGGGTTCACCATCGTTTCACTGACTGTTTCCCTGATTGCCGTGCTGATTCCGTTGTTGTTCATGGGAGATATAGTCGGCCGGCTATTCCGCGAGTTTGCCGTGACCTTGGCGGTAACCATTATCGTTTCCGCCCTTGTCTCGCTGACCCTGACCCCAATGATGTCAGCCAAGCTGCTGAAGTCGAAAGCTGGCAAGGAGCCGGGGCGCATTTACCAGGCCTCGGAGAACTTCTATGAGCGCGTCATTCATTACTATGGCCGGACTCTGAAATGGGTCCTCGGTCATCAGACCGCGACCCTGCTGATCACGTTCGGCACCCTGGTCTTGACGCTCTTTCTTTATATAGTCGTGCCCAAGGGCTTCTTCCCGGTGCAGGACACCGGCGTGATTCTCGGCATCTCGCAAGCCCCGGAGACGGTTTCCTTCGACGCCATGGCGCAGCGCCAGCAGGAATTGGCGAAAATTATTCTGCAGGATCGCGATGTAGCCAGCCTGTCTTCCTTCATTGGCGTGGATGGCATTAACACGACTCCCAACAGCGGCCGCATTCAAATCAACCTGAAATCGCGTGCTCAACGAAGGCAGACCGCATCCGAAATCATTCGCCGGTTGCAGCCGAAGTTGGCGCAGGTGATGGGCATTACGCTTTACATGCAGCCGGTACAGGACCTGACGGTGGAGGACCGGGTCAGCCGCACGCAGTTTCAGTACACGATCGAAGACGCGGATACGCAGGAGCTGAATTCCTGGGCGCCGAAATTGGTGTCGAAACTGCAAACTGTCCCGGAGCTTTGGGACGTTGCCAGCGACCAGCTCAATGCGGGTCTGCAGGCGGACCTGGTCATCGATCGCGACACGGCCTCGCGCCTCGGCATTCTGCCCCAGGCCATTGACGACACGCTCGATGACGCTTTCGGCCAGCGCCAGGTCTCCACTATCTTCACGCAGTTGAACCAGTACCACGTGGTGCTGGAAGTCGACCCGCAATTCCAGCAGACGCCCGATTCGCTGAAGGACATTTACGTGAAATCCAGCAGCGGCACGCAAGTGCCCTTGTCCGCATTCAGCCATTTCGAGCAAACCAGCACCTCGCTGGCAATCAACCACCAGGGCCAATTTCCGGTCGTGACACTTTCCTTCAATCTCGCGCCGGGAGTGTCGCTAGGAGAGGCGACTCAGGCGATGGAAAATGCGGAGCGCGAAATCAGTCTGCCCGCCAGCATCCATTCCAGCTTTCAGGGGACCGCAGCCGCATTCCGCAACTCACTCTCGACCGAGCCCTGGCTGATCCTGGCTGCGATCGTTACCGTCTACATTGTTTTGGGGGTGCTGTATGAAAGTTACATCCATCCGGTCACGATTCTTTCGACGCTGCCGTCGGCGGGTGTGGGCGCCATTCTCGCCTTGCTGCTCACGCGTAATGATCTGAACGTGGTAGGGCTGATCGGAATCATCCTGCTCATCGGCATCGTCAAGAAGAACGCCATCATGATGATTGACTTCGCGCTGGAGGCAGAGCGCGATGAACACAAACCGCCGGAAGCAGCGATCTATCAAGCCAGCCTCTTGCGTTTCCGTCCCATCATGATGACGACCATGGCCGCGCTGCTGGGCGGCTTGCCGCTCGCGCTGGGTACCGGCACAGGTTCCGAACTGCGTCATCCCCTTGGCATTACGATCGTCGGTGGCTTGCTGCTGAGCCAGTTGCTCACGCTTTATACGACGCCGGTCGTTTATCTCTGGTTCGACCGTCTCGCCCGAAGATTCGCGCGTTTCCGCATTGGCAATCCCATCGAGGAGCCCGCAGGAGCAGGCTAGCGGATGAATATCTCTGCTCCATTTATCAAGCGTCCGGTGGGCACCTCGCTGCTCACCGTGGCGCTATTGCTGGCGGGAGCTCTGGCCTTCAACTTCCTGCCGGTCGCTCCGCTGCCGCAAGTGGAGTTTCCGGTGATCTCGGTATCCGCCGGCCTGCCCGGCGCCAGCCCTGAAACCATGGCCTCCGCCGTGGCCACGCCATTGGAGCGCCAGTTCGGACGCATTGCGGGCGTTACCCAGATGACCTCCACGAGTCAGCTGGGGTCGACGAACGTCACCCTGCAATTTGATCTGAACCGGAACATTGATGCGGCGGCGCGCGATGTGCAGGCCGCCATCAATGCCGCCCGCGGGCAACTGCCTGCGAATCTTCCGAATAATCCCGGCTACCGCAAGGTCAACCCTGCCGACGCGCCGATTCTGATCCTGGCGCTCAGTTCCGACGAAATCACGCTTCCGCGCATTTACGATGTTGCCGATTCCATCCTCTCGCAGAAGCTTGCGCAGGTCGGTGGCGTTGGCCAGGTATTTGTCGGCGGCGGCGCGCGTCCGGCAGTTCGCGCGGAACTGAATCCAACGCTGCTGAACAAGCTGGGAATCAGTCTCGATCAGGTCCGCACCGCTTTAGGCGCTGCCAATGCAAACCGGCCAAAAGGACAGCTGGCCGATGCTATCAATGCCTGGGCGATCAATGACAACGATCAGATCTATCGCGCCGAGCAGTACCGGCCTCTAGTCGTCGCGTACAACAACGGGGCTGCGGTGCGCCTGGGCGATGTGGCCGAGGTCGAGGACTCGGTCGAAGATACGCGCAACGTCGGGTTAGCCAACGGCAAGCCGGCGGTGCTGATCATCGTTTTCCGGCAGCCTGGGGCGAACATCATCAGCACCGTAGACCATGTATACGGCGTGCTGCCCCTGCTGAAGTCGTCGATCCCGCCGTCCATCAACCTGGATGTAGTGATGGACCGCACCACCACGATTCGCGCCTCGGTCACCGACATCGAGTTCACGCTGATGATCTCGATCGTGCTGGTAATACTCGTGGTGTTCCTGTTCCTGCGCACGGTGCGCGCCACGGTAATTCCCAGCGTAGCGGTGCCGCTGTCGCTGATTGGGACATTCGCGGTGATGTATCTGCTGCACTACAGCCTGGACAATCTCTCGCTAATGGCGCTGGCCATTTCGACCGGATTCGTTGTAGACGATGCAATTGTTGTGCTCGAAAACATCACCCGTTATCTGGAGCACGGAATGGGTCCGGTGCAGGCGGCGTTCAAAGGCGCACAGGAAATCGGATTCACGGTGCTTTCGATGAGCACATCGCTGGTGGCGGTATTCATTCCCATCCTGATGATGGGGGGCATTGTTGGGCGGCTGTTCCGCGAATTTGCGGTCACGCTCAGCATCGCAATTGGCGTGTCGCTGCTGGTATCGCTGACCACGACGCCTATGATGTGCGCCAAGTTTCTGCGGCCGCTCGGAGAGCAACGGCACGGGAGCGCCTATCGTTTCGGCGAACGCGTGTTCGATGGCGTCTTGTATCTCTATAGAGACTGCCTGCAATGGGTGCTGCGCCATCAGCCCTTGACTCTGTTAATCACCATCGGAACTGCCTGTCTCAGCATTTACCTCTACGTGATCGTTCCCAAGGGCTTCTTTCCCCAGCAAGACACGGGCAGGATGTTTGGTGCGGTGCAGGCTGCACAGGACATTTCCTTCGAAGCGCTGCGGGGCAAGATGTCGCAGTTTGTGAACATCGTGAAAACCGATCCGGCGGTGAGTACGGTTGTGGGTTTTGCGGGGGGCGGAGCAACGTCGAATACCGGCCGCATGTTCACTACGCTCAAGCCGCTGAATGAAAGAAAGCTTAGTGCGGATCAGGTGATTGGCCGATTGCGCCGAAAGCTGGCAATTGTGCCGGGAGCGACCCTGTTCCTGCAATCGGCGCAGGACCTGACCATCGGAGGACGTTTGGGCAATGCGCAGTATCAGTACACCCTGCAGGGCGAAGATTTGAACGAACTGAATTCCTGGGCGCCGCGAGTTCTCGAGAAGATGCGAGGGCTGCCCGGCCTGCGTGACGTGAACAGTGATCAGCAGAATCGCGGCCTGGAAGCGCGCGTCGAAATCGATCGCGATACGGCCGCGCGGCTTGGAGTCGACACGGCCACGATTGATAGCGTGCTCTACGACGCCTTCGGACAGCGGCAGGTCTCTACCATGTACCGGCAGCTGAACCAGTATCACGTGGTTATGGAAGTGGACCCGCGCTTGAGGCAGAGCCCGGATTCGTTACACAACATTTACGTCAAGTCCACGACGGGAGCGGAAGTGCCGCTCTCGACCTTCGCTCACTTTGCCCCGTCGAACACAGCCCTGGCGGTAAATCACCAGGGTCAATTTCCTTCCGTGACGATTTCCTTCAACCTCGCGCCTGGCGTTTCTCTCGGCGATGCCACTAAGGCGATCGAGGGCGCGGAGCGACAAATCGGATTGCCGGGAAGCATCCATCCGAGTTTCCAGGGGACGGCGGCGGCTTTCCAGCAATCGCTCGCGAGCGAACCCTTGCTGATTCTTGCGGCTTTGGTTGCCGTCTACATCGTGCTGGGCGTCCTTTACGAAAGCTATATCCACCCCATCACGATTCTCTCGACCCTGCCGTCGGCCGGAGTCGGCGCTCTTCTGGCCCTGCTGCTGACGCATAACGAACTGAACGTGATCGGCTTGATTGGCATCATCCTGCTGATCGGGTTGGTCAAGAAGAACGCCATCATGATGATCGACTTCGCTCTGATTGCCGAGCGCGACGAAGGCAAATCGCCGGTGGACGCCATCTATGAAGCGTGCCTGCTGCGCTTCCGTCCGATCATGATGACTACCATGGCCGCGCTTCTCGGCGGATTGCCGCTGGCACTTGGCGCCGGGGTAGGCTCCGAACTGCGCCGCCCGCTGGGCATCACAATCGTCGGAGGTCTGATCGTCAGCCAGATGCTGACACTGTTTACCACGCCCGTCATCTACATTTATTTGGATCGCTTACGCTGGTGGGTTCGCCGTCGTCGCCCCCGCAGAGCAAGCCTATCCCCGGCGTCACCAAACCCCAGCCCAACCGGATCGTAGTACATCCTGTTGTCGCCACCGCTGGCCCTTCCCCAACGTGGCATCCGGCCTATAGCTTGGCGGAGCCGGAGGATGAGCGGGCGAGTCATCCGCCGGAGTCGAAGGACCGGGTGTTTGCATCGCGCGAAAACGCGGCCACAGAGGCAATCGGATTCTCCGATTCCTGCTAATGCTAATCCGTGGCGCTCTTGACGGGACAAAGCTCCAAGGGGGATATACCCGTCCCCGCCCAGCATCCTGGAATCAAAGACTTAAGAGCAATCTGCGCTAAATCTGTGAGGCACAGTTTCGAAGTCTCAGGCGGGGGGCCCGTCCTGGCGCTTTCCATTCTCCGGTGCCCGCGTTGACCGCCGCCGGGACGGCAGCGCCACAACACTTTATAGGTTTAGGCCCTGCCGTGGCGGATGGGAGACCCGCCTGCACCCGGCCCCGGGAAAGGATTTCATGTTCGCGGAATTTGCTGCACGGATCCAAAACACAAGTTGCTGGTTTTAAGATACTTACACTGGAAGGTAAGTTGCTGCCGGATTTTCCAGGAGAACTCCCATGTCTGATCAGACCTTAAACCCCAACCCTGAAGAAAAAACTGCTGCGACACCCAGCTCTGGCCCCCGGTTCAGCATAGCGCTGGTCCTGCTGGCGATCTTGCTGGTCGCTGCCGCCGTTTATGCCTTCCACGAGCGCGCCCAGGCCTACCAGCTTGCGGCGCAGAACGGACAAATTGCCAGCGCTTTGGACGCGACCCGCAGTCAGGTCGATGCACTGAGGTCCAAGCTGAATGAGCTTAGCGCTCAGCAAGCAGCCAAACCGGCCCCAGCCCCCGCCGCGACCCCGGCCCGCCCATATCGCTTGGCATCGCGTGCCCGCCGGGAAGATCCTCGCTGGAAGCAGATCCAAACGCAATTGTCCGAGCAGCAGAAACAAATCGATGCCACCCGCCAGGATTTAGGCAGCGCCCGCACCGAACTTCAAGGCTCGATTGCGCGGACGCATGACGAACTTGTCTTGCTGCAAAAGAAAGGCCAACGCAACTACTTCGAGTTCGACATCGATAAGAGCGGCCAGTTCCAGAAGGACGGCCCGGTTGGCATCCGCCTGAAGAAGACCAACACCAAGCATCAGTATGCCGATCTGGAGATGATGGTGGATGACTTCAAGGTTTCCAAGAAGCACGTGAACGTGTTCGAGCCGGTCATTTTCTATGCCTCCGAGAACGGGCAACCCGTCGAGCTGGTCATAAATAAGATCGACAAGAATCAGATTCACGGCTACATCAGTGAGCCCAAGTACAAATCTTCGGACTTGCAAGCCATGGCGAACTCTTCGGGGACGAACACGGCAAACACGGCATCTGATGGGCAGTCTGCTGCCCCCGCGCCACCCGCTCGGAAGCCGCGTAGGCAGTTACTTGCCCCCAAAAGTAACTGAGCTTCAGGTACTCTGGTGCACTTTGGGGGGCCCTGGCCAACAACTTGCCGGCCCCTAAGGTGCATCTGATTTCGGGTACTTTTCGCGGACCAGGTTGCACCGTGGTGACCTGTGCCCCATGATGAAGCTGCGATACAACATCGACTATGCGCCTCAAAGCCAAAGGAGCCCCGGTATTTGTTTTGTTTTTCGCCCTGGCTCCCAGTGTTTTGTCAGCGCAAACGAAGCGCGCCCCCTCTGAACCACCTCATCGAACCGCTACTCGGCTTGCATCCAGTTCACAACCATTACCTGCATCGCGGTTGCTGACTCCGGACGAGGGCCTGGCAGTTCTAGGCGCCGCTCTGGAGTCCCGGCACCGGTCCATTGCAGACAATGCCGATTGTTCGCATCTCGTGCATGAAGTTTATGAGCGTGCCGGTTTTCTCTACCCCTACGTAAGTTCCACCGACCTTTACCAGGGCGTGGATTCATTCCGCCCGGTCACACGCCCTCAGCCGGGGGACCTGGTGGTATGGCGCGGACACGTGGGCCTGGTGATCAACCCCACCCAGCACTCTTTCTTCAGCGCGTTGCGTTCCGGTAAAGGCGTAGAGAGGTACGATTCAGAGTACTGGAAACGCCGTGGCCGGCCGCATTTCTTCCGCTACGTCAAAGCCGCTCCGCCTGGTGTTCTTGCGGCCAAGACCGAGGTCGCCCGCCTGGCGCCATCAGGTGCCGCGGGCCCCGATACGGATACTCGGCTGCTTGCCGATCGCCATTCCGTTTCCGAAGATCATCATCCCATCGCCGAAATGGATGCGCCAAGCCTGGCGTCGCCGGCCAGTCCGGCTGCCGATCCGCCGCTTCCGGTCATCCCCCGGGTGCAAATCATCAACTTGGCCAAGCCTTCGGCTCAGCAGGTATGTGAGGCGCTCTTTGCAACATTCAACCTGACCGGGGAAGGGCTGCGTGGTAAGGACGTGTTCAACCTGTCCCAATCGCTGATCGTTTTCGACAGCTTTGAAGTTACCAAGATTCGCCTTGATAAAAACAATGGCTGGGCGGAGGTGATTATCAGTGGCCCGTCTGCTCTGGTCGGAGGCCATGCCAGCCTCAAGAAGCATTTGGAACACCAGCATTGGGGGTTGATTCGCCGTGACCGCGATAGCTGGGAACTGGCTCTACCCCCCGACGCTGTCTACCTTCCGCGTGCCGTGGCCGTAAAAATCCTAGCGCACCAACTCGCGGCGCTAGCTGACAGCGGCAGCGGTTCTGCGCCCGCGCCTTCCGATGACAAGAGAACCCAACTGGGGCGCCTCCTGGATGTCCTCCTGGAGCAGCCTCCTTCGCACTGAAGGGCGGCCTACTCAACACTAAAACAAGAACTTGCGGCAGTCGCGGCAGCGGAGCTTCGCGCCGCCGGACGGCCGAGGGCGGACGTCCCTCCAGAAGCCTGCTCTTTGCGGGAGACGAGAGCAGCGGCCCTTGGCGAGACGGACAAGACAATTAAGCCTTGGTTACCGTTGAGCCAAAATCGCAGAAACTAACCATAGGAAGGGCGCATCAAAACGGCTATAATGGAAGCACTTCCGAGGAAGTGGTCGCTCCATCCGAGAAGATTAAGAATCCGATGTCGAACAAAATCAAAGCGGTAGTTCTGGTTTCGTCTCTTGCGCTTGTGCTGTTCATGGCGCTGGGCTTGAGCGGTGTGCGCGCCTCCAGCAACGACGGGGCTTACCGACAGCTTCAGGTTTACAGCGAAGTGCTGTCCCGTGTGCGCAGTGAGTATGTCGAGGAGCCCAACATTCCCGCCGTCACGGATGGCGCTTTGCATGGGCTGCTGGAGTCTCTGGATGCCAATTCCAGCTATCTCGACCCAGCCCAATACAAGGAATACAAGGAACACAAGGGCGAAGGTCGTGGCGATATCGGCGCGGCTGTCTCTAAGCGCTTTGGCTACGCTGCGGTGATTTCGGTGATCCCCGGTGGGCCCGCCGACAAGGCAGGTGTCGAGGGATCCGACATCATTGAGGCCATCGAGGGCAAGAGCACGCGCGAGCTGTCCCTCGCCGAAATCCACAACCTGTTGAGTGGGCAGCCGGGTTCTAACATCACGATTTCCGTAGTTCGTCCGCGCCGCGCGGAGCCGCAGAAGATTGTCATTACCCGCGACCTGGTCGCGATCCCGCAGGTCACGGACAAGATGCTGGAGGACAACATTGGGCTCATCAAGGTCGATGCCTTCACCAAGGGTAAGGCCCAGGAAGTCGCCAATCGCATCAAGTCGCTGCAAAAGTCAGGCGCTAAGAAGCTTATCCTCGATGTGCGGAATGCCGCCGCGGGTGAGGAATCGGAAGGCATTGCGACCGCGAATTTATTTCTGAATCACGGCACCATCACCTACTTGCAGGGACAGAAGTATCCCCGCGAAGCCTTCAACGCCGACCCGCAAAAGGCCGTCACCAGCTTGCCGCTGGTCGTGCTGGTGAACCGCGGAACGGCTGGGCCGGCGGAAGTTGTGGCTTCCGCCGTACTGGGGAATGCTCGCGGCGACGTAGTGGGTGACAAGACATTTGGCGATGGCTCGATTCAGAAAGTCATCGAAATGCAGGATGGCTCCGCTCTGATCCTCTCGGTGGCCAAGTACTACACTCCTGAAGGCAAGGCTATTCAGGACACAGCGGTGACGCCCAATGTCATCGTTGCCGACAATGACGATGATGGCCTGCTGCCCGACGAAGATCAGCAGAGCGCTCCTGACCAGGAAAAGCGGGCGCGTCCTCAGCAGGATGATCAGCTCCAGAAAGCTATCCAAGTGCTAAAGAACCGCGAAACCAAGGGATAAGTTCAGGGCGAGTCGGAAACCCATCCCCAGGGCTTGTCGCGGCTTTTGAGTTGCTGCGGCAAAGCGAGAAAAATCAGCCACGAATCTTCACGGGCATCGGAAACGCTAGCGATCCCGTTTAATTTTAATCTGTGGCTGTTTTCTAACTTTTGGCTTCGACCGGCTTTTCTCCGACGCGTTCGCTGACACGGAAGATCATTGTTCTCGCCTTCAGGTCAGCGTCGACGATTACGTGATCGCCGTGCAGGACTTCTCCATCCAGAATCTTCAAAGCCAGCGGGTCCTGAATCAGTCTCTGGATGGCGCGCTTTAACGGACGTGCACCGAAGTTCGGGTCGAAGCCTTCCAGCAATAGCAGTTCCTTGGCGGGGTCGGTGAGCTCCAGCGAAATCTTGCGCTCGGCCAACAGGCGGCGCAGGTCTTCGAGGCGCAACTCGACGATCTTGACGAGCTGTTCCTTGCCCAGGGGCTGGAAGACGATGATGTCGTCCACGCGGTTGAGGAACTCCGGCTTGAAGTGCCCGTGGAGCGCATTCGTAACCAGCTCGGTGGCACGGGCGAAGTCGGCGGCGGAGCGCGTGTTCTCGGCCTGCAGATAGGTCGAGCCGATGTTCGAGGTGATAATGATCACGGTGTTGCGGAAGTCCACCGTGCGCCCCTGGCCATCGGTCAGGCGGCCGTCGTCCATGATCTGCAGCAGGATATTGAAGACATCCTGGTGCGCCTTCTCGATCTCGTCGAAGAGGATCACCGAATACGGACGGCGGCGAACCTGCTCGGTAAGCTGCCCGCCTTCTTCGTAGCCAACGTATCCGGGAGGCGCGCCGATCAGTCGCGATACTGCGTGCCGCTCCATGTACTCGGACATGTCAATGCGCACCATCGCATGTTCATCGTCAAACAAGAATTCGGCCAGAGCCCGGGCCAACTCGGTTTTGCCGACGCCGGTTGGACCGAGGAAAATGAACGATCCAATCGGGCGCTTGAGATCGCCTAATCCCGCACGAGAGCGGCGAATCGCGTTAGCTACGCGCTCCAGGGCAGCATCCTGACCTACCACGCGCTGGCGCAGCCGGTCTTCCATCGCGATCAGCTTCTTGACTTCACCTTCGAGCATTCTCGCAACCGGAATGCCGGTCCACTTCGCGACAATGCGGGCGACATCCTCTTCGTCGACTTCTTCTTTGAGCATGCGGCTGCCGCCGCCGTCCATCTGGGCAGTGAGCCTCTTCAGTTCGGTTTCCGCCTGCGGAATATCGCGATAGCGAATCGTGGCCACTCGCTCCAGGTTGCCCTTGCGCTCTTCGCTCTGCTCCTCGATTTTGAGCTGCTCGATCTTTTCTTTCAGACCGCGCGTGCGGGCGATGACGTCTTTTTCTTTTTTCCAGGCGGCCTTGAGTGCATTGGACTTCTCCCGGATGTCGGCGAGTTCCCGTTCGATCTGCGTCAGACGTTCCCTGGAGTTGGGATCGTCTTCCTTTTTGAGAGCCTGCTTTTCAATTTCGAGTTGGGTCGCACGGCGCTCCAGTTGATCGATTTCCGTGGGCATGGAATCGATCTGGATGCGCAGCGACGCGGCGGCCTCGTCAATCAGGTCGATGGCCTTGTCGGGCAGGAAGCGGTCCGTGATGTAGCGGTGCGACAGCGTGGCCGCCGCGACGATAGCCGAGTCCTTGATGCGCACGCCGTGGTGAACCTCATATTTTTCTTTCAGCCCGCGAAGAATGGCGATTGTGTCTTCCACCGTCGGCTCGCCGACATAGACGGGCTGGAAACGCCGTTCCAGAGCAGCGTCCTTTTCGATGTGCTTGCGGTACTCGTTCAAGGTTGTAGCGCCAATGGCACGCAGTTCGCCACGGGCTAGGGCCGGCTTCAGCATGTTAGAGGCGTCAATGGCCCCTTCTGCGGCGCCGGCGCCTACCAGCGTGTGCAGCTCGTCGATGAAGAGGATGATCCGGCCCTGCGAGTCTTCGATTTCCTTAAGTACGGCCTTCAAGCGGTCTTCAAATTCACCACGATACTTGGCTCCCGCCAGCATGGCTCCCAGATCGAGTCCTACTAGCCGCTTGTTTCGCAGAACTTCTGGCACGTCGCCGGAGATGATACGCTGAGCCAAGCCTTCGACGATTGCAGTCTTGCCCACGCCGGGCTCTCCGATGAGCACAGGATTATTCTTGGTGCGGCGGGAGAGGACCTGAACTACGCGGCGGATTTCTTCGTCGCGTCCGATGACCGGGTCAAGCTTGCCACGCCGGGCCAGTTCGGTGAGGTCGCGGGCGTAGCGCTCCAGTGCTTGGTACTTGGCCTCGGGGTTCTGGTCGGTGACTTTCTGCGAGCCGCGCACGGCAGTGAGGGCTTTTAGGATAGCTTCGTAACTCGCACCGTCCCCGCTGAGGATCTGCTCGGCGGGATCACGCTTCATCTGCGTGGTCGCAAGCAGCATGTGCTCGGTCGAGACATATTCGTCCTTAAAATTGTCGGCCTCTTTGAAGGCGCGCTCCAGCAACTGGTTCAGCGCCGGGGACGTGGTCGCCTGCGCGGCTCCGCCGGACACCTTGGGCAGACGCTCGATCTGCCTATAGGTCTCACGCAGGATCGCCTGCGGGCCGATGCCGATCTTCTCCAGAACCGGCGGCACGATGCCTTCGCGGTCTTCGACGAGAGCTGCCAGCAAATGCAGAGGCACCAGCTCGGGGTTGCCGTGCTCGGAGGCGAAGTCGTTGGCGCGCTGGACCGCTTCCTGCGCCTTTACCGTAAATCTGTCCCAACGGATGGGCATGGGGTTTACTCCTAATTGCTACGAGCTTGTTTCCGATTTTGTAACCGGCAATTTTGTTATCGGGCGATTCAAGAACAAACCGCCCAATTACAAGATTACAAGATTACAAAATCAAAAGCGGGAGACAGCAACTCTGCCGCTCCCGCAGAAAAGTGCCCAGCTTTGCTCGGCGGGCAGGCGAGGGCGCCTGTCCCTACGCAAGCATCTTTACGCGGCTTTGCCCGCGCCCTTTACTTCGAGCGTCTTCTGGCTACCAACATTCACCTTGACCTGCTTCGGCTTGGCCTCCGCCTTCTTGGCCAGGCGGATGTTCAGCACGCCCTTGTCGTAGTCGGCAGAGATGTTCTCGCTATCAACCGTGTTCGGCAGGGTGAAGGAACGGATGAAGCTTCCGTACTGCCGCTCAATACGACGGTAGTTCTCTTCCTTCTCTTCCTTCTCGAACTTGCGCTCGCCGTGCACGGTCAGAGTGTTGTTTTCGACGCGGACATCAATGTCCTTTTCGTCGATGCCGGGCACCTCGATCTTCAAGGTGACATTGTGTTCATCTTCATAGACGTCAACCGCCGGCGCAAAACTGGTGGTGGTCAGAGACTCTTCCCGGCCCTCGCGGCCAAATGACTCCTGGAACAGGCGGTTCATTCGGTCCTGCAGGGTGGAGAATTCACGGAAAGGATCCCAACGAGTCAGAACTGTCATAGCTCAACCTCCTTCGAATCTTGCTAGAAGCTTTATGCGCTTCGTTTAGATGAGAAATTTAGTGTAATAGAAGCATAAAATATGAGTTTATTACTGTCAAGCAATCTATTACACTAATTTTCAATTACTTAGTCTGCATATTACGATCTTCAGGTAGCTGGTTTCCGGGACGGTTAGCAGCACGGGATGGTCCTTTGCCTGCCCGCGAACTTCTAAGATGCGGAGGGTTTTACGGGCATCGAGGGCAGCTTCGGAAATCATCTGCAGGAACTCGGCCTGGCTGACGTGGTAGGAACAGCTGCAGCTGACCAGAATTCCCCCTGGGCGGACCATTTTCAGAGCACGCAGGTTTAGCTCTTTATAGCCGCGCAGCGCGGTATCGAGGTTTTTTCGGGTTTTGGCGAAGGCGGGCGGGTCGAGAACGATGGTGTCAAATTGACGGCCGGCCACGGAGTAGTCCTTAAGCAGGTCGAAAGCGTTGGCCTCCAGCCATTCGATCTCGCGTCCATTCAGCGTGGCATTCTGATCTGCCACCTCGAGGGCCGGGCGGGAGCTGTCCACGCCCGTGACGTGCGAGCAGTGCGGGGCCAAGTGCAGGGCAAAACCTCCTTGGTAGCAGAACACATCGAGGGCGTCGCCGTGGGCATACTGGGCGGCGGCAGCATAGTTTTCGCGCTGGTCAAGGAAGGAACCGGTTTTTTGACCTTCGAGAGCCGCGTAGTGGAAGCGCACCCCGTTCATGGTGAAGATCGTGTTGGTATTCTCGCCGTGGACGAGTGCTGCATTCCGCGGAGACAATTGCTCGAGCCGGCGCACGCGCGGATCGACGCGTTCTACGACGGCAGCAGGGTTCAGTCGGTCACAGAGTTCGGAGACCAGAGCTTGCCGAGCAGCCTCGCTGTCCATGGCTTGAGTGAGAACCTGGAACGCAACAATGTCGTTATAGCGATCTACGATCAGGCCCGGAAGGAAGTCGGCCTCGCTGAACACGATGCGGTAGGCGTCGGTGTCTCTGACCACAAGGTCTCGATAACCCAGCGCTTCCTGGATTCTCTGGCGAAGAAGAGCTGGAAAATCTTCGACACGACCTCTGGAAAGCAGGCGGATGGCGATCTGAGAGGCAGTACTGTAGAGAGCTGTTCCGAGCGATTTGCCTTGGGGATCGGAGACCTTGACCAGCGCGCCTGGAGCAATGCCGTCTGCTGAGAGAATGTCAGAGCGATAGACCCAGACGTGGCCGCTCCTTAGACGCAACGTGCCCCGGGCGGAGATGGTCACGGTGGCGAGGGCGGAATCGCTGGATCTCTCGGGCATGGCGGGCATAAAGGAATCTTAAACCCGCGGCGACGAGGAAATCAGGGCAGCTTCGCTCCGCCGGACGGCCCAGAGCTCCGTCCCCACACGGTCCTTGTGTTTCAGCGGGGGTCGCTCCGTCCTTACCTGGCAGCTTCGGCGGGTTCGCTGTGGCGTCTGGAGTTTTCGGTACGGGCGGCTTGCAGGTCGGCATGCAGGGAGTCCAAGGCGTTCATCGGCATTTCGTTGCCCCATGACTCCACCTCAGCTTCGTTCCAGCTGCCATTGAGACGGATGTAGTCGCCCGAGAAGTCTTCCGGAAAGGCCAGATGGTAGTCGCCTTCTCGAAGCACGATGTCGCCAATCTGGCGGCCAGTATTGAAATCGTAGATCCGGCGCGTCGCCATGCTGTTGGCGTTCGAGAATCCCAGCAGAACCTCGCCATGCTCTCTGTATTCGGGACGGTAGTACCAGCCTTGGGGAGCATCGGCTTTGGGACGAGGACGGCGGCGGGCGGGAGTGGTCGGTTTTTCCACGACCACTTCGGCGGCGGGATCGAAGTAAAGAATGCGCTGGCAGGAATCGCAGATGACTACCTGCTCGCCACTGCGTACTTCGTTATACGTCTGAGGACGAAGCATGACCTGGCAAGCCGTGCATTTGTGATCGCGAACTTCTGAAAGACCTGTCTTGCGCAATTTGACAACGCGATCATAGTGCCGGAGGAGGTCGGCGCTGACGCCGGCACGCAATTGATCGCGCTTGGCGGTCCATTCCGCCAACTGCTGCTGATCTTCGGCGCTGCGCTGGCGAGCCTCTTCTTTTTCTTTCTCGATTTCCCTGGTCTCAGCCTTCAGATCGGCTTCGGCAGCCTTGACCTGCTTCTCGCGGGTCTCGGCACTGACCATCATGTCGAGAATCTTGTCTTCGGTGGCCCGGATTTCCTGTTGGGCAAAATCAATTTCGTGCTGCAAGGCTCGGTATTGCTCGTTGGTTTTTACTTCCAGGGACTGGTCACGATACTTGGAGATCTTCTGCTGCAGGTCTTGGATGGTGGATTCGTATTTGCGGCGGGCGGCATCGTCGGCTTTGACGGCAGCCTCGGCCTGTTCCAGGACGGCCTTGGTCCCGGCAAGCTTCTGCTCGATTGCCGCGACCCGCTTGGGCAGCGCGGCGATTTCTTCGTTCAGGCGAAGGATTTCCCGGTCGGTTTTCTGTAATTCGAGAAGGTTCTGTAACTCTGGGAGCATTTGGGACTGCGAACTGACCCCTAATTTTAGCACGTGGGACACGGTTTCCCCCCCTGACACACATCACAGACCATCACAGACACCTGTGCGGTCGGCAAGGCCCAATCCAAACGGGAGAGACCATGTCCCACGAAGCTATTTCTGCCATGCGGCAGAGCATCATTGACGGGCGCCTGAGACGGCCGCCGAACTGGCTCGCCCGGCGCTAGCCGACGGAATTGCGCTGCTGGAGGTGATCAACGGCAGCTATGGTGCCGGGAATGCATGCGGTCGGCGAGCGGTTCACCAAAGGACGGATGTTCGTGACCGACATAATGGCTTCGGCGGAAGCCATGCGGACCGCCATGGTCGTGCTGGATCCGGACCTCAAGAAGCTGCGCGGCCAATGGCTCGTGGCCGGCAGCGTCGTGTTAGGTACAACCAAGGGCGACATCCACCAGGTCGGCAAGTCGCTGGTGGGGACGTTGCTCGCCACTCACGGGTTTCGGGTGTACGACTTAGGCGTGGATGTGTCAAGGAGAAGTTTGCAGCCAGGGCGCTGGAGGTCGGGGCGGACCTCGTGGGAGTTTCGGCTCTGTTGACGACTCCGATGCGTAATCGGAAGACCGTCATCGAGGCATTGGGAAATCCGGCTGCGGGCCAGGGTAAAGGTCATGGTAGGAGGTAGGAGGCACGCCGTCACACGCCCCTGGGGTGAGGAGATCGGCACTGACGGTTACGCCAAGGATGCCATCAGCGCGGTGGATCTGGCGCGGAATTTGATGGCAGAGGATGCAACCCACATCCGTAGGAGGTTCGCGGTGAGGCCGAAGCTGGAGCTTCTCGGTGGGGCGTCCTTCGACTCTACTTGTTCCGCGAGTGCGGACAAGTGTCGTTCAGGATGACAGGTTCGCTGCTGCACTTCGCTGCGCGGCGGTGCCTCGCCGGTGTACACTTTTCAGCCCAGCTGTCTGGCATCTTCCTGCTCCCGGAGAGTAATCGTGAGACGATTGCTTGTCTTTTTCTTGCTCGTAACTCTAACTTCTTTTGCACAGTCCGCCCCTGAGAACCCCCAGAAAAAAATAATCACCATTGACGCGATCGTGGCCCCAGGCGGGCTGACGGGACGCGCTCCGGAAAATGTGCAGTGGAGCCCGGACAGCACCAAACTCTCCTTCGTCCAGCGCGACGACACGGGTGAACACGGCGAGTTGTGGTCCATCGATCCACAGACGGGCGAGAAGAAGGTGCTGGTCAGTGAAGCCAAGCTGTCCTCGCTGGCGCCGGATGTCAACAAGATCAAGAACGAACGCGAGAAGGAGCGGATCACTCGTTATTCCGTGGCGGCATATCACTGGTCGCCGGATGGCAAATACCTGCTCTTTGATTCGCTGGGCCAGCTCTGGTTATTCAAGCTGGAGAGCGGGACGGCGGTCGAGTTCACCTCTGCGCCCGACCCGACCGACGACCCCAAATTCTCGCCCGATGGCAATAATGTGGCTTATGTGCGCAAGCACAACCTGTATGTCCGGCCGATTTCCGGGGAAGGCGAAAAGCAGCTCACCAAAGACAAAGACGAGAATCTTCTGAACGGTGAGGTGGACTGGGTTTACGCGGAAGAGTTGGATGTACGCAGCCATTACTTCTGGTCACCGGACAGCAGCCAGATCGTCTTCCTGCAGATGGATGAAACCAGAGTTCCGAGTTATCCCATCACCGACTGGGTGCCTCTGAGTCCGCAGGTTGAGCAAGAGAAATATCCCAGGCCGGGCGACCCCAATCCCAAGGTGCGGATGGGCGTAATCAGCGCCAAGGGCGGCAGCGTCAAATGGATCTCGGTTACTGGCGACACCGAGATCTACATCCCGAGATTTGGCTGGGTTCGGGATGGACTCCTCTGGGCTATGGTGCTGAACCGGAAGCAGGACACACTGGATATTTATTTTATCGACGCAAAATCCGGGCGCTCCCGCAAGGTGCTGACCGAAACCATTCCGGACGCGTGGGTCAACGTCAGCGATGATTTCAAGATTCTGAAATCAGGTGACCGGTTTCTGTGGTCGAGCTGGGGCGATGGCCACACCCATCTTTATCTGTACAGCTTCGACAAGCAGAACCCGCTGGCCTCCGAGGCGAAGCTCGAACGACAACTCACACAGGGCGAGTTTGAAGTGATGGGAGTGAAAGGAATCGACGAGGATGCCGGGCTCGTCTATTTCGCCGCCAACCAAGGCGATCCCCGGCAGGAACAGGTGTTTTCCGTGAAACTCGATGGCTCGGGTTTCCGGCGGATCGCGAAAGAGGCGGGCACGCACACCCCCGCTTTCTCTCCCAATGGCAAGTATTACGTGGATGGCTACTCGGCCTCCCTTATTCCCCCGCGGCGCTCGGTATGTTCAGCGGCGGGAATCCCCTGCTTTTCGATCTGGGAATCGCGCGGCATCGCCGAGTACGGCTTCATCGCCCCCAAGGACCTCGAGTTTAAGGCGGAGGACGGCACTATTCTTTACGGGCAGCTGGTCATGCCGACGAATCCGCCGGCGGACAAGGTTCCCCTGATCGTCAACGTATACGGCGGACCCGCGGCGCAGATGGTCAGGGACGCTTTCGGGGCAGGCGTCACGAATCCGTTCAACGAGATGATGGCTCAGCATGGTTATGCGGTGTTTGCGGTGGATAATCGCGGCACTCCCAATCGCGGACGAAAATTTCTGACTGCGCTGCGCCACCAGTTTGGCGCCGTGGAGCTAAGAGACCAGCTCGCCTCGCTCGATCAGTTGCTGGCGCAGTATCCTATGCTGGATAGAACCCGGGTCTGCATCTGGGGTTGGAGCAATGGCGGCTCGATGACGCTGTACTCGCTCCTGCACAGCGACGCCTATCGCTGCGGCATCTCGGGGGCGCCGGTCACCGACTGGCATGACTATGATTCCATCTATACAGAAAGGTATATGGGGCTTCCTAAAGAAAATCCAAAAGGTTACAGCCAGGCCTCAATGCCGGCGGACGCGTCCAACTTGCATGGCTCGCTGCTGCTGATTCATGGCACCAGCGATGACAATGTGCACCTGCAAAACAGCATTCAAATGATCAGTTCACTGATCCAGGCTGGCAAGCAGTTCCAGCTGATGCTATATCCCGGAAAAACTCACGGAGTAACTGGCAAAGAGAGAGCACATCTGTACCAGATGATGGAAGATTTTCTGCAAGAACAATTGAAATAAGCCGGACAGAGCTGGGCCCGACGGGCGAGGGCACCGGCCCCCAAACGGTTTCGGAGGTCTCAGAATTCGTGCACCGCACTAATCTTGGTGATTTTGAACTGACCGTTCTCTCCGATGGAACCTACTATCTGGACGGCGGCGCGTTCTTTGGTGTCGTGCCCAAGCTGATGTGGGAAAAGAAGGTCAAGGCCGACGAAAAGAACCGTGTGCACGCGGGGCTCAACTCGTTATTCGTGCGCACCGGGAAGCACAATGTGCTGATCGAGACTGGCATCGGCAACAAGCTGTCAGAAAAGATGGCGAAGATTTACGGGCAGCCGGCGAAATTGCTCGAGAATTTGAAAGCGGCAGGAATTGCTCCCCAGGACATCGACGTCGTCATCAACACGCACCTGCACTTCGATCATTGCGGTTGGAATACGATTCGCAACGGCGAAAGGGTAGTCGCGACCTTTCCCAAGGCCAAGTATTACGTCCAGGAAGGCGAATGGCAACACGGACGACGCCAACTGGAGCGCGACCGCATCAGCTATATCAGCGACAATTACGATCCCCTGATCGAGAATGGGCAGATGCACCTGCTGCATGGCGACCAGGAGATTCTGCCGGGAATTTACCTGAAGATTTTTTCCGGACACACTGCAGATATGCAGGCTGTCATCCTGAAGAGCGGGGGGCGGACGGCATGTTATATCTCCGATCTGATCCCCACCAGGGGTCACATCGACCTTACTTGGGGCATGGCGTTTGACTTGTTTCCTCTGCAGACGATCGAGAGCAAGAAGCAATACTACGCGCAGGCCATCCCGGAAAAATGGCTGACCGTTTTCACCCATGATCCGCACATGCCGTGGGCGTATGTGGAGAGGAATCCGGAAGGGAAGCTAGTCGCGCAACCGATGATTGCGTAGAGGCAGGCACCCTCGCCTGCCGGTTGGAGTCGCGTAGAAGCAGGAATCGCTTCGCTCGGGCAGTCTCTCCCCTGCCGTTTGACTCGAGGAAAGACGCTTAGCCGAGCTGCGCTCGCTCCGACAGCCGGGGCGGCTGTTCTACGTGGTCTTGACTGGTTCGAAGAATTCCTCTACCCGGGCCAGGATCTCGCGTTCGGCCTTGGCTTCGTAGATGGCCTTCCGCAATGCGGCGCCTCCGGACACACCGTGGGTGAACCAGGAGGCGAACTGCTTCATCTTGCCGGCGGCGCCGGGCAGTTCTTCTTCGATCAGCATCTGGAAGTAGGTGCGGATCATTTGGAAGCGGTCGGCGTCGGTGGGCTTGTCGTAAGGCTCTGCTGCCGAACGGCGCTCGGCCGGATAGCCGGGGGCAGCTGTTCCTACGTGGCTGTCGGAATACTGCGCAATTTGCCGGAAGATCCAGGGATTCGAGGCAGCGGAGCGCCCGATCATCACCGCGTCACAACCGGTCTGCGCCACCATGCCGCAAGCGTCCTGGGGGCTCCGAATGTCCCCGTTGCCGATGACGGGAATTTTCACGGCGTGCTTCACCGCTCCAATCCATTCCCAGCGCGCATTGCCGCTATAGCCCTGCTCGCGGGTGCGGGCGTGCAGTGCGACCGCGCAGAGGCCGCAGTCTTCTGCCATCCTGGCCAGCTCTACGCAGACGATCTCCTCGTCGTTCCAGCCGACGCGGAACTTCACCGTGAACGGAATGGTTACAGCGGCGCGCACGGCATCGAATATGCGACGAATTCTAGGTAGATCGCGCAGCAGGCCTGAGCCACCATTACACTTGACAACCTTCTTGGCGGGGCAGCCCAGGTTCAAGTCCACGAGATCAAAGCCTAGATCCTCGACCATGCGGGCGGCATCGGCTATCACCAGCGGGTCGCTGCCGAAAAGTTGCGCTGAGATCGGGTGCTCGTCTTGGTAGAAGTGCAGGTAGCGCTTGGCCTTCTCGTCCCTGGCGTGCAGGACTCCATCGGCCGAGGTGAACTCGGTCATGATCAGGCCGCAGCCACCCAGGTTGCGGATGAAGCGGCGGAAGACGGTGTCGGTCACGCCGGCCATGGGAGCCAATACGGTGGCGGGACGGATTTCGACCGGGCCGATCTTCAGCAGCTGGGGGATAAAGCGCGCGGACGAGAGTGTCCGCGCCGCATCATCGGCATTGTCCCAGTACTTGCGCACTCGATTATTGTAATTCGCAAAGCAAAGCTCCTGCCGAAAACAGGGGCTGTGAAATCCAGGTAGATCCGCGGACCAGTTACTTCTTTTCGCCAGCCTTGGCGTACTTGCGGCGGAAGCGCTCCACGCGACCCGCGGTGTCCACCAATTTCTGCTTGCCAGTGAAAAACGGGTGGCAATTGGAGCAGATTTCTATGTGGATGTCGCCCTTATGGGTCGAACGGGTCGTAAACGTGTTGCCGCACGCGCAATGCACGCGCACTTCGTTGTATGCGGGATGGATAGCTGCCTTCATGGGGTGATAAATCCTCGTTCCGAGTTTTTAGATTTTACAGGAGTTACGCGGGATTCAGCAAATGTACACCCCCCAAAGGCCTCTAGCCGAGGCGGATCTGAAGAGCTTACATGCATTTTACTTGACGGACTCGAATAGCCTTGGGCATCATTCTAAAAAACCAAAAAAGGTTTTTAGACATCCTTTGCCGGTTTGACTTTCCTGGCCACTTCGGCGATAAGTTTCCTGATCCCAGCAGGGTGAAACGTGAGCTACAAACTCGCCGTTTGGCATAGTGAGAGAGCAATCTCCGACAAAGAGGCAGCCGACCTGTTCACCAGGCTGTATGAACAGAGGAAGGTACCCATCGAGCAGCATATCGATGTGTACTCCTTCTACAACGAGCTGAGTGCAAACTACCCGGAAGTTGACATGGTTGCCGAAGAAGACTTGGACGCGTGCCCTTGGGCCTGCGCCCACGAGCGTTCGGGAGCCCACGTCATCATGTCCGTGATGGACGATAAGTCTACCGAAGTGGTCCCCATGATTTTAAAGCTGGCCGACAAACATGGCCTCGTCTGTTTCGAGCCGCAGTCCAATAAGGTCCACCTGCCGTCGCAATTGCAATCCGCAACAACCTCTTCGGAACGGGGAGGGACGTTGTTCATCGTCGAGATGGACGGGGGCCAAGGGAAAGAATACGAGGTGGGCTTTGGTGAGCGCGGGGCGATGAGTCGAAACCTGAAGATGGCGCAGGTCGTCGGAGAGGACAAGCTCGTGGACTTCCTGACGGGGGAGATCGGGCTTGAGTCCGCCAAGGTCGATTCTGCTATCAATGAACTGAAGAAAAACGGCAAGGCTGCGATTCGGGATGTGGTCTTGTCCGATGCAGACCTGCTTATTCTCGGATTGCGCTGAAGGGCTTCCAAGTTAAAGCCAGCGGCACTATGCGTTCGCGGGCGAGAGCGCCCATTTACAAACCTCTATCCGTGGTTTCGCGGACAAGACTGTCCGCGTTACATCTTCCAAGTCTCCTTCCCGGACGAGGGCGACCGCGCCACACTCTTCGCATTGCGGGCAATCGGCACAATCGGGATAGGGGGGACGGTAGCCGTCCTCCCCTCCCTCACCACCGTACATGCGGGTCCGCATACGGCGGGTTGAGCTAGGTGTGAAGTAGCCAAGCATTCTGCATAGTGCGTCGCCAGGAGGCGATTCGGTCCCTTCCCGGATGCCCCTCGGGGCTTCACCCCTACTTGCCTCCGGAAGGCCAAGCAATATTGGCTTGTCTGCCGTCTGTCGTCCCTGAGATCGCGCTGCTTACTTGCCTTTCCCTTTATTCCCCTGGGCGGGGTACCGTTCGGGTCTTCCTCCGCTCTTCAGGGAGTACTCCACCGTTTGCTGATGACTTTCTGCGGCACGGTCAGAGTGAATCGCTTCACCCTCAGTCACATTTTGTGACCTGCCGCAGATCTCCTGAGGTAAGTTCGACCGCCTTCAACGCACAACCGCCCGGATTTACCACCAGTGCACTTGATGGATATGGGCTTCGCAATCATTGGTTCGCTCGCCCCTCACCCTAGGCCTCATATCCGGTTCTTGTTCATCGGCTCGCGTCTTTGCTCCACGTTTCTTTGAGGCCCCGCCTCGCGGCGGGTGTTATTTCACCCTTGCGTTTTGCTAACCCTTCACCTCCATCATTGGGTAGAGAACTTACACCTCTGAGCTGTCGGACATGCTCGGCACACCAAGAAAAACGGCAGGGCCGACGCCCTGCCGCTTCCATGAAATCGAATGGGCCTACTTTTTGTTAACTGCTTTCTTGAGCTCGGCCCCGGGAGTGAATTTTGCCACTTTGCGGGCGGCAATCTTGATGGTTGCGCCGGTTTGCGGGTTGCGCCCGTTCCGCGCCTTTCTCTGCGAAACCGAGAAAGTGCCGAAACCAATCAGGGCTACCCGATCTCCTTTTCTCAGGGTGGCAGTAATGCTGTCCACCGCCGTGTCAATGGCAGTTCCGGCCGCGGCCTTACTGATGCCGGCGCCGGCTGCGATTCTGTCAACGAGATCGGCTTTGTTCATTGTTTCTCCTGGCAGGTTCTATAGTCTCCGGCACACACCGGACGAGCGGACATGGCGCTGGAGTGGAAACCTGCGGCAGCTATTTTCCTCCGAGTTGCCAGAATGTCAACTGTGAAAATCCGCGCGGGTAGCCGAATCTGCACGGGTGCCCTTCCAAGTGGCGCGCCAGATGAGCGGTTTGATGTCCGACCGTACGGAAGAGCAGCCTTGGCGGGGCGGATAGCGGTTTCAAACCGTCCATCAGTCTCTCGTGGTTCGGATGCCTGTTAATCGGCATGGAGTTTTCCTAAGTCCTCCACAGACAGGTCAACTACTTCACAGGATGTGCACAGTGGGACCGGGTTTTCTACTTGCGCAAATGTCTCGGGTCAGTGCACAGTTGAGGAATAGGAAGGCCTACGAGACCATGAAGGTGTCCGCCGACGTTTGTCCGATTTGCGGGGGTACAGGCTGGAAAACGGTGTCCGCAGGGCGGGGTTCGGGAGTCGCCCGATGCGACTGCCGAGTGAAGGCCCGAGCGCAAACGCTGCTGGCGGCCGCCCACATTCCCAAACGCTACGAACACTGCGAGCTTTCCAGCTTCACTACTGACTTTCCGGGTGCCCACACTTCGCTGGCCTACGCCCGGATTGCAGCCTCTAAATTCGTTGAGGAATACGATCCGCGCGACGGCACGGGGCTGCTGATTATCGGCAAGATTGGCGTGGGCAAGACACACCTGGTGGTCGGCATCATTAAAGATTTGCTCCTCACCCGGGGCGTTTCGTGTCTCTTCTACGATTACCGGGAGCTGCTCAAGCAGATTCAGAATTCCTATAATGACTCGGTAAAAGCGACCGAACTGGATGTGCTGCGGCCGGTGTTTGAAACCGAAGTGCTCGCCTTGGACGAACTCGGCGCGGCCAAGCCGAGCGAATGGGTCTGGGATACGGTCAGCCTGATTTTGAATACTCGGTACAACAACAACCGGACCACGATCATTACTACAAATTTCGACAATGAGCCCGCCGGGACCGTGAGCGGCGCTCGGGGCGCCGCCCGCGAAGAAACTTTGGGCGATCGGATCGGCGAGCGCATGCGTTCCCGCCTACATGAGATGTGCCGGATTGTTCGCATGGAAGGCCAGGATTTTCGACAGAAGTTCCGCAGTGCCAATTTCCGGTAACGCATTCCCCGTCATCTTGTCATTCCTCGCAAAGCGAGGAATCTCGTTTAACAATTAACCGCCAAGTACGCCGAGATCGCGGAGAGATTACGGTCTTCCCGGCAGACTCGGCCACCTCGGCGGTTAATAATCGGTAATACTCTATGGCCCTGCCAGGTTTCCCCGGGGAAGCTTCTTTTGGTCCCGTGCCGGCAAGATTCACTAATCCGTGCTCGTCCGTCGAATCCGTGGCCTAGAATTGACGGGTGCTGACCCATCGTGTCGAGTTCACGCCCGAGCGGAATGCTGAGGTGGTTTCCGCAGTTCCTGCCGCGCCCGCCGTGTTCCTGCTTCGGGGTGAGGACCCATCTGAACCCTACGTCAGCAAGACCGCAAACCTACGCCGCCGTCTAACCCGCCTGCTGGGCTCCGCGGAAGAGAGAAGTAAAAAGCTGAATCTACGCCAGCGCGTGCGGTGGATTGAATACACGCCTACGGGATCGAATTTTGAATCGGGATTCCTGCTTTATAAGCTCCTGTGGTCAACTTTCCCCAAGAATTACCGCGATCGCCTGCGGTTGCGCTTTGCTCCGCTGGTCAAGATGCATATGGAGAACGAATATCCGCGGGCCTCTGTCACCACGCGGATGGGGAGAGCGGGAGGCAGATCCCTTTATTACGGCCCCTTCCCTTCTCGGACCGCCGCCGAGAAGTTCGCCAACGACTCGCTCGACTTCTTCAAAATGCGGCGCTGCGTCGGAGACTTGCACCCGGACCCAAAATTCCCGGGGTGCATCTACTCGGAGATGAAGATGTGTCTGGCGCCTTGCTTCAAGGGCTGCACGGATGAGGAATACGCAGCCGAAGTGAAGCACGTACGGGATTACTTCGATACAGGGGGCAATTCGTTGTTGCGCGAGCTCTCGGCGGAGCGGGACCGAGCATCGACAAATCTGGATTTCGAAAATGCGGCAGCAATCCACAGCCGGGTGGAAAAGCTGAGGCCGGTACTGGGCCAGCTTCCTGAAATCGTGCACCGGGTGGACCGTTTGGTGGGAGTGATAATCCAGCCATCGGCGGAATCGGAATCGGTCGCTCTGTTCCGTATCGATGGTGGCAGGATTTCTGGCCCGATCGCGTTTTCTGTACAGCCGCAAATGATCGCCGGCGGAAAAGCGCAGTCCATGGAATCGCGGGTGTTGCAGCGTCTGGCGGCGCTTCCGGCGGAGTCTGCTCACAGTACACTGGAAACCATGGAGCATCTGGCAATCCTCCAGCGCTGGTTTTACCGCAGCAGCCGAGTGGGTGAAATTTTCTTCGCGGACCATAGGGGCATCCTGCCCTTGCGTCGTGTCGTGCGCGGGATTTCACGGGTTTACCGGGGCGAGAAGCCGGAGGTTGATGAAGTGAAATACATAGATCCTTGGCTAGGATGAGCAGGGGTAGGTTTATGGACGACAAGAAAGACGAGAGCCTTCGCTCGCATCTTCTGAACCTGTTGAAAGGCAGCCAAGCGCACACGACCTTCGATGCTGCTGTCGCGGATCTGCCTGAAAATCTGCGTGGGAAGAAAGCCGAAGGACTGCCTTATACCGCGTGGATGCTTCTGGAACATATGCGGATCGCGCAATGGGACATTCTGGAATTCAGCCGCAATCGAAAACACAAGTCGCCTGATTGGCCTAAGGGGTACTGGCCGGCAAGGGAGGCACCGCTGAGTGCGCCGGCATGGGATAAGAGCGTGAAGTCCTTCCGGACTGAGTTGAAGGCTATGCAGCGACTGGTCAGCGATCCCAAAACCGATCTCTATGCACCGATTCGGTGGGGCGACGGCCAGACAATCTTGCGGGAGGCCCTGCTGGTCGCGGACCATAACGCATACCATATCGGACAGCTGGTGGCTTTGCGCCGATTGCTCGGGGCTTGGCCTGAAGAATAGTTGGCCCCGGATTTACACGGATTATCATTCCGAGCGCAGCGAGGAATCTGCCCGGGCAGACAATTCGCGTGTTTGCGGAAGATAACCCTCACTGCTGTCCGCCATCGTTCATCGATTCCCCGGTAAAGTCCATTGCACCTCGGGCGAGATGTAATGCAGGAATGTGTCGGTTGTGCAATGCACACGCAGCGCTGGGGCGACGAGGAAGGGCAGTGGCGGCTCGGTGACAGCTCCCGATCAGGGAAATAGCCGAGACGCGGGAACTCGCCGCGGGTGTGGTGCCAATCCTCGGCGCCGGGAATCCAACCCTTGCAGGTGGCAGGTGAATGTCTTGTCGGCTTCAACTCAACCACCGCCAGGCTCCGGTCGCGGGTAATACTTGGGACATCGATCATGGCGCGAGCGGGGTCAGAGAAGGCGGGGACCTGGGAATCGACATCTGGGGCGGCGATTCTTGGATAACCCGCCACTCCAGCCAGCGCGCTGGATGTAGGCGAAACAGCGGGTGGTCGCGCGCGCTTTCCGGCCGTCGCACTTCTCCGACGCGACGGATTAGATTCACGAAATCAGGCACATTCTTGCCGTCGAGCGCCCGTTCTTTCGATCTCCCCCAGTGACTCATCTTTCGTTCTTCAAATTCAAACAGCCGCCACTTGGCTGGGTTGGGATTCAGGTGAGCTATGCGTTCGCAGTTCCGGGCCGAGCTGGCGGCGGCGAGCAAGGATTTGAGCCCTTCGACCACAAGATTGCGAAGGTCAGGACAGCAGCGATGGAAGCTTGCGTCTCTTACTGATTTACTCCGAACAAGGCATAAAGAGGAGCGCCCCTTGCAAAGCAGCCCACCAGCGTAGACAGGGCCGAAGGAGTGCTCCAAGTCCATGGAGGTGCTAAGCCGCGGCCCAGTGAATCCTGGGTAGGTGCCCTCTAAATCGGTGTGGAGGCGGGTCAAACGCTCGGACCCACACAGTGCTTATGGGATAATGAATTGGGGGAGTAGTCCAGTCCCACCGCATCGAATTATTACCGTGATGACCAATAGGTTCTTCTTTCAGCACTACGGCCTTACTCAACAGGATTTGGAGCGCTATCTGGCAGCCGCTGTTTCCGCCGGTGGCGAGTATGCCGACCTTTATTTCGAATACTTATCCTCGACTTCTCTAATGGTAGACGAGTCGATGGTGAAGTCGGCTTCGCAAGGCATCTCTGCCGGGTGCGGAGTACGTGTGCTATCGGACGAGCGCACCGGCTATGCCTACACGGACGACCTTTCGCCGGAGCGCATCCTGCACGCGGCGCGGACCGCTGCGCTGATCGCCAGCGGCCCAGCCAAGGAGCCGATCGTAGGATTCCGGGAAAAGCCCGCCCGGAGCTTGTATCCTGTGACGCTCCCTTCTGTGGATGCGAAAATTACGGCCAAGGTTGAGCTGGTCATGCGTGGCGATGCAGCTGCACGGGCCTTCGATCCCCGCATTAAGGAAGTTCGCGCCAGCTATGCGGACGAACTTCGGAACATTCTTGTCATCGGTTCGGACGGTACCTTTGCCGAAGACTCACAGCCGCTGGCCCGCATGAATGTTTCGTGCATTGCCAAGACCGATGGCAACTCGGCGCGAGGCAGTGCCGGAGGGGGCGGTCGCGTCGCACTCGATTTTTTCTTCGCTGAGAAGACTCCGGAGTATTTTGCGAAGGAAGCCGCGCGGCAGGCTATTCTGCAACTGGATGCGCGGGAGGCTCCGGCGGGCGAGATGGAAGTAGTGCTTGGTCCGGGCTGGCCTGGCGTGCTCCTCCACGAAGCGGTCGGTCACGGGCTGGAAGCCGATTTCAATCGCAAGAAAACCTCGGCCTTCGCAGGCCTGATCGGCAAACGCGTAGCCAGCGAGAAATGCACAGTGGTCGACAACGGCACTATGCCGTGGCGCAGAGGGTCGCTCAATCTGGACGACGAAGGGCAGCCTACCCAAGAGACCGTGCTGATTGAAAATGGAATTCTGAAGGGCTACCTGAGCGACAAGCTTTCGTCCCGGCTAATGGGCATGGCGGATACCGGAAATGGGCGTCGCGAAAGCTACGAGCACATTCCCATGCCGCGCATGACGAACACTTACCTGCTGGCCGGAAACGATGACCCGCAGGACATCATCCGCTCCGTGAAACGTGGCATCTACGCGGTCAACTTCGGCGGCGGGCAGGTCGACATCACCAACGGGAAATTTGTGTTCTCGGCGTCCGAGGCCTATCTGATCGAAGACGGCGTTATTACCGCCCCTATCAAAGGCGCTACGCTGATCGGGAACGGGCCGGACGTGCTGACCCGGGTGTCCATGGTTGGCAATGATTTGCAGCTCGATGAAGGCGTTGGCACCTGCGGCAAAGACGGCCAGGCTGTTCCAGTGGGTGTCGGCATTCCGACCATTAAAGTGGACCGGCTCACCGTCGGCGGCACCGCTAAGCGCGATATGGGCGGATTTATGCAGTGAGCACTGCCTGAGACAAGATTCAACCTTACTGCCGAATTGTCGTATTTACGAAATCAATTCATGTCAAATCCCACTCTGGAAACTAGAAACTTGAAGCTCGGAACTGACCTGAAAGAACTGGCTGCGGACGTCGTTGGACGCGCGATGACCGGCGGAGCAACTGCCGCCGAGTGCGTGGTCCGTGAAGGCGACGAATTCTCAACTGTCGTTCGTCTGGGCCAAGTTGAAACCTTAAAAGAGTCGGGTTCCCGGGCTATCGGTGTTCGCGTGTTCTTCGGCAAGCGCTCGGCCAGTACCTATTCCAGCGACTTCTCGCGTGCGGCCCTGGATCGCATGCTGACCTCAGCGCTGGAGCTTGCCAAGATTACATCCGAAGACCCGAATGCCGGGATTCCGGAGTTCTCTCAATTGGGCTCGATTCCCGGCGACCTCGACTTGTACTACGAAGACGTTTATTCGTTGCCGGGAGAGGAGCGGATCAACTACGCGCGACTAGCAGAGAAGACGGCGCTCGATTACGATCCGCGGATAAAGAACTCGGAAGGCGGATCGTTTGACGCGGCTACCGGATACAAGGTGCTGGCCAATTCTCATGGGTTTGTAGGCGAATTCCGCCGTTCCTACTGCTCGGTCGCGGTGGCCCCCATCGCCCAGGACGAAAAGGGTGCGATGCAGCGGGATTACTGGTACTCGGTGGCACGTAGCTTAGCTCGACTGGAGTCGCCGGAGGGGGTGGGTAAAGTAGCGGCAGAACGAACCCTGAGGCGGCTAGGAGCGCGCAGGGTTAAGACGGCTCACCTGCCTGTCGTATTGGACCCACTGGTGGCAAACTCCATCCTGGACCATATCTTCGAAGGTGTGAACGGGGATTCGGTGTATCGCGGAGCTTCGTTCCTAGCGGGCAAACTGGGCCAGAAAATTGCGGGCGACAACGTGACGGTGATTGACGATGGCACCATGCCGGGCGGCTTTGGCACCAGTCCATTCGACGGGGAAGGTGTGCCAACCCGTCGTACGATCGTCATCGAGAATGGCGTGCTCAAGTCTTACCTGCTGAACACCTACACGGCAAGAAAGCTTGGATTGCAGACCACGGCCAACGCCTCGCGCGGCTTGGCGGGAACTCCGGGCATCGGGCCTGGTAATTACTTCCTGCAGCCCGGAACAAAGCCCCCCAAGGAATTGATCGCCGGCATTCCCGAAGGCCTATATGTCACTGAGTTTCTCGGGCACGGAGTAAACCTGGTCACGGGTGACTATTCGCGCGGAGCTTCGGGACTCTGGATCTCGGGCGGCGAATTAACCTACCCGGTGGAAGAAATTACGGTGGCGGGAAATCTGAAGGAAATGTTCTTCAACATCTCGGACATCGCCAGTGACCTGGAGTTTCGCGGTGCGGTGGCTTGCCCCACCCTTCGGATTGATGGGCTGACGGTCGGAGGAGAGTGAGTCGATTGCAGATTGTAGATTTGGATTTCAGATTGCCCGAAATCGACAATCAAAAATCAACAATCTACAATTCCCTCATGGGTGGACTGATCCAGCCTTCGCCGGTTTCCACGGAAGAACGCGAGTCGACCTGGCGCCCTGTTTTGATTGGTGTGGCCATCGTGGTCGTCGTCGTAGGTGTGATCGTTCTGGCGATGCGCGAAGAGCCGCGGCCTCGCACCGGTCCTCCGCCGTATGCTGCCAAGCTCCAGATTTCCGACCTAAAGATGAGCGCGGCGGAAAGCTTTGTGGGCGCGACGGTGTCCTACCTTGATGGGATTGTCTCAAACACGGGTGACAAAACTCTGACTCATGCGGTAGTTCGCGTCGTGTTCAAGGACGACATGGGGGAGGTTGTCGGGGATGAACTGCTCCCCCTCCACATCCTTAAGACCACCGGCCCTTATCCGGACGCGGTCGACCTCAGCGCTTCGCCTCTGAGTCCTGGTCAGAGAAAACCGTTTCGCCTCACTCTGGAAAGCATCTCGGCGCAGTGGAACCATCAGTTCCCTGAAATGCGGGTGGTGGAGGTAACCACCAAGTAGCCGAGCCCACGACCCACCGTGCTGGAGGATTCCAATCGTATCAGGGCACGTCTTCAGACGTACCGCTAAGTCACCCAAAGACATGTGCGGGCTTCAGCCGCAGCCGAGCTTGGCTCGGCTGGACGGACGAGGGCGCGCGCGCCCCCCACAACCTTAATCCCTCCGCTACAATGAGCCTATGTCTGAGGTGAAGACTATCCGACTGACGGAGACTGTTAAAGCCGCCGGTTGAGCTTCCAAGCTGAGTCCGGCGGCGCTGGACGCGGTGCTTGGGAAATTAGCCCGGCAACAGGATCCCAACGTGCTGGTCGGCTTCGATCACGCCGACGACGCCGGCGTGTATCAAATTTTGCCCGACATGGCCCTAGTGCAGACCGTCGATTTCTTCACGCCCATCGTGGATGATCCCTATACTTTTGGCCAGATTGCGGCGACCAATTCACTCAGTGATGTCTATGCCATGGGAGGAAAGCCTCTGACCTCTCTAGCTTTGGTGGGCTACCCAGAGAAGGGCGATCTGGAGATCTTGGAGAGGATTCTTGCCGGCGGCCTCGCCAAGATGATGGAAGCAGGGTGTACCGTCGTCGGCGGGCACAGCATCCGCGATGAGGAGACCAAGTTTGGATATTCCGTTACCGGAGTCATCCATCCGCTCAAAATATTGGCGAATACCGGAGCCGAGCCTGGTGACCGGCTTGTGCTTACCAAGGCGCTGGGCACAGGCGTAATTTCTACCGCGATCAAGAAAGCGACCGCGAAGCAGTCGTGGATCAATTCCGCGATTGCCTCCATGACTACTCTGAACAAAGCTGCGGCAGAGGTCGTGACCGCAGGAGCCGAGCTGCGCTCGACCGGACAGCCGAGGGGGGCTGCCCCTACCTGGGCTGTGCATTCGATGACCGACATTACCGGGTTTGGGCTGATCGGACATGCGCGCGAAATGGCGCTCGGGTCCAATGTCAGCCTCCGAATCTATGCGAGCCGCGTGCCTGTGCTGGACGGGGCGTTGGAGTGCATTCGAGCCGGCAATATTCCCGGTGGGCTGAGAGCTAACCGCGAATTTGCTGAGTGTGTGGTGGGCTATGAGCAAGCCATCAGCGACGATCTAAAGACCTTGTTGTTTGATCCGCAAACCGCCGGAGGTCTTCTGATTTCGGTTGCCGCCGAAGGCGCCTCTGAGCTCTCGCGTGCGCTGAATGCTGTCGGAGTCCCAGCGGTGGAAGCTGGAGAAGTCCTGCCCGCAAGAAAGCTGTTGATCTCAGTCTCCCAGTAGCAGGATTTTTCGCGAGCCCCTCGAATACCCAGCATCGTCCGTCCGTGCGGCTGTCGCATCTATCACTCATTCACTAATTCCCACCGCTAATTCCAGACCCGCCGGTTAGTTAGGACGCAGCGGACTTCAGGTCTCGGCAATCGGACTCGGCTGCATGGGCATCGGTAGATGATGGCGCGCGGTCAGCGAATCTGACCCGTTTCCGGCAAATCCCCTTTCAAACCGTGCATGCCGTTCTCCGCTACACGGCTTGACGATGATCGTCTGAGTGTGGCTTGCGGGGAGTATCACAGTACCGGTCAGCTGATGCGCGGCTTGGGCTCGCGCAGAGAGTCCACACGCAATCGAACATATCCCCCGACTGCGAAAATCGAGGTAGCGATCCTTCGACTCGGGCTGAAGCCCTCGCTTAGAATGACAACCAAGAACCGAGGGCGGCCGTTTGGTCGCCCATCTGAAATTGGAAATCAGAAAGTTGAAACTCTCCCTTACGCTGGCGCAGGATAGTCGCCGCCCTTGGCGATTCCGGGGCGTCCCGGCTCCGGCTTCAGCACATGCTGTACGCCGTCGTCCTTCGGCACAGCCTTGATCGGCGGCAGGTCTTTGCCTTCGACGATCATCTTGATCTCGTTGGCATCCAGGACCTCGCGCTCCAACAAGGCATTGGCGATCCTGGTCAGCACTGCCTTGTTCTCGGAAAGCAGGCCCTTCGCTGTGCCGTAGCCGTTATCGACCAGACGCCTGACTTCCTGGTCAATCTTGATCGCTGTGTCCTCGCTGTAATCGCGATGCTGCGCGATCTCCCGGCCCAAGAAGATCTGCTCTTCCTTTTTGCCGAAGGTCAGCGGGCCAAGCGAGCTCATGCCCCACTCACAGACCATTTTGCGAGCCAGTTCGGTGGCACGCTCGATGTCGTTCCCGGCACCGGTGCTCATCTGGTTCAGGAAGATTTCCTCCGCCAAACGACCACCCATAAGAATGGCGATATTGGTCTCGAGATATTCCTTGGTGTAATTATGTTTGTCGTCGATAGGCAGTTGCTGCGTCACGCCGAGAGCCATGCCACGCGGAATGATCGTGACCTTGTGCACGGGGTCGGAGTGCGGTAGCTTCATCGCGACCAGAGCGTGCCCGGCTTCGTGGAAGGCAGTGACCTTCTTCTCCTCGTCGGAGAGGATCATGGACTTGCGCTCCACACCCATCAGGACTTTGTCTTTGGCCAGCTCAAAATCGTACTGAAGCACTGCCTTGCGGTTCTGGCGGGCTGCGCTCAGGGCAGCCTCGTTGACCATGTTGGCCAGGTCGGCGCCGGAGAATCCCGGAGTGCCCCGCGCGAGGACCGAGAGATCCACGTCGTCGGCGAGAGGAATCTTGCGAGTATGCACGCGGAGGATCTCCTCACGGCCACGTACATCCGGGCGGCTCACCACTACCCGGCGGTCAAAACGGCCGGGGCGCAACAGCGCGGGATCGAGCACGTCAGGGCGGTTGGTCGCGGCCATCAAGATGACGCCCTCATTGGATTCGAAGCCATCCATCTCGACCAGCAACTGGTTCAGTGTCTGCTCGCGCTCATCGTGACCGCCACCCAAACCCGCCCCGCGGTGACGTCCTACCGCGTCAATTTCGTCAATGAAGATGATGCAGGGGGCATTCTTCTTGCCCTGCTCGAACAGGTCGCGAACCCGGCTGGCGCCCACGCCGACAAACATTTCTACGAAGTCGGAACCCGAAATGGAGAAGAACGGCACGTTCGCTTCGCCCGCTACAGCTCGGGCCAGCAAGGTTTTGCCGGTTCCCGGAGGTCCGACCAGCAGCACCCCTTTGGGAATGCGTCCGCCGAGCTTCTGGAATTTCTGCGCTTCGCGCAGGAACTCGATAATCTCCCGCAGCTCTTCCTTAGCCTCGTCTACGCCGGCTACGTCTTTGAACGTGACTTTCTTCTGCTGCATGGAGAGCAGGCGGGCCCGGCTCTTGCCGAAGGACAAAGCCTTGTTTCCGCCGGTCTGCATCTGGCGGATCATGAAGAACCAGAGGGCTGCCAGCAGGATGATAGGAGCCAGGTTGAAGAGCCACCCGGGCCAGCCTCCGCCACTAGTATCGCGGACGCTGACCTGCACACCTTTGTCCTGCAACGTCTTGTACATGTCGGGGAAGTTGGAGGGGACGGTAGTGTGGAACTGCTTGTTATCACGGTACTTGCCGCGCACTTCCATGCCGTTGATGGTGACGTCCTGCACCGTGCCCTGGTTCACATCCGACAAGAACTGCGTGAAGTTTCTGTCGGTTTCCTTCTGGCCTCCGCCGCTGTTCTTGACCACCTGCCAGAGCAGGACGGCCGACAAGATAATGACCAGCCAGAACACTACTGTTTTTACCGTCGAATTCACGGGAACTCCTCTAGTGCCTTACGCGGACGCACCTATCACTCCCGCACGCATCCATTTTAGATGCGGATCAAGGCTAACCGGCTCTTTTTTAACCGTCTACACCTACTTTGACGCCGAACCCAGAATTTCAGCCCCCGCGCAAGAAACCCCCCTGCTCGATTTGCCGATTCTGGGTTTGCGACTATTCTACCTGTTTCCTGGCCCTAGTCCCGGTTAAAAAACACGGTTCGGTCTGATGACTTAGGTCACTTGGCCTGCTGGTTTGGGATGGCCAAGAACGGCAGATTGCGGCAGGTTTGCTGAGCAGAGGCCAGCCCGTAACCGACCAGGAATGGTTCGTCCACCAGAAAACCGAAGTAATCGGGCTGGAGTTGCACCCGGCGTGCAGTCTGGCGATCTAGTAGCGTCGCCAGCTTCACCGAGGCGGCGCCCCGGGCCCGAAGATCAGCCATGAGAAAGTCGGTGGTCACGCCGGAGTTCACGAGCCCCTCCAGCAGAAGAACATGCTGGCCGCGGATATCCACTTCGGCGCTGAAGAAGATTTCCACCAGGGGAGGCGCATTTTCTGCCTGCTGCTTCTCCGCGGAATGAGGCTTGATGAAGGTACAGACCACCGGGACCGCCAGCAGGCGCACTAGGTCAGCCATGAACATGAAACTGTTTTCCAGAACGGCGACGATGTGGAGCGTCCGTCCACGGTAATGGTCCGAGATTTGGCGGGCCATCTCGAGGACACGCTTCTCAACTTGTTCGGCCGTGATTACCGGCCGCAACGACTCGGAATTGGAAGCCTGGTCTGCCATGATGCGGGAAGATGTAGCTGCCCACGCGAGATACTGGATACTTTACTCTTTCCCGTTGTCCTCGATGGCAACTTCGCGGATGAGCACGGACTCCTGGCCGTCCCCTGCGCGTAGTCCAGCAGGAGGCGGAAATCCACGAAGCCAGACGATCTCGTCTCCACTCACCACCACTGGCCAAAGCTTACGCTGCGGCTGCGCCAGGTGGCGCTCCTGCAGCAGTTCCTTGATCTTCTTGGGAGATTTTGTATGGGCGGGCCAGAAACGATCTCCGGGCCGCCAATTTCGAACGATCAGTTCTTTCGACAGATGTTTGGGGTCGAAAAGGTGGTCGGGACTGTATCCGCAGGGAGAAGTGCCGGGAACAATTCGAAGCGCCTGAAAAAGCGTCGCCGTTTCCGGCACCTTGATTTCCCCCGGCACCGAGAGACGGTAATCGTAGTTGGAGGCAACCGGCCCCTCCGCCGGGGCTCGGAATTGAAGGCTCACTCCGTCGCGCACGGCTTTCCAGCCACTCGGAAGAACTAGTTGTTTGCCGCTGGTTTCCTGGTCCACCGCGAGTCTGAGAATCGCTTCAACATGTTTGTATTCGAGCGGAATTCCGGCAGAGTCGCCAATTGCCTTGATGACTCGCCTCTGCGACGCGAGTGGCTCGGCTTGTAACCACGCGAGATCCAGCGCGGCATTCCCCACCGCAGTACCGCAAGTTTCCCGTTCAGGGGCAGCTTGGCCGCTTGTGGCCGCAAGTTGCACAAGGGCAGGACAAGCCCGCTCGCGGGAGGACCACTGGACCAGGGTGCCCATCCAACCGGAAACCTGGTTCTCCCAGTAGTCTTCTTCACCGCGTGCGATCTCGGCCAGCTCCGCCAGATTCTCGGCGATGGCCGGGTTGAAATCTCGCTCGAGCAAAGGAAGCAACAACTGGCGCACCCGGTTGCGCGTGAACTTCGGATCGCGGTTGGTTGCATCATCCCGCCATGGCTGGCCGGAAGCTTGCAGGTATTGCTCAAGCTCACGGCGTCGAATTCCAAGCAGGGGGCGAACGATGTCCCCCGGTTGAAGTTCCAGCCGCGGCTGAATGGCTCTCAGACCTCGCATTCCCGTGCCCCGGACAAGGCGCAGCAGGACGGTTTCAGCCTGGTCATCGAGAGTGTGCCCCGTGGCAATTTTGTCCAGGTCTTCCCCCAGCAGGCCGACGAAATATTGATAACGTAACTGCCGGGCGGCGGCTTCAATACTGAGGTGCTTTTCGGTGGCGCGTTGGCCCACGTCGGTGCTGGTTAAATACAGCGGGAGTTTATGCTCGCGCGCCATGCCGGCCACGAACTCAGCATCCGCGTCCGAGTCAGCCCCACGGAGTTGGTGATTGAAGTGAATGACCGAAAGGACAACTCCGAGCCCCGGGCGGAGTTCCAGGAGAAGCCGCAGCAAGCCAACCGAATCGCCGCCCCCGGAAACGGCCACACCGACGCGGTCTCCCGGCTTCAGCAGATGCTGCTGCCGGACGTGCTCCAGAAGCCTGCGGGCGAGATCGTGCACGAGAACATAGTACAGCCTGGCGTAGGCCCAGACACCCTCCTCTGGGCGGCCGAGCGAAGGTCGGGTAGCTTTTGACTCACGCCGACCAGAGTGCGTTCAGCGGCTAAAACCGGGACATGCCCTCGTATTTCTCCTGCCGGCAATCACGTGCCTCAGCCGAGCGTACTCGGCGGCTGATGTCTGTTCCTAATTTGCCGGCGGCACCGCCGAAAGCGGCGCCCTGACAAAAAAACAAGACGCTATTTTTACCCTGTCTTTAGCGCTCAATGTATTTGTGCTACTCCATTGATTCGGCTGCTTGCCTGATGAATTGATTCCTGCGCGTGATGAGCTTGCGCATCCGGCGTCTGAGCAGGGTTCTCTTGACCAACAGTCCCATCCAACCCAAAGGTTCCGTTCCCCTGCCACAACGTCCCGCATCCGCCCGCCATTTTTATGGACTTCGAGGTGATGGTCGTGACAGTAGCTCTTGAAAATCCTCTTCTGTATGGAATGCGGAGAATAGCGCGGCGGATCAAAAGTCGTTATGCGGCTGGCATGCCGGACGTTAGATCCAAACTGTCGAACCTTTCACGTGACGTCCTGCCAGATGCCAGTGAGTCCGCTGGTTACACACTCTAATGGCACCCTCACCGGTACCGTGAGTTGAAGCAAGATGAAGATCAATGCCGCGGGAAAGATCGAAGCGCCGCTGGACAGGAGCGGCAATTGAAGTCGTGAGCTCGAGGCGAACCATCGTATTCACTGCTGGCGGGCTGTCCAGCCGAGGGGGGCTGGGCCTACGTAGTCTGCGGCGAACTACAGGGTCGGGCTCTTGTCCGCGATCAGGTTCTTGATTCTCTCGACGAAGTCAGTAGCGGGCATGTCTTCGGTCTTCTCTTTGCCGCGAATGCGGACATTGACCTTGCCGGACTCGGCTTCCTTGTCGCCTACGACCAGCAAAAAGGGAGCCTTCTGTAAGGCGTGCTCGCGGATTTTGGCGTTCATTTTTTCGTTGCGCGCGTCCACTTCCACCCGCACGCCGGCTTCTTTCAGTTGGGCCGCGACTTTCTCCGCGTAGTCTCTGTGGCGTTCGCTGATAGGGATCATCACGGCCTGCACCGGTGATAGCCATACCGGGAAAGCACCGGCGTAGTGCTCGATCAGCACGCCAAAGAAGCGCTCGATCGACCCATAAAGCGCCCGGTGAACCATCACGGGCTGCTTGCGGGTGCCGTCTTCCGCGACGTACTCGAGCTGAAACCGTTGCGGCAAGTTGAAGTCGAACTGGACGGTCGAGAGCTGCCAGAGACGGCCGATTGCATCCACCAGCTTGATATCGATCTTCGGCCCGTAGAATGCGGCTTCACCGGGAATTGTCTTGTATTCAATGTTCAATCGCTTGAGAACGTTTTCAAGCGAGCGGGTCGCCATGTTCCACTGCTCTTCGCTTCCAACAAAATTCTTGCGGTCGTTGGGATCCCAGGTGGAAAGCTCAGTCTGGAACTTGTCGAAACCGAAATCCCGGAGCACGTCGCGGGCGAACTCCACACAATCGGCAATCTCTTTTTCAATCTGCCCGGGAGTGCAGAAGATATGCGCATCGTCCTGCGTGAAGCCACGCACGCGCAGCAGGCCGTGCATCACGCCGGAGCGCTCGTAGCGATAAACGGTGCCCAGTTCGCCCAGTCGCACGGGCAAGTCGCGGTACGATTTCAGCGAATCTTTGTAGATGAGAATGTGGCCGGGGCAGTTCATGGGCTTCAGGCGGTATTCGGCGTCGTCGAGCTCCATGACGTCGAACATGTTCTGGACGTAGTAGCCTTCATGGCCCGAAGTTTGCCACAGCTGCTTACGCATGACGTGCGGGGTGTACACCAGCGAATACCCACGCTTCACGTACTGCTCGCGCATCCAGTCTTCCATCTCTTTACGGATGATGCCGCCCTTGGGATGCCAGAAAATCAGCCCCGGCCCGGCCAGTTCCTGGATCGAGAACAGGTCTAGCTGCTGGCCTAGCGCGCGATGGTCCCGCTTCTTGGCCTCTTCGATCTTGTTCAGGTAATCGTCCAGTTCTTTCTTGGAAAAAAACGAGGTCCCATAGATGCGCTGTAGCTGCGGGTTTTTCTCATCGCCCAACCAGTAGGCACCCGCGATGTTCAGCAGCTTGAACGCCTTGATCTTGCCGGTTGACGGGATATGCGGGCCGCGGCAGAAGTCGGTGAACTTGCCGGTGCGGTAAATGGAAATCTTTTCATCGGGCCGAGTGAGTTGCTCGATGAAATGACACTTCATGAAGTCGCCTCCTTTTTTGAACTCGGTAAGGCCCTGTTCCCGGGGCAGAAATTCGCGGGCGTAAGGAATGTTCTGCTGCACCAGCTCCTGCATCTTCTTTTCGATCTTTTCCAGATCCTCGGCAGTAAACGGGTTAGGGCGGTAGAAGTCGTAGAAAAAACCGCTCTCGGTGGCAGGACCATGGCCCAGTTTGGTTTCAGGGAAGAGCTCCAGCACTGCTGCAGCCAGAAGGTGGGCAGAGGAATGACGGTAGACTTCCAGAGCCTCAGGATCGCGCTCGGTAAGAATGCGCAGGTCGGTGTCGTTCTCCAGCGGACGGGCGAGGTCAATCAGGTCGCCATTGGTTTTGGCAGCCAGGGCGGCATCGGCAAGACGCGGGCTGATCGACTTGGCGATGTCCTGGGCAGTCGTGCCCCTAGGAACCTCTTTGACCGATCCGTCTGGGAGTCTGATCTTGATGCTACCGACCGACATAAAGAGCCTTGCACCCTGCTGAATCTTTTGAGTTTAACGGAGGGAATGGGGAGGGTCAAACCCACGGCTGGCCTACTGGGCCTATGGGGTTTCGTTTGCGTAATACAGCTCTTCCATGGCGCTCTGCACTTTCGCTGAGAGCGTGTCCATCTCATCCAGGGTCAGAACTGCTGTCGAGATCGGCTTGCCTACGCGCATCTCCAGGGGGCGGCACTTGATGTGATAGGTGTCCATGGGCAGCAGTTCGTAGGTTCCAACCAGCGCCACCGGCACTACGTCCACCTGAGATTTTATGGCGAGGAAAAATGCGCCCGGCATAAACGGCTGGATTTTCCCGTCCTGAGTTCGGCCACCTTCCGGGAAAATCACCAACGGCATGCCGCGCTTGAGACTCTTCAGAGCCGAGCGGATGGCGCCAATCGAGCCAGCCGGGTTTTGTTGGTCAATGCATACCTGTCCGGATCGCCTCAGGTGCCAGCCGACAATGGGATACTTCAGCAACTCCTTCTTGAAAGCGATCCGGAACTGGAACGGCAAGTGCACATAGAGCACCGGAATGTCCAGCGCGGAACCATGATTCACGGCGTAGACGTGCGGCCTGGTGGTGTCGATCTTCTCCAACCCCATGACCGTCACCGGCGAAAAGATTGTCTTCATGATCAGCCAGGCCCAGACGCGGGCAAAGTCGTGTTGGACGCGGCCGCTATTACTGAAAACTGAAGTTGGCAGGGATAACAGGCCCATCACGACCGTGTACAGCCAGATTAAGGGAGCGAAGACAAAATACGAGCGCAGCCGACTGAGCAGTCGGTATTTCCCTGTGGGGGCGGGTCTTGCATCCGCCGGCGTCGAGCGCAGTTCGGCTATCCGGCTCGCTCGAGAGGTGTGCTTGTCGATTTCAGAGGTATCCAAAGGCACGCGTGTTTAGATGCGCAACCTGAGCTCGCGCATCGCTTCTCCCACGATGTAAATTGACCCGCTAATCACTATCACCCCCGCCTGCCCGGCCAGTTCTCGCGCCTGCGCCAAGGCCGAGCCTACACTGGGGGCTAGCCGGATCTCCGGGGAAACCCGAAGGGCCGCGTCGCGGACTTCCTCAGGGGTAGCCGAGCGCGGATTGTCGGCCCGGGTGGCCATCACATGCTGGGCGAGCGGAAACAGGATTTCGGCCATCTCTCCGATCGCTTTGTCTCGCATAGCCCCGAAGATGAAGGTGAGTTGCCTGTCCTCATAGCAGGCGGAAAGCGCGGAGCGCAACGCCCACGCCCCCGCCGGATTGTGGGCCACGTCGAGGACAAGCTCGGGAGATTCGTTCGTAGCTGGAACCACCTGAAATCGGCCGGGCCAGCGAGTCTCACGGATACCGCGTTCTATCGTCTCAGGCGTAACGCTGAAGCCTTGGTTTTTCAGTTCTTCAGCCGCAGCAATAGCGAGAGCAATATTCCGTAATTGATGGCGTCCTACCAGAGGTGACTCGATGCGAATCTCTTTTCCCATTACCCGGACTGAATATTGAGAAGCCCAGATTCGTCCTTCTTCCGTCTCGGCGTTCTCGGCGGCGAAAGGTTTTGCTTCCAGTCTTCCCAGATGCGGAGCGGCCGCTGGCGACAGCGGAGGAACGTAGGGCACAGCGCTGATGCCGCGCGCTCCCAGCTCCAGGATCGCGTTGCCGATCACGTCGTTAGCCGCAGGCTGCTGGGGCAGAACCACGACCGGCCGGCCTGCACGGATAATCCCCGCTTTCTCCTGTGCGATTTCGCCGACGGTATTGCCGAGAAATTTCTGATGGTCTAGCGAGATATCAGTAATCACGCTTACCAGAGGCTCGATCACATTGGTCGCGTCCAGGCGTCCACCCATGCCGACCTCAAGCACTGCAACATCGACTTTCTTGCGCGCAAAATGCTCAAACGCCATGGCCGTCAGCATCTCGAAAAAACTGGGATGCCATGGAAGCTCGCCTTCTTCCCCCAGCCGCTCAGCAGTGCGGTCGACCAGGTCGTGCAGCAAGGCGAAATCGTCGTCGCTGATGGGCTTCCCGTCGAGTCGGATGCGTTCGTTGATGCGTACCAGGTGGGGCGACGTATATAAACCTGTTCGCAACCCGGAAGCATGCAGAATTGAAGCCAGGGTGGCGGCGGTTGAGCCCTTGCCGTTGGTGCCGCCTATCAGCACACCAGCAAGGCGCCGCTCGGGATGTTCCAGCGCGGCCAGCAGCACGCGCATGTGCGCCAGGTCGAACTTGCGGGCGGAGGTCTGCGCCAGCTCGTGACCGAGCGCGTAGATGCGGGCAATGGCGGTTTCGTAAGACATGAGAAGGGTTGTCAGCCCTCAGCGATCGGCTTCAGCTTAGCAGTTTCTAGTTTCAAATTTCGAGTTACCAGCGGATTGCAGCCAGTGTGACGCCAGGTAGCTCAAACGGCTTCTTGCTGGGTTTGGCGGAAAGCGGAAGGCTGATGGCTGATCGCTGCTATGCCGCCGCCAACATGAAATCCAGGGCTCTTGAGATGTACGGCTTGAGCTGCTTGCGGGGCACGACCGCGTCCAGCATGCCATGTTCGAGCAGGAACTCGCTGCGCTGAAAGCCCTGGGGCAGCTTCTGGCGGATGGTCTGCTCGATCACGCGGGGTCCGGCAAAGCCAATCAACGCCCCCGGCTCGGCGATATTCAGGTCACCCAACATGGCATAAGACGCGGTGACCCCGCCAGTCGTGGGATCGGTGAGCACAGAAATGTACGGAACCTTGGTGTCGTCGAGCTTGGCCAGGGCGGCGGAAATTTTGGCCAACTGCATCAGGCTGATCACGCCCTCCATCATGCGGGCGCCTCCGGAAGCAGAAACAATGACAATTGGGGTGCGGCATGAGGCGGCCCGTTCCACGGCGCGGGTGATCGCTTCCCCGACCACCGCGCCCATACTGCCTCCGATGAACGAGTATTCCATCGCGCTCACGATGACCGGCCGTCCATTCAGCTTGCCGCGCACGTTGAGGACAGCGTCTTTCAAACCGGTGTCGGACTGTGCCTGCTTGAGGCGCGAGGCATAGGGCTTCAGGTCCACGAATTTCAGGGGATCGGTGGAGGCGATGTCCTGATCGTCAACCTCGTACTGGTTGTCATCGAGTAATTGCGACAAGCGGGTGCGGGCGTCGATCCGGAAATGCTTCTCACATTTGGGACAGACATTCAGGTTGTCTTCCAGGTCTTTCTTCCAGATGATCTGCCGACAGCCGGCGCACTTGACCCAAAGCCCCTCGGTGCGAACTTTTTTCTCGCCTGATGTGTCCAGCTCTCCGGATTGTCGTTTGAACCAGGCCATGGGAATTGACGAATTGACGAATTGAATAGGCCTCCGAAAGTCGATGCTTCGAAAATCCTACGATCCATCAATCTCAATACTCGATTCCTCTCTGCGCCATGACGCCTTTTTCGTAGGCGTGCTTTACCTGGCGCATCTCGGTCACTGTGTCGGCAAGATCAACAATTGTCGGATGGGCGTTGCGCCCCGTCAAGATGACATGCACCAGCTCAGGCTTTTGCTGCAAGCTATCCACGACTCGCGCGGCATCCAACATGCCATAAGCAATGGCGTAGTTAATCTCGTCCAGGATTACCAATTCCCACTCGCCCGAGCGAATGGCGTGGTCGGCTTCGGACCACGCTTCCTCTACCATGCGGACGTCCTCGGGACTGGGCTTCTCTTTGCCCACCTTGACGAAGCCGCGGCCCATCTGCTTCATCACAAACTTGTCTCCAAACGCTTTGACCGCATCCAACTCGCCGTAATGCCAGGATCCCTTCAGGAACTGCAGCATGAGGACACGCATGCCCTGGCCGACGGCGCGCAGGGCGGTTCCCATAGCGGCCGTGGTCTTGCCCTTGCCGGGGCCGGTATTCACGATGATGAGTCCGCGACGAACGTCTGGCATTGTTCCGGTTTCAAGTTTCGAGTTTCAAGCCTCTAGTGAGACCTCAACGGCACACCTCGCACTAGAAAATCGAAACTGGAAACCGCCTTCAGGATTGTATCTGGTTTACGTCCCCGGCACCGCCTGGGAGAAGGATCGGCACACGGGACCCACGGGCAAGAATGCCGAGGATTGGAGGTAATGACGTGTCGAAGGCGAGCTAAGGGAGCTGGACAACCTTCGCGTATTTCTGGGGCATTTGAGCCACCGGCTGCTTTTCTTCACCGAGCAGCTTTGCGGTGAGCCGCAGGGCCTCAATTTCTTTCTTAAGCCTTTCAAGTTCCAATTCTTTCATCAAGAGTACTTCGGTAGCACTTTTCATGGCAGGCCTCGCCGCGGGGAATTCCAGCAGTTCCGGCTGTGCTGGTTCGTGCAAATCTATATCCAAGCCCGGAAGCAGGAAAATATCACGAAGGTACAGGGTCGCAATACGGGGGTACATCGAAGTACATCAGTGACCCAGGTGATAAGGATGCCCCTTGAGGATGCTGAATGCCCGGTAAAGCTGTTCCAACAACACGATTCGCGCCAATTCGTGGGCCAGCGTCATCGTGCCTAGGGACAAGATAAAAGAAGCCGACTTACGCGCCTGCTCGCTAAACCCATCTGCGCCGCCTATCGCAAACAATAAAGGGTGGGGATTGCGGTTCTGATGGTTTTCCACAAGCTTGGCAAACTCCTCCGAGGAAAGCTGCTTACCCCGCATGTCCAGCAAGACGATGGAATGCGCCGGCCGAGCGCCCACCTTCTCCCGCATTTTCAGCAGCGCCGCCTCGCTGGGGAATGCCATTCCTTCAACGTCGGCATAATACGCAAGCCGCTTCAGGTAGTCAGCGGTGAGGGCTTGAATGGCGGGGTCCCGGGTCTTGCCAATCCAGGCAACCTTGATCTTGATCATTTGGTTCCGGAGGCCATGACCACCAGCGCGTTGAAATGTACTCCGTCGTTCCCCGCATGTTCACGAAGAGCGGCATGCACTTCCTCTTCGATCTCCGGCCATTTTTCCGCGGGGACGCGGTCCAGCATTGCGCGAAATGGCACCGAGACCGATCGCGCGTAGTCCCACAACTCCTCGGGTCCGCCGGGCCAGTTCCATGGCACGGCTTTGGTCTCCTCTGAAGTCTCCCTGAACCCCGCCTTGCGGAGCGCCCTCGCCAAGCTGCCCGCTTGGGCAAAGCGGAAGGGATCCTGACCGCCGGGCAGGATGGCCGGTTCACCGGCGTGCTTCAAAACCACGCCCATCGTCGATTGCCAGTAGGGCTGTTCAAAAGGACCCCATGCGACAAAACAGGCCCGTGCTCCCGGTCGCAAAACCCGCCCTAATTCGCCCAGAGCCTTGTCGACATCGGCGAAAAACATCACTCCAAAGCGGCAGGTTGCCAGGTCAAAACTGTTGCCGGGAAAGGGCAAGGCATGGGCGTCGCCCTGGTGGAAAGAAAGGTTCGCAAGGCCTCGTTGCTGGGCGCGCTTCGCCGCGATCGGTAACAGGTCGGCGCTTAAATCGACGCCGGAAACGTGACCCTCGGGTCCGACTCGCTGCGCCAGGCTGATTGCGGGCTCCCCGGTGCCGGTAGCCAGGTCGAGCACCTGCATTCCCGGACGCGGTTGCGCGAATTCCATCAGCGCCTCGGTAAGAGGAGCTCCCATGGCGGCGGACTTTGCCTTCCACTTCTCGGCCGCAATCAGCCGGTAGGAAGCACTCCACGGGGTTTGAGAATCGGGCATAGCTGTCACCTGCTGAGCCCGGGATCCATAAATAGCCTTGGGCGGCTCAGCGCCGCCTCAGGATTAGGAGATCCGAAGCAAGTCAGGCCTTTTTTCGACGCGCACCGGCCGCACGTTTACGTGGGCGCCTCGCTTCCAGCTCCGCCGGCGCCATTCGCTTCGCCGACTTCCACAGGCGTTCCAGATCATAAAACTTGCGCGCCTTTTCGGAAAATACGTGCACGACGAAATCCACGTAGTCCAGCAGCACCCATTCCGCCTGTTGATACCCTTCGACGTGGGTGGGGCGCAATCCGGTCTTTTCCAACCGTTCTTTTACTTCGTCGGAAATGGCCTGGATCTGCCGCGGATTGCTGCCGCTGCAGACGACGAAGTAATCGGTGAATGCTCCGGAATCTTTCTCCAACTCCAGGATTGTGATCTCCTCAGCTTTTTTCTCCCGGCAGGCGCCGATCGCCTCCGATACCTGTCGCTTCAAATCGTTCTTTTTCATGCCGTCGGTTGGTCGTGGTCGCTGGCCCTCGTGCCGTCAGCCATTCTAAACGCTATTGAGATGTGGGGTGTTCTGGGTAAGGAGCGAACTCATGGGCCAGTCCTATACAACCCAGTTTTTTTTATGTACTCCCTTACCGCGGGGTCAAGAAACTTTCCCAGAGGTTTGCCGGCTGCGACCGCCTCGCGAACTTTGGTCGCGGAAATATCGTAGTGGACGCTTTCCAGCAGGTGTACGGTCGCCCCAGTGAGTACCAGATCACCTTTGGCAGGCTGTTTCTGAAAGGGCTTGGTGACCGATGGCGCCGGACGCAGGCTTTCAGGCAAAGCATTGGCCACATCGGCCAGCGAATAGCCCGGCCGACTGGCCACGATGAATTCGCATTCGCGGAAGAGTGCTTCCGGGTCGCGCCAGGTTGCGATTTCGCGGAAGGCGTCGATGCCGATGAGGAAAAACAGCCGGTCGCTTTTCTTGAGCGTTTGTTTGAATCGCTTCACCGTGTCCACAGAATAGTTGGCCTGAGTTGATTTCTGCCCGTCCGCCGGAGCCTCCAGCAAAGAGGGCACGAAAGCTTGGTTTTCGGCCGTGGCCAGCGCGACCATGGCGTACCGACTTGGGAATGAAGCCAGCGGGCGCTTCTGCTTATGGGGCGGAATATTGGCAGGCACGAAGTAAATCCGGCCGAGCTGGAACTGTTCTTGCGCAGCGCGGGTCAGGGCGGTGTGCCCGCGATGGATGGGGTCAAAGGTTCCACCGAAGAGTCCGATGTTCATTGGCGAGATGGCACAGGAAACGGCTAGTTTTAGGCTTTTCCGCTGGGACTTGCAAGTTTTTCCCGCCTTTGTCACGAAACCGGACCCGGGAGCGGGTGGTTAACTTTCAGGGTAACGGCGTACCGGGAAACTTTTGGTCCTTGTCCGTTAGGCATACGGCAAGCGCTATGATGAGTGTACTAGCGTAACTCGCTGTATTCGCGCGCCAGGAATAACATCTAGGCGAGGTTTGCGAAGTGAGACTCCCCCGTCTTCGCAGAGGTGTCGTCCCGCCCAAGACCGCGCCCGTCCTGCGTTATGGCGTGGCCCTGCTGAGCACAACCCTGGCCCTGATTCCTTCCCTGTTTCTTTCCGACGTCGTGGAGAGCCGGCTGGTGGTGTTCGCCGTCGCGGTTATGGTGAGCGCATGGTATGGCGGACCGAGGTCGGGCCTGGTAGCGACTGCCTTTGCGGTTACGGTTAACGCCTATTTCTCGCTGCACGGCATCCAGACCGAAGGGGACCATCGCAAGGCGATGATCCACTTGGCGCTCTTCGTTTTTGTAGCCCTCCTCATCTGCTCCTTCAATGCCGCCTTGCGTTCTGCCCAGGAAGGCCTGCGCCGCTCGGAAGCCAACTTCCGCTCGCTGGTCACTAACTCGCCGTACGGGATCTGCCGCAGCGACATGCAGGGGACAGTCCTCGAGGTTAATCCGGCATTCATTCACATGCTGGGCTACGAATCCGACGCGGAAATAGTCGGCCGGCACCTGGGAGCGCTCCATCACAGTTCCCAGGAATGGTTCCATCTCGCCGACTACTTCGCTGACCGCAAGGATTTCACAGCCCTGGTATCGGACTTCCTGCGCAAAGACGGCAGTGGCACGGTTCTGCGGCTCTCGGGACGCGCCATTCGCGATGAGGAGGACACCACCTCTTTCGAACTGTTTGCCGAAGATGTCACCGAGCACCGTGCCCTGGAGCAGCAACTCCGCCAGTCGCAGAAGATGGAAGCAATCGGCCGGCTGGCGGGTGGCATCGCCCATGACTTCAACAACCTGCTCATGGTGATCTCCGGGTATTGCGAGTTCCTGCTGGACAAGATTGGACCTGACCCGGTGCTGCGCGGCCCGGCCCAGGAGATCTCCAATGCGGCCGAACGCGCCACCTCGTTGACCCGGCAACTGCTGGCCTTCAGCCGCAAGCAGATGCTGGCGCCCAAGATCCTCGACCTCAACGCCGTGGTGACCGAAAACCTGAAAATGCTGACGCGGCTGATCGGCGAGGACATTGACCTAGTCATGGTTCCGGCCACGGAACTGGGCCCTGTCAAAGCCGATCCTGGCCAGATCGAGCAGGTCATCCTGAACCTCGCCGTCAACGCCCGCGACGCTATGCCGCAGGGCGGCAAGCTGACAATCGAAACCTCCAATGTCACCCTCGACGAGAGCTACACCCGGTTTCACGCCGGGGTGAGGCCCGGCGAATACGTGATGCTGGCTATCAGTGACACCGGTTCGGGTATGGACGCGGAAACCCAGTCGCATATCTTCGAGCCCTTCTTCTCAACCAAGGGAACCAAAGGTACAGGGCTCGGCCTTTCCACGGTGTACGGCATCATCAAACAGAGCGGCGGATATATCTGGGTCTACAGCGAGCCCGGCAAAGGCACCACCTTCAAGGTCTACTTGCCGCGGATTGTCGACATGGAAGAATTTGCCGCGGCTCAGCCCGCGGATACAACCTCCCAGGCTCATACGCAGCCCATGGAGACCGTCCTGGTCGTCGAGGATGAGACCAACCTGCGCCGCATGGCCCGCCAATACCTGGAAAACCTGGGATACACGGTGCTGGAAGCGGCGGATGGCGCGGGCGCCCTGCAAATCTGTGTGTCCCACCCCGGGCGCGTTCACCTGCTGCTCACCGACGTCATCATGCCAGGCATGAACGGACGCGAACTCGCTCAACGCTTCTTTGAACAACGGCCCGACACCAAGGTGATTTATATGTCGGGTTACACCGAAAACGTCGTCGGCTCCAACGGCACTTTGGACACCGGCATCACCCTGCTTCAGAAACCTTTTACCCTCCAGGCACTGAGACAGAAAGTGCGGGAGGTGCTCGACGCGGAAGCTCTCCCCCTGGAGGTTGCCATGAGGTCACAGCAAGCGGAAAGAATGCCCCTGATACGAGACAGAATGCCTGCTTTACGGGCCCAGCGCTTTAAGTTGAACCTGCCCCTGCGTTATAGGTTGGTCGGGGAACAGGACTGGCAGCAAGGAACCACGGAGAACATCAGCCGTTCCGGGGTTCTGTTCCGTGCCAAAGAGATGTTGCAGCCGGCCTGCCAGCTTGAAATCAGCATGATGCTGCCGGCAGAAATAGCTGGCTTATCGGCCGCAGAAGTCGTCTGCCGCGGAGAGATCGTGCGCGCCATGGAAGCGGAAAACGCAGCCACCAATCCCGCGCTGGCAGCCAAGATTCTCCAGTATCACTTCCAGCACGGTTCGCCGATGCCGGAAGCGTCATAAATAGGGGACGGGCATCCTCGCCCGTCCTAAGCTTTCTGCTGGAGTTCGGCGTTCTCGGCGGTTAAGTCTTCTGCTGCACGCGGCGAAGCGGAGCGCAGTTCCTCGACCTTCTTGGCCATGGCATATTTCAGCTCGCCGATTCCTTTTCCGGTGACCGCTGAGATCGGGTACATCTCCAGCTTGTTCTTCTTGCAGTAGACCTTGAGCGCTGCCAGCTTGTCCTTGTCAGCGACATCGATCTTGGATGCGACCATGATCATCGGTTTCTCTTCGAGGTGAGCGCCGAAGCTCCTCAACTCGCCCATGATCACTTCGATATCGTTCCCTACGTCGGGACGGCCGCTAGAATCGGAAACATCCACCAGATGCACCAGCAACCGGGTGCGCTCGATGTGCCGCAGAAACTGAGTGCCTAGCCCAGCGCCTGTGTGCGCGCCCCCGATCAGACCTGGAATATCCGCCACGACGAAACTGAATTCGGGAACATTCTTGTCGCCTACTGCGACCACGCCAAGATTTGGTTCCAGTGTGGTAAAAGGGTAATCGGCGATCTTTGGCCGCGCCGCTGAAATCCGGGAGATCAGCGTCGACTTGCCGACATTCGGGTAGCCCACCAACCCCGCATCGGCCAACAACTTCAGTTCCAGCCGAAGGGTCTTTTCTTCGCCGGGACGCCCGGGCTCGTGTTCTTTGGGAGCCTGATGGGTGGAAGTTGCAAAACGCGCATTGCCGCGGCCACCCCGGCCACCGTGTGCGATTACTAGGCGCTCATCGGGACGCGAGAAGTCGTGGACCTTCTCTCTTGTCTCCTCGTCGTAGACGATTGTTCCCACGGGAACCTTGAGCAGGACGTCTGTGCCTTCCCGGCCAGTCTTGTTGGCGCCTTCGCCGTGACGTCCGCGCTCGGCTTTGTATTCCGGATTGAAGCGGAAGTGAACCAGAGTGTTGTGGCGCTCGCTGGATTCCATGATGATGTCGCCGCCCTTGCCGCCATCGCCGCCCGAAGGCCCGCCGCGCGGAACAAACTTCTCGCGACGAAACGCAAGACAACCGTTGCCGCCATCGCCGGCCTTCACACGAATTTTGGCTTCATCAATAAACATGATTCACGGAGCAGAGCTGCCCTCAGCCGCCCAGCCGAGGACGACTGCGCCAACGGGACTAAATCAAAACACAAAAAAGCCTCGACCCGGAGGCGAGGCGGAGACCAGCTCTTAAGATTCCTCACGCGGCCGTTTCGTTGATCAAAAGCTAGCTCTTCGCGAGTTCCACCGGCTCAATCATCACAAACTTGCCCATCGAGCCCTTATCCAGGAACTTGATGCGGCCGCTGATTTTGGCAAACAGGGTGTCATCTTTGCCGCGGCCGACATTCAGGCCGGGTTTGACGCGCGTGCCACGCTGGCGAACAATGATCGTTCCTCCGGGCACAAGTTGACCGCCAAAGGCCTTGAATCCAAGGCGCTGCGCATTGGAGTCGCGCCCATTTCGCGAACTGCCTAATCCTTTTTTGTGTGCCATGATTTAGTTCTCAGTTCCTAGTTCTCAGTTAAGAACAACTGGTCCATTCCTGCGAGTCTGTGACCTTTTCGTTTTCTCTTCTCGCACAGGGTGATGCTGGAAACAGGCCGCTTAGGTGCCGGGAAAAATGGCTTAAATCCAAAAAATCACGAACCCTGAGCGACGCACGTCATTCGCTTGCGAATGATCGCCGAAGTCGAAGAATTTGCATTTCGACTTGTCCGAGCCGGATCATTTCTTCTTTTTCAGAGCGGCCTTCTTTGCCACGGCCTTCTTCTTGGCGGCCTTCCTAGCCGGAGCCGGAGCTTTAGCCTCGACTTTCGTCTCGGCTTCAGCCGGTGGGGCAGCTTTCTTCGGCTTTACTTCCTTCTTCGGCTGATCCGGCGCAGTGAATCTATGGCCGTCGTAAGCAATTTCGGTGATGCGCACCGCGGTAAACGGCTGCCGATGCCCCCGCAGCTTCTTGTACTGCTTTTTGCGTTTGTAGTGGAAGACGAGAATCTTGTCGGCGCGGCCTTCCTCGACCACCTGCCCGGTTACGAGCGCTTCCGACTGCGGCTTGGCGATCTCGCCTTCACCGGCTGCGACTGCAAGCACATCGCTAAACTGAACCTTGGCGTCGGCAGCAGTGCCCAGCTTCTCCACCCGGATCACATCTCCAGGGGCCACTCGATACTGTTTACCGCCAGCGCGGATCACCGCGTACATACGCATTCCTCCTGAACCCTAAACCCGGCGCAAACAGGCGCTCGCGGGCAACCTGGTGATTTCTTGGCGCTTGCTGTGTTACCGCCTCGGCGCTGATTTAGCTGCGGACGCGGGCGGGCTCCAGAACGGAGCCGCAGGTACAGGCAAACTCAATCATTCTAGCGTGCGCTGCGGAAGATGGTCAAACCACAAGACCACGAAGGCACGCGGGAGAAAGTGGAAGCAAACGTCTTCTACTCAAGTGCCTTCTCCTACACTGTCTTCGTGGCTCGGTGGTGGGTATTTTGTGCGACAATGCTCCGCCAAATTCGGAGGGAACTATGCAAAGTAATCATCAGGCGCGCCTTTGGGCAGTCCTGGTCTGCGTGCTTGCGCTCAGCGGAATCGGTCTCAGCCAGACCAAGAAGTCCGCCGCAAACAAGTCGAGCCGTGCGGCTGGTATCGACAAGGCCTATCTCCAGAAGATCTGGGATGGTTGGGATGCGCTTGATGCGACCAAACAAGCGCAGTTTTACGCCAAAGGCAAGCATATGTTCTTCGACATCGCACCCCTCAAGTACAACGGTTGGGAAGAGTACGAGACCGGGGTAGCCAAAGAGCTTGCCGACTACAAAGGCGCCAAATTTACCGTGAATGATGATGCCGAGATCCATCCCGCAGGTGAGTACAGCTGGGCAGCGGCCACCATAAGGTCCGACATGGAGAAAAACAATGGCAAGCGGGAATTGTCCACGTTCCGGTGGACTGCGGTGTTCCAGAAGCAAGGTGGCAAATGGCTGATCGTGCATGAGCACGTGTCCGCGCCCATGCAGTAGTGCCCGCCGAAGAAGACGCGGCAAGCCGCGTCTCTACCGCCAAACTGGCCGTGACTAAGTCACAGGCAGCGGCGAGGCCGTCCCATAGCCTTCTTCAGGAGAGCCTATGGCGACGCAAGCTCATACCGAATTCATCCCGGGAATAGGGCCGCGCCTGTTGCCTGAACCTAAACATAGCCAAAGATATTTGGGATTTTGATTGCAGTGCTTTCAGCGCTCAGCCGGCAGCTTTCAGCTTCTGCGGGAAACCGGTGAGCCGGCGCTTGACTTCCGTGGTCTTCTCTGCCCGTCGGTCGTAACCGCTAGTTTGGAGAAGTTGCAAGTCTCCCGCCAGCAACAGGAAGTATTGCGGTTCGCTGGCAGAGCTCAAAGCTATCGCACAGAATCGGCTCAGCTCCGCGTCTCCCATTCTTCCGCAACCTTCCGCCAAGTTGGCAGCGATCGAAGTGCCGCGCGTCGCATCTGTGTCGTCAACCCATAGAACTGCTGGTGCGGAAAGAGTTCGCGAAAGTCTTTCACCTCACCGCCTGTACCGGCCAACACTCTCCAGCCGTATCTCTGGATTTCGACCGGCCCCCTATCCGATCGTCTCGTTGTTCAAGGCAAGTACGCCGGGGAGGAGGACCGATGGAAACCTTCCGCAAACTGTTCGCCAGCCTGCTAGCTTTCGTATACCACTAGTCTTGGTCGCGTCGTCATCGGCTGTTTGCGGGCCTGACGGATGTGCCCAACTCGGTCCATCGCTTTAAGGATAAAGGCGCGATTGCTCGCGCCTTTATACCTTCCGTTTCAATTTTACATTGAGGGGTGGATCTCGATGTTCACCACGTGAAGAACGTTGTTTTGTTTATCCAGTCTGCCGAGAACCTTCACGTCCTTGCCGGCATATTTTTGGGCTTTTGATTGATCATCGAGCTTGTACTCCTTGTCACCTGTACGCAGCAGGTAGGAGCCGCGGTTGCGAATAATCGTCCCCATGAAAGTTCTACTTGTGTCCTGCGAAGTTTCCGTCGAGTTCGGCTGGCTTTCATCGGGCGGCTGCTTGGCCGTCGGCGGAAATGTGGGTGGCGTACTCTGCTGTGGCGGCGTAGCCGGAGCCTGCTGCGTCGGATCAACCGGTTGCGACGGTTGCGGCTGCTGTGCAAAAGCAAGCAGGCTCGTTAACAGCGCCCCCAGTGGCAATAGGTTCAGAAAAAATCTCATACGCCACCATAGGTTCCGGTCGGAGACTTCGGGCCGGAGCTGAAGCGGCCGCGGACTCTGCCGCCTACCTCCTGCGCTTTGTCCGACAGCGTGCTGCGGGTTTCCTCGCCGCTAGCGGGTGCAAGCAACATGCCGACGCCCACGCCCACGCCCACGCCGAGCAGTGCCCACATGGCGCTGTTCCAGCTGCTGGTGCGGCGGCCGCGGAGACGGTCGAGAGCGCTTTCGTAGGTGTCGTGGGCGCGCTCGCTCAGGTCGTCGAGACGGTCGGAAAAACGTTCGCGCATGGGGTCCAGCATGTAGAGCCCAGCGCCCAGCAATACCTTAAGAAGATTGTTCCGAGTGTTTCCTCTCATGAATTCGTTCTCCTTCTCACCAAAGTGTCGAAACTTTCATTCGATGCAAGAGCAGGGCTAGTCTTTGGCCGTGAATCCCTTATGAGGTTTCAGATTCGGGGAGCTGTGCTCGTGTTGCAAAATTCCTGTTCTGCAACAACGAGGCTGGTCGTTGTGACCCCTTCCCGGAGCGGACTTGGAGAATCAATCAGTTGGGTGGGGGAAAGTTCCAAATATAAGATTTTAAAGAGCTTGCTCTCGCGATCGATGAAAACATCGAGGTAACTTAGCTACTCGCCCCGCCCCGCGCTGCGGCCTAACTATTAGGTAGGGTAGTCAGCTGTCCGACGGAACGGGTCAAGGGCAGTGGTTCCTGAGGTCTGTGCCGTCCCTGCGCGACTCGGAACATGGTCTAGTAAGTTTGATTCCTAAATAACATTGCAATACTACTTATTGTGGTGTAGGCTTATCGACATCCCACCTGTGGGGGAACTGTCGATGCCCTTTGTTAGCACTCGGGCCCAACTGAGCCTCGCCCAAGAAGAGGAGGCTTGGCTCCGCCAGTTATCGCAGTCCCGATCAGAGTCGGTGGCGCGTGTTCAACGAGCTCAGATTCTTCTCCGCTATGCCCAGGGGGAGACCGTCTCGGCGATCGCTGCGGCTCTGGACACCAATCGTCCCAAAGTCGAACGGTGCATTTCCAAAGCCCTGCAATTGGGGGTACGGGCGGCCTTGCAAGATTTGCCGGGTCGAGGTCGGCGGGCGCGCCTCAGCGAGGAAGATAAGGCCTGGGTGGTCAACCTGGCTTGCCAGAAACCCAAGGAGCTGGGCTATGCCCAGGAGTTGTGGACGACACGGCTGCTGGCCCAACACGTGCGGAAACATTGTCGGCAAGCCGGCCACGGGAACTTAGGGAAGCTGGGACGAGGGACGGTATCGAAGATTCTGGCGGCGCACCCGGTTCGGCCGCACAAAAGCGAGTACTATCTGGAGCGCCGCGACCCGGAGTTCGAGGCCAAAATGATTGAAGTTTTACATGTTTACCGGGATGTAGCCGTGTGGCGAAAAACGGGCCTTCCGGGGGCGGTGGTGGGGGTGCTGAGCTATGACGAGAAACCTGGGATTCAGGCCATCGGCAACACGGCTCCGGATTTGCCCCCAGTCCCGAGCCGCCACGCCACCATCGGGCGGGATCACGAATACAAGCGCTACGGCACCTTGTCGCTGCTGGCCGGCATTGATCTGCTGAGCGGGGAGGTGCTGGGTTTGGTACGGGACCGACATCGCAGCCGAGAATTTGTGGAGTTTCTAAGCTTGGCCCACCAGCACTATCCCCCGGGCGCTCGCATTCGACTAGTGCTGGACAATCACTCGGCGCATATCTCCCGGGAGACTCGAGCTTACCTAGCGAGTGTACCCAATCGATTCGAGTTCGTTTTCACTCCCAAGCACGGGTCGTGGCTCAATCTGGTGGAGTCATTCTTTGGGAAACTGGCACGGACCCTGCTGCGCGGCATCCGAGTGAACTCGAAGCAGGAGCTGCGGGCTCGGATTGAGTTGTATTTGCAGGAAGTGAACGAAGAGCCAACCGTCTTCAAGTGGAAATACAAACTGGAGACGCTGGCAGCAGAGTCGGTCGCGTCGCCATGACCGATCATATTGCTATGTTATTTAGGAATCAAAATACTAGGTACCAACCCCCCCCGGTTGAATGAAGGGCGGGGCCGGTCGCGCTCTCTATTGTTATTGTTTTGCGAGGTGAAGGAATAGCAGGTCCTTCGCTTGAATCAGAGTTTTTGACTTTCTTGCTTTAAGTTTAAGCGACTTTTCGGGCCCGTAAGCTGCTTGTTCTCAGCATCACTCCGTGCGAGAAAACGAAAAGATCATGAACTCTCAGGGCTGGCAAACCCTTCGTGTGGAGGCGGGTCTTTGACCCGCCCAGGTCAGAGACCCAGGGCCACAAACCCGCAGCGGTAACCCAAGGCGGCGACGATTCTCCTTTTTTGTGAAGCAAGCGAAGCCCGTCGAAAGGAGGATTTCCATTCCCTGTGCAGGTGCGCCGAGTAATGACTGGGCCCGTCTTCGGAGGCGGTAGTCAAAATCGAAGGACAAGATGTTTCTTGGTCAGTCAGCTCCGGCCCGCTGCGGCGGCATTCTCGTACTTTTTGACCGTCTCCGAGGTTCCGGACTGCTCGATTGTCCAAACCGGAGAAAGCAAGCTGGAAGGTTCGCTAAAATAAAATATGGTCGCGATCGGTTGGGCCGCCAGCAAACACTTTATCTGCTCAGCCGTCTCGGCGTGCGTCGCTAGCCGCAGGGCTGTTGCCCGCTCACGCATCTGGCGGCTCAAGGCGCCTATTTTGCGTGCTTCCTTTCGATTTTGCTTAAGCATGAGGCGGAAAATCTTTATCTGCAATCGCAGCTCGTAAGTCATCTAAGTAGTGTCTCACGGCGTCAAGATGGCGGTCCAGCTGTAGCAGCAAAGGTTTGACAGATTCGCCGAAAACCCGCCTCCACACAGTCCTTCCCTTAATGCACGCGTTACTGAATTAACGAGTCGTTGCCGCCTTCTTCTTGCAGCGGAATGACTACGGCGGCGGCTACGCGGTCGCCGGGCTCCAGTTGCAGCAGGCGAACACCCTGGGCGGCGCGGCCCGATTCGCGAATCGTGCTCGAGTCCATGCGGATGATCTTGCCGTATTGGCTGATCAGCATGACTTCCGAATCCTCGGTGACCTGCGCGATGCCTACGACCTTGCCGTTGCGCTCAGTGGTCTTAACGTTGATCACACCGGAGCCGCCGCGTCCCTGGAGACGATATTCGTCTGCCGGCGTACGCTTGCCAAAGCCGTTCTCCGTGACCGACAGAATGAGCGAGCCCTTGACCGGGATGGTTTCATCGGTGGCGGTAGCTTCTGGAACTCCGGCTTTCACCTTAGCCTTCTTGGCATCGGCCTCGGCTTTCTTGGCGTCCTTCGGGGTCGTAGCCATACCGACGATGTAGTCGCCTTTGTCGAGATTCATGCCGCGCACACCGTAGGCTGGCCGTCCCATAGAGCGCACATCGTTTTCGTCAAAACGGATGGCTTGGCCGTCGTGCGAAGCCAAGAAGACGATCTGATTGCCGTCGGTGAGGGTGGTACCGACCAGTTCGTCGTCCTTGTCGATGCCGATGGCGATGATGCCGCGCGACATCACGTTGGAGAAGTCCTTTAGTTCAGTCTTCTTCACCGTGCCGTTGCGGGTGGCGAAAAAGATGTACTTGCCTTGTTCCTCGAGATCGCGCACGGCGAGCATGGTGCGGACGCTCTCGCCGGGTTGCAGGGCGACCAGGTTGCCGACGTGCTTGCCCTTACCAGCGGCTCCTACATCCGGGATCTCGTACACCTTCAGCCAGTAAACCCGGCCGGTGTTGGTGAAGATCAAGATGTAGGCGTGGGTCGAAGCAATGAACAGATGCTCAACGAAATCCTCGTCCCGCGTCTTCATGCCGGTGCGGCCGGTTCCACCGCGGCGCTGCATGCGGTAGGTGGAAATCGCGGTGCGCTTGAAGTAGCCGGAGTGGCTAACCGTCACGGCAACCTGTTCGTCGGCGATCAGGTCTTCCAGCTTGATCTCGGCAGCTTCGTCCTCGATCACGGTGCGGCGGGCGTCGCCGTACTGCTTCTTGATCTCCCCGAGTTCCTCCACGATCACGCCGCGCAGCTTCTTTTCCGAGGCGAGGATGGATTCGAACTCGGCGATGTTCTGGCGCACCTGCTTCAACTCGTTGGTGATCTCGTCAATCGAGAGTTTGGTGAGGCGGTGCAGTTGGAGTTCTAGGATGGCGTCGGCCTGCTTGCTGGTAAATGGCTTTTCGGGATCGAGCTTGGGAGCACGTCCCGTCGTGTTGATGTCGATCTTCCTGCCGGCGAAGTAGGCAACCAAGTTGTCGCGGGCGTCGCTGCGGTTGGCGCTGCCGCGGATGATGGTGATCACGTTGTCGAGGTGCTCGAGCGCGATCTGGTAGCCTTCGAGGATGTGCTCGCGGTCTTTGGCTTTGGTGAGGAGGAAGATGGTGCGGCGGCGCACGACCTCGACGCGGTAGTCGATGAAGTGCTGAATCGCCTGCTTCAGGCCCATCTCCTTGGGCTGGCCATGCACAATGGCCAGGAAGATCATGCTGAAGCTTTCCTGCATCTGGGTGTGCTTGAAAAGTTGGTTGAGAATGATTTGGGGCTCGGCGCCGCGCTTGAGTTCGAGCACGATGCGCATGCCGTCGCGGTCGCTTTCGTCGCGGATGTCGGAGATGTCTTCGATGTGCTTGTTGTTAACCAGCTCGGCAATACGCTCGATCAGGTAGCGCTTGTTCACCTGGTAGGGAATTTCGGTGACGATGATCGCCTGGCGGTCCTTCGTGATGTTCTCGATGGCGGCCTTGGCGCGCATCACGAAGCGGCCACGCCCGGTTTCGTAAGCCTGACGAATTCCACTCTTGCCATGGATAATTCCATAGGTGGGGAAGTCGGGGCCGTGCACGAACTTGAGCAGGTCGGCCAACGTGGCCTGCGGATTGTTGACCAGCGTCATGGTCGCGTCCACTACTTCGGTTAGGTTGTGCGGCGGGATGTTGGTCGCCATTCCCACCGCGATGCCGTTGGAGCCGTTGATGAGGAGATTGGGAACACGTGTGGGGAGAACGACTGGCTCCATCGTGGTCTCATCGAAGTTGGGAACGTAGTCGACGGTGTCTTTGTCGATGTCGGTCAGCATCTCTTCCGAGATAGCCGTCATGCGGCACTCGGTGTATCGGTAAGCTGCGGGCGGATCGCCGTCTACGGATCCGAAATTCCCCTGTCCATCGACCAGCCGATAGCGCATGGAAAACCCCTGCGCCATGCGTACCAGCGCGTCGTAGAGCGCGGTATCGCCGTGGGGATGGTATTTGCCGAGACATTCGCCGACCACCTTGGCGCACTTCACGTGCTTACGGTTGTGCAGGATGCCCATGTCGTGCATGGCATAGAGAATGCGGCGATGCACGGGCTTGAGACCGTCGCGCACGTCGGGCAGGGCGCGGCCGATAATGACTGACATTGCATAGTCGAGATACGAACGCCGCATCTCCTCTTCAATGTTGATGGGCTGAATGTTGGCGGCACCGGGGCCGCCGCCGTCGCCGGGTGGTAGGGGAAGCTGGGGATTTTGTTCGTCTGGCATTTAGCTGCTGACTCCTAGCTCTCAGCTCTCAGAAAAAAGCGCCACGGAGTTTCCCGGATGGGCGCGGATGCAGGGGCGGATTCAGGCGAAGGTGCGGGCCAATTTGGGGCCGCCAGGAATTTCGTAAATACTTGCATTTACAGGAGTTTAATCACACTGAGAGCTGCAGATATTATAGCACGAGGAGCGACGTTTCGGGGACATTGGAAGGCGTTCACGAAGGGGCAAGCGCGCTGCGGGTGGATAATGAAACCCATGCACGATCTGCTCGGCAAAGTTGCGCTGGTCACGGGAGGTAGCCGTGGAATCGGGGCGGCGGCGGCGATCGCATTGGCGAAAGCGGGAGCGGATGTCGCAGTGAATTACCGGACCCGGTCGAAACAGGCCGAGGCAGTGTGCTCCGCAATTCGCGAGTTGGGACGTCGCGTGATGGCGATTCCGGCGGATGTTTCTCAGAGTGCCAAGATCCGGGAGATGCTTTCGCGAGTTGAAAAGGAACTTGGGACGGTGAGCATTCTCGTGAACAACGCCGCGGTCGCACAGTCTCGGAACGTTGACCAGATCACAGAGCAGGACTGGGATGAGGCGCTCAATACGAATTTGAAGGCCACTTTCCTGCTCACACAAGCAGCGCTGCCGGGTATGCGGACGCAAGGGTGGGGGCGGATTATCAATATGTCATCGGTCGCAGCGCAGACGGGCGGAGTCGTCGGACCGCACTATGCCGCTTCCAAGGCAGGCATGCTGGGTTTGACGCACTCATTTGCGTTATTGTTGGCCAAAGAAGGAATCACGGTCAACGCCATTGCGCCCGCTCTGATTGAGACGGAGATGGTCACGGCGAATCCGCGGGCCAATCCCGGGCTTATCCCCGTGGGACGTTTCGGGACTGTGGAGGAGGTGGCGTCGCTTGTGGTGTTGCTGGCGCAAAATGGGTACATCACGGGACAGACCATCAATGTGAATGGCGGATGGTATATGAGTTGATGTCGCGAGGTCGAGATGAGCAGCAGGTGGTCTGTCGCCCCTACGGGCTTGCACATTTCTTCACATTTCCCCAGCGCTGAAGCGCTGTCTTGCCGTTTTTGCGCCAACCCTACAACGTGAAAAGTGCAGGGGCTGAAGTTCGCCGATGTTTCAAAGGACTTACGGCAGGGCTGAAGCATTCCCTGATACAGATTCGGGCCGGCAGCTAGCCGTGGCGGCGCTGTTTTTCCAGCTCGCGCAAGAAGTCGCTTCGCCTGAGGGCGCCGCCCACCAGGATTAGGGCCAAAAGGCTGTCGTATTGAACCGTGCCCGACGGTTTGCCTTTCGGTTGTGCGGCAACTTTTTCGGGTGGCGCGAGGGCAACGCGAACCTCGGGCATCTTATCTCCGTTCTTGCTCAGGTCTTCAATCAGAGCGGCGATGCGCTTGTAGTGCTCTTCGCCTTGACCGGTGAATTCAATTCCCATACCTGAGCCTACGTGTTCCACGCGTACGTTTCCGTGGAAGTTGTGCTCGGAATCGCCGGCATGAACGGTGACTTTCACGGGAGCGTGCATAGGAAAGGTCCTGCCGGTTTGCACATAGCAGGCACCCAAGCTGACGGCGGCGAGACGGCATTCGGAACGCAGGTGCTTCAGGACAGCCTCGGGTATTTCCTTGTTCAGAGGGGGAGCAGGCTTCGGGGTGGCATCACCGGCAGCTCGCGATGGCCCGCCTGCGTGCGTGGCGTCTTCTTCGGTCCAATCGGCGGGGGCGTACTTGATACCCCAGAAGTTCCCCGTGTGCTCCATTTCCATGCCCAGGAGCCAGGAAGTATTGTCTTCATTAAGGGGAACAACGTCGTGGACGCGAGCGTTGGCGGCCTGTTTGTCGGTGGTGATCTCAAGTTGGACACGGGTTCCTGCCGCGAGACGCCGGGGAGAGATGACCCCGCAGCCGTGAGCGTTGACTGTTACCGTGGTGCAGTCTTCGGCAAACTCGATCTTGGGGTCAAGGCTGGTGACACGCAGCGGGATTTCCAGCGGTAGACGCGTGCTCCGCCGGATGGGGAAATACTTGCTCGATTTCTCCACGCTCGGCTCCTGGGATTTCCGTGCAGCCTATTGTCACGCGATTTTACGGATTGGGAAAGAGTGGGGTGAAAAGTGGCGCCTCTGGCGGGACCCGGAACATTTTTTTGGCATTCCCCCCGCGCTTACGCCCGGTCTAACGGATATCGCCACTAAGCAGCTGGGGTCAGCTTGTCACGAGGAGTCTACGCGATGATGAAAACGGGTTGTCACATTGCGAACCTGATGATTCGAGAACGGCAGGGACGCTTCGCCGCCGACGCTGCTTGATTATGATTAGGATAACAAGCTTCTTGCCACAGGAAGATTGCGGGATGGTTCCCGGCGGGCGCGGACAGGAGTGTCCGCGCCACACAACTGATTTGCGTTACGCGGCTTTTGGTGTGGACGGCACTCCGGTTTTTGTGCGGTGCTCGACGAAAAGCCGGATCATCTCACGGTTGAAGGCCGGGATGTCGCTGGGCCGGCGGCTGCTTACCCAGTTCTGGTCGCGAACAACCTCCTTGTCCAGCCACTGGCCGCCGGCGTTGCGGATATCGTCCTGGATGGTGTGATAGCTGGTGAGAGTGCGGCCATCAACCAGGCCGGCTGAAACCAGCAGCCAGGGGCCGTGGCAAATCACGGCGATGGGCTTACCGCTGTCGTCCATGTAGCGGACGAACTCCTGCGCTTCATTGTTTACGCGCAGAGCGTCGGCGTTGAGGGCGCCTCCGGGGAGGAGTACGGCGTCGAATTCCTCGGGGTTGGCGTGATCAAGCATCATGTCGACGTCGAATGGGTCGGCTTTTTCGTCGTGCTTCATTCCCTGGATTTTCCCGGATTTGGGCGCGATGAGAGTAGTGCGTGCACCCGCCTCATCGAGTGCTTTGCGAGGTTCAGTGAGTTCCACCTGTTCGAAATCATCGGTCGCCAGAATGGCAACACGCATCCCTGCAAGACTCTGGTCTGACATTCTGTATCCCCCGTGATTACAACTTCGCCAATCTATTGTTCGTATAATTGTTTGCCGTAGACATCGGGAGAATGCCCTAGTTCAACGGTAAATGTTCTGTAAGGGCTGATTAGCCGTCCGATGTGGTCCTTGAACTTAAGGACGGGTGACTACCTGGTTGGGTCCGGCAGGCAAAGTAAACTTCACGCCACGTTCCCGGTTTTGCTGGAAGGTCGCAGGCAGGTCGAGATCGGAAATGAGAATTCTTTTCGCCCAAGCGCCGCCTGTCCAGTAATCCGGATAGGCGTAAAGGACGCCATCGGTGATGGCATAATTCGCGGTTTCTTCACAGTGGCCATCGCGAAAAATCAGCAGCGCCGGTGCGAGTTCCCGAGCTGGTAGTCGCGAGTTGCTGCTCGCGGTGGTTTCAGCCGTATGGTCCGGCAGCACGCGGCGGCGGATAGTCGCGTTCTGTTCCGCGGCCGTGAGGCGCACGAAGCGGTCGTCCTGCCATTCGATCAGCAAGGGATGGACACCCCTCGGCTCAGACTTATTCTCCGGAGAAGGCGCTGGAACCTGCAGCACTACCACTTGCGGCGGAGGAAGTGGCGGCGGTTGATAGTAGTCGGGGTACAACATCGGTCCCCCCAGGAAAATAGCCTGACGAGAGAAGGCGTTCCGCAATTGCGATTGTGCGCCGAAACCAAGGGTGACCGTGCGCGGGGGCACGCCCGTAAATCCCGGGCCTCGCACCTGCGCCGCCACTCGCAACGGCAGAAGGAGTACCGCCGCTATGAAGGCGTGAGCGACACGTTGACTCATAGCTCAATTTCCCGGACGAGCAGGCAGGCGGAAATCTATGCCGCGATCTTCATTCTGTTTCTGTGTGGCGGTCAGGTCGAGGTCGGCCAAAGCGATCTTCTTACGGCGATCCGCGGAGAAGTCATAGAGTACGTCGCCAACGATCGCGTAGTTCTTCACTTCCAACGTGTGGCCATCGTGAAAGACCAGTACGGTTGGCGGTTGATCGGCAGCCGCCTTCGGTTCCTCTGCGGGCCCAGGAGAGGCGGGCTGAGTCTTGGCTTCGGCTTCGTCGATGAGGCGATCGAGCCGATGCAGGCGCTCGTCGAACTGCTCGATAGTTGTATTACTCCGGCTTGAACCACGGCGGTCAAAGATAGTTGGGCCTGGGCCGTAATCCTGTTCCATGGTGTCGTCGACCGGTTCGATGATCGCCGGGGGATAGTAGTAAGGCATGGAGTAGATCGGCAGAACTACTCCCCCGTACCTTGGAAAGTGACGCCGCTCATGAAAGAAAGGACGCGGTGGGCCAGGGGAGTGCTGGCAGCAGAAACGATGACTGAAGAACCCGCCTGGCTGTCCGAAACCAAGCGAGGTCACGCTGGGAGGAATACCGGGGGCAACCGGGCTCGGGCTGAACCCGATGGAGGTTACCGACGGCGGCAGACCCCCAGCTTGGATTTGCGCTTGGAGCGCGGGAGCAAGAACCAATGCCAGAAGCACGGTCGAGGGAGCAAGCCAGCTACTCACAAAGATATGATAGCGCTTTTCAGGGGACATGCGGCGCCTCGATTCTGGGCGAACCACTGCTGATTCCGTTTAGATGGCATGAACCCGGGAAAGGATCAAAAGTCGTGCCGCGTGAGGAACCGGATTCCGGCAGCGGCAACTTCACAAAGCCATGAAAAGTAAGGTAAGTTGTACAATGTAGGGGGCAAGCAGTGGCCTGTAGGAGCCATTCCCCTCGGTTCCGGCAACCACTAGGCTTATTCTGGGCAGATTCTCAATGGTGTGATCCACGGGCCGGCCCATGATTTGAGGTCCGAAATTAATCGAGAAGAAGTCTCCAAAAATTATGCTGGAGAAGCAGCACGTCATCTCGCATCTGCTACGCGAGTTTCCTCAGTTCCGGAGCCGGTGGGAACAAGACTCTAAGAAGTGGCGGCGGGATGGGGGACAATACCTTGACATGTTGAGTTTCGTGCGCTTCGTAATCGATGACCTGTACGAAAAAGGGCTGTATCAGCAAGTACGCGCAGCTTTCGAGCTAATCGAACTATTCCTGACCGACGGCACCGCCGAAGTCCGGGAGTTGGCCGCTCTAGGATTTCTTGAAACCCTGCAAACTGCCGCTTCATGGAAGCCTTATGGAAGCGATGCCTTTGGCCGCTTCCTGCGTCCGGAAAGCAGAGATGTCTGGGACAAATTAGATATGGTCTCGGAACTGAACCTGGATGACTGCGGCGTCCTGGAAGGAGAAGTACTGATCTGGCGGGTGGTCCGGCAGAGCCTCGGGCTCGTCGCTGTCCCAGGCGGCAGAGTAGTTAATTAAGAGCAAACACAAAAAGCAGCGTAGTCCTGCCACGCTTCTCTACCATCATCTTCAACTCAAAAAGGAGATTCCGGTTTACATCGATCGCACCCCTCTTTAATAGTGCGCACCATGAACACTCTGTACTGCAATAAGTGTGGCGCGCCTAATTCTGCTGATGCGCAATTCTGCAGCCGCTGTGGCGGCGCTCTGAATCCCGTTCGCGCCGCGCACGGCTACAGCAGTTGCTTCGGCCCCGGCTGGGGCGAGCTCCTACGCGCCCGTCAGCGCCGCAGTTGGATATGGATATGGAGGATTCTGGATTCGAGCCGTTGCCTTCACCATTGATGCGATTATCTTCATCAGCCATCGACTCTCCTGCACATCGGTTCGGGCCGTGACACGACCTTGCAATGGCTGATGAAGCTGGATACCTACGGCTTGTTATGTCTCCTTCGCGCGGGCCACCGGCTCCTCTCGTGGTTGATTCCTGTCCTGCAACAACTCAGTGGTGCCCCACTAATACATCAACCTGAAATGTTTCGACGCAGAACACCTGAAACCGCAAGCAGCTTGAGCGTTTAACAGAACCCAGGTGATCTCCCAATAGGGGTTTCGGCGAATTCTCGGGCCATAAGTCCTTTCCTTCTCAGCACCTGGCCACCCCTGTTGGGGTCAACACGACTCCATTGCCGAACAGATGCAGCCCAGACCACGAAAGTTAGCTGCGTTTCGCGATCGGCGGATGAAGCCGGGCGAGGAGGAAATCGCGCGCAGTCTGGAGGACGATTGGCAAAAAGACTTGCTGTTTGTGCTGAAGCAGGAACAGGACGGTTACCAGTTCTGCCAGAAGCAAAACGCCGAGTGCGATCGGCGGCTGAGCTTCGTTTACGGGATGAAATTCGTGGATCGGAGAACGGAATTCTACAATGCTCAACACCGCAAGCTGCACATTAACCATCTCACCGAACCACCGAACATTGGGGCGCGAGCCGGTAAAACCGGGGCGAATCCCATAAACCCGATTGGCTGCAGCACATCATCGTAGATCGCCTCCATACCTCCCCGCCGAAAATAGGACCCGGTCCCGCCAGAATTCTTCAGAAAGCTCCGCTACAGCGAGTCGGCGTCATGCCAGGACTGCCGCATGCCGAGGTGCACGGGAAACAGGAAATAGATGATCGTCTCGTGCCGGAGAAGCCCATCGGGCTGTGCCGTAACCGAGGACGAGATCTTTGGTCTCTGGTCTTTGGTCTTTAAAGGTCTTTGGTCTTTGGCCCAAAACCGAGTGGTGTCTTGATTCCGGTGATGGATTCACTCGCCTCCCGAGATAAATCACCAACCCAGTCCGGATAGCTGGAGAGAGCCACGGTTCGTCGCTCAACCTGCCTGTGCACGCTCGAAGGATTGCCTCGCCGCGGTAACGGTTGCAGGTTTTGACGAACCTCGCTGGTGGGTGGCTGTCGGGTATGGCCCATCGGTGCTATCGCGCCAGCCACGCGAGTAACACGAGTAACCCTTTTCGCAAGTTACTGCCTTACTACCTCCAAGTTACTGACTTACTACCTCATAGCGCGTTCCTGCCATTGTCGGTTGATGACCCCAACCCTACTCTTATGGCAGTAGATCGATGCGGTTCCTGATGAGATATGCGCCCCGAGGGCGCGCAATCGATACCCGCTTTAAGGAATTAGGGATGCGGGCGAAGAGGCGGGCGAGGACGCACTTATGAAATGCTTCTGGGCCGTCGGTTTAATGGTCGGTCTGTTAATGGTACTTCCGGCAGCCGCTCAGATCGCGGAAGTTGGGGCTGCCGAGCTGAACAATGCCAGCATTGAAATTTCCCTGTCCAAAGCCCCGAGCGCTGCATGGATGCAGCCGGTTCTTCCGGTCGTGGCGAGCGCTGCTAAGGTGCAAACTGTGCCTGAGGCGCACCAGGTATTTCTGGACCGTCCAGCCGGGATTCGGTTTTCCGTTCTCGCCGGCCTGATCGCCGCCGACGGTATTACCACTCAGCGCGTATTGAGCATGGCTGGTACCAGAGAGCTGAATCCGCTGGCTAGGCCGTTTGTCACCCATGGTGCCGCGGGACAGTTGGCTGCGTCTTCCCTTGGATACGCATTCGGAATCGGAACCTCATATTTCTTCCACCGCACCGGTCACCACAAGATGGAGCGCATCTTTGAAAACGTGGCCATCGGGGTTGAGTCGGCGTGCGTGACCAACAATCTGATCCAGGGCGCCCGGCTGCGCTAGATTCCGCTGGATTTTCTAAGGGTCACGCTTCCGTTTACGGTTCTGATCTCCAAGTCGCGGCCGCCACCGCCGATCTGACCGTGAGCGCTGCGGCCGATCAAACCGCTGATGCTGATGGGGAAATCAGAATTAATTCCTCCATTCACTGATTTGAAATCCACGTTGGCGCTGAAGTCGTCGGGCATTTCGAGTTCGACGGAGCCATTGACGCTGGCAATTTTCAAGCTGCCATCCCACCCGGCATTTCCCATCCGGCCTTTTATGGAACCGTTCACCGTCTGCATGTGCGCCCAGGCGGTGGTGGAAACGCGAACCGAGCCGTTAACGCTCTCGGCATATACGAAGCGGCCCATGTCCTCGGCCGACACGTTGCCGTTTACGCTGATCTCGGTGAAGCGCAGATTCTGGGGAATGCGCGCGTGAAATCGGACTTGCGCGCGATCGCCGTGGACATTGCCGGAGTGCCAGTGAGTGCCAGGTTCGCAGGTGCCGGAACCCGCGGGATAAATGGCGCAAATCGTCACACCCTGGCTGCTGGGCACGACTTCGATCTTCACTTCTTCGGCGCGCGGGCCGATTTTCTCGGCACTGACCTGGATCTCGTCGCCGCTGGCGGCTTCCGCTTCAATGGTTCCATTTACGTTTTTGATCTCAACCACCTGGTCGGGAGCGAGCTTGCCAGACCAGTGGAACTCGCGGCCCAGGTCCTGGGCGGAAGCTGCCGAGGCCAGTGTGAATGCCAGTGTGACGAATAGGGCGAGTCGGGATTTCGATTTCATGGGCGACTCCTTCCCGTTTACAGACGCGCTGCCGAGCCTTAAGTGAGCATGTTATTCGGTTATGTCTATCTAGTCTATGGGGAGCGGGGCTTTGGCCCGCCCTGGGCTAACCCATCCTGGACAGTCCCATCAGGCTGAAGACTGCATCGGCCGCAAGCAACCCGGAAATGCAGGCTGACACGACAGAGTGCTGACGGGTTTCCAACAGGTCAGCGGCAATTCCGGAAACAAACAATAACAGGAAAGGAACAGCTACCAGCCTGAAACCCAAGCCGGGATAGTGGGGCGTGGCCAGTCCCAGAATCAAGAAAAGGACAGCGAGCATCAAGGGAGTCGTGTTGCCGAAGTAGCGGGTGCGCGGCCAGGCGAAGTAGACGATCAGCGCTGCCGGAAATGCAATGAACAGCGCCGGACAAGTTTGCCCCAGTTGGGCAAGCAGCTGCTGATAAGCACCGGACATCGCAAAGGCTTGCCAGGTCCCTCCGAAAGAGCGGGCGTGAGCCAAGGCTTGCCAGAATACCGTGGCATGAAAAAAGTAGGACGCGAACAGCAGAGCGCAGGCGAGCGCACAGGCGGCTGCCCAGATTACAATGGCTGCCTTCCTTCGCCTGGGCGCGAGGTAAAGCAGAAACGCGAGTACTATCGGGATCAAAATCACCAGAGAGAACTGTGAGCCGACCCCCAGAGCAAGCGAGACTGCGAGCAGCACGATGCGTCGCCAGTTCCAGAGCACGACTTCTCGCGGAGCATAGAGCGTATGCGCAACCGCAATGGCTGTGAACACCGCTCCGAACGCACCCCAAACCGCTCCCACTTCGGGCGGAGACAGCCAAAGGACGCTGCTGCGGATCATGCCGGGAGAAAAGCAGTACAAAGTGAGCACAACATATCCGCCGGCGTTGCCGTAAAGGCGACGGGCAACGTACCAAAGAGAAGCACCCAGCAAAACGCCGAAGCAAAAGTATTGGACGCGGGCCAGCCAAAACCAGGACAGCCGCGAATTCGGCGCGAATGGTCCCGGCCATAGCAGTAAAGGCGCGGAGGCGATCAGGTAATACAAACGGGAATGATAAGGGTCGGGCTCGCCAACGATTTGGGACTCCAGATCAGGTTTGCTATTCGGCGAGGTTGGGCGCGGATTGAAGAAGAAGCCCGGGGTCTTGTCATGCCAAAAGGCTAGACCGCGAGCGGTGCGGCTCATCTCGGCCGGATCGGCGCGCGGATCGCGCGCGACACGTGACGCCAGCCACACGCACTGCCCCAGAAACACCAGCAGCAGCAAAGCAGCAAGAAATTGCGGCTTTCCGAAACGCTCCCGGGTGAAAAAGGTGCTCATGCGGTGAAACGCTGTTTTACCATGTCTGGTCGCTCTTCTGGGGGAAGTTCTGCAATGGACGACGTGAATCCCTCGCCGGTGCCCGCGTCTAGTGCTCTGCCGCCCAAGGTTTTGCCGCCTGAAAAGCCGTCCGGGATTCGCCGCATTTTCGTCGGCCCACACGGAATCCGTGCCGGGTGGCGATTCGTGCTGTACGCGCTAATGTTCCGAGCCATGGTCCTAATCCTTGGATTCCTCCTCGGACCGTGGAATCCCCACGGGACAGGCAGATTGTGGATGCAGCAGATTATCGAATTTGGCAGTCTGTTGGCAGCTCTGATCCCAGCAATCGTGATGGGTCGCATCGAGAAGCACGCGTTCGGCGATTATGGACTGCCTGGGCAAAACGCATTTGGGAAGCTCTTCTGGGCGGGCGCCATTTGGGGGCTGTTGTCAATTACGGTGCTGCTCGGAGGGATGCGCAGCTTCCACGCCTTCTACTTCGGCTACGTGGAATTACACGGTGTACGCATTTTGAAATTCGCCTTCTTCTGGGGACTATTCTTTCTGCTAGTAGGACTTTTTGAAGAGTTTCTGTTCCGAGGATACGCGCAGTTCGCGCTGACCACGGGAATAGGCTTCTGGCCGTCCGCCGTGCTCCTGTCGGCGTTATTCGGACGGATTCACCTTGAGAACCAGGGCGAGGCTTGGGTCGGTGCTCTTAGCGCGGGATTAATCGGCTTTTTCTTTTGCTTGACCTTGCGCCGAACGGGAAACCTGTGGTTCGCGGTCGGATTCCATTCCGCATTTGACTGGGGAGAGACATTTCTTTACTCCGTCCCCAATAGTGGAAATAGGTTTCCTGGGCATTTGCTGAGTTCATCTCTGCAAGGGCCGAAGTGGTTGTCGGGCGGCACGGTCGGCCCAGAAGGCAGTGTCCTGGTGTTCGTGCTGATTGCGGTGCTGTGGGTGGCATTTGACCGGATGTATCCCGAGGTGCGATACCACGTCTGAAGTCATTTCTGGCGTGCGAGGAAGTGCGAATCCAGTTCGCTAGAGCCTTCTCGCTCACCTTACCGGGCGCAACGCTCATGACGGTTCGGAAAGTTTCCATCTGATCCCGGACCAGCCCAAAACCATGCCACGCCAGGAACAGGCCGGCGGCCACGAATCCAGCCACGAATCCAGCCACGAATCCAGCCCGCTTGTTGGCGCCGGCAAATGGTTGATTGCGGATGACCCTTAGTTAGCTTGGGCACACCGGCTCCTCGCAGACTCGCGCCCTGCTCAGGATGAAGACTTGACGCTGTTTCTGGCTTCGGTCAGGACGACCAATCGGGGAGCGCGGCGGACTTCCTACCATGAGTAATGGACCGTATAGGTGACCACCTGCTCGCCATCCGGTGCGATCGTCACCGGGAACTCGACGGTCTGTGCGTCTTTCTTGCGATAGTCATCGGAGTTCTCGGCGATTTTCCAGTTCGTCCAGCGATAGAGGTGCTCGACCAAGTGGATTTGCACCAGCTCCTTCTTGTGATTGCGCACACGAATTTCGAACGACTCATCCATCCAGCGCTGGTGCGAGTCGGTGCGGAAGTTGGTGCGCTTGCGCTCGCCGGTCACGTCAAAAGCATTGCCGGTGTAAACCCGGATGGTTTCGTCTTTGGGTGTGTGGTCAATCGTGTTCTCGCCGATGAATTCCAAATGGCTGTCGCTATCGCGGCGATAAAAGCGCAGACGACCTTTAGGTAGCGGAATGCCGAGATGATTTCCTTCGGAATTCTTGAACTCCTGCATGACCCAGACCTTCGGGTTGGACTGCGTGCCATAGTTGGGATCCTGCAGGATCTGGTCGGAGTTGTAGTAGGAATAGTAGCCGAGGGCGGCTCCATCGTAGACATATAGACGCTGGGAGCGAACACCGGTGGCCCGTACGAATTCCACTTGCTTGGTCTCCTCGTCGCGCAAGGTGGTGGCCCGCTCCAACGTGTAGAGATGGAATTCGTCAAACGACTTCTCGCGAACCACAGGCGCCATCGCCGCTTCATCGGCCATCTTCATAGCCACCGCGTTCCTCGGCACTGCGAGTTGGCCTGCAATCTTGTTGACGTCCCCGGCCATCAGCTTGATACGGGCGTTCTCGAAGGTTTTCCCGCTCTGGTTGTGCAGCGTGACCCAACCCACGAGGTCAACTGAGTTGACATTGCTTTTGACCTCATTCTTGTCGGCAATGACGAGGTTGTAGTCCGCCTGCCAGCCCATGCCGCCGCTGACGTAGGAAATCTCGGCATCGAAGGCTCCGGGCAGGTTGGTCTGAAGCAGCCAGTTCAGCGTGGGCTTCAGGATCGAGTCGCTGTCAAGCGCGGGAAAGAGCGGCTGACCCGGGAGTCCGAAGCGCAGCACACCGTCTACTTCGATGATGGGTTGGCCCATACCGGGCGTTGGATAACCCTGGTTGTAGGCCGAACTGGGGATGTAGCCGCTGCGGATGATCTTGCCTTTGAGGGTTTCGATTTTGGAGCCATTGTTCAGGACGATGAACTCGATGGTCTTGCCCACGTAGCGCGAAAGCAGGAGTTCCTGGGAGATGGGGTCGTTGCGATAGTTCTGCTCCAGGACTTCGAGCGCGCGGCCGGCGGGATCGCGCAGCAGGACCGAGTCGGGCTCAAGGTGCCCGGTTATGCCATTGAATTCGATATGGTTCACGCCAGGCTTCAGGTCCATTGGTAGATGCTCGCGTACGACGACGAAGTTCTGGTTGTAGATGGTCAGAGAGGGCTGAGCTGGGGTCTGCTCCCCGGCAACAGAGATGCACAAGAACAGTACGGCCAGGAAAAGTCTCTTCATATGGGTTCCCTTTGGTTCGCGCCGGACGGGAAGGAGGAGGCAGGTTTCCGGTCCTGTGAGTAGAACGTGCGAGTGGAGAGTCCTTGCACTCGCGCGGGAGGGCACCGAAGTAATGTGCGGTAACCGGCAGGTGACGTCCCTGACGGGACTCGGCACATTTTTCTCATCGCTACCCAGGGCTTCCGTCGGGGGGCTTTCCTATACCGCCGCTTCGCGGGATCGGGAAATGTCGCTTGTGCTTTGAACAACAGAAAACCAAGAAGATTCCCCGCTTCGCTCGGAATGATACGAATGCTGATGACAAGAACTGGGGCCTTAGGATTGAGAGAAAAAGCAGATTCCTCGCCGCCTCTGGTTAGATGTCCAGGTTCTTTACGTCGAGAGCGTTGTCTTCGATGAATTTGCGGCGGGCTTCGACGTCTTCGCCCATTAACGTGGTGAAGATGGTTTCAGTTTCCGCTATGTCTTCCAGTTTCACCGAAAGCAGGGTTCGGCGCTCGGGATCCATGGTGGTTTCCCAGAGTTGCTCGGCAGTCATTTCGCCCAGACCTTTATAGCGCTGCACGCTGAAATCTTTCTTGCCTTCGGAAAGCACGTAGTCGAACAAGTCGCGCGCGCTGATCTTTTCCACCACATCTGGTTCTTTGGCCTTGCCCTTAGGAGTCTTGGAGATTTTCTTAGCCGTCTTCTCCACTTCCGCACGCTCGGCGTCGCTCAACTCCTCCTCGTTGCCGTTGGTTGGCGCCTCGGCCCTGACCACGGGTTCCACGATGAAGGGCGGCTCCATGTTGGCCTCGATCTGCTTGAACTTTGAGGCCATCTGGCGATATTCGGCGCTCGAAGCCAGTTCCCAGTTTATGCAGTGCTCGGCGCCCTGCGAGCTGACGAAGGCGACCTCCCACAGGTTGTGCTCTTCGTCGAAACGAATTTCGACGTTCTTGAAGCCGCATTCTTTGCTCAGCTTCTTCAGCTCTTTTTCCAGCTTCTCGATCTTCTTGGGCGGCGTCTTCTTGTCGCCTTCGAAGTCGGCGCGCTTGGAGAGATCGAGCTTGGGCAAAACGTTGGTGACACGCTCGTCGCGAATGCGCTTGTCCACCTTGTCGAAGAAATCGAGGTATTCCTTCAACGTAGTCATGAAGCGGGCCAGATTTGCGCCTTCCAGTTTGGCAGCGCCTTCTCCGTAGCGCACGACAAGACCTTCGGCGGCACGCTTCACCATGACTTTCACGAACTCACGGTCATCTTTGATGTACTGGTGCGACTTGCCTTTCTTGATGCCGTAAAGCGGCGGCTGGGCAATGAACACGTTGCCGCGCTTGATCAACTCCTGCATGTGGCGAAAGAAAAACGTAAGCAGCAGGGTGCGGATGTGGCTGCCGTCCACGTCGGCGTCGGTCATGAGGATGACTTTGCCATAACGAAGCCTGGACGGGTCGAAGTCCTCCTTGGCGATGCCGGTACCCAACGCGGTGATCATGGCGCGGATTTCTTCGTGGGCGAGCATCTTGTCGTAACGCGCCTTCTCGACGTTCAGAATTTTTCCCTTCAGCGGGAGGATTGCCTGGAAACGGCGGTCGCGCCCCTGCTTGGCGGTGCCACCTGCGGATTCGCCCTCGACCAGGAACAGCTCGCAGCGCTCGGGCTGACGCTCTGAGCAATCGGCGAGTTTGCCGGGCAGGCCTCCACCATCGAGCGCGCCTTTTCGGCGAGTGAGGTCGCGGGCCTTGCGGGCGGCTTCTCGAGCGCGGGCGGCTTCCAACGCCTTGTTGATGATCTTGCGGGCGACGGGAGGGTTTTGCTCGAGGTAGGCACCGAGGCGCTCGTTGACAAAGGCCTGAACCACGCCGGCGATGTCGGAATTAAGCTTGCCCTTAGTCTGACCTTCGAACTGAGGTTGCGGCAACTTCACGCTGATCACGGCCACCAGACCCTCACGCACGTCGTCGCCGGTCAGATTCTCTTTCACGTCTTTAAAAAGGCCGAGCTGCTGGCCGGCGTAGTTGATGGTGCGCGTCAGCGAGGTGCGGAAGCCGGACAGATGCGAGCCGCCATCCACGGTGTTGATGTTGTTGGCGAAGCTGAACACCGTTTCGGAGTAGCCGTCGTTATATTGCAGGCCAATCTCCATGTTCACGCCATCGCGATCCGCTTCCATGTAGATGGGGCGATCGTGCAGCACCGACTTGCCGCGGTTGAGGTGCTTGATAAACTCGGCGATGCCGCCGTTGTACTTGAATTCGACCTTCTTCGGCTCTCCCGTTTTCGGATCGGTCGTGCGCTCGTCGGTAAGCGTGATGAGCAGGCCCTTGTTGAGGAAAGCCAGCTCGCGCAGGCGCTGAGCCAGGGTGTCGAAATTGTATTCGGTCAAGGTGAAGATTTCTTTGTCAGGCACGAAGTGGACTTTGGTCCCAGTCTTCACCTTAGCGGCGCCGGTTTTCTTCAACTTGCTGGTGGGCTCACCCTTGGAGTAGGTCTGCTCCCAAGTGAAGCCATCGCGCCAGATTTCGAGTTCGAGCTCGTGGCTGAGCGCGTTGACGCACGATACGCCTACTCCGTGCAATCCGCCGGAGACTTTATAAGAAGACGTGTCGAACTTGCCCCCGGCGTGCAGCTTGGTCATCACGACCTGAGCAGCGGGAACTTTTTCGCCATCGATATCCATCGAGTCGACGGGAATGCCGCGGCCGTTATCGACCACCGTGATGGAGTTGTCGATGTGGATGGTAACCTCGATCTTGTCGGCGAAGCCGGCGAGCGCTTCGTCAACGGAGTTGTCCACTACTTCGTAAACGAGATGGTGCAGTCCCAGCTCACCCGTCGACCCGATGTACATGGCGGGGCGTTTGCGGACGGCTTCCATGCCGCCCAGCACTTTGATCGAGTCGGCGGTGTAATCGCCATTGCCGGCGTTGAGCGGCGTCACCTTGCCGTTTTTTGTCTTGGTTTCTTCGATGGCAGTAGTGTTCAGTGTCTCTTTGGTGGCCATTCAACTCCGTGGAGAATGCCCGATCTCAGCCCTGGGATTGGATGCTTCGCGAGCGCCCATGGATGATGTTCAAATTATTGAAATTATTCCTACTTATGGGCATCCAGAGCTAAACAAATTGTACCACAAAGGGGGGCCTCTTTCGAGCCCGGAACTGGGACCGTAACCCTTGATTTTTGTGCTTGTTCCGGTAAGGTTATGGGGCTCGGTTCATCGTATTCCGCGTGATGGCAGATCGTTTTATTAATTACAGACCTTGCGACCTCAAGGAGGTCTGAATTAAGCCGTGGTGGTGGGGATGCGGTGTCCGCTTTTGTTTGCCTGTCGACCGGGTTCACGGCCATCGTGGTGCTGCTTAGCTCCCGGTTTAGGGTGCGCGAGTCAGAGTTCAATCTCGGCTGGGGTTGCTTCAGGTGCGCGGGCGTGCAGCGCTGTGGGTAACGGTGCCGGTTGGCAGGTGCGGAATCGGCGCCATCGTCTTGCTTCTCTTGCGGCGCCGAGTGGAAGGAAGACTTCTGGTGCTGTACTCCCTCTTCTTCGTAGTTTGTATTGGCGGTGATCTGATTCGGGACCTGGTGGCGGTTGCCAGTGCTCACAAAATTCCCGACGATTGGCCGACCGCCAAACTCGCCGTCTTGGTAAATGGTGGCTAGGTTTCTGGTGGGTGTCGGCTCTTGTGGGGCGGGAGCCGGGCGTTCGCTCGGGGCGACCGGGGTCAGTGAGCTGGTTTGGTGGCGTGGACCTTGGGCAAGCTAGGGAACTGAAGACCTCTGATCAATTGTTCCACCTCGTCTTCGCTGCTCCCAATAAAAGTAAACGACAGAAGGTATCCTCTCTCGCGAGTGACCAACGAGGCCTGGTGCATGGTCAGCTTGCCGAGTTCCTTACTGAAGTCGCTGCGGATCATGCGCTTGGCGCCTAGTTCAACTTTATAGGGCTGCTTGGCGAGTTGGAAACCCTGGCTGGTCGCGACTTCCGTCAGCGGACCGAAGTAATCTTCTGCGGTCTTCAGGCCGGGGTAGGACGAGACGCTCTCGGCGGCGATCAGCACCGCGGAGTTCACGGTGTCGCCGGCGGCTTCGGGCGGACGTTCGAAAGCAGACAGAAGCAAGAGGGATTGGGGCGCAGCGGAGTCCTGGCGCATCTGGTCGGTGCGCTCCACCCAGTCAAAGGGAAGTTTGTAGGTGAAGCCGAAGGTCGGGTTTCGATAGACACCGTCGCGGACTTTTCCGGGGGCGGGAGACGCACCGAAGTGTGCGCGGGGTTTTGAAGAGGAAGACTGACCCTGGGCGTGCTGGGCTGCAACCGGCAGGGCAGTCAACACCAGAACGGCGAAGGCCACGCGCAAGAATGCCATGCATCTATGCTACCGGACTCAATCTAGGCCGCGCGCCCCAGCACCTGGGGCTGAGCGCAGTGGGCGCACCGCTTGGCGTCAATCGGAATCTCGCTCAGGCACTCGGGACACTTCTTGGTGGTGGGATCGGCGGGTGCCGGCGCCTTGCGCATCCGCGAGACCAGAGCGTTGATCGGCGTGACTACGAAAAAGTAGACGGCCGCGGCCACCAGCAGGAACGAGACAAGCGCGTTGATGAAGTCGCCCACAGCGAACATGCTGCCGTTAATCGTGAATTTGATGGCGGAAAAGTCCGGCTTGCCTACGAGGGCTGCAATGAAGGGCGTCAGAAGGTCCTTAGTGAAGGCACCTACCACACTGGCAAAAGCCGCGCCGATAACCACGCCCACCGCCATGTCCACTACATTGCCGCGCAGGATGAATTGCTTGAAACCCTTGAGCATAAACGCCTCCCGAGAAGCTCAGTTGGCGGTCACTGTACGTCTTGGCTCAGGTCAGGTCAAGGACGGAAATCAGGGATGGGAATCAGGCACTCGCGTATATTCGAGAGAAGCTTTTCAGATCCGCATCGGCATCACGATGTAGCGGTAATGATAGTCATCCCCTTCGCCGGGGCGGAGTTGGCCGGCAGATTGGGCGTCTTTCAATTCCAGGCGGACTTGGCCGGAGCCGGTAGCTTTCAGAAAGTCGAGCAGGTAGGCGGCATTGAAGCCGATGGTGACTGGGTCGCCCTGGTAGTTGGTCTCAATTGAATCTTCCGACTCGCCGGTCTCGGTGGACGAGGCCGCGATCTTCAGCTCTCCCTTTTCCAGTTTCATGCGGACGGCGCGGGAGCGCTCGTCGGCAAACTGGGCTACGCGCTGGATGGCTGCGCTCAGGTCTTCGCAATTCACCGTGACCGACTTGTTGTTGTCCTTGGGCAGCACAGCTTCGTAGTTGGGGAATTGGCCGGTGAGTTGGCGCGAGGTCAGCAAGCGGGGATCGACCCGGAAATAAAGCGTGGATTCGTCTTTGGCAAAGTCGATGGACTCGACGTCGGCCGAATCGAGCAGCGTCTTCAGTTCATCCATCGCCTTCTTAGGGACGAGGGTCTTCATCTCGCCGGAGACGCCGTCAAACTTCTCTCCGCTGCGCTCGATGTGCGCGAGCCTGTGGCCATCCGTTGCCACCATGGTTATCGACTCTGGCTTCAAGACCATCAACGCGCCGTTCAGGGTGTAGCGCGATTCTTCGTTCGCAATCGCGAAAGTTGTCTTCGCAATCATCTGGCGTAAGACACCAGAGGGAATCTTCACCACCCCGGCCGTGGGGAATGCCGGCAGACTGGGGAAGTTGGAGCGCGCCATGCCAACCATCTTGGTGTTGGAGCGGCCGCAGCGGATACTGACCCAGTGGTTCTCCAGCAGCTTGATGGTGATGTCGGCGTCGGGCAGTAGCTTTACGTAATCGTGCAGCTTGCGCGCGGGGATCGTGCAGGAGCCTTCCTTTTTGACCTTAGCCGTGCAGGAAGTACGCAAGCTCAGATCAAGATCGGTGGCGGTCAGAAATAATTTGTCCCCGACAGCTTCGAATAAATAATTGGATAAGATCGGTATGGTGGTTTTACGTTCGACCACGCCCTGGGTCGCGGTGAGTTCTCTTAAAAGTTCAAACTTGCTGACCGTGATCTCCATGGTCGTTGTCCCTGTCGGAGTAGCCACAGCTTCGACCGGCATATGCGGATCCCCCTGGCGGCGGCGCTACTGTTGAACACTCCCTTATATCAAAAGAAAAACCTATAAAACCAGCAGTAACAGAAGGAGCAAGGGAAAAGTGGAAATTATTCCCAAATTGCTCTCTACCCTCACCTTCCGGCTGGGAAAGTTTTCTAAAACCGGGTCTGGTTCTGGCGGAGGAGAGGGTGAATCAGGGCTGGGCTGAGACATTCCTTCCGGCTCTTACACAGGTTCCACAGGGGCTCCACAGTCAGGGTCGAGGAAGAGTGGATTCCTGAGTGGAAATGTGCGGGTGAGCCGCGATTCATCCGCCTAGCTGCTCGGTAAGTTTGTTGATCAACCTGTTCAAATCCTTGTCGGTCTTGCGCACTTCATCGATTTTCTCGACTGAGTGCAGAACTGTCGTGTGATGCTTGCCGCCAAACTGACGTCCAATCTCGGGCAGCGAGGCTTCGGTCAGATGTTTGGCCAGGTACATGGCGATCTGGCGAGGGTAAACGATCGCACGGGAATTGTTTTTGGCCTTGATCTCGACCAGGCGGAGACCAAACTGCTCGGCAACGGCTTTTTGAATGGCCTCGATCGTGACCTTGCGGGCCTGCGAGTCGATGAAATTCTTCAGAACCTGCTGCGCATAAGGCAGCGTGATCGAGGCACCGATCAGCGAGGAGTGCGCGACCAGCCGAATCAGTGCGCCTTCCAGCTCACGAACGTTGGAGCGGATGTTGGAGGCGACGTAGAGGGCTACGTCGGTGGGCAGAGTAACCTTTTCCTGCTCGGCCTTCTTCTGCAGGATGGCAACCTTGGTTTCCAGGTCCGGCGGCTGAATGTCGGCGATCAAACCCCATTCAAAGCGGCTGCGCAGGCGGTCCTCAACCTCAGCCAGTTCCTTGGGCGGACGGTCGCTGGCGATCACGATCTGCTTCATGGACTCGTGCAGCGCGTTGAACGTATGGAAGAACTCTTCCTGGGTACGCTCCTTCTGAGCGAGGAACTGGATGTCATCGATGAGCAGGACGTCGACATTGCGGAATTTGTCTCGGAAGCTGGTCATCTTGTCGTAACGCAGCGAGTTGATCATCTCGTTGGTGAACTTCTCGCTGGAGACGTAGCAAATCGATGACTGCTGCAGGCGGCGCCTGATTTCGTGGCCGATGGCCTGCATGAGGTGGGTCTTGCCCATACCGACACCACCGTACAGAAACAGCGGGTTGTAGGCCTTTGAAGGACGCTCCGCGACTGCTTGGCAGGCGGCATGAGCAAACTGGTTACCGTTACCGATGACGAAGGCGTCGAAGGTGTAGCGCGGATTCAATTGCGCAGCCCCGTCCCAGTCGAAACGCGCCTGCTTCGCCGAGGCCGGAGAAGGAACGATGCTCGGGCCGGACAGGCCGCCGTCGTGACGAATCGGAGTGGCAGCGGGATCATCCTCGGGGGTCACAAACTTCACGTCTTCAAATTCTAGACCGAGGTTGTCGATCGCTTCCTGGATCAGATCGGCGTATTTGTCGCCTACATGCTGAAACTCTGCGGTGGGAACTCGGACAAACAAAATGCTTCCGCTGGCATGGCTGTAGCGGGTAGGTTTCAGCCAGGTATCGTAAGAGTGCCGATTAATTTTCTTTTCCAGCGCGTCAAGAATGCGAATCCACGGATTGGGAGCAAAAGTTGTACTCGGAACAGACATAAAAACCATCAGCTCAGCTGCGACAGTGCGCGCCTTTATAATATTGCGATATAAAAACGACGTTTCTCAGTAGAGCGGCCTTCGTATGATTAGATACTTAGCGGAAAAATTTCCGAATTTCCGAAATTGGAGAACAGAGTCGCATACTAGCACAAAATTTTTGTCTGTGTGGAAATCTTCTTAGCAAAAATTTTGGGATTTCCCAACTCAGAACGTGAAGCAAAGTTGTTGTCAAGTAGCGAGTCGGTAAATGCCGCGCGAGTGGTGCAAGTGGTGCCGCGAATCGAGCGATGAATCTGAATGGGTGCAGGTTGGCGAACGATTGATCGTCCGCCATGTGAATTTCTCCTTCAAGAAGAGGGCTGGAGTCCAGTCCGCATGCTATGTTGATTTCGCGCAGCCGGGCACATCCGGTCCGCGGAACGGACAGAAGTCCACCTGAACGGAACAACCCGTCCTCAACGAACTGACTTTGTGCCCGTCCATGCGGAGCTCGGGCGCAGGAAAGAAATTCGTCATGCCGGTAAAGAGACTTCCATCGAGTCCAAACCTCGAGCATCTCAGGTATGAAGCGAAGGATCTGCTCAAGGGGCATGCTGCCCGCAATTTAGGAGTGGCCCAGCGAATCAGGGAATTTTATCCGCGCTTGAAGCGGGCCAGCGATGCTGAAATCTTCGCTGCCCACTTGAGCCTTAGTGACGCGCAGCTCGCAATCGCTCGCGAGTATGGCTTTGCGGGCTGGGCGAGACTAACGGCCCACATTGAGAGACCAGCGCTCTCCGATCAGCTGAATTTGCCTCACCACCAGCGAATTGAAGACGTCACATTTCGGCGTGCCGTGGAGCTTCTCGATGCCGGCGACGTCTCAGGTTTGCGGTACCACCTGAGCCGACATCCGAATCTAGCGCATCAGCGAGTTGTCTTTGAGGGCGGAAATTATTTTCGAAATCCAGCACTGTTGGAATTTGTGGCGGAGAATCCGGTTCGCCATGGCACTCTGCCGCAGAACATTGTTGAGGTAACTCAGGCCATTCTCGATGTCGGCGTGGAACAATCCGTACTGAATGAGGCGCTCAAGCTGGTGTCGACCGGCAGGGTGCCGCGAGAATGTCGCGTACAACTTCGGTTAATCGATCTCCTCTGCGATCACGGGGCGAATCCCGACAGCGCCATCGAGGCAACAGCTTTGCATGGCGAACTGGAAGCAGTGAGCACTTTGATTGGGCGAGGAGCCCGGATTAACTTGCCGGTAGCGGCGGCCCTGGGCGGCATCGAGGATTTCCGGCAGTTACTTCCAGGAGCCGACGGGCGCGACCGCCACCTGGCGCTCGCGTTGGCTGCGCAGTTTGGTCGTATCGAGATTGTTCGAATGTTGCTGGACGCGGGCGAAGATCCAAACCGATATAACCCAATTGGAGGCCATTCCCATACGACACCCTTGCATCAGGCCGCCGGGTCCGGCCACACCGAATTGGTCCGACTTCTCGTCGAGCGCGGCGCGCGCTTGGATATGAAGGATATTCTCTGGCAAGCGACTCCGGCCGACTGGGCACGATATGGGGGCGGGACAGAAATTGAGTCTTATCTTCGTGCGCAAGAGAAAGGCGACGAGAAGCGGGATTGAAAATGATCCCGTGACCAGCGGATAATCCGCTTTGGCAAGTCGGTGGTTTGCCCGTGAGTTCGCCCCTCATTTATACTTTTTGTTTGTTCTGTCGCTATTTTTCCAATTAGGAGCAGGTACGTTTCATGCCCAAGCGCACGTTCCAACCCAACCGGCGTCACCGCTCGAAGACGCATGGATTTCGCACCCGGATGAAGACCAAGAGCGGGCGAGCGGTCATCTCGCGCCGGCGCGCGAAGGGCCGCAAGCGGATTTCGGTCAAGCCCGGGTTCCGCGAATAGCTGACAAGAAAGTTCCCATTCCTTGACGGGGAGTTCATCAACTGAGTCTGGCGGCGTGATTGTTGTGAGCGCGCTTGCAACAAGTGGAGATTCCGGCGGCGCGGGAATGAAGTTTCCGCGCCGCATGCGGCTGCTCCGGCACGCGGATTTCGAACGCGTGTACCAGCAGGGCCGTCGGCACTTCTCGGCGCACATGACGGTTTTCTACCTGCGGCGGGAGACGGGTGAAGGACTGCGCGTGGGATTCACCGTCGGCCGGACGCTGGGCGGCGCAGTGGACCGCAACCGGATGAAGCGACGCTTGCGCGAGGCGGTTCGGCTGCGACGTCCGGCGAACAATTGCCCCGTGGATGTCGTCATCAATCCCAAGAAGTCGTTGCTCCGGGCCGAATTTGAAGATTTGTTGAAGGAAGTAGGGCGAGCGTTTGAAGTTGTCCGGCAGAAGAGCAAGACATAAGTGGCCTCGGAGCGGCACGGATCATCACGGATCATCACGCACATGAAACAGATTGCCAAGACAGCGATGATTCAGCTGCTACGCGGATACAAGTGGCTGATTTCGCCCATGCTGCCGCCGGCTTGCCGCTATGTGCCGAGCTGTTCCGAGTACGCAATGGAGGCGATTGACCGGCGCGGTGTGCTGCGCGGCGGAGTGATGGCGATCGGGCGCCTGCTGCGCTGCCATCCGTTTGTGAAGGGTGGGTACGATCCGGTTGTACGAGCTCACCATTCGGAACAGGTCAAGTTGTAGGACAAGGAAGCCGAGCTGCGCTCGGCCGGACAGCCGAGGGTGGCTGTCCCCACCTGGGCTGTGCGCCCCGAAGTTGAACGGAACTAAATTTGCCCGAATATCGCAATCCTCAGCAAGAACCCGGAATGGAGCGCAAGCTGCTGCTCGTGTTTGCGTTGACGTTCCTGGCGATCTTACTCTTTCAGCCCCTGCTCAAGAAGTATGGGCCGCAGCCTCCTGCCGAGCCTGAGAAGAAAACTCAGCCTGCCGCGACCCCTGCAGCTCCCGCCTCTCTGCCGAAGACAGAGGCGCCGGCCCCGGTCAAAGGAGTGACGAAGCAGGCGAGCTCCGAGTCGGAGACGGTCATCGAGAACGGCCTTTACCAAATCACATTCACCAACCGCGGCGGCCAGGTCAAGTCGTGGATTCTCAAGAAATATGACGACGATCAGGGCAAACCGCTTGAGCTGGTAAACCTGGCGGCGGCGCCGAAATATGGGTTTCCGCTCTCGCTGTGGACTTACGAGGAGAGGCTGAGAGACAAGTTGAATTCGGCCTTGTACGTAGCGTCACAATCTGGAAGCCTGACGGCGCCCGGGAACATCACGTTCGAGTACGGCGACCAGGACCTCGCAGTGGTCAAGCAGTTCAGCTTCGATCACAGCTACGTGGTTCGGGTTGAAACGTCGGTGCGCTACAAGGGCGGCGATCTGGCTGCTTTTCCCATCTGGCCTTCGGGACTGGGAGACGAGGTTAATCCAGCGGCTTACGCTGCCGCCCAGATTCAATACGAGTACAACGACAAGATTGAACGGTTGGCGATCAAGAAGATCGGTGGCGGCAACACCTTGAACGGGCCGTTTCACTGGGCCGGCGTCGTTGACCAGTATTTCGCCGCCGCCTTCCTGCCGGAGGACCCGCAGAGCGCGGCTATGGTTACTCTGCGCAATGGGCTCGATCTGCCAAAGGATCCCAAGAATCCGCAGGAGACAAACAAGGTGGAAGTGTTGGGTGCAGGAGTAGGGAACCTGCATGGCCCGACGGTAGAGCGGATTTTTGTCGGGCCCAAGGCGCTCGACGTGCTGGAGTCGGTGCGCGCGCCGGGCGCGGGCAGCCATGCTGACCTGCGCGACCTGGTCAACTTCGGGTTCTTCGGGATAATCGCCCGAGCCCTGTTCATTTGGCTGAAATGGACATTCCAACACCTGGTGCACAACTGGGGCTGGGCCATCGTCATCCAAACGCTGATCATCAACATCGCACTGCTACCGCTGCGCATCTCGCAGATGAAGTCGATGCTGAAGATGCAGAAGATCCAGCCGCAGATCAAGTCCATCCAGGAAAAATACAAGAAGTACAGCATGCGCGACCCCCGCAAGCAGGAAATGCAGCAGGAGATGTCAGCTTTGTACAAGAAGGAAGGCGTGAACCCGGTGGGAGGCTGCCTGCCAATGCTGATCCAGCTGCCCTTTTTGTATGCTTACTACGCGATGCTGGGCGTGGCGATCGACCTGCGGCACGCGCACTGGCTGTGGATTCGCGACTTATCGGCGGCGGACCCGTGGCGTCTGCTGCCCGTCGGCATTATCATCACCATGTTCCTGACCCAGCGCATGACCCCGCAGACGGGCATGGATCCGGCACAGCAGAAGATGATGAACTTCATGATGCCGGTGTTCCTGGGCGTGATCAGCTGGAACCTGGCAGCTGGGCTGTGCCTGTACTGGGCGGAGAGCACCTTAATCGGAATCGTGCAACAGGTGTTTCTGAATCGTAGTTCGTTGGGCCAGGAAATGCGCGAGATGATGGAAAAGCGGGCGAGGAAGAACAAAAAGTAGTATTCGCCGTTAGCTCGCCGTATCCAGATGTTGGTTGCCCGAGCGTTTCGCTCACCCGACGAATACTGTCGAGGTCACTTGGTTTGGATAGCTAAAGGGTAAGAGCTAACAGCTGCTTTTATGGCCATTCCCGACAAAATCGCTGCCGCCAAACGGATCAACGAATTTCTGCGCGGTGTTGTGGCCAACGCCGGCTTGCGTCTGAAGTACCGCATTTCGGTCGACCCTCCCATGGCCGAGGATCGCGACTGGGAGAAGCCGGAGATTCTCGTAGAACTCTCAGGGCCAGACAGTCCTCTGTTGCTGGAGCGAGGCGCGGAGTTGCTGCGCTCTCTGGAATTGCTGGCCATGGAAATGCTTCGCCTGCCCGCCAACGAGCACGAGAAGATCTGTTTCGACTGCATGAATCACCGCTCGATGCGGCTGGAAGAATTGCGCATGGCGGCTAGCGTAGCCGCGGAGCGTGTCCGTAAGAGCGGTGTGCCTTACAAGTTCGCGCCGATGTCTTCGCGTGAGCGGCGGATTGTGCATCTGGCGCTGCGCGAGCATGACGACCTGCAAACTGAAAGCCAGGGCGAAGGTGGACGGAGATTCGTGGTGGTTTCTCCTAAGAATTATCGACCGGCAGGAAGGTCTGCCCCCAAAACAATTCCGTAAAGACTACCCCACCGATTTGCGCGGATTCACCTGGATCCGCCCCGATCCGTGGCGGGACACTTCTCTCGATTTCGCTACAATCTTTTTCGTGAACCTCGACGACACTATCGTTGCGATCTCAACCCCGCCCGGCCGCGGCGGGATAGGGGTCGTACGCCTGGCGGGGCCTGAGGCTAAAGCAATCACCGAGCCCATGCTTCGGCTGAAGCATCCTCTCGAAGCGCGGCGAGCCGTATTTGGAGAGCTGGTCGAGCCGGCGGAAGCCGAGCTCCGCACGGCTGGACAGCCGGGGGCGGCTGGCCCTAGGCAGGCCCGGGATAGCCGGATTGATGAGGTTGTCGTCACTTATTACGAGAAACCGCACTCCTATACAACCGACGACATCGTCGAAATCTCCGCGCATGGATCACCCGTTGTGCTTCGACATATGGTGGAGATGGCCGTCTCGCGCGGAGCCCGGGTGGCAGAACCGGGCGAGTTCACCATGCGGGCGTTCCTCAATGGGCGTATTGATCTGACTCAGGCCGAAGCGGTCCGCGACCTGATCGAATCGCAGACCCTGTTTCAGGCTAAAGTCGCGGCGCAGCAGTTGGAAGGGGCACTGTCTAAGCGGCTACAGCCAATCAAGCAGAAGCTGGTCGAATTGATTGCGCTGCTCGAAGCGGGAATAGACTTCGCCGAGGATGACGTCTCGGTGCTCCCTGGTGAACAGATTCTAAAGGACATCGCCGAACTGCGGGTTCCGCTTGAAGAACTGGCCGGCAGCTTCTCTTACGGAAAGATTGTTCACGAAGGTCTCACGCTGGCCATCGTCGGACGCCCGAACGTGGGTAAGTCGAGCCTCTTCAATCGCCTGGTTGAACACGAACGGGCGATTGTCACGGCGACTCCTGGAACCACGCGAGACCTGGTCAGTGAAACGGTTGCGCTGGGCGGTATTCCGGTCAAGCTGGTGGACACGGCCGGAATTCGCCGGGCCCTGGATGAAGCGGAGAACATCGGCATTCGCAAATCCATGGAGGCCTTGGCTGAGGCCGACATGGTTCTGGTTGTCCTCGATGCTTCTCAGGCGGTTAGCAGCGAGGATGAGGAGTTGCTCGAGCAGGCGGCACGCCGGCCAGCCATTGCGGTGGAAAACAAGACGGACATTGCAAGTTATCGCTTCTCAGTTCGCAGTTCTCAGTTGTGTCGCGTGCGAACCTCGGCGACAACGGGTGCTGGAATCGCTGAACTGCGCAACCAGATCCTGCGGCACATCGAGGGTGACTCCGGGGTCCAGGTCGAGAGCGGACTGCTAACCAGCGTAAGGCATCGAGGCCTGGTGTGCGACTCGTTGTTGGCCTTGGCCGCGGCGAGCAACGCAGTTCGGAACAAAGTTCCGCACGAAATGCTGCTACTCGATCTCTATAACGCGTTGCGGCCTCTGGATGAGATCACGGGAGCCACGACGACAGACGACATCCTGAACCTGATTTTCAGCACTTTCTGTATCGGCAAGTGAAGAAGAATGCGCACCGCACAAGGAGCCGTTTATATGGAGCACATCGTGCTGGCGATTCTGCTCTCCGGTGCGGCCGCCACTATGACTAACTGGTTTTTCGGGGGAGTGCTGTTTCACGATAAGCATCCGGCTTATCCGGAAATCTGGCGCCGGGTGAGAGAAGCGGCTGGGGAAAGCAAGGCCATCGCCTGGTCGATGGTGCTCGGCTTTCTGACATGCGGGGTATTTATCCTGACGTATTCCTCGTTTCGGCTCCACGGATAGCGGCGATTCGATTCACCTTGGCCGTCTGGTTGATCGCGCCTTTGCCTCTTCTGATCACGAACTCGCTTTTCATTAAAATGCATCCTCTTGACCGTGGTCGCACACTGGCTGGGCAGGGTGGTCAAGCTTATGCTGGCAGGGATCGCAGGAGCGCGGCTTGTTTCGTGAGACGCACAGCCTGACTGCGGCGGGGGACTAGTTAGCCATGTCGCTGGTGGTAAAGCTGGAAGACGATCTTGGGGAACACGGCGAATGGAATATGCTGTACGGCGTGATCCCCGCGCGCGACCAGATGGACTTCCCTATCCTGCGTGGCATTGATCCTTACGGCAAAACGGTTTTCCATCACCCGCAGATGGAAGCTTTCCTCGGCGAGTGGGAACGGGTGCGGCCGCGCGCGAAGGATGAGTCGCAGCGCGAGGCCTGGCAGAAACTGAAAGACATGGCGCAGCGCTGCCAACGCGATCGTGACCTGTACTTGCGATTCGCAGGGAACGAGAAAGACTGCGCCGCCGAGATATGCGTGATGAATTAATGAATTACTTGGACAGCGCTGCCAGCGCTTCGCGGAAGAGCAGCTCGAACGACCCACCCTTCCCATTCCGTGACACCGTGGCCAGCGTGCGCTCGGCTGCGGGACGCGGGTAGCCCAAATTCATCAGGGCAGAAAGGACATCTTCTTCTATCGAAGATATTGCCGGCAGTGCCGCCATTTCCCCGAACGCCTCGCTTGGCAGCTTGTCACGGAGTTCCAGGACCATGCGCTCCGCGGTCTTTTTACCGATTCCCGGAATACGGGTGAGCTTGGCGACGTCGTTGCTGCGGATCGCACTGACCATCTCATCGGCTGGCATACCGCTCAGGATGGTGATGGCCAGCTTGGGACCGATGCCGCTGACCGCGATCAGCTTTTCGAAGAGTTGTTTCTCTGCCGGATGCAGAAATCCGTAGAGGGCGATCAAGTCTTCACGCACGTGGGTGTGGATGTGCAGAGCCACCTCACTACCGGCGGCTGGCAGATCGGAGAACGTGGGTACGGTGATGGTGATGTCGTACCCCACGCCGCCGGTTTCGACCACAGCCTGGTTGGGATGCTTGGCGAGCAGACGTCCGCGAAGATGGGCAATCATGCTGCGAGCATTGTAGTCGCATCGACTCATTCGTTCACCTGCACTGCCCAAGAGCAGGCCCCTCGACTCGCGCAAAGAACGCGCTCGCTTGACGGGATGACAAGGTTAAGGTGGATGATGGCACTAGAAGCGCAGCAGGTAGGAGACTTTCACGAAGAATTCGCGGCCGGCGTTGATCAGGCGGCTGCGGGTGCGCGGCAGGATGGGCTGGGTCAGGTCGCAAGAGCCCGTGGCCAGCCGCGTACAGAGGCGAGGCTCAAGATTCTGGAGGTCGCTGTTGTACCCGACGTAGACCGCGGTTCCAGGATGCAGCAGGTAGGCTATCAGGAATTGCGGGCTCAATCGCTTGGAGGTCGGCAACCAAGTGAAGCTGGGATTGGTCAGAGCGGTGGTGTATTGCAGGATGAAACGCAGCGACAGCTCGTTGGTGAGCTGCCAGTTGGCTTTACTGCGGATAATGTGGTTGTTGAAAATTGCGTGACCGGCAGCCTTATCTCTCAAACGGCTAAATAAATAAGTATTCTCGAGAGTAAAGCCGGTAGTCGGACGCATCGTGACTCCGGCACTGCCCGCATCTCCCGATACGAGCTTTGGCGGCTCCTTCTGCAGCGGCAGGAAATTGATCTGCCCGCCCCACAGATAGCCAGCGTTAATCGTCACCTGCTTAAAGAAGGCGGTGGAAAAGTACGCTTCGCGATAGCTCTCGTTGTAATCGTGATTTTGCGAGAGGGTGGGGAATTCCGAGGGCCGCAAGCGCTGGCGATAAGGTACATAGGGCCTCAGCTTCAAGGCAGTCTGTCTCTTGAAATCGAAACTCAGGCCTGTGAAGTATTGCGCGTCCAAGCGCAGATTCCTGTGATCCCAGATCTGGTCGGTGAGCAGGTTCGGACCCCAGTCCACTAATATGCTGTTCCTCGGACGGAAGCGGTAAGTCAGCGTGTGCTGCATTTCGCGGACGTCCACCCGGTTCACGAAGCCGGGTTCGGTGACGAAACCGGGGCTGAAGTCGTTGTAAATACCTTCGTAATTTAGGTGGAGACCGCTGCGAACGACGTCAGCCTTGTAGCCGGGACCGGCGTGATAACCAAACGCGTCCCGCGTCGAGCTTACCACTCCCTGAAAAGCTCCGGTCCAGTTGTTGGAGAATTTTAGGCGGCTGTCGAGGCCACCAACCCGGTTGAAAGAGCCATGCAACTCCCGGTCGGTGTAAATAGCTCCGACACTAGATTGGCGAGAGATATCCCGGTTAAGGCGGGCGATGGCGAAATAAGCTTTCTGCCCAAAGTCGGGGTCAGAGCGGGGAACGATTTCTCCGGGTGACTTGTCGTCCGCGAGGAGCAGGCCCAGCGCGTAATGGCCGGCGCGTCCGCTCAGGCGCGTGCCGAATTCCGGATCGGCGATGCGACGAGTGAAGAGAAGATCAATAGGCGTGCGGAAGTAGTCGGCGTTCTCAATAAAAAAAGGGCGCTTTTCCGGGAAAAACACCTCAAAGCGCTGGTTGACCGTGACCTGCGGGTCGTCGGATTCCACCTGGCTGAAGTCGGGATTGCCGGTAACATCCAGCACCAGGCTGTCATGGAAGATGAACTTGGAGTCGAGACCAAGCCTGCCGCCGGCGGCGCGGCCTTCAAAATGGGGGTTGGTGAAATCCGTAGTGTCGAGAGTGCGGAACGAATTGAACAGTCCGTAAGGAATGAACTGCAGGTTACGCCCGGGTTCGATGCCGTGCATGCCGTTACCAACGGCAGCGCGACCGAGTCGCCCTTCCGCCCGGCTGGATAGAGCCGGCCAGAAAGCGTCCTCATTTTCGCGAACGATCCCGCGGTATAGGATGATTCCCCAGCCTTGGTCCGATTCGCCGGCAAACCGTAAGCTGCGGAAGGGTATGGCCATCCAGACCACATAACCCTGATCGGTGAGGCGGCCGTGGGAGTACCAGAGCGTGTCGAAGCTGGAATCAAAGTGACCGATATCGGATAGGCCACCGAAAGCGCTCTGCGAGGTTTCGGTCCAGATGGCATCCCACTGCACGCCGAGCGGGTTGGACTGAAAAGCGTAGGCGCGCCGCTGGTCGTGGAAGGTGTCGAGCATGATTTCGACCTGGTCATCCTCGAAAATGTTCTCGCGGCGGGCGCGGCGGGCACGGACCTTGGAGGGGTCATCGAAACAGACAAAAACCACATACAGGTTTTTATGGTCGTAGCCGAGATAGGCTTCGGTGGGTTGCGACACCGGCTCGCCGTCGTGCGGGTTACGCTGCACGAAGCCGGTCACCCTGACCATTTGCCGGGCGGTTTCCCCGTCAGGCTGCATGGTCAGGAAATTTTCCAAGGCTGGCGGATTAGGTAGTTGGGGAATGACCACAATTGGCGGCCCCGCTTCGGGCTCGGCCCAGGAGCAGACGGACAACAAAGCCAACACCCAAAGGAGACCCAGTCTCCTCCCCAACAATTGGCCCGAACCGCCCAGCGCGCCTCCTCAGCAGACCGGCAGATAGCGTTATGGGGGAAGATACACCAATCCTGGCTACCCGGAATAAGAACTAGTACGTTGTTCCAGTATCGGAACAGACGAAGATGACCGGCAGCCCTCCGCAATGCCGCCGCGAAATCGAGCTTTAACTTGCATTTTGCAAGTTAGGTTGATAAGGTGTCCGGCGTGCCTGGGAGGCCTAAGTCAGAGCGGCGATCCGGCTGCCCGGTCAGCATCTCGCTCGAAGCGTTTGGAGACCGCTGGTCGCTGCTGATCGTCCGCGATCTGATGGTCCGCGGCTTTCGGACATTTAAGGAGTTCCAGAAAGCGGGTGAAGGCATTGCCAGCAACATCCTGGCGCACCGTCTAAGAAAGCTGGAAGCGGCCGGGATCATCAGGCAGGAAGCGGAAAAGTCCGATGGGCGACGGGTCAACTATCGCCTGACTGAGAAGGGGATTGACTTGGTAGGGGTGCTTCTAGAGTTGCTCATTTGGGGAGCGCGCCATGAACAGACGGGAACGCCCTGCGCTGTGATTGAGAAGATGGCAAAGAACCGCGAACAAGTACTCGCCGAGGCCCGGCGACGGTGGCGGGAACGCGATTCGACTCCGCTGCTGCCGTGGCTCGGAGGTGGACATCTGGAACAGTAGTGGGGAATGAACTCGCGGGACATTCTTAAGTCTTGCCTGATTTCAAGGCAGAGGGCAGCCCGGGTTTTCACAGCGTAGGTTTTGCGACCTGTCGATTTTGAGACCGTCCAATCGTCTGGATGTGGGGAACAGCCAAACCTCAAGAGGACACGTATGCAAGCAGCAGAAACGGCCCCGCCTCGAAGGGAAGACTCTGGGCGGGCCGCATCATGAGCGCCATTCCGGTGCTGACCTTGCTCTTCGCCGGCATCATGAAACTGATCAAGCCGCCTTCCATGGTGCAGGGGCTCGCTCACTACGGCTACGCCGAGAGTCTCGTCGGCGTCATCGGAGTTGTCGAGGTCGCCTGCACTGTCCTGTATCGCATTCCACGCACCTCTGTTCTGGGCACGATTCTGATGACAGGCTTTCTGGGCGGCGCCACGGCTACCAACGCGGGCGTCAAGGACCCATCGTTCGTCCTTCCGGTTGTTTTTCGGCGTGCTGGTTTGGGCAGGGGCCTTTCTTGCGTGATGAACGACTGCGCGCACTGATTCCCCTGAGAAGCCAGTCGAGCTGGTTCGCGGATTTATAGTCTTCTACCCCGAGAGAGGTTCAACGGACCCAGTCCCTAAATTCTGAAAGGAGCAAGCATGAGCAAGGTACGAGTACTGGTGGGCACACGCAAGGGCGCATTCATTCTGACCTCGGACGGCAGGCGCGAAAAGTGGGACGTTAACGGCCCACTTTTTGCGGGCTGGGAGCTCTATCACCTCAAAGGTTCGCCCCTTGACCCCAACCGGCTGTATGCGTCGCAGACTAGCGGCTGGTTTGGGCAGGTTATTCAACGCTCAGACGATGGCGGCAAAACCTGGCATCAACCGGGAACGCCTCCGGGAGAACCGACCACTGGGCCGGATGGCACGCCGAAAGGCGAGAGCAATAAGTTCGTTTACGACACGTCGGCTGAGACGGGAAAGCCGCTCACCACGCACCAGTGGTACGACGGAACACAACATCCGTGGCAGTTCAAGCGCGTCTGGCATCTCGAACCGTCGCTGACCGATCCTGATACGGTCTACGCCGGAGTGGAAGACGCGGCGCTGTTCCGCTCGACTGATGGTGGCAAAAACTGGCACGAACTTCCCGGGTTGCGCGGCCACGGCACCGGTCCGAAATGGCAGCCCGGCGCCGGGGGCATGTGCCTGCACACCATTATCCTGGATCCCCAAGACCCGGGCCGGATCTACATTGCCATCTCCGCCGCAGGCGCCTTCCGCACCGATGACGGCGGCAAGACATGGAAGCCGATCAACCGCGGCTTGCGCTCCCAATACATCCCCGACCCGAACGCGGAGATCGGTCACTGCGTTCATCACGTTGCCATGCACAAATCGCGCCCGGGTGTCCTGTTCATGCAGAAGCACTGGGACGTCATGCGCAGTGACAACGCCGGCGACTCCTGGCAGGAGGTCAGCGGCAACTTGCCCACTGACTTCGGGTTTGTCATTGATGTGCACGCGCACGAGCCGCAGACCATCTACGTTGTCCCCATCAAGAGCGATGGCGAACATTACGTGCACGGGGGCAAGCTGCGCGTCTTCCGCAGCCGGACGGGCGGAAACGAGTGGGAAGCGTTAACGAAGGGTTTGCCGCAAAAGGACTGTTACGTCAATGTGCTGCGCGACGCAATGGCTGTCGACTCGCTCGACAAATGCGGAATCTATTTCGGCACCACTGGCGGGCAGGTGTACGTGTCGCCGGATGCGGGAGACAGTTGGGCGCCGATTGTGCGAGATCTTCCAGCCGTGCTTTCGGTTGAGGTCCAGACGTTGCCATGATCCGCGTCATACTTCCACCACACTTGCGCACCCTCGCCAAGGTCGACAGCGAGGTCAAGCTCCAGGTCGAGGGCCAGGCGACGCAGCGCTCGGTCCTCGATGCGCTCGAAGCTCACTATCCGATGCTGCGCGGCACGATCCGCGACCACGTCACCCTCCAGCGCCGGCCTTTCTTGCGGTTCTTTGCCTGCGAGGAAGACCTGACGCATGAGCCGCCAGACGCTCCGCTACCCGAGGCCGTCGCGTCGGGGAAAGAGCCGTTTGTGGTTCTGGGCGCCATTGCGGGCGGCTAGTCAGACGAGAAATGCTAACATTCTGCCCGTCGCCACCCTCGATACCCCCCACGGCAAAAACAGTGCAGCTCCGGATTTCCATGGCGGATGACAGTAGAGCAACGCGTGGGGCTGGCATTTGAAATGAGTGCGTGCGCCCGGGATCTGGCCCGCGAGCGGATTCGGCAAGAGCATCCGGAATAGACGGTAAACTTGGTTGCGCGGGAGCTGCTGCGGCTGCCATTGCTGCCGACCCACCGCCAGCGCGACTGCCATGACAGAGACGACCATTAGGCCCATTGCCGGGCACAGGGCATAACTGACCATGAGGGTCCGATCTCAGGTCGTATGGGAGTGTTATCGCGGTCCTCATGCTATCCCCGGTCTCCTATTACCTAACCACGCACGCACAGGTTCACCAGGTTCAGAAGGAGAAGGTTGTGACGCATGCAAGCGGAACGTTTGAGGTAAAACTCATACCCCAGCCGCCCGACAACGAAAGCGAAGGCGTGAGCTTGGCAAGGATGTCAATCGAGAAACGGTTCCACGGCGACCTGGAGGGTACGAGCAACGGCCAGATGCTGAGGGCCGCCACGGAGGTTAAGGGCTCGGCTGGCTACGTTGCAATCGAGCGGGTCACGGGCACGCTGCCGGGCCGCAGCGGCACCTTCCAGATTCCGGTACCGGTCAGCTGGCGGGTCTTGCGGGCGCCATGACGATCAAGATCGCCGACGGAAAGCCGTTTTGCGATTTCGACTACACGCTCGCCGCCACCGGTTGAAGAGTGCGGCCGTTCGCAGCCCGACGCACGCCTTTGTTCGATCAACCGAGCAATTTTCGCATCCTGGAACTTAGCCACAGAATCCAAACGCCTGAGCTGGGTCGAGGTGACTCATGCAATTGAAGCCTTTCTTGCTGGACATATGGCTGGACGCACATGAGCATGATATTGAGTTCAACCTGGCGGCCAGCACGGGACCGACTTGGACGGTGAACGACTTGCTAAGGCTGGGGGGCGAGGCCGAGCGGCGGCGGTTCCTGAATCATAAGCTGGTCTATAGTCGTCCGGCAGGAGCAGACAGCTTGCGTGCGGCGATTGCCGAAATGCAAGGCGTGAGTGTGGAGTCGGTGCAAGTGGTAACGGGCGCGTCCGAGGCGCTGCTCGTCCTGCTATGGCTGGCGGCAGAACCTGGAGCCAACGTCATTACTCCGCTCCCGGGGTTCACGACGTTCTCGGCTCTTCCTGAGTCGCTTGGCCTCGAAACCCGCTTCTACCGTCTTCGAAGAGAAAACGATTTCCGCGTCGACCTCGAGGAGATCAAAAGCCTGGCGGATGACGGAACCAAACTCATTCTCGTGAACAGCCCGCACAATCCCACGGGGGCGACAGTAAGCGACGAGGAGATGGACAGTTTGCACGCGTTCACCTCAGCGCGGGGTATCCTGCTCGTCAGTGACGAGGTCTATCATCCGATCTACCATGGACGAGAGACGAAGTCTGCGGCACGGCTGCCGCACGCGACCGTGATCCACGATTTCTCCAAGGCTTTTCCGCTGGCTGGAGTCCGGACGGGATGGATGATCGAGCCTGACCCCAAGCGGCGGCAACAATACTGGAATGCTCGCGCCTACTTTTCCGTCACCAACAACACCGCCGGCGAGATGCTGGCCGAGATCGCAGTTCGCCGGCGCGATGTTCTTTTGGGGAAGACACAAGATGTGGCGAGCCGGAATCTCGAGCACCTGGACCGGTTCATGGCCGAACATCGCGAGGTTTTGGGCTGGGTCCGTCCGCGCGGTGGAGTGACTGCCTTTCCCTGGCTCGTGAGCGGCGGGGATGCAAGGGGGTTCTGCAAACTAGCCGCCGCCGGCGGCGTTCTACTGGTGCCGGGAGATTGTTTCGACATGCCCTCCCATTTCAGGCTGGGCTTTGCTGCCAGTGGTGAGGAGTTCCCCAAGGCGCTCGACCGACTGCGACAGATTGTAAAGAGCTGGGTGGCGAAGTCGGTGGCAGCCTAGGGTTGCGCTCAGTGGCCTCAGAACAACGCGCTCTGCCTTCGGCTGGGAATAATTCCGAAGTGTTCGTACGCGAGCTGGGTGGCGATGCGCCCGCGAGGGGTGCGATTTAAGAATCCGATCTGGATCAGGAAGGGTTCGTAGATCTCTTCGATGGCGTCGGGTTCTTCGGCGAGGGCTGCGGCCAATGTGTTCACGCCGACGGGTCCGCCCTCATATTTCTCGATAATCGTCAGTAGCAGCTTGCGGTCAATGTCGTCAAAACCGTGGCGGTCGACTTCCAACATTCGGAGCGCGGCTTGCGCGGTGGGGAGGTCGATCTTGCCGGTGCTGCGCACCTGCGCGTAATCCCGCACGCGGCGCAACAGGCGATTTGCGATGCGTGGTGTACCGCGGGAACGGCTGGCAATCTCCAGCGCTCCGGCTTCGTCAATTTGCACGCCCAGAATTTCGGCTGAACGCTCCACGATGATTTGCAGATCGGTGTGGCTGTAAAACTCGAGGCGCAGAACGATCCCGAAGCGCGAACGGAGCGGCGCCGAGAGCAGGCCGGCGCGAGTGGTCGCGCCTATGAACGTGAATGGCTTGACATCCATGGTGTGGGTACGCGCTGACGGGCCTTGTCCGATGATGATGTCCAGCTTGTAATCTTCGAGCGCTGAATACAGGATCTCTTCCAGCGCTGGCTGCAGGCGGTGAACTTCGTCAATGAACAAAACCTGCTTGTCGCGGACGTTGGTCAGGATCGCGGTCAGGTCGCCTTTGATCTGGAGGGTCGGACCGGAAGTCTGCTGGAAAGCCACGCCCAGCTCATTGGCAATGATGGTGGCCAGCGTGGTTTTACCCAGTCCGGGAGGTCCGTAGAGCAGCACGTGGTCCAGCGCTTCGCTGCGGGAGCAGGCGGCCTCAATCGCCACCGCAAGATTTTCTTTGACTTTGGGCTGGCCAATGAATTCCGCCAGGCGCTTCGGACGTAGCTTGAGCTCAAAGGAAGAGTCGCCTTCGACCGGCGCGGCGGAAACCAGCCGCTCCTTCAGGTTGGGATTTTCTTCGATAGAAGCCACTGGGCGGATAGTACCACGACCTCGGTGCGGTTCCGAGCTTTGTGATTTTGTGGCGAGGAAAAGCAGATGCCTCGCCTCTCTCGGAATGAAAAGACAATGGAGTCTGGGCGGCGCGGCTGAACGGTCTGCAGTAAGCCAGATCCGGGCATAAGTTATGGACATTACATTAGGAACAGATGCACATGATTGGCGGGCGAGTTCGGCACGTCGGCAAACGCGCCCTGATACGAAACTAATTCAATTTCACCAACAGCAGGTCCCTCGACTCGCCCAAAGAACGCGCTCGCTGGACGGGATTGACCAGCTTCAGGTTAGGCAACCGTCGAACCCGCCGGCAGCCCGATTTGTCCGTGCCCAGGTTTTCACGACCGTTCCCCTGGGACGTCGGGAACTTGCAACGGCAAAGCACTGTTCTACAATTCCGTCGTGACATGGGCATCGAGCTGCGTCCTGGTTCTTATTGCCGTGTCAGGGGTGTGGGCGCAAGCCAAACTCTCTGCTCAAGGTCCCGTGAACACCGCCGATACCGCCTATGTCACCTGCGGCGAGAATCCCGGCAACTCGCGCATGGTCCGCGGCGACGTCTTTATCTCGCCCGACAACAAGCACCGCGCCTATTCCGAAGTCGAGGCACGGGCCATCCGACCCAGCACCGTCGGATATGCCGGACCATTATGCGTGAACAATTCGCGGCTGTTGGTGCGGTCGGAAGCTTCGGACTTCAAGGTTGTTTTCCTGGAGGAACCGAGCGATGTGGAAGCCGGGAACTCCTTGCGAGTGGTGGACTGGTCGGCCGACAGCCGGCGACTGCTATTCGAGTTGGCCCAGTGGCAGTACGACTCGCCCGGCGTCGGCCGGACGCCGGTCATCTACGATGTCAACTACGGAGTCTTCCAGCAGCCCGACCTCAATCATATTTTCAGCCGGCATTTTGGGTTGGAGTGTTCGCTGGATGTGCACGTTGTCGGGTTTTCGCCGGAGGCAAAAGTGGTGATTGAAACCCAACCCCTAAGTCCGGAAGAGGAGGAAGTACAGGCGTCGCCGAGTTGCTCACACAAGAAGGGAGCGTGGTTGTTGAGCGTTGCCAGTGAGGCGTTGACGACCTTATCCGATACCAGCAAGGTACAGCACTACGCAAAAACTGAGCCGGCAGCGGGAAAATGAAAAAGTGACGATTGGAAATAACGGGCTGCGTTGCGGTGAAGTTTGGCAGGAAACTGTTCCCCCCCGGCGACCAGGTCGGCCGCGGTCTATGGTTGATGGTCCCACCAAATAGCGACGTGTAATCAACTACTACCTTGCCTTGGGGGCGAACACAGACTGCGGCTCCTCCTTGCCATGAGCATCAACATAGAGACCCAGCGATTAATGACAGCGGTGATCTCTTCTACGCGCCCATGGTTTTAACCCCGCGCTGAACGCGTCGGAGACCCATCACCGCTTCTATTCTTCCTCTTCTTTTTCTTCCCCACGGGCTGCCTTGGCTTTTTCAATGATCTTTTCTTGTAGCTGTGCCGGCACGATGTCGTAGTGGTGCATTTCCATGTTGAAGCTGCCACGGCCCTGGGTCATCGAGGTCAGGTCGGCGCCGTAGGTCAGCATCTCGGCCATTGGAACTTCGGCCTTAATCACAGTCGTGCCGCCCTTGTTATCCATGCCTTGAATACGACCACGGCGGCTGTTCAGGTCGCCCATGATGGTGCCCGCGAATTCATCCGGGACACTGATCTCAACCGACATGATGGGCTCTAACAGCGTGGGCTTGGCTTGCTCCATGGCTTTCTTGAAAGCGATACGCCCGGCTAACTGGAACGACAGGTCGTTGGAGTCGACTTCGTGGTAAGAACCGTCGTAGAGGACGACCTTGAAGTCCACCACCGGATATCCGGCGAGATAACCCCGGGCAGCCGCGTCCTTGATTCCCTTTTCGACTGCCGGGATGAAGTTTTTGGGAATGGCGCCGCCAAAAATGTCGTTGACGAACTCGAATTCGCCGCCTCGAGGCAGGGGCTCCATCTTGATCTTGCAATCACCGAACTGGCCGTGGCCGCCGGTCTGTTTCTTGTGCCGGCCCTGCACGTCGGCGCGCCCGCGAATGGTCTCGCGGTAGGGCACCTTGGGCGCCTTCAGATTCACTTCGGTGTGGTAGCGCTTCTTCATCTTCGAGACAGCGACTTCGATGTGCTGCTGTCCCGTGCCCGCGATGAGGAACTCCTTAGTTTGCGGGTCGCGGAAGAAGCGCAGCATGGCATCTTCTTCCATCAGCTTGTGAACGCCGACACTGAGTTTGTCTTCATCGGCTCGGCTCTTGGGTTCGATCGCAAACGTGATGGCTGGCTCCGGCAGTTTTACCGGCGGATACTGAATCGGGGCGGACTTGTCGCCCAAAGTGTCGCCAGTGAGCGTGTCTTTCAGCTTGGCGACGGCTCCGATGTCCCCGGCGTGAAGTTCGGTAACCGGAACCGCATTTTTGCCCTGCATAATGGAAATGTGGGCCAGCTTCTCCTGCGAGCTGCGGGTGAAGTTCTGAACCGCGGCATCGTTCTTCAAGACCCCGGAATAAACCTTAAAATACGAAATGCGCCCGGCGAAGGGATCGGAAACAGTCTTGAAGACAAACATCGAAAGCGGTTCCGAGTCGGCGACCTTGCGACTGGGAGGTTCGCCGTTGGAGCCCGGCCCACCTTGCACGCTTCCCCGCTCGACCGCGGTGGGGGCATAGTCGACAATGAAATCCATGAGCTTGTCGGCGCCGACATTGCCTAAGCCGGAAGTGAACAACACCGGGAACAGCTTGTCTTGGCGGATAGCGTTGTGCAGGGCGGGAATCAAGTCTTCTTCTGGAATCGTCCCCTTGTCGAAGAACTCTTCCATCAGCTTGTCATCGCCCTCGGCGATGAGTTCGACCAGCTTTTCGTGCGCTTCCTTGGCCGCATCGGCCATGTTGGCGGGGATCTCGTCTTCTTTGCCTTTACCGCTCCCGCCAAGCTCGTAGGTATGCGCTTTCACGCGCACGAGGTCGACGACGCCTGTGAGATTCTTCTCGCTTCCAATGGGCAACTGCAGTGGAGTCACGCTGCGGCCAAAAGACTTGGTCAGCGATTCGAGAACGCGGCTGGCATCGGCGCGCTCGCGATCCATGCGGCTGACCACGATCACGCGCGGCATGCTGGCTTCCTCGCAATAGCCCCACACGCGCTCAGTGACGACCTCCACGCCGGCTACGCCGTCCACCACAACCAGCGCCGCCTCGACTGCAGGCAGCACCATCTTGGCCTCGTGCACAAACATGTTGAACCCGGGGGTGTCGAGCAGGTTGATCTTGGCTTTGTTCCACTCGGCGAAAGCCCCGCCGGTGGAAATCGACATTCGGCGGGCGATCTCCTCGTCGTCATAGTCGGTCACGGCGGAGCCATCGTCCACGCGCCCCAGTCGCTGCGTCGCGCCCGCGGTAAACAGCATGGCCGACACCAGCGAGGTTTTGCCCGCGTGTCCGTGACCGACCAGCACAAGATTGCGGATGTTTGCCCCTTCGTAGACTTTCACGGGTTCACTCCTTAGTTAAGCTTTTTCGCCCGACTGCTCCACTCCCGGCAATTGGCGAACCCCGGTGGACCTTGAAAAGAGAGGACAGGAAAGAAGGCCAACGCAAGAGAGCGTGCGAAAACCTAAGATGCTAACACACCAGAATTTAGGGGCTCAACTCGGGATTGCCGCGCGGCGCGCGCAGCCTTAGTGAACAGCTCCCGATGCGCAAGAATGTGCCGCAATCTTTTTTTGGGCGAAGTGCCCCACGCACGGCAGGAGGCATACCATGACTGAGGATCAAGGCAAGATCCCGCAGAAAGTGCGGGTCGAATGGAATTCGCCGGCTCCCAAGCAACTGGTAGACCGGCTGCAGCAAGAAAAGATTCGGCAAAAACAGATCAGCGAAATCCGTAAGGGTCATGTTGTCCATGGAAGGGCGGCCTGATCCATAGCGAGCGTTTCCTGGCTCGCGAGTATTGCCAGATACAAAGCTCGTTGCCGTCCGCATCTTGGCATGAGGCGAGGCCGCCGTTCTCTTTATTCTGCGGGGCGGATGTGGGTACCCCTTGTTGTGCAATTCCTCGATAGTCCGCTGCAGGTTGTCGACCTGCAGACAGCCCACTGAGCCTGCTCTTATCGTGAGTGGGGACAATTTCGAATAGAATGCCATCGAGGTCAAACCGAGCAACAATCTCACCGAGAGCGCAGCTTGAAACCGAGGACATCCGAATGGAAATGATCGGCGCGTTGGAGATCGGAAACGTAGTAGAAGACTGCGTCGAATTGGAAGTGCATTTTTAAAGGATACCTGTAGCTGTACTCGAAGGCAGTCGTAATTTGAGATTGCAGATTTCAGGTTCCCCCTCGGCTCAGGCTCAGGCTCAATCTCAAATCTAGAATCTGCAATCTTCGAGGATCTGTTGCCATCGGAGGAAGAACGCCATGGTCTTCCCGCAACTTGCCCGCCTGACTGAGCTTGGGCTTCTGCTGCTGCGGTTGATGGTGGGCGTCATTTTCATCACCAGTGGGTGGAGTCATTTGCGCAATCCCGGGGAGCGCGGCAAGAGCATCGGGATGAGCAAAGGGTTCACGCTCTTCCTGGGTGCCGCCGAAATGGCGGGGAGCCTGGGCGTGATGTTCGGGGTGTTGACCCAAATAGCGGCCCTGGGACTGATCCTGGTGATGCTGGGCGCCATCGAGAAGAAGATATTTGTCTGGCACACAGGGTTCTGGGGCGAGAAGGCTTCCGGCTGGCACTACGAACTGATGCTGGTGGTGATGAACCTGCTTATCATGTTCACCGGCGGGGGAAAGTATGTGTTGCTCAGATAGCCGTGGGGGGCGGGTTCCACGACCTGCCTGGGTCAAACCCCGGGCTCACGCAGGCTAACCAGCTGTGGAAAATTCAAATTTCTTGCAGGCAGCGGCTGAAAGCCGCCAAACGAAAATAAAGCGCGGTGCCAACCAAGCCCAGACTTTTTTCCCCAGCCCTGGAAGCCGCACATGTTTTAAGGCGCTTGCGGCACCTCTGGAGATGTGCCTGATACAAAGGCGGTTCTCAAGCAGATTGCTAAATGCCGTTGATGCCACTTATGGCACTTCGGCCCTATTGCACCCCGGCTTTGTCTAGCCTATCCTTACTGCAGCAAGCCTCTTGTGAAGGCGGGTGTGGGGCCTAATCATGCATCGCCTGACTGCCAGATTGCTGCTGATCGCCTTGTTGGCGGGAAGCTATACCCCGGTGGCGCTGGCCTTTTCCGCGACCCCGCCGCACGCCTGTTGCTTCCGCAAACACTCAGGTAGCTCCCCGGAGTCGAGTTTCGATTCCCGGCATTATGGCGAGGACTGCTGCCGCTTGCTGGCTGCCAACCAGTGGGCGCAACCGCGGCCATCGATTTTTCCTTCGGCCGCAGAGTATCGAGATATCGCAGTTCTTCTCAGCGACAGGCATCCACGCACCTTCGAACAGCGGAATTCCCATGCTGTTCGTGCACCTCCCGTCGTCTCCTCTCCTGAATAATTCCGAGTAGGGAATCTCTAGACCGCTGCATCCGTGCCTCCTTGAGGAGCGGATCCCTCAGGTGACGGATTCGAGGGCTTCGGCTCCGAGGCAATGAAATCCGTCCAGCGCGACGGCGCTCCGCTGCAGCAAAACGGGAGAACAGATGAAAATCATCCACAAGGCCGTTCTTGGGGGACTGCTGGTTTTCGCCGCCACCTTGAACGCGGCAATTTTTGGAAGCATTGGCGGGCTTATTCACGATCCGCAACACCGGCCGGTAGCGGGTGCCCAGGTGACCCTGCGGTCCGCCGATTCCGATTGGAGCAAGACGGTCATCAGCGACGATGCGGGCGAGTTTCGTTTCGAGGCCGTTCCTCTGGGCGCGTACATCGTGACCGTCGATATGCCCGGTTTCACTCTGCAGGAACAAAAGTTGACGCTCACCTCCGGTCGCGATGCCAAGCTGCACTTCGGGTTAAGTCTGGCGACCCAAAGCGAAACCATCCAAATCGCCGAGACCGCGCCGGGAGTAAATCCTGAGTCCTCGACGACGTCAAGCGTGGTCAGCCGCGAGCAGATTGCGGAGACACCCGGGGCCGACCGAACCAACAGCCTGACGATGATCACCGATTACACTCCGGGCGCGTACGTGGTCCACGACCAATTGCATATTCGCGGCGGACACCAGGTCACGTGGCTGCTCGACGGCGTTCCCGTACCCAACACCAATATCGCGTCGAACGTCGGCCCGCAGTTCGATCCCAAGGACATCGACTACCTGGAAGTGCAGCGCGGCGGCTATTCGGCGGAATATGGAGACCGTACGTACGGCGTGTTCAACGTGGTCACGCGTTCCGGGTTCGAACGCAACCGCCAGGGCGAGTTGGTGGCCAGCTACGGCAGCTATAACGGCACCAATGACCAGATCAGCTTTGGCGACCATTCGCAACGGTTTGCCTATTACGGCAGCCTCTCGGGCAATCGCGCCGACCTGGGTCTGGAGACTCCCGGTCCGCGGGTTTTCCATGGCCAGGCGAGCGGCCTGAGCGGCTTTGGCTCCATCATCTTTAATAGGACGCCGAATGACCAATTGCGTTTGGTCACTTCAGTGCGTGGCGATCATTATCAGATCCCAAACACGCCCGAACAGCAGAGCGACGGCATTCGTGGTGTAGAGAACGAGCGCGACGACTTTGTGAACTTTTCCTGGCTGCACACGGCGGGAGAAGGAGTCGTGCTCACCGTCTCGCCCTTCTATCATTTCAATCGTGCGCATTGCATCCTGTGCGCGAGCGACACCTCGGCTTTCCCTACGGATGATCGGGGTTCCAACTATGTGGGTGGCCTCACCTCGTTGGCGGTGGTGCGCGGACGCCATAACGCGCATGTCGGTTTACAGGTCGTGGGGCAACGCGACAATCACTGGCTCGAGATTTTCACTGCGGGTGAGACCGGGGCGCAGCCGCGGCGGGCAATCGAATGGGGAAACCAGGAAACGGTATTTCTGGAAGATCAGTTCAAGATCACCTACTGGCTGACTCTGAACGGCGGTTTACGCCTGACGCACTTCTCCGGATCGCTGAGCGAGAATGCAGCCGATCCGCGATTGGGGGCGGCCATACGAATCCCGCGCCTCGGTTGGGTGTTGCGTGGGTTCTGGGGGCGTTATTACCAGGCGCCTCCTCTTCTTACCGTTACCGGACCGGTGCTCGACCTTGCTGTCCAGCAGGGTTTCAGCTTCCTGCCGCTGCACGGCGAGCGCGACGAACAGCATGAGTTCGGGCTGACGGTGCCTTTCCGCGGATGGACGCTTGACCTCAGCAACTTCCGCACCGGCGCCCGGAACTTTCTCGACCATGACGTGCTGGGGAACTCCAATATCTTCTTTCCTGTGACCCTGGAACGCGCTCGTATACGAGGCTGGGAGGCCAGCGTAAGTTCAGCGCGCTTCGCGGGCCGCGCCCAGTTCCACGTGGCGTATTCGCATCAGTACGTACAAGGGAGGGGCGGCGTCTCCGGTGGTCTGACTGATTTCACGCTCCCGGACGGCGGCTATTACTTTCTCGATCATGATCAGCGGAATACCGTTTCAACCGGCTTCCGCCTGGACTTGCCGTGGAACTCATGGACGGCTGGAAACTTTTCTTACGGCTCCGGATTCCTCAACCGCGATGGACCGTCTCATCTGCCGGCACATCTCAGTCTTGACTGGTCGCTGGGCAAGTCTTGGGGAGAGAAATGGAAGGTGCAGTTCAGCGCGCTGAATCTGAATAACAGCCGCTACTTGCTGGATAACAGCAACACGTTCGGTGGAACGCACTATGCCAATCCGAGAGAGCTGTCGGTGCAGTTGAAGTACAGATTCAGGTATTAGTGGGACCTCACAATTGTGATTCTGGACGAAGTGAAGCACTGTTGTTTCGAAGCGGCTGGGCAAAGCAGGTGCTTCGCTGCGCTCCGAACGACAACCCGGGGGAGTTAACGGTTTTTGTGGGATCAGGCGGGTTCAGAGACCCGCCTTCACACAGCCCGCAGCGGCGCCAAACGGGACCGGAGGAAAGGACGGCGAGACGACGCAAACTTCGGTTACTATGAACTATGCAAACTGCGGCCAAAATGCCGCCAATCCTGCATCTATTCACAATATGAGAATGAAACGTAGCCTACTCGTCTGCGTTCTAGGGTTGGCCGCATTGGCCTTTGCCCAGAACGAGAACCTGGACAGCCATCCGGCGCTCAAGCCGCCCAAGGGGGCGCAAGTTGCCATCGTGGTTTTCGAGGACCTGGAATGTCCCGACTGCGCCCGGGCGGCGCCGTTGCTGGAAGAGGCCGCCCGGACTTACAACATCCCGGTCGTACGCCATGATTTTCCGCTGGCGATGCATCCCTGGGCGATGGACGCCGCCATACTGGCCCGCTACTTCGACACGCATTCGAAGAAGATCGGCAACGATTTTCGCGACACTGTTTTCAAGAACCAGCTGGAAATCAGCAAAGATAATCTGCGAGCATTCGCCGAGAAGTTTGCCGCCGAGCGCAAAATCGAGTTGCCCTTTGTCATCGATCCACAGGGCAAGCTGGCAGCAGAAATTGAGAAAGATCGCAATCTGGGCAACAGCCTCGGCTTGAGCCACACTCCGACAATTTACGTAGTCTCCAGCAAGAATGTGGCAAAACCGTTTGTGGAAGTGGCCGATCGCAGCCAGTTGTTCCAGTTGATAGACGCGATGAAGCGGGGAGAATGATGCGGGCGCTCGCCCGTCTTACTTTTCTTTCGGATGCCGGTTGTCGGTGATTTTGCGCAGGATCTCGATCGCGAACTCGCTCGCCCAGTTCACGCCGCTGCCAAGCCCCGCCTGAATCAGCGCGCTATAAGCGCCTTCCTTCCATGGATTGCGGTGGCCGGGCAGCCATACGCTGGAAATCATGCCCGCGCCAAGCGATCCGACATAGAGCGGGATCGCGGGACGCCGTTCACGTTCGGTTCGGGTGTAGGTAAGAAAGTTTCGCGCGATCGCATGTCGGGTACGCGGCCAGAACCCGCCGCAGCGACAAACGTCGTAACGTGCCTCGTAACCTAAGGCGGCGTTGCCCGCTGACTGAAGGCTGTTGGCGATAACGAACTGGCCATAGTCGGAGCCGAAGCGGCGTCCATAACCGCGCATTCCGCCACCCCACTCACGAGGTACGCCCCGCGCCTGCTGGATGCCTGCGGTGAACATCCGGGCAGCATAAGTCCCGACGTTAAGAAAGGTCTGGTGGACATAGATACTTGCGCGTTCTCGATTGGTTAGTGGCTGGAGAGGACCCGCGTTGGGAACATAAGGTCCGATGAGCCACTCGGCGGGAAGATCGCGAATCTCTTGCCGCCGGGATTCTTGCTTGTTTGTTTCCGGGCTGGTTTGATGGCCGGGTGCGGGATTGACCTCCTGCGCCAGGCAGAACGCCATCAGCAGCCATGCGGCCGTATTCAGTTGGACGATCACGTAGAATGAAGGGGACATGTTGCCACCTTAGCATAGCGGAAGAGAGTGGCAGTCCCCAACTTTGAAGACGAGTCAACCGCTTCTATTCGGGCTGACTTACAATTACCGGATCGCACAGCTCGGCGGGTGGGCTCTCCGAGGAGGCACCTTTGAAGGCGACATCGCAGAGTCCGGCCCATGACAGTTGGCCGGAATTGCCTCTGGAGGCTTGGCAGGACACGTACGCCACCCTGCACATGTGGTCACAGATTGTGGGCAAAGTTCGGCTGGCCTTGAGTCCGAAGATCAATCATTGGTGGGAAGTGCCGCTGTACGTCAACTGTTTCGGGCTGACTACTTCCCCCATTCCTTATAAAGGCGGCATATTTGAGATCCAGTTTGATTTTCTCCATCACCAGCTTACGATTCAAAAGAATGATGGTGATGGCCGAATCCTTGCCTTGGCGCCGCGGCCGGTGGCGGATTTCTATCGGCAGTTCATGGCAGCCTTAGGCGAGCTTGGTATTCAAGTGAAGATCTGGAAGATGCCGGTGGAAATTCCGAACCCGATTCCGTTCGATCAGGACATGCAACATGCCTCGTACGATCCGGAGTATGTCCACCGGTTCTGGCGGATTCTGGTGCTCGTAGACGCAATTCTTAAGGAGTTCCGCGCCGCCTTTATCGGCAAAGTGAGCCCCGTTCATTTTTTCTGGGGCAGCTTCGACCTGGCCGTGACGCGCTTCTCGGGACGCCGCGCACCCGAGCGCGAAGGCGCCGACAGCATCACGCGGGAGGCCTACTCGCACGAGGTAATCAGCCATGGTTTCTGGCCAGGCGGCGGCGACATCAAAGGAGCTGCCTTCTACGCATATGCCGCGCCCGAGCCGCCCGGATTTGTCCAGCATCCGGTCAGACCACCGCAGGCGTTCTATCATCCCCAGATGAAGGAATTCTTCTTGATGTACGACGACGTGCGCCGTTCCTATTCGCCTCGCGGGACGCTGCTGGAATTTCTGCAGAGCACTTATGACGCAGGCGCCGACCTGGGAAAGTGGAATCGCAAGGAACTGGAGAAGGCGGCCGCATGAGCGGGATGCAGGCAATCCTGCATGGCGTCATCCCGAGCCAGCTTCTGGCCGAGAAGGATCTTGCGTGGATTCTGTTCAATAGCCTGGTAAGCGCGAGCGTTCGTCTCAAACCGCAGTGACTTCAAACGCGTGCTGGTGCGGCTGGCAGGCAGGGTCTCGCCCCCTACCCCGACTTCAGTGCCGCGAGCGAGTTGTGCGGCAATTGACTGTAATAGCTCCGTGACTGACATCGAGAGAGTGCTTACCCGCGCTCGAACACGTGCTTTCTCTCCAGTTCTTCCAGAGCGCTCTTCACATCCGCTTCAAAGCGCGCTGATTGCGACATTAGTAGGTCGGTCGCCGTAAGGTAAGCCCGCTCCATCCGCCACAGGCCTTGCTTTGCCAGTTGGCCGGCGACTTCGGAAAGATGGTGAGCCGTGGTCTCCAGGTACTGCGCCTCGGTCTCGTCCGCGATCCAGATGTCTCCACCAGTGGCGCGAGTCTGCCAGTACACCTTGCGCTCGAGGAAGGTAGCAATTTGCCCGTCAGCGGCCTTCTCAAAGATGAACTGGTTGCGCTTGAAATTGTAGTGACGACTCGAGAAGTGCACGGGCAAGAGCTTTGGTGACTTCACGAACTCGATCTGCTTTCGGTCTATCTCTTTACGGAGCGCGTTAATCACCGGGCCTTCCCCGTCTTTGGGATCAAGCGACGGCATGACTTCCTTAATCGTGGCTGAAAGGTTCACGGCGACGAGTGCGTGCAAGCCGTTGCTGCTCTCAACGCGGATGGTGCCGTGCAATACCCACCAGTCCGCGCCGGAGGTCGAGGCGTGGAACGGCCACTTGAGATCAAACGTCAGCGGCAGGCCGGTTAAGGATACATAAATCTTCTTGGAACCATTTTTTTCGGGCATAGATAGGGCGATGAATGATGAACCAGTTATTTTATCCAGAGCAGGGCCGAAGAGCCAGATTGCATTCCCAGTTTCAATGGGTTCGCGAGCTGTTCAAAGAGACTCTAAACGCAGTTGGACGCGAAAACAGTCAGCGTTGTCCCACGTGTAACTCTTCTGATGCTTGCCAAACTTGGTGCCGCGACCGGGAGTCCGCTGTGTAATCAAGTAAACGTGTTCCGCAGGGGAGGTACTTGGCCTCGTATCTCTCCCGTTGATCCGGCCAGCAAAGGGCCGTTGGCGCGGCTGTTCCTTCGGTTCGTTTATTTCATGACACGTCGCCCCAACCCCGCCGGGCGCCGGGGGGGGAGAACTATCGGGCGCGTTGCAACCACGCGTTCGGAATGTAGAGTGAAGGATTCAGCGAGTGCGCAGTCTGCGCGCTGCTTGTGCAGGACGGATAGGGCGAGCGATTACAATCTGAAGTCTGCATGGACAGCGCGCGAATCGCCGAACTGCTGGCCTCGTTCCTGGAGCGTCCACTGTCTGAATCGCAGCTGGAATATATATCGATGTATATCGATATATTACTGCGGTGGAACCAGAAGCTGAACTTGACGGCGGTGCGTGATCCGGAACAGGTCGCGATGCGCCATTTCGGGGAATCGCTATTCGCGGCGCAGCACCTGTTTCCGCGTGTGGGAGCCGGTCTCGGACCTGACCAGGCAGAGCGCCGCTCGCCATTGCGTGTCGCGGATGTCGGATCGGGCGCCGGATTCCCGGGACTTCCGATCAAGCTCTTCGTTCCTGAGGTCCATTTGACGCTGATCGAGTCCAATCACAAGAAAGCGACGTTCTTGCGCGAGGTGGTGCGCCTTCTTGCCTTGGCAGACGCCGATGTATTCTCAGGGCGAGCCGAAGAACTGCCACACGGCTCGGCTGAGGTGGTCACTTTGCGCGCGGTCGAGCAATTCGACTCCGCACTGCCGGTTGCAATGCACCTGGTTGCGCCTGGCGGCCGTCTGGCGCTGTTCATCGGAGCAAGCCAGGCCTCTGGTGTCCCCCAAGTTGCTGCCGGTTTCAATTGGAGCGAACGGCTAGTGATGCCGCTGTCATCGCAACGGATTTTGCTCGTTGGCCGTCGTGACAGATAGCGGGCTCTAGAGGCCCATTCCAGAAAGGCCATTTGTGAAATTCTTGCGACGGAAACAAACGACTTATGGCCCGAGAATTCGCCGAAACCCGTGTTTCTGGATGCTCCCCTAGCCCGAATCAGTGGGGCACTCCGTCGAAAGTCGCTGGGTAACCTGTTTGGAATCAATCAACCTTAGCAACGCACTTTCATCTATACGGGTGGGCCACAGTCCCATGGCAAACTCTGAAGTCGGCCAGCCTTTTCTCATGGATGGCGCTCAAGGGAGTCCGAATTTCCTCAGTAATCCTTTTTAACCGAGCACGGAGAGATCGTGGGGGGGGCGAGGAACTGAGTCCTTTGTTAAGGAAGCGGAATGCTCGGCTGCTTTCGAGCGGCCCACTTCCCGGATCATATCGACCAATCTTCGATTCCCACGAATCGGGTGAGCAGCGGCGGCTCTCGTGTGGGCAGTGGATCGGGAGAAAATGCGGCTGAGGCGGGAAAGCGATGTTCCACGTGGAACAACCTCGTTCAACGCCACTACTCACTAACGCGGTGTTCCACGTGGAACAATCTGCCTGCGCACCGGAACTCTGGTGTTCCACGTGGAACAATTTGAGCTGTGACTTGTTGCTCCTCTGTCCCAAAAATGTTCCACGTGGAACATCGGTGATTAACAGCACGAAAATCTAATTCTCACCACAGCTTGCACAGGAATTTTCGTTTTGCACAACATTTGCGCGTTGCAATCACAGGCGGACTTGCCTTATGCTGCGCCCATCTGGATTCTCCAAAAACTAAATGGGACGCGTTATCGCGGTAGCCAACCAGAAGGGCGGTGTGGGTAAGACGACGACCGCTATCAATCTGGCTTCATCCTTTGCTGCGGCGGAAGTGAACTGCCTCCTTGTGGACTGCGATCCGCAGTCCAACGCCACCAGCGGCTTGGGCTTGGCCAAAGACCCCGAACGAATCAGCACATATCATCTGCTTATGGGGGCAGCTTCGGCCGAAGAAGCCCTGCAGAAGACCGAACTCGAGCAGTTGTGGCTGATTCCCTCGCACAAAAACCTCATCGGTGCCAATCTGGAACTGGTGGATGCGAATCAGCGCGAATTCCGATTACGCAACGCCCTGGCGTCGCTGCGGGAGCGCTATCAGTTCATCGTGCTGGACTGTCCGCCGGCGCTCGACCTGCTCACCTTGAACGCGCTGGTGGCAGCGGATACCGTGCTGATTCCGATGCAAGCCGAGTATTTCGCGCTGGAGGGCATCAGCGAGCTGCTCGACACGATTGAGCGCATCCGCGGCAGCTTCAACGCGGATCTCGGGATCGAGGGCGTGGTCCTCACCATGTTCGACGAGCGTACCAACCTGGCTCAACAGGTGACAGCAGAGCTGCGGCGATTCTTTGCCGACAAGCTGTGCACGACGTCGATCCCGCGGAATATCCGGCTGGCTGAAGCGCCCAGCCATGGGAAGCCGGCGCTCATGTACGACGTACGCTCCCGAGGTGCGGAAAGTTATATCCGCCTGGCCAAGGAAATCATCGCGCACTACATGGCCGCGCAGGCTGCCGCAGAGTTGCCGGCGCCCAGAGAAATGCCGGCCCCGATCGAGATGGACAAGCCGGCTTAGATTGACGCTCGTCGATATATAATACATTGACCATCATCGATGTAGTCGCGGGATTTATTCACCGCCGAGATCGCCGGGGAGAAACAGGAGGAGAGGCTCCGCAAAGCATGACGACTACGACAGTTGAAAAACGCAAAGCCTTGGGGCGCGGCCTGGAGTCCTTGCTGCCGGTAGCGCCACGCGTACCTGGTACCATCGTAGCCACCACGCCGCCACCGCCCGTGGTGGCGGGCGCAGTTGCGGTTCAACCGCAGCCGCACAAGCCCGCTGACGGCGAGATCCTGGAGATCGCCCTCGACCTGATCGACAACAATCCTTACCAGACGCGCGGCATCTTCCGCGAAGACGAACTCCGCGAACTGGCCGACTCGATCAAAGTCAGCGGCGTGCTTCAGCCTATCGTGGTGCGCCCGAAAGCTGGACGCTACGTGCTGGTTGTGGGAGAGCGGCGCTGCCGGGCGTCGAAGCTGGCGGGCAAAGAGAAAATTCCGGCCATCCTGCGCCTGGTCTCCGACGAGCAAGCCGCCGAGATGACCATCATCGAGAACCTGCAGCGCGCCGACCTCAACTGCATGGAGCAGGCGCGCGCCTTCGCACGGCTCAGCCAGGAATTCGGCCTCACGCAGGAGCAGATCGGGCAGCGCACTGGTTGCTCGCGCGAGTCGGTCTCCAACTACACGCGTCTGCTCAAGCTGCCTTTTGAAGTGCAGAAGCTGCTGATCGAAGGCCAGCTCGATTTCAGCATGGCGCGCGTGCTGCTCACCCTCGTCGATCCCAGCCAGATCGTTAAAGTCGCAGAGCGGGCGATCAAAGAGCACCTGTCGGTTGTGCAGCTGGAAGATCTTGTGTTCGAGATCAATGTCCCGGTCGAAAAGGGTGCGGGGACACCGCAGGCGCGTTGGGTCGATCCCAACGTGCGCGCCGCCCAGCAGGAACTCGAACGGGTCCTGGGTGTGCGGGTGCGTATCCGTGATCGCAAGGGCAAGGGAAAAATCGTGATCGAATACGCCACGCTCGAGGACTTTGATCGGGTGTTGGAAACGCTGAAAGGGAAAGGCGAGTAGTTGGTAGTGAGCGGGCGGCCGGCTGGGCGCCTTCCTTATCGCCTAGAGGATCAAGTTCGTTAACAGGAATCAGAATAGTAAAAAGTGGGCTGCAAGGATCAGTTTTGCTCGGTTCTAGATCCTTTCTTTGAGTGCCCCATGTCGGAAATTACGTTGCTGAGTGGTATTCGGCGCGATCTTGAGCAAATCATAATTTTAGTTCCCAGGTTTCCGCGACCAAGTCGTTTCCCCAGCTGTGGTGCGGCTTGTGATGGACGAGGCGGAAGCCGGCCTTCTCGTATATCCCACGGGCAGCGTGAAGGTCGCTCTGCGTCCACAGGGTGATTTTCTTGTAGCCGGTCTGGCGAGCGAAGCGGACGCACTCCTCGACCAGGCGCTTGCCGATGCCCAGGCCTCGCGCCTTGGGTTCCACGAGCAGCAGGCGCAGCTTGGCAACCGTCTTCGATTTCTTAACCAGGAAGACCGAGCCCACGATCTCACCTTCGCGCTCCGCGATCCAGCAGCGCTCGCGCTTGGCATCGAAATGCTGGATGAATAGCGCGACTATTTCGGCAACCAGGGCTTCGAAGCGCTCGTCGTAGCCATATTCCTGGGAATAGAGCAAGCCATGGCGATGCACGACCCAGCCCATGTCGCCGGGTTGATGCGGCCGCAGCAGGTACGGCGCCTTGCCTGGATCGGGCGCGGCTCCTCCCAGCAGTTCTTCGATCGTGCGCATGGCATCGCGCAGGCGCTGCCCTTGGAGTGCGGCGTTGCTTAACATGGCCTTTACTTCTGCGCTGGACCTGGCGTCGAGTTCGGCGAATTTCTGTAGGCCTTTGCGGGTGAGAGCGAGCAGGCTTTGCCGGCCGTCGGCCTGCGAAGGCAACCGTTGAATCAGGCCGCGTTTTTCGAAGTTGCTAAGCAGGCGACTCACGTAGCCCGGATCAAGGCCCAAGTCCTTGCAGAGTTCGAAGGCCGTAGGCTGGTCGCGGTGAGCCAGCTCGTAGAGCACGCGCACCTCGGTGAGGGAAAACGGACTGCCCAGCAGTCCTTGGTGGAGGACTCCGATCTGGCGGGTGTAGAAGCGGTTGAAGCGGCGAACTGATTGGACAAGCTGATCGATGTCGGACCGAGCCGGCGTGGGCATAGGCGCCTCCTGCTCCCGGGAACGCAAGTTGCCAATATCAAGCAATTAGTTGCCTATGTCAAATAATTGCATATTATTACTGCCAACCTCCAAGATCTTCGTCGGCTTCGACCAGCACGACGTCATACTTCTCCAACATGGGCATAAGTTTGTGTTCCAGCTCCTGCTTCCAGAGCTCGCCTTCGTAGAACTGCGCCTTCATCGGTTCACGCCTTGCGAGGTTGGGAAAGGCGCGCATGAAGAAGAACGTGTCGGCATCTTCGATCGAGGGAAACGGCCCCATAATCTTCATCCCGATCTCGCGGTGCGCCGGCATGCTCTCCGCCTTGAAGATGGCAAGAAATTCCTCCCGCATGCCGGGCTTGGTCCTATAGGTGCGCATTTCGATGATCATGAGTTCTCCGGTGAGTGTGTGGCGCGGGCACTCTTGTCTGCGCGCGCGGCATCCATTACCAGTTCTGTTTAGGATCTACCAGTCAGATAGTCTAAGTCTAGCCCGCCACAGATAGCTGGCAATCAGAAGCCACGATCTTACCGCAGGAGCGGGACAAGACTGTTCTCGCCACTCAGGCATTACGCATGGGCGCGCTACAGAAAATACGAATACCGCCCAGGCTGCCCCAGGGCCCATTTTCAAAAGGCAGATCGGCCGGTGTTCGTAACATTCCGGAAGCTACTCGGGGAACCATATTGGGGGGCATCTGCGGATTCTGCGATCTTGTAGAGGCCATCAACGACCCCGACCACGAACGGCACGAGGAAATGCGCGAATGGATCGGTGATGACTACGATTCCGAAACCTGTTCGGTTGACGAGGCAACCGGCTCACACCCATGCGCCGTCGCAGCAAGAGTATTAAGACACTAGCCACCGCGGCACGGGCAGCCTTCTCGAACTGACGGCGAAGTTTCGTGCGGTCTGGCCCTTGTTGGACGAACGCACTCGACGCCTCATGGCGGCCAGCGAGGCCAAGCAGATGGGCTACGGGGGCGTGAGTTTGGTGCGCCCCGGGCGTGTGGACTGTCGCGGAAGGCGATCGCCAAAGGGATCCATGAAATCGAAGCCGGGGTGGCGTGGGAAGGTCGTATTCGCCGTCCCGGAGCGGGTCGCAAACCCATTTTACTCTGCCTAACGAGCGCAGCGCTTGTTCCCATACGGAGTGTGCGCGGGCATAGATAGGGGTCGTCGTCTCCGGCAGACGTTCCGTGAAAACGTGAAAATGTGATGAGCGCATCCTTCCGTTTCTCCGTTTTGAGGACTGCAGCCTGGAGGGCAGCCGGGCCAGGGCATCGGGCACGCGTACAGGAGTGTCCGCACCACACGAGACGGAAAAGGCCGGCCATGTTTCCATGACCAGCCTTTATTTATGCCGGCAACGACCTACTCTCCCACACACTTGGCGCGTGCAGTACAATCGGCCCTGCGGGGCTTAACTTCCGTGTTCGGGATGGGAACGGGTGGATCCCCCGCGGTGTGATCACCGACAACTTGTTCGCGTGCGGAGCGCGCGAAAGCCGCTAGCTACTAGCCTCTAGCTCTGAGCCAAAACCGAGATCCCTCGCTTCGCTCGGGATGACAAAATCAAACGAATAAACGAGGCTAAATTCTAGGTGCCGAATGCTAATAGCGGATTCTGAAAGAACCTGAGGTCAATGCCTCACAACTGAATAGATTGAGAACTGCAGATTCCTCGCTCGCCCTCGCCAGAGGCTACGGACGGCTCGGAATGACAATAACAAGGATTTTTCGTCGGCGCGAAGCTTCTGCTGAACTTCTGACTTCTGCTCAGGTTCTAGCTAGTAGAAGCTAGCAGCTAGAAGCTTCCATGCACCGAGTAAATTTTATGGTCAAGCCGAACGGGCGATTAGTACAGGTTAGCTACGCGCATCACTGCGCTTCCACTCCCTGCCTATCAACCAGGTAGTCTTCCTGGGCCCTTCTTATCCCTTACG